>Ga0080064_1000324_pt1 | contig 137116 bp, 128 predicted proteins | sample Subgrocontami54m_FD_69260 | JGI IMG/M metagenome (GOLD analysis project Ga0080064, IMG submission 69260) | Subsurface groundwater microbial communities from S. Glens Falls, New York, USA - GMW46 contaminated, 5.4 m (SPADES assembly) (version 2) ...
TCCGATGATTCCCCGATACACCCTGCCTGAAATGGGTGCGCTCTGGAGCGATGCGCACCGGCTGGACGTCATGCTGGACGTCGAGCTGCGCGTGCTCGACGCGCAAGCCGCCCTGGGCCTCGTGCCCCGGCAGGCGGTGGCGGCCATCCGCCGCAAGGCGCGCGTCAACCTCGCCAAGATTCAGCAGCGGGAGGCGAGCACCCAGCACGACGTCATCGCGTTCATCGAGCATCTCGAAGATCACGTCGGCGCCTACGGCCGCTACCTCCACTTCGGGCTGACGTCCAGCGACGTGCTCGACACGTCCCTCGCCGTCCTGCTGGTGGGCGCCAGCGACCTGCTCCTGGCGGACGTGCGGGCCCTCCTGCAGGCGCTCGCCGCCCAGGCGCGCCGGCACAAGCACACCCTAATGATCGGCCGCACGCACGGCGTGCACGCCGAGCCCACGACGTTCGGCCTGAAGCTGGCGATGTTCTACGACGAGTTCCGCCGGCACTTGCGGCGGCTCGAGCTCGCGCGCGAGGAGATCCGCGTCGGGAAGATTTCCGGCGCCGTCGGGACCTTCGCGAACGTCGATCCGGCCGTTGAGCGGGCCGTCTGCCGCCGGCTGGGCCTGCGCCCCGCCCCTATCTCGACCCAGGTCATCCAGCGCGACCCGCACGCGGCCTATGTCACCACCCTCGCGCTGCTCGGCGCCAGCCTCGAGAAGCTGGCGACGGAAATCCGGCACCTGCAGCGCACCGAAGTCCGGGAGGTGGAAGAGCCCTTCGGCCGCCGCCAGAAAGGCTCCTCTGCCATGCCGCACAAGAAGAACCCCATCACCTGCGAACGCATCACGGGGTTGAGCCGCCTGCTGCGGGGCTATGCCGTGGCCGCGATGGAGAATATCCCGCTGTGGCATGAGCGGGACATCAGCCACTCGTCGGTGGAGCGGGTCATCCTGCCCGATGCGACCATCACCCTCGACTACATGCTGCAGACGATGACCGGAGTCATCCGCGGGCTCGTCGTCCACGCCGACCGCATGCGCGCCAACCTGGAGAGCACGCGCGGGGTCGCCTACTCGGGGCAGGTCCTCCTGGCATTGATGCGCCGGGGGCTGACCCGCACGCGCGCCTACGAGCTCGTCCAGCGGGCCGCGCTCGACGCCTGGCGCAACGGCAGCGACTTCAGCCAGGTGGTGGGCCGCGACGCTGTCATCGGCCGCTACCTGACGGCCGCCGAGCTGCGCCGCTGTATTGACCCGCGGCGCCACACGCGGCACGTGAACCGGATCTTCCAGCGAGTGGGGCTGTGATGCGCCGAGGCACCGGACTGCTGCTGAGCGTGCTGACCGCCGGCCTGGTGGCCGGCGGATGCGTGGAGCGTTCGCTGACGATCCGCACCCAGCCGCCCGGGGCCATGGTCTACCTGAACGACCGGCTGATGGGTAGCAGCCCTGTGCGCTTCGATTTCGTGTGGTACGGCTGGCACCGCATCATCCTGCGGAAGGATGGGTTTGAACGCGTGGAGGACCACCGGCTGCTGCGCGCCCCCGTCTATCTCTGGATTCCCATCGATTTCGTGATGGAGCTGCTGCCGCTGCCGATCCGCGACCGGCGCGCGTGGGACTATACGCTCACACCGGTCGCCGCTCCGCCGGCCCCGGTGGCTCCGGCTCTCACCCCGATGACGACCCCGGCCGTCCCACCCGCTGCCGCGCCGGCCGCTCCAGCACCCGCCACCCCCACAACTACCGAGGAGACCCATGACGCACGGTGAGAAGCTCTACGAAGGCAAGGCCAAGATCCTCTACGCGACCGAGGACCCCCAGGTCGTACTGCAGTACTTCAAAGACGACGCGACGGCCTTCAATGCCCAGAAGCGCGGGACCATCATGGACAAGGGCGTGTGCAATAACCGGATTTCCTCAGCCCTGTTCACCTACCTGGAAGGCCGGGGCATCCCGACCCATTTCATCCGGCAGGTTGACGACCGCTCGATGCTCGTGAAGCGGCTGGAGATCGTCCCGCTGGAAGTGACGATCCGCAACATCACCGCCGGCGGGATGGCCAAGCTGCTCGGCATCGAGGAAGGGATCGTGCTGAAACGGCCCGTGTTCGAATGGCACTACAAGAGTGACGCGCTGGGCGACCCGCTCATCACCGACGACCATGTCCTGGCGATGGAGTGGGCGACGGAGCAAGAGCTCGCGCGCATCCGCACGGAGTCGTTCAAGGTCAACGATGCGCTGAAGGCGTTTTTCAACGAGCGGCAGCTCGACCTAGTCGACTTCAAGCTCGAGTTCGGTCGGGCCAAGGGCGGCGTCATCCTGCTCGGGGACGAGATTTCGCCGGACACCATGCGGTTGTGGGAGCATGGCACGCGCCGCAAGCTGGACAAGGACCGGTTCCGCCGCGACCTCGGCAGCGTCGAAGAGGCCTATCAAGAGGTCTTGCGCCGGGTCTTGGGGGAATCCCGCCACGCCGTCAGCCCGTAAGCCGTCCGACGACGCCAGGAAGGAGCGCACGTATTCCATGAAAGCCCGTATTATCGTGACCCTCAAGCCCGGCTTGCTGGACGCCCAGGGCAAAACCGTCAAGAGCGCGCTGAGCACACTGGGGTTCAAGGGTGTCCAGGATGTCCGCCTGGGCAAGTATATCGAGCTTGAACTCAACGGCAGCACCGCGGCACGGGCCAAGCGCGATGTCGAGCGGATGTGCCGCAAGCTGCTCGCCAACCCCGTCGTGGAAGCCTATCGCATTGAGGTCGCGGCGCGGTGAGCGCTGGCCCATGACGGAGCGCTTCGGGTTCTGGCAGCAGCTGCAGGGCAGCCTCGGCGACGCGGCGGCGTATCGCCGCGTGGCCGCAGGCGGCGTCGGCAGCATGCTGGGGTACCTTACGGTGTTGGTCGGTGCCGCCACCGTCGCGTTCACCGTGCAGACGCAGGTGCTGACCTCGCAGACCATGGAGAACGCCCGGCCCTGGGTCCGGGAACATTTCCCCGAGATCCGGATTACGCAGGGGGTCGCCAGCAGCCCGGTGCCCCAGCCCTACACCGTGTGGGCCAAGGAGGGGGCCGGGGTGTTCATCGACACGACCGGTGCCACGACCTCGCTGGACCCGAACCGCTACCGCCAGGGGATGCTGCTGACGCGGACCGAGCTCCTCTTTCGGAAGTCCCCCGAGGAGGAGCGGCGCTACAGCCTCGCCAAGCTCAACCACGTGGTGCTGACCGCGGCCACGGTGGAGCAATGGCTCAACATCGCCCAACGCTGGCTGTGGGTCGTGGTGGGGGTCGCACTCTTCATCGCCTGGTGGATCGCCCTCGCGCTCAAAGTGCTCTTCTGGAGCCTGCTCGCTCTGCTGGTCAATGCGGTCGCCGGCCGGGCGCTGCGATACGAGGCGCTGTTCAGCCTCGGCGTCTACGCGTTGACGGTGCCGTTTCTGCTCGACCTGGCGAAGAACCTGTTCGGATGGCGGGCCGGCGCGCTGGGATGGGCGTCGCTGGGGCTGTATGTGGGCTATCTCATCTGGGGGATTCTGGCGCAGCCGAAGGCCGCCGACGCTCCGCCGTCGGCCTAACGGACGGATGCACCGCGCATGAAATTCGGGGTCGTCGTCTTCCCGGGCTCGAACTGCGACCAGGACTGCGTGCACGTCTTGACGGAGGTCCTGCGCCAGCCCGCAGTACCGCTGTGGCATCAGGACACGTCGCTGCGCGGGGTGGACGCGGTGGTCTTACCGGGCGGCTTCAGCTACGGCGACTACCTGCGCACCGGCGCCATCGCGCGGCTGTCGCCGGTCATGGCCTCCATCGCCCGCTTCGCGCGCGACGGCGGGCTGGTCATCGGCATCTGCAATGGGTTCCAGATTCTGCTGGAGAGCGGGCTGCTGCCGGGGGCGATGCTGCGCAACGTGGGCTTGCGGTTCATCTGCAAGTTCGTGACCCTGCGCGTGGAGCGCACCGACACTCCGTTTACGAACCGGTTCCAGAAGGGGCAGATCGTGCGCATGCCGATCGCCCACAACGAGGGCCGCTACACCGTCGACGCCGGCGAGTTGCCGCGCGTCAGCGCCCAGGCGGTCTTCCGCTACTGCGATGAGGATGGCCAGCTGGTTGAGTCCGCAAACCCGAACGGCTCGATGGACGGCATCGCCGGCCTCACGAACCCGCAGGGCAATGTGATGGGGATGATGCCGCACCCGGAGCGGGCATCGGAAACCGAGCTGGGCTCGGCCGACGGGCGGCTGGTGTTTGAATCGATGCTGCAGGCCCACGCCTATGCCTAGCACCACCCTGTCCCGCCCACGCGTCACGCGCAGCACCGCCGCGCCGCGGTCGCGCGTCACCGCACCGGTCGAGGGCACCAACGGCCACGCCCCGGCGACGATCGACGTGGCGTTGCTGAAGAAGGTCGCGGCATCGCACAACCTGACCCCGGCGCTGTACGACGGGATCGTCCGGCTGCTCGGCCGCCAGCCGACGCTGACCGAAGTGGGCATCTTCGGGGTCATGTATTCGGAGCACTGCTCCTACGGCAGCTCGAAGCCGTACCTGAAACAGTTCCCGACCAAGGGTAAGCGGATCCTGGTCTCCGCCGGCGAGGAGAACGCCGGCCTGGTGGATATCGGCGACGGGCTCGCGGTCGCGTTCAAGGTGGAGAGCCACAATCACCCGTCGGCGGTTGAGCCGCACGCGGGTGCTGCCACCGGTGTGGGCGGGATCATCCGCGATATCTTCACCATGGGAGCCCGGCCCATCGCGCTGCTGGACTCGCTGCGGTTCGGGCCGCTCACCGACTCCCGCACGCGCTTCCTGCTGCAGGGGGTCGTGAAAGGGATCGCCGACTACGGCAACGCGGTCGGGGTGCCCACGGTCGGCGGCGAAGTCCAGTTCGACCGGTCGTACCAGGACAACCCGCTCGTCAACGTGATGTGCCTCGGGCTGGTGAAGGCCAAGGAGATCGCGCGTGCGGCGGCCAAGGGGGTCGGCAATCCGGTGATCTATGTCGGCTCCTCGACCGGCCGCGACGGGCTCGGAGGGGCGAGCTTCGCCTCGCGCGAGCTGACCGATGCGTCGGACGCCGACCGACCGGCCGTGCAGATCGGCGACCCGTTCGCGGAGAAGTGCCTCATCGAGGCGACCTTGGAAGCGCTGGCGACCGGTCACGTACTCGGCATCCAGGACATGGGGGCGGCCGGGCTGACCTGCTCCACGTGCGAGACGGCGGCCCGCGGCCACGTGGGCATTGAGATCGACATTCTGAAGGTACCCCGGCGCGAGACCGGCATGACCCCGTACGAGGTGATGCTGTCCGAGTCGCAGGAGCGCATGCTGCTCATTGCCAGGCGCGGCCGGGAAGCGTCGATCATCAAGCTGTTCGCGAAGTGGGGGCTCAACGCCGTCGTCATCGGCCGCGTCACGCCGGACGGCAGGATGCGCGTGAACGAAGGCCACCGGACCGTCGCCGACATTCCGGCGCGCGCCCTCACCGACCATGCGCCGGTCTTCCACCGACCGGTCAAGCGGCCGGCCTATCTGACGAAAGCGCAGCGGCTGTCGCCGCGCAGCGTGCCGGTGCCGAAGGATCTAGCACAGGTGCTGCGGCGGCTGCTGGCGTCGCCGACCATCGCGGATAAGTCCACGATCTTCGAGCAGTACGACCACATGGTGCAGACCAACACCGCCGTGCTGCCCGGCCGCGGCGACGCGGCGGTGCTGCGCATCAAGGGCACCACCCGTTGGCTGGCCGCCGCCACCGACGGCACCGGACGGTATGGCTACCTGGACCCGGCCGAAGGCGGCCGGCTGGCGGTGGCCGAGGCCGCGCGCAACGTGGCGTGTGTCGGGGCGACTCCGTTGGCTGTGACCGACTGCCTCAACTTCGGCAGCCCGCAGGACCCGGAAGTCATGTGGCAGTTCAAGGAAAGCGTGAAGGGCATCGCGGACGCGTGCCGCGCCTTCGGCACCCCGGTGACCGGGGGCAACGTCAGTTTTTACAACCAAGGCCCACGCGGCGCCATCGACCCGACCCCAGTCATCGGCGTCATCGGCTTGGTTGAGGGGGCGGCCCCGGTGCCGGCGGCGTTTCAGCAGGACCGCGACGCCATCATCCTGTTAGGCACAACCCGGGACGAGTTGGGCGGCAGCGAGTACCTCCTGCGCATCCATGGGCGCAAGGCCGGCCGGCCGCCCCGCGTGGACCTGGCGCGCGAGCGCGCGCTCCACCGGCTGATGCCGGAGGCCGCGGCTGACGGCCTCCTCCACTCGGCGCACGACTGTTCGGACGGCGGGCTGGCGGTGGCGTTGGCGGAGTGCTGTGTGATGAATCCGGACCAGCGTCTGGGAGCCGCCGTGGACCTGACGGCCGTCGGCGGCCGCCTGCGGCCCGACGCGCTGCTGTTCGGCGAATCCGCCGGACGCATCGTGGTCAGCTGCGAGCCGCGGCATGTGGAGCGCCTGCTCCAACTGGCAAAGCGGCACAGCGTGCCCGCCGCTGTCATCGGCCGCGTGGGCGGGGCCGTCCTGTCCGTCGTGCCCTATCTGACGGTCCCGGTCGATGACCTCACCACGACTTGGCAGCGCGGACTGCCGAATGCATTGGAGGCGGCAACTCCCGACTGAGATGGACGACGGCGTCAAACACTACTGCGGACTCTTCGGCGTCTACGGCCACCGGGACGCGGCCCGGCTGACCTACCTGGGCCTCTACTCGCTGCAGCACCGCGGCGAGGAGGCGGCCGGGATCGTCTCGTACGACGGCAAGACGATGCACACGCACAAGGCGGTCGGGCTGGTCGCGGAAGCGTTTAACGAGGCCGCCCTGCGCGGCCTGCCGGGGCGCGCGACGATCGGCCACACGCGCTACTCGACGACCGGCTCCAGCACGCTGAAGAACTCCCAGCCGCTCGTGGTGACGTACGCCAAGGGCTCGCTGGCCGTTGCGCACAATGGCAATCTGGTGAACGCCTACGAGCTGCGGCGGCAGCTGGAGGGCACCGGTTCCATCTTCCAGACGACGGTGGACAGCGAGATCATCCTGCACCTGTTGGCCCGCGCGACGAACAAGTCGTTCGACGACGACCTGGCCGAGTGCCTGACGCAGTTGCAGGGCGCCTACTCGCTGCTGTTTCTGACGGAGCGGGAACTCATCGGCTGCCGCGACCCCAACGGCTTCCGGCCGCTGTGCATCGGCCGGCTGAATAAAGCGTACGTGCTGGCCTCCGAGACGTGCGCGCTGGACATCATCGGGGCGAAATTCATCCGGGAGGTCGAGCCCGGCGAAGTCGTCCTCATCGGCCCGAACGGACTACGGTCCCAGTGCCCCTCCAAGGGGCACGCCACGAAACGGTCGCATTGCCTCTTCGAGCACGTGTACTTCTCGCGGCCCGATTCGACCATCTTCGGGGAGAACGTCCAAGAGGTGCGCATGCGGCTGGGCCGCCAGCTGGCGCGCGAGCATCCGGTGGAGGCGGACTTCGTGATGCCGATTCCGGACTCCGGCAATTTCGCCGCGCTCGGCTACAGCCTGGAGTCCAAGATTCCGTTCAGCCTGGGCTTCATCCGCAACCACTACGTCGGACGGACGTTCATCCAGCCCGCGCAGGAGATCCGGGACCTCAAGGTCCGCGTCAAGTTCAACCCCGTCAGGGGGCTCATCAAGGGCAAGCGGCTCGTCATCGTCGACGATTCCATCGTCCGGGGCACGACGACGAGGGCGCGCGTGAAGAGTCTGCGGGAGGCGGGGGCCAAGGAGATCCACCTGCGGGTGAGCTGCCCGCCGACGAAGTACTCCTGTTTCTACGGCATCGATTTCCCGACGCGCAAGGAGCTCATCGCCAACACCCGCACCCTGGAGGAGATCCGGCGCTTCATCGGGGTCGAGACGCTGGGCTACCTCTCGCTGGAGGGCACGCTGAAGGCGGTCCGCAAGCCCGGCGACTACTGCACGGCGTGCTGGAGCGGCACCTATCCCGTGGCGTTCGGCGACGAGGGCGACAAGTTCGCCCTGGAGAAGCATTCGGGGCAGGGTACGTGTTGATGCCCGCGACCCGCGTGCCGGCGGCGTATCGCACGGCCGGCGTCGACATCGCGGCCGCCGACGGGTGGCTCAAGCGGATGGCGCCGGTCATCCGGGCGACCCGCCGGCCCGAAGTGCTGCGGGATCGGGGCCAGTTCGCCGGACTGTTTCGCCTGCCTCGCGGCCGCTGGCGCGAACCGGTGCTGGTCGCCTCCACCGACGGGGTGGGGACCAAGCTCAAGGTCGCCCAGCTCGCCGGCCGCCATGAGGGCATCGGCATCGATGCCGTGGCGATGAACGTCAATGACATTCTGGTCTACGGGGCGGAGCCGCTGTTCTTCCTGGACTACCTGGCCGTGGGGACCATGCAGCCGGCCCTCATGAGCACCCTGCTCAAAGGGGTCGCCGAGGGTTGCCGCCAGAGCGGTTGCGCCTTGCTGGGCGGCGAGACCGCGGAGATGCCGGGCCTCTACGGTCCGGGCGAGTATGACCTGGCGGGCTTCTGTGTCGGCGTGGTCGAGCGTCGTCGGCTCCTTGACGGGTCTCAGGTGCGCGCAGGGGACCGCATCATCGGGCTGGCCGCCTCCGGCGTGCACGCCAACGGGTTTTCGCTCATCCGAAAGATCTGGACGGCCTCGCAGCTGCGCCAATGGGCAAGCACCCTGCTCGTGCCGACGCGCATCTACGTGCGGCCCGTCCTGCAGGCGTTGCGCCGCGCGCCGATCCATGCCATCGCGCACGTGACCGGCGGCGGGCTGGCCCGGCGCCTGCCCAGCCTGGTGGCCGGCCGGCCCGGGTTGGCCGCGCGGCTGCAGCCGAAGAGCTGGCCGGTGCCGCCGATCTTCGCGGCGATTCAACGGGCCGGCGCGCTGAGTCCGGACGACATGCGGTCGACGTTTAATATGGGCATCGGCTTAGCACTGGTCTGCCCGAGCGGGGCGGAGCAGCGCCTGCTGCAGCACTTCCGGCGGAGCGGGATTCCCGCGTGGTCCGTCGGAGTGATCGAACGAGCGAGGAGCTGACATGCGCGTCTTACTGATCGGGTCGGGAGGGCGTGAGCACGCCCTCGTGTGGAAGCTGAGCCGGTCGCCCGAGGTGACGAAGATCTACGCGGCACCCGGCAACGGCGGCATCGCGGAGCTGGCCGAGTTGGTGGACATCGGCGCGGAGGACGTGGAAGCGCTGGCCGAGTTCGCCGAGAGCAAAGACATCGATTTAACCGTCGTCGGGCCCGAGGGGACGCTGGCCAAGGGCATCGTGGATCTCTTCGAGAAGCGGGGGTTGCGGATCTTCGGCCCCAGCAAGGCCGCCGCCCGGCTGGAGTCCAGCAAAGCGTTCGCCAAGAACCTCATGAAGAAATACCACATCCCGACGGGCCAGTTCGCCGTCTTCGACGACCCGCAGGCGGCCCGCGCCTATGTCCGCCAGCTCGGCGTGCCCATCGTCATCAAAGCCGACGGGCTCTGCGGCGGCAAGGGCGTCATCGTCGCCCAGACGCTCAGCGAAGCCCTGGGAGCCATTGACCTGCTGATGGAGGACCACATTTTCAAGCAGGCCGGGGAACGGATTATCGTCGAGGAGCGCCTGGTCGGCGACGAGGCGTCATTTCTGGTCGTGACCGACGGCGTGACGGCCCTGCCGCTCCTGCCGGCGCAAGACCACAAGCGCCTGCACGACGGCGACAAGGGCCCCAATACCGGCGGCATGGGGGCCTACGCGCCCGCGCCGATCGTGGATGCCGCGCTGGCGAAGCAGATCATGGACCAGATCATCCTGCCGACGATCCGCGCGATGGCGAGTGAGGGCCTCAGCTTCAAAGGGGTGCTGTATGCCGGGCTCATGCTGACGAGCGACGGGCCGAAGGTGCTGGAGTTCAACGTGCGCTTCGGCGACCCGGAGACCCAGGCGATCCTGCCGCTGTTGAAGAGTGATCTCGTGCCGATTCTCGACGACGCGGTGGAGGGCCGACTGTCCACGACACAGTGCCAGTGGGAGAGCGGCAGCTGCGTGTGCATCGTGCTGGCCTCCGGCGGCTATCCCGGCGACTTCCAGATCGGCAAGGAGCTGCGCGGCCTCGAGGCATTCAAGAATCGCCGCGACCTGCTGGTGCTGCATGCCGGGACCAAAGCGGACCGGGGGCGGGTGCTCAGCTGGGGCGGGCGCGTGCTCAACGTCGTGGGCCTCGGGCCGGACCTGGATGAGGCGGTGAAGCGGGCCTACGAAGCGATCGGCCCCGTGGGGTTCGACGGGATGGCGTATCGCAAGGATATCGGGTTCCGGGCGATCAAGAAACCGGCGGTGACAGGATGAGTCCAGCGACAGGGAAACGCAAGCCGCTCGTGGGCATTCTCATGGGGTCAGACTCGGACTGGACGGTGATGGAGCAGGCCGCCAAGACGCTGGAGAGCTTCGGGGTCGCGTGCGAAGCGCAGGTGCTCTCCGCCCACCGCTCGCCGGAGCTGGTGCGCCGCTACGTGCAGGGGGCGGCGGGCCGCGGGCTGAAAGTCGTCATCGCGGGCGCCGGCGGGGCCGCGCACTTGGCCGGGGTCGCGGCCGCCCACACGACCCTGCCGGTGATCGGGGTTCCCATCGAGAGCAAGAGCCTCAAAGGGCTCGACAGCCTCCTCTCCACCGTGCAGATGCCGAAAGGGGTCCCGGTCGCGACGGTGGCCATCGACCAGGCCGCCAACGCCGCGATCCTGGCGGTGCAGTGTTTGGCGTTGAGCGACCGCCGGCTGCAGCGAGCACTGGCGGCGCACAAGCGCCGCCTCGCAGCCGGCGTGCGGGCGGCCAACCAGCGCCTCGGGCGCAAGTAAGCGTCATGGGGGAGGGTCCGCGCGTCTTGTCCGTGCTGGGCGAGGCCCCGGATGCGGCGGCCATCGCCGAAGCCGCGGCCATCCTCAAGCGCGGCGGGCTGGTGGCGTTTCCAACGGAGACGGTCTACGGGTTGGGAGCGGATGCGACCAACCCGACCGCCCTGGAGCGGTTGAACGCAGTGAAGGGCCGGCCGCCGGAGAAACCGTACTCGCTGCACATCCATTCCATCAGCCAAGTGCAGGACCTAGCGGGTAGTGTCCCGCCGCTGGCCGCGCGGCTCATGCAGCAGTTCTGGCCCGGGCCGCTGACCATCGTGATTCCGGGGCGGGACCGCACGGTGGGCTTCCGGCTGCCGAACCATCCGGTCGCCTTGGCGCTGCTGAAGGCCGCCGGAGTGCCGGTGGCGGCTCCCAGCGCCAACCGGTCCGGCTCGCCCCCGCCGACGGATGCGCAGGAAGTCCTGGCCGCCCTGAACGGCTCCTTCGACTGCCTGCTGGACGCCGGGCCGACCCAGCTGGGGCGGGAATCCACCGTCGTGGAAGTCGTCGACGGACGCATCGAAATCCGGCGCGAAGGCGCCATCAAACGGGACGCCATTCTCGCCGCCGCATGACCAGCGCGAAACGCATCCTGTTCATCTGCACGGGCAACAGCTGCCGCAGCGTCATGGCCCAAGGGCTGATGCAGGCGGTCCTCCAGCAGAGCGGCCAGACGGGGGTCCAGGTGGAGTCCGCCGGCGTCTTCGCCGTCGAGGGCATGTCGGCCACGCGGGAAACCCAGCGCGTCTTGGCGGACGCTGGGATTGATGCCACGGCCCACCGGGCGCGTAACTTCTCGCCGGAGATGGCGCACCAGGCCGATTTGGTCTTCGTGATGGAGGCGTTTCAAAAAGAGGAAGTGCTCCGGCGGGTGCCGAGCGCTTCCGGCAAGGTGCATCTGCTCAAAGCGTATGGGCTGCCGGCCGGCGAGGTCGACCTCAACCCCAACATCCCCGACCCGATCGGCAAGCCCCTCGAGGTGTATGAGGTGTGCTTCCAGACCATCCGCGAGGCCGTCGAGCGCATCGCGAAGACCCTGAGCCTCGCATGATCCCCCCACCTGTGTGCCCCGCCATTCGGCGGGGCCAACCACGATGACGAAGCGATCTCCGGTTCGCCTACGGCGAACCGACACAGGTGGGGGGACTGTGCGGCGCATTGCCATCGGCGCGGACCACGGCGGGGTCGAGCTGAAGGCGACGCTGGTGGCCCTGCTGCGCGCCCAGGGGCTGGAAGTCGCCGACCTGGGCACCCACACGCCAGCACCCTGCGACTATCCGAAGATCGGCTACAAAGTCGCCGCCGCCGTGGCCCAGGGACGGTTCGACCGCGGCATTCTCCTGTGCAAGTCCGGCATCGGCATCGCCATCACGGCGAACAAGGTGCCCGGCATCCGGGCGGCGGTCTGCGGCGATACGTTCGACGCGGAACGCAGCCGCGCCCACAACGACGCCAACATCCTCGTCCTCGGGGCCGAGAAGCTCTCCAACGCCCAGGCCAAGCGGATTGTGCGGACGTGGCTGGCCACCCCGTTTGAGGCGGGCGGGCGCCACGAGCGGCGCGTGCGCCAGATCGCCGCCATAGAACGGCAGCTCTTGCAACGACGGCCCGCGTCCGCCCGGACGCGGCGATAGAGGAGTGATGATGGAGCACCTGCGGCACGTCGACCCGGACGTCTATGAGGCCATTCAGCGCGAAACCCGGCGTCAGCACGACCATTTGGAGCTCATCGCCTCGGAGAACTTCACGAGCCTGGCGGTCCTCGAAGCGCAGGGGTCGGTGCTGACGAACAAGTACGCTGAGGGCTACCCGGGCGCGCGCTGGTACGGCGGCTGCGAATTCGTCGATGTGGTCGAACGGTTGGCGATTGAGCGCGCCAAAACCCTGTTCGGCGCCGAGCACGCCAATGTCCAGCCCCATTCCGGCACGCAGGCGAACATCGTGGTGTTCTACGCGCTGCTCGAGCCCGGGGCCACCATCCTCGCCATGAGCCTGGCGCACGGCGGACACCTCTCGCACGGCCATCCGAAGAACTTTTCCGGCCGTTTCTTCACCATCGTCCCCTACGGGGTGAGCCAGCAGACCGAGCAGATCAACTACGACGAGCTGGAGGGCCTCGCGCGGGAGCACAAGCCGAAGCTCATCCTGGCGGGCTACTCGGCGTATCCCCGCACACTGGACTTCGCCCGGTTCCGGCGCATCGCCGACAGCGTCGGGGCGCTGCTCATGGTGGACATGGCGCACTTCGCCGGCCTGGTCGCCGGCGGCTGCTACCCGAACCCGGTGCCGCACGCCGAGATCGTGACCTCGACGACGCACAAGACGCTGCGCGGCCCGCGCGGCGGCTTCATCCTCTGCCGCAGCCAGTTCGCAAAGGCGATCGACGCCGCCCTCTTTCCCGGCAACCAGGGCGGGCCGCTGATGCACGTCGTCGCAGCCAAGGCGGTGTGCTTCAAGGAAGCGATGAGCGAGGAGTTCAAGGCCTACCAGCGGCAGGTGGTCGCCAACGCCAAGACGCTCGCACAGGAGCTGGGCCGGCTGGGCTACCGCATCGTCTCCGGCGGCACCGACAATCACCTCTTGCTCGTCGACCTGACGCCGAAGGGGTTGAACGGGAAAGAGGCGCAGGACGCGCTCGGCCAGGCCCGGATTACCGTGAACAAGAACGCGATTCCCTTCGACCCGCTGCCGCCTTCGAAAGCGAGCGGCATCCGGCTCGGCAGCCCCGCCCTCACCAGCCGCGGGATGCGCGAGCCCCAGATGCGGGAGATCGCCCAGCTCATCGACGAAGCGCTCACCCGCCGGCAGGATGCGGTAGCACTGCAGGGCGTCGCGCGCAAGGTCCAGGAGCTGGCGGACCGCTTTCCGCTGTATCCGGAGCTGCGCGCGGCGGTCCCTGCGGCCCGCTGACGGGATGATCCCACGCCCTACCGGGTTTCGCCATCCCTGTATGCAGACCGTATCGAGGCGAAACGTCCCGCCGATGGCGGGACGGCCTTCGGCCAACCGGCAGGGCGTGGGATGAAGTGCCCCTTTTGCGGTCATCAGGAAGATAAGGTCGTCGACTCGCGCGCGAGCTCCGACGGAGCGTCCATCCGCCGGCGCCGCGAATGCCTGGGCTGTGCGAAGCGCTTCACGACCTACGAGCACGTGGAAGAACAGCCGCTCATGATCGTCAAGAAGGACGGCCGCCGCGAACCGTTCGACCGCCACAAGCTGCTGGCCGGCCTGGTCAAGGCCTGCGAAAAACGGCCGGTGAGCATGGATGATCTGGAGCGCCTGGTGGACGATCTCGAGCGGGAGCTGTCCCAGGAGTTCGAGCGGGAAGCGCCTTCCCGCGAAGTGGGCGAGCGGGTCATGAAGAAGCTGCACGCGCTGGACCCCGTCGCCTACGTGCGGTTCGCGTCCGTCTACCGGGAATTCAAGGACGTCCAGCAGTTCATGTACGAGCTGAAGGACCTGCTGGCGAAGAAGGGAAAATAGCGGGCGGAGACCTTGACGGCCGGCTCTACCGTCAGGCAGACTTTGAGTGCGGGGTCAGTGCGCCCCACCGAGAAATCCGCCCGTTCGTGGCGGGTCCCGCCCAGGCTCGCGTGAGGTCGGGAGGCAAACCCACCGCAAGGTGGGGACGCAAAGTTTCGGGTCCCCCCACCTGTTGGCTTCGCAAAGCGAAGCTGGCGGGTGGAACCAAGGATGACAGGTTCGCCTGTGGCGAACCTGAAACAGGTGGGGGGATGGCCGAGCTGCCGAATGCAGGTCGCAGCTCGGCGTTTTTATTCATCCGTCATCCAGGGGTCTGGCGGTGTGGCCGAACGCGGGAGGATCGGCACCGACGATGCAGCGGATGTTGATCGTGGATGACGAGCGGGATATCTGCGAGTTGCTGGAAGAGTTCTTTAAAACGAAGGGGTTCTCCGTCCTCTCGGCCTTCAGCGGGGAAGAGGCGCTCGATCAGCTCGGCCAGAACCCGCCGGATGTGATTCTCCTCGATATCCTCTTGCCGGGCATTTCCGGCCTCGAAGTACTCAGGCGCATCAAGGAGCGCCACCCCCATACCCGGGTCATCATGGTGACCTCCCTGGACCGGGTCGAGCTCAAGACGGAAGCGCTGGAGCACGGGGCGGCCGACTTCGTCCTTAAGCCGTTTGACTTCTCTCTCACCACCTGGGCGGCGGCGCTGACCGACCGGCCGTCCTCTCCCGCCTAACGGCCTCAGCGCCCCGGCGGCTCGGCCGCCGGCAGCGGCTGCTCGACAAAGCTCTGCAGCTTCGCCTGCTGCCGCAACTCCTGCAGCCAGTCGCGCCAACGCCTCACCTGGATATCGGCCAGCGTCGTCTCCCGCAGGGTAGTGGCTTCCGCGGCAAATCCGGAATCATCGGCCGGCGTCAGCGCGTCCGGGCGAAGCAACACGTAGCCCCGGGGTGTTTCCAGCACATTGGTCCACTGTCCCAACGGTGTTGCGAACGCCGCCGTGTTGACCTCAGGAGCCAGCCCGAGGGGTGGAATCAGCCCGGCGCGAGTGAAGGTCACGGTCGTCGGCGCCGGAGCCCCGGCCGCTCGTGCAACCTCGGCCTGCGGCGTGTGCGTGGCGGCCGCCTCCGCGAGCTTCGCGGCCAGCGCTTCGGCGGCCTGCTGGGCCGCCTGCCGCGCGCGCGATTCGATGAGCTGGGTTCGGACCTGCGCTTTAACCTCGTCGAACGGGGGCACACGCGCGGGAATGCGCTCCGCGACCCGGGCGAGATAGAGGCCGCTGGCGGTGTGAATGACGCGGCTCAAGCGGCCTTCCGGCAGCGTGGACACGGCGGCGATAATCTCCGGCTCCAGTGCTTCCAGTGCCGGCGGGTGGTCGGCCGAAAACGGACCCGCCGTCCGGCTGAGGAGCGCCCGGCTCTTGACGATGTCGTCAAACGGGCGCTGGTCCCCCAGGTCGTCCTCCAGGTCGCTGGCCAGGGCCAGCAGCTGCCGCTCGACCCGCTGGGCGGTCAACCGTTTTCGGATGTCCTCCCGCACCTCGGCCAGGGGCGGAACGGTGCCGTCGGCCTTGGCGAACTCCTGCCGGTGCTCGTCATACCACGCCGCCAAGTCCTGATCGCTGAGCTGCACTTTCGAGGCGAGCGCGTCCCGTGTGGCACCGGCATACTCCACACGGAGCTGTTCCGGCACGCGGACCCCCTCGGGGTGGGCGTCATAGTGTTGGCGCACCGCCTCGTCCGTGACATCCGCCGCCCGTTTGTGGAACGCCTCGGGATTCAGCACGAACAGTGTTGCGGTCAGCTGCTCATGCGCGCGCCGGTACGCGGCGCGCACCTCGTCATCGCTGACGTGGACCGACGCGCGGAAGCGCTCGATGAGCTGCTCCACCAACAGCTGCTCGCGTAGCTGCTGCTCGAACTGGGCGGGGGCCAGGCTGTTGCGGGCGAGCACCTGCTCGTAGCGGTCGCGTTGGAACCGGCCCGCCTCCTGAAACACCGGCTCCTGTTCGATGGCGGCGCGCAGCGCCGCATCGCCGGTCCGCAGCCGCTGGCGCTTCGCCTCTTCCAATAGGAGCAGCCAGTCCCACGTCGACTGCACGATGAGCGGGCGCAGCCCCTCCGGCAGCTCGCCGTACTGGCTTTCCAGCCGGCTCTGTGCCATGCGGTAGTACCGCTCGAACGTGTCCCAGGAGACCGGCTTGCCGAAGAGTACCCCGGCCGTGCCGCCCGGGCCGGCCGGCGGCCGGAACGCGGTGGCATGGAAGAAGAAGATGAACGGCAGAATCAAGACGGCCGCAATGAGCCAGCTCACGCGCTGCCGCATGGCCTGGGACTTGATGAGGCGCTTGAACATCGTGGGCGGTATTGTACGCCACCCCGCCATCCCCAGCAAGCCTCTCCAATTCCCACCCCCACTTATGCGGCGGGTGGCAGGTGCGGGCCGTTGGCCTTCGGTCAACGGCACTTCCATCGGCCGACCCCGCCGCTGGCGGGGTGCCCGGCCTCGGTCGCGCGGCGAGGACGGATGGGATGTGCCGTGACAGGACCCGCCGCGCATTGACACCCCTCCGAACCTCCGGTACAATCGTGAGGCATTTCCGCTCGTCAGCCAGCGCCACGGACACCATCGCAACGAGGTCGCATTTCATGACGGCAACTCGCGCTTCACGCACGGCCACCGCCCGCGCTACCGGGGACGACGGCCGGCGCCTTAAGCTCGGCCTGCCGAAGGGCAGCCTCCAGGAGGCGACCGCCCGCCTGTTTGATCGGGCGGGCTTCAAGGTCGTCATCAGCGAGCGCTCCTACCGGCCGTCCATCGACGACCCGGAGATCGAGCCGATGCTGCTGCGCGCCCAGGAGATGTCCCGCTACGTCGAGCAGGGTGCGTTGGACTGCGGGATCACCGGCAACGACTGGGTGCTGGAGAACCGCTCCAAGGTGGACCGGGTGGCCGAGCTCGTCTACGCCAAGCGTACGCGGCACCCGGTGCGATGGGTCCTCGCCGTACCCGCGGCCTCCGCCATCCGCGGCGTCAAGGACCTGCAGGGCCGGCGCATCGCCACCGAGTTGGTCCACGTCACGACGGCCTACCTCGCGAAGCACGGGGTGAAGGCCGACGTCGAGTTTTCCTGGGGGGCCACGGAGGGTAAGGTGAGTGCCGGGCTGGTGGACGCCGTCGTCGAGCTGACGGAAACCGGCCAGACGCTCATCGCCAACGGCCTGCGCATTGTCGAGACAATCTGTGAGTCCACAACACAGCTCATCGCCAACTCCGCCGCCCTGGCCGATCCGTGGAAGCGGCGCAAGATTGAGAGTCTCAAGACGCTGCTCCTCGGCGCGGTCGAAGCTGACGGCAAGGTTGGCCTGAAGCTTAACGTGCCGGAGCGCAAGCTCCAGCAGGTCATGGACGCGTTGCCCGCCATGAAGCGGCCGACGGTCTCCAAGCTGTGGTCCAAGAACGCCCAGGATCCGTGGTGGGCGGTGGAAACCATCATTGAGGAGCGCCAGGTCAAGGCGCTGATCCCGCGGCTGAAAGATGCCGGCGCGCAGGACATCATTGAGTATCCCCTCAACAAGGTCATCTACTGACCCGACCCCGATGCCCGCACGGGCCCGCCTCCGGAGTATGCGCCGCTCGACCCTTGCCGGCCTGATGGCCGCGACCCTGTTGACCGGGTGCGCGGCCAGCCGTACGACCGAGCGGCGGCACGCCACCCAGCCGGCCTACGGCTCCTACCTGCGCGGGCTGCTGCTGGAGCGCGCCTCCAACTACCCGGCCGCCCTGAACGCCTATGACGCAGCACTGGCCCACGACCATGAGTCGCCGCTGCTCTATGTGCGGGAAGGGGCGACGTATCTGAAGCTGGGCGATGCCGCGCACGCCCTGCGGGCGTTCAACAAAGCGCTCGAGTTGGATCCGCAGCATCCCGACGCGCTGCGGTGGCTCGCCACCGTGCATCTGGCCCAGGGGCATCTCCCCGAAGCGGTGGCGGCCTACGAGCGCCTGCTGGCCCTGGCCCCCGAAGATCCTTTCCTCCTGAGCACCCTCGCGGACCTCTACGTGCTCCAGGATCAGCTACCGAAAGCGGTGGCCCTCTATCAGCAGCTCATCCGGGATTCCGGCCCGACCAGCCAGCTGCATTTCAACTTAGGGATGCTCTACGGCCGGATGGGCCAGTACCGCGAAGCCCTGTACGAGCTGTCCCGCGCCTATGAGCTCTCGCCGAACACGCTGGAGATCCGTGTCGCCCTGGGGCTGACCGAGGAGCTCAGCGGCGATTACGCACAGGCCGCCGCCCACTATGAAGGCGCCATTCAGCTCGACCCGTTCAACCCGCGGCTCTATCACCACGCCGCGCGGGCCTACCTGGGCGCGGGGCGCCTGCAAGACGCCGCGCTACGCTACCAGGCCGTGCTCGATTTGACGCCGCATGATCTGGAAGCGATCATGGGGCTGACCCGCGCGTGGGTCGCGCAGCAGCGGTTCGACGAAGCCCTCCAGTTGCTCGGGCGCAAGCTGACCGAGCTGAACGAGCCAGCCGAGCTCTACGTCGCCTTGGGGCTCGTGTACCGGGAAGCGAAGCAGGCCCAGGAAGCGATGCGTGCCTTCGAGCGGGCGACGGAGCGGCGGCCCGATTACGCGCAGGCCCAGTTTTACCTCGGCGCCCAGCTGGACCAGCTGAATCGACGCGACGAAGCCCGCCTGCGGTTGCGCCGGACCATCGAGCTGGATGACCGCCACGCGGACGCCATGAACTATCTCGGCTATCTCGACGTGGAAGACGGCCTCGACCTGCCCGAGGCCAAGCGCCTCATTGAGCGCGCGCTCGAGCTGGATCCGGATAACGGCGCCTACGTAGACAGCCTCGGGTGGGCGTACTTCAAGATGGGCGACGTCATCCGGGCCATCCCGCTGCTCGAGCGGGCGGCGGCCCTCGACGACACCGACCCGGTGGTCTTCGACCATCTCGGCGAAGCCTACCTGTCCCAGCGCGACATCGAGAAAGCCCGCGCGTCGTGGACGCGGGCCATGGCGATGGACCCGACCCAGACGGCCATTCAAGAGAAACTCAAGCGGCTGCCGCCGGCTCCGCAAACGGAGCGGGCGCACGGCCGCGCCGAGGACCCCACGCCCGCGGAACTACCCGCGGCCACCCGGTGACGCCCATGCCGACTACCGTGCCGGATCTGCCCGCCCTGCGGAAGCTGGCCGTCGAGCTGCGCCAGACGATTCTGAAGATGATCGCCAAGGCCGGCAGCGGCCACCCGGGCGGCTCGCTGTCCATGGTGGAGCTGCTCGTCGGGCTCTACTGGCACACGCTGCGGCACGACCCCAAGCGGCCCGACTGGCCGGATCGCGACCTCTTCCTCCTCTCCAAGGGGCACGGCTGCCCGGCGCTCTACACCGTCCTGGCGTACCAGGGCTATTTTCCCAAGGACGAGCTGATGACGCTGCGCCGGTTTCCGACGCGGCTGCAGGGCCACCCGGAGCGCGGGTCGGTGCCCGGGGTGGAGATCGCCGCCGGCTCGCTGGGACAGGGGCTGTCGATGGCCAACGGGATCGCCCTGGCCGACCGCCTCGACCATCGCGCGCGGCGCATCTTCTGCCTGATGGGCGACGGGGAAATCCAGGAAGGCCAGGTGTGGGAGGCGGCCATGACGGCGCACCACCACCACCTGGACGCGGTGTGCGCGATCATCGACGCGAACCAGCTGCAACAGAACGGGCCGGTCAAGCAGATCCAGGACATCGAGCCGCTGGCGGACAAGTGGCGCGCGTTCGGCTGGTGGGTGACGGAGATCGACGGCCACGACCTCGCCCAGGTCCTCCGCGCCTACGGCGAGGCCGGCAAGGTGAAGGGCCAACCGCAGGCGATCGTCGCGCGCACGGTGAAGGGCAAGGGCGTGTCCTTCATGGAACTGAACCCGGCCTGGCACGGGGTCGCCCCGAAGCCGGACGAATTGGAGCGGGCCTTGAAGGAGCTGCAGGCGGCACCGATCTGATGGCGGACAAACCCACGCGTGACGGCTTCGGTGAAGGGCTGCTGGCCCTGGGCAAGACGCACCCCCAGGTGGTCGCCCTCTCCGGCGACCTGGAAGACTCCGCCCGGGCGATCTGGTTCAAGAACGAGTATCCCGACCGGTTCTTCTCCGTCGGCATCGCCGAGCAGGACATGATCGGCACTGCGGCCGGACTGGCGCTGGCCGGCAAAATCCCGTTCGCCTGCTCCTTCTCGCAGTTCGTCACCGGCAAGACGCTGGAGCAGCTGCGGATGGCGGTCTGCTACCAGCGGCTCAACGTGAAGATCGCCGGCTCGCACGGCGGCCTGTCGGTCGGTGCCGACGGGGCCACCGCCGAAGCGCTCGAAGAGCTGCCCCACATGCGCAGCCTGCCCTTCATGACGGTCATCGTCCCGTGCGACGCCCTCGAGGCGAAGAAGGCCACCATCGCCTGCGCCGACTACCCCGGACCGGTGTTCCTGCGGCTGGGCCGCGCCCCCGTCCCCACCATCACGAAAGAGTCCGACCCCTACACCATCGGCGAGGCCGTCATCATGCGTCGGGGCGACGATGCGACGATTGTCGCCTGCGGAGTCATGGTGAGCCACGCGCTCCAGGCCGCCGAGGTCTTGGCGAAGGAAGACATCCAGGTCCGGGTCATCAACCTCCATACCATCAAGCCCGTCGATGCGGCCACCCTGATTGCGGCGGCGAAAGAGACCGGGGCCGTCGTCACGGCGGAAGAGCACACCGTCGTCGGCGGGCTCGGCAGCACCGTCGCGGAGGTGCTCGTCCAGCATCACCCCGTGCCCATGCGGTTTGTGGGGATTCAGGATCGGTTCGGCACCTCGGGCGACCCGGCCGAGCTGATGAAACACTTCCACCTCATGCCCGAGGACATTGCCAAAGCCGTCCGCGAAGTGCTGCGCCTGAAGCAGAACGCGCTATAACCGCCGGCTCAGCCCCGGCGCATCGACCGTCCCGCCATGCTGCAACGGCAGGCACCTGCCAAGCTGAATCTCTACCTCCGCGTCTTGGGCCGCCGCCCCGACGGTTACCACGAGCTGGAGACCGTCTTCGAGCGCATCGACCTCTCGGACACGCTGACGTTCGAGCCCGCGGCCTCGGAGATTACGCTCACCTGCTCGACTCCCGCGCTCTCCTGCGGGGAAGACAACCTGGTCCTGCAAGCGGCTCGTCTGTTGCAGGAGGCCGCGCAGACGCCCCGCGGTGCTCGCATCCATTTGACGAAGCGCATCCCCATTGCGGCGGGGTTGGGGGGCGGGTCGTCGGACGCCGCCGCCGCCCTGGTCGCGCTGAACCAATTGTGGGACTTAGGGTTATCGCTTACGGCGCTGCAGCCGCTGGCCGCCAGGCTCGGCTCGGATGTGCCGTTTTTCCTGCTGGAGAGCGCTTTTGCCGTCGGCCGGGGGCGGGGGGAGCGGTGCGAGCCGGCGAGCGGGCGCGGCACCTTCGCGCACGTCCTCGTCATGCCCGACGTCCAGCTGTCGACCCGGGACGTGTATCAAGGGGCGCATTTCGACTTGACAGCGTCGACACCCTCCAGTACCATGGTGAGACACGCCTTACGCAACGGCTCGCCCAGCGAGCTCGCTACGGGATTGTGGAACGATCTCGAACCTGAAGCGATCCGGCGTTGTCCCGTCATTTCGACTAGCCAGTCATGCTTGCGCGACCTCGGTTGTCTCGGAGTGCTTGTTTCAGGCAGCGGCCCGTCCGTCTTCGGGCTCTGCCACGACCTGCCGCACGCGCACGCCATCGCGGCACGCCTGTCGGCGCTGCAGTCTGAAGCCCCGGCACCGTCGCGACACGCACGACAGCCCTGGCGCATCGAGGTGGTTCAGACGCTGCACCGCACCGCGGCCGGTCCTGTGCCGCGCCCGGTGCGCCAAGCGCCTTAGGCGACCGTAGGCCGTACCGCGCCGTGTCGCGGGACCGGAGCATCCGCTTCACTGGGGAGTCGGCTAACGGTAAGCCATCAGACTTTGGATCTGAGTATCCTGGTTCGATTCCAGGCTCCCCAGCTTGTTCCATCGTCGCAGCAGGATCCTAGCAACGGGATGAGGTCAGCCCATGAGAATTCTTAACGCCATCATCTTAGCGGCCGGGGAAGGCACCCGGATGAAGTCGGAGTTGCCGAAAGTCCTGCACCCGATCTGCGGGCGTCCGATGATCGCCTACGCCCTGGACTTGGCGGCCTCCGCAGGCGTCAAGCAGCCCATCGTCGTGCTCTGCCACGGCGCCGATGCGGTCAAGCCGGCCCTGCCGAAGGACGCGAAGGTCGTCCTGCAGGCCAAGCCGCAGGGCACCGGCGATGCGGTGCTCGCGGCGAAGAAGGCCCTCGGCAGTGCCGCGGGCAGCGTCCTCATCCTCTATGCGGATACACCACTCTTGCGCCGCACCACGGTCCAGAAGCTGGTGGAGTCGCACTTCAAGACCTCAGCGACCTGCACGCTCCTGACCGCACACCTCGCGGACCCTAGTGGCTACGGCCGCATTCTCCGCAACGAAAGCGGCCAGATCGCCGGCATCGCGGAGGAGGCGGAGGCGACGGCCATCCAGCGCGCCATCCGCGAAGTCAACGTCGGCCCCATGGTCTGCACGGCGCAAGCCCTGCTGGACGCGGTGGCGGTCGTCAAGCCCAGCTCGTCCAAGAAGGAGCTATACCTGACGGACATCGTCTCCCACCTCGCCCGCCAAGAGGGGACGAAGATCCAAGCGACCCGTGTGGAAGAAGTCTCCGAAGCGATGGGCATCAACTCCCGCACGGAGCTGGCCCGCGCGATCGGGGTGATCCGCCAGCGGATCGTCGACGCGCACTTGCACAACGGGGTCACCATCGAAGATCCGCAGACGACCTTCATCGACCATGGGGTCACGATCGGCGCGGACACTGTCGTCCATCCCTACACCGTCATTCAAACCGGGGTGGCGATCGGCAAGCGCTGCTCCATCGGCCCGTTCGCGCGGCTGCGCAGCGGGGTCACCATCGGCGATGAGGTCACCATCGGCAACTTCGCCGAGCTGGTGCGCACGAAAGTCGGGCCGCGCGTGCGCATCAACCACATGAGCTATCTCGGCGACGCCGTGGTGGAAGAAGGCACGAACATCGGGGCCGGCACCGTGACCGCCAACTATGACGGCACGGACAAGCACCAGACGCACATCGGCAAGGGCGCGTTCATTGGCTCCGATACCGTGCTGATCGCGCCCGTGAAGATCGGGCCGGGGGCCGTGACCGGTGCTGGCAGTGTCGTCACGAGAGCGCACGATGTCCCGGCCAAAGGGATCGTCGTGGGAGTCCCGGCCCGCCCCCTGACCAACGGATCCGGCGGATCGGCTCGGCCCACGGCTCCTGCGGCGAGGGCCGTCCCCGCGCTCCGCCCATCGAAGGTGGCTCGTCCGAAGACCGCACGGGCCGGCAAGCCGGCGCCGAAGCCCGCGGTCCGGAAGAAGGTCGTGGCCGCACGGAAGGCCAAGCCCGCAAAGCCCGCCGCGAAGCGGCGGATGAAGCCGGCCAAGCGCGCGACCGCCCGCAAGCCGGTGCTGAGGCGCCGACCGGCTGCACGCCGCCGGCGGAGCGCCAAACGGCGATAACCGCACTGCGCGAAGGACGCGATGCCCCCCGCCCCCAATAAAAAACGACGGCTGGCTGCCGAGCTGGCGATTGTCAGCGGCAACGCGAATCCCAAGCTCGCGAAGGCCATTTGCCGCAACCTCGGGGTGCCGCTGACGGACTCCTTCGTCGGCCGGTTCAGCGAGGGCGAGATCCGGGTCAAAATCAACGAGAACGTCCGCGGCAAGGATGTCTTCGTCATCCAGCCGACCTGCCCGCCGACGAACGACAATCTGATGGAGCTGCTCATCATGATGGACGCGCTGCGCCGGGCCTCCGCGCGGCGCATCACCGCCGTCATCCCCTATTACGGCTACGCCCGCCAGGACCGCAAAGACCAGCCTCGGGTGCCCATCACCGCCAAGCTCGTCGCCAACCTGATCACGACCGCGGGGGCGAACCGCGTGCTGACGATGGACCTGCACGCCGGGCAGATCCAGGGCTTCTTCGATATCCCGCTCGATCACCTCTATGCGGTGCGGGTGTTCGAGCAGTACATCAAGCGCAAGCGGCTGGGCTCGCTCGTCGTCGTCTCGCCCGACGTCGGCGGCATCAAAATGGCCCGGGCGTACGCCAAACGGCTGAAGGCCAGCCTGGCGGTCGTCGACAAGCGGCGCAACAGCCCGGAGTCGACGGAAGTCATGCACATCCTGGGCGAAGTCCGGGGCAAAGTGTGCCTGCTGGTTGACGACCTCATCGCCACCGGCAGCTCGCTCGTCGAAGCGGCGGACGCGCTCAAGCGCGGCGGGGCGACGGCGGTCTATGCCTGCGTCACCCACCCGGTCCTCTCCGGCCCGGCCTACAGCCGCATCGCCTCCGCCAACAGCCTGAAGGAACTGATCGTGACAGACACCATTCCGCTGCGCCCGGAGCAGCGGACGAAAAAAATCGCCGTGCTGTCCGTCGCCCCGCTGCTGAGCGAGGCGATCCAGCGGATCCACTACGAGGTGTCGATCAGCCGGCTGTTCGACGGGATCACGAGCTGAGACACTCCACCAGAGGACGAACCCCACGATGACGAAGACGAAGACAGCGCACCAGCCCGCAACACTCACCGTGCGCGCCCGCACGCAGCAGGGCCGGCGGCCGGTCAAGCCGCTGCGCCGGGACGGGTTCACCCCGGCCGTGGTCTACGGCAAGAGCATGGAGCCGCTGGCGGTCGCGGTCAATCAGCGCGAGCTGATCAAGCTGCTGCAGACGACCTCCGGCGAGCACCCGTTGGTCACCCTGCGGCTCGACGGCGGCAAGAGCTGGGAGAAACCGGCCCTGATCCAGGCCATCCAGCACGACCCCGTCGATGGCCGCATCGTCCACGTCGATTTCCATGCCATCGTGCTGACCGAACGCCTGCGGGTACGCATCCCGCTGCTCCTGAAAGGCGACGCGATGGGGGTCAAGCAGGAAGGCGGCATTCTGGAGCACTTCCTGCGCGAGATCGAAGTGGAATGTCTGCCGACGGACATGCCGGCGAGCCTGGAGTTCGACATCACCGCCCTGAAGATCGGCGATACCGTCCACGTCAGCGACCTGACGCCGCCGCCGAACGTGAAGATCACGACGGCCCCGGAGGGCGCGGTGGTGTCGGTGCTGCAGCCGAAGGTGGAGAAGCCCGAAGAGGAAGCGGCGGCCGTCACCGAGCCGGAGGTCATCCGCGAGAAGAAGGAAGAGCCGGATGAGGCGGCTGGTGGAGAGGCCAAGGCGGAGAAGTCCGAGGCCAAGCCGGAAGCCAAAAAAGAACCGAAATCTTGAACCTCATCGTGGGACTCGGCAATCCAGGCCACACCTTTTCCGGCACCCGCCACAACGTGGGCTTCGACGTCGTCCAGCAATTGGCGGAGCGCCATGGAGTGGCCATCGAGCAGCGCGTCGTCAACCCGGACGACGGCCGGCCCGCCGGCGTCTACGGCGAATACCAGGACGGGGCGGAGACGGTCCGGCTGTTGATGCCGCTGACCATGATGAACGCCTCCGGCGAAGCGCTGAAACGTCTGGACGCGCCGCTGGACCGCGTGCTCATCATTTGCGATGACGTGAATCTGCCGCTGGGCGCGCTGCGCCTGCGGCCCCAGGGCAGCGACGGCGGCCATCACGGCCTGGCCTCGTGCCTGCAGGTGCTGGCGACCGACGCGGTCCCGCGCCTGCGCATCGGGGTGGGCACCGAAGCCCTCCCCAGCGATTTGAACCAGTTTGTGCTCTCGCGATTTGCCTCATCAGAACGCCCGCAGATGCAGCGGGCGCTGGAGCAGGCTGCGGACGCCTGCGAGACATGGGTGCGCGACGGAATTGAGGCTGCCATGAATCGATACAACGCGAAAGTGCAGGACGCCACATGACGGAACGAGACTACGAAGCGCTCATCATCCTGAAGACCGCCGGCACCGAGCAGGAGCTCGCCAAGCACGCGACCCAGCTGGAAGAGCAGGTCAAGCGCATCAGCGGCAACATCGAGCGCTCGCAGAGCATGGGCCGCCGCCGCCTGGCATTCCGAATCAACCGCCAGAGCGAAGGGCACTACCATCTGCTGCGGTTCCGCGCGCCGACCGAGCGCGTCGCGGAGCTGGAGCGGCTGTTCCGGCTCAATGAGACGGTGGTGCGCTTCATCATCCTGAACGCCGACGAAGCTCCGGTCTTCGCGCCCGCCCCGCGGGCCGCCGTCGCCGGATCGGCCGCGCCGGCGAGGAGCTGAGCCCATGGTCAGCCTCAACCGCGTGCTGCTCATCGGCAACCTCACCAAAGACCCGGAATTGCGCTACACGCCCAGCGGAACCCCCGTCGCCAACCTGCGTCTGGCGGTGAACTCCACGTTCAAGGACCAGAGCGGCAACCGCAAGGAAGAGACGTGCTTCGTGACCATCGTCGTCTGGAGCAAGCAGGCGGAGCTCTGCAACCAGTATCTGAAGAAGGGCCGGGCCGTCTTCATCGAAGGGCGGCTGCTGTTCCGGCAGTGGGAAGCGGAAGGCAAGCCCCGCTCGACGATGGAAGTGCGGGCGGACCGGGTCCAGTTCTTGGGCGGACCCGGCGGCGGCGGCCGCTCCGAGGCCTCGGGAGCTGCCGCTCCCGCGGAGGAGCCGGCGGCGGAAGCCGCACCGGAAAGCGAAGACGCGGATGTGCCCTTTTGAGGGGGGCACGGGATGACGGACAGGAGACAGTGAGAACAATCCATGGCGATGATTCGGCGGACGTTCATCAAGCGGTCGTGCCGGTTTTGCGCGGATAAGGTCGAGCAGATCGACTACAAAGACCTCGACCGGCTGGGCCGGTACGTGACCGACCGAGGGAAGATCATTCCCTCCCGGCTGACCGGCACCTGTGCGAAGCATCAGCGGGTGCTGACGCGCGCCATCAAGCGCGCGCGGTTCATGGCCCTGCTGCCGTACGTGCAGGCCTGACCCGTTCGGACTCAGAGGAGCCACCATGCGCACGATTGACGTCATTTTGCTGAAAGATCTCGACCGCCTCGGCGCCCAGGGGGCGGTGGTGCATGTCAAGCCCGGCTTCGCCCGCAACTACCTCCTGCCGAATGGGCTGGCTGAGCTGGCCACCCCGGCGCGCCTGAAGACGATCGCCGTCATCCACCAGCAGCAGCGCCGTAAGCGCGAGCGGGTGCACGCGGAGTTCGACGCGTTGAAGCGCCAGCTGGAGAGCCGCCCCCTCGCCTTGACCTTGACGGTCGGCGACGAAGAGAAAGCCTTCGGGTCCATCACGGCCCACGACATCGCCCAGGCCCTCGCCCAAGCCGGCATGCCAGTCGAGAAGCGGGCGATCCGGCTCGAGGAGCCGATCAAAACGCTCGGCGTGCATGAGGTCCCGGTGCGCCTGCACCCGGATGTCACCGCGACCGTGAAAGTCTCCGTCACCAAAGCCTGATTGTCGGAGTTGGCGTCGACGCATGGACGTCCCTGACGTGACCACCGTGGAACGCGTGCCCCCGCAGAACCTCGAGGCGGAGCAGGCGGTGCTCGGCTCCATGCTGCTCGAGGAGGAAGCGGTCGTGCAGGCCGCGGAACTCCTGGATGAGGCCTCGTTCTACAAGGACGCCCACCGCAAGATTTTCAACGCCCTCCTGGAGCTCTACAAGGCCAACACCCCGATCGACCTCGTGACGATCACCGACGAGCTGAAGCGGCGCAACCTGCTGGACGATGTCGGCGGGGCGAGCTACCTGGCGACGCTCACCAGCATCGTGCCCACCGCCGCCAACGCGGAGTATTACTGCCGGATCGTCAAGCAGAAGGCCCTCCTGCGCAATCTCATCCGTGCGTCCACCCACATCGCCACCGAATGCTACGACAGCACCGTCGAGCCCGACCTCCTCCTCGACCGGGCCCAGACGTTCCTCTTCGACATCGCCTCCAAGCGGGCCAGGCGGGACGCGATGGCGATGAAGGACATCATCAAGAGCTCGATCGAGATGATCGACGCGCTCTACCAGCGCAAGGGGATGATTACCGGCCTGCCGACCGGCTTCGTCGAGCTGGATCAGCAGCTGGCGGGCCTGCAGCCGTCCGACCTCATCGTCGTGGCCGGACGGCCCGCCATGGGCAAGAGCAGTTTTACGCTGTGCGTCGCGGAGCACATCGCGTTGGTCGAGAAGATCGGGGTGGCGATGTTCAGCCTGGAAATGTCGAAGGAGAACCTCGTCCAGCGCATGCTCTGCTCCCATGCCCGCATCAACGCCCACAACGTGCGCTCCGGCATGCTCTCGACCAGTGACTGGCCGAACCTGACCAAGGCGGCGGGGAAGCTCTCCGAGGCCCCGGTCTTCATCGACGATTCTCCCAGCATCTCCATCTTGGAGCTGCGCGCGAAGGCCCGCCGCCTGAAGAGCCGCCACAACATCGGGCTCATCATCCTCGACTACCTGCAGCTCATGGACGAGTCCATGGCTGAGAACCGCCAGCAGGAAATCTCCGTCATCTCCCGCAGCCTGAAGGCGCTCGCCCGGGAGCTGAACGTGCCCGTGATTGCCGTCAGCCAGCTCTCCCGCGCCCCGGAGCGGCGCGAGACGTTCCGGCCTCGCCTGTCCGACCTGCGCGAGTCGGGGGCGATTGAGCAGGACGCCGACGTCGTGCTGATGCTCTTCCGCGAGGACTACTATAACCCGAGCGATGAGAATAAAGGCATCGCCGAAGTCATCATTGCCAAGCAGCGCAACGGCCCGACCGGGACCGTGAAGCTGGCGTTCATCAAGGAGTACACTCGATTCGAAACGCTCGCCCAAACCTGATGCGGATCGTCGGCTCCCAGGGGAGGATGGTCGTACGGTGGAACGCATGGTAACGTCGCGGCGGACGGGGTCGTCCGGCCAGTCCCGGTACATCCTCGCACTCGCGGCCTGTCTGCTGGGAGGAGTCTCGCTGGCCGGATCGGTCCGAGCCGCCGATACCGAACCGCCGCGCATCCTCGAGGTCCAGGTCAGCGGGCTGAAGACGATCGCGCAGGAAACGGTGCTCTCGAAGGTGCGCAGCCGGTCCGGCTCGCCGTATGAGGACGCCATCGTCAGCGAAGACATCCGGCGGATTTTCGCCCTCGGCTACTTCACGGACGTCCGGGCCGACGTGGAGAAGCTGCCGGATGGACTGCGGCTCATCTTCGTCATCACGGAAAAGCCGGCCGTGGACGCCATCGAGGTGCAGGGCAACCGGATCCTGCCGAAGCCCAAGGTGCTGGAGCTCTTCGCCGTCTCGAAGGGGGAGCTCTACGACCCCCGGAAGGTGAAGGAAGGCAGCGACCTCCTGAAGGCCGAATACGGCCGGCGGGGGTTCTCCCAGGCGGAAGTGCTCTCGAAGACCGAGGCGCACGCGGCCGCCAACACCGTCACCGTCTATCTGCTGGTTGACGAGGGGCCGCGGATGCGCATCCGCGACGTCCTGGTGGAGGGCAACCGGGCGTTCTCCGACCCGCGCATCCGCAAAGTGATGAAGACCAAGCGCCGCTGGTGGTGGTTCTCCGGCGTCTATAACGAGCAGGTGCTGGAGGAAGACCTGGAGCGGGTGCGCGCCTTCTACCGCAAGCACGGCTACCAGGACATCGCGGTCAGCCAGCAGACGTACCGCGATCCCAAGGGCAAGGGCTTGCTCGTGCATCTGGTGGTGGTGGAAGGGCTGCAGCACCGCGTCGGACAGGTCGCGGTGCAGGGCGTCACGCTCTTTCCCGAGCGGGAGATCCGCCGGGTCATCACGCTCAAGCCCGGCTCGGTGTTCAGCGACGACGCGCTGCAGGAGGATCTGCGGCTCATCAAGCAGTACTACGGCGACCGCGGCTACATCCATGCGGATGTCGTTCCCAACACCCAGCTCGACGCGGCGACGAAGCGGGTGAACCTGACGTACCAGCTCACCGAGCACGACCTGGCCTATGTCAACCGCATCGATGTCGAAGGCAACCTTCGGACCAGGGACGTGGTCGTCCGCCGCGAGATGCGGATCTATCCGGGCGAGGCGTTCAACGGGACGAAGATCCGCAAGTCCATCGACCGTCTCTACAACCTGGGCTACTTTGAGGAAGTCAACGTCGATACCCGCAAGACCGACACGCCGAACCAGGAAGACCTCATCTTCCGGGTGAAGGAATCGAAGACCGGCAGCTTCAGCTTCGGCGGCGGCTTCTCCTCCGTGGATCGGCTCGTCGGGCTGGTCGAGCTGGAGCAGCGCAACTTCGACCTGACGAGTTTCCCCCACTTTACGGGGGCCGGGCAGGATCTGCGGCTGCGGGCGGAGGTCGGGACCGTGCGGCGGTACTTTGACCTGTCGTTCACGGAGCCGTGGATCTTGGGCCATCCGCTGTCCCTCGGCATCGACGCCTTCAACCGGACCCAGCTGCAGAGCCGCGACCTGGGGCTCGCATTCCAGCAAGAGCAGCGCGGGGCGGGCATCCGCCTGGGCAAGGAGTTCATGGACAAGCTGCAGGTCGGCCTGGGCTACCAGCTGTTCCGGACGGTGATTTCCGACATCGTGGATGAGGCCTCAGCCGACCTGAAGGCGGAAGCGGGCCGCAACTACGTCAGCACGGTCAGCACCTCCGCGACCTTCGATAGCCGCAACAGCAAGTTCGACCCGACGACCGGCTACGTCCTCTTCTCCTCCATGGATCTGGCCGGCGGCGTCTTGGGGGGCGACAAGGACTTCTACCGGCTCCAGGGGGGTGCCAGCTACTACTGGCCGCACGGCGGCCGGTTCGTGCTGGAGTCCCGCACCCGTGCCGGCATCGTGCAGGCCTACGGCAACAGCGATGAAGTGCCGATCTTCGAACGGTTCTTCGGCGGCGGGACCGGCACCATCCGTGGCTTCCGCGAACGGCGCGTCGGCCCGCTGGACCCGGCCTCGAACGACCCCATCGGAGGGGAGTCCACGCTGCTCGGCACGCTGGAAGAAGTCATGACGATCGTCAAGGATGAACGGGGCCGGCCCATCCTCAAGGGCTCGGCGTTCCTGGATATTGGTAATGTCTGGCGGCGCGTATCAGATTTCGGAGGATCGTACAAGGCAGGCGCCGGCGTCGGCATCCGGGTCAACACCCCCATCGGTCCGGTTCGGCTGGATGTGGGGTACCCGGTCAGCAACGTCCCGAAAGACGACCGGCGGCTGCGACTGCACTTCAACGTCAGCCGGAGCTTTTAAGCGCCTCTTCAGGGCCAAACAGCGAAGGGAGTCGACGATGCGTAGGATGACCGTGTGGGCACCGAAGATCCTCGGAATCGCGATGGGGCTGGGCCTCCTCGCCGGTATGGGTACCTCCGCGAGCGCGGCCGAGATGAAGCTCGGCTTCGTGAAGCTGACCGACGTCTTCGATAGTTATCAGCGCACGAAAACCTCTGAAGCCTCGCTCGAGCAGGTCGGCAAGCAGAAGGAAGCGGAGCTGCAGGGGCGCATGGCCGAGCTGCAGAAGCTGCGCCAGAACCTGGAACTGCTCAACGACCAGGCGCGGGAGGCGAAGGCCAAGGAAATCGAGCAGCGGACGGATGAGTTGCAGCGGTTCCGCCGGGACACCGCGCGGGACTTGCAGCGGCAGCGCGACGCCGTGGCCAAAGAAATCCTCAAAGACATCGAGGCCGCCATTGCGGATGTGGCGAAGGCCGGCGGCTACACGCTCGTGCTCGATGAGCGCTCGCTCCTCTACGGGCAGCCGACGGACAATCTGACGGACGACGTCCTGAAACAACTGAACAGCCGCTACACTAAGAAGCCGTAAGCGCCAGCGACCCGATGGACGAACCAAGGCAGGAGTCCCGCACCGGCATGAGTGAGCGGCAGCACACCGTGGCGAAGGATGTCTTCATGAACGGCTGCGGCATCCACTCGGGCGAACCCGTGTCCATCCGGGTGCTCCCCGCGCCGCCGGACACCGGTATTGTCTTCGTCCGGACCGATCTGCCCCACCGGCCCGCCATCCCCGTCAAATCCGCCCAGGTCGTCGATGTGGGCAAGAGCGTGCGCCGCACCACCCTCTCCTGCAACGGGGCGGAGGTACAGACGGTGGAGCACTTCATGGCCTCGCTCTGGGCCATGCAGATCGACAACGCCTATGTCGAAGTCACCGCCAGCGAGTTGCCCGGCATGGACGGCTCGGCCGTCGAGTTTTACCGCCACTTGAACACGGTCGGCACGACGGAGCAGCCGGCCCCCCGGCGGTACATCACCCCCCGGGAACCGGTGCTGGTCGAGGAGGGCGAGTCGTCCATCAGCGTCTTCCCGGACCGCGAGCTGTCTGTCTCCTACATGCTGAGCTACCCTCACCCCCTGCTGAAGTCGCAGTTCGTGTCGTTCCGGGCGAGCGTGGCGTCGTTCGAAGAGACCATCGCGCCGGCCCGCACGTTCTGTCTGCGGGAAGAAGCCGACGCGCTCCGTGCCGCTGGCTTCGGGAAGGGCGCGACGTACGAGAACACCCTGGTGCTCGACCGGAACGGGGTGATCGACAACACGCTGCGGTTTGAGGACGAGTTCGCGCGCCACAAGGTGCTCGACCTGCTCGGCGACCTGTACCTGCTGGGCGCCCCCTTGCGGGCCCGCGTGGTCGCCATCAAGAGCGGCCATCCGTTGAACGTCAGGCTGCTGAAGAAGCTGGACCAGGCGATGGAGCAGTGGAAGCTGGGCTCCCTGCAGTCGGCCTCATCCCAGGTCATGGTCGGCCCCCGGCTCGACATTACCCAGATCGAGAAGATCCTCCCCCACCGCTACCCGTTCCTCCTGGTCGACCGCATCACTGAGCTGACGGAGACGCGGGCGGTCGGCTTGAAAGGGGTGACGATCAATGACTACTTCTTCCGCGGCCATTTTCCCGGCCACCCCGTGATGCCCGGCGTCCTCATCGTGGAAGCGATGGCGCAGGTCGGCGGCATCATCATCCTTAACAAGCGGGAGCACCTCGGCAAGCTGGCGTATTTCGCCGCGGTCGACAAGGCGCGCTTCCGCAAGCCCGTCGTACCGGGCGACCAGCTCATCATTGAGGCGGAGCTGGGTAAGATCCGCTCTCGGACGGGCCAAGTCACGGGCCGCGCGCTCGTCGACGGCAAGGTCGTCTGTGAAGCCGAGTTCATGTTCGCGCTGAGCGAATGACCGTGGCGGTCCGCCGGCGCGCCAAGAGCCTGAAGCCCATGCCCCCGACCCCTCGCAAGCCAGCGGCTGCGCGTCGCACGATGGTCCATCCGACTGCCCTCGTGCATCCGAAGGCCCGGTTGGCCGAGGGGGTCGTCGTCGGGCCCTACACGGTAATCGACCAGCAGGTTACCATCGGGCCGGGGACCCGCATCGGCGCCCAGTGCGTCCTGGAAGGGCGGACGACGATCGGTGCTGAGTGCGAGATCTTCACCGGAGCGGTCATCGGGAGTGCCCCCCAGGACCTCAAATACCAGGGCGAGCAGAGCGAGCTCGTCATCGGCGACCGGAACAAAATCCGCGAGTATGTCACGATTAACCGGGGGACTAAGGGCGGGGGCGGGAAGACGGTCATCGGGTCGAACTGCCTGTTCATGGCCTACTCGCACGTGGCCCACGACTGCCAGGTCGGCAGCCACGTGGTCCTCGCGAACAGCGCGGCACTCGCCGGCCACATCGTCGTGGAGGACCGCGCCGTCATCGGCGGGCTGGTCGGCATCCACCAGTTCGTCCGCATCGGCACGCTGGCCTTCATCGGCGGCTGCTCCCGCGTGGCCCAGGACGTGCCCCCGTATGCCACCTGTGTGGGGTATCCGGCTAAAGTGTACGGGCTCAACCGCGAAGGGCTGCGGCGGGCCGGGGTATCCGCTGAGGCCAAACGGCAGCTCCACCGCGCCTTCCGCGTCTTGTTCTACTCCAAGCTCTCGATGAGCCATGCGCTGGAGCAACTCGCACAGGACGCCGGCGCCCACCCGGAGCTGCAGCACCTGCTGACCTTCATCCGGCAGTCGAAGCGCGGCGTCTGCCGCACGTAACCCCTCCGGCCGCCGTCATGCCCTCCCGCGTGGCCCTCATCGCCGGAGCGGGGCGGTTTCCCTTCGAGGTCGCCCGGGAAGCGAAGCGCCAAGGGCTCCAGGTCGTAGCAATCGGCATCCAGGGATGGGCCGACCCGTCGCTGCAGGCGGAAGTCGACGCGTATGAAGAGCTGCCGATCGGCCAGATCGGCCGGCTGATCGAGCGCCTCAAGGCCCACCAGACCACCCAGGCCGTGATGGCGGGGAAAGTCACGAAGCAAGTGCTGCTGGGGCCCAAGGCCGGCTTCGACGTTGAAGCGCTCGCCCTGCTGGCCCGGACGAAAGAGATGTCCGTGCCAGCACTCTTGGGGGCCGTGGCCCAGCGGCTGGCCCGAGACGGCATCACCCTCCTCGATTCCTCCACCTTTCTCCAGGCCAACCTCTGTCCCGCCGGGGTGCTGACGACGCGCCATCCGACCGCCGCCGAATCCGCCGATATCCAGCTTGGCATCCAGGCAGCACGGGCCATCGCCGCGCTCGATATCGGACAATCGGTCGTCGTCAAAAGCGGTGTCGTGGTCGCGGTCGAAGCGCTGGAAGGCACCGACGAGGCGATCCGCCGCGCGCACGCGCTGGCCCGAAGCGGGCTGGTCGTGGTGAAGACGGCGAGTGCCACCCAAGACCGTCGCTTTGACCTGCCCATCATCGGGCTGGAGACGCTGGAGGTCTGCCGCGCCCATGGGGTGGCCTGTCTGGCGGTCGAGGCCCGCATGACCCTGTTGCTGGACCGCGCGCGCCTCCTTGAGCGCGCGAACGCCGACGGGCTCTGCCTCATCGGCGTCGACGTCCCGGCCGCCGGGACGTGACCCGCGTCCCCCCGCTTCTCCTCAGATGATCCCACCACCTGTCGCACCACAGCCTATCGGCCTTGCAGGCCGAACGCCAGGCGGTGGGATCCCATCACCTGCCTATCAAGGCGGCGCGTACGTCTATGTGATTCAGAGTCTAGCGACAGGGAAATTCTACATTGGTGCCACAGCAGATTTGCAGCGCCGCCTTGATCAACATGCCAGAGGGACGACCGCCTACACGCGATCAGAGCGGCCATGGCGATTGATCGGCTACGAAGTCTACCCCACGATGCGAGCCGCTCGCGTTCGAGAGCACACACTGAAGCGCAACCCCCGCATGCGATTCTTCTTCGTCAAACGAGCGCTCGCGGGTTCTCCGGGTTCCCGCATCGCTCCTCCTCGGACAGGCAGGTGATGGGATGATCCCCCTGCGCGACACGATTCCCTCCAGCCGCGTGGCCTGGGTCACCCGGTTCCTGCTCGCGGCGAACATCGCGGCATTTCTGCTCGAGCTGCGCCAAGGGGCGGCCCTCCAGGCGCTCATCTACCGCTTCGGCGTGGTGCCGAACCAGTGGGTGCTCAGCAGCCCCGGCGACGTGCTGGCGTGGCCCGCCCTCTTCCTCACGCTGCTGACCTCGCAATTCCTCCACGGCGGCTTCTTCCACCTGGCGTCGAACATGCTCTACCTTTGGATCTTCGCGGATAATGTCGAAGACCGGCTCGGGCACGGCCGTTTCCTCTTGCTCTACCTCGGCAGCGGTGTCGTGGCCGGTGTCACCCAATTGTTGATGTCGCCGCACGCGTCCGTCCCGATGGTGGGGGCGAGCGGGGCCATCGCCGGCGTCCTCGGTGCCTACCTGTTGCTGTTCCCCTCAGCACGGATCATCACCCTCGTGCCCATCGTATTCTTCTGGCAGACCGTCGAGCTGCCGGCCTTCCTCTTCCTCGGCGTGTGGTTCCTGCTGCAGTGGTTCGAAGGGCTGCACGAGATCGGCCAGGTGGCCAGCGTCGGCGGCGTCGCCTTCTGGGCCCACATCGGTGGGTTCATCAGCGGCATGCTGAGCGTCGCCGCGCTGCGGCCGCAGCGGCGCTGGTGACCCCACCTGTGTACGTGCAGATCTGAGGAACATTCTGATAAGACACGGGTCCCGCCTCTCGGCGGGACCCGAGCACAGGTGGGGTCATCCCCCCACCTGTTTGCGCCGCCGATAGGCGGAGCTGCTCAAAGACCTTGCGCAACCTGGAAACAGGTGGGGGGATAACGGGTCCCATGCAGGCCGCCGCGTCACTCGCCAGTGAGAAGGCCGACTACCCGCGCATTCCCGCGCCCTGTCCGGCCTTCGGCGAATGCGGCGGCTGCGCGCTGCAGGATTTGGCCTACGACCATCAGCTGGCCCTGAAGCGCCGCCGGCTGGAGCAAGCCCTCGCTCCGCTGGGGGTCGTTCCGCCGTTTGAGCTGGTGGGGTTGGACGAGCCCTGGCGGTACCGCAACAAAGCCGAGCTGACCTTCGGGCAGGAGGACGGGCGGGTCACGCTCGGCTATCACGCCGCCCGGTCGTTCTGGCGCGTGGTCGATTTGGAAGACTGCCTGCTGCTGCCGCAGCCGCTCTGGCCGATGGTGCGCGAGGTGCGCGCGCTCGCACAGCAGACCGGTCTGCCGGCCTATCAGCCGCGCACGCACCAGGGGGTATTCCGCCACCTGATCGTCCGCTACAGCCACGCGACCGGACAGGCGATGGTGTGCCTGGTGACCGCACCCGGACTGGATCGCGACGCCACCCGCCGCATCATGGGAGAGCTGGCCCAGACCCTTCGGCAGCGTCATCCGCAGCTGGCGAGCGTCTACTGGGGTCTCACCACCCGGCTCGCCGATGTGGCCCAGCCCGATGAGCTCGTCCTGCTGGAGGGCGATGCCTATCTGGAGGACCGGGTGGGGCCGTTTCGCCTGCGGCTGCATCCGTTGAGCTTCTTGCAGCCGGCCAGCGTCCAAGCGGACCGCCTCTACCGCGCGCTCTGTGACGCACTCGGAGGGTGTGCCGAGCAGGTGGCGTGGGATCTCTACTGCGGGGTGGGGCTGATCTCGTTCTACCTGTCAGCCTGCGTGCGGCAGGTGTACGCGATTGATTCGGAGCCGCATCATTTGGAGCTGGCCCACGTCAACGCGGCGCTGAATGGCCTGTCGAACATCGAATTCCGGACGGGGAAAGTCGAGGTCTTGCTGAAGGATCGCCGGTTCTGGCTGCAAGAGGCCCGGCCCGACCTGCTGGTCGTGGACCCCCCGAGGGCCGGACTGCATCCGGACGCGGTCAGCTCGCTGCTCGCCGCCAGGCCCGCCACCCTCGCCTATCTCTCGTGCAACGTCCACTCGCTGGTCCGCGACCTGCAGCAGCTCAGCACCGGCTTCCCGCGCTACCGGCTGACGCACCTGCAGGCGTTCGACATGTTCCCGCAGACGAACCACGCCGAAGTGCTGGCCATCCTGCGGCGCTAACGCCGCGTCCGGCGGGCCGCCAGGACGCGCAGCATCGCGGTGTGGATGTGGCCGTTCGAGGCGACGAGTCGGCCGTCGTCCAGGGCGACGGATCCACCCGAAATATTGCTGATGCGCCCGCCCGCCTCCCGGACCAGGACCAAGCCCGCCGCGATGTCCCACGGCTTCAAATCCTGCTCGTAGAATCCTTCCAGCCGTCCCGAGGCGACCGCCGCCAAACTGATGACCGTCGACCCCAGCCGCCGCACGCCGTGCGACCGGCGCTGGAACGCTTTGAACCAGGTCAGGTACGGCTCCGTGTGCTCCAGAAACGCCGAGGAAAATCCGGTGGACAAGAGGCTGCGCCCCAGCTGCCGCGTGGCGGACACCCGCAGGCGCCGGCCGTTCAGGAATGCGCCGCCGCCCTTCACGGCGGTGAACAGCTCGCGGCGCATCGGGTCATAGATGACGCCCACCAGGCCCTCGCCGCGCGCCTGCAGGCCGATGGACACCCCGAAGAGCGGCAGGCCATGGACGAAGTTGGAGGTGCCGTCGAGCGGGTCGACCACCCACCGCACCGGCGACGCCGCGCGCTGCAGCCCGTGCTCTTCCCCCAAGAAGCCGAAGGAGGGCTCCACCCGTCGCAGGCGCGCCTCGATGAGGCGCTCGGCTGCGCGGTCCACTTCAGTGACGAGGTCGATGGCGCTGCGCTTCGTCTGAACCGTCTTCGGCCGGCCGACGCAACGGGCCAGCAGCTCGCCGGCGGCGACGGCGGCCCGTTCGGCGGCGGTTTGATAGCGACGCAGGGCGCGAGACATAGAGGCATTATAGCGGAAGGGGCGCGTGCGTGCAGTCCCTCTCGCGGGGCTTAATTTCGCGTAACTGCGCATAATGGCCTTCAGGTATACTTGTGGAAGTGCATCGCTCAACCGGATGACCGCGCCTCAATGATTCTCGCGATTGACCAGGGCACAACGGGGACCACCGTCCTCATCATCAACCGCCGTGGCCGGGTGGTGTCGCAGGCCTATGCGGAGCTGCCGCAGCATTATCCGCACCCCGGGTGGGTGGAGCACGATCCGCAGGACCTCCTTCGCATCACCGGGACGGTCATTCGCCGCGCCCTGACGCAGGCCCGGCTGACGCCAGGACGGCTGGCCGCGATCGGGATCACCAATCAACGGGAAACCACCCTCGTCTGGAACCGGCGCACCGGCCGACCCATCGCCCGGGCCATCGTCTGGCAGTGCCGGCGCACGGCCCCCGCCTGCGACCGGCTGAAAGCGCAGGGGCATGAGCCGGCGTTCCGCCGCAAGACCGGCCTCGTGTTGGACGCCTATTTCTCCGGCACCAAGATCCAGTGGCTGCTCGACCACGTCCCCGGGGCCCGCCGCCGGGCGTCGCGCGGCGAGCTGGCCTTCGGCACCGTCGACAGCTGGCTCCTCTGGCACCTGACCGGCGGCCGGGTCCATGCCACCGATCCGACCAATGCCTCCCGAACGCTCCTCTACAACATCCGCACCCATCGCTGGGACGCCGCGTTGGCGGCGCGCTTGGGCGTGCCGATGTCGCTGCTGCCGGAGGTGCGGCCGAGCGCCGGCGCCTTCGGCGTCACCGTCGGCCGCGGCCCGCTGCCAGCCGGCATTCCGATCGCCGGGATCGCCGGCGACCAGCAGGCCTCCATGGTCGGGCACGGCTGCCTCGCACCGGGCACGGCGAAAAACACCTACGGCACCGGCTGCTTTCTCTTGCTGCACACCGGTGCCCGCATGGTGGAGAGCCGCCATGGCTTGATCACGACGCTCGTCTACGGCACCGGGGACGCGCCGGCCTATGCGCTGGAGGGCAGCGTGTTCATCGCCGGAGCCGCCATCCAGTGGCTGCGGGACGGCCTGCAGCTCATCCGGCGGGCGGCGGAGACGGAAGGCATCGCGCGCCGCGTGGCCGACACCGGCGGCGTCTACATGGTGCCCGCCTTCGTCGGATTAGGCGCGCCGTATTGGGACATGGGCGCGCGCGGGGCCATCGTCGGCCTGACGCGCGGCTCCACCCGCGAGATCCTCATCCGCGCCACGCTGGAATCGCTCGCCTATCAGACGCGGGACGTCGTCACGGCCATGGAGCGAGACAGCGGCCTGCGGCTGCGCGCGCTGCGCGTCGACGGGGGCGCAGCCCGCAACGGCTGGCTGTTGCAGTTCCAGGCCGATCTGCTCGGCATGCCGGTCCTGCGGCCGGCGATGCTCGCCAACACCGGCCGGGGGGCGGCCTTCCTGGCGGGTGTCGGCATCGGATGGTGGACGCCTCGCGAGCTCGCGCGGATGGCGGAGCATCCCGAACGAATCTTCACGCCGCGGATGGGTGCTGCGGAGCGCGCGCGGCTCTACCGGGGCTGGCAGCAGGCGGTGGAACGCGTCCGCAGCGTTCGTGGAGGCGCGGCATGACGCAGCGCGAAGCGATCCTCGCCCGGTTGGCCGGGTTGCGTTACGACCTGCTGGTCATCGGCGGCGGCATCGTCGGGGCCGGTATTGCGCGGGACGCGGCCATGCGCGGCCTGAAAGTGGCCCTGGTCGAGCAGGGAGATTTCGCCAGCGGCACCAGCTCCAAAACCTCGAAGCTCATCCACGGCGGCTTGCGGTACCTTGAACACGGGCACCTGCGGCTCGTCTTCGAGGGCCTGCGGGAACGCCATGTCCTCCGGACGATTGCGCCGAGCCTCGTCCGGCCGCTGCCGCTCTTGCTGCCGGTGTATGCCGGCGACGCGCGTTCGGTCTGGAAGATCCGCGCCGGGCTGTGGCTCTATGACCTGCTCGCGGCCCGCCATGCGCTCCAGCCGCACCGCATGCTGTCGGCGCGCCGGACGCTGGAGCGGGAGCCGGCCTTGCGGGTTGATGGCCTCAAAGCCGCCGGCGTCTACGCGGACTGCCACATGGACGATGCGCGGCTGTGCCTCATGAATATCCTGCAGGCGACGCGCTTCGGGGCGGTCTGCGCGAATTATGTGCGGGTGACGGAATTCCTGAAGGCCAGCGGACGCCTCTGCGGCGCCAGCGTCCGGGACAGCTTCACGGGACGGAGCTTCAATGTGCGGGCCGCCGCCGTCATCAACGCCACGGGGCCGTGGGGCGACCGCCTGCGGCGGCTCAGCGAGCCGTCCGCCCAAGCACGGCTGGTACCGACGAAGGGGGCACACCTCATCCTGCCGCGCCTGGCGCAGGAGGCGATTTTCACGCAGGCGCGCTCGGACAGCCGCCTGCTGTTCGTGCTGCCCTGGGGAGCCTACACGCTGGTCGGGACGACGGAAGCCCCGGCCGGCGAGGCCTTGGACGACCTCGCCGCCTCCAGTGACGAGGTGGGGTATCTGCTGGAAGAGGTCAATCGCCTTCTGCCCGGCAGCCATGTGGATGAGGCGGACATCATTGCGACCTTCGCGGGGGCACGCCCGCTGCTGTCGTTCGGCGGCCGCTCAGCGACCACGGCGTCGCGGGAACATGCCATTGAGATGGACCGGTGGGGACTCATCAGCGTCCTCGGCGGCAAGTTCACGACGTATCGGCGCATGAGCCAGCAGGCGGTGGATTTCGTGGTCAGCCGCTACCGCTGGCCGGCGGACCGGTGCTTGTCGGATCAGGTCAGCCTCGTTGAGACGCTGCATCCCGTGACGCTCGAGTACTGGCATGAGGTGACGCGCCGGCTGGACCCGGACCTGCTGGGGCGGTGCCTGTTGCGCTACGGAGCGGGAACGCTGCCGCTCTTGCAGAGCTTGGCCAAAGACCCCACGCTGGCGCAGCCCGTGTGTCCGCACCACGAATACATCGAGGCGGAGCTGGTGCATGCTCTGCAGGAGGAGTTCGGCTGCACGCTGGTCGATCTCCTCGCCCGACGGACGCGCATCGCCTGGAGCTCCTGCCAGGGGCTGGATGCGCTCTCCCGGATCACGGAGCTGCTGCAGCGGTACGGCGGGTTGTCGGCCGCCCAGGTCGAGCGCCAGGTGGACGCGTACCGGCGGTTCCTGGCGAGCGGGTTCTCGTTCCGCCCGCCGCAGCCGGCCGAGCCGGACCCGCAACCCCAGGAAGTGCAGCGGACATGACGGCGGCCGGCGCTGACGACGCAGCCGCCGCCCGGCGCTATGCCGAGGCCCGCTATCGGCTGCTGCTCCTGGAGCTGGTGTGCTCCGTCTGCTTGCTCCTGCTCGCCCAGGCCTCCGGTATTTCGCACGCGCTCGCACGGTGGTGGGTCCAGCGGACACCCGCCGAGTCGCTGGCCCTCCTGGGCTACCTCGCCGTCTTCGGTCTCGCGTATTACGCGGCCATGCTGCCGCTCCATTTCCACGGCAGCTTCGTGCTCGAGCATCGCTTCGGCCTCTCCCGCCTGACGCTGGGCGGATGGCTCCGCCGGGAAGCGAAACACCTGGCGGTCAGTGCGGTGCTGAGCGCGGTCCTGCTGGAAAGCCTCTACGCGCTGCTGCGCCATACCCCCCGCCAGTGGCCGCTGCTGGCGACACTCGGCTGGCTGGTCTTTACGGTCGTACTCGCCCGGGTGTTCCCGACGGTGCTGCTCCCGCTCTTTTATAAGACCGTCCCGCTCCAAGACGCCGCGTTGGCGGACCGCCTGCTTGCGCTCTGCAAGCGCGCCGGGCTGCAGGCGCTGGGCGTGTTTCGGTTCGACCTGGGAGCGGAGACGCGCAAAGCCAACGCCGCCCTGGCCGGGCTCGGCCGCACGCGCCGGGTCCTGCTGTCCGACACCCTGCTGGCGGAGTTCTCTCCCGACGAAATCGAGGGGGTCTTGGCCCATGAAGTCGGCCACCATCATTACCGGCACATCACGAAGCTGTTGGCCCTCAGCGCCGTCGGCTCGTGGGCGGCCTTCGCGCTGACCGATGCCGCCGGCCGCTGGTGGGTCCACCGGCTGGGACTGCAGGGGCTCTGGGACATCGCGGGATTTCCGGTGCTGGTGCTCTGGCTGTCGGCGCTCAGCTTCCTGAGCCTGCCGCTGCAGAACGGCCTCTCGCGGCATTTCGAATGGCAGTCGGACCGCTTCGCCGTGTCGATGAGCCAGCCGGCCGCCTTCGCGGGCGCGTTGCGGCGCTTGGCCCAGCTTAATTTGGCCGATCCGCAGCCGCCGCGCTGGGTCGTGCAGTGGTTTTACGACCATCCGCCGATTACCGAACGCATTCAAGCCGCCGAGCGGGCAGGGAACCCGGGGCGGCCACCCGGTGTCCTATCCGATGGGTGAGGCCTCGTCCAGCCAGGAAACGGAGTGGCTCAACCAGGCGCAAGCAGGCGACCTGCGGGCGTTTGACCAACTGGTGCTGCTGCATCAGCAGACCGTCTTCGCCGTCGCCGTGCGGATGCTGGGCGATCCGGAAGAGGCCAAAGACGTCGCCCAAGACGCGTTCGTGCGCGCCTGGCGGTCGCTGGCGGCGTTCCGCCGCGAGGCCAAGTTGTCAACCTGGCTGGTTTCCATTACGATGAACCTTTGCCGCAATCGCCGGCGATGGTGGGCCAGGCGGCGGCGGGTCATCGTCGCCTCGCTGGACGATCCGGTCCGGCCGGACGAGGAGTCCGCCGGCCGGCAGGCGGCCGACCCGGCGCCGACGCCGGACGCGGTCGCCCAGCATCGAGAGCGGCAGCGCGCGGCGGCCGACGCGCTGCAGCACCTGGAGCCGTCGGAACGGAGTGTCATCGTGCTACGCGACATCCAAGGCTACACCTACGAGGAAATCGCCCACATCTCCGGCTGCCGCGTCGGGACCGTGAAGTCACGATTGAGCCGGGCCCGCGCGCGGCTGCACGGTCTGCTGAAGGAGCCGCGCTGATGCCGTGCCTCGACTACCGCCGCTGGCTCTCCCCCTACATCGACAAGCAGCTGCCACCGGAACAGCGCCGCGAGCTGGACGCCCACCTGGCCGGCTGTGCCGGCTGCCGCGACGAGTTGGCATCGCTGCAGGGCATGTTGTCGACGCTCCAGACCCTGGAGGCTCCGGCAGCACCCGAGCTGCTGGCCGGGATCCATGCGAAGCTGCAGCCCGCTCCCGCTCGGCGGCGCGTGCCGTTCCTCTGGCCTGGGTTGGCGTTGGCCGCCGCCACAGCTCTCGTTGTCCTGGCCGTCGCCGTGCCGAAGACCGTCCAGCAGGGTCCGATGCAGGTCGCCTCGTGGAAGCAGGAGGAGTATGCTGCAGCACCGCAGCCGCTGGAGCAAGCGGCCCGAGGCGTCGCTGAGCGCGAGTCCCTGAATCGCGCTCAGGGACGGAGTGATGAAGCGGCCTCCACGCCCCCCCTGGCCTTGGAGCAGCCGCTGGCCAGCGCAAGCCGCGCGTCCGGCTTCCTGGCGGACCGCTCGACCCAGGAGCCGGCCGTGACCGCCGGTGCGCCGGCGATGCGGATGGAAGCCGACCAGTCCCTGGTGCAGAACGCCGCGGTCTCCTCCGTCGTCGAGGCGAAGGCCGTCGCGGCACCCGCCGCAGCCGCCAGTGCCAATGCCCAGCGGCCAACGGCGACGGTGCTGCAAGTCCAATGGCAAAGTCTCGATGCGCCGGCCGCCCGCCACCAGGTCGGCGAGTGGGTGGAAGCTCGCCACGGCTTCAGCGTGGCGACCGACGAGCGCCATCTGTCGATTCACCTGCCGGCCTCGGAGATCCCCGCCTTCCTGCAGCAGTTCGCCAGCAATGCGGCCGCCCTGCCGCCCGTCGACCCCGGCTCTCCGCTGTGGGTGACGGTCTCGCTTGAGCTCGTCCCCGCTCCGTAAGCTCCCCCCGTCTGCGCGTCGCTGATTCCCGGGAACTTTACCCCCGCGGCGGTGTCTCATCAGGCAGAAGAGGTGCTGATGGGCAACCGAACGGTCCACGTGCTCCTGGTGCTGCGTCCGACAGGATTCCGGCGGGCCGTCCACAGGAGGGGAGACATGCGCGCGGGAATGATGCGATGGGCGGTCGTGCTCGTGGGGATGATCTGGTGGGTGCAGGCGGCGTCGGCGTCCACCCCGATGCCGGTATTCGGCGGCTGGGTCATCGAGACCGCCGACTATACCGGGACGCTGCAGGAGCAGATCGTGCGGCTGCAGGCGCGCTACACCATCCGGGTCACCGCGGACGGGGCCGTCGAGATCCCGCTGCCGCTCGAGGGGGCGACGGTCACTGGCCTTCAGGTGAAAAAGAAAGTCGGCGACGCGCACATCGAGCCGCGCGGCGATGCCTATGTCCTCGTCGCCTCCAAGAAAGGCGTGTATCAGGTGGAGATCACCTGTGCCGCGCCGTTGCAGCAGGACACGCAGCTGGAGGGCGTGCGGATCGGCATCCCGCAGGCGACGTTTTCCACGCTGTCGCTGTTCGTGCCCCGCAAGGACGTCGAGCTGCGGCCTGCGGACCAGCTCTACGTGGAGCGCAAGCGGGACGGCCAGCGCGGCGGCATCGAACTGATCGCGCGGCTGGGGGCCAGCCAGCAGATTGATCTGCGGTGGAGCACCAAGCCTGCGGCACCCCTCGTGGCGGCCCCGGTGCTGTACGGCGAGACCCACACGCTGGTCACGATAGAAGAACAGTTGGCCAGAATCCTCGCCCTCATCGACTACCGGATGGTCCAGGGCGAGACGAAGACGCTACAGCTGGAGCTGCCGCTCACCATGAATGTGCTCAATGTCCGGGGGGCCGGCATCGAGGAATGGAAGGCGACGGACAGCGACGGGCACCGCCTGCTCACGGTCGCCCTCACAGCACCGCTGAAAGACGCCGCCTACCGGCTGGTCCTGGAAGCGGAAGAGCCGATCGGCGCCGACGCGTCGGCGTACGCGCTGCCGGACATCCGCCTGGTGGCCGTCAAGCAGGAGCGCGGGGAACTGGCGGTCGCGCGGACGGGCAATATCGAGCTCGCCCCCGGCGTCATCGAAGGACTGGTCCGCATCGACATCAAAGAGCTGGCCGAGGCGCTGCAAGCCCAGGTGCCGGCCGGTCCGGTGCTGGCGTTCCGGTACCACCAGCACCCTTACCGGGCCAGCTTGACGTTGACTCGGCACCAGGATCATCCGGTCTTGAGCGCCATCGCCGAACAGGGCGAGCTCATCACGGTGGTCTCCCGGCAGGGGGAACTGATGACCCGCGCGGTCTACCTCATCAAGGCGAACAAGAAGCAGTTTATCGGTGTGACACTGCCCGAGGGCGGGACCTTGTGGAGCTGTCTCGTCAACGGCGCGTCCGTCAAACCGGCTCAAGGCGAGGGCGGGCAGCTGCTCGTGCCGCTGGACGCCGCCCGGGATTCCGCCGAGGCCGTGACGGTGGAGCTGGTGTACTTCGAACAGCGTCCTCCGCTGACGGGTATTGCCAGGCTCAACCTGCGCGGCCCTCGGTTGGATGTGCCGGTGACCGTCGCCAACTGGCGGGTGCTGACGCCGCAGCAGTTGAAACCAGTCTGGTTCGGCGGCAATCTCGAGCAAGGGGCGACCCCGATGGCGTTTCTTGACGACGCGCCGGTGGTGGTCGCCAGCCGTCCGGCATCATCCGGGGAGGGGTTCCTCGAGGATCGGCGCGCCGTGAATCAGGCTGTGTCGGAGCAGGAGGAACCGGCTTCGCTTGCCGCGAAGGCGTCCAATGGGCTGGCGCGGATGGTTGCCGGCGTGTGGGGCGGCCGAACCGATGAGGACGAGTCCGTGCGGGAGGTCGTCAGCCGGCTCCAGGACACCGGGGTGCTGCCGCTCAAGATCCGCCTGCCGAAGACCGGCACGGTCCGGGCGTTCCATCGCCTCATGACCACGGGAGAAGCCATGGAGCTGCGCGGCACGTTCGTCCACGTGCCCTCACCGTGGCTTCCCATGGCGGGATTCGGGCTCTTGGTGACGCCGCTCGGCGCGCTGGGCATGGCCCGTCTCCGGCGCCGCACCACCTAAGACGGACGCACACACGCCCCGCACCGACGAGGTGCGGGGCGTTTGTTTTTGACGGCGCCCCGACGGCTTGCTATAGTGAAAGGACGGGAGGATCACGAGATGCTGGCAGAATTCGAAATCATCCCCATCGGCACCGGCAGTCCGAGCCTGAGCACGCTCTTGGCGGACGTCGCCAAGCTCATCGACCAGAGCGGCCTCGATTACCGCGTGGGCCCCATGGGGACCGTCGTGGAAGGCGAGTGGGACAGGCTGATGCAGCTGGCGAAGCAGTGCCACCAGGCAGCACTCGCATCCTCCGGCCGGGTCATGACCACCATTCGGATCGATGACCGCAAGGATAAGCCAGGCAACGGCCGCATTGTCCAGAAGGTGCAATCATTGGAAGCGAAGGTCGGTCGTCCGTTGAAGCGGTAACCTTCCTGTATCGGCGCGTTCTCCCCGCCGGGTTCCTGGCGCTCCTCCTCGGTGCTGCCGCCTGCGAGGCGGCGGGCCGCACGGTCCTTCCGACAGACGGCCTCGCCCGGCGCGCGATTGACGGGGACACCATCGAGCTCTCCGACGGCCAGCTGGTCCGCTACATCGGCGTGGACACGCCGGAGCTTCGGCGCAAGATCGGCGACCGGTGGGTGCGCGACCCGGAGCCGCTGGCGGACGCGGCGGCCGCGTTCAACCAGCGGATGGTGGAGGGCCGGCGCGTGCGTTTGGAATACGACGTGCAGACGCACGACCGGTTCGGGCGGTTGCTGGCCTACGTGTATGTCGGAGACACGATGGTCAACGCGGCCTTGCTCGAGGCGGGATTCGCGCAGCCGATGACGATTCCGCCGAACGTCCGCTACGCGGAACGGTTTCGCGCGCTGGCCGCCCAGGCTCGCACGATGCGGAAGGGCTTATGGCAGACGCGGTAGGACGGTCAGCGGGGAGGCGGAGACGCCGCCTGCGCGGCGAGGGATTCCAGGAAGCGGCGGTACTGCGGCGATTGGCGCAGATTCGCGAGGTCGGGATCCTGCTGCAGATGCGTGACGTCCCGATAGCCCAGCTCGAACGACCGGCGCAGCGCCTTCAGCGAATCGTCGAGGCGGGTCAGCAGAGAATAGCTGCAGGCGAGATTGTACCACACCAGCGGATCGCCGGCGCGCAGCTGGGTGAGCCGGAGGTCGATCTCGAGTCCTCGGGCATGCAGGCCCCGCCGCGTATAGGCTTCGCCCAGGGGGATGAGGACGTCGACGAACTCGGGGTAGGCGCGGAGGATTTTCTCGTAAAACGAGATCTCAAAATCGAGCAGGTCGTCTGATTTTGAGCGGCGCGGCATTAAGGAATGAATGGGTCGTCCATAGCAATGATTGACTCTATTGTGCCAGACTGCATAGTCTTGTCAAGCATTTCGCATCGCCATCCATGACTCCTGCATCGCCGGCACTCATCGCTGCGCTGACGCGCGCGCACGAGCTGCTCAACGCCCAGGGCGTGCCCTGCCATCTCGTCGGCGGGCTGCTGCGCGACCAGCAGCTCGGCCGCGTGGCCGCCACGCTCAACGCCGACCTGGCGGTGCCGCGCGGCGCCGTCGAGCTCGCACGGCAGCTCGCCCAAGCGCTGCACGGGGCATTCGTGCCGCTGGATGAAACGGTCGGATGCGCCCGTGTCGTGGTGGACGCGCACGGCGAACGCGTCGAGCTCGACCTGAGCGATTACCGTGGGCCCACGCTGGAGAAGGATCTGCAACGGCGGGATTTCACGGTCAACGCGCTCGCCGTGGCCCTGGGCGATTGGCTGCGCGCGCCCAAGACCCCCCAGCCGATCCTCGATCCGTGCCGCGGTCTCGAGGCGATCGCGCAGCGCCGGCTGCTGGCCTGTTTCCCAGGCACCTTCGAGGAAGATCCACTGCGCATCCTCCGCGCCTTCCGCTTTGCCGCCCAGCTGCGGTTTACCGTGGATGCCTCCATGCGGCCGCTGATGGCTGCGGCCCTGCCGCGCCTGGTTCAGGTTTCCGGCGAGCGGGTGCGGGATGAGCTGCTCGCCATGTTCGCCACCGACTGCGCCGCACCGTCGGTGCAGGCGCTGAACGAGCTGGGCGCGCTCGATGTCCTGTTTCCGGAGCTCATTCCCGGCCGCGGGCTCGAGCAGGGCGACTTCCACCACCTGGACGTCCTCTCGCATCAGCTGGAGACCGTGGTTCAGGGAGACCGTTTCCTTTCGGACTTTGCCGAGTTCTCCGCGCCGCTGCGCGGGCCGCTCGCGGCCTACTGCGCCGTGGAGCCGGTGGAGCACCGCTCGCGCAAGGCGCTGATCAAACTGGCCGGCCTCCTGCACGATATCGGCAAGCCGGCGCGCCGCACGGTCGAAGCGGACGGAGAAATCTGGTTTATCGGCCATGAGCACACCGGGGCCGACATCGTGGTCCCCATCACGCAGCGGCTGCGGCTCTCCAACCGGGAAGCGGACATCGTCCGCCTGCTCGTGCTGCACCATTTGCGGCCTGGATTTCTCAGCCGGGAGCCGGTGCTGACGCGGCGCGCGGTCTACCGCTTCTTCAAAGATCTCGGCGACGACGGACCGGCCTGCCTGCTGACCTGGTGGGCGGACCGGATGGCCACGCGGGGTCCGAAGTCCCGCCTGGACCAGCTGGATCAGCAGCGCGGCCGTCTGGAAGAGCTGCTCAACGCCTACTTCTTTAAAGCGGAAGAAGTCGTACGGCCGCCGCGGCTGGTGGACGGCCGCCAGCTCATGGCGCACCTGGGCCTGCCACCGGGGCCGGTCGTGGGCGAGTTGCTCAATGCGATTGAGGAAGCGCAGGCTGAAGGCGCCATCCATTCAGCGGAGGAAGCACTCGCCTTGGCCAAGACCCGCTTAAGCGCGAAGCCCGCCTCGTGATGCGGCCTCCCGCGATCGTCGCGTGGTGCATCGGGCTCGCGGCCGCCCTGCTCGGCTCGCCGGAGGGCTGGGCGAACGGCCAGGTCGTCGCGGGGGCGGCACAGGAGACGTTCACACTGCCCGCCGGCGTGCCGTTGGCCGGCTACGGCCGCCGCAAAGGTGAGCCGTCCACCGGGGTCCATGATCCGGCCGGCGTCCGCGCGCTCGTCGTGCGCGATGCGGACACCACCGTGGCTTTCGTGAGCTGCGATCTGCTCGTCATCGACGAGCATCTCGATGACGCCGTGCGCCGTCGACTCATCGCCGACGGCCTGCCGGAGCCGTTCACCCTTGTGCTGGCGGCGACCCATACGCATTCCGGGCCGGGCGCCTACGGGACGCGGTTCCTCGAAAAGATTTCGATGGGACATTTCAACCCGGCGGTGTTCGAGGAGCTCGTGGCGCGCATCAGCCAGGCGGTCGCGCGCGCGGCCGCCCAGACGGTGCCGGTTCGCTTGGCCTATGCCGAAGCCCCGACGGAGGGGTTGGTGGCCAATCGCATGGAGCCCGGCGGCCTCGTCGATGCGCGCGTCGTCGTCTGCGCGTTCTACCCGAAAGCGGGCGACACACCCATGGCCGTCCTCGTCAATTTCGCGGCCCACCCCACCACCTTAGGCGCCTGGAACCGCCAGGTCTCCGCCGATTATCCCGGGGTCGTCATGCAGGAATTGGGGCACCGGTTTCCGTCCGCCGTGTGCTTCTTTTTTGCGGGCGCGGTGGGGGACCAAGCGCCGGTGAAATCCGGCGACGGCTTTGAGCGCAGCGATCGGATCGGCCGTCCGCTCGCCGAGGCCGCGGCCGCGGCACTGGCCGGCAGCCGCCCCGAGGTGCCGCGCGACGTCGCCGCGGCACAGACCCGCATGCCGCTCGCCCCGGCCCAATTGCGCCTGACGTCCTGGCTGACGCTGCCGAGCCTCCTGGGCAACCGCCTCGTGGACGACGACGCCACCATCACCGTCGTCCGCATCGGGCCGGTCGTGTGGTTCGGTGTCCCCTGCGACCTGAGTGCTGAGCTCGGCGAGCGGCTCAAAGCTGCGGCGCGCGGCCGTTCGCTCTCGCCGGTCGTCGTGGGATTCGCCGATGACTACATCGGCTACTGCGTCTCGGAGCGGCTCTACCGCAGCCGGCAGTATGAAACCTCCATGGCCTTCAACGGGCCGCTCACCGGCACGCAGCTGGTCGAGCAGGCCATCCGGCTCATGGAGCCGCTCGCCAACTGATGCAGCGCACACGCGGCGGCAGGGCAGCGCCCGCCTGGATCACCATCACCGGCCTCCTCCTCGCGTGTCTGCCGGCCCTCGCCGAGGCCACACAGACCGCCGAAGTCCGTGAGATCGACGGCCTGCGCGTCGTGGTGTTGTCGGGGAGCCCGTACGAGCTGGGATGGCAGCACGGGACAGCACTGCGCGAGGACGTCCGCGCATCCGTCAGCCGGGTGCTGGGCTACTTTCGCCAGTACCTGAAAGTCCCGCTCGTCCGCACATGGCTGGTGAACTGGTGGCTCGAGTCGGCCTGGCGCCAGGCGAATCCGTTCCTGACCCCGGAGATCCGGGAAGAGCTACGGGGATTGTCGGACGCCTCCGGCGTGCCCCTGCGGGAATTAAAACGCCTGCACGCCATCCCGGACCGGACGTACTCCTGCTCGAGTTTCGCCGCGTGGGGCCGGGCCACCTCCGGCGGGCGGCTCATCCATGTGCGCAACCTGGATTGGAACATTCAGGCCGGCATTCAGCAGTACGCCACCGTCTTCGTCGTCCGGCCCGCCGGCAAGCATGCGTTCCTCAACGTGGGCTGGGCCGGCTTCATCGGCGTGCTCAGCGGGGTGAATGATGCGCAGGTGTCGGTGGGCCAGATCGGCGCGGAGACGACCGACGCCACGTTCCGGGGCGAGCCGATGGCGTTCGTCATGCGGCGGGTGCTGGAGACCGCGGATGATGTGGATGAGGCCGCAGTACTCGTGCAAACCGCCCGGCGGACCATCGGCGCCAACTACGTCTTCGCCGATGCTAAGGCGAAGCGGGCGGTGGTGGTGGAGAGCACCCACCGCCATGCCGCTGTTTTTTCGGCGGACGACCCCGTGGAACGCCGGGTCGCCTACGCGCGGCCGCTCGTCGATGTCGTGCTGAGAGCCGACACCGCCGTTGATCCCGAGATCCGCCAGCACCAGCTGGCCTCCGGGGGGCATCCGGAGCTGCCGGGGTTGGAGCCGCCGAGCGGCTCAGCCTACGAGGTGCGGTATCTGGGGCAGGCGGCCGGCGTCCAGGCCCACTATGGTCAGCTCGACGCCGAGCACGCGATCGCCATCGCTCGGGCGGTTGCCCCGAGTTCCAACGTGCAAAGTGTCGTCTTCGCGTGGCCCGATGTCTGGGTCGCCAACGCCGAAGCCCGCACGCCCGCCGCGCAGCGACCCTACCACCACCTCAACGCCGCCGAGCTGCTCGGCGGCCGCCCGTAGTTCTCCTCCGCGTTCCCCCTGTACCTTCCCGCACTCCCGTCAGGCTTCGACAGCCGCACTGTCGGCAGATAGAGAGACGGCATGCCACAGAGAGGTGGAGAGGCGAAGCGGGGACGTGCGGTTAGGTGCGCGAAGACGCAGGCTGGGACGCGGCGGGAGCGGCCGGGAACGCGCGCACCGGACCCATCAGCTCGGCGGGCAGGCCGAAGCTCACGTCCTCCCGGACAAGCTCCAACTCTTCGACCTGGGCGGCCCCAAGCCGTTTGAGCGCGGCGACTACATCCTGCACGAGATGCTCCGGTGCTGAGGCGCCGGAGGTGACTCCCACCGTGCCAACACCGTCGAACCAGGCCGGATTGATTTCTCCGGCGTCGTTGATGAGGTGCGCGCGGCGGCCGGCGTCCTCGGCCACCTCGGTCAGGCGGATGGAGTTCGAGCTGTTCTTGGCTCCGATGACGAGGATGACCTCGGCCTCCCGCGCGATCGCTTTCACCGCGTTCTGCCGGTTCTGGGTCGCGTAGCAGATGTCATCCTTGGAGGGGGCCACCAGCTTCGGAAAGCGCCCCTTCAGGACCTCGATGATCTGCCGGGTGTCATCCACGCTGAGGGTGGTTTGGGTGACCACGGCGACCTTCTCCGGATCCCTGACCTGGACGGCCCGCGCTTCCTCCGCCGTTTGGATGAGCCGCATGGCGTCGGGGGCTTCGCCCATCGTGCCTTCCACTTCTTCATGGCCGGCGTGGCCGATGAGGAGAATGGTGTAGCCCGCGCGCGCGAACCGCACGGCTTCGACGTGGACTTTGGTCACGAGCGGGCAGGTGGCGTCGATGACCTGCAGCTGCCGCGTGCGGGCCGCCTCATGGATGGCGGGCGACACCCCATGGGCGCTGAAGACGGTCGCGGAGCCTGCGGGGACGTCCGTCAGCTCCTCCACGAAGACCGCCCCCTTCCGGCGCAGGGCGTTGACGACATGCGGGTTGTGGACGATTTCTTTGCGGACGTAGACCGGCCCGCGGCAGCGCTGCAGCGCCTGCTCCACCACTTCGATGGCGCGCTCGACGCCCGCGCAGAAGCCCCGGGGTTTGGCGAGGATGACCTTGGTAAGCGGCATGACCGTTCTATTATAGAAGGACGATGCCGACGGCGGCAACCGAAATCCCCGTCGACGGCGTCAGTTGGCGAGGGCGTGTTGCTCGCGCTGCAGCTGCCGCCACTCCTGGCTGGGCGGGGTGATGTCGGAGGGATGAGGTCTGGCCTCCGGCGGGAGGCTGGAGGGCGGCGGAGGCGGTTGGAACGCCCGCTTGAGTGTCGCCAAGTCCAGGGATGGATCGTCGACTGGCTGGAGGTTCTCCGGGTTCACGAGCGCCTCGCGCTCGACGGGTAGCCCCGTCTCCGGCGCGTGAGCCGGGACGGGCTGAAGCCCAGCACCCCGGGCGCGTTCCCCCGTCCACCGCGGCTGGTAGAGCAGGGAGGTGGCCAGCGTCACGAAGAAGACGCCGCCGACGGTCCACCAGATCATCTGCCGCGTCGAAGGCATCAATTCTGCTGCCAGAAGACCAACTGGTACACCCCGTTGGTCGGGAAGAAAGGCGGGGCGTCGTTCATGAAGCGCGAGTCGTACCAGTAGTCCTTAGCGTAGCCGGACAACAGCTGGCCGGTGGAGCTGTCAAAGCTGGCGACCGCCCCGCGGCTGTCCTGGATGATGCCGCCGTAGACGGTGAGCGTCCCCTTCGGCGGGCCCTGCCACCAGTTTTCCACGGTGAAGGATTTATTGAGCGCGAGCATGGAGGCCTGTACCGTCAGGTCGGCGGGCGCGTTCCGGGAGATGACGACGTTCTGCTCCGCGGCCAGCCCGAGGATGTCGTTCGAGCTCGGATTCGTGCGGGGGTCATCCGCGTAGAGGACGTTGTTGGCGATGATGACATCCCGGGTGGCGCCGATCGTCAGGCGGCCGTTCAGCGTGCCCGAGACGGTGGCGTTGCCGCCGTTGACGAAGATGGCCCCGTTCACGGGCGGGGTGACCGTCGCATTGTTCCAGCCGCGGTTGGCATTGGTCACGCGCATTGTCCCGTCCGCCTGCAGGGTAAACGTCGTATTGCCGGTCAGCCACAGCCCATCGCTGGCGGACGCGGCCACGCGCAGCTTGGTCAGGTTGTTGGGCAGCGACACCGGGATCATGTTCAGCGTCAGGCCGCCGTTGAACTGCGGGTTGTTGCCGCCGGCCGGCGGCGGGTTGGCGTAGTTGATGGACGAGGCGGCGCTGCTGACCGGTCCGTTGAACACCGGGTTGCCGGAGAGGTTGAAGCGGTCGTTGCTGTGCACGGGCCCGTTGAGCCGGTCGCGGCTGGTGAACCAAATCGGGCTGCCGCCCGACCGCTCGCTGTTCGTGAAATACGAGTAGCGGGCAAAACTCTCCGTCGACAGGATCTTGGTGACGCGCCGGGTCGCCTGGCCGACGGTCATGGTCGAGGTGGACTCGATCGTGAACACATCCTCGAACCGGTTCGGATTATTGTCGTCCGGATCGATGGTGACCGTGTATTGTCCGCGGCCCACAGCACGGGGCCCCCCGAAGGGGTTGAAGCGCGCCACGCCAGCCGGCGGCGCCCCGAGGCCCTTCAGATAGCGGTGGGCATCCTCGCCTCCGCCTTCGGCCAGCTGAAACGCCTGGTTGTTCTGCAGCGACTGCTGGGCGCTGCGCAGCTCAGTCATGCTGCGCTGCAGCCCCATCGCGATCCAGGCCAGCAGAAAGCTGGTGACGAAGATGCTGATGAGGAACACAAACCCTCGTTCATCAGACCGCCGGCGCATCCGTTCCTCCCGCGCTTCATACCCCCTGTAAGTTTACCAGATGCGTCTCCGGCTTGTCGCCGGCTCGGGCGGTGCTACAGCTACCGCAGGGCGGTCTTGAGGAAGCGGAGGCTCGCATGCTTGATGTACGGCAACGCCAGGTAGGAGGTGTAATGGCCGAAGGGCAGAAAGATGGTGCGGGGCTCGCCCAGGGCCCGGCGCAGCCGCAGGGAGTTGGCCCGGCCGATCGTGCGGTCCGCGAGCGCCACGAACAGCAGCATCCGCCGGGCATCCGCATAGGGGGCCAACCGGATGGGGTCGGTCCGGATGCGCTCCCGCAGCAGCCGGTCGAGGGTGGGCAGGTCCAGGTGGCGGCGCTCAAGATAGTGCCGGCGCGGCTTCGTCAGCAGCGTGTCGTGCGAGGTGGTGAGGATATCGGCGAGGCTGCCGCCGGCCAGCGCGACGACGTGCGCGCGCAGCCGGGGTTCCACCGCCGCCGTCATGACGCTGGCGATCCCCCCCATGCTGATGCCGTAGCTCGCCATCCGTGACGGGTCCACCCGCTCCTGGGCGGCCATCCAGTCGACGACCTGCCGGATGCGCACGACCCCTTGGCGCAGGAGCGTTTCCAGCTGGTCCACGTCGTGCTCCGGAGAGATCTTGAGCGTCTTGCGGTGGACCAGGGCGACGTGGAAGCCGTTGCGAGCCAGAAACCGGCAGATGCCCTGCTCCAGCGGATAGTCGCCGCCCAGGATGGGGTTGAGCACGATGGCCGGCCGCCGGCCGGGTTGGGTCGTTTCGAACCACTCGAACTCCACCGTCGGCTCGGTGGGCTTGAAGCCGGAGACGGACAGCGGGAACCGGACCAGCGATTCCCGGACCCGGGGGCTCTCCCGCACGAACTCGACGGTAGCGCGGGGCCTGTGCTCCGGGTAGTCATAGTAGGCGGCGAGCGCTGCCGGCAGCGGCTGCGGGCCGGCATAGGTGCTGCGTAGGGGAGCCGCGGCACAGCCGGCGCTGAGCAGGCCGCCGGCCGTCGCACCCACCAAGACGCGCCGAAGGTGCGGGGTCATGGCGTGGCGGCCCGGATGTAGATGGGATTCGAAAAAATCCACGGCTTGTCGTAGCGGGAGATTTCCACGCGATAGACGCCGGGCTCCGCGACCGGCCACTCCCAGGCCTGCCCGACCGACGAGCCGACCGGCTCGCCGTCCTTGAACAGCACGATGCGTCCCGGCGACGGCAGACCGACGGCCAGGCGCAAGTCCTGCGCCCACCGGATGTCGTCCCCCATGATGCCCACCGTCTTGCCGTTGTGCCGTGCCTGAAACGAAAAGCCGTTCGCCGGTGCTGTCAGCTCGATGGCGAAAAACGCATGGCCCGCGCGCAGTGCTGTGTAGACCGCCTCCGGCGTGAGCCGGCTGGAGGGAATCAGCAAGTGCGTCCGAATCAGCTGGAACAGGACTTCGTACGGGGCGAACTTCAGCCCCACCAGCCGGATTTCATGGGCGTCGCTGGAGCCGATGCCGACGAGGCGCCCATACTGCGCGATCAGCTCGTCCCATTTGCGCAGCGGATCATACGGCCGGTCGATCAGAGACCAATAGAACGGCTGCTCCGGGACCGTCAGCGTCCACAGCGCCAACCGCAGGCGGTTTTCGTCCAGCGTGTCGTGCGCCGCGTTGTAGGCCTCGATGCCCATGAACCCGGTCACCGTCCAGTCCGTCCAGCGCCGTTTCTTGAAGTAGGGATGGGCGATGATGCCGAGCCCGCCCTGGCGGTTGACCTCGTCAATGATCTGCTGCGTCGTTTTGTCCTCTCGGTCGATCTCCTGCGTCACGTTGAGCGCCAGGTAATGGCCAGCACGGGTGGAAATTTCGTCCCCCACGAGCACGAGCACGCTGCCCCACCAGCCCTGCTTGCCGTCGCGTAGCGGCTGCAGCGTGTTGTGGTCCGTCACGATGAGGTAATCCAGATGCTCGGCGTTGGCGATGCGGGCGATGTCTTCATAGGTGCCGGCACCATCCGAATACCGTGTATGAATATGAATCACCCCGACGTATTCCCGGTAGTCCGACGTCGCGGCGGGGGCAACACCCGCCTGGGCCGGCGTAAACACGGGGTGGCCTTTGGGCAGCGTCAGCCGGGGCGTCGTCAGGGCAGTACAGCCCGCGACAGCACATCCGGCGGCGGCGGCCCACGCGCAGCGGGTCCAGAGGCGGGGAGCGGCCATCACTGCTCCGAGCGGCCGGTGAAGTGGAAGGCGGCCAGATGCACGGTGGGGGCCACGGCACAGCCAAGCTCCTGGCTGGGGTCCGCCACGAGCTCCCGCTCGCGGGAAATCCCCAGCACCCGGCCGAACGCCTCCAGCATGCTCTGGGTGAACCGCAAGGTCCGCACCGGCCGTGTGACCTTGCCGTCTTCGATGAGGAAGGTGCCTTCGCGGGTCAGGCCCGTCATCAGGGCTTCGCGGGGATTGAGCAGCCCGTTCACGTAATGGAACCGAGGAATGAGCAGCCCCCGCCGGCAGCGGCGGATGAGCTCCGCACGGCCGGTCGCACCCGGCGCCATCCCCAGGTGCAGCGGCAGCGGGCCGTCGACCTCATCCGCCGGCATCGCGTGGCCCGTCGAGGCTTCGCCGAAACGAGCACCGTACGTCGTGTCATACACGACCCCGGCCGCGGTGCCGCGGTCGACCAACACGACGCGCTGCTTGGGTGTCCCCTCGAAATCAAACGGCAGGCGCAGCGCGGCCGGGTCGTTGCCGTCGTCGTAGATCGTCACCTGGGGATCCATGACCTGCTCACCCATCCGTCCGGCCAAGAAGCTGGTGCGCTCCTGCAGGTGCTTGGCCCCGAAGGCCGTGTAGCCCATCCAGCTGATGAGCTCGGCCACCGCCTCCGGCTCCAGGATGACTTCATACGCGCCCAGCGGCACCGTGGCCGGCTCCTTCGCGTGCAGCGACTGCCGCAGGGAGCGCTCCAGCAGCTGCTCCAGGTGCAGGTCTTTGACGTGGCGGGTCACCCCGCTGGCATAGCCGGACAGCTGGCGATACATCGTCACCAGCTTCGCCCCGGCCACCGTGGAGCCGGCATAGCAGGCCACCCCGGTCGAATTGACGACGGCGAACTCATCTTCCCCCGTGACGAGGGAGCCGGCGAGTGCGGCCCCAGCGCCTTTGCACAGGTGGAAGAGCCGCTTCAGCGCGGCGGCACCGTCCGCCGCCGTCGAGCGGGCGGTGGCCGGTACGTAATCTTGAGTCGTCCGCAGGCGATACGCCACGGGCAAGGCCGGCAGTTGGTCGGGCGGGGGCCAGTGGCGCGCGATCTCCCGCGCTGTCGCAACACAGCGCGTCAAACTGGCCGCATCGAGCGCGTCCGTGCTGGCCACCCCGGTGCGGCCGTCCGCCAGCACTTTCACGGTGACCGACACGCCTTCTTGGGCCAGGCCTTGGTGGATGGCGTCGTAGGCGAAGCGGAAGACCCGCCGCGTGCGCGCGTGGGCGCAGACGCTGATGCCATCCGTGCGGGTGCGCTTGACGACGCGGGCCAATTCGTTCACGAGGCGTGTGGCGCCAATCATCGGGTCATTTGGCCGGGGCGATCGCCACACCGTCGAAGCGGGCATACGAGCCGCCGTGGCCCACGTGCATGAGCTGCATCGGCTCCCCTTTGGCGCAATTCGGCACGCCCCACAGCCGCCAATCCTCCCGCCGGCCGACCCCGGTGCACCGGCCCCAGAACTGCGGCGTGATCCCGGTGTAGAGCGGATTCTTCACGATGGCCCCCAGCTTGCCGTCCACGATCTCCCAGCCGATCTCCGTCGTGAATTGGAAGTTCAGCCGCCGGTCGTCGATGGACCAGCTCTTGTTGGTCGACAAGAGATAGCCGTGCTTCACACCGCGGCACAGCTCCTCGAGCGTCGCACGGCCCGGTTCGAGGTTGACGTTCGTCATGCGCACGAGCGGCGGCACGGCCCATGACTCCGCCCGCATGGCCCCGCCGCTGGCGGAGAGCCCGATGCGCGCGGCAGACTCGCGGGAATTGAGGTAGCCCACGAATTTCCCCTGGTGGATCAGCTCAACACGCTGAGCCGGGACCCCTTCGTCATCGAACCCGAAGCTGCCGACACCGCCCGGAATGGTCGCGTCCGCGACGATCGTGACCTGGTCAGAACCGTAGCGCAGCCGCCCGAGGTGCTCCGGCGTCATGAAGCTACCGCCGGCGTAGCTCAGCTCCTGGCCGAGGGCCCGGTCCAGCTCCGTCGGGTGGCCGCAGGATTCGTGGAGTTGCATGACGACTTGGGTGGGGTCGAGGATGATCGTGGTCTGGCCCGCGCGCGGCGGCTTGGCCCGCAGCAGCTCGAGCGCTTCCCGCTGGGCGGTCTTCGCCCCGCCGACGAGGTCCAGCTGTTTCACGTACTCAAAGCCGGCCTGGGCGAGGGCGCCGTGATGGGAGTTCGGATAGCTGCGGTTCTGCACGTCAGCGCCGTGCTGGACGACCACCTCGAGGCCGGCCCCGCTTTCCACGATGCGCTGGTCGATGGCGGCCCCTTCCGTCGAGACAAACAGCTTCCGCTTCTTGAAGAAATCAAGGTGGCTTGTCGCCCGCTTGACCGCGTCCGGCCCCAGCAAGGCGGTATTCGCCCAGAGCAGGTAATCGAGCTTTTTCGCGAGGGGGACGGTAAACGGGTCGATGGCGAACCGCGAAGCGTGGCGGGCGGTCGCCGGTAGTACCGGAGTCAGCGGCCGCGGCTGGCGGTTCACAGTGGCGGACGCCCGGGCCAGCTCGATGGCCTGGTGCGCGGCCTGCCAGAGGCGGGCCCGCGTCAAATGCGGGGTGGAGGCGAACCCCCAGGAGCCTTTGACGAGGACGCGCACGCCCACGCCGGCGCTCTCCGAGAGGCTGATGGACGCGACACGGCCCTCCTCCGCGACCAGGCTTTCGTGCAGCAGGTGTTCACAGCGGACGTCCGCGTAGTCAACACCGCGTCGCCGGAGATGGCGGATGAGCTGGGCGAGCAGGTCGCGGGGCAGGGTGCGGTCAGTCATGCAGGGGATGTTCGGAGGATTATACCACAGCCGACGACAGTGGTAGAATGAGGCTCCCTCAATGGACTACGTCCCCCGTGCCGTGCTGGACCGCGCCTTCCGCCGCCTGGGCCGCCGCGCCCTGGCGGACCGGCTTCACGCCATGCGAGCGCTCGCCGACGTGCGCGGCGTCCGCTATCTCGACGACGCCGGCCGCTCCCGCATCATCGACATCGCCCTCAAGCCCTGGGTGCTGACCAGCGCCCAGCTGTTGGAGTTCCATCAGACGATGCAGCAGCTGGCCGACGCCCTCTTGCGGCTGGCCCACCTGCACACGCAGCTGCCGGCGGTCCGACGCCTCATCGCCTTCAGCCCGGAGCGCGCCGAGTGGCTCCGGCTGGCAGCCCACCCGACCGCACGGCCGCTGGCCGTGATGGGTCGGCTGGATTCCACCGCGATCTACGACCACGCGGGCTGGCAGGCCGATTTCCGCATGCTGGAGCCCAATGCCGTCGGGGTTGGCGGCGTCCACTACGCTCCGACCGCCTGCGGCATTACGCTCGACGTGGTCGGGGACGTCCTGGCCCAGGCTCTGCCGGGCCGCGCCATCACCGCGACCCCGGACCCCCGCCAGATGCTCCTCAGCGAGCTGGCCGCCGTCGCCAAGCACCGGCACCGGCCCCTGCGGGCGGTCGCCCTCATCGAAAACACCGACTTCACGACCGGCACCGACGAGTTCCAGGAGCTGGCCCGCGACCTCCTCCGCCGCGGGCTCAAGGCGGTCGTCGCGGACCCGCGGGACCTGCGGCTCACGCGCGGCATGCTGACGGCGCGCGGGGTGCCGGTGGACTTGCTCTACCGCGATTCGGAGCTGGCGGAGTTCGTCGAGATGGAACGGAAGGGCGCGCGCCTGACCGCCCTACGGGCGGCCGTCCGGCAGGGCCGGCTCATCTCCGGGCTCACGTGGGAGATCGACCAGAAGTCCGCGTGGGAGGTGTTCACCGACGCCCGCTACCAGCGCTACTTCACTGCGACACAGCGTCGGCTCTTCCGCCGCCACCTGCTGTGGACCCGCCTGGTGCGGGCCGAGCGGGTGACGGACCCGTCCGGCCGCCTGGTGGATTTGCCGGCCTACATCCGCCGCCACCGGCGCCAGCTGGTCCTGAAGCCCAGCCAGCTCTTCGGCGGCGAAGGGGTGCTCATCGGCCCGGCTGTCAGCCAGCGTGAGTGGGAGGCCCAGCTGGGCAAAGCACTCCGCGGGCGCACGCCCTACGTCGTGCAAGCGCTCGCGCATATCCCGACGGACACGTTCCCCATGCTCAGCCGCGCTGGCGTGCGGCCGGTGACCCGCTCGGTCGTCTCCGGCTTCTTCTTCAACTCCTCGGCCGTCGGCCTGATCGGCCGGTTCTCCGGCCACCCAGTCGTCAACGTCTCCCGCGGCGGCGGCCTCGTCCCCGCGCTGTGGGTGCACTAGGGTTGAGCGAGCCATACGCCATGTGTCCCAAGCATTCCGATTTTGTCGAGTATGTGGTGCATGACTTGCTTTCACAGCTTCCCGGCATTCGAGCCCGGGCGATGTTTGGCGGCTGGGGTCTCTATAAAGAAGACACTATCTTCGCTATCATTGTGGATGACCAGCTGTATTTCAAGGTCGATGACACGAACCAAGCGCAATACGAGCAGCACGGCAGCCGACCGTTTACCTATGAATCCCGCGGCCGGTCCGTCACCATGTCCTACTGGGAAGTTCCTGCCGAGGTGATTGATGACCGCGAGGAAATCACACACTGGGCGGAAGCGTCGTATCACATCAGCCGGCAGGGAAACGCCAAGTCACGACGCATCAGGTCCCGAGGCAAAAAATGGAAACCGGAGTCGGCCTAAATAGTATCGACACCATTTAGCACGGCACCAGTTTGCGATAACTCATTATGGAAGTGAAGGTTAAATGAAAATTGGCTTTGGAAAAGTAAAATCAATCAGCAGGAATTTCAAGCGAGAGATCAAAGTTTATCAACTTGTGCTCAAGCATCCACAAACACCGAAACTTTCGAAATGGTTGCTTGGCTTAGCTGTCGGGTATGCGGTAATGCCATTTGATTTGATTCCGGATTTTATCCCCGTCCTTGGGTATCTCGATGACATTATTATCATTCCTGTGCTGGTTATCATGGCAACGAAGATGATTCCAAAATCAGTCGTCAACGAATGCCGGACGACTGTAGGGAGACCGGAGCCAGCCTAAATAGTGTCGACACCAGTTAGCACAGCACCGTTTGTCCAATACACAAAGGAGAACAGTCATGGCTCAACCAGTTCCGGAAGGGTATCACGCGGTGACACCGAGTTTCACGGTCAAAGATTCGAAGAAGGCCATCGAGTTTTATCAAAAGGCGTTCAGCGCGAAAGTGCTGGATGTGTTTCCGAACCCGACCGGTCCAGGGAATTCCGGTGCCACAATACGTAACTCAACGAGATAAGTACTGTGGCACCAGATTTCCCAGTTTTTCCGTAGGGAGATGAGTGCGGAGAGAGATGCTGACACATAGCGACACGCTCAAGGCGTTGGCACTCCCAGCGGATCAGACTGGTCCTGAGCCGGTCCTCATGTGCTGGAGCGGAGGCAAGGACAGCTCGCTCGCCCTTCACGCCGTGCTCCAAGACCCCCGCCTGCGCGTCGAAGCCCTCCTCACCACGGTGACCGAAGGCTACGAGCGCATCAGCATGCACGGCGTGCGCTGCAGCCTGCTGGCGGAACAGGTGGAGGCCCTCGGCCTGCCGCTCGAGCAAGTCCGCATCCCCATGCAGGCGTCCAATGCGAGTTACGAAGCGGCCATGCGCGAGGCGCTCACCCGCTACCAGGCGCGCGGAATCTCGCGCGTGGTCTTCGGTGATCTCTTCCTGGAGGATATCCGGCAGTATCGGGAAGAGCGGCTGGCGCAGTTGAACATGCGAGGGCTCTTTCCGCTCTGGCACAAGGAGACCCGGCAGTTGGCGAGAGACTTTATCGCCGCCGGCTTCCGGGCCATCCTCGTCTGCGTGGATCCGCGGCAAATCGATCCGTCGTTCTGCGGGCGGGAATTTGACGAGCCGCTGCTGGACGCCTTACCCGCAAGCGCCGATCCGTGCGGAGAGCGTGGGGAGTTCCACACGTTCGTGTACGATGGGCCGATCTTCCGGCGTGCGATCCAGGTCGTGAGGGGCGAGGTCGTGCATCGGGACGGATTTTGGTTCTGTGATCTCAACGTGGCGACACGAGGTGGGAAATAGAGAGGGAATTCGTGGGACAGAGTAGTTGATGAGCAATTGAGTATCCTGTCCCAAGAATTTCCCCGGCAGGCAATCGGAGAACGGGCTAGGGCGCAGCATTGTGGAGTCGGTGAACAGGAGGGGTGAGTCATGCGCATGCTGATGAAAGTCAACATTCCGGTTAAGGCGGGCAACAAAGCCGCGCGGGAGGGCACGCTGGGCAAGACGATCCAGCAGATTCTTCAGGCCGCGCGGCCGGAAGCGGCGTACTTTGTGGCCGAGAACGGACAGCGGTGCGGGTTTCTCATCGTGAATCTGGAAAGCGAATCCAAGATCCCCGCGCTGGCGGAGCCCTGGTTTCTGGCCTTCAACGCGGCCGTCGAGTTCCACCCCGTCATGACGCCAGCGGACCTGCAGCAGGCCTCTCGGGATATCGAAGCGTGCGTGAAAACCTACAGTCAGGAAACCGTCGCCGTGTGAACGTACGGGAGACGGAGGCATTCCGCACGCTATCAACTAGCCATTAAGCGGGTTCTAGGAGGAACGCCTCCAGTTTTCTTAAGTTAGGCGGCCGAGACAAGTGAATCATTTGGCATGCGCCCGTGGGTTGCGGCGCGCGCTGAATTAGTAAAAAGCAACTCGAATTAACACAAGGAGAAACACAGATGCCGTTGGTTAATGTAAAGCTAATCGAAGGCGTTTTCACGCAAACGCAAAAGCAGGAGATGATCCGCAAGCTCACTGATACGATGGTCTCGATTGAAGGCGAGAACATGCGCCCAGTGACGTGGGTTGTTATCGAAGAGGTCAAGAGTGGCGACTGGGGAATTGGTGGCAATCCTCTCACCACTAACGATGTGAAGGCGCTAGCGGCCGGTAAGTCCAAAGGCTAACGAACCTGTAGAAAAAGCCTATTTCAAAAAATTAAGCCATTGATTCTGGACATTCGGAGGACAGAGTACTTAATTAGCAATTGAGTATCCTGCCCCCAGGAATTCCCTAGCGTTGAGCGAGAAACAAATCATGTGTCCCTGGGATTCGCTTCTGAAAAGCCAAGCGGTAATCTGAGCATATTTAGGCTTGCGTCCGTTTCATCATGCCAATAGATGCCGGGACAATCGGAGGCGGCTCAGGATTGTCATGAAGGGAGCTTCTAGGGTAAAAGGGAATCAGGAACTCATGATCGCCGTGCTTTTTCTCAACCTAGTTCTCGCGGGTTGTTCAACCGTTAGACAGGTGCGGGCAAGAGAGCAGCACGCGGCAGGAGAGCGCGTGCCAAAATCGTTGGCAAATGCGGGAGAATGCGGCGAGAGTGTCTATGACTACGCGAAATCGAGCAACTGGAAGTCTACGGACGCGATACTCGTGGCGCTCAAAGAGGCCGTCAAGCAGGTGCGCGCCGATGTCGAGGACCAAAGCGCGGGAAAAGACCGTCTCGATGGGAACGTGGCGGCTCTTGACCGCGCTGTTACCACGAAAAATCAGCAGGCGGCGATGCACGAAGCCAATCAAGTGACCTTCGACGTCGCCGACATGACCCTGGCGTACAGGCTGAGCGTTCCGGTTGAGGTGACCAGGCTCGATTACTACGGTCGTGAGTTGGAGATTTGGGCGGAGGCGGGAGACGCAGATAAATTGCACGCGACTGTCCGTGGGATACAACGGGAGTGGGATGCTCTGCGTCTATCGGTCGAGGCTCACGACGCCATCGAAGCGAAGACCTTCGGCGCTCTGGTCGCGCAGATTGAAGCTGTCAAGACGCCTGCCGATTACGCACGGCTGGCGACATCCGTACTCGATGAAGTGGACAATCTCGAACAGGTCTTCCAAAGATAGCACCAGTTGATCGATTCTCCATGGGAATAAGATGAAGAAAGTACTTTTAGTCACCTACGACTGACCCTCGGCGGTACTCCTACATCATGGGCCTGGGGTTGCTCGAGCGATTGAGTGAGCAAGAAGTCATGTGTTCCCGGAGTCTCGCACACGCCAATCATGCATTCTGAAAAACAGTACGGCGACCGGACAGGCTGGCTGCGGGCAACGGTCTTGGGTGCCAACGATGGTATCGTGTCAACCGCAAGCCTCATCGTCGGGTTTGCCGCGGCACACATGACACGAAGTGCTGTGCTGATTGCCGGGATGGCTGGCTTAGTTGCCGGGGCCATGTCCATGGCTGCTGGAGAATATGTGTCCGTCAGTTCGCAAGCCGATACGGAGAAAGCCGATTTAGAGCGGGAACGCAAAGAGCTTGAAACGGATTCGGCAGCTGAACATGAAGAACTCGCGAATATCTATGTGCAACGAGGGCTGGATCGTGCACTCGCGAAGCAAGTGGCACAGCAGTTGATGGCCCATGATGCGTTAGGGGCTCATGCCCGTGATGAGCTTGGCATGTTCGAGATGCGCCATGCGCGTCCCCTGCAGGCGGCGTGTGCTTCGGCGGCTTCATTTACTGTTGGAGCCGTGTTACCCGTGTTGTTTGTCCTGTTTATCCCGATGCAACAGATCATTGCAGCTGTGTCTGTGGGGTCACTGGTCTTGTTAGCCATCCTTGGCGGTTTGGCGGCAAGAGTCGGCGGTGCGAGCATGGTAACCGGGATCGCCCGTGTCACATTGTGGGGTGCGCTCGCCATGGGAATCACGGCCGCTGTTGGAGCGTGTTTTGGTGTTCGTTAAGGTGGACAGCATGGCCCTCCACTACGCTCAGCAGGGCACAGGCACCCCGTTCGTGCTGCTGCACGCCTTTCCGCTGTCCAGCGCCATGTGGACGCGCGATGCCGGGTGCTTCGCGCGGGCGGCCCGCGTCATCACACCTGATCTTCCGGGATTCGGCGGCTCACCCCGTCAGCCGCAGCCGTCGATCCCTGCCATGGCGCAGGCGGTGGCCGACCTGCTGGATACGCTGGAGATTCACGAGCCGGTCATCCTGGCCGGGCTGTCCATGGGAGGGTATGTGGCCTTGGAGTTCATGAGACAATACCCTCAACGGGTCAAGGCGTTGGGACTCTTTTCCACGAAAGCCGCTGCGGATTCTCCGGAACAGCGCGAGGGACGCTTCAAGCTCATCGAGCGCCTCCGCCGTGAAGGCCTTGAGGTGCTGCTGCAGGCTACACTGCCCAAACTGGTGGGGGCGTCCACCACGGCCCGGCGGCCTGCGGTCATCGCGGAGATTGAGCGGTCCATCCGTGCGGCCGACCGCGAGGGGGTGATGGATGCGGTGCGCGCGATGGCTGAACGAGGAGACTCGCAGCCGGTGTTGCCCACGATCGCCTGTCCGGCGCTGATTGTCGCCGGGGCTGAAGATGCCTTGATTCCCCCGAAGGAAAGCGAGGGGATGGCGCAGGCTATCCCCGGCGCACAGCTGAAGGTCATCCCAGAGGCCGGGCATCTGGTCAACCTCGAAGTGCCGGACGCCTTTCAAGACCTCGTGGCCTCGTGGACTCGGCAGGTGATTGAAGGGAAAGAGCGAACGCTGCAACGATAGCGTGAAAGGGGAACGGGAGGTCTCAATGCCATACATCGACGTCGGCAAGGAGAATTCCGGCACGATCAAGCTCTACTACGAAGACCATGGCACGGGCAAACCGGTCGTGCTGATCCACGGCTGGCCCTTAAGCGGTCGTTCGTGGGAGAAGCAGCTTCCCGTGCTGCTCGATGCGGGCTATCGGGTGATTACGTACGACCGCAGAGGATTCGGCGAGTCCAGTCAACCGACGTTGGGCTACGATTACGACACCTTCGCGAAGGACCTGCAGCAGCTCATGACGACGCTCGACCTGCGTGAGGCAGCCCTCGTAGGGTTTTCGATGGGCGGCGGCGAAGTGGCGCGCTACCTGGGGTCGTATGGCTCCAAGCGGGTGAGCAAGGCGGTCTTTATTGCCTCGATCCCGCCCTTCTTGCTGAAGACGCCGGGCAATCCGACCGGCGTCGACGGCAGCGTCTTCGAGGGCATCAAGAAAGCCATCGCCGCGGACCGCTTGGCATTCCTCTCCACGTTCTTCTCTAACTTCTACAATACGGATGTCCTGGGCGGCACGCGGATCAGCGACCAGGTGGTCCAGTCCAGTTGGAATATCGCGGCGGGCGCCTCTGCCACGGGAAGCCTGGATTGTGTGTCAGCGTGGCTGACCGACTTCCGAAAGGACCTGGCGCGCATTGACATCCCCACGCTGGTCATTCACGGCGATGCCGACCGCATTTTGCCTCTGGCTGCCACGGGAATTCCTTTACAGAAGGCTGTGAAGGGAAGCCGACTGGCTGTGGTGGAGGGCGGACCCCACGGCCTGACCTGGACCCATGCCGGGCAGGTTAACCGGGAGCTGCTGGGCTTTCTTGGGCGGAAATCTCCATCCGCACCGAAGCTCGCTGCCGCGACCACCAAGAGAAAGTGAACACAGCCATTGCCAGAGGAGACCCGATGCAGACCATCAGCCCGTTCTTGTGGTTCGATTAAGTGCCTTGAAGGGAAAGAGCGTATCCAACGACTAGTTCAAAACGATGACGACAGAGAGCAGCCAAGGGCTTAGCAAGCAGCGGATCGAGGCGCTGAGTGATGCGATTTTCGCGTTTGCGATGACGTTGCTGGTCTTGGATGTGAAGATTCCAAAAATTGCCAGCGCACTCGTCACCCCGGAGTTATTGGCTCAGACATTATGGGATCTCTGGCCAAAATTCCTCAGCTTCGTGATGAGTTTCGTGATTCTAAGCCTGTTCTGGATCGCCCATCACGGCTATTCCCATTTTCTCAAGCGGACCGACCGCACGTTCCTCTGGATTAATCTGCTGTTCCTCATGGTCGTGGTGTTTGTGCCGTTTTCAACGGATTTCCTGGGCGACTACCCAAGACAGCGCATCGCGGCGATGGTGTACGGCTGCAATATGCTGGGGCTGGGGCTCACCCTGTATTGGCAATGGGACTATGCCACCAGCGGCCGTCGTCTGGTCGGCGACAATGTCGAACCTCAACTCGTGCGGAAGGGCAAGCAGCGAATTCTGCTGGGAATGGTGACGATCAGCTGTGCCATGCTCCTGACGTTGGTGAATCCTGCGCTGAGTCTCATTGTCTATGTCCTGTTCCCGATCGCCTATCTTCGGCCAAGCCATATCGATCGCCATTGGACGCATTCCCATGAGTGAGAAGCTCGTGCTGGATCTTGAGACCCAGCGGGAATTCAGCGAGGTGGAGGGCCGCAAGCCCGAGCTGCTGGGCGTCTCCGTCGTCGGCCTCTACAGCTACGAGACCAACCGCTACGACGCCTACCTCGAAGCGGACCTGCGCGACAAACTGGCCCCCCGCCTGCAGGCCGCCGAACTCATCATCGGCTTCAACAGCCGGCGCTTCGACCTGCCCGTCCTGCAGCCCTACCTGCCGTATGACGGGGCCGCGTTGCCGATGCTCGACATCATGGAGGAGGTGGTCAAGAACCTCGGCCACCGGGTGAGTCTCGACAGCATCGCCCAGGCGACGCTGGGCCGCGGCAAATCCGGCAGCGGACTGGACGCCCTGCGGTGGTTTAAGGAAGGCCGCTTCGACCTGATCACGAAGTATTGTCTCGACGACGTGAAGCTGACGAAGGAAGTCTACGACTACGGCAAGGAGCACGGCCGGCTCTTCGCCACCAGCCGCTTCGGCGGGGAGAAACTGCAGATTCCGGTGTTCTGGCCGGAGCGCAAGCGGGAGCTCTCCGCCATCGCCAAGATGCTGGCCGAAGCGCACCAGAAGCACCTGCAGGTGGAAATCGAGTATTTCTCGCAGAGTGTGGCCAGTGGCGAGTCGGCGCACCGGGTGCGGCGAGTCGATGTCTACCATATCCGCGAGCCGTACTTCGAAGGCTACTGCCACTTCCGCCAGGACGTGCGGCAGTTCCGCATCGACCGCATCCTCGACATCAAGCCGACCTGGCAGCGCTACTCGGTGCCGGCGGACTTCGTCCCGACCGCCATCGAAGCGTAAGCGGATGCGGGTCACCATCCTGGGTGCGGGTACTGCGATTCCGCAGCACTGGCACAGCCCTGCTGGCATCTACGTGCAGGTCGCCGGCGAGCACCTCCTGCTTGATGCCGGCCCCGGGACCTTGCAGCGCCTCGCCGCCGCCGGAGCACCCTGGGCGCGGTTGCACCGCATCTTCCTCAGCCACTTTCACCTCGACCACTGCCTCGACCTGGCCTCGATCCTCTTCGCCTTGCGCATTCCCGACATGAAGCGGCGCGCCCCGCTCACCGTCTATGGGCCGCCGGGTTTGCGGCGGCTCTACCGCGACCTCAACACCGCCTTCCACGGCTGGCTGACCCCGCGTGGGTTCCGGCTCGTCCTCCGGGAGGTGTGGCAGGACGAGCTGCGATTGCCCGGCTACCGCGTCAGCGTGAGGCCGGTACGCCATGTCGCAACACCCGCCGTCGGCTATCGCCTGACCGCAGCAGGGAAGTCCCTGGCCTATTCCGGGGATACGGACGTCTGCCCCAGCCTCCTGGACCTCGGCCGCATCGCCGACCTCCTCATCCTCGAATGCTCGACCCCGGATGCGCGCAAGGTGGCCGGCCATCTGACCCCGGGCGACTGCGGTCGGCTGGCCGCCGCCGCCAGCTGCCGCCGCCTTGTGCTGACGCACTTCTATCCGGTCTTTGCCGGGGTGGACATCCGGGCGGCCGTGCGCCGCCACTTCCGAGGCCCACTAACCCTCGCCCGCGACTTCCTGCGTCTGACCGTCTAGCCGCTCCATTCCTCAGAAGAAATCGTTGGATTTTTCCCACCGTGATTGCTACAATGACGCCCTGCTTCAAGTATTACCATCTTTACTTCGATTCGCTGCTCCATCTTCACGTCTAGGACACTGGATGCCGCATCAGAACGTTCGACAACCGATCGCACGCGGGGTTGCATGCCTCGCGGTCTGGCTGTCGCTGTCCGCCGCCGCCTCGGCGGCAGATGTCACCCCTCCCACCGTCACCCTCACCAGTCCCACGCCGGCCGCGGTGGTCTTTGGCGGTATCGGGGTGACGGCCGACGCGACGGATGACGTTGGGGTAGTGGGCGTCCAGTTCCTGCTGAACGGGGCCGCGCTCGGGGCGGAGGATACGGTGGCACCGTATGCCATCAGCTGGAACACCGCCACCGTGTCCAACGGGTCCTATACGCTTTCCGCGAGGGCCCGGGACGCCGCCGGCCGCCTCGGCACCGCCAGTCCGGTGACGATCACGGTCTCCAATACCGCAGCACCCGAGCAAATCGGCCAATGGGGCCCGCTGATGACGTGGCCGCTCGTCGCCGTCCACATGACGCTGCTGCCGGATGGGCAGGTTCTGATCTGGGATGCGGACAATGATGAGGCGGACACCGTGCCGCGGCTGTGGAACCCCGCCACCCAAGAGCTGACGAACGTCTCGGTGGACGGCGGGCTGTTCTGTGCCGGCAACACGCTCATGGCGGATGGCCGCGTCCTGGCCGCCGGCGGACATCCGTTCGCGGCCAGCCACCACGAGACAGGCGGAGGGGGGCGGGGGATTATCGACGCGCACGTCTTCGACCCCGCGACCCGGCTCTGGTCGCACCTGGCGGACATGCGGTTTCCGCGCTGGTATCCGACCCTCATCCCCATGGCCAACGGGGAGGTGGTGGCCCTCAGCGGCCAGATTGACGACATCAACTGGGCCGATACGCCAGAAATCTACAGCCCAGCCACCGACCACTGGCGGGTGCTGCCGACGGTGAACACCCGCTATACCCGGACCGGCGAGTATCTGCGGGCGCACCTCATGCCCGACGGCCGGATCTACGTGATCGATCCCGACAGCGGCCACCTGCGGCTGTTGGATGTGGCGGCGGCAACGTGGACGGATCTCGGCACGGTGTCGTCGGGGCTGGCCGGGTCCACGACGATGTATCGGCCAGGCCGCCTCCTTGTGACGGGCAGCTACGACAACTCCGGCAATCACCAGTCCCAACTGACGGCGAAGGTTCTCGACTCGGCCCAGGGCCTGGCCAGCTGGCGCGCGACGACACCGATGACCTATGGGCGGTTCCAGCATAACCTGCTGCCGTTGCCGGATGGGAAGGTTATCGCCATCGGCGGTTCCACCGTGATCGACACGCAGTCGACGACCGGCGTCCTCCCGGCGGAGCTGTGGGATCCGTCGACCGAAGCCTGGACGACCCTGGCCCCTATGAGCGAGCTGCGGATGTATCACTCCACCGTCCTCCTGCTGCCGGACGGCCGCGTCCTGTCCGCCGGCGGCGGACGGGCCGGGGCGGCGATCGACCACTTCACCGCCCAGATCTATTCGCCGCCGTATCTCTTCCGCGGTCCGCGTCCGGTCATCACGACCGCTCCGTCGACGGTGGCCTACGGTGAGACCTTCTCCATCCAGACCCCGGACGGTGCCGGGGTCGGGTCCGTGGTCCTGACCTCCTTAGGCTCGAATACGCACACGATCTCGATGGGACAGCATTACGTGGAGCTGCCCTTTACCGTTGAGGCCGGCGGCCTGCAGGTGACCCTGCCAACGAACCCAAGCCTCGTGCCCCCGGGTTGGTATCTGCTCTTCCTGGTCACCCCGGATGGCGTGCCATCGGTGGCCTCGTTCCTGTTCGTGCCGCTGCCGTCGGATACCGGCAGCTCCGGCACGGCCGCCTTTGTGGAAGCGGGAGGCCAAGTCGTCCTGGAAGCGGAACACTACGACGAGAAGGTCATCCGCAGCGGGGTGGATTGGGTGGCCCTCACGGAACAGCCCGGGTTCTCGCGCACCGCCTACCTGCAAGCCCTGCCCAACACCGGCCTGAACCTCGACAGCGGCTATGTCACGACAAGCCCCGAGCTCGTGTTCAATGTGAAGTTTTCAACCACCGGGACCTACTACATCTGGGTTCGCGGGGCCGCGCCCAGCGGCACTGATGATTCGGTCCACGCCGGGCTCGACGGGACCGGCCCGGCCTCGGCCGATCGGATCCAAAATTTCGGCACCAGCTTGAGCTGGAAGCGGGATACGATGGATGGCTCCCCTCCGACGCTCCTCATCTCCACCCCCGGCCTGCACACCATCCATCTCTGGATGCGGGAAGACGGGGTGAAGGTGGACCGATTTCTCCTGCGCACGAGTAGTTCCTCGTCAGCCCCCAGCAGCGGGGTCGGCCCGGCGGAGAGTCCTCGAACCCCCTAACAGAACGCCCAGCGCCTCCTCGGCGCTCCTCCCCGACCGCGGCCGTTCCAGAACAGTTGGCAGTCCCTGCTCACTTCGATAGACTGGTAGCTCTGAAGTAGCCGCCGTTTTTAGCCAGAAAACCTGGCTAGTTTCCTCATAGTATTAGCGCCCCCACGCTATGTCGTGACAGTCCAACACTACGTCGAGCCAACCCCTAAGTACGGCTATTATGACCAGTCGATATCAAGCTATTTGTTTATTCGTAACTTGTTTATTAGCAGTATCTTATGTAATAAATACTCATTCTTTACCCAAACTGGCATACCAACTGCTTCTAAGACTGTCATAGACAGTCCTAACATGTAACGCCCTATCAGGAGGAGTCCTGGGATGTTAGATGGTCGGATGAGTATTACGGAAATGGCAAGTCAGCTTGGGGTCACGACCAAGACCATTACCCGGTGGGAGAAGGCAGGGAAGATCAAGCCGGCCAAGCGAGACTGGCGAGGTTGGAGAGTCTACACCCAGGATGACCTGCAGTTGATGAAAGGCTTTGTGGAGGCCGTCTACTGATGGCCCGCGCCACCAGACCGCAACAGAGAGGAGACGGCCGAATGACGAGAACCTTCCATCTTGTGTGCCTGCTCAGCATCGGGCTTGCCAGCGCCATCCCGGCAGCCTGGGCTGACGACCGGTCCACCGGCAGCGCGCAGGCTGCCCCGGCCGGCTCTTCGCAGATCCAGCCCGCATCCCCTTCCGCCTATCCGGCGTACCCGGCGTACCTGCCGCCGCCCAACCCCGTGCCGTCCGGCAACATCATCGGCTACCGGCCGATTACCAACAGCCAGCTGCAGGCGGCCATGAGCGGGGCGACCCCGGCCCCTTCGGCGGCCACCCCGGCGTACCCCATGGCCTATGGCGCCCCAGGGTCCGGCGCGGTGCAGGTGAGCGCTCCCGGGTCGCAGACCCCCTCGAACCTGCCGGTCGGCTACCTGACCGGGGTGGTCGGGGAAGGGTTCTACACGCTGGGCCGGGACGACATCATCCAAATCGATGTGCGCAACCAGCCGGAGTTCTCCGGCGCGTTCGTCATCGGGTTTGACGGCCGCATCCAGTACAACTACCTCGGCGATATCCCGGTGGCGGGCCTGACGAAGTACGAAGTCCAGCAGGTGCTCGAGAAGCTCCTGCAGAAGTTCGTTCGGGTGCCGGCGGTCAACGTAATGATCGTGGCGTATAACTCCAAGGTCGTCTATGTCATCGGCGAGGTGAACGCCCCGGGCAAGTTCATCATGCGGGGCGACGCCATCAAGCTGCGCGAGGCGATCCTCGCGGCCGGACTGCCGACCCAGTACGCCGCGCTCAGCCGCGTGCATGTCATCAAGCCCGATCTGAACGATCCCGACATTCGGGTCATCAACGTCAAGCGCATCCTCTATAAGGGCGCGCTCAAGGACGATATCGACCTCACGACCGGGGAGATTGTCGTGATCCCATCCACGGTGTGGAGCGTCGTCAACCGATTCCTCAGCGGCGTCTTCAGCCCGGTCACCCGCGCGGCCCGTTTCGCGGGGCTGGCGGCGCTGTAAGGCGCTCGGCGAGACAGGAGCCCACTCAATGGCGACGATAGAAGCACAGGTCAGCTGGCAGGATTACCTGGCGATCGTGATACGGCGGCGGTGGTTCCTCATCGTGCCGTGCGCCGTGGTCGTGACCATCGCCATGCTCGTCGGCTGGTCCCTGCCGAAGATTTACCGCGCCGAAACCGTTCTCCTGGTCCAAGACCCCAAGATCATGAACCCGCTGATCCAAGGCATGGCGGTGGCCAGCCCGGTCGATGTGCGCATGCGCATCGTCCAGGAAGAGCTGCTGGGCTGGACCAGCCTCAGCCGCCTGGTGCATGAGCTCGGCATGGACAAGGACGCGAAGACGCCGGCGGCGTTCGAGGGTCTCGTGAAGACCCTCCAGTCCGACATCAATGTCACCGCGAAGCAGGGCGGCCTCATCCGGATGTCGTACAACAACCCGGACCCCCAGACCGCCCAGCGGGTGCTCAACACGGTGACCAACATCTACGTCGAGCGCAACGTCGAGTCCCAGAACGCCGAAGCGGAGACCGCCGCCAAGTTCATCCAGGGTGAAATGGACGGCTACCTCAAGAAGCTGGAGCGCGCCGAGCAGTCGCTGCGGGAGTTCCAGGAACTCTACACGGTGGAAATGCCGGTGGCCGCACAGCTCAATCGGCAGATCATCGGGCTGGAGGTGAGCTTGGCCCAGCTGCTCGTGGAGAATACCGAAGAGCACCCGACCATTATCCAGCTGCGCCGGCAGATCCAGGAGCTGAAGCGCAAGCGCAACGATGAGGTGCGCCGCGTGGTGGCCTCGGCCATCGCCAAGAGCGAAAACCCGGAGATGTACCAAGGCCTGGTGAAGGCGCTGGAAGCCCCCAGCCAAGACGAGCTGGCGAAAAACCCCAGCCTGCGGGTGGCGAACGACGCCTACCGCAACTGGGTGGAGCAGCTCGACAACCCGTCGCTCAACACCGCCACCCCGGCGGCTCCCCCGGCGGCTGCGCCCGACGCCCCGGACGCGTCCGCGCAGGGCCCCCAGGGCCAGAATCCGACGCAGCCGGCCGCGATCGATGATGTCGGCGCGATGGCCGTCACACTCGCCCCCCGGCAGCAGCAGGAGCTGACGCGGCTGAAGCGGGATTACGACGTGATCCGCCAGACCTACCACCAGATGCAGCAGCGGCTGGAACGCGCCAAGGTGACTCAGCGGCTCGGCGAATCCGATGAAGGCACGAAGTTCAAAGTGATCGAGCCGGCCCGGCTGCCGCTCAAGCCCGTCAGTCCCCAGATGTGGCTCATCTTCTGGGGGGCGCTCGCGGGCGGGCTGTTCCTGGGTGCGTGTGCCGCCTTCGCCGCGGAATACCTGGACCAGTCGTTCCAGTCCGCGGAAGACCTGCAAGAAACGCTGGCGCTGCCGGTGCTGGCGAGCGTCTCGCGCATCGTCACGCAAGGGGACATCGACGAGCGCCACCGCCGCATGAAGACATGGGTGGCCTGGCGCGCCTGGACCCAGCGCCTGCAACGGGTCCTGACCACTGTCGTGCGACCCATCTGGTCGCGTGTCGACCGCGCCCTCGTGCGCTGGGGGCTCTGACCCCATGTATGAAGCCTTCTTCGGCCTCAAAGAAAAACCGTTCCGCATGACGCCGGATACCCGCTACTACTACCCCTCGGCGAAGCACGTGGATGCGCTGAACCACATGGTCTACGCCATTGAGGAGCGGCGGGGGTTCGTCGTCATCACCGGCGAAATCGGCTCCGGCAAGACCACGCTCTCGCGCGTGCTGTTCCAGAAGTTGGACCCGCGCACCAAGACGGCCATCATCCGCAACACGCACTTGACGGCGAAAGACCTCGTGACGGCGGCCTTGGACGAGCTCGAGGTTCCCACCCGGCCGGGCAGCACCAAGACGCAGCTCATCGGCAAGCTGAATGAGTTCCTCATCGACCAGTTGCGGGAGGACAACAACGTCGTCCTGCTCATCGACGAGGCGCAGAACCTGAAGCCGAGCGTCCTGGAAGAGGTCCGGATGCTCTCCAACCTGGAGACGGAAACCGAAAAGCTCATCCAAATCATCCTCATGGGGCAGCCGGAACTGAAGTCCAAGCTGTGGCTCAAGGAGCTCACCCAGCTGCGCCAGCGGGTCAGCCTGCACTACCATCTGGGTGCGTTAGACGCGGGGGAAACCGCCGGCTATATCACCCATCGGCTGCATGTCGCCGGCGCCAACGGCTCGCCCGTCTTTGACCAGGCGGCGATGGGAAAGATCTTCACCTATACCCACGGCGTGCCGCGCCTCATCAACGGCATCTGCGACCGGGCGCTCCTGACGGGCTATGTCAGCGAACACCGCATCGTGACCGCTCGGATCATCGATGAAGCGGCGGCCGAGCTGCCGGCATTGATTGAGGAACCACGCGGGACGGCGGTTGAAGCACAAGCGGAGGTTTCCAATGGTTAACGCATTGCCGCGGCCATCCACTGCCGACACCAAGCCGGCATCCGCCGAGGCGTCCGGCTCGGCGGCCCTCGCCGCCCTCTTGAGGGACCCCTCGTTTCAGACGGTGCGCGAGCTCTTGCTGGTCTCTACCTGGTTGGCCGAGAGGAGCGAGTGCCTCGATGAGTAAGATCACCCAAGCGCTTGAAAAAGCGGCGCGTGAGCGCCTCCAGCGGACGGAGGAGCAAGTGACCGCCGCCGCGGCCCCCGTCATCGTGCCCGTCGTGACGGTTCCGCGCATCGGCGAGATCGCCTCAGCCGGGGCGGTCCAGATCGATCCGCACATCGTCAGCATCGCGGCCCCGTCCTCGCCCATCGCGGAGCAATACCGCATCCTGCGCAGCAACCTGGCGTCGGTCAAGCTGCGCCAGGGGTCGAAGGTCATCATGGTGACTAGTGCCGTCAACGGCGAGGGCAAGTCCGTCACGTCCATCAACCTCGCCCTCACGATGGCGCGCCAAGAGAACCTCAAAGTCGTCCTCGTGGATGCGGACATGCGCAAGAGCTCGGTGCCGACGTGGCTGGGCTTGCGCGACCACCAGAGCGGGCTGTCCACCGTGCTGAGCAACGGGGGAGAGCTCAACGGCGCGCTCGTCAGCCTGGAATCCCCGCGGCTGGCCGTCCTGCCCGCCGGTCCTATTCCGCACCATCCGGCCGAGCTGCTGGAGTCCATCGCCATGAAACGGTTGATCGCGGCCTTGCGGATGCAGTTCGACCTCATCATCGTGGACGCGCCGCCGATGCTGCCCGTGGCAGACCCCGGGATCATCGCGGCCCAAACGGACGGGGTCCTGCTGGTCGTGCGGGCGGGCCGGACCCAGCGCAAGACCGTGCAGCAGGCGCAAGAGCTGCTGAAGCGGGTCAAGGCCAACCTGCTGGGGTGCGTGCTGACCCACGTCGAGTATTACCTGCCCGGCTATTACCGGTACTACCACCACTACCGCCAGAGCAAGGAGCCGGGCCGGGGAGCCGGGGACGCCTCGAAGTCCAGCCCGGCCTCGTCCGCCACTCGCCCCAACCAGGAAGGGCAGTCCCATGACGGCTCCGCGGTGTGAGCTCGAGGTGCTGCCCGCTGCTCCCCGCGTCGCCGCATCGCCCTCCGCCCGGCGGGCGCACAGTCGGTGGGATGCGCTGCGCTGCGCGCTGCAAGGACTGCACGGCGCGTGGCACGGCCAGCCGAACCTGCGCCTGCACGTCTACGTCGCGGCCGCCGTCCTGCTGTGCGGGGTGTGGTGCCGCCTCGCGCCGATGGAATGGCTGTGGGTCAGCTTCGCGATCAGCCTCGTGCTCGTGACTGAGCTCTTCAACACGGCGATCGAGCATACCGTCGACCTGGTGGTCGGCCCCGCGCTCAATCCGCTGGCCCGCCAGGCCAAAGACATCGCCGCCGGCTGCGTGCTCATCGCCGCCGTGACGGCGGTCGTCATCGGCGTGTTCACGTTTTTCCCCCACCTGCACCTGCTCGGCGCCTAACCGCCGCCCCGCACGGCATGTCGGCAATCCGCCCAAGCCGCGGGGAGCTGATCGGTCAAGAGAATGCAGACAGACGGGATACGGTTTATAACCAGACAACCGGTGCTGACCGACATGGAAGATGCGCCATGAGCCAGCTCTGCTCCGTCGTCATTCCGGTTTTCAACGAGCAGGAAGGACTGAGACGCCTCTACGAGCAGCTCGCTCGGGTGGCCGCCCAGGTGCCCGAGATGTCTTGGGAATTTGTGCTGGTGGACGATGGCAGCACGGATGATTCCTGGGACGCGCTGTGTCAGCTCCACGCCCAAGATGCGCGGGTGCGGCCGATCCGTCTGGCGCGCAACTTCGGCCAGACCCCGGCGATGGTGTGCGGTATTGACCGCGCCCGCGGCGCGGTCATCGTCACCATGGATGGTGACCTGCAGAACGACCCGGCCGATATCCCTCGTTTGCTGGAGAAAGTTCACGAAGGGTACGACGTGGTGTGCGGCTGGCGGTTCAAGCGGCAGGACAAGTGGTGGACCCGCAAGGTTCCCTCGATGATTGCAAACCGCCTCATCGGTCTGATGACCGGGGTGCGGCTCCACGACGCCGGGTGCTCCCTGAAAGCCTACCGGGCCTCGGCGATCAAGCGTGTCCCGCTCTACGCTGAGTTCCACCGGTTTATCCCGGCCCTCTCAACGCTGACCGGAGCGTTGGTGACGGAGGTGAAGGTGAACCATCGTCCCCGTCAGTTCGGCAAGACCAAGTACACCCTGTCCCGGACGTGGCGGGTGGCCCTCGATATGGTGACGGTGTCGCTGCTGGTCAAGTTCGCTTCCAAGCCGTTGCGGTTCTTCGGTGGACTCGCGGTGGGGGCGTTGGTGGTCGCTGTGGTGTGTGTGGTCCGGGCGCTGCACGGGGTGTACGCCGATCCCGCCCTCATGATGTCGCTGGTGTTGCCGGGCATTGCCGCCGTGGCGCTCTGGCTGGCGGGGCACTTGGCGGGGGTCGGGTTGATCGCTGAGCTCGTGTTGGCCAGTGCCCATGCCACGCCGGAGGAGTTCGTGGCCGCAACGGAGATGTCCCGGTCATGACCGCCGTCCACGGTCGTCAGTCCGCCGTTCACGTGTCCGTCGTGATCCCGCTGGGCGCACGACACGAAGGTCTCGCCGGCATCTGCCAGTCGCTGCGCCTCGCGCTCAACGGCTACGGCCCCTATGAAGTCCTATTCGTGGACGACGCGACGGGCCCGAAGACACGCGCCGAGCTGGAGGCGTTGCGCGGATCCTTTCCCGAAGTACGCGCCATTCGTCTGAGCCACCGTATGGGGGAGGCGGCCGCGCTGGCCATAGGCGCCCAGCATGCGCAGGGCGACATCGTCGTGACGCTGGATCCGTACCTGCATGTGCCGATCGAGGCGATCCCACAGCTGCTGCAGCCGCTCGCGAACGGCACGGACGTCGTGTGCGTCTGGCGTACACCTCGGCAGGACAGCTGGTTGGGGCAACTGTCCAGCGCAAGCTTCAACGCGCTCGCCCGCTGGCTGACCAAGGTGCCGGTCCATGACCTCAACTGTCGGACGCGCGTGATCCGCCAGCAGGTGCTGCAGGAGCTGCCGCTGTATGGCGACCTGTACCGGTTCCTGCCGATTTTCGCCGCGCGGCGGGGCTATCGCTGGTGCGAAGTCCAAATCCCGCAGCAGCCCGGCAAGCACGAAGTCGGCGCGCAGGACCCCCACGCGTATATCCGGCGTTTCTTCGACCTGCTGACGCTCGCCTTTCTGACGCGGTTCGTGAAGCGGCCGCTCCATTTCTTTGGGCTGCTGGGGGCGGCCAGCCTGTCGGCCGGCCTGCTGCTGTCGCTGTACCTGACCTACATCAAGGTGGGGTTGGGGCTGCCCATCGGCCACCGGCCGCTGCTGCTGCTGGCTGTGTTGCTCATCGTGGTGGGCCTGCAGATTGCGTCCATCGGATTGCTGGGCGAACTCATGATCTTTACGCACGCGCGCGACCTCAAAGACTACGTCGTGAAGGAAGAGTTTTCATGATGCCGCCGCCTGCCGATCGTGTGGCCGCCCAGTCGGGCGGCGTTTCCGTTGGGGATGACACACGCGCCCATCAGCGGGGCGGCGTCATGAGCCTTCGAGCGCTCGCCGGTGTGGCGGTCCTGCTGGGCGTGGCGCTGTGGTTGCGCGCAGCGGCGTTGGGGCAGCCCAGTCTTGACATCGATGAGTATGACCATCTGTTTGCCGCTCAGCACCTATTGGAGGATGGACGCCCCGCGCTGCCATCCGGCTCGCTCTACACCCGATCGCTGCCGTACACGCAGGCGGTTGCGCTATCCTTCAAGCTCTTCGGGGTCTCGGAGGCCAGCGCCCGGTGGCCCAGCGTCCTCTTCGGCATGCTGTTGGTTGCGTTGACCTACCTGGTCGGGCGGCGCTGGGTGGGCGTTCGAGCGGCCTGCATCGCCACCGTATTGGTGGCTACGTCTCCGGTGCTGGTGGAGATGTCCCGGCTCTGCCGGATGTACAGCTTGTTCGACGTGCTGTATCTCGGACTTGTCTTTGCCTATTTCCAGGGGTGGGAACGAGCCGGGGTGCCGTTGCGCCAGCGTGTGCTCTGGACGCTGTTTGCCCTCGGGCTCGGCATGGCGAGCCTGACGATCCACCTCTTGACCCTGGTGGTCGCCCCGGCCATCGGCGCGTATTGGATTGGGCGGGCCATCGCCCGACCTCGCAGCCGCTATACCCTGTACCTCGCCATCGTCGCCGCTGGTGTCGCCGCCCTGCTCGTCGTCCACGGGACCGGGGAACTGCGGCAGTTGTGGCAGAAGGCGCATTACGTGCCGGCCTGGGCAGCGGCCCGGCGCGACGACATGGGCTTCTACCTGGTGGAGTGGCAGCGCTGGTATCCCGGGCTGTGGGTGGTGGCGGCGGCCGGTGCGGCGGTGTTGCTGCAGCAGCAGCCGGCCATCGGCTGGTTCCTGGTCTGCCAGTTCGCCGTGCCGTTTCTGCTGCACAGTGTGGTGTTCGACTGGAAGGTCCGGCGCTACATCTCGCAGCTGTTTCCGTTTCTGGCCCTGCTGATAGCTCCCCTCATCGCCCAGCTCCTGGATTGGGTCGTGGCCGCGGTGCGCCAGCGCCGGCCCACGGCATGGCCGCGGCTGGCCGGCGGGCTTGCGATGAGCGTCCTGCTGCTGGCCGGCTGGTGGCCCTCGCTGGCCAAGGCAGCCAGTTTACGCCAAGACCCGCGGCGGCCCCGGTGGCGACAGGCGTACGCGTTCATCCAGCAGCGCCTGCAGCCCGGGGATGCCGTGCTGGCCGCGGTCCCGCTTGGGGCGCACTACTATCTCCACCATCCAGCCACCCATGCGTTCACGCGGGGGAAAGACTGGGGCGAACGGGCCGTGCGGAATGCGGACGGAGTGCTCACCGACTGGTACAGCGGCCTGCCCTTGGTGGAGTCCGTCGAGGCCTTCCAACGCGTGCAGCAGACCTACCCGCGCGGCTGGCTGGTGTCGGACCGCGGCCAGTTCACCAGCGAGGCGCACACCGATCCAGTGGTGCGCCAGTACATTGAGGAGCACTGCCGGGCCTACCATCCGATTGCCGGCCACACGAGCGTGTATGTCTTTGGTTGGGACCGCACGGCGACACCGGAGACCAGGCCGTGATGACGTGGCGGAACATGACACCGTGTCTGCGCAGATTTTTCCTCGCCGCAGCGATGATCGGTGGAATCTGGCTGCTGGTGGCTCAATGGATTGGACCATGGGTGGTCGAGCAGGCCTATGCAGGCCGCAGCCTGCCGCTCCTGAACCGCCTCATGGAGGGACGCGGCACCACTCCGTTGAGTCAATACCTTACGGCGTGGCAGCAGCTGGCGCGCTGGGGCCTGCTGGTAGCGTTCGGGCTATGGGGGTGGGCGGCCCTGCTCGTGGTGATGCGCACGGACACGTTCTTTCGGCGCTGTGTGGGGCCAGCCACACCAGGCACCCTCGGAGCGATCCGCATGTGGGTGTGCATGCTGCTGCTCGTGAACGTGCTGGGGGAGCGGCTCTTCACGATCGCGTGGCTACCGCCGGAACTCCGCCAGCCCATGGGAGTGATGACGCTGCTGCATCAGCTGCCCATCGGCCTGAACCAGTTCGTGGTCAGTGAGGCGGGGTTGCGTGTCTTCCAAGGTGCGACCGAGCTCTTCCTCATCCTCGGACTGGTGGGCTGGGGGACGCGGTTGGTCATGCCGCTTGCGGCCATCTGCTCAATGGTCCTGTTCGGCATCATCCGTGAATACAGCTTCTTCTGGCACCAGAATTTGGTGGCGACCTATGTGATGTTCGTGCTTTCCTGCACGCCATGCGGCGACGGCTGGTCGATCGACCGCTTGCGCCGGATCGCGCGGGACCGTGAGGTGCCGCCCGCGGATCGCGCGACGGCCGGCTACGGCTGGTCCCGGTACGCCTGCTGGGTCGCGTTAGTCTTACCGTACGTGGCGGCTGGATGCAGCAAGTTTCGCAACGTGGGCTGGTTCTGGTGGGCGCCGCAAAACATGCGTCGGATCCTCTACTCAGATACGCTCAATCCCGTGCAATTTCACTGGACCCTGTCGCTCCGTCTCGCCGAGGCACCCGATGCGCTGTTTGGGTTGTTGGGCTTCGTCGGCGTCTGGGGCGAAGCGCTGTTCGTGCTCGTCCTGGTTTCCCGGTTGGCCCGCCGCGTGATGCCGATCCTGATGGCGGGGATGCACATGGGCATCATATTCCTGCAGAACATCGTGTTCCTCGATCTGATTCTCCTCCAGGCGATCTTCTTTGACTTCACATCGCTGCGAACCCGACTCGGCCAGTGGTATGCGAGGCGGTGGGGCGTCGTTCACGTGCTCTATGACGGCTGGTGTCCGCTGTGCCGGCGCACGGTACGCGTGCTGGGTGCCCTCGACCTGTTCTGCCGGCTCGAGCTCGTCGACTTCCGTCGGCTGGACCTGTCGGCGTTCAATGCCCGACACGGCACGCAAGTGTCCGCTGAGGCCCTGGAGCACGAGATGGTCATCGTGCGGGACGGCCGGGCCTGGGCGGGCTTTGCCGGCTACCGCATCCTGGCGCTGACGCTTCCAGTGTTCTGGCCGCTGGCGCCGTGGTTGTTCGTGCCGGGCATCTCGCAGCTGGGGGCCGCGGTCTACCGGGCCGTGGCCCGCAATCGTTTCCAGTTGCTCCATTGCGACACCTCCTGCGCGCGGGAACCCGAGCCGGAGCGCCGTCCCCCCGCCGCTGTGGACGCCCCGATGGCTCCAACAACCAGTCGTCCGCGCTCCGTCGTACCGGTGGCCGGGCTCGTGGCCGGGTTGCTCTTCTGCTGGCTCCTTCGGGTGGAGTACTACCCGCTGACCGCGATGCAGATGTACACCGGCAAGTGGTGGTTGACGACCAACGAGATTGCCTTCGACAAACCCTTCGCCCAACTCGAGTCCGGGCAATCCTCGGAAGCGTTGTTTCGAAAGGCGGTCGGGACGCTGGCCATCAACGCCCGTTACCGGCCGATACTGCAGGGATGCTTTCAGGGGTCCGCTAAGGTGGCGCGCTGCACGAGGTTCCTCCAAGCTACCGGCGTCGGCTACAACCGGACCGTACCGCCCGGAGAGCGGGTCGTGCGTTTTGTCATCGAGCACTGGGTCTGTCCCGTCCAGGATCCCGCACACCCACGCCTCCTCGATCGATTCACCGTGGACGTCCCGCCGCCTCAGGCGCAGCACGCCGCCGCATCGCAGGATCTGGCGAGCATGCCGCAATGAGTCCGATGCGATCGGAGCGGACGCGGCCATCCCAGGCCCCGGCAGGGTCACCGATGGAACCCGTATTCTCCGTCATCATTCCGACCTTTAACGAAGCGGACAATCTCCCGGTTCTCCTTGAGCGTCTGACCCGGGCGCTGGCGGATCGTGCTGGGACCTACGAGATGATCGTCGTCGATGATGATAGTCCTGATCATACCTGGCAAGTGGCGGAGTCGTGCCGTGAGCGCTATCCCCACCTGAAGGTGATTCGCCGGACCACAGGAGAAAAGGGGCTGTCCCAAGCGGTCGTGATTGGCTGGCAGGCGGCGCGAGGAGAGGTCTTGGGAGTGATGGACGCTGACCTGCAACACCCTCCTGAGGTGCTGAGGAAGTTGTGGCAAGCGTTTGACGACGCCTCGGTGGACGTGGCGATTGCGAGCCGGTACACGGCGAACGGGGCGCGCCTGCGATGGAATCCGGTGCGAAAATGGATCTCCCGCGGCGCGTCAAATCTCGCGCAGGCTGTGCTCCCGGTTGCAGCCCAGACCGTGACGGACCCGATGTCAGGATTCTTTGTCCTCCGCCGCCGGGTGATTGACGGGGCCGCCCTACAGCCCACCGGTTATAAGATCCTCCTTGAGGTGCTGAACCGGGGCCGCTATAGCCGGGTGGTGGAGATCCCATATCAGTTTGAGCGTCGTTATCGGGGCAGCAGCAAGCTCGGTACGCGGGTGATGTGGGACTATCTCGTCCAGCTCTGGCGGCTCGCGTGGGCACCGCAAGGGTTTGGCCGGTTTCTGCGCTACTGCCTCGTTGGGAGCAGTGGCGTGATCGTCCAATTGGGGATCCTCTGGTGGTTGAGGCACTTTGAGATCCTGGGGAAGCTGCAGGCCGCTGCGGTCGCGATCGGAGGGGCGATCATCAACAACTTCTTGTGGAACGAACTGTGGACGTTTCGGGACCGGACGCGCGGATGCCAAGCCTTCCGGGATCGGCTGCGCCGCTTGGTCTCATTCGCTGTCGTGTGCGGGGTCGGCGCATTGATGCAGCTGGCGATGATCTGGGGTTTCGCGATCCAGCTCCGCTGGAACTATTTGGCCACGACCCTCTTCGCGATCGTCCTGGTGACGTGTTGGAACTATGGCTTGAACATTTCGTCGACGTGGACGAAGGGCTCCCATGCCGCCACCCCGTAAGTCTCCGATGGCCCGCCGGCGCGAGGTGCTGATTCCGCTCGCCATGCTCCTCGTCGCCATCGGTCTGCGCCTCTGGCAGCTCGGGGCCAAGAGCCTCTGGTTGGATGAAGCCACCAGCTGGGTCTTTGGCCGCATGTCGCTGGCGCACATCCTGACGAATGGTCAAGAGACCAACCCGCCGCTGTACTATGCCATCCTGCACGGCTGGATGGCGGTCTTTGGCTCGTCTGAAGTCAGCCTGCGCGTTCCTTCGGTCGTGTGTGGCGTGCTCGCGGTCGCCCTCATCGGATGGGTGGGTGCGCTGATCGGGGGACGGCGCGTGGCGTACGTGGCCATGGGTCTCATGGCGCTGATGCCGATGCCGGTGGAATATTCCCAAATGGCCAGAACCTACACGCTGTTTCTTGCGGCGTCACTTGCCTCGTGGGGCTGTCTCTTGTCATGGGAGTCCTCCCGGCGATCGCGGTGGGTAGCAGGATATGTCGTGGCCACGGTGGTGATGGCCTATGCGCATTACTATTGGGTCTTCGTATTTGCCGCACAACAAGCCTACATGGGCTGGGGCGTGCTGACGCGTCGCGTGCCTCTGGGGGCTTGGCTAGGGCTCTCGGCCGCCGTCATGGCCGCGTATCTTCCGTGGCTTGTCATTGCCGTCACACAGACGGTTCACTCCCAGGCCGCAGGGTTGTTTGTCGCGCGTCCTGGGGCGGCGGACCTTGTTGAAGCCATTTCCACTCAAGTCGCTTTTCACGGCGCGCCGGTCTATGTCGGGTTCTCGCTGCTGCTTGCCGCATTCGGTCTGCTGGCGGGAACGATCGGCAAGACGGCATCGGCATCAGACCGACCGGTGCTTGCCCAGTCGGTTCGTGCGACGACCGGCGTGCTGCTGTTGTGGTGGGTGTGCCTGGTCGTGCTGCCGTTTCTGGTTTCGCGTGTCGGGCCGGCGATCTTCCGAGCGCGCTATGCCATTGCCGCGATTCCTGCGCTGTACCTCTTGATCGCACGGGGAATCCTCATCATCCCTGCGCGCATCTTGCGTGCCGTGGCGGTTGCGGTACTCCTGTGTGGGTCCATGATCGGGCTGAACCAATACTACGCCTCGGAGCATGAAGATTGGCGGGCCCTCACCGCGGACGTGGAACAGCGCGTTCGACCGTCGGATACCATCATCGTGGCTAGTACCCGGCCCGATCCATTTGCGTACTACTATCGCGGCCGTATCCCGTTCGCGGTGCCGTTCGATGTGTTGCCGCCATCCCGGGATACCAATCGCAGCGCAATGATGCAGCTGCGTCAGCGAATTCAACAACTCGCTCAGGGGCATGGGCGAGTCTGGGTGGTGTGTCGGCTCGCGTTCCACCGCGACTACAAGCCGGTGATCATGGAGGCGATCCTCGACCAGCAGCCGAACGCACAGCTCATCTACCAGCGAGAATTTCCGCACGACTTGGCCATCTACGGATTTGAGTTGGCGCCAGCCCAGGGAGTGCACGGATGAGGAGCGTCTCGCCGGACATGACGGTTCTCATCGCCACCCGCAACCGCGCCGAGAGCCTGCGCGAGACCCTCGGGCATCTCGCGGCGCAGCAGACCGGCGGGCGCTTCACGTATGACGTCCTCGTCGTCGATAACGGCTCCACGGATGCGACGCGGCGCGCGGTTGAGGAGCTGCAGGCCAGTTTCCCGGTGCCGCTCCGCTACCTCTATGAGGGACACGTCGGGAAACCCTGGGCGCTCAACGCGGGGATTCGGGCGGCTGCTGGGGCCATCTTGGCCTTCACGGATGACGACGTGCTACCGAGTCCCGAGTGGCTGTCGGCGTTCTGGAGCTGTTTTGAGGAAGAGCGAGCGGATGGCGTGACCGGGAAGATCCTCCCTCGGTGGTTCGGGCCCAAGCCAGCGTGGCTTCCCGAGCAGGCCCTGCGCAGTGGAAGCGCGTTCGGCTGTGTGGATCATGGCCCGGTTCGGCGGCGCAGTTCGGAGGGGGATGAAGAGTGCCGGTGGGTGGGCGGGAACCTTGCGATCCGCCGCGAGGCGGCCGAGCGCGTTGGCCCCTACGACGTGCGGATGGGCCGCGGTGAGGACACGGAGTACTACTGGCGGTGCATCGAGCGCGGTCTCACGGTGTGCTATGAACCCGCCGCGCTTGTCTACCACAAGATGCCCGCGCAACGGCTCACGCCGCAGTACATGAGGCAGTGGTACCACTGGACCGGCCACTATCGGGCCCATCTGATGCCGTGGAAAATCCACCACCTGCTGACGGTCACGCCATTATGGTGGTATCGCTTATCGCTGAGCGCCCTGGCCGCGTGGTTCCTGGCGGTGGTGGCCCGCCGCCCCTGGTGGGAGCGTTTCCGGTGCGAATTGGCCCTGCGGGAACTGGCCAGTACTTGGGCGCACCGCATTCAGCTCTGGCCGCGGTGGTGGCTCACCGTGCTCACGCGAAGGTCGTACATGCCATGAGCGACACGCCTGTGGCGCCCAACGAGACCCGACGAGGAGTGCTGGATGTCAGCGTGATCATTCCGACGCGCAACCGCGCCGAGAGCCTGCGGGACACGCTCGAATCTCTCAAGGCGCAGGGTGCCCACGGGCGCTTCACGCATGAGGTGGTGGTCGTCGATAACGGTTCCGTCGACCAGACCCGCCAAGTGGTGGACGCGCTCGGAAGGAGTTTTCCGGTGCCGCTGCGCTACGTGCTGGAGTTGAACGTGGGACGGCCGTACGCGCTCAACACCGGGATGCGTCAAGCGGCCGGTGAGCTCTTCGTGATCACCGACGACGACGTGCTCCTGCACCCCGACTGGCTCTTCGCGCTCTGGTCATCCATCACCGAGGAACGGGCCGAGGCCGCGGCGGGGCGGATTGTGCCGCGCTGGTTGAGTGCGCCGCCGGCGTGGCTGACGGATGACGTGAGACGGGATTTGAATCGAACAGGATTGGGGTGCCTGGATCACGGCCCGCGGCGGCTGCGCACATGGGCGGGAGACGACTGTCGGTGGGTGGGCGGCAACATGGCCATCCGTCGCGAGGCGATGGCACGGGTAGGCGGTTTCGATGAGCGGATGATTCGCGGGCAGGACTCCGAATACTACGAGCGGTGCCTGGCGGCCGGCCTGCGGATCGTCTACGAGCCCGCCGCCGTTGTGGCCCATCTGATTGGGCCGGATCGGCTGACGCTGCAGTACCTGCGGCAATGGCGTCATCGGCAGGGTGTCTTTGAGGCGCGCCGCATTCCGTGGAAGCCACTCCATCTTATTACGGTGATGCCGTTGTGGCGCTGGGCGGTGAGCCTGCGGATCATCGGGCGGTGGGTGGCTGCGACGCTGCTCGGCCGCTCGTGGTGGCAACGGTTTTATTGCGAGCTGAAGGTGCGGGAAGAAGCCGGGGTCTGGGGCGAGCGGCTGCGACAGTGGCCGCGCGCCTGGTGGGTGGTGCGCTGCGGTCAGAATCGGAGTGCATGATGGACGTCAGCGTGATCATCGCCACTCGCAACCGCGCCGAGAGCCTGGCGCACACGCTCGCCCAGCTCGCACGGCAGGAAACCCAGGGGGTGTTCACCTATGAAGTGGTCATCGTCGACAACGGCTCAACCGACCAGACGCGCGACGTCGTGCAGCGCCTCACGGAACGCTTCCCGGTGCCGCTGCGGTATGTGCAGGAGCCGTGCGCGGGCAAGCCGTGGGCGGTCAATACCGGCTTCCGGCACGCGCAGGGGGCCGTCTTCGCCCTGACCGACGATGATGTGCGGCCCACCCCGACGTGGCTGGCCGGCCTGTGGTCCTGCGTCATGGAGGAGCGTGCGGATGTGGTGGCCGGCAAGATCCTGCCGGAGTGGACCGGCCCGCGGCCCGCATGGTTGTCGGATGAGGCGATCCGCCCATTCGTCTTCGGTGCTCTTGGGTGCGTCGATCACGGCGATCAGCGACTCGTCAGCTCGGTCGGGCACCCCTATTACTGCGTCGGCGGCAACCTGGCGCTGCGCCGCGAGGTGGTGCAGGAGCTGGGAGGATTGGACGTGAGGATGGGGCGGGGAGAAGATACGGAATACAGTTGGCGCTGCCTGCGCGCCGGCAAGAAGCTCGTGTATGAACCCGCGGCGGTGGTGTTCCATGCGATCGGGCCGGAGCGGCTCACCACGGCGTATTTCCGGCGATGGTGGCACGCGCGGGGATACTACCGAGCCTATCGCTTGCCGTGGCGGCTGCACAATCTGCTCATGTTGGAATCGCCCCGCTGGTACGCGGAGTCGCTCGAGCTCGTGCTGTTGTGGGCCGGGCGGTCGCTTACCGGCCGGCCGTGGGCGCAGCGATTTCTCTGCGAGGTCCGCCTCCGGGAGCGCGGCAGCCAGTGGATGCAGCGTGCTCGCCTATTGCCGGCGATGTGGCACGCGGTGTTGACGAAGGGCCGGGGCATCCTGAGTGGAACGGTGAGCTACGTCGACGTCATGTCCGGCCGATGGAGCGGAGCCGGGCGGCGGGGAGACGCGTTGGCATGAGGCCGATCGCCAGTCCTCAAGAGGTCCAGCGCCGGCAGGTGGTGATCGCTTCGGTGATCGCCCTCACAGCACTGGCACTGAGTAGTGTGCTGTACGCGCGCGGGGTCCTGCCGATCAACCGGTTGCTGTTCTCCCGCCTCCTGTGGTGCGGGGTGGCGGGCTGGCTGCTGGGGCTGGCGGGGCTTCTGCGCGGGCAGGTGGTCCGTGCCGTCCGCACGTTCTTCACGGAGACCGGTGATCCGCTGGACCTGGCGGTGTTTCGGATCGTCCTGTTCGGTCTCATCTTTTCCATGACGGACACCGATGAGGTCCGTTGGTTCAGCCAGATGCCCGAGGCGCTGCGGATCTTTCCTTGGGGCACACGGTGGTGGCTGCTCCAGACGGTGCCGATCAATGAGACCTGGGCGACCGCCGCCTGCATAGGACTCCGCATTGCTTGTGCGACCGCTGTCGTCGGCCTCTTCAGTCGTACCTCGGCCCTCATCGCTACGGTGCTGGCGATCTATGTGCTCGGGATTCCCCAGCTCTTCGGGAAGGTGAACCACTACCACCATGTGGTGTGGTTCGCCGCGATCCTCGCGGCCAGCCGCTGCGGCGATGCGCTGTCGCTGGATGCCATCATGGCGGCTTGGCGGCGTGGCGGTCGAGGCGATACGGCTCCGCCGGAAGCGTCGCGCGCCTACGCGCTGCCAATCCGGTTCGTCTGGCTCTTGATGGGGGTGCTGTATTTCTTCCCCGGCTTTTGGAAGTGGTGGGCTGCCGGCATCGACTGGGTGTGGAGCGACAATTTGAGGAGCTGGATGTACTCCCTGTGGTTCGAGCACCCCGGCTGGACGCCGCCTTGGCGGATCGACCAGTATCCGCTGGTCTATCGGCTGGCGGCGCTGGGGGTCATCCTCTTCGAGATGGGATTCTTCTGGTGCCTGTTCTCCCGTCGGCTGCGCTCGCTGGCCGCCGTCGGCGGGATCGTCTTCCACCAGGGGACGGGCTTCTTTATGCGGATCACGTTCCTCTACCTGCAGGTGTGTTACGTGACGTTCGTCAACTGGGCCGCCCTCTGCCGATGGATCGGCAACCGGCTCTTCCGCCAGCCCATGACGATCCTCTACGACGGTAACTGCACACTGTGCCGGCGGACGATCGCGATCCTCCGGGTCTTCGACTGGTTTGGCCGCGTGACGTACGTCAACGCGTTGGATCAGGCTGAGCTGCGGCGCCGCGGTTTTGCATGGCTGGATCCCTCGGCGCTGCTGGTGGATATGCACGCCGTGGTGGGCCAGCGGCGGTGGTTGGGGTTTGCCGCCTACCGGGCGCTGGCGTGGCGGGTCCCATTGCTCTGGCCGTTGCTGCCACTGCTGTATCTGCCTCCGGTGGCGGTCATCGGGCGTCGCATCTACCGCCACGTGGCGGACGGCCGCAGCTGCCGGATTCCCTCGCCGCCCGTTGCGATTCAGCCCGAAACGGTGGGGCGCGGGTGGGGAGGCGGCACGCGGGCGGTGACCGCGGTGGGCATCTTTCTGCTCTTGGGCAATCTGTACTACGGCGTCCGCGGCCTATCAACGGCTTGGCCGCTGGCGTGTTATCCGACGTTCCGAATCCTGATGGTGCCCAGGTCATCGACGATCGCCGTGGCGGTCGTGGATGTTGCCGGGCGCGAGCGCACACTGGATGACTCCGTCTTGCGCCAGCGCGCCTCCGTCGTCCGCTGGAGGAATTTGCTTGGGAGCATTCTCTTGACGAGCGATCAGACCGAACGGCGCGTGCGCCTCCAGGCGTTGTGGGAACTGTGGGTGCGACACGAGCCCGCGCTGCAGGACGTGGCCATCGTACGGTTCTACAAGGTCGTTCGGTCCACGCTGCCGGAGCAGGCTGGGGATTCTCCGCTATCGAAAGAACTCTTATGGGAGGCGAAGCTGTGACGATGTTCCATCACGTGAAGAAACTGGCACAGTACGGGGATTTACTCTGGACCATGGTGTTTCGCGACATCCAGATACGGTACAAGCAAACCTTCCTGGGGGTGGCCTGGGCGGTGGCTCAGCCATTGGCGTTTATGGTCATTTTGACGAGCGTCAAGACACTCATCTTCAAAGAGGCCGATTCGGAAGGCGTGCCGCACCCGATCTTCATCTACTGCGCGATGGTGCCGTGGCTGTTTTTTCAGAACAGCTTGAATTTTTCGACGATCTCGATCTCGGGGAATCTGAATCTGGTGAAGAAAATTTATTTTCCGAGGGAAATCTTTCCGCTGTCCTCGATTTTGGCGTGCATCGTGGATTTTCTGATCGCCTCGGTCATCTTTATCGGGATGATGGTCTATTACCACCTCCCGATGACGAAGAGCCTTGCGTGGATCCCGCTGCTCTTTCTCGTGGAAGTCATCCTGGTGGTGGGCGTCGGGATGTTTGTGGCGTCGATGAACGTGTTCTACCGCGACATCAAGTACATCGTCCCGCTGGGCATCCAACTCTTGTTCTTCGCCTCTCCGATCTTTTATTCGGTCGACCGCGTGCCGGAGCATCTGCGCCGCTGGTATCTCCTGAATCCCCTCGCGTTTGTCATTGACGGATTCCGAAAAGCCATCCTGCACGGGACGGGCCCGGAGCCGGTGTCGCTGCTGGTCGGCGCTGCCGCCGCGACCATCGCCTGTTTGGCGTCCTACGCGTACTTCAAACAGGTCGAGTCCAAATTCGCAGATCTGATCTGATGCGGGGGGCGACATGACGCTCGGGATGAACCACGCGCACCAGCGTGCCATGGCGACGCAGCACCCGCAGGCGTATGCGCAGGTACGTACACGAGGAGTGCATTCATGAATCCGGTCGTTGTCTCTGGTGTCTGGAAGCGGTACCAGATCGGCTTGACGCACCATAGTCTCCGCGACGCCCTCTCGGGGCTCTTGTCTTTCCGTCGCGGTACGGACGATCCGGCGGCGCAACAGGAGGAAGGCATCTTGTGGGCGCTGAGAGACGTCAGCTTTGAAGTCGCGCGGGGGGAGACGCTCGGCATTATCGGACGCAATGGGGCCGGCAAAAGCACCATCCTGAAATTGTTATCCGGCATTTCCAAGCAGACGAAGGGCTCTGTCCAGATCAACGGAAAACTGGCGGCGCTCATCGAAGTCGGAGCCGGCTTTCACCCGGACCTGACGGGGCGGGAAAACATCGATCTCAACGGCACCATCTTGGGACTGAGGCGCCACGAGATCCGTAAACTCTTCGATCGCATCGTTGCATTCTCCGAGTTAGAGCGATTCATCGACACCCCGGTGAAGCGGTACTCCTCCGGGATGTACGTGCGTTTGGGCTTTGCCATCGCCGCCCATGTGAACCCGGACATCCTCCTGATTGATGAGGTGTTGTCAGTCGGCGACCTCGCCTTCCAGCAGAAGTGTCTCCAGCGGGTGCATGAGCTGAAGCAGGCCGGCACGACCATGATCTTCATCTCGCACAACCTCAACGCCATCGAGCGCATCTGCGACCGGGCAATTATGCTGCAGTACGGCCGGGTGTTGGCTGATGGCGATGTCAGCCAGGTCATCGGCACCTACCGGGATACCGTGGTCACGGCGGAGCAGCGCCGATGGGAGAAGGCGGACGCGCGCCAATCGGAGAGCGGCGTGGGCGGTGAGGTGCGCATTGATGCCGTGCAGGTGCGCAACGGCGCTGGCCAGATCACCGAGACGTTTCAGACCGGAGACGCGCTGACCGTTGAGGTGGCCTTCACGTGCAGCCGGCGGATCGAGCGGCCGTCTGTCACGATCGGGATTGACCGGGTTGACGGGGTCGTCTGCCATGTGGCCGCTAGCCAGCGCGAGGAGAATCACCTGCCGGCATTGGAGGGGCGGGGCACCATCGTCCTGACCTATCCGGCCATGAACCTGCTGCCCAGCGGCTACCGTATCAGTGTTGAGATCAGTGAGGCGAACCGTCCGGTGCCGCTTGACAGCCGTAAGCACGGTTGCTTCTTCTCGATTACCTCCGATCAGTATGAAGGCGGTGTGGCGCACTTCGACCACTACTGGGAGGTGTCTCCCACCTATCGGCCGAACGGGACCCCGTAATGGCGTTCCTTTTCTTTATGCTCTCGTTGATCGTGCTCTACATCCGGCCGGCGGAGTGGATCCCGGCGTTCCACGGCCTGCGGCTGGCCAGCATCACGCTGACCGGGACCGCGCTGTTCCTCTGCTTGCACCGGGCGGCGACCCGGCAGGGCTTGGTGAAAGTGCCGCACACCGGCATGCTCATCGGCCTGGTGCTCGCCGTCGCCCTGTCGCACGCGGTGCATACGTATATGACCGGGTTGATCAACTCGCTCAGCGCGTTTGCCACCGTCCTGGTCATCTACGTGCTCGCGGTCAATACCGTGACGTCGTTGGGGCGGTTCCGCGTCACGCTGTGGGTGATCCTGCTGCTGACGGCACTGCTCGCCTGGCAGGGGGTCTACCAATTCCAGCACGGGTACGGCTGGGCCGGGCAAACCATGGCGGACGGCAACCGGATCCGGTGGATCAGCATCTTCAATGACCCGAACGACCTGGCGTTGGCGTTCGTCATCATGGTGCCGCTGCTGCTGGCGTATCTCCTGAAGCCCGGCTTCTTCGGCCTCAAGATCATTCCGTTGTCGCTGTTGGGCCTCTTACTCTACGGAATTTTCCTCACCAACTCACGGGGTGGCATCCTGGGGCTGATGGTGGCGATCATGTTTTTCTTCGTCAAGCGGTCCCGCTGGGTCGTGCCCGGCATGGTCTTGGGCGGCCTCATCTCGACCGGGGTGTTCCTGTTCGGCCCGTCCCGGCTGGGATTTCTGGCAGCCCAGGACGAATCGGCCGTCGGACGGCTGGATGCCTGGTACTACGGCTTCCAGCTCATCAAATCCAACCCGCTGTTCGGGGTGGGGTTCAACATGTTCACCGACCGCTACCCGCTGACGGCGCACAACTCGTTCGTGCTGGCGGCGGCGGAGCTGGGCATCGTCGGGCTCATGTGCTGGGTCGGCCTGTTCTACGTCTCCTTCAAGGGCTTGTCACGGGTGGAGCGCTACTGCCCCCGCCTGGCGTTCTACGCCTATGGGCTGCAGGCGGGCATCGTCGGGTTCATGGCGACGGCGTTCTTCCTGTCCCGGACCTACAACGAGATCCCGTATCTGGTCTGCGCGCTGTCGGCCGCCCTGTATGCCATCGCGCTCCAGGAGACGGATGCGGTCGCGTTCCGTCTGCGCGCGGGGGATGCCCGCAACATTCTCGTCCTGTCACTGGGATCGCTCCTCCTCGTCCAGGCGGCCATGAAGACATGGCTGCGATGACGGTCGTCCCGCGCGTCTCGGTCATCGTGCCGGTCTACAACGGGGCGGAGACGATCGGCGCCTGCCTGGAGGCGCTCGTGGCCCAGGACTATCCGAAGGACCAGCTGGAAATCCTCGTCGTCGACAACAAGTCAACCGACGAGACGGCCCGCGTCGTGGCGCGCTATCCGGTGCGCTGCGTCCGCGAGGACCAGGCGCAAAGCTCCTATGCTGCGCGCAACCGGGGTGTTGGCGAAGCCTCGGGCGAGCTGCTGGCGTTCACGGACGCCGACTGCGTGCCGGCGCGCGACTGGCTGCGGCGGGGCGTGGCCGCCTTCGCCGATGCGCGCATCGGCGGCGTCGCTGGCGAGATTCAGCCGCTGCCGCCGCAGACCATCGCCCAGCGCTATGCCGTGGAAAAGCGCGCCCTGTCCCAAGAAGGCGCCCTGCGGCAGAACAGCTACCGGCCGGCGGTCTACACCGCCAACGCGTTCTACCGCAAGCGCGCGCTGGAGCAGGCCGGGCTGTTCGACCCATCGGTGAAATCCGGCGGCGATGCGGATCTGGCCTGGCGGGTGCAGGAGCGGCTGGGCCTGACGCTCGCGTACTGTCCGGAGGCGGTGGTCTACCACGAGCACCGGCGACGGGTGCGGGATTTGCTGAAGCAGCGGCGCAACTACGGCTACGGCTCCGTCGTGAACTACGTCAAGCACCGCCAGCAGATGGGCCGGCGCACGCTGCGGCAGGCGTGGTGGGAGCTGGCCTCGCTGGGCCGCCGGCTGGGCCGGTTCGCGGGAGCGCTGGGCCGCTGGGCCTGCTCCGGAGGGTGCAGCGGCGTCTGGCGGGAGCGGACTGCGATCGAGGGGCTGGATGTGCTCGCGTTCTGCGCAAAAAAGCTGGGCCAGTGGCATGCCGCGCTCCGCTATCGGGTATGGTATCTCTAATGCACACAATGGGTAGGAAACAATCAACGCTGGCGGGCTGCCGCATCGCGCTGACCTGCAGCGGGCTGAGCCACGTGCGCCGGGGGGTGGAAACCTGGTCCCGTGAAGCGTTCGAGGCCCTACAGGCCCAGGGGGTGCCGGTGACGCTGTTTAAGGGCAGCGGAGCTCCCTCGGCTGCGCTCGGGACGTCGCCCGAGGTCCACACCAATGGGCTCCGGAATGGGCTGCCAGCCGTGCGGGTGCTGCCGTGCGTGCGCCGCGGATCGCCGCTGTCGAACGCCCTGGCCAGGACCATGCCGCCGTTTGCCTGGCGCCTCGGGCTGGGCTCCGCGTATCAGGCGGAGCAGACGACGTTCGCACTGAGCCTGCTCGCGGCGGGCATCGGACGCTTCGACCTCGTGCACACGAAAGACCCGCAGGTCGCGTCCCTGTTGCAGTGGGCGCGCACGGCGGGCGTCAGCCGGGCGCGGGTCATCCTGAACCACGGCACCGAAGAGCCGCCGGCGTTTTTACAGCGCTTTGAGTATCTGCAGCATCTGGCCCCCTTTCATCTGCAGGAAGCGCTTGAGCAGGGCGTGCGGGTGCGGCAGCAGTTCGTCGTGCCGAACTTCGTCGACACGCAGCGGTTTCAACCCGGCTCGGGGGCCGCAGTTCGCCGGGAGCTGCACATCCCTGCGGAGGCGTTCGTCGTGGCCTGTGTCGCGGCGATCAAACGGCATCACAAGCGCCTGGACTGGCTGATCCGGGAAGTCGCGGCCGTGCCGGAGGCCTATCTCCTCATCGCCGGAGCCCCCACTCAGCAGACGCCCGAGCTCATGCGCATGGCGGCGGAGCTGCTGGGTCCGCGGGTGCGGTTCGTGACGGACCGCCCCCACGAGCGGATGCCCGAGCTCTACCGGGCGGCCGACGTCTTCGCCCTCTGCTCGCTCAAGGAGATGCTCAGCAACGCGGTCTTGGAAGCCCTCGCCTCCGGCGTGCCGTGCGTGGTGAGCGCGCATCCGGTCAACCGCTGGGCGGTGGCGGACGGCGGCGAGGCCGTCGACATGGAGCAGTCCGGGGCCGTGGCCGCCGCGTTGCGGCGGCTGCAGGATGCGACTCGCCGGCGGGCGGCGGCTGAGCGCGCGCGGCAGCGGGCCGTGTCGGGATTTTCCACGGAGGTGGTCATCGCGCAGCAGGTGGCGATGTACCACGAGGTCTTGCGCGGGGAGGCGGCATGCCGCCGCTCGTGAGCGTCATCATTCCGGTCTACAACAAGCCCGCGGCGTTCATCCGCGAGGCCATCGGCTCCGTCCTGGGGCAGACGTACGAACCGCTGGAAGTGATCGTCGTCGACGACGGCTCGAGCCAGGACCTCAGCTGGCTGCGTTCGGCCTACGGGGAGCGGATCACGCTGGCCCGGAAGCCCAACGGCGGGCCGGCCAGCGCGCGCAACCACGGCGTCGGGCTCGCCCGCGGCGCGTATCTGGCGTTTCTCGACGCGGATGACGCGTGGGAGCCGGGGAAGCTGGAGGCGCAAATCGCCGCGCTCGAGCGCCGCCCGCAGGCCGGGCTGAGCTACTCGGCGGTGGCGGCCGTTGACGCCCAGGGCCGGCCCTGTGCTGGTCCGGACGCGCGGAAGCGCCAGCCGTCCGGCGCGATCTTTGAGACCCTGTTCTGGCGCAACGTCATTCCGACATCCACGGTCGTCGTGCGGCGGGAATGCTTCAACGGCGTCGGCCTCTTCGATGAAGCCCCCGCGCTCATCTCCGTGGAGGACTACGACATGTGGCTGCGCATCGCCGAGCGCTACGAGGTAGCGTGCCTCGAGCAGCCGCTGGTGCGCTACCGGCGATCCGCCGAAGGCATCAGCCGCAACATCGCGCGCTCGTACGCGGGCGAACGGCTCGTCATTGAGAAGGCGATGGCGCGCAACGCGCAGGCCACCCCGCACCGGCGCGCCCGGCTGCGCCGGCGCCTGGCCCAGATCGCGTTCGACTGCGGCCACGAGTATTTTTCCGCCAACGACTTGGCAAGCGCCAGGGCCCAGTTTCGGGAGGCCCGCCGGCAGCAGCCGTGGTCGCTGCGCGCCTGGGGCTTTTGGGCCGCAACGTTTCTTCGCCCGCAGCACGTGGAGGTCGTGCGCCGGCTGAAGGGCCGCCGGCCCGCAGCCGCCAACGGCCGCCATCGCCAGCAGCGGGTCATGCACGTCCTCTTCTCGGTGGAGACCGGCGGGGCCGAGCATGTGGTCTTGAACCTGGCCACGCACCGGGATCGCGCGAACCTCGCCATGTTCGTCTGCAGCTTGACGGGGCGGGGTGCCTTGGCGGAGGCGTTCGTGCGGGCGGACGTGCCGGTCGTCGCGATGGGCAAGCGGCCCGGGGTGGATCTGCCGCTCATCTGGCGGCTGGCCCGGCTGTTCCGCCGCGAGCGCATCGACGTGGTCCACACCCACAACGTCACCCCATGGCTCTACGCGGGGCTCGCCGCCCGGCTGGCCGGGGCACGGCTCGTGCATACGGAGCACAGTAATCTGTTCCCGCATCAGCGCCGGCTCATGGCCGCGGAGCGATGGCTCTCGCGGTGGACGGAGACCGTCATCAGCGATTCGGAGAAGGTGCGCGGCGGCCTGCTGCGGCAGGGCCTTGAGCCTTCGCGGGTGACGACGGTCATGAACGGCATCGATACGGCGCGCTTCAGCGCTCCAGCGGATGCCGCCGCGGCGCGCGCCGGCCTGCGCATGGGTCCGGCCCAGCCCGTCGTCGGTGCCGTGGGACGGCTGGTGCCGGTGAAGGATCATGCGACGCTGTTGAAGGCGTTCGCCCTCGTCCACCAGCAGGTGCCGGACGCGGTGCTGGTGCTGGTCGGCGGCGGACCGCTGCGGGAGGCGCTGGAGCAGCAGGCGTCGGCGTTGGGTGTGTCGGCCCACGTGCGATTTGCGGGGGAGCAGCCGGACGTCGCGGCATTCCTCCCGCTCTTTGACGTCTTCGCGCTCTCCTCGGTCAGCGAAGGCATGCCGCTGACGCTGCTGGAAGCCATGGCGGCGGGCAAGCCGGCCGTGGCGACACGGGTCGGCGGCATTCCCGAGGCGGTCGTGGACGGCCAGACCGGGCTCTTGGTCCCGGCTGGAGACGCGCCGGCGATGGCGCAGGCACTCCTCAACGTGCTGGCGGACCCCGCGCGCCGGCAGCGGATGGGCGAGCAGGCCCGGCGGCGGGCGCACGCGCTCTTCGACATTCACCGCATGGTGGAGACGTATGAACGTACTTATCATCACTAATCTGTTTCCAAACAGCGCCCAGCCGCGGCGGGGCCTCTTCAACCTGCAGCAGGTGGCGGCCCTCGCCGACGCCTGTGCGTTGTGGGTGGTGGCCCCGGTGCCGTGGAGGCCCCGGTGGCGCTGGCTGCGACGCCTCGGGCTGTCATCCGTTGTCGCCCAGATTCCGGCGCGCGAAGTCATTGAGGGCATCACGGTGGAGCATCCCCGGTACCTCGCCATTCCGGTGCTGTCGCGGCCGTTCAACGGCTGGCTGTTATACCTGAGCCTCCGCGGCGCGGTCCGCCGCATCCGGCGCGAGTTTCCGTTCGACCGGATCCTCGCGACCTGGGCGTATCCCGATGTCGTGGCGGCGGCCTGGATTGCCAAGGCGCACCGCGTGCCCGTCATCGCCAAGCTGCACGGCAGCGATGTCCATGTCGATTCCCGCGGGCCGATCCGCCGGCGGCTGATCGTCGCCGCCCTGCGGCGGTGCCGGCGCATCGTGGCGGTGTCCGACGCGCTCAAAGACGAAATCGTCCGGTGGGGGCTGCCGGCGCAGAAGGTGGCGGTCATCTCCAACGGCGTGGACGTCAAACGATTCCAGCCGCGCGAGCGGGCGGAGGCCCGGCGGGCGCTGGATCTGCCGGTCGACGGGCGCCTCATCGTGTTCATCGGCAACCTCGTGGCGGTCAAGGGGGCGGCCTATCTGCTCGAAGCGTTCCACGCGCTGCGCCAGCGCTGGGGCGGCAGTCCGCTGACCCTGGCCATCGTCGGCGCCGGGGTTGATGGGCGGATGCTCCAGGAGCGCGCCACCGCTTTAGGGGTCGGAGACGCCGTCCGGTTCGTTGGCGCGAAGCCGCATGAGGAGATTCCACAGTGGCTCAACGCGGCGGATGTGCTCTGCCTGCCGAGCGTCAGCGAGGGCTGCCCGAACGTCGTCATCGAGGCGCTCGCCTGCGGCACGCCGGTCGTCGCGACCCGTGTGGGCGGGGTGGCCGAGCTGGTGCGCGATGGGGAGCTGGGGTTCCTGGTCTCGCCGAAAGACGCCGAGGCGATGGCCGCGGGCCTGCAGCAGGCGCTGACGAAGCGGTGGGACCGCCAGCGGCTGTGCCAGGCCGTCGCGAACCGCGCCTGGCACGCGAACGCCAGCCGGCTGCTCGAGGTGCTGTCATCGATGACGGTGGTGCACGTGCTGCGCTACTCGATCCCCAACCTCTCTGGCTATACGATGCGCAGCCAGGCGCTCATCGAAGGGCAGCAGGCATTCGGCGCGCGGCCGGTGGTCGTGACGTCCGCCCGCCATGAGGCGCCGGCCGAGCGCGAAACGCTCAACGGTATCCTCTACGAGCGCTGCCGGCTCTCCCGCCACCCGCTGCTGCGCTGGATGCAAACAGCACTCCCGGGAGTGCGCGACCTCGCCACGATGCATGCGCTGTACCGGCGCATCATGGCCGTCGCGCGCCGGGAATCGGCCGACCTCATCCATGCCCATTCTCCGGTGATGTGCGGGTTTCCCGCCTGGGTGGCCGCGCGGAGGCTAGGCCTGCCGCTCATCTACGAGGTGCGGGCGCTCTGGGAAGATGCGGCGGTCGACCAGGAGAAGACCAGCGAAGGGGCGCTCGCGTACCGGCTGACCCGTGCCGCGGAGACGTTCGTCCTGCGCAGGGCCGACCGGGTGGTCGTGATCTGCGGCGGGCTGAAACAGGAGCTCATGCAGCGGGGCATTGACGCGGCCAAGATCGCCGTGGTCCCGAACGGGGTCAACACCGCCGAGTTTCAGCCGCTCACCGGCAAAGACGAGGCGGTGCTGCGCCGCTACGGGCTCAACGGACAGACCATCATCGGATTCATCGGCAGCTTTTTCCAGTTCGAGGGGTTGGAGTCGCTCCTCGCGGCGGTCCCGTACCTGCGGCAGCGCCATCCTGGTATCAAGGTGCTGATCGTCGGCACCGGCGAGTCGGAGGCCGCTCTGCGCCGCACGGCCGAGGCGAGTGGTGTCAGCGACTCGGTCATCTTCACCGGCCGGGTGCCGCACGAGCAGATTCATGCCTACTACTCCGTCATGGACGTGCTCGTCTACCCGCGGCTGTCCCGCCGCATCACGGAGCTCGTGACCCCCTTGAAGCCGCTGGAAGCCATGGCGTTGGGTAAGCCGGTGGTGGCCAGCGATGTGGGCGGGCTGAAGGAGTTGGTCAAGGACGGCGAAACCGGCTTGCTGTTCAAGGCGGAGGACCCGCAAGACTTGGCCGCCAAATGCCTGCGGGTCGCGACGGACCGCGCGCTCGCCGACCGGCTGGCCCGCCATGGACGGGCCTATGTGGAAGAGGAGCGCGAGTGGAGCACGAGCTGTGCCGCCACCGCCGCGCTGTACCGCGACGTCCTGGGAGCTCCGCGATGACCAAGGTTCTCTGCATCGTCGGTGCTCGGCCCAACTTCATGAAGATTGCACCTATCATGCGTGCGTTCAGCCGCCGCGCGGCACTCCGCGGCGTCCTGGTGCACACCGGCCAGCATTACGACGCGAACATGTCGACGGCGTTTTTCGACGACCTGGGCATCCCCAAGCCCGACATCAACCTGGGGGTAGGCTCCGGCAGCCATGCGGCCCAGACGGCGGCCATCATGGCGGCGTTCGAGCCGGTGGTGCTCGAGCAACGGCCGGACCTCGTGCTGGTGGTTGGGGACGTGAACTCGACCCTCGCGTGCTCCGTCACCGCGGCGAAGCTGCTCGTGCCGGTGGCGCACGTCGAGGCCGGCCTGCGCAGCTTCGACCGCACGATGCCGGAAGAGATCAACCGGATCGTCACGGATTCGGTGTCAGACCTGCTGTTCACCACGTCCGAGGACGCCAACCGCAACCTGGAGCGGGAGGGGATCGCGCCGGAGAAGATCCATTTCGTCGGCAACGTCATGATCGACACCCTGATTCAGCACGTGGAGCTGGCGAAGCGGTCCGACATCACGCGCCGGCTCGGCCTGACCGGGGGCTACGCGCTGGTCACCCTGCATCGGCCCTCGAACGTGGACGAGCCGCAAGCGCTGCAGGAGCTCCTGTCGGCGTTCGCCGCCATTGAGCAGACCATCCCGATCGTGTTCCCCATCCACCCGCGCACCCGCAAGCGCATCCAGGAGTTCGGTCTGGACGGCCGGGTCGCGGCGATGAAACAGCTGAAACTGGTGGAGCCGCTGGGGTATCTGGATTTCCTGCACCTCATGATGGGGGCGCGCGTGGTGCTGACGGACTCGGGCGGCATCCAGGAAGAAACCACATTTCTGCAGGTGCCGTGTCTGACGCTGCGGGAGAACACGGAGCGGCCGGTGACGATCAGCCACGGGACGAACCGCCTGGTGCCGTTGACCGCGCCCGCCATCGCCGCCGCCGCTCGCCAGGCCATGGCCGAAACGCCGAACGGGGCAAAGCGGCCGCCGCTCTGGGACGGCAAGGCCGCGGAGCGGATCGCCGACGTCCTGGCCCAGTGGGGGCAGCGCCGCTGATGCTCAAGCACACGGACCGGTGGTTGTCGGCGTACCTGGCCAGCCGCGGCGCGCGGCAGCCCCAGGCCCAGCCGACCCACATCCTCTTTGCCGTCACCGATCACTTCGAGCCGGATGTCGGCGGCGCCGACGTGACCGAGCAGCTGGCCCGCGTCGAGCGCTGGGTGCGTGACTATCCGCCGCTGGCGAAACGGCACCGGGACGCCGACGGCCGCTGGCCGCGGTACACGTTCTTCTACCCGGCCGAAGCCTATCAGCCGGAGGTCGTGGAGCGGCTGGCCCAGTTGTGCCGCGACGGCTTCGGCGAAGTGGAGCTGCATCTGCATCACGACGGCGACACGGCTGCGACCCTGGCGGGCAAGCTCGAGCAGGCCAAAGCACAGTTCGCGCGGCATGGGCTGCTTTCGCGGGAGCGCGCCGGCGGCCGGGTGCGCTTCGGCTTTATCCACGGCAACTGGGCGCTCGACAACGCCCGGCGCGACGGCCGCTGGTGCGGCGTCAACAACGAGCTGGACGTGCTGCGCCAGGCGGGTTGCTACGCGGATTTCACGCTGCCGTCGGCGCCAAGCGAAACACAGACGCGCAAGATCAACAGCCTCTATTACGCCCAGGACGACCCGCAGCGGCCCAAGTCGCACGACACGGGACGGGATGTCGCCGTCGGCGGGCGCGGCAACGGGGCGCTGCTGTTAGTGCAGGGCCCCTTGACGCTGAACTGGCGGCGGCGGAAGTACGGCCTCCTGCCGCGCATTGAAAACGGCGAGCTGAGCGCGTCCAATCCGCCGACGAGCCTGCGCGCGGATCTGTGGATCCGCGAGGCCATCCATGTGCGTGGGCGTGAAGACTGGGTCTTCGTGAAGGTCTACACGCACGGGGCCAAGCCCTCGAACGCGTCGGTCCTCCTCGGCCCGGCCATGGACCAGCTCTTCAGCTACCTGGAATCCACCTACAACGACGGCGCGCGGCACCAGCTCCATTACGTGACGGCGCGGGAAATGTACAACCTCATCACGGCGGCCGAGCGCGGGGCGTCGGGTAACCCCGGCGCGCACCGCGACGCCGAGCTCGTCGCCGGACGGGTGACACGATGAGCCGGCGGCTGCGATGGCTGGTGATCGGGGGGCTGGGGTTCGGGCTCGCCCTCGCGTGGCATGCTGCTGGCCGGCGCAGCACGGGGCTGCAGGCGGACCCGGGTGCGGTCCAACCCGCGGTAGTTCGCCCGTCGGTGACGCCGGACACGTTCCTGCCAATGGCCCAGGCCGAGTCACCGACCGGGCACCGGCCGAAAGCCATTTGGACGCCTCGGCGGCAGGCGCTCTGGAACGCGCTCATCGCCAACGGGGACCCGGAGTGGGCGAATCTGCTGCGCAGTGCTGCGGTGTCAGGCACGAAAGCGCAGCGCTACGCGGATTTGGGCCAATGGGCCGCGGTCGCCTATCAGGTGACCGGCGATCCCAGCTATGCCGAGAAAGCCTGGGCTCGGATCCAGGGTAAGGTCGACAAGCGCCCCAACAACCGCAACGTGACGCGGGAGCATTTCCTGGAATACGCCTGGATGTACGACTGGCTGAAACCGGCGCTGTCGGACGAGCAGCGGCGGGCCTACATCGCCATGATGAATACCTGGTGCCGGCTGGCCTTGGGCCAGGTGCCCGGCGTGTCCTGGGGCACGCGGACCTCCGACTCCGATGAGACGGTGGGGCACTATTTCGGCCTGGCGCTGTGGGCGGCGGTCTCCGGCGACGAGAACCCGCAGGCGCGGGCGTTCCTCAACGACCCCCTCGTCGGCGGCTACGACGCCACCGGCGCCGACCGCAAGACCTGGCGCAACACGATCAGCCAGTACGTGAAGAACGCGCGCGGAGGCGTGTGGATTGAAAGCTCGAAGTATAATCTCGGCACGCTGCGGCTGGTGCTCTTCGGCGCGGAGGCGATCCGGACGGCGACGGGCCGGGATCATTACCCCGAAATCACCGCGCTGACGAACGAAATCGCCGCCGCCCAACTGCATGAGCTGACGAGCGACCTGCGACAGTCGTTCCAATGGGGCGATGAGGAGAGCCCGCGCAGCCTCGTGCTGGATCGCCGCGTCCCGCTGCTGGCCATGCTCTCCGGGCTGGCCACCGACGAGGGGGCTGCCGGCCGCGCCTTGGCGCTGATGTCGGCTCTGCCTCGCAGCGAGCTGCCGCCCAAAGAAACGGTGCTGTATAACCCGAGCCGTCCGGCGAGGGATTGGCATGACCAGCCCACGCTCTACGTGGCGCGCGGCATGGGGATCGCGTATGCGCGGGACGGCTGGCAGCCGAGCGCCTCGTTCTTCGGCGCCTATCTGCCCACCCGGCTGGGGGTCGACCATGAAATGCGCTACTTCGGGAATTTCCAGTTCTACCGGGGAGGCGAATGGGCGGTGACGAATCCGCTCGGCTACGATGCGAACGAAGGCGAGCACATCAACGGCATGCTGCTGGCCGGGTTCTCCTCGGCCCGGGAAGCCCGCGGACTGCTGGACGCGGGGACCACGACGGACGGCACCTGTTATGTCATCGGGGCGACCGGCGGCCATCCGTATTCCAACGGCTACCTGTCGCCGCCGCCGTATTGCCTCCACGAGTGGTCGCGCGCCCTCGTGTATGTGCCGAGCCGCGACGGCAGCCTCGACATCGTGGTCGTGCATGACCGGACGCTGGTGCAGAACCCGAAGACGCTCCGAGGCTACGACCACTACCGCCCGGCCGACCAGACCCGGATGAAGCGGGAGCTGGCGCGGGGGCTCAAGCAATGGATCATCCATGCGCCGGTGGAGCCGCTGGTGCAGGGCCGGACCATCGCCTGGCGGACGGCGGGCGGCCAGTCGGTCACGGTCACGACGCTGTTGCCGTCGGAGGTCACCTACCAGGTGCTGGATGAGCGCACGCAAGTGAACCTGGGCTCCTATGTGCGCAACAGCGAGAAGCACTGGCAAATCCGCGTCATCCCGGCCGTGGAGCGAGAGTGGGATACGTTCCTCCATGTGATTCAGATGGGGGAGCAGCCGGCACGCATTGCGCTGGTGCGGGACGGAGACAAAGAGGGGGTGCGGATCGTGCGCGCCGGCTCCCCCGACAAGATCATCCTGTTCAATGCCAAGCCGAGCGCCCGGCTGCCCGGCGTGCAGGCCCCGCTGGGGGTGTTGGTCAGCCGCAAGGGGCTGCTCGACCGGTATCGGGGATTGGAATCCGTGGACATTAAGTGAAAGGACGCGCGAGCGACGCATGACTGATCCCACACCAACGACGGCCACGCGGGTCGTGGCCCTGACGTTTCATGACGTGCTTGCCGGCGGCGACGCGCCCACCAGCGGGGATGCCTTCTACCGCATCAACGCGCGGGAACTGGAGACGCTGCTGGCCGAGCTGCGGCGCCTGGGCTATCAGACCGTCAGCTCCCGCGCGTTCCGGGCCTGGCAGCAGGGGCGCGGGGTCCTCCCCGAGCGCACCGTCGTGCTGACGTTCGACGACGGCTACGCGAGCCACTTCGAGATCGTCGCCCCGCTGCTCATGCGCTACCGGTTCACCGGCACCTTCTTCGTGACGGTGGACCTCGTCGGCCGCAAAGGGCATGTGACGTGGGATCAGCTGCGCAAACTCGTCTTCCTCGGGATGGAGATCGGCTCCCACGCCATGTCGGACGCGCCGCTGACCAGCCACGGCCCGCAGGCGCTGGAGGTGGAAGTCACCACGTCCAAGCAGATTCTGGAAGAGCGGCTGGGCGTGCCGATTCGCGCCATTGCCGCCCCCCGAGGGTTCTGGAATGCCGCGGTGGCTCAGGCGGTCCAGCGCGCCGGCTATGATGCGGCGTGGCTGTCGACCATCGGCACGAACGGTCGGGAAACCAGCCCCAGCGCGCTGCGGCGGGTCGTCGTGCGGCAGCCGTTCTCCGCGCAGCGGGTCGTGGCGATGGTAGAGGGTTGGAAGCCGGCCTTTTGGTGGGCGGCCAACCAGCAGCTCCTCATCCGGCTGCTCAAGCGGGTGCTCGGCGTGTACCGATACGAACAGCTGAAGCGGCGGCTGGTGCCGGACGCCTGATGCCGTGGGTCTTCTGGGGGTCTCTCGCCGTCCTCGCGTACATTTACGCCGGCTATCCGCTGCTGGCGTGGGCCGCCGCCCGGCTCTTCGGGCGGGCGCCCGCCGCCGCCGAGACGACCCCGGTCGTGTCGCTGCTCATTCCGGCATACAACGAAGAGCGGTATCTCGCACAGAAGCTCGCCAACGTCATGGCGCTGGACTATCCCCGCGACCGGCTGGAGATCGTCGTCGCCAGCGACGGCTCGACCGATCGGACAAATGGCATCGCCCGGCAGTTCGCCGACCGGGGGGTCGCCCTGATCGCCCTGCCGGAGAACGTCGGCAAGACGGCGATGCTGAACCGCGTGGTCCCGCAGTTGCGGGGAGCGGTGGTGGTCTTCTCGGACGTCTCGGGGACCCTGGAGCACGACGCCGTACGGCGGCTGGTCCGCTCCTTCGCTGATGCGCGGGTCGGTTGCGTGTCCGGGCTCTATCGGCTGGCCGGGGCGGGGGATTTGCGCTCCGAAGGCGAAGGGCTGTACTGGCGCTACGAAACGTTCATCAAGCAGCAGGAGAGCCGGCTGCATTCGATTCTGGGCGGCCATGGAGCGTTCTACGCGATCCGGGCGTCGCTCTTCCGCCCGCTGACGGCTGGCACGATCAACGATGACTACCTGATTCCGATGCAGATCGTCGCACAGGGCTATCGGGCCGTGTACGAGCCGACCGCGGTGGCGTGGGAGCAGGAGCTGGTGTCCATGGAAGGGGAATTCGCCCGTCGGCGGCGCATTGCCATGGGCAACTGCCAGCAGGTGGTGGCCCTCCGCGGGCTGCTGAATCCACTGCGGGGCTGGATCGCCTGGTGCTTCTTTTCGCACAAGCTGCTGCGCACGCTGGCTCCCATTTTCATGCTGGCACTCCTGGCGTCCACGGCTTGGGCGCCGGCGCCCTGGCGCGCCCCGGCCCTGCTGCTGCAGGCGGCGTTCTATGGCAGTGCCGCGGTCGGCTACTGGCTGCAGCGCCGCGGCCGCTCCAGCCGCTGGCTGTCCGCGCCGCTGTATTTCTGCTTCGGCAACCTCGCCATGCTGGCGGGGCTGGCGACGTTCTGCTGCCGCCGGCGTCCGCTCGTATGGGAACGGGCGCGGTAACGGACCTGATGACGACGCCGTTACCCCTCGACTCCCATGAGCAAGAGGCAGGCATGCTTTCCAGGCCAGCCGCTGCCCCGACACCCCTGTCGCGCGGCCAGCATGCTTGAGAAATAGCACACCCCGTTCGTTAAATCCCCTCCACAGTCCGACATTTTGTCGTCCCTAGACAACGCTGCCGCCTCCTGGCGTTTTCCGAGAATCCGGCCAGAATGTTGTGGAGCTATTTATACGTAACTATCTATAAATAAAAGAGTTAGATTTAAAATAAAAACGCATGAATCGGATAATTTTGGCACAGTCCCTGCTTTCTATAGAGTCACCACTGAGTGTAGTCAGCAAGCAACGGAGGACGTGGGCTTATTCCATGAGTGTAATCGTCGCACAACTATTGAGTTGGCAAAGAGAAGTTGCGGTAGAGTTGCAGCGGTTCCTGCTGTTGTGGCGGTACCAGCACCCGGTCCCGGCGTGGCGCTTGGGCTGGCGGCTGGTCCTCAAGCGCGCGGTGGACGTCGTCGGGGCCCTGATTGGCCTGGTCGTGACCGCGCCAATCCTGGCCGTCGCCGCCCTACTGGTGAAGCTCGATTCCAGGGGTCCGGTCATCTACGCCCAAGAGCGGGTCGGCCGCTTCGGCGAGCCGTTCATGATTTACAAGTTCCGGACGATGCGGGTGGATGCCGAGGCCAACGGCCCGGTTTGGTGCGCTGGCGAGGAAGACCCGCGCATGACGCGCATCGGCGCGATGCTGCGCCGCACGCACATCGATGAGCTGCCGCAGCTGTGGAACGTGGTTCGGGGCACCATGAGCCTCATCGGCCCGCGCCCCGAGCGTCCGCAGTTCGTCGAGGAGCTGAATCGGGTGCTTCCGGGCTATGACGATCGGCTGTTCCTCAAGCCCGGCATGACGGGGCTCGCCCAGATCCATTACCGCTACGACACGTCGATTGCGGATGTCCGCCGCAAGCTGCGCTTCGACCGGCTCTACATCAAGCGCTTGTGCGTGGCGCTCGACGCGCGGATTCTCGCGTGGACGTTCATGGTCGTGCTCACCGGTCGCGGGATCAAGTGACGATGATGAGGCAACCAAGCCAGGGAGGAGGTGGGAGTATCATGAAGGGATCCATACGGATCGTGGTGGCGGCAGCGGCCGTCAGTGCCGCACTGGTGACCAGCGGCTGTCTCGGTCTCGGTGGTGGTGGCGGCAGTGGCGTGCTCGGCAGCATTTTCGGCGGCAGCGACAACAATTCTGGAGAAATCTCCCTCTCTTCCAGCGACCTCGGTAGCGGGGGAGGCGGAGGCGGGGTGCCGCCTGCGGCAACGGTGCACAACCCTGAACCGGCGAGCCTGGCACTCTTTGGCGGCGGATTGGGCGCGGTATTGTGGCGTCGCCGCAAGGCTCGACGCACGCTGCGTTCGTAACGCCCCACAACCTTCTCCGGGCATGCTCCCCAGCGGAGACGACCGTGGTCCCACCTAATGGGACCCCTGGCCGCGACCGGACAGCGCCTCCTCCAGCTCTTCAGCAGCCATCGCCGGCTGTGGCTGCCGTTCCTCACGGCCGCCCTCCTTGAAGTGCTGCTGTTGGGCGTGCTGTGGCTGGCTCCACAGTCGCCGTTCTCAACGCTCCTGGCTCCCCCTCTGCAATTTTTCTTCGGCCGAAAAATCCTCCACTACCCCTGGCATCTCTGGTTCCTCTACTACGCGATGAAGCACACCCATGTGCTGGCTTCGCTCCTCCTTGGCGCCTACCTGAGCGGGGTGGCCTGCGAGATGGTCGGGCAAGGGTATCGCGGGCAGCCGCTGTCGCTGCGCGAAGCGTTGGTGAGCCGCCGGGTCCGGTACGGCACGGTGACGATGCTCTGGGTGGTCAGTTGGGCCGCGGTGCGGGCGGCCACCGAAGCGTTCGCGCGGTTCGTTCCGGTCTGGTGGGGAGTCGCCCTCGTTGCCATTGGACTGCAAGCCCTGCTGGTCTACGCCATCCCGGTCGCGGTATTTGAGCGCACCCCGTGGTGGAACGCCCTGTGGCGCAGCGTGCGGGAAACGCAACGCCATCCCGTGAGCACGGTGCTGGTGGTCGCGGCCCCCAACGTCGCCCTCCTCGCGTTTGCGATGCAGTTTTCCCCCACTGGCGTCTGGCAATGGATGCGGCACACCACCCCGGAGCTGGTGCTCTGGGTCGTCACCGCCCAGCTGATTCTCTGGACGGTAGCGGACGCGCTGCTGACCGTCGCGGTGGCCCACCTGTGGTGGCTGCGGCGCGCGCCGGCTGCCGCCCCCGGAGCGGTCATGGCTCCGACTCCCCAGCCGCCCCCCGGCCGGCGGCCAACCGCCGCGTTTATTGGGGTGACGGCGTTGTTGGGTGTGGGCATCGGGGTGTTCGGCTGCAGCGCCGACTATCAGGGCGAGCGGTTGCTGTGGAAAGCGCAGCGGATGAGCAGTGCCATCTTGAAGGATCCGGCCAGCGCCACCACCAAGGCGTACGACGAGGCCTATGAGGCGCTGGAGCGCGTCAAGCGCGCCGCACCCGACACAAGCTCGGCAGCCCGCGCCGACCTGGACCTCGGCCGCCTGCACGAGCTACAGGGCGACCACGACGAGGCGCGCGCCGCCTACAACGATCTGCTCGTCAACTACCGCCGGCATGCCGAGCTGTGCATTAGCGCCTACCTGGAGCTGGCGAAGACGTATCAAGCCGAGCGGCGGTGGGACGACGTCGTGGCCACCTTTCAGGCGCTGAGCGACGATTTCCGCTGGAGCAAATCCGGCCTGCAGGCGCCGATGTGGATCGGCGAACTGTACGAGGCGCTGCAGGATGAGGCGCGCGCGGCCAAGGCGTACGACCGGGCCGCCCTCCTCTATACGCAATGGATTCCGAGCGCGCCGTCCCCGGAGCTGACGAACCTCATCCGCAACGATCTCGTGTCCATCTATCAGCGGCTGGGACGGTGGGATCGCGCCGCCGAGGTCTTGGAAGCGCTCTCCCGCCAAACCGCCGGGGTCGACCGCCCGGCGGTCCTGATGACCCTGGGGACGATCTACCAGACGAAGCTCCATGAGCCGCAGAAGTCGCTCGCCGCGTACGAGACGCTGGTCGCCGAATTTCCGGACCATCCCAGCAGCCAGGAGGCGAAGGCCCGGTTGATGGACGCTCAGCGCGAGCTGTCGCGGCCCCCCCAGCCCGCTCGGCCGCCTGCACCCGGGACCGTGCGATGACGGCCATTCTCCGCCGGCACGGACCGTGGCTGCTCGCCGGGGCGGCGATCCTGCTGCTCACCGGGCTCGTAGGGTGGCCGACCTTGTGCTGGATGGAGGAGCGGTTCACGGCCCCGGATTCCTTCTACTCCCACGGCTGGCTCGTCCCGCTGGCCAGCGTCTGGCTGGCCTGGCAGCGCCGCGACGCCCTCAGCCGCACCGCGTTGACGCCCAGTTGGCGGGGGCTCTTCCTGCTGGTGCCGTCGCTGCTCCTGCACGCGGCGGCCGTGCGCTGGCACATCGGGTTCGTCGCTGGATTCGCCCTCATCGCCGCGGTGTGGGGGTTGGTGTGGACCTGGTGGGGCGGGGACGCGCTGCGGCGGCTGCGGTTTCCGCTGCTGTTTCTCCTCTTTATGGTCCCGCTGCCCGGCGTCCTGCTCCTGGCGACGAGCTTTCAGATGAAGCTGATGGCGGCTCGGATGGCCAGCGCCCTGTTGACCGTGATGGGCATCCCCGCGCACCAGGCCGGGTCGACCATCCAGCTGCCCGGCTTGAACGTCGTGGTGGATGACACCTGCAGCGGCCTGCGGTCGTTGATCAGCCTCATCGCGCTCGCGACCCTGTGGGTGGAGTTCCTGCCCGCCGAGACCCGGCGGTGGCAGCGCGCGGCGGTCCTGGCATCCTCGTTCCCCATTGCGCTGACGGCGAACATGGTGCGCATCGTCCTGCTGTCGCTCATCGCCCTGATTTACGGGCCGCAGGCCGCGGAGGGGTTCATTCATTTCGGCTCAGGTCTGGTGGTGTTTGGCGTCGCCCTGCTCGCCCTGACGTGGGTGAGCCGCAGCATCCAGCAATGGCCAACCTCGTCCACAACCCCCGTCTAGCCGCCCTGCTGCTCCTCGCAGGTTTCGCGGGCCTCAGTCCGGCCCTGGCCTCCGCTCCGGCCGTGCTGGCCGTCCCCGCGGTGCCGATGGCCGTCGGGGCGTGGACCGGCCGGGCGCTGCCGCTGGATAACCGCACCGCCCAACTGCTGCAGACCCGCAACGTCGCCCTGATGGAATACCGTGCGGGCGATGCCCAGCCGGTCTGGTTGACCCAGGTCAACGGCGTCGGCAACCGGGCGGCATTCCACCCGCCGGAGCTGTGTTACATCGGCAGCCAGTTTGACATCGTGGAACGCGGTCCGATCACGGTCCCGGTCCGCGGACAGTCCCGTCGGCTCATGCGCCTGGTCGTCGCCCAGCAGGGGCATCGCTACGAGGCGTGGTACTGGTTCACCGCCAACGGCCGCGTCACCGCCAACTACTATCTCCAGCAGCTCTGGCTGGCGTGGGACACGGTCACCGGCCGCGGTCGTCCTGCCTCCGGCACCTTGGTGCGGATTTCCACCCCGCTGGATGCGCCGGCGGCCGTTCGCCAACGCTTGACTGGGTTCCTGAGCGAGTTTGAGGCGGCTTCGCAACCAGGTCCCCGCCAATGAACTATCACCAGACATTTGTGCCCGCTCAAATTCTTGACGTCAGAAAAAAATCGTGGTACCCTGCTGCGGTTCATCCCTCCAGTCGGCCGAGTCGCTCCAACAGGATCCGAATGACGCAACCGTCGCTACACAATGGTGATTGGGAACTCCTGTGCCGCGTGGCCCCGTGCGGCATGGTGTTGCTTGATCAGCACGCGTTGATTCAATTTCTCAACCCAGCCGCCGCCCAGCTGCTGGGCATCGACCCGCAGGCCTCGCTCGGGCACGCCCTGACCGATCTGCTCCCGGACTGGAAAGACACCTCGCTCCACGCCAGCCTGCCGTCGCTGCTCGGCGCTCAATCCACCTTCGAAGCGATGGATTTCGATGTCCCCGGACCGGAAGGCAAGCATCTGCGCGTGTCGACCGCCTGGGTGCCTGCGGACGGGGTCGAGAAGGCCCGCGGCGTGCTGCTGACCATTGTCGAGAGCACCGAAGTCGCGACGCTGGAGCGCCGGCTGCACCGCGCGGAATACCAGGCGTCCATCGGCAAGCTCGCCCGCGGGATTGCCCACGAACTCAACAGTCCCCTCGACGGCGTGCTGCGGTACATCCATCTCGCCCTCGAGCAGCTGACCTCCGATTCGCCGGTCCGCGAATACCTCATCCATGTCAAGGAAGGGCTCGACCGGATGGTGCGGGCGGTGCGGGCGTTCCTCGAATTCTCCCGGCAGGTCACGACCCCGGTGAACCGGGTCGCCAATCTCAATCAGCTGATCGACGACGCCCTCCTGCTGGTCCAGCACCGAGCGAAATTCCAGCAAATCCGCATCGTCAAGCAGTACGACAGCAGCCTGCCGCCGGTGCTGGACGGCGGCCTCCAGCACGCCGTGGTGAACCTCGTCAAGAACGCGTTCGACGCGATGCCGCGGGGCGGCACGCTGACCATTCGGACCCGCTCCAGCAAAGGCCACGTGGATGTCGATGTCGAGGACACGGGGACGGGGATCCCCGAAGAAATCCGTTCCCGCATCTTCGAGCCGTTTTTCTCCACAAAGCCGATTCACCAAGGCAGCGGGCTGGGTCTCATCATCGCGAAAGAAGTCGTGGAGCGCGCCGGCGGGAGTGTCGAGTTCACCAGCCAGGCTGGCGTGGGCACGACGTTCCGTATCCACGTGCCGGCGGCCCCCGTCGAGGCGCCGACGAATGGGGCGTAACCGCATCCTCGTCGTGGACGACGACCCGCTGATCCGCGGGTCCCTCTATGAGCTGCTGCGCGGCCGCAATTACGAGGTCGAGATGGCCTCCGACGGGGCCGAAGCGATGTCGCAGCTGAAGCGCCGCTCCTTCCACCTCATCATCGCCGACTGGAAGATGCCTCAGGTGGACGGCATGAGCCTCCTCGAATACGTGCGCACGCAGTTTCCGGACGTCAACGTCGTCATCATCACCGGCTTCGGCAACGTGTCCGCCGCCGTCGAGGCGATCAAGGCGGGCGCCTTCGACTACCTGACGAAACCCATCCAGACGGAAGAGTTCGAGGCGACGATCCGGCGCGCCCTGAGCCACGCGACCCCATCGACCGACACGCTCGAGGATCCCTTTGCCGGCATCATCGGCAAGTCCGAGGGCATGCAGCGGCTCTTCGCCACGATCCGGTCGGTCGCCGCCAGCCCCGCGACCGTCCTGCTGGAGGGGGAGAGCGGGACCGGCAAGCGGGTCATCGCCCAAGCCATCCACCGCGCCGACCCCAAGCGGCGCCAGCAGCCCTTCGTCGAAATCAGCTGCGGAGCCTTGCCGGAGACCCTGCTGGAAAGCGAGCTGTTCGGCCACGTGAAGGGCTCGTTCACCGGGGCGATCCGCGACAAGGAAGGCCGCTTCGAGCTGGCCAACGGCGGGACGATTTTGCTGGATGAAATCGATGCGTTCACGCCGGCCCTGCAGGTGAAGCTGCTGCGGGTCATCCAGGACCGCCTCTATGAGCGCGTGGGCGACACGCGGACGATGCGGGTGGACGTCCGGATCATCGCCGCCACCAACCGCCGGCTGGCCGACTTAGTCAAACAGGGCACCTTCCGCGAGGACCTCTACTACCGCCTGAACGTCATCGCACTGCGCCTGCCCCCATTGCGGGAGCGCAAGAGCGACCTGCCGTTGCTCATCGACCACTTCATCCAACGCAACAGCCGGGCGATGGGCAAGGCGGTCACCGGAGTCACCAGCGACGCCTTGGAGGTCCTGACGACGTGCCAGTGGCCTGGGAACGTCCGCCAGCTCGAAAACGTCATTGAGCGCGCGGTCGTGCTGGCCCAGCACGCCAAGCTGGACGCCGAGGATTTGCCGGAGGAAATCCGGTTCCGCTCGAACGCCACCTCGATGGCGGTGGAAGACCAGGAAGAGGAAGCGGCCACCGCGGAAGCTGCCGCCGACGACCGGCAGCCGGCGCTTAAGGAAGCCATGAAGACGCCTGAGCGCGACCTGATTCTGAAAGTGCTGGCAGAAGTGCGGTGGAATCGCTCGGAAGCCGCCAAGCGGCTGGGCATCCACCGCTCCACGCTCTATCACAAGATTCGGCAGCTGGGCATCGACACCTCGTCGCCATCCTAGGCGGCCGCCGGAACCTCGGCGTCATCGACGACACAGGATTGTCCGCAGACAAATGGAACCGCAACACGCGGCAGGGAGGGGAGTCACCCTGCCGAGCCTCCTAGAGCCGGCCCGCTGGCAGCGCCTGCAGGACCACTTTTCCAGCGTGCTGGGGGTGGCCATCCGCACCGTCAGTCCGCACCATGAGCTGCTCACCGCGCCCAGCTGGCCGCCCAGCGCGGATCCCGATCACGTCATCGCCTCGCTCCGCGTCGGCGAGGAGCTCGACATGCTCCTCCCGCCGGCAGCCCTGCCGCAAGACATCGCCACCACCACGACGACCCTGGGCGTGACCTATGCGATCGTCCCCATCCGGACCACGGCGGCACAGATTCCCGCGTATTTTCTGGTCGGCCCGATGGTCGTCGGCGTGCGGGAAGACGAGTCGCCGTTCCGCGAACGGATCCAGGCGATGGGTGCCGATCCAAACGCGCTGTGGCCGGTCGTGGTGTCGCTCAAGCTGTTCACCTTCAACAGCATCCGCTCGGCGCTGAACCTGCTGGAAGAAGTCGGCACGTCCCTCGCGCAGATGGCGTATCAATCCAAGCAGCTGGCCGCGATGCTGCCGGATTCCGGCCGGATCAACGAAGCGGTGGCCACCTACCACCGGGATCGGGTGTACAATTCGCTGCTGGAAGCGGCCGCCCTGGTGACCAAAGCGGACGGCGGCTCCGTGATGGTGTACGACCCGCAGGACGGGACCCTGAAGATCAAGGTCGCACTCGGCCTCAGCAATGCCGTCATGGCCTCGACCCACCTGAGACGAGGCGAAGGGCTGGCCGGTTTCGCCGCCGCCGGCCGAGCCATCCTCCTGCTCGATGACCAGGCGGACGCGCGGCTGAAGGGCCGGATGGTGCGCCGCGATGTGGTCTCCTCCCTCGTAGCTCCCTTGACGACCGATACCGAGCAGGACCCTATCGGCGTTCTGAATCTCCGGACCACCAACCCCCAGCGGCGGTTCACCACCGAACACGTGGAGATGCTGCGCCAACTGCTAGAGCTGGCCGGCGTGGCATTGGGCAGCCTGCGAGTCGCCGTACCGCCCGTCAGCGCTCCCGCGTCGGCTGCTCCCACGTAACTCGTTCTCGCACGGAATCGCTCCGCCCGTTCGGGCCCCAGGCACAACAGGGGTCCGCGGGCGGTTTTGCGTTGGACGGGTCGGTCGGACGGGAGCGCGCTTAGAAGCGGCGACGGCGCAGGTGGGCGGGGAGAATCTTGAGGCTGGTGCGGTACTTGGCGATGGTGCGCCGGGCCACGACGATGTGGCGCTGGGCCAGCCGCTTGACGATCACGGCGTCGCTGAGCGGCCGGCCGGGGTCTTCCGTGGTCACCAGCTGCTGGATCTCGGATTTGATGTACTCATCGGAGAAGGCTTCTTGCGGGCCTTCCGCTTGCGGCACGGCGCTGGCGAAAAACTGTTCCAGCCGGATGATGCCGTAGGGCGTGTCCATCGTTTTGCCCGCGATGGCCCGGCTGACCGTCGAGGGATGGCGGCCGACCAGCCCGGCGACCTGCGCTTGGGTCAGCGGCTTCAGGGCGCGCGGGCCGTGCTCGAGAAAGGTCGCCTGCAGGCTGATGAGGCACCGGGCGATGGACAAGACCGTGGCGTTGCGCTCGTCGATCGCCTTGATGAGCCACCCGGCCTTGCGGAATTTTTCGAGGAGGAACTCCTTGGCGTCGGGAGGGGTGTGCGGGTCTTTGAGCATTCGGTAGTACGCGCGGCTGATCTTGAGGCTGGGCATCGGCTGTTCGTTGAGCTCCACGTCGTAATGCCGCTCCCGGCGGTGCAGGATGAGGTCGGGGACGACGGACGGGGACACATCGCCGCCGAAGGGGCAGCCGGGCTTGGGGTTCAAGTGGCGCAGGCTGCGGCAGGCCTCCGTCACATCCTCAAGTGACGCCCCGGCCGCACGCGTGATCGCGGACAGCTGATTGGCGGTAAAGTGTTCGAAGTGGTCCTGCAGGATGCGATAGGCGAGCGTGTCAGTTTCTTTGCGGTCGTCCAGCTGGAGCATGAGGCATTCGCGGAGGTTGCGTGCGCCAACACCGGGCGGATCCAGCTGTTGGACCAGGCGGAGCGCGCGTTCCATGGGCTCGACCCCGGCCCCCAGCTCTCCGGCCAGCGCCTCCAGCGGGAACTCCAGGTAGCCCGACGGCTCCAGGTGGTCGATAATGGCCAGCGCCAGCCGCCGCTCCTCCTCCGCCAGGGGCTGGCAGAGCAGCTGCGTGCGCAGCATCTCGTACAGGTTGTCCGCGGTGGCCGCCTGCCGTTCCGTCACCCGGTCGTCCGCATCTTCCTCGGAGGGCGATTCGGTTTCCTGGCCTTGCCAGCGGGCCATCCACTCTTCATCGAGCGGGGAGGCGGGCGCGTCGCGGTCGGCGGGCTGTTCTTGGCTGGCCGGTTCGTTCTGGGACTCTTCGGCCGGCCCAGCTTCCGGTTCTTCCATCTCCAGGAGGGGGTTGTCTTCCATCTGATGCTCCAGGAACGTCTGGAGCTCCTGGTTCGTCATGCGCAGCACCTCCAGTGCTAGCGTCACGTTCGGCGCCAGCATGAGCCGCTGCAGGATCGTTTGTTTTGCTTGGATGGCCATGCGGTGTTCCTGGGTATGCTAAGAGTAAGTTAACTCGACTGTAGCATATTTTGTGCCAACTTGCAAACACCCGGCTTCCCACCGACGGTGAATGCGTTGACAGCCCTTTCAGCCTCAGGCACAATACGATACGGCACAGGCGCGCTCAACAGAGGAGAACCATGTGATTGCGACCCGTTATAAAATGGTATTCGGCCGGATGCTCGAGCCGCTGGCACGGGGCATGGTCCGGGCCGGCATTCCCCCGTCCGTCCTGACGGTGTCCGGAGCCGTGCTCAGCGGGCTGGTGTGCCTCTGGTTCATCCGTACGCGGGCGGTCCTGCCGTTCTGCGTCGCCATCGTGGTGACGGGCGGGTTGGACGCGCTGGACGGGGCGGTGGCTCGGAGCGGCGGGCGTGTCACGAAATTCGGCGCGTATTTGGACGCGGTCTGCGACCGCTACGTGGAGGCGGCCGGGGCGATCGCGGCCGCCGTCGTCACCGGCTACTGGGTGCTGTCGGCGGCCGTGCTGGCGGGGGCGCTGCTAGTCAGCTATGCCAAGGCGCGGGCGGCCATGGAAGTGAACGTCTCCAACCAGGAATGGCCAGACCTGATGGAGCGGACCGAGCGGGACCTGCTCTTTGTGGCGGGGTTGGCCGCCAGCGCGATCTGGCCGGTGACGATACTGGGGCGCGACCTGTTTTGGTGGACGCTGGCCATCCTGGCGGTGCTCATTCACCTGACCGTGCTGCAGCGGGTGTGGCGGGCCCGCCGGCTGATTTGGGAGCGGTCGCGCTGACCGCCGGAGCGGCGAGCTGCTGCGGGTGGACGGCGAGCAGCGCGTCGGCCTCTTCGGGCAGCCGCACGACGGCGGAACGGCCCTCGATCCGGCCGTACCGGTTCTTCGATGAGTCGATCGGCGAGCCGAGCAGCAGCCGCTGCGGCGCGTCCTGGCCGTTGACCCACACCGTGAGGCTGCCGACAGGAGGCTGTAGCCCATAGCGGGCCAGGTCGGACGGTTGCTCCTCGAGAAACCCGCCCAGGCGCAACTCCGCCGCCGCTCCGAGCCACCGCTCCACCGCAGTCGCATCCAGGACCGCCCCAGTCTCACGCTCCTTCCAGCCCGTTTCATTCCGTGCCGCGCCCCATGTCTTGCCCTGCCACGCCACCTCGGCTTCCCGGATTTGGCCGGGCACGAAATCGAAACACGTCTTTGCCCGGAGCCCGTTCGGGTCCATCAGCAGTGCTGTGAGCTCCGGCGCGCTCACCGCATAGACCGACGGCTCATCGCTGCGTGTGGCATAGAGGAGGGCGGCATCGTCCGGCAACGGGGCGCCGAACGTCAGCACAAGGTCCGACGCCGTCTCGCGCTGCCGCAGCCGGAACTCCGCGGTCGGCCGGTCGAACCCCCACGCGGCCGGTCGTTCCTGCGGCGCGTCGGTGACAAACCGCTGGATGCGCAGCTTGGCGAGGCGTTGCAGCAGGGCGCTGAGCTCGGCCGGATCGGCGCGGTCCGCCAGCGGCTGCGTCAGCATCCAGGTGCGGTCGCCGCGGGTCAATGACACGGTTCCCCGGTCCGATGAGGCGCTGAGTGTGTCCAACTGCCAGCCGCTCAACTCCAGGAGCCTGGGGTTGCGGAACGCTGAGGCGGGCTGGTTGAGCGCATCAAACGAAGCCCCGGAGACGATGAACAGCTCCGGCCGTCCCGCGAGTTGGACGTAGCGGTTGTTGCCGATAGGGGTGGTGTCGCCGAAGAGCAGGGTCGTCGAGATCCCGTCGGCGGTGAGCGTGAGGCGGCCGATGGCCGGGTCCAGGCCGTAGGCGCCGGGCGACAAGGGGTGTGCCGCGTCCGGTGTCAAGACGCGCTCAGCCTCCAGCGGGGCCAGCTGTGCTAGGACGCCCTCAATGAGCGCGCCGTCGGCGCGCACGTGCTGCGGGACCAGCATCCAGCGCTCGCCCGCGCGGACCAGTGCGACCTTTGCCTGCGGCACGTCGATGGCCAGCCGGGTGACCGCGTCAGGCGAGAGATCGAGGATGCGCTTCGTCAGTTCGACGCGCTGCTCGGCCGTCGGCCGCCGAAGCTCGATCCGCGAGATATACGCGCCCAGGCCGAGGACCGCGAGGATCAGGACGAGCGTGGTTTTCCAGCGCATGTCAGCGGAACCGGAGGGACGCCGTCAGCGGCGGCGCAGCCACCAGACGCCGAGGCCGAGGGTTCCTAACAGCAGCGGCAGGCCGGCGACGCACACCCAGAAGGCGCTCCGGAGCTGTGCGCCCGTCAGGTGCAGCCGCAGCGACTCGACCGTCTTGGGTCCGATGCCGATAAGCCGCTCCTGCTCCATCAGCCAATAGATGGCGCTGATGGCGAAGTCGCGGTTGCCGACGCTGCCCAGCTGCGCGTTGGTGGCGAAGTCCGAGTCGCCGATGACGACAAGGCGAGCCGGTGCGCCATCGCGCCCCGGCTCGGTCGCGGTCTTGCGACGCTCGACGGCGACCGCGATGGGCACCGGACCTTTGAGGTCCTGCCCCTCCGTGAACGCGAACGTCTCCGTGCCCGTCTGCGTTTCGCCCCAGCCTTTCTCGGACGTCAGCGCGAGCGGGGTCACCGCGAGGCCCGCCGGGGGTGGTGCTGCCGGGCGCACGGAGCGCGCCATCGGAAAGAGCGTCATCAGGGTCTGCATCTTGTTCACGATGGGATGCCGGGTATACGTGGTGACCAGGAGGTTAGCCGCGGACACAAAGGGCAGCTGGCGGGCCGGATCAATGACGATATCGTTGCCCAGTGTGACCCCCCACTGCCCGAGCAATCCCTCCAGCCCGGTCTCAGTCAGCGGGTCGGTCAGCAGCAGCAGCCGGCCGCCGCGGTCCAGATAGGCCTGCAGCAGAGCCGCTTCGCCGTCCGTGAACCGGTGGGTGGGGCCGGGAATGAGCACGAGCGCGGTGTCGTCGGGGATGGCCTTCCGCTCGAGCAGGGGCACGGTCTCAATGGCGATGTTCTGCTGCTCCAGGTATTTTTTCAGGGATGAGAGCCCGTCCGGCTCCGAGGCGTCCAGCGATTTTTCTCCGTGGCCGCTCGTGACCCACAGGCGCGTGGCGGCCGCGCGCGTCAGGCCGAGGATCGCCGAGGTGAACGCCTCTTCGCCCTTGAAGGCTTTCACGCGCGGCTCGCCCGTGATGGTCGTGTTGGCGTAGTCATACTCGGCCAGGTCGGTGTCGGACACATACTTGTGGCGGGTACCGGCTTGGAAGACGACGACGTTGAGATCCTCAATCTGCAGCTGCTTCACCAGCTGCACGGCGCGCGCCCGGTCCTGCTGCGGGTCGATGCGTTCGACGGTCAGCTTGGGGGTGAGCCGGGTGTATTCATCCAGCAGGCTGGTGACGAGGTCATAGAGCCGGTGCCCCGGCTGGTAGAACACGACGACGTGCACCGGCTCCTGCAGGCTCTGCAAGGTGTGGACGGTCTGGCTGGACACGGTGGCCAGCTGTTGCCGCGAGAGATCCCATCGGCCGTAGTGGCGGCTGGCGAGATAGTTGCCCATGATGAACAGTAGCCCCAGCAGTCCCACCGTCACGGCGGTATTGAGCGAGGCGACCCACCGTCGGAGGGCGCGCATCAGGACCTCCACCGGGGGTTGCTGATGACGCGGCCGGTCAGAAACAGGCAGATCGATGCTGCGCTGGCATAGAAGACGATCGGGCGCGTATCGAGGATGCCCTTGGAAAAGTCCTGCAGGTGCTCGATGAGCGATAGGTAACGGATGATCTTGCTGGTCTCCGGGTCCCGGATGAAGATGTCCAGGATCCCCACCGAGAAGAGCAGGAGGATCAGCACGGTCGACAGCAGCGCGGCGACGACTTGGTTGCGGGTGAGGCTGGAGGCGAAGATGCCGGCGGCGATGAGCACGGCTCCGAGCAGTGCCGTGCCCAGGTAGCCCAGCAGGACCGGCGCCCAGTCGAACGTCGTATGCAGGCGCAGCAGGCCGAAGAGCGCCAGCGTGCAGGCCCAGCACATGAGGTAGGCGAGCCACGCGCCGAAGAACTTCGAGAGGACCACCTGGGTGTCTGTCACCGGGGCGGTCAGCAGCAGCTCGATGGAGCCGGTCCGCTTCTCCTCGCTGAAGCTGCGCATGGTCAGCAGCGGCGCCATCATGAGCACGGCCAGCCAGTAGAAGAACGAGCCTCCGAAGAAGTACTGGGCCATCGTGACGGCGGGGTCGGAGCGCAGATCGTTCATGACGGCCAGCAGCAGCCAGAACGTCCAGCCCTGCAGCAGCAGGAAGAGCGAGCCTACCACGTAGGCGATAGACGAGTACCAGAACGCCTTCAGTTCCCGTCCGGTCAGCGCCAGGAAGTTGCTCATACGGTTTCGTGCGTCGTCAGGTGGATGAACACGTCTTCGAGGGACGCCGAGCTCGCGGCGAGCTCCCGCAGCGTCCAGCGGCGCTCGACCGCCAGCCGGAAGATGGCCTCCCGGACGTCCGCGCCGAGTGTCGCCTCGACCTCGAACGCGTCGGCACCGGCCGCCGTGCCGGCTGAGGCGACCCGGCTCACCCCGGGAAGCTGCTTGAGGGCGGCTTCCATCGCACCCCGGTCGGCGGGCTCCGCGCGCAGTTGCACCCGGACCAGCTGCGTGCCCTGCAGTCTCTGACGGAGCCGCTCCGGCGTGTCGACGGCGGCGATGCGCCCCTGGTCGATGATGGCGACCCGGTTGCAGATCATCTCCACTTCGGGAAGGATATGAGTGGACAAGAGGATCGTCGCCGTGCGCCCTAGGGCCGTGATGAGCTCCCGCGTCTGGCGGATTTGGTGGGGGTCCAGGCCGACGGTCGGCTCATCCAAGATGAGGATGCTCGGCTCTCCGACGAGGCAGTCGGCCAACGCGACCCGCTGCCGGTAGCCTTTGGAGAGCCGGCCGATGAGCTGGCGTCGGACCTCGGTCAGCGCGCACTGCTCCACGACGGCGGCGAGCCGCGCGCGGCGCTCCCGGGCCGCGACCCCTTTCAGCTGGGCCCGGTAGGCGAGATACTCCTGCACGCGCAGCTCCGGGTAGAGCGCGACATGCTCCGGCAGGTAGCCGATGCGGCGCCGCACCTCGAGCGGGTGGGTCGTGACATCCCAGCCCTCGATGCGCACGGACCCGTTCGTCGGCGCGAGCATGCCGGTGAGGATGCGCAGAGTCGTCGTCTTGCCAGCACCGTTGGGCCCCAGGAAGCCCATGATCTCGCCCCGTTGGACGGTGAAGGAAATCCCGGCCAGCGCGGTGACCGTGTCGTACCGCTTCGTCAACTCCGTAACCTCAATGGGCACATGCATTCGTAGGGCTCCGAAACACCGAGGGTGTCTAGGTACTAGTTCTAGGAACTTGTGGTACGCTTGTCAAGGGAATGGTTTTGGAGTAGCATACGACCATGATTCGCCCACGCCTCCTCGTCGGTATCTGCAGCCTGCTGCTCGTCGGCGGTTGCGCCGGAGTGTCTCCGGTGCAGATGGGCCAAACCGCCGGCACGATCGCCGGCTCGCTCCTCATGCCGGGGGTTGGGGGCCCGGTCGGCGCCCTCGTCGGCCTCTTGGGGGGCATGCTCGTCCAGGGCGAGGTGGACAAGGCGGTCGCCAAGCACGAGCGCCACGATCTCAGCGGCCAGCTCGGCAACCGTTCCGACGCCAGTCAGCCTTCCGAAGGTCCGCCGGTTGGCGACCCCACGCGCGTCTGGGTCGATGAGGCATTCCACGACGGCCGAGTCGTCACCGGCCATTTCGAGGTTCGCTACATCCCGTAGCCCGGCCCGGGCTGTGCGGCAATCCATCGCTCTGCAGCAACATCACAATATCGGATGGCATCCACGGAATTTTCCACACTCCTGCATGAAGTCGCCCGGCGCCATCGCCGAGCCGTCGTCTCCAAAGCCGCGGTGCTGGGGGGGCTGAGCGCGGCGGTCTGCGCCGTCCTGGCGTGGCGCCTCGCACTCCTGCGCATCCCAGTCGCGTGGGCGGCCGGGCTACCGGTCGCCCTGGCGCTCGTCATCGCGGCGGGGCTGGGGTGGTGGATGCGCCGCGCGTGGCTCTCGGACCGCGCCGCCGCCGGCCACGTGGATCGCGTGCTCGGACTGCAGCAGCGCCTCGTCACCGCGGCGGAATTCGCCGACCAGCCGCAGCCGCCGGCCCTCTATCCGCTGCTCGTCGAGGACATCAACCGCTGCTATACCGGCGAGCAGCTGCGCGTGCCCAAACCCCTCGACCGCACGGCGGGGATCTTGGCCGTCCTGCTGCTCGTTCTGCTCCTGTGGCCCGGACGCAACGCGCCACTGCAGCGCCTGGCGAGCCTGCCGCATCCCTCCCCGCAATCACCACCTCCGCCGCAGCCGATGACGGCACCGCCGTCTCCGCAAGACCAGTCGCAGCGTTCCGAGAGCGGCAGCGGCTCTTCCTCCAGCGGGTCGCAGCAGCCTCAGCAATCCCAAGGCTCGTCGGGGGGCCAAATCTCGAATACCAGCCAGCAGAGCGCCCAGCAGCAAGGCGCGGGGTCCGCCCAGCAGAGCGGCGGGTCGGGCGCGAATCAGCAGCCGCCCGGTAGTGGAGCGCAGCAATCCGGACAGCAAAGCCAGGGACAGGGTAGTTCGCCACAACAGCCGGGACAGCAAGACCGCACGCAAGGCCAGAGCGGTTCGCAAGATCAAGCCGGCCAGCAAGGGCAAAGCGGGTCGCAGCGCCGTGAGGGATCGCCGCAGCAGGGCGGCCAGCAGCCGTCAGGCAGCCAGCCACAGCAAGGCCGCACGCAGCCCTCGGGCGCCGGCACGCAAGATCGCAGCAGCAGCAGTGCCTCAGCGCGCGGCAATGCTCCCAGCGCGGCTGGGTCGCCGTCAGGCGGCGACCGCCAACAAGCCGGGCAGCAGGGGCCGCAGGGCGGCAGTCAGCCCCACCCCTCGGAGGACTCTGGGCGGGGCCAGCAGGCTGGTTCCCAACAAGGGGCAGCCCAAACCGCGAACAGCGCTTCCTCTAATCAGGGAGCCGGCAGCCAGCAGGCACAGGCCCAGCGCTCAGCGTCCAGCCGCGAGCAGGGCGGCCGCGGCGCCGGCCAGGACGCCGGCGATCAGGAAGCGCTGCGGGCGGACATCCAGCAATTGCTCAAGGACGTCTCCGGCCAACTCCAGCAACTGCAGGAGCAGTTGGCCAGCACGCAAGAGCAGCACCTGGGGACCCCCGGCACGAGCAGCGACCCGACGCTCTATGGCACGGCCGATACCCCGCCGCCATCGGGCGGCACCGGGACGTCGATGCAGCTGCAAACCGATACGGCGTCCTCGCGCAGCCGCCGGCAGGGCGGCGGCGTCGGAGCTCCCTCCGGCGAGGTCTCCTCCGGTACACCGACCGCCCAGCCTGAGTCCGCCGAGCTCTCGAACCAGCCGCTGGAGGAATCCCCGGAGTCCCATCAAGCCGTTCCCCCGGAATATCGAGACGTCTTCGGCCGCATCCACCATCCCAGCTCTCAACCGAATGAGGCGACCACACGATGAGTGTTCCCGCGATGAAACCGGATGAATTCCGCAGCGCCTTTGCCAAGCTCCAGGAGGAATTGGGGCGCGTCATCGTCGGCCAAGCCGACGTAGTGGAGCGGCTGCTGGTCGCGTTCTTCGCCGGCGGGCATGTCCTGCTCGAAGGCGTGCCGGGGCTGGGGAAGACCTTGCTGGCCAAGTCGTTCGCGCAGGCGCTGGGGCTGTCGTTTAAGCGCATCCAGTGCACGCCCGACCTCATGCCCGCCGACATCATCGGGACCCAGCTCGTCGTCGACCGCGACGGGCGCAAGGCATTCGAGTTCGCCAAGGGGCCGGTCTTCACCCACATCCTGCTGGCGGATGAAATCAACCGGGCGACTCCGAAGACCCAATCGGCACTGCTCGAAGCGATGGGCGAGCACCAGGTGACCGTCTCCGGCACGACGTTCCGGCTGGACGAGCCGTTCTTCGTCATCGCGACCCAGAACCCGATCGAAATGGAGGGGACGTTCCCGCTGCCCGAAGCGCAGCTGGACCGGTTCCTCTTCAAAATCTTCGTGGGGTATCCGTCCAGCGCTGAGTTGTCCCAGATCATCCGGCAGACGACCGCGGCGGAAGCCGCCGCCATCCAGCCGGTGTGGCCCGCCGACCGCGCCCGCGAGTGGATCCTCGGCGCCCGCCGGCTGGTCCGCGAGGTGCTGGTGGCCGGAGCCATCGAGACCTACGTGGTCCGGCTCATCACGGCGACGCGGCCCGGCGATGACGGCGTCGACGGCGCCGCGACCCGGTGGTTGCGCTATGGGGCGTCGCCGCGCGGGGCCCAGGCCGTGCTGATGGGGGCCAAGGTGCTCGCCTTGACCCACGGGCGCGTCAATGTCAGCTTCGAGGACGTCGACCGCGTGCTGCTGCCCGCCCTCAACCACCGCGTCGTCCTCTCGTTCGAGGCCGAGGCGGAGAAGCGCAGTGCTGCCGACATCCTCCGCGAGCTGACCGACCCGGTGCGCAAGAGCGCGGCGTCCGGGCTGGCCGCCGCCGGAGCCGACGCTCCCCGCGCCTAGGTCGTCGGCCGCCGAGCCTCGGTGCCATGCCCGCCCCCTCCTGGCTGACCCCTGAGTTCATTCGTCGCCTGGAAGCGCTGCAGCTGTCCATCCGCTGGGTGCGCGCCGGCCAGGCCATCGGCGGCCGGTTCCCCATCAACCGGCGCGGCTCCTCCGTGGAGTTCGCCGACTACGCCGCCTACTGCCCCGGCGACGACATCCGCGCCATCGACTGGAACTTGTACGCCCGCCTAGACCGGCTGTTCATCAAGACCTATAAAGAAGAGATCACCCTCGCCGTCGAGCTCATCGTGGATGCCACCGCTTCGATGGGCCTGCCGTCGCCGCAGAAATTCGAGCGGGCGAACCAACTGGCCGTCAGCCTCGGCTACATCGGCCTGACGGACGGCCACCGCGCGCGCCTCAGCTGGATGGCCCCCGGGCGCCTCCTCGCCAGCCCGTGGTTCCACCAGCGCGGCGACCTGTTCCGGATGGAGGCGTTTACCCACCGCCCCGTACTGGGCGGCCAGACAGCGCTGGCCGAGTGGATGCGCCGCACCGCGTTGGCGCTGCGCATGCACGGCGGGCAGGCGATCCTCTTCACCGACGGCATGGTGCGGCCGGCGGAGTTCTTCCACGCGGTCCACACGCTGCTGGTGCGGAACATCGAAGTCAAGGTCATCCAAATCCTCACCCCCCAGGAGCTCGCCCCGGCCAAGCTGCTGCGGGGCGGGGTGGTCGTCGACGTCGAAACGGGGCTGCAGCACCAGCTCGCCTACAGCGCCGACGAATTGAACCGGGCGGTGCTGGAGCATAACGAGCTGCTGGCGCGATTTTGCAAGCGGCAGGGCGTGCCGTTCGCCCAGCACCGTCTGGATGAGTCGCTGGACGCCTTCATTACCAAAACGCTGCCGGCCCGCGGCTTCCTCGAGTAGGACGCGCCAAGCACCCCCGACCATGACCTTCGCGACGCCCGCCGGGCTGCTGTGGTTGCTGAGCGTGCCGGTGCTGGTGTGGCTCTGGCGGCTGGCCTCGACCCAGCGCCAATTCCATATCCCAAGTCTGATTCCGTTCGAACACCTCGTGAAGCGCCCGCCCCGCCGGCGCAGCCGGGTCGTCGTCAACCGCCTCTTCTGGCTGCAGCTCGCCGCCCTGCTCGCCGCCGCCCTGGCGCTGGCGCAGCCGTTGTGGTTCCAGCGCCGCGCGAAGACGGTGCTGGTCATCCTCGACAACTCCGCGAGCATGGGCGCGCGCCTGAGAGGCTCGACGGCGTTCGACCGGGCTGTGGGTGCTGTCGGCTCCCGCCTGCGCCGCAAAGCGCCCGCGGACCGCTGGCTACTCATGACGACCTCGCCGGTCGAGCCGCTCGCGCGCGAGCCCAGCAGCGACGGCGACGCGCTGCGGCGCGCGCTGGAGACCGCGCGCGTCAGCCAGCTCGGCGGCAACCTGTCGACGGCGCAGTGGATCGGCCGAGCACTCCTCGGCGCGGACCCGGATCAGACGCTCGTCGTGACGGATGAGCCGCGCCCCGCGGCCTCCGACCCGCGCGTGAGCTGGGTGGCGGTCGGCGAGCCGCTGCCGAACGTCGGGCTCGTCGGCATTGATGCGCTGGGGCCGCTCTGCGCGCCGGCTCCCGCTAGGCTGATTGCGACCGTCCAGAATTTTTCCGCCGACCCAGCCTCCGTGCGCGTGCAAGCCATCCAGGCGCGCCGAACCCTCGCCTCGGTCGCCGTCGAGCTGCAGCCTGGACAGCGGCAGGCGGTGTCGCTCGCCTTGCCGGACCAGGCGCAGGGCGCGGTTGAGGTGCAGTTGCAGGCGAAACGGGACGCGCTCGCGGCGGATAACCGCGCGTGGGTCGACCTCGGCCGCCGCGCGACCCTGCCCGTCGTGGTCCGGTCGCAGTCCCCGGCGTTTCTCCGAGTCATGTCGAAATGGTTGGGGGCGTGCCAAGCGCTGGCCTGGAGTGCGGAGGCGCAGGCCCCGTCCGGACCGTTCGTGCTGGTGACCGACCGCGAAGACGACCGCGCGACCGCAGCCGCCACCCTGACGTTCGCCGTTCCCTCCAAGCCAGTACCGGTCCGCAGCCAGTGGGTCGCGGCGACCGACCACCCGCTCGGCGCCTACCTGGAGCCGCTTCAAGTCGTCTCCGCGTCTCTGCAGCTGTCGGGTGAGGCGGCCTCCGGCGCGCCGGTGGTGTGGGCGATCGTCAACGGCAGCCGCTGGCCCGTCGTCACGGTCCAGGACGCCGGCGGCCGTCGGCGGGTCGTGATTCGCTTGGACCCGGCCTTCAGCGACGAGGCGACCCCGGTCATGCTGGTGTTCTTCAACAGCCTCCGCTGGCTGGCGCGCGCGTCGGGAACGCTGACCACCGGCAGCCCGGTTCCGCTGGCGTCGTTCGCGCCGGGTGCCATTGCCGTCCGACGGCCCGATGGCGCGGCGGACCGTGTTGAGGTTCAGGCCGGCGACAGCGCCTATGAGCGCACCACGCTGGCCGGGCCCTACCGGTTTGAGCAGGGGCAGCGACGGGAGACGGCGTGGGTGAATTTCTTCGATCCGCTGGAGTCGGATCTCACGCATCGGGCCTCCACCTGGCAGCCGCAGCCGACGGCCGTCTCCACTACCGCTCCGGCCCGGGCGCCGCATCCGCTGGCCCGCACGCTGCTGTGGCTCATCTTGTTGCTCGTGCTGGCAGAGTGGTGGCTCTATACGAAGAAGGGTGCTGCGTCCAGCGGACTGCCGGGTGGCATGAGCCAGGCGTCGCGATGACGCTGGGGTCCGTTGTCCTGATGGCCGCGCTGGTCGGCGGCGTCCTATGGCTGGGACAGCGCGTGCCGTTGAGCGGCCGGCGGAAATCCCTGGTGACCGCCTGCCGTACTGCCGCCATCGTCGTCCTCTGCAGCGCGCTGTGGGGGGCACCCAGGCCGCGCCTACAGATGGCCCCTCGGCAGGTTGCGTATCTGGTGGATGGGTCGGCGAGCATCGACGCGGAGCAGCAAGCATGGATGGCCCGGCGCATCGCCTCGCTGGAAGCGCTGCGGCCGAAGGCGATCGAGCGCACCGTCATCCTCTTCGGCGGCACCGCGGCCCAGGTCATCCCGCTGGGGCGGGAGCGGCTGACCGATCCGGCCGCCCTGCAGCGCGTCTTTGCGCAGGCCAGCATCCCGCGCCAACAGACGAACCTTGAGGCGGCGGTGCTGCAAGCCCTCGGCGCGCTGGAGCCGCATCGCCGCGCCGGTGTGGTGCTGCTGAGCGACGGGCGCGAGACCGCCGGCAACGTGGGCGGCCTGCTCGCCTACGCGCGGCGGGCCGGGTTTGCGCTATTTCCGTCCCCGCCGCCGATGCTGCACCGCGCGGCCGCGACCTGGGAGCAGCTGGTCGTGCCTCCGACCGTCCGGCAGGGCGCCCCGGTGCCGATTCAGCTTGTGCTGTTCAGTGGGGCACCCCGCAGCCTCCCGGGCCAGGTGACGGTCAGCGTGAGCGGGGTCTCCATCAAGCGCCAGCGCGTGACGGTACGCCCCGGCTGGCAAGTGTGCACGGTCTCGCTGCCGGCGGTGGGGCGGGGCACGATGGCGCTGGAGGTGGGGTTGGAGATTCCTGGCCAGGGGGTCGCCGAGCGCCGCCGCGCCTACACGGAAGTGGAGGGGCCTCCGCAGGTGCTGCTCGTTGCCGAGCAGGCGGCCGCCCTGCCGGCATTGGGTGCCGCGCTCAAACGCCGCGAGATGACCGTGGAAGTGGCCCGCCTGCGCGACCTGCCGGCGAATGCCAGCCAGCTCTTGGACAACGAAGCCGTGATTCTCTTCAACGTGCCGAAATCAGCGCTCACCGCCGAGCAGGCGGGGGCACTGCGGACCTACGTCGAGACGTACGGCGGCGGCCTCCTCACCGTAGGGCTGGGCGGCGACTGGGCCACAGAGCTGACGACTCCGGCCCCGCTGGATGCGCTGCTGCCGGTGAGTTTTCAGCCGAAGGGGCTGCAGGAAGCGAAGCGGCGGGTATGCATGGTCATGTTGATCGACCGGTCCGCCTCGATGATGGGTCCGCGGATCGCCGCGACCAAGCGGGCAGCCATCGAGCTGGTGAAGCAGCTGGCCTCCGAGGATCTGGTGGGCATCCTGGCCTTCGATACGCAGCCGTACGTCGTCGTCGAAGTCCAGCCGGCCGGGCAAGTCAGCGACTGGGTCGTGGAAAAGCTCGTGCAGCTGCGCTCAAGCGGCGGTACGGACATCTACCCGGCGCTGGCGGCGGGGGCGAACCGGCTCGACATGACCGGGGCGACCGTCAAGCACCTCATCCTGCTCTCGGACGGCAATACGCCTGTCAACGAGAAGGCGTATCAGGCGCTGCTCGAGGACTTCCGGCGGACGAACGTCACCATCAGCACCATCGGCATCGGAGCCGCGTTCATCAACACCGACTATCTGCAATGGCTGGCCGCCTCCACCGGCGGAACCTTCTATTCGATGCGCACGCTCAATGAGCTGCCGCAGATCATCGCCCGAGACACGCACCAGGCCCTGGGCCGCCTGCCGTTTACCGAAGGCTACTTCCGCCCGGCGAAAACGCCGCAAACCGAGTGGTTCGCCGACCGCCAAGATTTTCCGCCGGTGCGTGGCTATTTCACCGCGTCCGCCAAGCCCGGTACCCGCGTGGACTTGACCGTCAACGGCGGCGGCGGAGACGATCCGCTCTTGGCCCGCTGGTCCATGGGGCAGGGGCGTGTGGCCTCCTTCCTGTCGGATGCGGATGTCCGGTGGTCGCCCGACTGGATCCGCTGGCCGGGGTTCGAGGGCACGTGGGCGCAGATCGTGCGGTGGACGCTGCGGCGCCAGCTGCTGGAAGACGTCTTCGTCCGCGTGGAAGAGCACGACGGCCGCTCGCTCCTCATCGTGGAAGGCGAGCTGGACAATCCGCACGGCACGCTGGTGGCCGCGGACGGTGCCGTGTCCATCCCGCTGCCGCTCATCCAGACGGCACCCTGGCGCTGGTATGCGCCGCTCGAGCAAACGCCGAGCGGGTGGTATCAAGTCGTCCTGGAATCCCGCGCTGGCCCGGTTGCCGAGGGAACGGCCCTGTTCGCGAAGCGGTGGGTGCAGCTCGGCACCCTACCCGTCTCGCAGGAGCGGCCCGGCCAGCCGCCGCAAGAGACACTCCTGCGCCAGCTCGCCCGCGCGACCGACGGCCTCTATGACGCGCCGGACGCCGCCCTCCTGCCGCCGACGACCACGGCTCCGGTCACGGCCCACCCCTCGGCGTGGTGGCTGCCGCTCGTCATCCTGCTGCTGCTGGCGGAAATTGCACTCCGCGGCAGCTCCATGCTCTGATGCCTCGGCCTCGCTGGCGGTGGGGTCTCCTGATGGCGGTCGCCTGGTGCGGGTTCGCCGGCACGGCGGCAGCACTCCAGCTGCCGTCGTTGTTCCGCGGGATCATGGTGGCGAACAGCCCGGTCGGCGTGCGCGTCGTCAGCGTCGAGGACGCCTCGCAGGCATTCCTCGCCGACCTGCACGCCGAAGACGTCATCGTCAGCATCGAGGACCAAGAGGTCCACTCCATCGACGACTTCGCGACACTCTCCGAGCGCCTGCGGGGGCGCGCGGTGCAGGCCCGGGTGGTGGTCTTCCGCCGGGGCAGCCCGCTGACGCTGCAGCTGCATCTGTTCAGCTATCCCGTCCTGCGCGCCTGGGGCATTCAGTTTGTCCCGGAGCACGACCTTCGATTCGCGCAGCCCGAGATCGGCCTGGCCTACTGGAGCCGGCTCGGCCGCGGCTTTGAGGATGCCGGCAAGCCCGCCGACGCGCTCAACGCCTATCTCAACGGGCTCCATAACGCGCCGCAGGATCTGCCCACGGCCATGAAAGCGGCGGAGCTGCTCTCCCGCGTGAGCCAGCAGCGGCTGGCGGACGGCCACCTGCCGGATGGCCTGGCCCGCCTCCATCAAACCATCGCCATGCTGCAGCGGCTCTTCGACCAGTCCCTCACCGACGAGCAGCTGCGGACCGTCAAGCGGCTGCTGGAAGACGCGCTGCACGCGTTGCGCACGGCCGCCGCCCGCCAGACCGGCTAGGCCTCGTCGTTTGTCGGCCAGTTTGCTGTGCCAAGGATACAATTCGGTCCTCGCTTGCAATCCAGACGTTCGTCTAGTATTCTTATGGGGAGACTTGCATGGCTAAACAACTGACGACACGACAACAGACCGTGCTGGAAACGATCCGTGCCTGGATCCGCGAGCGGGGCTATCCCCCAACCATCCGGGAGCTGGGTGGCAAGCTAGGCATCAAGAGCCTGCGCGGGGTCACGACCCACCTCGACGCGATTGCGAAGAAGGGATTCCTCAAGCGCGAGCCGCGGGCGCGCAGCATCAGCCTCCTCGATTTGGTCGCCCCGTTTGAGCAGGCTATCCGGGTGCCCGTCATCGGACGCATCCGCGCCGGGACGCCGGTCCTCGCGCAGGAACAGGTGGAAGGCCACGTGGTGATCGATGGTGCGTGGCTCGGCAAGGCCGCGGCCGAACACTTCGCGCTGAAGGTGCACGGCGACAGCATGGTCAACGCCGGCATTTTGGAGGGCGACTTCGTCATCGTCCGCCAGCAGCCGACCGTCGAGAACGGCGAGATCGTGGTGGCCCTGCTGGGCGAGGAAGCCACCGTCAAGCGGTTCTTCAAAGAAGAGGAACACATCCGCCTGCAGCCCGACCATCCCACCATGGAGCCCCTCCTCGTCACCAAGTCGCAGCCGGTGACCGTGCTCGGCAAAGTGGTCGCGGTCTTCCGGAAAGTCGCGTAATACCCGCCGCCCGTCCGGCCATCTCAGGTATAGTTGAGGGTAGTGCACCTTCGCGCCCTCAGAGGGGACGGAGCCACCCCATGCGACGGATGTTTCACTGGCCGCGCGGCCGTGTCGGTCCGGTCGAGGAATCCGGCGTCCGACAACGGATGGCGGTCGGCGCCTGCCTGCTGTGGTTCATCGTCGGGGTCGCCCTCTTCCAGGTGCTCACGAAGAAGGATCTGCCGCTCCTGCACCGCCATCTGCGTCCGGTGCCCCATCCCGATGCGAGCTCAGAGCCCATGCCCCACGGGCACGTCGATCAAGGCTAGGTAGCGCTTCCTTGCAGTTCGTTCCTCCGCTCAGGTAAGCTTGTGACACCACGCCGCGGACGCTGACAACCGCGGGCTTCTGCTCAGGGCAAACCATGCGAAAGCATGGGGCGCAAAGCTACAGGGTCCCCCCACCTGTTTACCCGCGGAGCGGGTGAACAGGTGAGATGACTCAGCCGGCTGCCGAGGCAGCCAGAAACAGGTGGGGGGACAGCCAGTTGCCGGAAGGAGCCTGAGAGACGCTCAGGCATGCGCCCCTGCACCAGCGTGCAGGGGCGTGCGTATTTGAGGAGGGAACGCGATGGACACGCGGCGGTTGGTCATCGGGATGGTCCTCGGCATCGGCATGGGCGGCGGCTGGGCCCACGCGGAGCCCGCCGTCCACCAGGAGTCCGGTATCTTCGGTCTGGTGTCCAGCGGACGCCTCAGCGGGGCGGCCGTCGACGGCAGCGTGCCAGAGGAGGGCGCGCCCGACGAGAGTCCGGTTCGATGGCTCGAGCGGTATGCGCTGGAAGGGCTGTCAGTCGAGCGGACTCACGAGCGCATGGCGCATCTGTTCGGTGTGGATGCCGGCGTGCGCGTCGAGTCGCCCGTCGCACTCGTCCGGTAGCGGGTCATCCGGCCAGCGCGCGCGCCAGCCACGCGGCGAGCATGCCGAGGTACGTGCCCACCGCATTGCCGGCAATCGCGAGCAGCAGCCCCACCGGCACCAACTCTTGCTGATAGACCGCCCCCACCAACGGGGCGGAAACCACCCCGCCGATATTCGCTTGGCTCGCCGTCGCCAGCATCCCCAGCGGAATCCGCAGCCACCGTCCCGCCAGCAGCATGACGAGGCCGTGAAAGACCACGACCCCGACGCCGACCGCCAGCCACGCCGGAGCCGACCAGAGCGACGCCAGCGTCGCTTGGGCACCGGTGGCTCCCAGCACCACGTAGAGGCACGGGTACCCAAGTGCGCCGCCGCGTGCCCCCACGCGCCGGCCGGCCGGCAGGAGCGAACCTCCCAACGCGGCCGTGGTGACCAGTAGCACGGTCCAGCCTGCGGAAGAATTCACCAGCCCCGACGTCGGCAAGCGCGCAGCCGCTGCGCGCGCCCCGGCGGCCAGCACGACCGCCACCACACCGCACCAGAGGGTGTCTCGCCAGCGCAGGGAAGCCGTCGTCTCCGCTGACGCAGCCGAAGCCGCTCCGGCCGCGGCCGGAGTAGCACCCAGCCACGCGTTGAGGCGCGCTTGGAGGCCGGAGGCGGCGACGAGCAGCGCCATCCAGCTGTAGGCGACGATGGCGTCGACGAGGATGAGCGGAGAAAACACGGCATCCGGCACATCCAGCACCGACCGCAACGCCAGGAGATTCATCGTCCCCCCGGTCCAGGTGCCGGCGAGCGCGCCCGCCCCTTTCCACGCGTCAGCCGGCAGGGCCGCCTGCAAGATCCGGACGGCAAGGGCGGCTCCAAGGATAATGCTGGCGGCCCCGATGGCCGCGACCAGCAGCGCGCGGCGGCCCGACCGGGCCACGGCCGGCAGGTCCGCCCCCAACAGCAGACAGGCCAGCGCAAACGGCAGCAGCAGATTCGTCAGCGCGCGGTACGTGGCGGCATCGCGCGGCAGCCAGCCCAGTGCGACTCCGGCCATCGGCAGCGCGTAGCACCACAGCGGCACCGGCAACCAGCGGAACAGCGGCTGCGCGGCGCGTGCGCGGTTGGCAACGAGGGTGACAGCGACGAGCGCGGCAAGGCCCAGCAGGGCGCCGGCTTCGCTCACGGCAGGTAGGCTCCCAGGAACACGGTCTGCCCGTCCACCACCGTCCCCGGCTTCAGCTGATTCGTCGGCCGCCCCAGCCGGTCCTGCACGGTCACACGGCGGACCGTCAGTCCCGTGTTCGGCGCTTCCAGGAGCTGGTCCTCCCCGGCATAGAGCATCACGTGCACGATGTGCGACGGATGGCCCCGTTCGGAGAGGAACACGAGATCGCCGGGCCGCAAGGCGCCCACCTTCCTGGCGCGCAGGTACTGTTCGTGGGCGTCGCGGGGCACGTCGATGCCGGCGGCTCGGTACGCAAGATTCACCAGCCCGGAACAGTCCACGCCGGTGGCTTGGGACGTCGGCCGGCTGTCGCGCGGCGAGCGGCCGCCCCAATAATATCCGTCGCCCAGGAAGAGCTCAGCGTTGCGGACGACCAGCCGGCGCTTCTCCTCGACGGGCAGGCCGGTCAGCTCTGCCAGGGAGCGCGCGTGCGCGCGAGGGATCCAGACGAACCCGCCGTCCAGCAGCTCCACCCGCCAGAGCATGTCATTGACATTGCTGGCCCGCAAGCGCGTGCCGATCGGGAAGCGCCAAGGCGACGGCGCCATCGCGAACGGATCATCCCAGGCGGAGGCCCATTTTTCGGTGACGACAATCGTCGGCGCCAGCAGCGGGTCCAGTGGCCGCAGCGCCGACGCGTCCACCCATCCCGGATAACCCTGCCATCGGTGGCGATGCGTGAACTCCGGTTGCTCGAGCGCTTCCACCGCCACCCAGCCGTGGTCGGCTTTGAGAATACGGACCGGCTCCCCATAGATGAGCTGGGTCTCCTCCAACGGATCGTGGGCCTCGGGCTGAGCCATCGTCTGCGGCTGCGCGCGCACGTCGGTGACGGGCACATTCACGACACCGAGCGACCGCGCGCTGGCGCACGCAGGTAACAGGGCGACTACCACGGCGGCAGCACAGAGCCGGAGCGGCATGCGAGGTGAGCAAGCACTCATCGGCTGGATCGGTCGAACAAGCTGCGGAGGCGCTCCAACGGCAGCAGCGGCTGCCGGGCCAGCTGCAAATTCTCTTCGACGTGTTGGCGGCGCTGCATGCCGGCGAGCGCGGTGGTGACCCCTGGGGTGGAGCGGACGAACTGAAGCGCTCGCTGCGCGGACGTGCCAACGTTCGGGATGGCTGCCTCCAGCTTCGCCGGCAGCCGTGTGAGCCGGCCCTGCAGCAGGCTGGCGCTGGCGACGACGGAGCACCCGAGCTGCTGGGCGGCGTCGAGCGGCGTCAGCTGCCGGCCGCCGACGGTCTGGTTGGCGAAGGTGAACGCCTCCGGCATCGCGAGGTTGTAGGGCAGCTGCACGGCGCGGAACCGGTGCGTGCGGCCGCCGACGGCTTCGGCGATCGCCGCGAGCTCGGCCAGTGACAGGTAGCCGCGCGCCGTCGGGTTGGTGCGCAGGCCGTTCCACGTGGCGATGCCGTAGCAGCCAAGCCACCCGTCCGCCGCGCGCTGTTCCAGCAGTTCGAACGCCGCCTGCATGCGGCGCAGGAACGTCGAACGGTCCACCGCGGCCAGCTGCTCTTCCGGATTGTGGAGGTAATAGACATCCACCGCCGCGACCTGCAGGTTGCTGAGGCTGGTGCGAAGGGCATGGTCCAGGTACGCCGGGGCGAGGCAGTGGCAGCCGGCGACGATCTCCTCATACGAAGCCAGGCCGGGCTCCAAGACGGTCTCCGTCACGTAGCGCGCCGGATCCCGCGGCACCGCGCCGTCGAAGGGGAGGTAGCCGCCTTTCGTGCAGAGCAGGATTTCGTCGCGGCTGGTGTCGCGCCGGCTGATGGCCTCGGCCAGCGCGCGGCCGAGCACCCGCTCGCTGCGCTGGCACCGGTAGTTGATCGCCGTATCGAAAACGTTGCAGCCGCAGGCCAGGGCCGCATGCACCGCCTCGCCGTATCGCCGGTCGGTGGCCTCATCCGCGTCGCCCAAGTACGTGCCCAGGCCGATGGAGGACGCCCACCACTCCTGCAAGGGGCGGAAATGGGCGGCCTCGGCGGCACACCGCTGCCGGAACCGCTCCGTGCCCTCGCGAGACGCGAGCCCCGCCTGCTGTGTTGGCATGTCCCGGTTAGAATACGCTCTTGCCTGGTGCGCCGCAAGGTGCGGCCCAGGCCGACCGAGCCGAGGGCCCCGCGCGGCCGCGGGGTGGCGACCAAGTGCCGCAGCCTGCCGAGGCTGCGGCCCGCTTGAGTTTCCCCGGCCGGTTCGATACAATACTGGAAACGAGGGCGCCCATGCCGAAAGCCTACATCATGATCGACGTCACGCCCGGCCATGAGAAATCGGTCGAGGAGTCCATCCGTAAGCTGGCGGGCGTGAAGATGGTGCACCAGGTCACCGGCGAGCATGACCTCATCGCCTTCGTGGATGCGGAGCCGTATGAAGAGTTCGCCGGCATCCTCTCTACCATCCGCCAGCTGAACGGCGTGCGGGATACGGATTCCCATCTGGTCCTGTAACGGACCGGCTTGACGAACCCCCGCCCGCCTGTGTAGGATAGGGCGGCCGTTCGAGAGCCCCTTCGTCACCAAGGAGGAAGGCATGCCGGCCGCCATTACGGGGAAGTG
>Ga0080064_1000326_pt1 | contig 136257 bp, 123 predicted proteins | sample Subgrocontami54m_FD_69260 | JGI IMG/M metagenome (GOLD analysis project Ga0080064, IMG submission 69260) | Subsurface groundwater microbial communities from S. Glens Falls, New York, USA - GMW46 contaminated, 5.4 m (SPADES assembly) (version 2) ...
CACTTTTGTCTCAGTATCAGAAATCTCATCTTGTAACTGTTTAAAATTTTCAGAAGCTCTCAAATTTGGATATGCCTCAGCCACTGCAAAAAGTGATTTTAAAGCACCTGTTAGCATATCATTCGCAGCTGCTTTCTCATGTAGGTTTTTTGCTCCAACCAAAGCACTTCTTGCTTTTGTAACTTCGGTAAATACACCTTTTTCATGCTTAGCATAGGCTTTTACAGCTTCTACTAAATTTGGGATTAAACTTGCCCTTCTTTTAAGTTGAACATCAATCTGGGAAAGAGCTTCTCTAACTCTATTCCTTAAAGTAATCAGGCTATTGTAAGTAGAAAGTAGCCATAAAATTACTAAAATAACCAACCCTATCACAATATATGTGGAAATCATTGCTTAATTCTAAACCACTCAGAGAATTTTTTCCAGTCCCAAGTATTAACAATATCTTTTTTTGTTGCCCAGCCACGCCTGGCAACTGCTACCCCAAAAGGCATCATACTCATTTGGGATACCTGATGAGCATCTGTATTTATTATAAATTTTACCTCATATTTTAAAGCTTGCCTTACTAGGTCTTCTCTCAAATCCAACCTATTAGGGTATGCATTTATTTCTAAAACTTTGTGATTTTTGGAGGCTATTTTAAAAATTTCCTCCCAATCAGCATCAGATGACTCTCGTTCATTCAATAATCTATTTGTAGGATGAGAAATTATATCTACATTGGGGTTTTCTAAAGCTTTTATTAATCTTTTAGTAATTTCTTCTTTTGAACCCCTGTGCCCAGAGTGTATGCCTGCTATAACATAATCTAATGTTTCTAAAGCCTCATCAGGCACACTCACACTGCCATCTCCAAGGATATCAATTTCGAGTCCATTCAGTACTCGGGTATCTTTTGTACTCTTTTTAAGAAATTGAATAAACTTTGTCCTCTTTTGTATCCAGTTAATTTTTTCACTTTCACTAGTAGTGGAAATACCTGGCGGGTGATCAGAGATTCCCACAAACTCATACTTAAGTTCAATCGCCCTCTTTATAATAGCTTCAATTGAATCTACCCCTGGCCCATGGGAGGGGCTTGCTATTGGATAGTTTGAATGAAGGTGAATGTCACCATGTATATCTTCAATTTTGACAAGCTCTGGTAGGTTATATTTTATAGCAGCTTCAATTTCTCCTGTATCTTCCCTTATTTCAGGCGGAGGAACTTGCATATCTAACAATTTATAGAATTCTTCCTCTGTGCCTGTAGCCTGAAGCCTACTGCCTTTCTTAATCCCATATTCTGATAAAGACAGTCCTTTTCTTTCAGCCAGAGTTCTTAAATGAATATTATGGCTTTTGGAGCCTGTAAAGTGCTGTAAAAGGGCTCCATATGAGTCTGGCTCCCCTACCAACAAATCAGCTTGAATACCACTATTAAGTACCACAGTGGCCCTGTTTTCGCCTTGTTCAGTAACGCTTTTTACACCTGGCATTTTAGTAAACCAATCTATTATCTTTTTAGGTTGCTTTGAACTTGCAGCAAAATCTAAATCTCCTACTGTAGCTACTTTTCTCCGTAGAGACCCTAAACTATCAGCATTCTCTACATTTTTACTCTTTTTTAAGTATTCTAAAATCTTATCAGCTTGAGCTGAGGCATAAGGCAAAAGCATTCTGCCAGCGCGGCTTTTCAATTGAGTAATCCCATCCATGATTTTTTGGGCAATTTTAGGAGAAAAGCCTTTTCTAACAAGTTCGCCAGATTTTATTTGCCTTTTAAGATCATCTATATCTTCTACTTTAAGCTTTGCTATCTCTTGAGCTGTTTTAGGACCAATTCCAGGTACTTCTAGAAGCTCAAAAACCACTTTTGGGATTCCCTTTTTTACAGATTCAAAATGTTCTACTTTGCCTGTTTTGAATAGTTCGTCTAGATATCCTCTTAGTTTTTCTCCAAGTCCTGGAACCAGATCCAGCTTCCCCTCTTGCCATAAATCTTGAATTTCTGCTGTTGAGTGTTCAATAGAATCAGAAGCATTTTCATAGGCACGTATCTCAAAAATACTTTTGTTACCCATTATGGAATAAGCAGCAGCTATATCACGTAAAAGTTTGGCAATTTGAGCATTGGAAATTTCCATTTGTTGGCGGGCTTAAGGCTTCAAATTTTGAACACCTCTTTCAAAGCATATTATATCAATACAAAACTTTGCAACAATTAGGAATCGGTGGTTAGTTGAATAGAAGGTGTGTACATATAAAAATATACTGTTAGATTAGATTTGATTTCGGGCTTAAAAAAGAATAAAATTCAGTTATTGATGGGAACTATAGAAGATTTAAGACAACAATACGAAGCGAGAGTTCTTAGGGAACAACAATTAGCTGATGAAAAAAAACAGCAGGCAAAACTTGAACATGATCAAGACGTAGAAAGGTGGAGATTGTTCAGAGAAAGAACAGATCGAGTTGGGAAGTATCTTGTAGAAAGTGGGGTAAGAAGATTATTAGCAGATTTACATGCGTACTTACCCGGTGGTCACTTACCCGACAGAAGTTTCACAAATGATAAAGGATTCCCTGTTTCCAAAAGAGATAATGCTAGCTCTCTAGATTTATTCACTTGGGATCATAGATCAAGGTTTATAGGTAAAAGCTCTTTCGAGGTGCAGGTGAAATATTTTGCTGTTGAAACTTGCCCAGACGGGGCTATCGTTTTTTGGAATGCATGTGAAGCATTACCAGGATATACTCAAAAACCAGAAAGCTTTTTTGGGAAAATTGTAGAGTTTTTTACTGGAAATCCATATCAAAGAATTGAGCCTAAATCATTGCTAATACCAGAGGCAAAATGGAAAAGTGATAAAAAATCTTTGGCAGATGCTTTGGATATAGCTTACCAAAATCCATTACAGCATAAATATTTAAACATCGTCATACCAAAATACCAAGGTATAAGCTAATAATCTGGACTAATTAAAACAGATATAAAAGGATTCGAACACTCTTAGCTTCAAAATTCTATTCTTTAAGAAAGTTTTCTAGCATTTTGTGTAGTCTTTTCCAGCCTGCCGTTGTTTTAAAATACTTCTCACAGTTTAATGCATCTGCTTTATTCTTAAACCCAGAGAAAAAGATTAATTCATATGGAATATTGGGTTTAGTAGCTTTATTTTCGCCATTATTATGTGATTTAAGACGTTCTTTTAGATTTGGAGTATAACCTAAATAGAGTTTTCCATTCTTCTTACTTTGGAGAATATAAAAGTAGTAATACATGGTGAGTTGGCGGGCCACGTTCATGTAAACTACAATCATGCTAACTGATTGTAGTAAACTGAACGTGGCGGGACCGACGGGAATCGAACCCGCTATCTTCTCCGTGACAGGGAGACGTGATAACCAGTTCACTACGGTCCCAACGTGGTAAATTCTAACAGAAAATATACCCTATTGACAACCAACCATAGGTAGTATAAATTAGCCCCATAATCTTCTGCTCATTTCCTGTCCTTCCTTTATGCCTAGACCAAAAAAGACTTCAAAGAAAAATAACAGCATTTTTGATTCAACTTCTTCCTACCTGGATAAAATTGAAGCAGAAGTCCAGTCAAACCAATCTAGGGTAAGCTATGTCTTAGGAGCTTTAATTCTGATAGTTGTAGTAGTATTGCTTTTTAATTATTTCAACAAAAATAAATCAGAGTTAGGGAGTGCCCAAAATACCCAAACTAACCAAGCAGAAGATGTAGACCCTGATAAACTGCCGGGAAATTATACTGTTAAAGATGGGGATACGCTTTTTACTATTGCAGAGAAATATTACCAGGATGGATTTAAATTTCCAGAGATTGCAAAAGCTAACAATATGGTAAATGTTGATTCAATCCAGCCAGGCCAGGTAATAACTATTCCAAAACTAGAAGGTGCCCAACCCAGTTCAACCCCTGCTATGATTGAGCCCTCTCCTTCACCTTCAGTAGCCCCTTCCTCCACACCAGAACCAACACCAACTCCTAGCACTGCTCCTGCAGATGCCTCTTGGGGAGCTACAATTACTCAAAACACTTATATTGTTGTAGAGGGAGATTGGCTTTCTACTATTGCAGCAAGGGCCTATAATGGGGATATCTTAGCTTACAAAAAATTAGCTGAGGTAAACAAAATTCCTAATCCAGACCTTATTTACCCAGGTCAAGTAATCACTATTCCCCGCTAGTCTTTTGGACTAATTCGGTACATATCTGATATTATTCCTTAAGACTTACTGCCGAATTGTCCAGTTCGACCATATTCTGTAAATGAATAACAAAGAAAGGGTTAAAGAAATACTAAATAGGCTCTACAAGGTTTATCCTAATCCCAAAATAGCTCTGCAATATTCCAATCCCTTAGAACTTTTGGTAGCTACAATTTTATCTGCCCAAGCTACAGATAGAACAGTAAACACAGTAACTCCAGAACTTTTTAAAAAGTACAGCACTGTTAAAGATTTTGCTGGTGCTCCACTCTCTGAGCTTGATAAAGCTATTTCAAAGGTTAATTTTCATTCTAATAAAGCCAACTCTATCAAAGCTGCTGCCCAGATGATAATTGATAAATTTAATGGAAAAGTTCCCGATAACATGGAAGATTTGGATTCACTTCCGGGAGTGGCTAGAAAAACAGCCAATGTGGTTTTGGGAAATGCCTTTAAAAAAGCAGAAGGAGTAGTTGTGGACACTCATGTGATGAGATTATCTAAAAAATTAGGATTAACAGATAATACTGATCCTGTAAAAATTGAGCAAGATTTAATGAAAATACTTCCAAAAGACAAATGGATAGATTTTAGCCACTTATTAATAAACTATGGCCGTGAATATTGCCCAGCCAGACCTCATGCTTGCAAAGATTGTCCACTGGGTAATTTATGTCCGGATTTATCAAATAAATCCTAACTCACAAGTTCTAAATGTTAACCCTATAGTTTGATATTTCTATTCTTTTTGTTATAATTTGAGCATGTGGATCATCGAAGTAGTACGTAATCTAAAACAGGGAGAGGCATTATGGACAGTAGAAGAGACTCTTGATAAACTGATTAGTCTTCAGGGACAAACAGTTAACCTCTCGTCTATTTTGCAGAAGCATGAGCCAAACCATGTTCATTATAGAGCAAACTGGCATCCTGATCAGCCACAAGAGCCTGCACCTTTACGTTCTGCACTTCTATCAATCCCTAACCATAGAGTAAAATCACGACAGATACAACACCTCTATGAGAATTACTTCAGAGAACTGGGTATGGAGAGTCATGTAACAGCTATGTTCTATGACAACCCAGACTACGAAATACTAGTGGAGCCCGACTCTCAAGGAGATAAAGTCAAATCTTGGCCCACTAAAAAGACTTTAGCATTTTTCCCATGGGTTGATTTTTCCATTAATTTCAGCTTGTCCAGCGCTATAAAGGAACAGGCTAGAAGAAAACTTGATGGTTTTGACTTAGCCATTACACTCAACACTACAAAAACAGAAGGAGGATTGTACCAGATAGACATTCCTACCAATGAAGACGAACTCAGGGACGAGGACACTTGGCGCCAATATTTACAAAAGGATATTATATTTCACTCAAGAGCGCGCGGGTTACCAGACGGAGAATGGGATACTAATTCATTTGTTATTGAAAGAGGAAGTCAAAGACTTCTTACAGATCTTCTTGCAGCAAGAGTTTAAATAATTTCTAATGAGCCGAAGGTGAGAATCGGACTCACAACCCACGCTTTACGAAAGCGTGTTTTACCAATAACGGCAATCCCAACACAGTCAACCAGAGAAATTAACTAAGAAACATCAGCAAGTGTATGTTCTTGAGGTGGAATAACACCAGCTTTATCTTCTAACACCTCAACTCTTTGTTCTAATTTATTATCATTACTATTGTTAATTTTATACATATCTCCGTAAGCCTTAATCTCTTTCTCGATAGTTATAACAGAAGCCTGTAGAGCTTGCAAAACTTCACTATGTTTTCCCTGAGTAACTTTTACCTCCTTTAGGTCTCTCCTAACCTCTGCTAAGGCTTCATCCAACAGTCCTTTAAAATCATCTGGGGTCATTTTTTTAAATTATCACTTTAGATAATAATTTACAAGATAGTTTATCTATATCAATTCTGAACATAATAATTTCCAGTGAGCCGGAGGACAGAATCGGACTGTCGTCTTCACTTTACGAAAGTGTTGCTTTACCACTAAGCTACACCGGCAGAAGAAAGAGCGGGATACCAGAATCGGACTGGCGGCTCTACCTTGGGAAGGTAGCGTATTACCACTATACAAATCCCGCAAGTAGTGTAATTTTACCAGATTCATATGCTAAAATGATTATGGTTATGGCTCATAGAACTAGATCTGGTAGAAGGTTGGCTAAACGTACTAAGAGAAAGTTTTTCTCCAGCATCATTATAATTTTATTCCTGATTTTTGCAGCCTATCACTGGATCCTACCAAATGTTATTGGAGGAGTTGGCACTGTAAAAGATGTCTTAAAACCTGTTAAACAAACAGATAATCCTACAGCTTTCGGTGACATCTTAGCTCCTCCTGTGATATTTATTCCATTTGAGGCCACAAACAGTGCCCAAATTGACATCAGAGGTTATGCTACAGCAGGATCTAAAGTCAAAATTTATATGGATGATGAGCTAAAAGATACAGTAGATGTTGGTAGCGATGGTAACTTTGTAGCAAAAAATATGAGTCTGGTATTAGGCAAAAATAATGTTTACGGGAAAACTGTTGATGAAAAAGATAAGGAAAGTTTACCTTCCAAAACAGTTGTAGTGGTTTTTGATAATGAAAAACCAAATCTTAAAATTTCTGAACCTGAAGATGGTAAAACAATCACTGGGGGTGACAAAAAAGTAACAATTTCCGGAAAAACAGATCCTGATATTCCCGTTCTTATAAATAGTAGTAGGGTAATTACCAGCTCAGATGGAAAGTTTTCAACCTCTATTTCTTTAAATGAAGGAGATAATACTGTTTCTATAAAAGCTGTTGACCATGCTTCCAACTCAACAGAAATTACACGGCATGTAAACTATCATCCCTCTTAGCCTGCCCAATAACCACAAATAAAAGATACAGCAAATGCTCCCAAAAGTAGAATAGAAAGTACTCGATAAATAAGTATTAATTTTTCATTCTTTATCTGGGCAAGTAATATAAAAATTGGGAATATTGGTAATAAAAACCTGGCCTGAGATGTGAGCATAGGTGAAAAAAGAGGCATCAGAATACTAACTGTTGCATATATAGCATAAGAAGGCCTTAAAAATCTCCAGCACCTGATAGCTATCCCTAAACCAAATATAGCAAATAAAATATCAAATAAAGCCTGAGCATCTGCAAATCTAGACCCAGCAACTCTTTGTAAACTATTCCAAAAACCAACCCCTGGAATAGACAAATGCCTTTGCCAATGCAATTCTGCAGATAAAAAATAAAAAGGATCACCCTTTACATTAAATAGATATAAGCAATAAATTAAAAAGCCAAGGGGAGCTATAAACAGTACTATTTTTCTCTCATTTCCTTTCTTCCCACAAGCCTCTATTAACAAAGCCAAAACTACTGCTATTCCTACAAGTCTTGTGGCACAGGCAAGTGATGCAAAAACAGAAGCTATTAACCATTTTTCCCTACGGGCAAAATAAAAAGTTGAAACTACAAATGCAAAAAATAAGCTTTCTGTGTATGCTGTTAAAAAGAAAAAAGATGTGGGAAACATTAACAAAAACAAAATAGCTTTTTCTGCTATCTTCTTATCAAGATCTAATCTTAATAATTTATAAAGAATATGGGTTGCTAAAAAGCTAGCACTCACACTTATTAAAAGAGCAGATAAAATATAGTTATTAGTTATCTTACTTAATAAAGATATGAGCAAAGGGTAAAGCGGAAAGAAAGCATATTCAGAATCATTAAAATAACCAAACTGGGCTATTTTGGTATAGTGTCCACCATCCCAGTTAGCAAAATTGTCAAAAAAATTATTAGAAAAAAGACCAGAATGATAAATATTAAAAAATCCAAAGTAAACTGTTATAAATATTGCCAGTGCCCAAATTAAAAAGATCCATGTTATATTAGTGTTTATCATATGGAACTGCTTTTAGTACTTAGTATTTTAACCGGACAGCTTGTTAAAATTCCACTAGCTGGAAACCCAGGACTAATTCTTTTGGATCTAGCAGTAATTATTTTCAGTTTTTGGGGACTAATCAAATTAAAATTCCACCTTAAAAAACCCACACTTTTAATAACTTTACCCCTTTTATTTTTCTTTGTATCGGTAACCTGCTTGGCTGTTACACCATTAAAGCTGTCTTTACAACAAAATTTAATAAGTCTTTCTTATGGAATAAGATTTTTTATCTATGTTCTGTTTGGGTGGGTTATTTACAGCAAAGGCCTTCCTGCTATTCATCCTTCCAGAGTTTTTAAGTTATCTGCCATAGGTCTTTCCATATTAGGATTAATACAACTTATTTTTTTACCAGATTTAGGTTTTATTACCCCAAACGCCTGGGATCCACATTATTTTAGGGCAGTATCCACCTATCTTGACCCAAATTTTTTGGGAGTATTTTTGGTGCTACCTTTTTTCCCTTTCCCGCAAGCGGCTATCTTACTTTACATTGCTATTCTTACTACTTTTTCCAGAAGCAGCTATTTAATGCTTCTAATAACCGGTTTAGTTTTTGCCCTTTTGACAAAATCAAAGAATCTGGCAATTATTACAATAATACTTTTTGTAGGGTTAATCTTCAGCTTTAATCTTTATACTAATCTTGTGGCAAAGCCCAGAAATATTGATAGAATTCAATCTGCTTCATACAGGTTAGGAACCTGGCAACAGGGAGTTGAGATATTTCTAAAATCACCACTTACTGGAGTAGGTTTTAATGCTTATAAATTTGCGCTTGTTGAGTACAACCTAGGGAATGATCAGTTTTTAGAAAGCAGAGGCTCCACTTACAATGATTCCAGTTTACTTTCTGTGCTTGCTACAACAGGAATACTAGGGTTTGGTACGTATTTAGCTTGGCTGGGGATGACTTTAATCCACGGATTAAAGTCAAAAAACTTTTTATTTGTTTCTTGCTTAATAGGACTCATCATAACTAGTTTTTTTAATAATGTACTTTTTTATCCACCAATTTTACTTTGGATAATATTAAGTGAGATTAAGGAAAATGGCTAAAATTGGTATAATCTAGGTATGAAAAGACTGTTTCTTACATCATCGGTAAATTTTGTAGCATCTGATATAGCTAAGAAATTAAATCTAAATAAAGGTAATAAATTAGTATTTATTACCACGGCTAGTGAATATAAAGCAAGAGATTTAAGTTGGCAGGATGAGGATAGAAATTCCTTAGTGCAGGCTGGTTTTGATGTTTTTGATTATACAATTATAGGAAAAAAACAAAAGCAGCTGAAAGAGGATTTAAGGGGAGCAGATTATATCTATGTTTCTGGAGGTAATACTTTTTATCTCCTTGAGAAAGCACAAGAAAGCGGATTTATTAAAATTATTAGAGACTTAATCCTGAAAATGGGGAAAATTTATATAGGTACAAGTGCAGGTTCAATAATTGCTGGACCTGACACGTATCCTGCATTTAGACTAGATGAAGTATCAAAAGCACCTAAAATTAAAGGCTATAAAGGATTTTGTTTAGTGGACTTTACTGTTTTACCACACTGGGGAAGTGATGGATTCAAGGATCTATATTTAAATAAACGTTTAAATCATGCCTATAATGCCAATAATCAGTTGATTCTGCTTACAGATAATCAATATATAGAGGTAAAAGATGACTGGTATAGAATTTGTGAAGTTAGATAAGGTGTGGACGGAGGGGGATTTGAACCCTCGACATCTGCAATGTGAATGCAGCGCTCTGCCGCTGAGCTATCCGTCCATTAAGTGTGGGAGAATAATATCACCTCAACTATTGCAACTCAACTTGGATCCCTGAGATAATACGAGCTATGGACCAAAACCAAACTCCAGAACCAGAGCTGTGGGGCAGTGGATATGATAGTACAAAGCAGAAAGGATTTTTCTCCAATCTCCGTAGCCACTTCATAGATTTTATCCAAACCTTTGTAGTTTTTGCAGCTATTTTTGCTCTCATCTATTTATTTATAGCTCAGCCCCATAAAGTTTCTGGTAACTCCATGTTCCCCACATTCCATGATACTGATTACATACTTACTGACAAGTTAAGTTACCACTTCTCTGAACCTAAAAGAGGTGATGTAATTGTGCTTAAAAACCCCAAAGATGAATCTCAAGATTTTATTAAAAGAATTATTGCTTTACCTGAAGATTCTATCAGAATAGAGGCCAGTAAAATTTATATCAATGGACAACTGGTCAATGAGTACTATTTATCCCCAACTATTAGAACCTTTGGTGGGGGTTACCTTATTGAAGGAGAAACAATGCAGTTAGGAAAGGACCAGTTTTTTGTTATAGGGGACAACCGTGAACACTCATCAGACTCAAGAGAATGGGGATTTTTACCCAAGGTTGACATTATAGGCAAGGTTTTCTTAAAATACTGGCCACCTCAAGCAGCAGGGATTTTTAAGCCGCTTCCTTAAGATTAAAATAGCCTTTTAGGGCCTCATATATATCTTGCAAAAGTGGAGTAGCTTTATCTGGTTCAGTATCTATAGACAGCTCCAGCTTAGTTCTTTTACCAGTTTGTACACATTTAACAAAAGCTTTTTCATTAATATTTTTAAACATACTCCCCAACTCATTTTCAATTCTATCAACATTTTCGGAATAGATATGCATGTCCTCTACTACTCTTTTTTTAGGAGCAATTCCACCTTTAATCCTCATTCTCCTAACCAACTCTTCAGTTCCACGAACAGATAGGTTACGTTTTAAAACCTCTTTGTACCCTTCAATAATTAAATGTGGATCCTCCAGTCCTGACAGCGCCCTAGCATGCCCTTCTGTGGTTTGGCCAGACATCAAAGCATCTTTTAATGCATCTGGCAAAGTAAGCAGTCTGATAGTATTTGAAATATAAGCAGGACTTTTTGAAACCCTCTCAGAAATTTCAGCATTTGTTAAAGAAAACTCATCCATTAATCTCTTATAAGCCTGGGCCCTCTCAAGCGGATTAAGATCTATCCTTTGAACATTTTCTACAATTGCCATCTCTAGCATTCCCTGAGGATTCGTTTCTTTTACAACAACAGGCACTTTACTAAGCCCAACAACTTTTGATGCTCTCCAGCGTCTTTCTCCAGCAATAATTTGATATCCAGCAGGAGTTTTTGCTACTACAATTGGCTCTAAAATACCATGAGACCTAATAGACTCTGCTAGTTCTGATAAAGATTCCGGAGTAATTAAGCCTCTTGGCTGCAGCGGATTTGGTTGCAAAAGTTCTATATCTAATTCAAAAATCTGATCTTGGTCCATTATAAATTACACTACTTGCACAAATGACTTAGTATGCTTTTTTACAAACTCTACAAAACCTTTCTTGATTGCAAAAATTGTATAATCATTTCCTTGTTTTGTTCCAACTCCAGGAAAAAATTTATTACCTTTTTGTCTGATAATTATGGATCCTGGGGAAACTTTAGCTCCACCATAAACTTTAACGCCTAAACGTTTTGAAATAGAATCTCTATTTTTCCTTGTAGACCCTCCACCAGTTTTATGAGCCATAATTTGAATATATTACACTTTTGTGAAAACTTGCGTCAAGAGATCATTTTTTCACAGCGTAGATTACCTTGGTTCTTCTTGGCCTTAAGCCTACTACTCTTCTATAATTAGCCTTAGCATGAAACTTAGCTGACCTAACTTTTTCCTGTTTTACCTCTTCTAAACAAGTTAGCGTAATTTTATCTGTCAAATATGGTTTGCCAATTTTAATATTGCCATTTTGAGCTAAAAGCAAAACACTTGCCTCAATTTTTTTTGCATCAGTACTTTGCAAATCAACTTCAAAAGCTTGATTTGGATAAACTAAATATTGTTTTCCACTTATTTCACAAATTGCGTAATTTAACATGGTGAAGATTTTACCTTTAATCTAAATTTGTGTCAATGATACAGGTTTATTGAGCTGCTGTTTCCAGTTTTTCCCACAAAGGATTCTCATCTGATAAGAGTTGACGGGCATGTGGATAATAGTCTGTATCAACAGATACCCAAACAGGAACTTGGGCTCCTCTTATTGTTTGCATCTTCCCATTCTCTACAAGTGACATTTCAGAAGGCCAATGACTTATAACTCCGGGAGATAAGTAGGCTGCTTGGGTTCTGCCAAAGAAAACATCCAAGTATTCTCTATTTGGAAATTCATCAGGAACTAGTGATAAAGCCTCCTGCTGGGATAAGAATCTTCGGCTACCTTTTGCATCCTTCTCCCATGCCCAAAGGCCATACAAAAAGTTCGTTGATTTAGGAAGTTTTAATTCTTCAACATGGTAAATTTTCTCTCCATCAGCAGAAACATCATATGCTACAGTAAAGGGGACACTTTTTCCCCTAACTTTTAATATACCGACGGTTTCACTTTCAAATGATATTCCAATTCCAGCAACCATGGGCCATGAAGCACTGTGAGTCATCCATACTTTCCTTTTTTCCCAATCTATCATGACATTCATCTCCTCAACAGCTGAATTCAAGGCAAAATCTTTTTGCTCCCTCTTACTCATTCTCTCTAAATAACCTTTAAACAATGTAACCCTTCTATCATTTGGTAAGTTAAAAGCTTGTCTCTCAAGTGTTTCTGAGTCCATGTTTTGCAAATCACTTTGTGCTGATAAATAATCTAAAAAAATTTCTTTTCCAGGATAATAGGTAAAAATTCTACCCATTGTTGCTAACTCCCTCCGTATATCAATATCATCTAGAGGAAAACTTCCCTTAGACATAGCATCTAATTGTGCCATTTTCTCTCTATAAGTTTTCGCAGCTAAATCCTCCGAATTAATAAACTGCAAAACCTGTCTGGCATAATCTCTGATCAATTTATGAACTTCTCCTATTTTTATTGCAGCATCCCATCTGGAATTATGATTAGTTGCGTATTCTGCAAAAACAGGACCTATTATGGAGCTGTTTATGTGTTCTTGATAAAAATATCTATAATCAACTATTTGATAATCACCCCTTTTAGGAACGTCCTTTACTGCCTCTGGCATTGCAGTATCTCCAGAAATAACTCCTGTAGGACTTTGATATTTTCTATCAACTTTCACAGGCGCAGTACTGTCTAGCAACTCTCCTAATTCATCTCCAGTATAAAGATGATCTGTAACTGCCCAATAAGTAGTTGAAGCTGGGGTTCTGGCAACTGCTCCGATATAGAGAGTTTTATCAGTTAACCCTATCTGTTTATCTGGTTCTTTTATACCTAAATCACTAAAAGTTGTTTGTCTAAATTCTATCGTCGCAGCCATAGACAGGCATTATAATCGAAAAAAGATCTGCAAATCAAACTATGGGTTTCACCCATCTGTGTCAATTGTCCGCTTGTATCTGATAACAGAAGCTGCAATACCTAAACAAATTAAAACTGAGATTAAAGAGCTCCCCCCATATGAAATAAGCGGTAATGTAATACCAGTTATAGGAAATACCCCCATATTCATTCCAACATTAATAACTGTTTGAAAAAACATCATTGAAATGACCCCAAACAGAATTAAAAATCCAAATGCATCAGCAGAGCCTTCTGCCTTCTTTAAACAATAGGAAAGTAAATACAAATAGATTAGGATTATCAGTAAGCTTCCCAAAAATCCCATCTCTTCGGCAATAGATGCAAATATAAAATCTGTTCTAAATTCAGGTAAAAATTGCAATCTGGATTGAGTTCCTCTTCCTAAACCTCTTCCAAAAAACTGACCAGAGCCCACAGCAATGGTAGATTGAATGATATTGTAACCAGTTCCCAAGGGATCACTACCTGGTGATAAAAAACTAGTTATCCTTTGTCTTTGATAATCCCGGAAAGTGAGCCATACAAAAGGTATAACTAGTGCGGTAATTATTGTTAAAATTAAGACTTTCTTTAAAGATATCCGGGCTGCAAATAACATCCCGATCCAAATCGCTAAAATAGTTAAAAAAGTTCCTAAATCTGGTTGTTTATAAATTAGAAACCCTGGAAAAATAATCCATAAAAAGCTCGTGAATATATTTTTCCAAGTAGGAGCATGATCAGACCAAAATTTAGCAAGTAAGAGTATCAAGACTGGTTTGGCAAACTCAGATGGCTGAATATTAAAAAGCCCTAAAGGAATCCATCTAATAGCACCACGGGACTCAAACCCAAGGAGTAGCGTAAAAAGTAGCAGCATTACAATTACTATGTATAGAGGAGTTATAGAATTTTTTAAAATTCTGTAATCAAAATGTGCTAGAAATAGATAAAATATTAAACCAATTACAAAATATATAGCTTGCAAGGTAGCCTGCTCTGGGGATGAAGAATATATAACTAGTAAACTAATTGAAACTAAAAAACTAATACAAAGAGTGATTGGCCAGTTAATTTTAAGAAATCTCATTAGATTTTTGTGACAATAAGTTCTAAGCCCTTTTTTATAGATACAGAGGCAGTATTTTTTAAAATATATTCTTCAAACTCCTTTGGCCAGGATGGAGTTTGTATTTGAGTTCTATCTGCTAAAGTCAGATTCTGCTCCTTGCGGAGTTGCTGTATTTGCCTAATTAGATCCCGGGCTTGCCCCTCTGCAGCAAGGTTTGGAGTAATTTTTGTATCCAAAATAATCTTTGATTCTTTTACTGAAGACTTTTTGTACTCTATCTGCTTAACGTTGAGTTCGTCTGCTAGCAGTTGTTCTAACTCATTGCTTAATTTTTCCAGAGTTTGGTAAATTAATTTAGATAAAGGTTGCCTTAATTTAATATCTTCTTCTTTTCTTTTCGCTAATCCTATTTCCGCTATCTTTCTAACCACCTTCATATCAGTAATTAGCTTTTCATCTAGCAAAGATTCATCGCCCTCGGGAAATGAAGTCAAATGTACAGATTCATCACCAGTCAGGTTCTTATAGATTTCCTCAGAAATAAATGGCATAAAGGGAGCTAAAAGCTTACTCAGTGTAACTAATACCCCATACATTATTGATAAAGCCACATTTCTATCTTCAGCATCAGCTTCAGGCCCTACTCTATCCCTAGAACGTCTGATATACCAGGTAGAAAAGTCATTCACAACAAAATCTTCAATTGCTCTAGAGGCAGATGAGGCATCATACTTCTCTAGTCTAGAATTAACATTTAGTACAACCTGTGTGAGTCTTGCCAAAACCCATTTATCAAGCGGAGTTAATCCACTTTTGACATTTTCTTGTGCATCACAGTTCCAACTTGAAGTAATAGCATAATCTATAAAAAACTTATAACTATTCCACAAAATTAAATAGAACCTTCTCTTAACTTCAGAAGCAGGGGTGTAACCAAAATTCAAATTAGCTTCAGGATTTTGAGTTGCATACATCCATCTCATTACATCAGCTCCGATTTTATCTGCAGCTTCATTAAATTCAATAGAATTTCCTTTTGATTTATGCATAGGTTCACCTTTTTCATCCAGAAGAGAGGCAAATCCAAGTATATTTTTGAAAGGTATCTCATTTGCCAAAGCTGTGCTCATGGCAATAAGGGAGTAGAACCAATTTTTAAATTGTCCTGGAAAACTTTCAGTCACAAAATCTGCCGGTCTCCATTCTTCGGGTAAAGTGGAAAACGGTACAATTCCAGCATCAAGCCAGGGATTTCCAACATCTGGTACTCTTGAAGTTACCTCCCCACATTTAGAACATTTTATTTTAACCTGATCAATCCAAGGTCTGTGTGGAGAATTTACTCCAAACTCTTTCCAGCCCTCCACTGCTTTTTCCTTAAATTCTTTTTTACTACCTATTACCTCAAAATTCCCACATTTACTACATTCCCAAATAGGGAGAGCCAATCCCCAATATCTTTTTTTTGAAATTAACCAATCGTGCATATTTTTAAGCCAATCTAGTTCTCTATCCAATCCCCACTTTGGAATCCAATTAATTTTTTTAGTAACTTCTACCATCTGTTCTCTGAAAGTTTTAGAAGATTTATCATCCCTATCCATTGCTATGTACCACTCATCAACAACTCTCCAGACCAATTCTGTTTTACATCTCCAACAACTGGGGTAGCGATGTCTGATTCTTTTAGTTGTAAGTAAAAATCTTTCGGCATTTTTCTCTTTCAGAAAATCTATTATCAATTCCGGATGTTTTTTAGCATTTTTCCCCGAAAAATTTTCCATTTTATCCAAATAATTTGCTTCTTCGTCAATAAGCTCAATAACAGGAAGCCCTAACTTAGCTCCTAGTTTAAAATCTTCCGTTCCGGATCCTGTGGCAACATGGACTAATCCGGTTCCTTCGTCAGTATTTATAGGCATTATTAAATCATCAGTCTCTACAACCCTATGAACATATTCACCTATAGCTTCGTTAATTCGAGGCAAATGATCAAAAGGTGCATCATATTCTAAATCAACCAATATAGCTCCCTGAGAAGTTTCTGTGATAGTTGCATTATGCGGAGGAAGAACACCATCTTTCTTTAATCTATCGATAGCTTTGCTCATAACCCAAATAAATTCCTTATCATTAATAGGATATTTAGTATATTCGGCGTTTTTATCTACAGCTACTGCAATATTTGCAGGAATAGTCCAAGGAGTTGTTGTCCAAACTAAAAGATATTCATTATTATTTCTATTTTTTATAGGAAGTTTAAAATAAACAGATTCATGATCAATTTCTTTATAATCCTCTGTTAAAATTTCATGTTGGGATATGGCTGTGCCACATCTGGGACACCAAGGAACAGAGTCATGTCCTTTATAAAGCCATCCTTTTTCATTTACAACTTTTAAGAAATTCCAAATTTCATAATTATTCTCCTCAGAAGAAGTATGATAAGAATTATCCCAATCCATAAAATAACCAAGCCTTTTAGACTGCTCAGTTTGAATGCTAGAGTATTTTTTGACTCTTTCTTTACAAAGATTAATAAACTTTTCTAAACTTTTAAATTTATCCCCAGAAACTAGATTTTCTATATCTTTTTTGCTGTGCAGTTCTAACTCTTTTTCTACTTCAACCTCCACCCAAAGTCCCTGTTCATCAAACCCATTTTGAAACCTTTCTGCATACTCTTTCATATTAAAAAATCTTTGCCAAAGATCCTTATACGTTCTACCCCAGGCATGATGGACACCCATCGGGTTATTTGCAGTAATAGGACCATCTAAAAAAGAGAATTTTTTAGTGGATTCTTGGTTTTTCTTTATATACTTCTCAACTATCCCATCCTTGTACCAATAATCTAGTAACTCTCTTTCAAGAGCAGGAAAATCTACTTGTGATGAAACAGGTTTGAATTTAGCCATGGAGTAATTTTACGTTTTTTTGCTAAAAAATGGAAGCTCTTAGCGGCTGCGGAGGAAGGCTGGAATCTCAAGATCCTCTGAATCATCCTCTACTGGTTCTTCCCCTTCAGATGTGGTCTGGGAGGCTTCAGTAGGAGTTTCCTCTGTGGCTTCATCTTTAGCAGTTGTAGTTTGTTGATAATTCATGGGTGATGCACCAATACCTAAAGATGCAGAGCCAATTCCTGCTCCTACATATTCACGTAATTTTCTTCTTGTTTCATCAAATCCGGTTGCTATAACTGAGATTTTTATCTGATCAAGTTGATCCTCTTTAATAGTTGCACCAAAAATAATATTGGCATCAGGATCTGCAGCTTGAGAAATAATTTGGGCTGCTTCTGAAACCTCTGACATAGATAGATCTGGACCTCCTACGATGTTAAACAAAACTCCTTTGGCCCCTTCAATAGAAACTTCAAGTAAAGGTGAGGCTATAGCCATACGTGCTGCTGCAGCTGCCCTATTTTCCCCACCTGCAGTACCTATACCCATCAGAGCAGAGCCTGCATTTGACATAATAGCTCTTACATCAGCAAAGTCTACATTAATAAGACCTGGCATAGTTATAAGATCTGAAATTCCTTGCACACCCTGTCCTAAAACTGAATCTGCTAGCTTAAAAGCTTCCTGTAAAGTCATATTTTTCTCTACTGTTTCCAAAAGTCTTTGATTTGGAATCACAATCAATGCATCAACTTTATCTTTTAATTTTTCAATTCCTTCTTCAGCTGCAACCATTCTACGGGTTCCTTCAAAAGCAAAGGGTTTTGTAACTACTGCCACAGTTAAAGCACCAAGATTTTTGGTAATTTGGGCCACAATAGGAATCGAGCCTGTTCCTGTACCTCCACCCATACCTGCTGTCAGAAAAACCATATCTGCATCCTGCAAAACTTCCTCAATTTTCTGAGTAGATTCTTCTGCTGCTTGTCTTCCAATCTCTGGATCTCCACCTGCTCCCAAGCCCCTGGTTAATGTCTCACCAATCTGAACTTTTGTGGGAGATTGATGATTTAAAAGAGCTTGTGCATCTGTATTTACTGCTACAAATTCAACACCCTGGATATTTTGTAGAGTTATCATTGAAGAAAGTGCATTACAACCACCACCACCCAAACCTACTACTTTAATTTTGGCAAATCTTTGAATATCAGGCTTAATCAACATAGTTGTAACCTCCGGTTATAAGCATAAAAGTTTAACTTGGCAGGATTTTAACAAAATAACTTACTTATGGCAAGAACGACTTCACAAGTTCAATTCCTTTTTGTAACATCCCTTTAATCGGAATATTTCCAGACAAAACTGGGATACGCATTTCCCCACCACCAGATTGTTGGATCCCATATAAAACTAATCCTGTTACTGTGGAAAATTGTGGAGAATCTATTTCATCTACTAATCCTGAAAGTCCTTCAATCTTACCCAAACGAGCTGGGAAACCTAAAATATATTTTGCCTGATCTAGCACTCCAACAGTCTGAGCTCCACCTCCACAAATTACTAAACCAGAAGGAATTTGAGTACCATAACCACTTTTTTTAATCTCCTTGCCTACGTATTTAAATATTTCTTGTAACCTTGGTCTGATAATTCCATCAACAACAGCCTTTTTGGAAAGTTTCTGAATATCCTCTGCAATATTCAAAGATTTAATATCTAAAGCTTCCTCTTCTTTTTTCTTAACTACAGCATCTCTCACATCTTCTCCTACTACAACAGGAGCTTTGGTCAATTTACTAAGAGATTGTTTAATTTTTTCAGCAGACTCTAAGGATATTCTTAGCCCTACTGCTAAATCTGAAGTGATATGACGGGCACCAATTGGGATCACTGCAGAATAAGATACAGATCCATCAACAAAAATTACTACATCTGTTGTCTCCCCACCAATATCTACCAAGACCACACCTAACTCTTTTTCTGTATCTGTCAAAACTGCTGTAGCAGAAGCAATTCCTCCAAAAACTAACTCATCAACATCACCAACTTCTGAAACACACTTAACCAGATTTCTCATAGAAGTTGAAGAACCTGTGATAATATGAGTTTCTGTTTCAAGCCTAATACCAGTCATACCAACTGGATCTTTAATACCTTCCTGCCCATCTACTGTGAAAGTTCTTGGGATTACATGCAAAATTTCCCTGGATGCAGGTAAGGCAATAGCACGGGCTGCATCATTTACCCGCAGAACATCTCCTTCTTTAATCTCTCCTTCTGGCTGGGCAACAGCTACAACTGCATGAGAGTTTATACTTTCTATTTGTGGTCCACCTGTTGCTACATATGCATGAGAAATGGAATAACCTGCCATTCTTTCTGCCGCTTCAACAGATTCAGTAATAGCATTGACCGCTTCAACAATATCAACAACCTGATTTTTTCTGACCCCTTTAGAGGGTGTGGAAGATGCACCTATAATACTAATTTTTCCGTCTTCTCCAACTGATGCAATTAAGGTAGCAACTTTAGAGGATCCTACATCAATAGCACAAATTACTTTGTCCTTGGCCATTACTTACTCCTTGGGGCATATTTTACAACTGGTTTATCAAAACGAAGATCTATAAAAACCATAATTTCTTCATCTATTTTAGCTTTATCGAGGATCAGTTGTAAAGCAGCAAGTTGGTTTTGAACATCCTTATTCAAATTAAAAATTATGATACTTGAAGAGTGTACCAACATATTTCCTGATGAGTAAATTCTAACCTCTAAAATGGGCAAGCTAAGAACTTTTAGTTTATCGAATATATTCACTAAATCCGCCACTTGTTTGTGTTCCAGTTTAGTCCCAATTTTAAGATTCATATCCCAAAATAAAATTGACGGTATGTACTGTGTTTCAAATGTTTGTGCAAAAACTACTCCGTCACTATCAACCAAAAATTGATTTGGGCTCTGGGCGGCTGAAGGAGTAGCTTGAGCTGACTGGGTTGAGATTTTTTGAAACTGGGATAAAATAGCTGAAACAGATGCTTCTTCTAACTGTGTGGGTCTAAAAGATAAAACAGCTTCACGCCCAACAAACTCTAAATTAACTTTATTAGGTACCATCGGGTGAACAAGAAGTTGTTTTATACAAGGATATTTATTTTGTGTATTTTCTAATATTTTCCTCGCAGAAACAAAGAAAATATTTTGATTATCAATCTGTACTTCAGCTTTAAGTTCTTTTATACCCACACAATTTATTTTATTGAGGGTAATATCCACTGTATTTACTTTAAACAGATTTGATCCAAAGACTAAAAAGGTAAGTATTAGGATAGCTATAAATGTAGTAAAAATTAAAAGTTTTTTACTACTTTTTCTCTTAAACCTTTTTGAAAACATACTTTCATTATAAATCCTCGGTATCTACTAATAAAACTGTTTCTACTGCTAATCTTTTTGCAGCTCCCAGTTTTACAACCTCACTTGATTTTAAAGCATTTTTTTCCAAAGTATGAAGTTTTCTTAACATATCTAATATATTTTTCTTAAAAGACTCTGTATCTAGCTCATTCTGATAAAGAATTCTAACTAAACCTAACCTTTCAAAATATCTTGCATTCTTAACTTGTTCATTTTGATAAAGAAATGGGAAAGGAACAGCCAAAACTGGTTTATGTAAGTAGGCTGCTTCAATCAAAGTATTTATTCCCGCTCTGCTAACTATCATATCAACTTGAGATAAAATTGTACCCATATTATCAATAAATTTTTTTACTAAATATCGATCACTTTGTTTACTCATTAATCTTTCGTAATCTTTAAAATTTGAATCACCTGTTTGATGAATTATACAAACCACCTTTAATAGATCATACAAAGAATCTTCTACTGCCTTATTTATAGTATGTGACCCTTGATTTCCACCTGTTATTAAGATTACTGGTAATTTATTACTGAGAGCTTCCTGAAATATTTTTTTATATTCACTACTTAAGACTCCTTTCGGATTTAAAATTTCTTCTCTAATAGGATTTCCGGTTATAATTGCATTATCTTTTTTTGCAAAATTATTAGCTTCAAACCCAACTGCGATTTTATCTGCAAATCTTGCTGATATTTTATTGGCCAGGCCAGAGACTAGTGTTTGCTCGTGAACCAAAATAGGTATTGACCATAGCCAACCAACAATCACCAAAGGTACAGCTACATACCCCCCAAAAGACAAAATAATATCAGGTTTTTCATTTAGAATAATATAAAAAGCTTGAATAAAACCTATTGGCAATTTTAATAAAGATAAAACTGTTAATAAATCAAAATTTCTACGCAGCCTCCCAGTAATAATTGTTAAATACTTCACCCCCATCTTGGGTAAAATTTGGGATTCTTGAGAAATAGTTTTATCGCCCTCTTGTGTAGTTTTTCTGCCCACATACAATATTTGAGTATTTTTAAACTTTTTAAGTTCCTCAATTACCGCTAATGCTGGTGTGAAATGTGCCCCTGTAACCAATATCTTCATCCTCTAATTCTACGTCATCATACACCTCCAATCAATTATTAGCCTCATAGGGTTGAACCTTGTGAGGCTGACAATAACATGTTATGCTCAATTTATGCCTTCGCGTAACCGAACAAAAAAGTATATAGCAGAAAGTTATTACCATATCTATAATCGCGGTGTTGAAAAAAGGCTAATTTTTCTTGATGAACAAGATTACGGTGTTTTCCTTTCTTATCTTAAAGAATACCTTAGTTTTAGAGATGATAAGGAATTATCAAATAAACTATCAGACCCAAATATTTATTATAAGGAGAGAGGCGGAATCCTAAGAATATTGAGGCTTAATAACTTCTTTAGTGAAATTATTTTGTTAGCTTATTGCTTAATGCCAAATCATTTTCATTTTTTTATTAAACAAAAGGATGCTCAATCAATTGATAAATTTATGCAATCTCTCTCTACCCGATATGTTATGTATTTTAATAGAAAATACAAAAGAATAGGAACCCTATTCCAGGATATTTACAAGGCAGCGAATATAGAAACTGACAACCAATTTATTTATATGTCAAAATATATTCATAAACAAGCCATTATCCACAATCTACGCACACAAGGTTCAACCTTGCAAGGCTGGGAGCAACCATCCTCTTATCAAGAGTACCTTGGGAAAAGAAAAACTGAGTGGGTTCATCCAGAAGAAATACTAAATTATTTTTCCAAAACAAACTCTAAACTTTCATACAAAGCATTCGTAGAAGAAAAGGAAGATTTTTCACCTATTGAAGGTAAATTACTAGAAGAAGTTTAGAAGGTTGATTTTATGTACTTTGTTTTGAAATATTAAGTAAAATTCCAATTGCTGCCAGGTTTGCAACTAGTGCTGATCCTCCATAAGAAATAAAAGGAAGAGGTACTCCAGTTAAAGGAAGTAGGGCCACCATAGATGAAAGATTAATAATAATTTGAATACCTAACCAAGAAGTTAGTCCAATTGCCAAGATTTTTCCAAATCCATCATCTGTTTGTCTTGCTATTTTGAATCCCCTATAGATAACAAGTGCAAATAAAGCCAATACAACTAAGCTTCCTACAAATCCAATTTCTTCTCCTATTATTGCAAAAATAGAATCAGTTGTGACCTCCGGGATATATTCAAACTTCTGACGGGATTGTCCTAACCCCAAGCCAAAAAGTCCCCCAGAACCTAAAGCAATCAGTACTTGTGCTATGTGATATGTAAATCCTTGTGTGTCAGAAAATGGATCTAAAAAAGCCAAAATCCTTTTTATTCTATATGGGGATGTTAGTACTAATCCTAAAAATGTCAGCAGCCCAACTGGCAAAAGTATCAGGAACTGCCATATTGGAGCTCCACTTACAAAATACATAACCGCAGCCATTAAAGTAAAAACAATTGTCGAACCTAAATCTTTTTGCAGGACAGCAGTAATAAAAATTACCGTGGTTAAAAATAAGAGAAACCATTTTATTGACAGTTTCTTTTCAAAGATAGAAGCTAAAAATATTGCTCCTGTAAGTTTTATAATTTCTGCTGGCTGGACTGTAAAAAAGCCTAAATTTAACCATCTGTGTGCTCCCCCACCAGATACTCCTAAGCCTGGAATAAAAACAGCTAACAAAAGCAGTAAAGAAATCCCTATCAAAGGAAATGAAATTTTTCTCAAAAGATGATAATCAAACATGCTAAAAAAGGCTCCAATCAAAGTGCCCAGTACTACCCAGATTAACTGTTGTCTAATATAGTAGTAACTATCTTTAAAATCTTTAAAAGCTTGAATAACAGAAGAGTCATACACCATAACTAGCCCAAATATCACCAAAACTACCACTGTTATAAGAAGTGGCATGTCTAAATTCTTAGTTTGAGTAGTTAATGGATAGCGTCTTGCTCTCATAGAAATAGATTATTTTGAGATCAGACCTAACCAGAGTCCAAATATTGCCAAAATTGCACCGGCCAACCAAAACCGTAAAACTACTTTTGGTTCCTCCCAACCAACATATTTAAAATACATATGTATTGGAGAAACAGGAAGTATTTTTTTGTGTAAAAATCTTTTGGAAAGTATTTGGGCCAAGGAAGAGGCTACTATAAATACATACATCCCTCCAATAATAGCAAGCGCCATTATCTTACCAGTTAGAAGACCCACAACTGCTAAAGTTGCACCAAATGCAAATGCCCCAGCATCTCCTAGAAAAATCCTGGCAGGATAGACATTAAAATAAAGAAATGAAAATAAAGTCCCAAGCCATATTCCTACAAAAACAGCTAGAGTCAAATTTAAATATGCAGATGCAAGAGCCAAAAGTGCAAATAAACAGATTGCTAAAAGTCCTGTTGATAACCCATCCAATCCATCAGAAATATTATAAGCATTTGCGAAAGAGACAATGACAAAAGCTGCAATTGGTATGTACCAAAACCCGACTACAAAATTCCCCAAACCAGAAATATATAAGTTATTAAACCCGAGAGTAGAATAAAGTAGGAACCCTATTATTAAAGCTAAAATAATTTGAATAATAAACATAAACTGTCTTGGCAAGCCCAAGATTTTACCTTTACGCTTAAGTCTAATCCACCTGATATCATCTATAAAACCCAAAGCTCCAAAAGAAACAAGGGTGAAAAGAAGGATTTTTAAAATAGAAGGATCTGGAAAATGAACAAAGATATTATATACCAAACTCAAGAGAGTTAAGATTAAAATTAATAAAATTCCTCCCCCACTCGGAGTATTTACATCACCCTTCATTAGTCTGTTATGGATTGGTAATCGGGATATTTCTTTATCTATTGGCCCTATCTTTTCAAACTTACGTTTAAGATAAAAAAGCAGATCTATAAAAGGCACTATAAAAATGCTTGTGACTACAAACGAGAGTAATATTAAACCCAGTAAATTAGCCATTTTTCTTTGCTATTCTTTTTACCACTTCATCCAGTCTAACTGCTCTTGAGCCTTTAATCAAACATATATCTCCACGCCCTAAAGTTTTTAAAAGATGGGAAACTATTTGTGAATTTTGTAAATCACTAACTAATCTTTCTTCTAAAAAGCCTAAACTCAAAAGTTCTTCTGCAATATATTTAGTATCACCCTGACCCAAAAATACCATATCTACTTTTTCTCTAAAAATTTGCGAAGCTAACTCTCTATGTAGCTTTTCTGAAAAAACACCCAGCTCTTTCATTTCCCCTAAAACTAAGATTTTACGTCTACCTGGTACTTGCATTAGGGTATCAATTGCAGCTATAGCTGCAGCTGGAGAAGAGCTATATGTATCATCTAAAATAACTGAACCATTTGGTCCAGATATGGGTTGTAACCTATGTTCAGCTGGAGTAAGACTCTCTAATGCCTTTTTAATTTTTATAAGCGGAATGTCTTCTATTACACCTAAAGTTGCTGCAGCAAGCGCTAGATAGACTTGATGCTCTCCCAATAACTGATATTCCACCCTTACTCTTTCTACTCCATAATTGAGCTCAAAAATAGTCCTAAAATTTTCTATCTTAATATTCCCAGCCCAGACTGAAGCACTTTTATTATCTCTTCCAAAATAAACCACTTGAGCTTTGGTTTTGGAAGCTAATTGTTTACTCCAAACATCATCTGCATTTAAAATTGCTATTCCATCTTCTGGAAGTTGTTCTACCAGCTTACCTTTTTCTAAAATTACATCCTCTACATCACCTAAATATTGTGAGTGTGCATAAGATATCTTTGTTACAATTGCTGTTTTTGGTTTAACAATACTAAGGTAAAGATCCATTTCCCCCTTGTATTCCACCCCCATCTCCAAGATAACTTTTTTAATCCCAGGTCTAATACTAAGTATGGTTAAAGGAATATTTAAAATCGGTTCTAAATTTGGTTTTGTTGTTAGAGTTTTGTACTTTTGTGATAAAACTGCATTAATTGCCTCGATGGTTGTAGTTTTACCTACAGAACCGGTTACACCTACAAACATACTAGTTGGATATAATTTTGCGACCTGTTTGGCCAAATAAATCCTAAGCAGATGAAAAGGTTTCTTAAAACGTTGAGTGATATCCATTGCTAGTTTTCCTCCCTTTTAATAATTGCTCCTAAACTAGCTAATCTTTCTACAGGATCTTCATAACCACGTTCAATTAACTCAGCCTTATGTATAATACTTTCCCCTTTGGCAATGAGTGCTGCCAACACAAGAGCCATTCCTGCTCTAATATCTGGAGTTTCAAGCTCTCTCCCTTTTAGTGGGGAGGGTCCATAAATAAAAACTCTATGTGGATCTGCAATTGTAATATTTGCTCCCATGGACATTAATTTATCTGTAAAAAACATCCTACTTTCAAACATCCAGTCGTGACACAAAGTTACCCCCGAGCTTTGCGTTGCCAGTACTATAAAAACACTCATTAAATCTGTAGGAAATCCGGGCCAGACATTTGTAATCAGGGTTGGAACTGCTTTTATGCTAGTTGAACTAAATTTTATATTGTTTTTATCTATCTCACAATTTACTCCAAATTTTTTCAAAGGAAGCAGTATCGGATCTAAATCAGTATCATCTAAGCCTTCCATTACAATTACCCCTTTTGTAATAGCTGCAGCTGTGGCATAAGTACCTATCTCAATATAATCAGCTCTAATTCTAAAGTTTACTCCTTTTAATTTTTGCTTTCCTTGTATCACCAAAGTATCTGTTCCTATTCCTTTTATTAAAACACCCATTTTTAAAAGCATCCTACATAAATCTACAATATGCGGTTCTGATGCACAGTTTCGAAGTTTTACAATTCTTTTTCCTAAACTACAAAACAAAATTAAATTTTCCGTAGTAGTAACTGAGCGTTCTGGTAAAAAAACATCAATCTGTCCTTTTTGAGAGTTTTTAAATATTAACTTGTAACTTAGGTCATCTTGTTCATAATCTGCACCAACAGCTTGAAAACTTTCTAAATGTGACTGTATGCCCCGTTTACCAATAATATCTCCTCCAGGATGATAAAACTGCACCTTACCAACTCTTGCAAGGATTGCTCCTACTAAAACAATTGAACCTCTAAGTTTGATCATCAATTCTTTGGGTAAGTTACCTGAAACTTTAGTTGCTTTTATTGTTAGTGTGTTTTTTTTTCTGCTAACATCTACCCCAATACTCTCCAAAATCTCAATTAAAGACTGGGTGTCTGAAATTTGAGGGATATTTTCTAAAGTTACTTCACTTGATGTTAAAAGCGCTGCAGCAATACAAGGAAAAACGGAGTTTTTGTTACCAGAAATTTTTATTTTACCTTCTAATTTTTTACCACCTTCTACGATATATTTCATAGCTTCGATTTAACTTTTAAGTTTACAGAAAGCACTATATCTTTGCGTAAATTAAGTTCATGTATCGGTATTATCTCAACTTCTCCATCTAAATTCAAAACTCTAATGCTTTCACACTTTTCTTGCAACGCACGATTTATAAAAATATTTCCTCCTATACTACCAGTCATAGATTCAAATTCTTCTGATTGCAAACCTTGTTTTTTCAAAAACTCTACAAATTTATGCATAGTTACTCCACTTTCTACCTCCATTACAACGCTATCTACTCCTACACCTGTCTTTGAAACTTTACCTTTAATAGAAGTAATTTTAATATTTTGAGTTCTATTTTTGATAATAACCCCATCAAACCCATTATCAGACATGGCTATTTTTGAACCTGTGCCTATCAATAAAAATGGAACTTTAAGTTGACGGCACTCATCAACTAATTTGATAATTTCTCTATCTGCAATAACTACAATAAAAAGCTTAGCTTTACCTCCAAGTTTTAAAGCAGTGTGGTTGGAAATAGTTTCATTAAATTTAACTTTTTCCAGTCCAAATGAGTTTGCCAAAAGGCGTAATTTTTCATCCATTTTTAAGTGATTGTAGAGCAGCTTTGCTATCAGACCAGGGAATTTCTTTCTTACCATCATAATTCATAGAATTCTCATGGCCCTTTCCAAATATTCCTACTAAATCTCCTCTTTTTGCTAAATTATTTATAGCAAAATCAATAGCTTTTTCCCTATCTTTAATTACAAAATAGTCCTTATTCTCTCTATATTTATTCTGATCAATCCCTGCAATAATCTCTTTATTAATCTCATCCAAATATCCCCTTGGGTCTTCTGCTGTTATAACTGTAATATCTGCCAGTTGCGTAGAAATTTCTCCCATCATAGGTCTTTTCCCAATATCTCTTAAACCAGCACAACCAAACACTGCAATCAATCTACCTTTCGTTTCCTTTCTTAGTGTTTTTAGAGCTTGCTGCAATGCATTTGGCGTATGTGCAAAATCCACAATGATTTTAATTCCTTTATTATTTTCTACTTTCTCCATTCTGCCAGATAGAGATTTAAAATCTAATAAAGATTTCTTAATTACCTCATTACTTATTCCAAGACTTGATGCTACAGTAGCTGCAGCTAACCCATTTAAAATATTGTAGTCTCCAGGAATATTTAATTTTATAGGAAATTTCTTGGGATTAAAATCTGCATCTTTTGAAAATCCAAAACTTACAATGTTACACCCCCGAGGTGTGATATTAGCTAGTTTCTGGAAGTGTTTCTCATCTTTATTAAGCACAGCCACCTTAACCCTTCTTATTAGTTTTGCTTTAGCTTGAAAATAGCTTTCCCACGTTTTATGGTAATCTAAATGTTCATGAGTAATGTTTGTGATAACTCCTATTAAAAAATTAATTCCCAAAAATCTGTACTGATCTAGTGCGTGTGAAGTCACCTCCAAAACTAAGTACTCGTCTCCATTATCTAGAGCTTTCTTGGCATATTTCTGAACATCTGCTGGTTCCGGGCTGGTAACATGAAATCCTGTATCATAACTTTTATCGGCAATAACAGCATTAATTGATGAGACCATGGAAACCTTTTTACCTGCATCTTTTAAGATTTGATAAATCATATTTGTAGTAGTGGTTTTACCATCAGTTCCAGTCACTCCAATTACTTTTAAGTTGCGGGTAGGAAATCCATACAAGATATTTGCCAAAATAGCTTTAGGAAGATGATAAAAAATATTTATAAACTCTTGTGACAGAAAACTTTTAAGTAGATTCTTTAAAAAACCCATTGAGGCCAATTATATCGGAAATTAAGCTATTAAGCTATTGATCTGCCACCATCTACTGGCAGGATTACCCCTGTAACAAAATCTGCATCAAGTAGATACATTACAGCCTTTGCTATTTCTTCTGCTCCTCCCCAATGTCCTAATGGAGTATTTTTTAAAGCTTCCTTACTTTCCTCTTCAGTTAAATCTGGTGGTCTTAAAATTGGTCCTGGAGCTACAGCATTAACAGTAATTCCTGGAGCAAAAACCTTAGCTAAGGTCTTAGTAATGGAGTTTATCCCAGCTTTAGCAGCATTATATGCTCCATAATCCTCATATGGACTATTTAAAACTGACCAATCAGAGAAAAATATAATTTTTCCTTTAACTTCTCCTTCATTTTTTAGCATTTTTTGCCCAACCTCTTGTCCCAAAATTAAAGCACTTCCTGCAATTGCCCTATTTATATCCTCAAATTCTTTCATAGTTATTTTGCCAACAGGAGTTTTTGGGTAAGGTGCTGCCATATGGATTAGACCATCAACTTGTCCAAATTTCTTGATAGCCTCATCTACTAATTTCTTAATATCTTCTTCTTTAGAAAGATCTGCTCTAACAGAAATAGAATTTGGCAATCCTACCTCCTCCGGAGTTGTAAAGTATGAAATAACTAGGTTTGCACCCTTGGCACTTAAAGCTACAGCTACCTCTTTACCAATCCTTCTTGCTCCAGTTAGTATAAAAGTTTTACCTTGCAACTGCATAGATTTTGTACTTTTATATTACCATAGATGTATAATTCCCATTATGAAAAACTTAAATCCTGCTCAACATTTTATACAGATCTATAATGAGCTTGATAATTACATGCGCAAAACCTTGAAAATTGGAGATGAAGCAGATCATACTTATCTAATTTCCCAAATGGCGCAAAAGGGTCACCGAATTTTTGAAACATATGGTTTTGACTTGAGACAATTTGCCAGGCTTAGAAATGCTATTATTCACAATCCTTATCAAAATAATTCTCAACCAATAGCTCAACCAAACCCTGATATTGTAGAAAAATATGAAATGATCAAAAACTTTGTCATCCACCCTCCAAAAGCTTTATCTATTGCTATTCCAGCTCCTATAATTTTTACAGCCACATTTGATTCAAATATTCAACAGATTATGAAAATTATGATTGATAAATCCTACACTCATATCCCAATTATAGAAAAAGGGGTCATGGTTGGAGTTTTTTCTGAAAATAGTTTATTTTCTTATCTTTCAGCAAGCAAAGATATTCTGATCACTTCTGATGCGAAAATGGGAGATTTAAAGGAATTTATTCCATTCGAAAAACATCAAAATGAATATTTTGAATTTATTAATAAAGATGCTTTGCTTACTGAAGTAGAAGAAATTTTTAAAAAGGGGTTAAAAGACTTAAAAAGAATTGCAGTTGTTTATATTACTGAACATGGTAAAAAGGAAGAAAAACTTTTGGGAATGATTACTGCTTGGGACCTCGCAGGAAAGGAATAACAATGCCAAATCAAGAAGCCGATGAGGCTTTTAAAGCTTATCTTAAAGAAACTTACCCACATGATACTAGTTTTTTAGATGACGCAAATCCCTATCAAAACAGTCCAGCAGTTAGATTGCTTAGATATATGGTAGGTGATGACCAAATTACAGGTTCTGCTTATGCGTGGGGTAAAACTGCCAGAATTATTTGTGAGCCAGCCTATCAAGCTGCTGTTAGCAATACTGAAGGTCCAGTGGTAGCTTTAGATCTGTGTTCTTCTTACCCAATCTGGCCACAAATCCTAAAAGACCAACGAAAAATGGATTGCTTCGATTCTGCTGGTATGTATGCAGGACTAGTAGTAAGAGCTTTACAAACTAAAACAGGCACACTCTTACCTGGACTTAGTATACCTACAGTAGGAGACCTAGACGATATTGCCAAGCGAAGAATCAGAGATACAGTTTCTCCTAGAAGATCTCAGGCGAGACTTCTGATGCAAACAGCTGTTGGAGAATTGTTGGCTGATCCACCCAAAGATAATAAAGTTCAGCAGGCAGTCGAAAGATTAATGTCTAAATTCGACTCCTCGGTTCTTGTTTTTGGTAAGGCATTTGAACTCGAAGAATTAGTAGGCAGAGGTAGATGGGAAACACTCGTACCAAAAATGGGGGTTAGAACGTTTAATCAAGAAATAGCATTATTAGCTGGCAATGATCAAATTGCAGCCCAACTTGCAAAAGATATTGCTACTTTCTTAGTTAACGCTAGTTTATATTCATTGAGACAACACACAGTCGTCAGCTTAGATATTGAAAGCCCAAACGTGATTACTGAAAATGCTCAAAAAAGTTTCCCTGGATACATTAAAGGTACTAAATTTTTTAGGAGTGCTGGGACATTTGAAAACCATGCTATTGGTAATATCTTTGCTCTACCTTTTGCAACTGAATCAGCTACTTTTATCAGTTGTGTTGAAGGTTATCCATTTTATTTCAAGAATTTATCTATGGAAGAACATGAAAGTTTTGCTGACTCCATAGCAAGTACACTAAAACCTGGAGGTCAAGCAGTTTTCTTCCCCTGGCATCTAAACCGATACCGAAGAGGTGGAAGACAATTATTAAACGAAGTTGAAAGAAGATGGCAAACACAAGGTTTAAAAATAAAGAAGAAGATTTACTATAAAGGAGACCTGGAACATCAAATGGGAGATAGGGAAACAATGTTGACTATGCACTCACCAGTTTTTTGGGATAGAACCAGAAGTAACTTAACAGCTTTAGTTTTAGAAAAACCTAAATAATCTTACTCACTTGGTGCAATCTTAAAATATGGAAAAAGCTGTTTTGTAATTTCAAAAAAAGTTGGGGCTGCTGTTTCTGAACCAAAAATAGAAGCAGATGGTTGATCATAACGCACCAACATTACAAACTTAGGATCATCTGCTGGAGCAAATCCTACAAAGGAAGCTATAGTTTTAGTAGGATCATAATGCCCTGCTACTGGAATTTGAGCTGTACCTGTTTTACCTGCCACCTTGAAACCTTTTGGTTTATAAACTCTAGCCTCTCCTTTGTCTACAGCCTGCACCATCATTTCTGTAATAGTTTTTGCAGTAGACTCCTTTAGCACTTGTCTAATAACTTTTGGTTTGATAGTAAAGGTGGATTTTTCATCCTTAATTTCCTTTACTACTTGTGGCTGCATAAGATAACCTCCATTGGCAATAGTAGAGATTGCTCTAACCATTTGAATAGGGGTGACAGCAATGCCTTGTCCAAAAGAGGCTGTTGCCAAATCTATTTCCCTCCAGCCATTTTTAGACCTTAGATCTGGAGTAGCTTCATCTTGTAAATCTATATTAGTAAGATCCCCAAAGCCAAAATTCTCAAGATAGGAATAAAATTTATCCAAACCTAATTTCTTTCCTGTAAAAACCATCCCAGTGTTATCAGAATGAACTATCACGTCTGTTAAATTTGTATCTGGATAGTATTTATTATCCCAAGTTCTAATTAAAAAACCACCTATTGGTATAGGACCCGAGCAAATATCACATTTACTATCTGGTTTCACTACATCCTCATTTAAAGCTGCTGCCATCACCAATACTTTAAATGTTGAACCAGGTTCATATTGGTCTGCTACAACTGGGTTTTTATAATACTCCTTTGGGTATTTACTAAACTGAGCAGGATCATAATTAGGAAATGATGCTAGAGCCAAAATTGCCCCAGTTTTTGGGTCCATTACTACAACCGATGCAGATTTTGCACCATATTTTTCAATCCCTTGTTTCAAGATTCTTTCTACAATATATTGTATAGTCCTATCAATATTTAAAACCAAATTTTTACCATTGGAAGAGCCAGTACCCAAGAAATCACCTATTAATATAGGCAGTCCCAGGGCATCTTTTTCATTCTTTAAAAATCCGGGAATACCACGAAGCTCTCCATCAAAATAACCCTCTAGACCAAAGTAGCCTGTATTTTCACCCTTGGCATCAGACCCAACAAATCCCAAAAGATGGGCAGAAGATGAACTCTCTGGATAAAAACGGTTGTAGCTGCCGTCATATCCTAAACCTTCAAGACTCCCTTCTATTTGAGTTTTTAAATTCAGACTTATGTTTTTACGGAGATTTACCCAAAAAAGATCTTGTGATAATTTGGAAGTTAAATCTGCCTTAATTTCAAGCTCGTGTTTTTTTGTATCTACCCCATCTACAAGGTCATCAGCAGCAAAAATTTTTGCAAGAGTAGTTGCAATTTTATTTTTTTGATCATCGTTTAGGTTTTTAGGGTTAGTAAAAAGATTAAAAACAGGCTTGGAAGAAGCTAACACTGACATATCAGCAAAGTATATATTCCCTCTTTTTGCATCTTGTTTACTACCTACAAAATGCTGAATCTCTGCTTTTGCTTGCAAGGACTGTGCCTGTATTATCTGCCAGTAAAATAATCTTAAGATAATGGCAATTAAAAATGCCGAGAAACACAGCTGAATAAGTTTAATTCGCATCAATGAAGATATTGTATGCTTTTTGCCTCTGCTAGTCCAAGCAGGTTCGAGGCTGTAGCAACACTGCCCAAAGATATAAGCTTTGCAATATCATTTTCTAAAACCTGGTTTTCAAGCAGAACAGAAGCTTCAAGCTGCCTGATTTTATCAAACTTATCCCCATAAGTTACAAGCGTATTATTTGCCCAAATTTGCAAAATAGCTAAAACAGTTAAAACAAAACCACCTAAAATTAAGGCTTTGTTTGACCTCCAATTATTTTCTTTTTCCTCTAATTCTATTTTTTTTGTAATAGTCATAAAATTTTAAAAACTCTAAGTTTTGCAGACCTAGATCTTGGATTTTGTTCAACCTCTGCTTTATCTGATGTTATAGGTTTTTTTGTTAAAATCTCACCAAGTCCCAGTTTCTGCCACTTTCTAAAAGTATTTTTAACGATCCGGTCCTCAAGTGAATGAAAACTAATGACCAAAATAAAACCATCTTTTTTTATTTTTCCTAAAATCTTAGGCAAACCTTCCTCTAAAACATTTAACTCATCATTAACTGCAATTCTTAGAGCTTGAAACACTCTTGTGGTAGGATGTATCTTTTCTCTGTAACCTTTTTTTTGGTACACCTTTACCACTAAATCTGCAAGCTCTTTTGTGGTTTCTATCCGTTTTATGCTACGGGCGAAAACCACAAAATCAGCAATTGATTTAGCAAATTTTTCTTCACCATATTTATTAAATAATTCATATAATTCTCCTTTATTTAAACCATTTATCAGATCCAAGGCTCTAACTTCCAAACTTGGATCCATTCTCATATCCAAAAGGCCTGCCTTTGCAAAAGAAAAGCCCCTTTCAGGGATTTCTAGTTGTAGACTGGAAACCCCAAGATCCAAAATTGCACCTGCAAATTTGATCTCAGCGTCCGTCTGTAATAAATTATCAATGTCTCTAAAATTTCCCTGTATTAATTTAAAATCCTGTTCACTATAACCTGCACCCTGTAACCTACCTTTTGCTCTTTCTAAAGCTTGCGGATCAACATCTACTCCAAATATTTTTCCACCTCTTTTCAAGATTTCTAGAGCGTATCCACCATCACCCAAAGTTGCATCCAAAAACCAATTTCCTTGGATAGATACTCTCAAGATCTGTAAAACCTCATCTCTGAGTACAGATTTGTGGTAATTATCCATACGCTCTCCTTGCCTTACCAATATGCTTTTGCCAAAGTTTTAAATCCCAAATCTCAAAATGATCACCAACCCCAATAATTACTGCCTCTTTGATCTTACCAAATTCCAGCATATTCGGCGGTATTACAAACCTACCTTGATTATCCAACTCGATCAGTTGTGAGCTAGCAAAAAAATACTTCAGTTTGAATCTGTCTTCACTTGCTACTTCAGACAGCTTCTCACTTTCTTTTTTCCAATCCCTTAAACTATACCCTTCTACACAACCATCAAGGCCTCTTTTTAATACAATCCTGTTGCCCGCAAGCTTCCTAACCTGTCTTGGTAAAACAACCCGACCTCTTCCTGTAAATTTAACTTTTTCTGTACCCAAATACATGCACATGCATCTTTCTGGGCAGAATTGAGTTTATACAGGATCACCTGTTTTCACCATCTATAACCATTATTCACCTAATTCCACCATATTGTCAAGCCCCTTTTAGGGGCGCGACCCTGAGCGAAGTCGAATGGGTCAAGAGGGAAGAATTGACTTTTTAGAATATGATTGTTAATATCTTTACTAAGATTATGGCAATAAATGTAGTCGAATCTAAGATTTCAATTGGTCCAGTAGTATTATTGGGAAGACTTGGACCCACTATACATAGGCTGGATCATATGAGCCGATATACTAAACAAGGTGAGAATGTGGAAGAATATTGTGTAGACTTAGGTGATATCCAACAAGGAACAGAAATGGGAATGGGTGAATATTACGGAAGAACAGGCAGAGCAAATGGCAAAAGCATTTTTCTAAGACCATTCATAGAACATCATATAGTAGAAGAAAATATATTTGGAGGAGTTGAAACAATAAGTGGAAATAAAATAAATTCATCTTTTCTTCGAGGAAAGTTAAGATATTCTGAAAGAAATGCTGAAGGATCTGTAATTTTTATGGGTTTCAAGCTGCCTTTCATTAAAATTCCAAGTCTTAGTAGGCAAGCCTTATTTCAAACTAATCACCTTTAAAGTAGAATCATTATTTCTTAGGCACTAAGACTGCAAAGATGCCGGCTCCATTGGAGGAGGTTGTGAGTTTACTGCCATCTATTTTGGTATCCAGCTCTTCCCAAGCACTTGTTGAATCATTAAATCTAAATACCTTAGCATCAGCTGGTGGGTTTTCAGCAAGTTCCACAGTCACATTCCCAGTAGGTAAACTCTTCGCCATAGGCACATTTAACCCATAAACTTTGCCTAAAACTTGTTTTTCATTTGGCAGCTTTGGTGCTCCAGTTAAATCATTAACGATTGAATATCCTACATTTGCCAAGCTTTTCTTATCACTTACTGTATAGACAAGATGGTTATCTCCAGAGGTTAAAATGCCCAAAGCCACATCTGGTTTTTGCAAATGCCACTGGGTTATCACTCTGTAAGCTTTGTTGCCTTTTTTAATATGTAAAGTTAAAGTGCCGTTTTGGACACCTTTATCATATTTACAAACATTTTTAGAACATGTTCCAAACAAAATTTCCTGCTCATATTCTCCTTTTTTATCTTTTGTATCAATATTACCCACAACACCTCTATCAATACTGCCTGAGCCTCCCTCTCCATCTCCAGATACACTACCAGACTCTGGAAGGCTGGTATAAGCAAGTTCATAAGAAATCAAATCATAAGAGGCAGTTCTTTTTAGATTTAATACCAGAGCATTTCCATCATTTCTGGGGAATAAAAGAGCATAAGGGCCTTCTGGATCAAAAGCCAAATCTACTTCTTCTACAACTTGTTGATTATTAAAAAATGTCTTGAGAGTAAAAGAAAAACCACCAATCAAGATTACAGCTAAAATCGCTATAAAAATCACAGTTACTTTATGGGCAATTAATTTTTCTCTAATTTCTAGAATTGGCAGTTTATCCATTTACTTTTTCATTAATATAGTCTTTTAAGTCACTAATTTTAATTCTTTCTTGTAATGCTGTGTCCCTATCCCTAACTGTTACAGCATCATCTGACAGAGTCTGAAAATCTATTGTAATACACATTGGGGTACCAATTTCATCTTGCGCAGCATACCTTTTCCCAATATTACCCCTCTCATCCCAGGCTACCATGAAATCTTGTTTTAAATCAAGATAGATAGATTTTGCCTTTTCTATTAACTCTGGTTTATTAGCCAGAAGTGGAAAAACGGCAGCTTTATATGGGGCTAGCTTAGGGTGTAGCTTTAAGAGGGTCCGACCCTCTAATTCACTATATGCATCAATTAAGAAAAATAAAGCAGATCTATCCACCCCGGCAGATGTTTCAATATCCCAGGGGATATATTTTTCTTGAGTTTCCGGATCTATATAGCTTAAATCTTGACCTGAATATTTTTGATGCCTAGATAGATCCCAATCTCCCCTGTGATGTATTCCCATAAACTCTGACCAGCCCCAAGGTGCATTATATTCAATATCACAAGCAGCCAGAGCATAATGTGCTCTTTCATCATCTGCATGGTCCCTAAATCTTAAGTTTTCTTTTTTTAATCCCAAAGATAAATACCAATCAATCCTATTTTGTTTCCAGTATTCAAACCACTTTTCTCCTTCTTCTTTTTCTGGCTTTATATAAAACTGCACTTCCATTTGTTCAAATTCCCTGGATCTGAAAGTAAAATTACCTGGAGTTATCTCATTTCTAAAAGCTTTTCCAATTTGGGCAATACCAAAAGGGATTTTTATTCTGGTTGAATCCAAAACATTTTTAAAATTCACATGGACTCCATTAGTAATTTCCCCCCGAAGGTATATTTCTGATTGTTTTCCCTCCAAAACCCCTAAATATGCTTTAACAAGCAGATTAAACTGCTGTGGATCTGTCCACTCCACTTTTGTATCCTTATGAGATTCCTCGTGGGTTTCAATCTCATCAGCTTTATCTGCTCTAAACCTTTGATGGCAGACTTTACACTCAACTAACGGGTCACTAAAAGCCTCTACATGGCCTGAAGCCTCCCATGCCTTAGGATTCATCATAATAGCTGCATCCACCCCAACTATGTCATCCCTAAGTTGCACCATTTCTTTCCACCAAAGGTCTTTAATATTTTTCTTTAATAACACTCCAGCAGGCCCATAATCCCAAGTTCCACCTAAACCTCCATATATTTCAGAGCCAGGATAAACAAATCCCCGGCGTTTACAAAGTGCTACAATTTTTTGTAATAAATCGTTATCCATAATACCTACTCCTGTTATTGCGAGGAGCGCAGCGACGAAGCAATCTCTAGATTAAATCTTGAGATTCCTCGCTACGCTCGGAATGACAATTTAGACTTTCTTTAAAAACTGTCTACTTTTTAATTGCCCTTCTATTACTCTTTCTACATGATAGCGTAATATCCGCTCCAGTTCCAGAGCCTGATTTTCATCCAATGTTATTTTTTCTATATTGTCCCATGAATTAAACACCAAACCCTCTAGTATTTTTTTAGTTTGGATGGACACCCCAAGGGTGGAAAGGTAACTTTTGGAGTTAAAATCTATGAATCCTAAGACTGATAGTATTTTTACCTCAAATGCTCTTATAAGAATCTGTCTAGGATTCTTTTCTAACCTCTTTAGAACCTCTACTAGATGTTCGTACAAAATCCCATTCTCTTGATTTTCCGCTGTAAGCTTATCCATTAGCTCAATAATATGATAAGCATAAGTTGATAAAGTGAGGTCTTCTTTCAACTTTTGATAAGTATCCAAAGATGTGGCCTCAGTTAAGATAGGCATACCTTTACCCTGGTGAAGATAAATAACCACCCGATTAAGCAGTTCTACATTCCCAGCTCTTCTTGAAGTAATACGTCTTACTCCTTTTGCTACAACCGCAATTTTACCTTTATCTTTGGAAAAAACTGTCAGGATCCTATCTGCCTCACCAAAATTTCTTCTTTTTAATACTATGCCCTCTGTCTTAAAACCAGCCATCAAGTCTTAAATTTAAACTCTTTATCTGTATCTAGTTTAAAATCAGGCATAGATCTGCCATTAAGCTTTATTTTATAAGTAAAATCTTTAGCTCCTGGCTGTTTTTGAATCAGAATTTTATATTCCCCAGAAGGGGAGTATGGAATTATGTATTCTAATTCTAGTTTTCTACTATTTTGTGGCCTAACTTGGATAAAGCCTTCAAATACAGTTTTATCTAAATCCTCAATTGTATTTATTGGATCATCAGATCCTTTGGAAGAAATTAACTTACTTCCTTTTGGCACATAAAACCTGACATAATCCCTATTTATTCCATTTAACCAAACACCAAATGGCTGATCATTTTTATACTCAATTGTAATTTTTTTCTTGTATGTACCATCAGATTGTTTATTAATTTCTTGACTAACAGTTTGGTTAACATAAATATTAGATTTTCCCCCAGCAAAGTTAGAATCATTTATATGTAAATAGTCACCATCATATACTTTTATTTCCCCTGTCCAATTAAGATTTGCCAAAGCCCTTTGGGCAGATGATTCATGCATATAGAAAATTACATGCTTATGGTTTGCCAGACGTACAATTGTTGCAATAAGCTCTGGCACTTTTGCAATATCTGCACCCAAGGATCTGGCTAAGATTTGTTGCATTAACACCCCCAAAATTGCTTTTCTATCTTTTTCACCTTTTGCAGCAACTTCCGCATAAGATTCCAGTTCATAGATAACATTTGGGCAATTACATCTTTTATCTATCTCCGATGAGTATTTAGTTCCATACACTTCAATCGGACCTGTGATTTCAATTAGTTCCTCTACCACTTGAGTATCAATGTACATAATCCCATCAAATGGTAAGCCTTTACCCAACATTTGATACATTCTTTCAAACTCATAGGCAGAAGTTGGAACATTTGGAGAAATATTAGAATCTCTCATACTCCAAGCTTTCCTTGGTTTTCCATCTACCTCTGGTAAATATTTAACAATAGGTGTGGGTGGGGAAAGAGGACAAATTTTAGTTAAACACACATTTAAAAGTTGTTCATCAAGACGGTAGATATCATCAGATGTACTAGTGTTAACTTGACCTTTATCCAACTTTAAATCTGCATAAGCTGTTAAAAAACCTCCAGTTGGACGAATTTCCTTATCATTTTGGAACAAAAGCAAGTAATTTTTCGCGCCATTTGCCCCCAATAAATTTGGAGTAATTTGCAATGCATCTCTATGGTCTTTTACAGCTCCACTTATGCCAGTAATAAAGTCTCTAGCAGTTCTAACTAAAATTCTTAGTTGTAAACCTCTAAAGTTTTCCGGATATTTTTCTGAATCAATGTTTTTTACTTTATTCGCAGCTTTCTCTAAACCTGGCTGGATAGTGTCAAGCTGCGGGATAACTTTTTCCAAAATTTTCATTCCTTGGGCTACTCTATCTTGACCTGCAATAGGTGCACCTGTAAAACCTAACTCTTGCTTATAAGGCTCTAAATTGGTAAAGACTTTCTGGGCAACATCCAACTCTTCAATTCCTGCCTCCACTAAATTTTTAGCATCAGAGTAGTACCCCCCAGCAAGCGGAATCCACTGAAAAACAAAAAATACATTCAAGGGAACATCCAGTTTTTGCAAAGATCCTTTAACACCACCAATCTCCTTCTTTATTGCATCATAGTTTTGAGATTTATAAGCCTCACCTAAAGATGTGGCATGCTTTTTTAAATCCTTGGCTCCCCAGTAGAGCAAAAAACCACAAATTAACAAAAGTGTTATAAAAATGCCCAAAACTATTAAAAGATGGGACTTTCTTTTTTGTTTTGCTAACCTATCAATATGTCTATTTATACTAACCAGAGCCATAAAATTTTAAATTGCTCCTTTACCAGAAATAACAGCAGGGACTGTTTCTAAAATAAGCCAGAAATCGTAAAGAATTGACCTTTTTTGTACATACTTTGCATCCATTTCAACTCTTTTATCAAAGTTAATAGTAGATCTCCCTGAAACTTGCCAGATTCCAGTCACTCCAGGTTTCCCTGATAATATGATTTTAACAAATTTTCTAGATTTTGGATATTTAACTTGTTGCTCTTCTAACTCAAAAGGATAATAAGCCCTGGGGCCAACTAAACTCATATCACCTTTTAAAATATTAAAAAATTGAGGGAACTCATCTATAGAAAATCTCCTAATGATTTTGCCAATATTAGTAATTCTGGGATCATTAAAGATTTTATAACTATTCTTTTTATATTGTTCTAAAAGTTGGGGATTTTGCTCCAAAAGATCCTGAGCATTTTGGACCATAGATCTAAACTTATACATCCTAAAAAGCTTGCCGTTTCTTCCTACCCTATTTGGAGTATCTGCCAAGATTGGACCTGGAGAGTCTATCATAATTGCTAAAGCAACCAATAGAAAAAGCGGTGAAAGGATTATGATCCCTAAAATACTGCCCAAAATATCTATTAATCTTTTTAAAAAATTGTAAATCATAGATTACAGGCAGTTTATACTTTAGTTAAAGCGTGCTGGAAGGCTTGTTTAAATTGTTCAAAACTAAATCTGTCCGCTTGCTTTCTACAATCCATTGGTTTAATTTTAACACTCTGCAGTCTTTTTAGAGCCGCTATTAGATTATCTACTTGTTGGGGCTCAAAAAACAAGCCTGACTTTTCATCTATAACAGTCTCTCTTGCTCCTCCAATACTTGCAGCTACAACTGGTTTCCCTAAAGCTTGTGCCTCAAGAGAGGTCAAACCAAAATCTTCCTCTCCACAAATTAAAAGTGTTCTGCAACCACTCATAACTTTTACTACTGTCTCATCATCTACATTCCCCATAAACTCTACTCGATTCTTACTGCTTTGTTTTTTTAAAGAATTCATTTCTGGACCTGTACCAATAATTTTTAAGGGAGCATCTAATTTATTACATGCTTTTATAGCAATATCCACTTTTTTATATTTATTCAACCTTGATACTACTAAAAAATATCCTCCATCAAAGCTCTTAATATTTCTAAATCTATCTAAATCTACAAAAGGGTAAATTACCTCGCTATCTACTCTGTAGATTTTTTTAATCCTTTTTCTAGCATTCTGGGAACCTGCCAAAAATAAATCTACTCTCCTTGAAGAAATTGTGTCATAAAGTCTTAACTTACTAAGTAAGGGTTCAAGTAATCCAAAACTTTTTTCACCAGAGAAATGCCATAAAAATCTAGGTGGAGTATGACAATAGCAGATATGTTTAGTTCCTGGTTTGGTTAAAATCGCCTTAGCAAAACGGGTGGTGTGCGAAATGACCAAATCAAAATCATCAAAATTAAATTGTTCAAAAGAAATTGGATAAAGTGGGAGTAAGATTTTATACAAAAATTTCCAACCTGGAATATTTTGTAAAAAAGAAGTAACTATTTTTTTTTGTCCAAATCTTTTTTGTAACTCTTTATTACTTTCATCATACACAGAAGTGTAAATTGGAGCCTCTGGAAAAATTTTACAAAGTCCTTCTAGTACTCTTTCTGCTCCACCCCACTGGACTAAATCATCATGAACTATTGCCACTTTCATACACTTTCCTCGTATATCTTAAGTGTTGTTCTTGCTAATTTTTCCCAACTAAATAATTTATATCTTTGTTGTCCTTTTTCAATCAGCATCTGCCTTAAACTTTTATCATCTAAAACTTGTTTAATTTTATTTGCCATATCAGTCACATCTTTTGGGTTAAAATAAATACAGGCATCTCCACCTACCTCTGGCAAAGATGCAGAATTTGATGAAACAACGGGTACTCCCATTGCAAAAGCCTCAAGAATTGGTAGTCCAAACCCTTCATCAAATGATGGCATTACAAAAACTCTAGCTCCTTTATACAAAGCTATCAACTCCCGATCATTAACATAACCTTTGTAAACAATCCCTTCATCTTTATATTCTTGCTTTATCCTTTGCCAAAAATAATGATCATGCCCTGCTAAGTAAAGTTTTAAGTTAGGGTAATCGTTTTTAAGTAACAGAAAGGCCTTAATTAATCCCTCTACATTTTTATGCGGATGTGCATTGCCTACATAAAAAATATATGGCTGTTTAATACTGTATTTATTCATCACCTGATCAATTATTTCTTCCTTCATTATCTTCTCGACCGAGAATATTTTGCCGTCAACTGCTTCATAGGTCACAACAATTCTATCCTTATCCAATTTCCATTCCTCAATCAATAAATCTTTTACATAGTTTGACGGAACTAGAATTTTACTTGCATTATTTATGGCATTATTAAAAACTTGATCATACCCAACCTTTTTAATTTTATAAATAATAGGATTTAAAGTTGTTGCCCTTTTCATCTGAAAATTTTGATGAATAAGATCATGAATTGTTACTACAAATCTGCCCTTATAAAAAATAGGGATGTTAAAGTGGGGAAAATGTACTAAATCCAATTTGTAGCTACGAAGAAGTTTAGGAAATTTTATTTGCTCTTGTAATCCATACCATCCAAAATTTGCTCTAACCTTTTGAAAATTTTTAGGTAAGGTTACTTCATCAAAGTTTTTATCAAGCAAAAAAATAAAGTATTCGTTTTTACTGTCCAAAGTAGCAAGATTCTTAATTAAATTCCTGATATATCTACCAATACCCGCCTCTTGATAAAACCTTGCATCAATTCCAATCCTCATGGAAATAATTATAACAGCAAGCTGTTGAAAGCGTAGCTGTTTCAAGCTTTGCTTATAACGCAAAGCGATTATACGCTAAACATGCATTTTGTGCCTGGCTAAAAACCATCTAAGGTTAATTCCTAAGTACACTAAAGCGTTAATAAAGAAGGGGTATTTTTTCTCTAAATGCTTTTTATAAAATATTTTCATCGTTATATAAAAAGAGTTCAGTGCCCTTTTCCTTGAGGTATCTTGGGCAGTAGATATTTCTTTGCTATGAAGCTTTATGCCAGATGTTATGCCCTTATGATGCAAAGCTACTACATCTGGTACATATATTATTTTAAATCCCTTTTCTTTTATCCTAAAACATAAATCTATATCTTCTGCATATAAAAAGTAATCCTCATCAAAAAATCCCACTTTATCTAATACTGATTTTCTAGTCATAAAAAAAGCCCCAGAGATACTATCTACCTCATGTTCAGTTCTCATATCTTTATAAGTTTGGTGATATAAACTGTCATCACCCAGAGCGAAATATAAAAATGAAACCCAGGGAGTAGGAAAACCTCTGTGTGAGGCCCAATCAATAGACCCATTTTTATGTTCCACTTTACAAGAAGCAGCCCCTACATCAGTATGAGTTTTCATAAAAGTTAACATATAATCTAAGGTATGTGATGAAACAATACAGTCAGGGTTAAGAAGTAAAATATACTCACTTCTAACTTTTTTTAAAGCTTGGTTATTTGCTTTAGCAAAACCCAGGTTCTGTGAATTTTTAATATAATTTACTGTAGGATGTTTTTTTTGTGCCTCATCAATACTACCATCACTTGAAGCATTATCCACTACCCAAATATCTAATTTTATTGATGCAGTTTGCAAAGAGTCTAGGCAGTCTAATAAAAACTGTCCACCGTTATAATTTACTATAATAATACTTAAATTATCGTCCAAGTTCTTTATATATATCACTTAATTTAGCTGCTATTGGATCCCAATCATATTTTTCACCCACCATCTTTTGGGCGTTTTTTGCAATCTTTTGGTAAAGACTTGAATTATTTATCAGTTCCACTGAAGAGTCTGCAATCTCTGCAGGGGTATCTGCAATTACTACGTTCACCCCATCTTTGGCATATGTTCCGCCTATTCCTATAGAGGTAGTAACCACTGGTAGCCCTGATGCAAAAGCTTCAAAGTTTTTATATCTTGTACCTCCTCCTCCATAAATAGGGGCGACTAACAAAGTTGCTTTTTGATAAGCCTCCCTTGCATCTTTAACTTCTTCAACTTTAATATCTGCACTCATCCTATCAGCAAAAAAATTCTGAGCATCTTTACCAACAATCCAAAGTTTAGTATTTGGAACTTGTTTTTTAATAAGAGGCCAGACTTTTTTAAGCAAAATTTGAGCAGCTTCTCTATTTTGTAACCAAGTAAAATTACCTAAATATAAAATAATTGGCTCTTTGGAACGGTTCGCCACTTTTTGACCAAAATATTTGCTATCTACTCCGTTTGGCACAATATCTACGTCTAAATTTGCAACTTCAGAGGTCATAATTTTCTTATCCTCATCAGACATAGCGACAACTTTGGCAGCTTTTTTCCAATATTTAAGTTCCCAATATTTCATCTTTGCAACATCAAGAAAAAGTAAAGGTTTGATTGGTAAAATTTTTGATTCTTCTGCAAAATGCCTATAAACCAAATATTCAATTGTCTGCTCTGCTAAAAGTATTGGCACAGTAGTATTAGGAATATGCGGCATTACATAAAAAGTTTCTGCATGGATAAGATCAAATTTTTCATCTTTGAGTTTTTGCTCTATAGCAATTTTTTCACCACCAGCCCAATTTCTAATCACTAAAAAGGGAAACAAACTTGTTGCTGTCTTTAAAACATTTGTTAGAGTCCAAGGCTTTTCTGGTCTATTAAATACCTGGACACTTTCACAGTATTTTTCTAGCTCTCCAACAAACTTTCTTTCCTCATCACTCTTAACTAAACAAAAAAGAGTTATTTTATGGTTTAAACTTGATAATCTCTTTATTAAATTAAAGGAGCGGGTTTGACCTCCAGTTAAAAGTGGGTAGGGCAAATAAGGGGTAAGCATCAATACCTTCATGGTTCTGGATCCTTAGGGTCAAAATCTTGTTTCAAAGTGGTTAGATCAGCAATTACATAATGATCTGTTTCTGCTAGAACTGAAAAATGTCTCATCACCCATTTAGTTTTAGCATCTTTGCTAGTAGATACATAGGCACTAACTCCATACTTTGAAATCAGATCTTTAATAGGCAGTGTTTCAAATGGCCAACCTTTACGGTTTATTTGATACAAAAATGCTGTGTCTCCATTGTACGGAGCTAACACTCTAGCCTCTTTTGGCAAGATCTGGTCTGCTTTTTGGCCTGCTTCAACAATAGGGTAATTATTAATTTGATAAAAACCTTTAACTTGTTTAAAACTAAAATAAAACATTAATGGGACAAGTATCAATATTAGAAAAATAATCCAAATTCTTGGTATAAAAGCTGTACCGTTTTTTAGTAGACCAACTATACCAATACCTGTAAATATTGAGGCAACTGGTACAAATAAAACCTGATAATAATTGTGACGGATATTTCCAGTTGCGAATATAGCAAAATATAATAAGTTTGATAACAATAAAAGATGTAAAAAATACCCCTCCTCTTTTTTTGGCCTAAGTACTACCCCTATGGTAAAAAGTGCCATCCCTGTAACAGCTAAAATTTCCCCTCCTATCCTTTCTGAGATAAGCCACCACCAAAAGGCGGGTCTAAAGCGTATAAGGTCACTATTATAAAGCCAACTAGATGCTGGAATTCCTTCGGGATATTGATCAATCCATATACGCCAAATTAAAAATGGTAGTATTGCCAAGATCGAAAAAATAATATATCTTCCCTTTATAAACCAAAATTTATTTTCATGTCTTAGCATGGAATAAATTAAAGGTAATGCAAAAAATATGCTCCAGGGTTTTATTAGAAATGCAATTACCGTAAATAAAAATCCTAACCACATTAATCTGGGAGTCTTTTCATAAATCCATCTATCTACAAAATAAACCATACCCAATGCAAAAAATACAAATGTTGGTTCTGGTAATGTAGTCCTTGAAAAAAATATATTAAAAGGGAGGTATGCAAAAATTGCAGCTGCTACCAGGGCAACTAGATCACCTTTGTATCTTTTAGTAATAAGGTAAACAAAAACAATACTACCTAATGAAAACAAACTAGAGACTAACCTATCATACATAGGATTCACCCCAAATATTAAATAAAAGGGGTAAACTGCAATGTTGTATATAGGAAATTCTACAAATCTATAACCCCCAATATTTATCATTGGATGTTCGCCGGCACCAGACAAATCATCATATTTTGGTAAGAAAGGATTAAACCCTTCTTTTACAAAGTTTCTTGTAACTGCAGAGGTATCTGCCTGACGCCATGAATGCCAATCAGCGAGAGGTGCTTCTATTTTATAGAGCCTTACTACAAGGGCCAAAAATAAAATCAAAAATAGTAATATAATACTGAGACTAATCTTTTTCATAACTTGATAATTTATACTTGGTGATAACTGCCCAAGAAATCCCTGCTAGTAACCAGAAAACCTCCGCTATCTTGGATGCTTCTAGTCCATCTATAAAAGTTTCTGTAATACCAAGAGTTACTAAAATACTTATCATACTAATAGTAAAATATTTTTCAAAATGTTCTGAAACTTGTAGAAATTTAATCATTTTTTTAACCCAGGCAAAAAATATCGCTCCCAAACAAAGAGTACCTAAGAAACCTGTTTCTCCTAAAGATCTCAGATAATCATTATCTGTTGCAAGAGAAATAGAAGAATAGCCCGTTCCTAAAAATGGGTTTTTCAAAAATGAATTTATGGCTCTAGGCCATTCCACATCAAGCCTAATACCATATGAACGAAACACACCCAGCTCAGTAGTATTTATAGGTTCACCTGGTACTGTATCTGCTGAAACAGTTGCACTAGGCCTAGCTGGATCCGTTGACTCTTTCTTTGCTTTTTCCAAAACTTGTGTTCTTTGATCTTTAGGTATACTACCCGCCGGAGTAAAAACAGTAACTGTACCTGGTGGTGGAGAGTATTTAGGTCCTCCTCCCCCCAGTAAATTAACAGTTATTGTTGCCACTAACCGATGCCTGAGCTCAGGAATACCTACTAACAAAGCCATTGTTATTACAATTAACCCAATCACTAGCAACCTTTTTTTACTAATCCAGAATGCCAGAGAAAGCCCCACTAAAGTTGCTACAAAAGACACCCGGGCTGCAGTTAAACCCAAAAGCACAAATCCACTAACTCCTACAGCTAACAATTTAAGTTTATAAAAAAAGCTTCTTCTGTCAAAAAATAATCCTGCTGCTAGCATTAGAACAATAGAAAGATAAATAGCCAAATCATAATGCCCGGCAAAAGTGGAATTTACTCTAGCACCTTGGGTTAAATACAAAATAGTTCCTTTGGAGAATTCACTATTATTGGTAGATACAACTGGAAAGTTCAAAAATATTTGCCCAAATCCATAGGCTATAACCACTACACCAGTTAAGAGAATGACTTTTATAGCTAATTTTACCCACCCTATATTCCTTATAAGTGTTGCAGCCACCAAAAATAAAGACATATATTCTACTCTCCTAAACCAATGTAATATTCCTAAATGGGGCTCTACTGTGTGAGTAACAAATATTCCAGAAAAAACACTTAATAACCCTACAAACCAAAATAGCAAAAACGCTTGGACTATTGTTTGAGAAAGTAAAAATCTTAATCTGTGAATATTGCCAATGAACCAACCTCCTACTACCACTCCAATCAATATATCTTCCCACCTAATTGCCACAAACGTACCAGACACATTGGCTAAGGGAAATTTAGGATAAAGAGGGATAAATATCAGTAACCCTAGCATGGAGAAAAATAGTATTTTATTGAATTTAGAGTAAGTCATAATTGATAAAGTATTTTTGTATATGTAGCCGCTATCTTTACTTTCCCTATGACAAGATATACAACAACTCTAATAAATATGAATATTAAAAAAACTAATTTAAGAAAAAGGCTTGCCAGACTCCCAAGGTATTTTTTATATATATAGATCAAACCTCTAAATTCCCCTAACCACTGCCTAAATGATGGATCTTTTAAACTTCCACCTCCTAGATGAATAATTTGACCCTTATTTGTCCAACCAATCTTAAACCCCTTTTTCTTTGCCCTAAAACAATATTCAGTATCTTCAGCATACATAAATAATACCTCATCCAACAAACCAATTTGATCAATCACTTTTTTTTTAATTAACATTGCTGTTCCTGAAACCCAACCAACTTCTTCAGAGCGTAGTAGATTATCTTCATATTTTTGATGAAATGAGGGTAAAAGTTTACCTATAAAAGGAATGTCATCAAGTCCACTAATCCAAAAAAATAAAGGCAAACCAAAAGGTAGCTCCCCTGCATTTGGTTGAAAGGTTTTATCGGAATTTAGCAGTTTACAGCTGACTATATCGAAATCTTTTTCCTCGGCAAAGCCTACTAAAGCATCTAAACTGTCATCTTGTACTAGAGTATCAGAGTTTAAAAGTAAATAATAATCTGCTGCTGTGGATCTTAGAGCAACATTGTTACCAGCTGCAAATCCAAGGTTTTTACCATTTTTAATTACTCTTACCAGAGGAAACTTTTTTAAAGTATCTTGCGAGCCATCTGAAGATGCATTATCAACCACAATAACTTCTAACTGGGTTTGCCATTTTTTTGACAGGATACTTTTTAAGCACTTTTCCAATAAATCCTTTGTATTATAATTTAAAATTATAACTGCAAGTTCCATAATTATTTATCTAACTTAATGGCAATTTTATAAACAAGTTTGAAAGCTTTAGCTGAAAACTAAGTTTTCAAGCTTTGCTTATAAAACCAAACTAGGGTTAACCATATTCCTAAATAGGTAATTACTCTTGCGAAAATATTACTTGGATAAAACCTCAATGTAGTTTTTGATACATAAAGTTTGTCATTATATTTTACAAAGTGACCAATATAGTCATCTGATTCCTGCCGTCCACGCATATCATTTTCTACCCGTGGTTCATACCCATTCACAAAAATAGAACCCCGAAGTGGAAATACATACTCTTCTAAAAATGTACTCTCTTGCTGATCTCTGACATATTTATAAGCTTCCTCAGGAGGACGATTTAAAGAAATAATTGGTAGGGGTATACCAAGAAAAATACTTCTACTAAAAAAGCTTTTATAAAATTTTGTAATTTCTTCTCTTCTAAAATCAGAAAAATAAGCTGTTATATTAGGATTTTGCCAGGTATCTCCATCTAAATCTGATTTTATGGAATTTGGTAGAGATGGAAAATCAAAAACACTGCTTGGTCCTGGTAATAGAATATAGATAAGTCCCACAACAAAGATAATAATCAAAATTGCTCTTTTAAAAGAACTGATTTTTGTTTCCTCCTGAAAGCTAATTTTGTGCATACTTTATTGAAACAACCTAGTCCTGCCTAATTTATAGTGAAGATCTTTGAGTTTGCGTTCTCCTATCACCTGAGCTGGCACCCCACCTACAACAGCAAATTCTCCTACATCTCTTGTTACAACTGCTCCAGCTGCTATTACTGCACCACATCCTATACTTACACCAGGTAGAATAATTGCCCGAGGGCCAATAAAAACATAGTCACCAATCTTAACAGGAGCGCAAACAGCCTTAAAATCTTCATCATTAATATCATGCTCACTGTTATAAATCATTACATCAGAGGCAATATCTACATAGTTGCCAATAGTCAGTTTATCTCTCCCATCTAAAAATGCATTTTGTCCTATCACACAACCAGATCCTATACTTACGCCAAGTGGGTAAAAAAATTGTGTACCCATATGTATATGTGTTCCTTTACCTATTTTTACACCGGCAGAGACGTAAAAAATCCACCTAATAAAATAAAGCGGGATAAAGCCTACAATCCTCAATATCAAAAGCTCAAGATCTAAAATATAGTTCACCAATCTATTCATTATTTTACTAAAAGCACCAGCGTAACTTAAGGTGCGGCTATCTTTATCTAAAAAGACCAAAACTGGCACTCCCTTCCTTGTTTCTAACTTCAAATTTTCCAAAAACAGCATAGCTAGAGTATAACATTTAAGAAGCAAATATTGCTAAAATTTCCTCATCAGTAAGCTTGCTTTCCCTTTTTTCTTTCTCTCTTTTAGCTTTTATTTGCTCCAGCTTACTAAAGGCTGCAAGAAAAACAGCCCAGTATTTTGGACTTGTTAGAAGTTTTTTCATTAAAGTAGCTTTGTGTGCATAGATAAGTTTGGGACTGGTAATATTTTTCCAGATAAATATAAGTTGATTTCTCTGGGCAATTTTGTTAATAAAGCTTTGAGAAAAGTTTGAGGCAATGACACCTTTCTCTCTGTAATGCTCCACAACAGCTTTTGGTTCAAATAGATTTATATATCCCCGCTTTAGAGCTCTGTATCCTAAATCTAGATCCTCTTCATAAAAAGGATCATATAAAGTATCCATTCCTCCCAACTCATCCCAAATTTTTTTCCTAAACATTCCACTTCCTCCTGACACCCATAAAGTTTGATGTGCTTCATTTACTTTTTCTTCAGATTGGAAATGCCAAAAAAATCCATTTTTAAAAGAAGCTCCTGCAAAACTTCCTCCTGTAAAACAACCAACACTAAAAACTTTTGGATTTTTAAAATGTGGCAATAAATATTTCAAGAAGTCCTTTTGAGGACTGGCATCAGAGTTTAGTAATACCACAAACTCAGCGTTAGTTTTTTCTACTCCTAAATTTACAGTGGAAGAAAATCCCGTGTTTTGCCTTTTCTCAATCAACTTCACCTGAGGAAACTTATTTTTTAAAATCTCTACACTTTCATCAGTTGAACCATCATCAACTACTATTATCTCCGCACCCTGTGATACCTCTATTACATCAGGTAAATGCTTTTTTAGTTTCTCTTCACCATTCCAATTTGGAATTATTATTGCTACATTATGCACTTGCAGTCTCCTCCAAAACTTTCAAAACCGTTTTTGCCATTTTTTGCCAGGAAAATTTTTGGGCTTGTACCAAGCAAGCTTTGGCTTTTTTTGCAGCCAATTTTTTATCAGTAGTTATTGTCCTAATTGCTTGTTCAATTTGATTTTCAGAATTGGGATCTACTAAAAGCCCGGCGTTACCTACAACCTCAGGAAGGGATGAAATATTAGAAACAATCACCGGGCAACCTACTGCCATCGCATCCAATACTGGCATTCCAAAACCCTCCCATAAAGAAGGTAAGATAAATGCACTAGCTCCATTAAGTAATATATTTATCTCATTATCTGGAATAAAACCTGTAAAAATTACTTTGTCTTCTATGCCCAATTGCCTTGGTCTTTTTAAAATATCTTCAAACATCCAAGCTTGCCTTCCTAAACCTGTTGTTTTACCAACTATTACCAGTTTCAAATTATCAATTTTAGAAAAAACACTAATTAGCTTAATCAAATTCTTACGGGGCTGAATAGTACCTACAAATATTACATACTCACCTTCAATATTATATTTACTCTTAATACTGTCTATCTTTGTTTGATTTTTATCTATATAAAAAAGTTCCTCGCTATATCCAGGGTAAGCAACTGTTACTTTTCCCTTATCCACTCCATAAGTTTTGATAATATCCTGCTTTGAAGAATTTGAAATAGTTATTATATGGCTCGCATTTTTGGCAATAAACATAGTAGCATTAGTTAATTTCCAAAGATCCTTTCTTTGAAAATATTGAGGAAAGTGTAAAAAAGATAAATCAAAAATCAAAGCTACTTTTTTAACATTTGAAAATCTGGGAATATAGTGGGTTGGGGAAAAAAACAAATCTGGTTTTTCTTTTTCTTTAAATAAAGCCAGGGGTAAAGATATGGTTGTCCAGAGCCTTTTAGGCCTGATTATTTTGTAATTGAAACCTGCTCTTGCCTTTGGAAAATCATCCATAGGAGAGTTCGGTAACAGTATTGTATATTCATTTCTGTGATCTAATTTTTCTAGGTGTTTTATTAACTCAAATGCCACACGGGAAGACCCAAGTCTTTGGGGAACATTTGCTTCATAACCATCAATCCAAATTTTCATATACTAGTGAAATTCTACGTTATTACGGTCAACCATTCAACCAAAGAAAATTAAGCTGTTACACACCTGGTGTGTGATGTTTAGCTTGGACAGTTAGAAGCACCTTTATTGACAGAATGATTGAATCTAGATAATATTCAAGCATAATGGTTCAAGAAGCAGTACTGACAAAAGATCCTCTTGATACAATCAATCAATCGGCCCGGGAAAGAGCTCAATTTAGACAAGCCTTGCTTAGAGGTAGTAATGTATACACTGGGAATGCTTTTGGATTAGTCGGAACAGCTCTTCTAGGAGGAGCTCCCGAGGTTGCTTTCACTGCTGTTGAAGTTGTAACTTTAGGGTATCTTTTATATCAATCCACCGATCAGCTTGCTCGTATGATGGTATATAAATGGGTGAATAAAAAACAGTTACAATCTGCTTATGGTCAGCTTCAAGAAGATGGCCAACCTAAACAACCAGAAACTGAAGATGATTTGGATCAATGGGTAAGATATAGTTTGGCACAGCAAATCAGAACCACTAAATTATTTTTAGCCGAGCATGGAAAGCTTGACCAATATCAAGAGTTTAATTGGCTTCAAACTATCAAAACTCCAGAAGGATTAAAACCCACTCAAACAGAAGTAGAGGAAGTAAATAGATACTTTGATCAGCGTCATCAGCAACTTACTCAATTTGTCGATGATCTGGCAAAAAGGGATCGAGTTGTTATTCAATGTGGAGATGAGATATTATCAGAAACCACCCAAGTCTATCTTTTTGAAGATCCAAGAAATAATCCGAACAAATATAGATCTTTCTCTCTCCAAGAAGTAATGCGGGGGTTCGCTGCTAAAGAAAGAGAATTAAAACGAGAGGGTATCAGAAATGGAATTGCTTTCTGGTACGGTTCTGAAGATTATAAAGGAATTCACTCTTCCACTGGCAGACAACGCATAACAGATTTTTTTGGCAAACCGGTGTATTTCTATGAAGGGGCACAATACTATAGCGGATATATTGAGCGTTATGGCGTGAAAGAACCAACTACAAGCACTTACAATGGCCTACCTGAACATTTATTTAGATTACGCTATCATACAACAGAACAATTTGCACATATTATGAAAGTAGAGCCTACTCAGACTAGACTTGCTAATATAGGCTTAGAGTTAGCAAGAGCTTAAATTCCCTTCAATTGTCTATAAATTTCTACAGTTTCTTGAGCTGCTTTTTTCCAAGAAAAATTGCTTGCTTGTTTAATCCCTTTTTCAATTAACTCCTCACGCAATTTAGCATCCTCCATCACCATTTTAATTTTTGCTTTTATATCATCTACTTTCAAAGGATCAACTAAAACAGCTCCTTCTCCTGCAACTTCTGGCATAGAGGAAATATTACTAGTAATTACTGGTAAATGATTTAAAAATGCGTCAAGTATAGGAATTCCAAAACCTTCATACAAAGATGCATAAACTAAAACAGATGCACTTTGATAAAGAAGTTCTAATTCCTCTACTCCAAGCCAAGGTATATCTTCACCTGTAACTATCAACGGATATCCACTAGATGCTTGCCTAATTCTTTCTATATTTCTTCTTTCTCCCACACCACTAATGGCTAAAACGAACTCTTTAGGCAAATTATATTTTTTCCCAAACTCTTCCACTTTCTGTTTTGGTTGAATTTTAAAATCAGCAGTTGGTCCCTCGTAAACTACATAAATTTTTTCACTAGGTATTTTTGAAACTTCCAATAGATCTTTTTTAGTAGCACTTGATACCGCAATAACAATATCTACTTCTTCCTCAATAAGTTTTAGTCTTCTTTTATGAACTTGAACTATTTTGGGGTGAGACCACTGTGGGTACTTTAGGGCTACGGCATCATGAACTGTGGTAACTTTTTTAGCTCTTGTTGGTGGCTGGACCCAATCAGATGAGTGAAACACATCCACAGAACCAACAAATTTTTCTATTGGTACTGATCTTATTTTATTAAACAAAACTTCAAAAAGAGTTGGTGGCAAGCGGTATGATTTAACTCCCTTTAAATTACCCTTGTAGGGTTGCCTTAAAGAGGAATAAAAATAAACCATTTCTAAATCTTCTATTTTTGAAAGTTCTTCTGTTAAATTTTTGGTATAGGTATTAACACCACCAAGGTGAGCAAGTTGAGAGATATCAAATCCAACCCTAATCATTATCAATAATTGTATCAAAATTGTGGTATTTTAGTTGGTTTTGTTGCTCCTGAGTCAAACTCCTTAACTTACTTTTCAAAACCATAAGTTTTGTCACTTGTCCATCCTTTTTAATGGGTAGGTACAGACCCCAGTACTTCTCCAAACCATAATAACTACCTATACAATCACAGTAGAAAAAAGTTGGAGGATGTTGTTTGAAATTATCTTCTACTATAGCTTTTAGTTCTGGTACGTCACTCATCCAAGCATAATAATTTAGCATTTTTGTGGCATGTTTAACATCACCTTGCCAATAAATTAACCACTCATCTGGTACAACCATTAAATTATCTGTTGGTGATTTCATAATTCTTACTCCTTCCCCAAAACTAAATTGCCTAGAATAATTAATATAAAAATCTTTGTTTATATCATGATGAATAAATAACCCATCTCTGGCTGTAACTATACTTAAACTTAATACTAATATAGTAAAAAATACCAGAGTACTCCTAATAAAAAGATGTTTGTATTTTTTCCAAACTACAATTGTGGTGTAATTTGCAAGCAAAATAAGAGCAGCTTGCCAAGGTAGTGTATGAAACCCTGAATAGTACTGCATACCCCCCTGGGTAAAACGCGCATTGCTTAGCCCCAAAATGGAAAAAATTAGCAAGATCTCAATAAACCTTTTTGCTCTTACCAGAAGTAGACCGTTAAAAATTAGTAATATGCATATAAGCTGTGTAACTTGTAAAATCTGACTACCCTTCACTTCAGAGAAGAAATAGATAAATGGTGTTTCAAAACCTCTTATAAATGATACTAAAAGTGGCTCATACTGAGTTGTTGGTATATAGTAAGCAAAATTTATATAAAAAGCATTATGAAAATAATCTGGTAGAGAAATAAAATAAAAAGATACAACAGCAAGTGGTAAAATTCCTACAAAAACCCACAAAAAATTGTTTACTGTAACTTTTTTCCTTACTAAAAAAACTACTCCTATTAATAATAAAGCCAACCAAAGAGCAGATAGTAATAAAGCAACTAGTGCAAAACAAAATCCTACTAATATTAGCTCTAATTTATTGAATTTTTTAGTATTAAAAGTTATACCTATCAAATAAACAAATGGGTAAACTGCCAAAGATTCTGATAAAAATAAATTTCCAAAAAGATAAAATTTAAGTAATTCAAAAGGGATTATAAAAAAAGTTCCCAGTAAACCAAACCTTAATAAAATTAAAATCGACCAAATAAAAGACCATAAAATAATAAAATCCCTATGGCGTTTGATTAAAAGATAAATACTATTTGGGTTTGTTAAGTTTTGTATTGATGCACTTGTTATATATGCTAACGGTTGATGGTGAGAAAACAAATCTTTATATAATTTTTCATTTTGTAATAAATATTTACCCAAAACAATATTGTCTTCTTCATCAACAAAATGTGGTGAAAAAACTTTATTTCTGTAAGACAAAGAGGTAACAATTAAAAAAATACTGATTATTAATATCAGTAAAATTTTGGACTTATTTAGTAGATTAACGTTCATAAACATAGACAAATCCTACGCCGCTAAAATTTAGGGTTTCAATCTTTTTAAATTCACTCTCTATCTTTTTTTGTAAAAATCTATTTGGATCTGTTATATCAACTAAATATTCAAACTGATAAATTTTATTTATACCTTTTAAATCAACTATATCTTGCAGTGATGCAGCTGGAACTTTTGAAAGCCCTGATAATAACTTAACACTCCCAGTTGCGTAATATAAATATGGTGCTGGAATGTTGTTATCTTCAAACATGATTACTGTTTCTTGTCCTGCTTTATTTTCCAAAGTACTAACAGCTCCTTTCCAATCTTCTCTTTGAAAGCGGGGATTTGTATAAAAAATTCCTAAGAAAAATAAACTTGCAAAAATTAAAAATCCTATTGCAAGTCTAAAGTGTTTTTTTGGTAAGGTTCCCAAACCTAAAGCAACTATTAAATAAAAAGCAGGTAAAATAAAAATCATTCTGAAATATGAAAATACTGGAATAAAAATTGAAATTAGCAGTGCCAAAATTATAGGGATAACAGCCCAACACAAAAGCAATTTAATCTGCCAAGTTAATTTTATAACTGCTTTTAAAATTAAAAATCCATAAACTATGCCCGGTATTATAATAGCTAATCCATAAAGTAGTTTATTATCAAAACTTACTCTTCCAGTAATAGTTTTTGTTACAAGCAACCCAATATTTTTAACTGTCCCTCCTCCTACAACCTGAGCCCAATTAGGTAATAAAATAGCAGCCACACTACCAGTTTGTAATTGTTGATTAAAAATAGAAAGCCAAGGAATAAGAGAAATTAAAGAGATCGCCTGAGATAACACTACTTTTTTTAGAAAACTTTTTCTACTCCACAAAACAAAAATAAGCTGAGTGGGCAAAATAAGATAAATTAAATAATCACTGTAAAGAAGTAAAACTAAACTTAATATATATCCTAGCCAACTCTTGCCCTGCACCAACCTAATTAAAAAATAAAATGATAGTACTGCTGCGAAACAAGATAGAGAATACATTCTTGCTTCTTGGGAGTAATAAATATGTAGAGGTGCTAGAGTTAAAATCAGTGTAGCCAGGAGGCCTATTTTTTTGTTAAATAAATCTTTCCCTATTAGATAAGTCAGTCCCAGCGTTGCAACTGCCAAAATAACAGAAGGTAATCTTACAGAAATTTCAGAAAACCCAAATACATATCCCCAGATCCAAAGCACTGCAAAATACAAAGGTGGGTGAAAATCTCCAATTGGATATTTAGTTATAAAATCTAAAAGAGATAAATTTTTAGCATTTACAACATTGATTGCTTCATCAAGCCAAAGAGATTGGTCCAGTAAAATCAGTCTTATTATTAACCCTAGTAACAAAATTATCCAAATCATCTATATCTTTGCTCATCAAAAAACGAACCAATTAAAGAGATTTCTATTCCTAGATCATATATCATTTTAAACAGTATAAATTGTGGCATCATATAAATAACCGATTTAAAAATTCCATTGATTAAAGTCAGTGGTAGACTATAACGAATTAAAGAAATCACTTTCATTATTATTTCATTTTTAATTTTGCGATTTTTATACTCACTCTTCCCGATCCACCTTGCTTGTTTAAAAATTTCTCTTAAGTTCTCAGGGTTTTTATGATAAAAAATAGCATTTGGGGCAGAAACTGCTAAAGTGCCTAACTTTTTAGCTAGAGTATGATCATCAATATAACCAATTGCCTCAAATCCACCAACTTTCAAAAATTCCTTTTTAAGAATGGCTCTAAAAACTACCTGGGTATCTGGATAATTATCCTTATGCATTTTATGAAACGGTAAACCTTTGTTGATATTCCAACATTTACTCCAGATATTATTATAGTTTTTTACATACTCATATTTGCTAAAAGTACCCAACACTTTACCTCCCCTGATAGGTTTTGTCAGCATGCCCAAAAATTTGCTATCAAAGGTCATATCTGCATCTACAAATACCAAAATTTCACCACTAGCAACTTGAGCTCCTTTATTCCTAGCAACTCCTGGTCCAAGATGAGCTTGTTCTAAAAGCTTTACAGGGAATCCTCTTACACTCTCTTTAGTAGCATCAGTGGAGCCATCATCAATCACAATTACTTCAAAATCTTTAAAAGTTTGTTTGCTTAAAGAATTAAGACAATCTCCAATTACCTTACTTTCATTAAATGCAGGAATAATTACAGAAATTTTCATTGGTTAATTAGTTTTATATATTCAGAAGCTACTTTGTCCCAAGAAAACTTTTCAGCTTGCTTCCTTGGTTTTTCTCCCCAATTTACTTCCAAAGCTTTTTCAACAGCTTGGGCATACTTTTCTATGTCATTAACATCTGCAAATACTCCTGCTTCACTAATAATTTCTCTTCTTGGAGGATCATCTGGTGCAACAACTGGCAAACCAGAGGCTAAGGCTTCTACATAAGCAATTCCAAAAGATTCTCTAATCCAAGAAGGTAATACAAACAAATCAGCGCTCCTATAATATTTATCAATATCATTGAAACCTACCTTTAATATTCTAAATCTCTCTCCTAAAAGTTTTTTACCCAAGGCTTCAAGCTGCTGATACTCTGGTCCATCACCAACTATTAACAAATTAACATTATCCAGCAAAGCTAGAGCTTTAATTGTTAACTCATGATGTTTATACCAAAAAAGTGCTCCTACGCTTAAAACTACCTTTCCTTTAAATCCTAAATTTATTTTAGGTCCGTATGATGAAAATTTATCTAAATTAACCCCATTTGGAATTTTATAGAGTTTAGTTCCTAAGGACCATCTTTTGGCCCAAGCCAACTCAAAATCAGTTAAGGCCACATATATATCTGGCCTTACAATTAAAAGGTTCCACAAATCATCCTTACCTATACCTGCTTGTCCTGAGATAATTAGCTTATATTTACCGAAAATTCTTCCAATACTTGCTTTTAATGCCTGTAGCCTTCCATTTGTTGCAATTACAATATCAAAATTGCCCCTTTTTATTTTAGTTAGAGAATCTGCATCCTTCCCAGTTAAAACTGCAACATCATAAATCTTGCTTAATCTTTTACTAAGCTCCAAAGCATAAGTTTCAACTCCACGGTCTACAGACCCTACATATCTACTAAGGAATGCGATTTTCAGTTTTTTATTTTCCATATTTCAACACTATTTATATTATCTACTTTTTGATAATGATTTTTGATATACAAAACAATTTTTGATGGTTGATAAGTACCAATATCAAACCAATTTCCAGAAGTTGGCTGCTGCCAAAAAATAAACTTTGGAGGATTTTGATCAAAACCTTTTAAAATATTATCTTGGACTCCAGGTATTTCCATATACCAGCCAAAATTATCCACCCAAGGCTTTGATGGTAATAACCCCGAGTAAACATAAAAAGCCGAGGATAAATTTATCAGCCATATTGGATCTTCCGAGGCTACATCTTTGATTTTACCTGCCAAAACTTTATCAGTTTGTGAATAAAAGCGGATGTTGTTACCCAGTTGTGTAGGTGCTAGATAATTAATAAGTAATCCTAAAGTTATTGCTAATAAAACAAGATCTACTTTTTTTATCCGGGATGATAACTCTGTAAATATCCCCGCTATTAGTAAAACTAAAAAGGCAATCGGTGGTTGCAAATGGAAATAAGAAAATCTAGGAAAGATTGCTATTATGCTTACTAAGAAAAAAATAACTATAAAAATTAAGTTTTTATTGTTAATTAGTTTCTTAAAGTTAAACAATCCAAAAACAAGTGGAAGTAAAAGTAGGCTTATTATTTTTATTCTGTAGTTTGTAGTATTTAAATCAACATAACCTGGAAAATGGGACCAAAAAGTACTGGGATAGTACACACTCCAAAGCAAAAAATCTATCAGGGCATTTTGCAATATTAAATAAATTACAAATGGAAAAGTAGTTATGCTAAAACCTGCGGTCACAAGCCCTATTTGTCTCAATACCAGTTTTCCGTTGATAAACAAATAACTTATTAAAAATACTGGTAAGTATATTAAAGCTATTTGTTTTGTCATAAATGCCAATCCTAAAAAAAATCCTACCCAGAAAAGGTTGTTCACTTTTCCCTCTAAATATTTAAAAATGAAAAGTAAGGCCGCTAGAAGAGGTATGACTGATGCAAAATCAAACCACAACATATTACCATCAAAAAATGATTGCAAAAGCACAAATATTGTTAAAAAAATCCCACTAATCAAATTACTCTTTGTAACTTTTCTTAAGAGTAAAAACATTAATAAATCACTTATAAAGATTAATAACCAAGCTAAAACTTTTAATGTCTCTGGTGTAAATCCAAACAAATTAAAAAATAAGGTTTGCAGAAAAATTAGTCCAGGTGTATAGGGAGCAACTAAATCTTTATATAAAGTAAATCCATGCGACAGAAGATAAGAATAGGATAACATCTCCGGCCAAGCTGTAAAAGTTAACTTTGAAAGTATTAGAAAATGTAAAACTAAAATTGGTAAAAATATCATTTTTTTGCAATCACCATTAAATCACTCCCAATTTTAAACTTTGTCAGAATAAAACTTGGGATAGCTGTAATAATTTCTATAAAAAATCTCTTTTTAAAAGTTAAGAAAGCAATCAATAACTCCTTATATGGATTACTTAAATCCCACAACCCAGAAGCCCTTTCATTAAAGATAATTTTCATATTGTTTTCTTCAAGTATTTTTTTTAAAGATAAATAAGTAAAATGCCACAAATGCTCACTGGGTAAAAGCAAAGGCCAATTACCTTTTTGTAAATTAGCTGATAACCCACCAAAGTTTGGTAAGTCTATATACAGTATTCCTTCTTTATTAAGTAAACTGACTGCTTTTTTTATAACCTCTTTAGGGTCATCTAAATGCTCCAAGGTATGATTAAAAATTACCAAATCAAATTTCTCATTAAAATTAATATCTTCAAAAAATTTAGTTTCTATTTTTATTCCCCGCTGCAGTGCTTTTTCAGCAGCTTTCTTTGATATTTCAACACCCAATACTTGCCAACCTTTATCTTTAAAAAGTGAGAGCATAAGCCCAGTAGAACAACCAACCTCTAAAACTTTCCCTTGACGCATGAATCTTGAAATAATATTTACTCGTTTTTCAAAAATATTCCTAAATAAATTTTCCTCACTGATATAAGTATCATCCCTATGATAATCACTAGAGTTTAATTTTAGATCTTTTGTAAATCCAAAACCACAATCTTTACATTTGAAAATACTAAACCCCCTTGAGCTAGCAAAAAGTTCTACTTCGGATAAACAAATAATACATTTCATTTTAAAATCCTCCGTTTTATTTTTTTAAAGGGAGTTTGCAGTGAAGCTACAACTTTATAGACAATTGAGCTTTTTTGCCAAGGAGATAAAACAATTGACGGCTTATCTAAATACAAAACTTCTGGAAATTTAAAATTTTTTAGAAAATGAATTCCAATTTCATATTTTCTTTTCTTTGACCTATCTAGAGTATTTTTTTCAGATTGCTGACTTGAAGACCTACTTAGATGTGTAAAATGCAAGTAAGGAGCACCGTCTAGAAACAAAGCTTTTTCTCTTTCCTGTATAGGTTTTTTACTATCAAAAAATCCTTCTTGTCCATAAGGCAAAGCAAAATGAAGACTAGGGATTTTTCTATTAACTGCCCTAATAGTAAAATGTCCTTTTCTATTTTTAATTTTATACTCTCCAGCCTCTTTTTCTTGATAGTGATAGATATCCCCAACCAAGTTTATCGTTGGATTAACTAAAAAATCCAAACTATCTCCTTTTTTATTAATTATCTCTCTTACCTTTCTTATTGAATCCTCCCACCAAACTTCATCTCCATCAAGTAAAAATACCCAATCACTTTCTGTTTCCTCCAGCATCTTTTGTCTTGCCTGGGTTATCCCCTCACGACCAACTTCACCAATCTCTTTGAAAATAATTTTTTCAGGGAATTTTTTTTGAAGTTCTTTAATTATCTCAACTGTACAATCTGTACTCCCATTGTCCCAAATTAAAATCTTATCCAAGTACTTAATTACACTCATTACACCAAACCATAAAAACCTATCTTCATTTTTAACAATAGTATTCCCCCAGATAGTTTTCATGAATCTTTTTTCAATTTGCTAAGAACCCAAATTGCAGGAATCAAAAAGTTAGAAATGCTTCCTATTAAAACTGCAAAAGCTGCACCTAAAACTCCCATATTTAAAACTAACATCCAACCTAAACCACCTACTATCGCAAGATGGATAAGAGAAATTAAAACAAAAACAGAGGGCTTAGCAAAGTAATAAAAAATTGCCTGATGAAAAGGCAAAGATATTAAAAATATCAGTTGCGATAAAAAGAGTAATTTAAATATATCCACACTTTGAATATAAGAGGGACCAAGTAGAGTAGGTATCAGGTAAGAAGAGACGGGTATTACTAATACTCCTATCCCAGCTAGCCCTAAGACTAAAAGCCATAATTTTTTAAGGTACAGTCTTGCCTGGGCATGTGTTTGTAAAGATGCAAGCTTAGGAGCTACTACTGTGGCTATAGCAAAAACGAGTTGTGGAACTACTACTGTTAATTGAGTAGCAACGGCGTACACTCCTACTTGGGAAACTGGCAAAAATCTTGTTACCAAAAAAATATCCACTCTGGAAGAAATTGCAGCAACTAGAGTAAATAAGGCGACCCATTTATTATAATGGAAAAATTCACCCGAAACAGAAGTCTCGTTTTTAACTAACAAAAATCTCGGTAGGAGTAATAAGGCTACTAAAAAACCAATCAACGGAATCAAAATAAAGGTAAGCAAACTACTTTGTAAACTCAAACTTCCTAAATAAATAAGAGTTAATATAATTAGTAATCTTGAAGCATTTGTCCCAATATTAAGCGCTGACCAAGACCAATATTTTTGAAACGCTTGCAAGGAAGACGTTGCAAAGGAAAATAATAATGCTCCACCTACTCCTATTAAAGATAATCTTAATGGCGTAATTAGTTCATGTTTTAAAAATATTATATCTGCTAGATATGGCACAAAAAACCAACCTAAGACTAATACTAAAACCCATACCAATAACTTAATCTCCAAACCTAATTTGAGGAATTTCAAAGTTTTTACCTTATCTGTAAGATGATATTTACCTATAAAACGTATCAGACCTGTATCAGTTCCTAGATTTGCAATATCAGAGGTAAGTGTCAACGTGGCAATTGCTACTGCAAATAATCCATAAACAGAAGGTCCTAGAAGGCGGGCAATTAGAATGTAAAATAGTACCCCTAAAATTCCATTAGTTATTGTGGCAAGAGTGGTGATAGAAGATTCTTTTACAGTTTTAGTCCTAAGAATTTGTGTCAATTGACTTTTTATATCCATTATCTTTCCCCTTTCTTTAGTATATAGATAATTATCCCAGCAATCACAATAAACCCTGAGATAGATATTATTAAACCTTTATCTACCCACTCTTGGCCCTGGTAAGATAATTGCATTGGCAAGTTATCTTTTTTATCTACCCAAAAACCATTAATCATCCCATATAAAGGATAAGAATTTAGAGAACTCAACTTCCAAGAATTGTCAAAATGATCTGAAAAAACTATCCATGTAGGCGTATTACCTTCTATTTTAACTGTATAGTTTGTAGGATCTTTTTGAGTATAAGTAATCTTTGCATTTGTTCCTGAAATATCATTTAATACCTCTTTAACATCCTGGTTTTCTAAATCATAGACAGGAAAATTATTTATTAACTGCTTTGCCATGCTTGTTGCTGAATTTAACTCTTCTTCATTGATTAAAGCTATCTCATTTATTAACTTAAATCCACCCAGATTTTCAAAAGTAAAAGTATTCATCCCTTTTTGCAACTCAAATGGTCCTAATAAATTCCACTTAAATACACTTTTATTATTGGCTGAAATTGTTTTTTTCACATCATTAATATTAACGTTTAACAAACCACTATTTGAAGCTTCGATATGCCGAATTGCAAGGTAATAATTATCTCTACTTTTAACTTCTATTGGTAAGTTAAATTTTTCACCATTAATTGATGAATATAGAACTGGATCTTTGTAAGCTAAATCTTTTGTGTTTATGTTGCGTAAAAGAAGTTCATATCTCCATTTTAAATATTCATCCCCTTTATATAATCCCCAATCACCCTTTGTAATTCCTAAATTTAAAAAACGGGATTTTAAAAAAGACATAGTAACTTCCGTATTTAAATCCTGATCTCTCACAAAAATAACTGCCGCGTCTTTTGGTAAGTTTAAAAGAGTTTGCGGATTAAGCAATCTATCCTGAATAAAAATTGCCCCTGAGACAGAAAGATCAAAATTATATTTTTGTTTTAAAGCCTCATATAAATCTGTCTGTGCCGCAGTAATAATAACTTTTTTCTGAGTAAAGATATGGTCCCTTGTGTCAGATATCTGATAAGCAGAGCTTGCAAAGACTTCGTCTTTATAAGTTGGAATAGAAATTGAAGAAACTCTTTGGCCTGAAAATACGCTATCTACAAATTTTAGAAAAGCTTGTCTATCCTCCATCTCTTGATCAGTATAAGTTTTTTTCCTTTGGTCTTCAGGGAAAAATACAAACCTCACTCCTAAAGTTCTTAGCCAATCCTGCAACAGAGAGTCATGTAAGAAATAAAACAAGTCATATTCTCCTTGTATCATAGAAGCGAAAGGAGGTTCTTTAAACAAAGTATTTGCAGAAAGGGCTGGCTTGTCCCAATTAGCAAATCCTAAGGCTGGCCTTTCTGAGAACCAAAGCGTTCTAAAAAAACCATTAGTAGATTTAAGGTTTTGATAAATTAATTCAAACTCATCTGTGTTTTTAGGGGATTTAGATAAAGCTCCAGTTAAACCACTAAATAAAGCAGGGTTTACTAATAAAAATAAATAACAATAAATTGCAAATATAACTACATAAAAAGGCTTTTTTGGGAAAGTGTTAATTAAATTCTCTATTGATAACGTGATAAGTGTACTTGCTACTAACATTAGTGGTATGAAAAATTTTGAAGAATCCCTAAAAATAGAGCCAAAAGGTAAAGTGTTTATTATACCTGTATAAATTTCTCCAAATGGAGCACTTCCTCCTTTGGCAAGATATACCATAGTTAAAAAAAGTAGTAAAAAAATTAGATAATCTTTTTTTAAGTAGCTATCCAATTTACTCTTAAATATAAGTCCACTAAGTAACAGAAAGGGGATAAAGCCAAAGTAAAAGGGTGGGTCAAAAATCTTACCAAACTCATTTAAAGGAAAGTGTGGTTGAAACAACAATAGTGAATCTGTCAAAGTAATTAAGTTAAGGTTAGAAATCGAAGGGACTTGGGTCAAACTTACTCCACTACTTAAAAACACCGGAAGCAACCAAAAGCCATCAAGTAAAATTAGTGGCATCAATATAAAAAATAGTTGTTTAGAAAAATTGACTAAACTCTTAAAACCCCACCCTTTTTTGTAAACTAAAGCTTGAAACAAATACATAAGCAAAACGAAGAGAACTGTCAGAATAAATGTTCTAAGATCTACATTACTTAGTAAAAATAGGAACAGTAATGCAAGAGTAAAATTTTTAATAGTTTGATGTTGTAAATATCTACTGACCAGAAGAATTACTAAAGGAAATAATCCATAAGAGAGGGCAACTCCTAATTGCCCTCCATCTATTAAAAGTAAAAGGTAAGTATTAAACCCATACAATAATGAACCTAATAATTTAGCAAAAATATTTTTGCTAAATTGGGATATAAAAACCCAAGAACCTAGGATTGCTAAAATAGTTGCTGGAAAATAAAACACTATTCTTATTAAAAAGTCATTTGAAAAACCAAATAAATTATTGAGTAGCCCATATAAAAAGGTAGGCAGACTTAACCATAAGATAAAGTTTTGGGGGGCTCCAAAATTATCATTTCGATAATCCCAAGCAAAGGGTTTATTAAAAAGCTCTTTTAAATTTTCTGCATAGAAAAAAGGTGCATCACCAAAAACCAAGTGGTTACTTGAAAAAAAAGCTTGGTAAATAAAAAAATAAGGAATTATTATTAAAAATAGTATCAATAGATATTTAAATTTCATAGAAACTTTTATACAAAACGCTTTCTATAAGCAGGATTAGTACTACCGCTGACGCTGTTTCAGATAAATTATGGTGATTGGTAATAAGAAATAGTGGTATAAAAAGCGAGATTAACAAGGGTATTAAAAATACTTGCATGGAGTTTAGTTTTTTAAAGTACACTATTGCTAAATAACAAAACCAAAGTAAGGCAGAAAATATTAGTATCATTGTATAAATTCTATCCAAAAAGCGGCCCATACACAATCTTGGTACTTTTTTTATTAAAAATTTAAAGATAAAATTCAGTTATGTTTGCAAAAGCAAAGATAATTTTTATCCTCATCTTCGCTGTAATTTTGTATTATTTGCCAATCTTAATAAATCCTAAGCTTTTACTCGAAAGGAATAACGACTTACAAGAATTTTTCTGGCCGGTATTTTACTATATTAAGAAGCAAATTGAACATGGTCTGCTCCCGCTTTGGAATAATTTGTTCCTATCAGGAACTCCTTTACTACCTGACCCTCAATTTTCACTTTTTAATCCCATAAACCTAATTTTTGTTTTATTTCCAACTAATTTCGCTTTTATCATTTATTTTATATTACACTCAACTCTAGCTGCATTGGGCATGTATTTATTAGGTACAAAAGCTTTAAATTTTTCAAAAACTACTAGTATTTTGGTGGGGATTTTGTACTTATCGACACCAAAAATGGCAGGTTTTTTAGAGGCAGGTCACTTGGGTCTTTTTGCAAGCTTTGCTTACCTACCCTTTGTCTTACTTGCGCTCTCTATGTTAATCAAAACACTTAACCCTAGATGGGTGATCGCTTTAGCCATATCTTTGGCAGGAATTTTTTACAATCACACTGTCATTTTCATCTTAACTTTTTTTTCTGTCATAGTAATTTCTTTACTTTACTTAACCTCTCATCTCAAAGTGGCAAAAAAAATAAATTCTATTCTTTTAATCTCTTTGGCTCTTCTATTAACCTTTGGCACAGTAGCAATTACTCTACTCCCACAAGTAGACTGGCTTCCTCAAACTACCAGATTTCTACTTTTACAAAATAGGGACATTTATCCTAAGTGGATCTCTATAAAAGAATTTCTACAAATCGCTATCGTGCCCTTATCTTTAGGTTTTCAAAACTTACAAAATATTAATAGTGAAAAATGGATTAGTCTTGGAACCACTACCCTACTTTTGGCAGGATTTGGATTTATACAGCTTAAGAATAAGTTTAAAATCCTAATTTTACTGATACTTATACCATGCATCCTAGTTGCACTAAATAATGCCTCCCCCATCTATAAACTCCTCCTTACCATGGATTTGTATGCCTTAATGAGAGTATCAACCAGAGTTTGGTTTATACCTACTATGATAATTATCATACTCACAGGGTTCGCCTTAGAAAAAATTATACAGAAGTGGCCAAACAAAAAAATAGTAACAATTATTGTCCTCTTAGTTCTAACTGAGCAGATTTCTCTTTCATATATTTATCTTTCTAAGCCCACTTTCCTAAATCCAAATCTAGCTCCTGATGCACTCTACTCATCCTTAAAATCTGATAATGAAATTTACAGAGTTTTTTGTGTAAATAGATGCTTGTCTCAACAAAAAGCAGCTACTTATAATCTTGAGCTTATGGATGGTTACAACACCTTGCAACAGAAAAACTTTTATCAACAGTCCTGGCAGTTAACTGGCAGCTATTGGAACTACTATACCTTATCTATTCCACCCATAGGTTCTTATTTGTTTGATAAACCTCAGCCTGACCCTAACGCTTTAGGGCAGTACAATACTAAATACGTAATCAGTCCATATCCTCTAACAAATAAAGATTTTATTCAAATTACACAGATTGATAGATTCCTAGTTTATAAAAATAATCTTTATCAATCTCGGGCATACTATGAAACTAACTCATCCAAGAAAGATGCCAAAATCATTAAATACACTCCTAATCAAGTTACTGTAGATACAACTGAACATAATTCTAAAAACTTAACTCTTTCACAAGTTTACAATAACGGGTGGATAGCATACCTGGATGGGACAAAGAGAGTTAGTATACAGCAAAAACCTAATGCCCTCATGTCAGTAGATTTAAAAAGAGAAACTAAACTTGTTGATTTTAAATATGAACCAGAAAGTTTTAAATTTGGTGCAATTATAACTCTAGTGACTACAATCCTGGCTGTCCTCATCTTAAAACTTAGCTACAGAAAAAAATGATTCAAAGATTTAAACCCCACCTAGGTATTTTCATACTTATTATTTTTGTTCTACTCTCAAGATTGATATTTCTCAGTCACTGGTTGGAAGATTGGGACTCAGTCCAATTCGCATTGGCCATACATGATTTTTCCGTTCTTGACCACCAACCACACCCTCCAGGTTACCCTCTATATGTTTTAATGGGCAAACTGATCTACTTTTTTATAAGAGATGACTTATTATCACTTGTATCTTTAAGTGTTATTTTTTCATCTCTGGCTGTAGTTTTACTTTATAAATTAACTAAACATATGTTCGATACAAAAACTGCCATACTTGCTTCCATAATGTTAATGTTTATACCTATATTTTGGATTTTTTCCGAGTTACCTCTCAGTAATATCCCGGGCTTTTCTCTCTATCTTCTAATAATTTACCAAATGTATAAATACCATCGGAACCTAAAAATTATGATCCTGATTTCCTTTTTTGCTGGTTTGTCCCTAGGAGTTAGGACTACTGAATTCCCAATAATGATTGGTTTACTAGGATTTATTATAGTTAAAAATTCCAACTTGAAGTATTTATATATTTTACCTGCCTTTGCTTTGGGAATTGCTGCTTGGTTTGGACCTGTTCTGATTTTAACAGGCGTAGAAAATTTTCAATCTTCACTTTCTACTATAACTGGCTATGCCACAGATAAAAGTTCCTTTTCTAACTCACTTTTTATTGAAAACATATTATGGAATAGATTAGAAAAGTTTATTAGTCTATTTAAAGTTAGTTTCACAACACCTTTCTTAATTATATCTTCCTTAAGTTTACTCTGGTTAATTTCTAGAAAATCCCTTTTAAAAAATTTTAACTATCAATTTTTATCTGTCTGGATTTTATTTTATGGAATTTTATTTTTTATCTTGCACATGTTTGTATACTATGATTTGGGGCTAGCTCAGTATACCTTGGCTATACTACCCCCTCTAATAATCCTTGTTACCTCAATACTTTCTAGAAAAAACTTTCTACTTATACTATATCTATTTTTAGTAATTAACTTAATTTATACAAGCTGGTCATATTTACAACATCAGTCACAGATTACACCTCCTACTATTGCTCCTGTAATCTATGTTAAAAATAATTTTAGTCCGGATAATACTACCTTAATTACTACTTTTACCTATCGACAATTCCAATATTATGCTCCACAGTTTGAAAACTATCATCCCTTAAAGAATTCTCCTAAAAAACTTAAAGACATTGTAATCGTAGACTACGATGGTCTAATATCACAAATTCCCGCTCTTAAAAAATACGAAGTTGTAGAAAAAAGAGAATTCTCAAATCCTGAACTTTTTTTCTCCCGTATTAATGACACAAAGTTGTATATATTAAAAATCAGTAAGGAAATTTAGCAGTAAAGTTAACTACATCTTTTGGTAAAAAGAGAGGCTTATTCGCAGAAAAGCTTTGCTTATTTACATCTTCATAATAAACTTTAATTGTCGGGTCCTTAAAAAGTAATTGGAAAGCGTCTGAACCAGATAGTATATAAAAAGCCTGTTTAGAAGAAGTCCCCCATTCTTGAGACATTAAAGGATAAAAAGGATCATTTTTAATATAAAAGACTGTGCCCTTGTTAACATAAGGATGAAGTAAGCTTATATCAGTCAGAATTACTTTTGCCGCCTGCGCTCTTTTTGCAGCCCAATGGGTCTTTTTATTCAAAGAAGTTGTGTTATATGAGATAGTTATAAAAATAGCAATTAATACTAAGCAAATTATTTTAAAATACCTATTAGTTTGCCAAGCAAGCCCTAGCAAATATCCAATTATTACTGAAAACCAGACCACCGGAAGGCTTAGATAATAACTAAACTTGTGCTGAGGGAAAAATAAAAAAGGACCTAGAGATAAAATGTAGCAAATAATGAAAAAAAGTAACATTTTTGATTTTAATACTTTCTTTCTTAAAAAGAATGCAGTTAAGCAAAAGAAAGACATAAAAATAGCAGTCAAGGAAAAAACTAATCTTATAAAATCACCATAGAACTTTATTAAATTAGGATTTAAATTTAGAGTTAGAGTCATAAAATCTGGTAACATTTCAGGCAGTCCAAAACTCCAGATAGTAAACCAAGTAAAAGTATTAGTAATAGTCTTAAAGGAAAAGTCCGGTTGATAAACAAGTTGGTTCGGCAAACTACTCAGAAAAATATGTATCAGGAACCTTATGAATAAAATTAAAATAAAAGGTGACATTCTAATTATTATTTTCTTAATATCTTCCTTAGATATTTTTTTAGAAGCAGTAAATTCTATAAGCGGTAAAAATAAAATAGCAACCACTGCTGATTCATGAGAAAGTACTGACAATGTATAAGAGATAGTTGAGTAAAATAAAAATCTATCTCTTTTAGAATTTAAATAAACAAAGTAACTTATTAAACAAAGTAAAATAAAAGTGGTCGACAGAAGTGTTTGAACTGATGATAGATAATAGAGTTCAACACTATGGACGCTGTTAAGCAGATAAAGCAATGTAGAAAATATTGCGACTAGCTTTTGCTTAGTAAATAAATTCGTAAACCAGAAAACTAAACCACCTATGACAAAGATTAATAGTAAATTTATTAGATGATAAGGCAAAGAAGATAATCCAAATGTAGAATACATAACAAAATTGTAAAGTTCACGGCTTAGTGGTCTATAAAATGTCTGCTCGGGAGTTGCAGACGGCAAAAGCAGGGGTACTAAATCTGATATATTTTTATTCATAACTAAACGGAGATGGAAAAAATCATCCTGAGAAAAGTATGAATTTAGTGGTTCAATGAAAAAAACAACCAAGAAAATGAAAAAAGGAATAAAAAAAGTATATCTAAAAACAAATTTGGTGATAATCTTCAATTATATATTACTATCTTTTTTACCTAATCTGCTGTTTTCCATAATGAATAATATTACCCCAACGACAATCGCTTGATAAGCATATATAGCTGTTCTTTCTGCCCAAACACCTGCATTTAAAACCCTAAGGAATGCCGCAAAACTCCAAAATAGTAGGGCTAATAAAAAAACTCCTTTACTTCTAATGCCTAGCAAAAAAACAGAAAATACTATACATGCAAAAACTATAAAGTTAATACTTATTAGGAAAAAGGGGGTGAAATATTCAGCAGATCTCATGAGTATAAGCATCATTAACAATATATTAAAGATAAACAACCCTAATAATCTCTTTCCAATTATTTTTTCAAGCTCTTGTATCTTTTTGGTATATCTTTCAATAATTTTTCTCATGTACCTTTCCTACTATTAATTATTGCCTTAACAAATAATATAGCAGTTATTACCAGTGTAACAGAAGATATAAAAAATCCTAATTTAAATAGATCCTGAGATTTATAGTAGATTTTATATTTATAATTTTGTGGTACCTCATCTAAATACCAAGCATTTGCATAATAATTTGCTGAAAAGTGCGGAAAATCTCTTGTAATTTTTTTGTTATTCTCATCATAAATTGTTAGTTCCCACTCAGGGGAAAAGTTTTCTAAGAAAACTAAAATCTGCTTGTTACTAGAATTTTTCACTTCTCCTTCATAAAGAACTGGTGAAACCTTTTTAAAGTCCGTTTGGCCAGATGATAAATCACTATTACCAGAATTATCTACCAAAAAGAGATCATTTAAGAAAACCCGCTGAACTTTAAGATCATCATATAAAATCTTTGTTCCTAATGGATCAGCAGTAAATGGAGCTACTAATTCTATCCTCAAATTAGAAGGCGACATAACTGGATCATAATATAGACTAAATATTTGCCATTCAGGATAATTAGGCAATCTCTCAAGTTGCACTTTCAAAAATCCTTTATCATTAAATTGCGTAGCAAAGACACTTCCATTATTTCCATATATTTGTCTATATTTAAATTCAATATAATAAGCTGACATATAATCAAAAAAAGCTACTGGAAAATCTGCTGAAATATCGGGTTTTCCAATATTTAAAATACTCAAATTCTTTTCTGCACCGTTTTCTTCAATTAAATACTTCCCCTCCCCTTTTCCTTGCCCTCCTCTTTTAAAAACATAACCTTCATTAAAATCTCCTCCAAATGTTACATTTTTATTTTGTAACTTCAAAGATAATGTATGCTTTCCTTGAGTAAAAGATACTGGTGCAAAGAAAACAAATGAATCATTCATACTTTCTACTTTTAATAAAGTCTTTTTCTGATCAATATCCATTTCTATATCCTTTTTCAAATCCAAACCAAAATCTTCTAAATGGTATCTTTCTAAAACAGGTTTATAATCTCCATCTTTTGGAACTTCTAGTGTAAAATCTACGGAAGATAAATCTCTTGACAGTAGACGGTTAGCTAATTTGGATTTATCAAATCTAAAATTATTATAACTTTTTGTTTGCGAGTTCTCTGCAGAAATAATACTTCCTGCAAGTTGGTTTATTTCAGGAATTTTACCAACCATTCCATCATAGGGATTGACCATAATCTTATTTATTGGAGTTAAAGTAAGGGCGGTCGCTGAAGGTATTGGGTATGCATACATAAAACTATTTGCTGTATAAATTTTAGGAAGAATTTTATCTTTAGGAAAGCTGTAAAACTTCCACTCACCAAAATTTTGCTGAGGAAGCTGATTAAAATAATTTGGAAGAGAGGGCGATAAGCTTTCCTGATCTTTTTTATACAAAAGACTTTTGATATTTAATCTTGCAGCAAAAGACAATACAGAATCTATTTGATTTTTCTTCAGGCTCTGGTAAAACCCCCTAATTAGCAAAGAACTTGGAGAATTAGAATTATTTAGTGAAGAAAATAACACCTCTTCATTACTAAAAAGGCTCAAGATTGATTCAATTCCTATATATCCCCAGTTAAATCTTTCTAGCTCATCGTCAGGATATCCTATTATTCTTCCTTGTCCAGAACCTGGAAGAGAATCTTTAGCCTGAAGAATATATGAGGGAAAATGAACATAAAAGCTATCAGCTCTTCCTGGTCTGAAAATTTTTCCTGTAATTAATGGGTAGTTATAAATTAGATTTCCAAATATTAACACAACTAGCGTAAAAGGTACTAAGGATCTCATAAAAGGAGATTCAAGTTTTTCACTTTTATCGCTAAGGCTTACAAATAAAAGACTCATCAAACCAGCAAGAGATAACGTTACAAGAGGTGTAAAAACATACCACGGACTCCTAAATAAAGAAAAAAACGGGATATGTTCTGCTAGAAAAATAAAGAAAGAACCTGTGGGCGCATGGGCTCCTGTCCCAAAAAAAACTCCAAGTACCAATATTAAACCAAAAAATATATAAAGTTCTCTCTTCTTATCAGATTTGATTACAAATGCAATAATTGCAAGTGATAGAATAAGAAAACTAAAGAGGATAAAGATGGGATTATAAAAGTATGTTAGAGCATACGGTATATACAAAGGTAATCCTGTAATAGAATCAAAAGCATACCAATCCCAAGCACCCTGGACTCTCATCACATTTAGTAAACTTGTATTTTCTGAAAGAGAGCCCACCCAATTAGTAAAACCTATTTGTTCAATACTGCCAGTTGATGAAATATTTTTGAAGATAAAGTTTGCAGTAGGTATCATCCAAAATAGATTTACTAAAATAATAACTATTGATATATGCAAAAAGGCCCTAAAAGAATTTTTAAGAGTGCTCAAATTGAGTTGAACAATAACTCTGGCAAACAAGAAAAGGATCATAACCATAAAAAAAGTTATAAAATACGATGGATTTATTCCTCCTCCAGCAAGAATGAGTCCTATTAAGGCTGCATAAAAATAAGTTGCTTTTTTGCTAATTCTCTTTTCTACTGCCGATATAAGTAACGCTATAGATGCAGGAATTGCTGCTACCAAAGAAAGATTCGCTACCTTAGCATTTTCCCAGGTATTAAAAAGATAAGGATTAAAACAATAGAATGTAACAAACAAGATTTGTATAAACTTATTTTTTGGAAATATGGTTCTTGCTAAAATATAAGAAGAGAAGACAACAGCTGAAAACCAAAAAATCAAACTTATAAGTTGAACATTTTGTAAAGCAAATCCTAATTTGTAGGGAATTACTTGAACTAAGTGAAAAAACAAACCTGCTACAGAAGAGGAGAAATCAATACCGCTATTGATAGTATTATTCCAGACAAAAAAGCGCCTTTGAAACCATACAAGTGGATCTAAAGGAAAATTAGTATCAACCCCATTTAAAACAACATCTCCTTTACCCCAAAACCATAGTATCGGAGTCAAACAAAGAAGGACCAAAAGAAATAGATGCCAATATTTAAAAAGTTTACTCATATCAAATTCTTAATACCAAATTTAAGCTTGAAGGAATAGTATTATCTTTAAGGTTTTTTTTCAAGTCTAGAGCTAAGGAATTTGCAAAGTTACATTCTGATTGACAGTTACTTTAATAGGATAGGGTAAACAACCAATACTAAATTCTGGGTTTTCAATTCCTAGGGAAGGTAGCTTAACAGTGTAGCTGTGCAATATACCGTCTGCATATAATTTAAACTTAAGATGACCATTATCATATGACTTGCTCTGATATTCTAAACAAGCATTAACTCCAGAACTCAAGAAATTTACAAAAGACTGATAATTTGCTTTTGTTACAAGAAAACTTGCGGAAGACTCACGGACTCTATCACTTTTTTCAAGGTTAATATCTTTAAACCCTGCTGGTAACAACCTTAATTCATTGATAACAGGTACATCTCCACCATCAGTTTTTAGAATTGTTATTTTTAAATTATTCCCTTTAATTTTTGAGTCAAACTCAATTTTTGTGCCGTTTGTCCACCTCTTAGCAGAAAAATCTTTCTTAATACTATCCACCTCAATTAGGAAATCTATAGGAATATGCCTAGATGACTTAGAATAAATAACTAAACCATCAATACTACTCCCGTAATTAAGAGGGAAGTCTAGATATGGTTTATTATCTTTATACCAAAGACTTCTATCCCCTATCCAATATGTTGCATCAAAATTATCAATAATATATTTACTATGGGTATTTTCTCCTGAGGTAGAAACAACCAAATTATCTATATCTGATTGAATCTCTAAAAACTTAAATATCCTTTGTAACTCCCCACTGCTGGTATCTAAAGGTGAACACTGCGGACACTTTACTTCATAAGGTAGATTGAAAGGTAACTGAGTAGTTGTTATCTGAAATTCTAAAGTAGTTGGCAAAACGCTTTGATACCCATTCAATTTAAAATGAGTTGTGCCATTATCTAGATAATCAATGCTAACTTTTTGCTTAAGCTTTAAAGATGTTATGGTACTGCGTGAAATATTTGTAGTATCAGCAAGTTTACCATCAGCATAATAAAAACTATGCAAAGATGCTAGATTAAAATCCGGCTTGGATAGTAGTTTCTCTAAATCTTCACTTTTAGTCAGCAAAGTAATTTTATTATAATCAACCCTATATTCAGTCCCAATTGCCGACTGTGGTGGAGTAAAACCTACCCTAAAATAATCATTTGCCTGTGATCTCATTTTGGGTTGGAAATCAAAATATAAAACTGAACCTTCTTTGACCTCGGGCAACAATGTGTGGAGTTGACGGTAGAAAAGCTCTCTGAGAACACTTTTGTTAAGAAAGTCTTGATAAAAAAAGTTAACAGCTACAATATTTATAACTAGGAAAATCAAAGTTACAGGGATCCAATACCTGTACTTATAAAAAGTTGCCCAAGCCAGTAAAACTCCTGGATACATCCATAAAATATATCTATGTGTTGTATTTAGACTAAAATCATTCCTTAACCAAAAAGGCAGAAACATAAAAACTACCCAAATCAAAGAAAAGATCCTTAGCTTTGTCATACCTTTATCCTTCTTGTGTAAAAATGTATGGATAATAAAACCAATACTTAATACAAAACCAACACTTGTTTTTATTATTTCAATTTTTTGATAACTAATTAAACCAACCAACTTAGTTTGAAAAAAGTCCAATAAAAAGAATGAAGAAATTGTTTGAAAAAAGTATTTTAATTTATTTAGATTGAAATAAGAAGATAAATTTATTTCTGGAGAAAAACTACCTAATGGTAATCTTATGACTTTCAGAGGTATGAAATAAAATACTAAAAAGAAAAGAAATAATGTCAAAAAGACTAAAACAAACTTTCTCTTAAGTTTCATTTTGCTAGCATATATTAAGATTAGCGCTATAACTGGAGCAAAACTTGTTGCAGACCTAAAGTTAAAAAGTGAAATTGAGATTAAGAAAATTACAGTTGCCAATCCAAATAACCGAGCATTGAATTCATTTTTAATTGCAGCTAGATACACTATAAGGGATAAAAGAAGTGTAGATAGAGTTGAATATGATACAAGCGGATCCCACGCTTCAAGAAAGATACCTGCCCCAACATAAGATGATGCTAAAAGACCTGACAGATAGAAAGCAACCTTTGAGTTATTTAATAACTTAGATACAAAGATATAGAAAGCAATAACAGAACAAAAAGATAGTATATTCCCTATCAAAAAATAGGGAAATGGGGTGTATCCAAAAAACTTAACTAACCAATCAAATATGCTGCAGAAACTATAATAAGGCCATCCATGTATGCATTGATTTACCTGGGGTCCATAGAAGGAGCTAAAATCATCGTGCCAAAAATAAAAATTTAGAGTTAAACGATTAGATATAATTAAAATTACAGCAAGAGCTAATATCTTTATCATCTTGAGCTTAAGCATATTTCATATTATTTTCATTTTCAAGCTATTTTGATGTTGCAAACATAAGTTAAAATGGGATAAACTTCTGTATAACTTCTATGGCATACCCCTTACTTAGCATAGTAACTGCTACTTATAACTCGCAGCGAACTCTAGAAAAAACATTACAGTCTATAGCAAACCAAACTTATCCAAAAGAAAAAATTGAAATACTAGTGATTGATGGTGGTTCAACTGACAACACCGTCAATATCGCTAAATTATACAAATGTAAAATACTTCCTAATCCTAAAGTAGATCCTGTTTCAGCTAAATATATAGGAATATTAAAAGCTTCTGGAAAATATATCTTATTTCTTGATAGTGATGAAGTACTAGAAAAACCAACTAGTCTGAAAGTTAAATACCTGGCATTTAAAAAAGATAACAAAATGAACAAGTTCTTGGCTTCGCCAATAAGATCAGTTATTCCCAATGGTTACAAAACACCGAATGTTGGATCAGCTATTAATTATTACATAAATGAATTTGGTGACCCTTTTTCTTATTTCTTTTATAGAGAGTCAAAGGGCAAGGACTACCTTTTAAGAGACTGGTCATTAACATACAAAAAAATCTCCGAAGATGGAAATGTTACTGTTTTTTCATTTTCTAACAAAGGGCGTTTACCGCTTTTAGAATTAACAGCAGGAGGCTGCATGATGGATTTACAATATATAAAAGCTGAATTTCCAGAAATAAAAACTAATCCTTCACTAATTACTCATCTTTTTTATCTTCTGAATACTAAAAGTGCTTTACTTGCCATAACTAAACATGATAGTACTATTCATTACTCTTCTGACACTCTTTATAAATATCTCAAAAAAATATCTTCCAGAATAAAAAACAATATTTTCGATACAGAAGTTGGTTGGGTAGGTTTTAAAGGTAGAGAAAAATTCCAACCATTTTTATCAAATATAAAAAAATATTTATTCATTCCTTACAGCTTCTCCTTACTTTTACCTTGTATTGATTCCATAAACTTATGTTTAACCCGTAAAAAGGCTGTCTATCTTCTTCACTTACCTCTTTGTTTATATACTAGTTTAATGATCATATATTTTCTTATAATAAAGAAGCTAGGTATACAGCCTGATATTAGAATTTATGGAAGGTAGGAAAATGAAGAACCGGTATCTAATAGTTTTCTTTATTTTATTTTTAGTAGCTCTGGTAAACTTTTGGAGAGTTCCATTTCTATTTTGGCAGCAAGATGAATGGGTAACTTTTGCTAATTTGATTCAAAGTGGAATAAATATAACTTTGCATGGATTAGACATTAAGTCTACCCACTTTTCACCTATTTCTAATTTCATAACTTATCTTTGTTTTAAAGTTTTTGGATTTTGGCCTTTCGGATACCTTATCATTGGATTAGTTCTTCACTTAATAAATGGGTTTCTAGTTTATAAAATTGCACAAAAATTAATTCCCAACTTTTTTTATAGTCTGATAGCAGCAGTTTTATTTGTTGGGTCTAGTGCATCATATCAACTTTTGATGTGGCCAATGATTAGTCTGAATGCCATCTCACTCACTTTTACTCTTCTTGCTACTTTGGTATTAATAAACTTTATTATTAAAAAAGACCGCCTCTGGTTCTGGGGAACTATTGAAGCTTTTTTATCTGCCTTTTCACTATTTACAATTGAATACTCGGGAGGTTTATTACTTTTTATACCAATCACTCTTTTGTTCTATTACAAAAGGCTGGGTTTTGCAAAAATAGCCAAATTTCTCTTTCCTTTATTTTTATTTATAATTTTCTTTTTTTGGTTTAGATTTTATTACACAACCCCTTTAAACATTGCTTCAGCACCGTCACAAACTAATCAAAATCTAATTATACGTAAGAGTATACGTTACCCATTTTATTATCTTGGTCAAATCTATGCTCCAGAAAACATAATTGTTCAAATTTCAAAAATAATAGCTAAAACAACTAACACAAATGAAAACTTATATATATTAAAGGTGGCTTTAGTTTTTAGTGTCCTTATTCTGCTGCTTACTTTTTACACTATGAAAAAAGTTAATCTTGAAAAATACTCCGATTCACTTAAAATTATTTTGATAACTTTTTTATTTATTGTCTCTAGCTCTCTACCTTTTGTCCTGTTATCTGGTAACTCCGGTGATTTTACTATCTTTCCTAGCCGTTACCTTTATTTTGGTTCCGCCGGAGGTGCACTCCTACTTGCATTACTGCTCTATTATTCGAAAGTAGGTAAAGTGCCCTATATTTTTACAGCGTTATCAATTCTTACTGTCACCTTCATTTCACTCTCTACTAATCAAAATTTACAAAAATCAAAAGATCTTTATGATAAAGGGGAGATTAGAAAATCAATCTTAGAAACTATCCAATCAAAATATCCAAAATTACCTAAGAAAACGGTTTTCTATTTCCAATCTGATACGTCTTATTATGGTCTACCTCCGCAAGAACGTATTCTTCCTTTCCAAGGAGGACTCGGTCAGATTTTACTAATGTGGTACTCTAGTAAAAGTAATTTCCCTACTAAATTTTATCAGAACGAGTATTTGTGGGATATAACAAGTGAAAACTATATGGAAGTTGAAGATTTTGGTTATGGTTATTTTAAAAGCTGGGATAAACTACAACACGCCATAGATGAACATAATCTACCTCCACAAAGTGTGATAGCTTTCTCATGGAATGGAGAAACAAATACCCTTTCAGATATAACACTCCAAGTAAGGAAGAAACTTCAATCAGAGAATTTAACTAAATAATCAGTTACTATTTTACTGGGTGAAAGACTATACTCTAAAGAGTTACGCTTGTAGCTTTCATAGTTTTTTACAAATGAGTTTATTGTTTTAAAATTCAATCCTGATAAAACTACATTTTTCCCTAAACCTTCTATTCTTTCTGTATTTTTTCTAATTAACAGAGTTGGAATACCGCTATAGAAACACTCTTCTTGATTACTGCCTCCGTCAGTTACAATAAACTGCGCACCGCTTAAAACCTGCATAAAGTCTGGGTAACTTTGTCTTCCTAAAAGAATTACATTTTTTTCTTTCTTTAAGTCTTTCTTAAATCCATAATCACTCATCTTTTTATCAGTAGTGTGGTGCAGAACAAAGACTGCCTTAATATGCTTTGACCAATTAGTCATTGTATCCAGTAGATTAGCTACTAAATTCTTATTTAAAGAAAAATATAGTGTCTCTGTTCTATGAAGAACAAATACAAAATATTTTTTTGGCAGTTTTCTAACAGGTCTTGACTTGGATTTTTCTTTTAGATACTCAGTTACTAATTGATAAGAATCAAACAAGGTATTTTGCCCTAGGTTAATTTTGACCTTACTGGCATCATCTTTTAAATTATCACAAGCCCAACTGTTAGGACAAAAATAAATAGTTGAAAACCTAGAGACTAATCTTCTTATAATTTCCTCAGGAAAAGGATCTAATAGATTAAAAGACCGGAGACCTGTTTCTAAATGAGCCACTTTTAAACCATGAATTCTTCCTAGAGTAGCTCCCAGTAAAGTTGAGACTGTATCTCCATGTACCACAACTATACCCTCCCTATTATTCTGAAAAAGGGTTTTATCTTTTCTGTACTTAGTAACCATTTTAAAAAACCAAGCTATCAGACTAAATATCGATGTAAATTGTGGTCCTTGGTATAAAATATTGTCGGGTTTTTTGAGTTGGAATATTTTTAGTATCTCACTCTTATCTAGATCATGTTGACCTGTAGCAATAAAATTATATTCAACTCCTCTTTTTCTTAACCCAACCATGATGGGAAATACTTTAATAAGCTCTGCTTCTGTACCAATAATAAAATGAATCATAATACAGTTATTTTAACCTCAGAGTAATTTAGTATACACTGATCTGGAGTACTTGGAATTACTCTAATGTACTTTAACTTCCTACCAGCAAAAAAATATTCTAATTTGGAATCTGTCAAATTAAGCCTCCGATAAGCTTGGTACTGAGGAAAGATATCTTGCTCTCTTTGCCAACTATCACCATCAAGTGAGGTTTCAATAAAACCACTCATGTTCAAATTACAATCTTTATTTTTAAACAATATAAGCAATCTTGAGACAATACTCACATCTTGCAGATTAATTTTAATTTCTCTACCTGCTAGAGTAGTTTGGACACCTTTGTACTGTTTTTCATTTAATTTAAACTCATTTTCTGTATGTTCTAAATCATTTTTCCAAATTTTAAGTATTGGTACACTATCAACTTTAAGCTCGTAAACAGGTTGTAAAAAATTCTCTACATATTCCCAAGTGTAGTGAAAATCCCGTCCGCTATCGTTAAAATTAAGCTCCATTATATATTCACCATCGCGATTTATACCACTAAAGTGATAAAACTTTGGGTCAATACTTCCATCAGCTAAATAATTTATATCTCTCCTTAAAAAAAGTGGAGGTACATTTGAAGGAGTGCCTTGGATTAAGGTAAGTTTTGCTCCCATTTGTGCATTTGCATTTATCCAATCAATTCCTCCCTTATACGCACCTCCCAAACTGTTACCCCAGGCGGGAAAATCTCTCTGGTATGCTCCCTTTAAACCTCCAATAAGAAAGTTAAAATAAACATTCTGATAAGGATGTAATTTAAAAATTAAAAAAAGTGGCCATAAAAACATTATTACTATTAGGATTTTCGTTAGAAGAAAAATCTTAATAGAGGCTCTAAACCACTGAGAAATTTGCCAAGCGCCCAGAGCACAAATGAGTACTAGCGCCGGAAGAAACTCTAATATTTGTCTTACTCCCCCATAGATAGTAGTGCCTGGAACAGTAACCCGTAGTATTGGAATAAAAATCCACAAAAGCAACAAAATAGTTATCCTATTCCAACGGTTTCTATTAATCCAGGCAGAAACTATCCCGACAGTAGTTAAAACCAGTACCAGAGGAGGAGTGGTGAAAATAATCCATTTAATAGGATAGGTATTAAATCCTAAAACAAAAAACTCTTCTGGCTGGTATTTGGAGATAGTGCCAATCTCCTTATAATAGGTAGCAATGCTTAACAGTCTTTGAGGAATGTCCTGCCAAAGATAAGGCCAACAACTTACAAAAACTATACTTACTATTAAAGGCGCTAGAGCAAAGGTTATAAAGTATCTTTTTTTAAAACCTTTGTATTTTTCTCTATTAATCAATAAATAAGGTAGCAGTATAAATGGTAAGAATAAAATATTGAGTTTTGTCCCTAGACCAAGGGCAAAAAATACTGTAGCAATTACTAACCATTTAACACTCTTTTTTTCTAAAGATAAGATAAAGGATAAAATAGTAAGAGAAAAAAATGCGGTTTCAGGAGGATCTTTTATATTAAAATGAGATTCTGCCCAAAATAAAGGATAACTTACAAGAGCAAGAAATGCTACCAGTGAAGGGGAAAAGCCCCAATACTTTTGAGCTAAAAAAACAACTGCAAAAACAAGTAGGGAGGAAGCAAGAATGTTAAATAGATGATGCGAAGATAAATCATCCATAATCCCCAGTTTTTGGTAGAAAATATAATTTAAAAAAGCAGCTAATTCATCATTTAAAGGAGGATGGCCAATATCATAATTTAAAAAATACTCACCATTTTGAATATCGTTTTGATAGAAACTTCTCCTAGGAAATGGCACATTTTGTGGATCTCCTTGGGTTCCTTGCAAATTGTAATTTGGAAGATTATAAGTTTTTTGCCCAGTCAAAAAATAATGTAGATAAGCTTGCCCTCTTCTAAAATGGATTGTTTCATCCCACGAAGGACCATAATTACCTAGTGTTAAAAAAGCGGCAATAAAAAAAACAAAAGAAGCAATAAAGGGTATTAAAAAGGGGGATTTAAGGATTGATATTTTCATTTAAGTTTAGATATCTAATATTAACCTTTCTTACTACTATTGTACCTGGAATTTGCAAGATAAGTTTTATTTTATCAATTTTTGTACCACCAGCTGGAATTTTAATTTTAACTGTTTGTAGCCTTCCATCAAAGACCATGTTTACTTTGCTGCTGGAATCTGTTTGCCAATCCTTTTTTTTGTCAGTCAAATAATAAATTTGGGCAAATCCACTATTACCTAATAACCTAAGGAGACTATCATAATCTTCTGGAGAATCAACATAGCTAAAAGGGTGTTGAGTAAAGCTTTCTGCTTCCACAATATTTAACTTTTCAAACTCTGTAGGCACTACCCAAGCCTCAGCTACAGTAGGTGAGTCTCCACCAATAGTTTCATTAATTTTCATCTTAAAATACCTTGCATCTACAGGATCAAATTCAATAACTTGAGGCTCTTTATTATCCACTCTTCTTACTAAATTTATCTCTCTTACTACCTTCCAATTAACACCATCTACTGACACCTCTACTTGATATTTAGTAGGAGTATTATTTGCAAAACCATTAATCCAAACGAGCCTATCTACACTCTGCGCTGAACCAATATCTAAAGTTATGCTCTCATTTCTTTTTTGCCAGAGTACTCTATCTGCTTGCCAGAAAGTCTCAGGATTTTTATCATGAAGATTGGCCAAGGTCCTTTCCCGCCACCAACTTGTAGAGTAAAACTGAGATTTATTTAAAATCTCCTGTTTAGCCTTAAAATAATTCACCGCTAGTTGTTTTAACTTAGGATCATGGTGTATTTCGTTTGAAGTAGTTGAAGAATCTTGATATGGAAACGTCATATTTCTTACCCCCAAAGCTGTTGCTTGAACATCTAAAGAAACCTCCAAAGGTATTGTACTTAAGACGTCACTCTTAAAGGTTATTGTTTGTTGATCTTGTTCAAAAGGAATTGATTGGGATGAGGTTATTTCAAATAAAGTCTTTCTGACAAAATCTGAAGTATCAATCAGTCTCTGATTCCCATACCAAAAGGCATGAATTTTATCTGGTGATACTTTTTCTGAATTTACAAACCTGGCAAATTCTTTAAAATCTGTAAATCTTGTAATATCATATCTATCTACTCCATACCTCCAGGCAATAGCAGTAGTTTCAGGCATAGAAGCTACAGAAAAAGCATCATCAAAATATTTTAGCGATTCATCTGATACATCAAAATAAAAAATATCTCCTTTTTTAACTGTTGGAACATATTCTTTTAACTGCCTGTAAAACTCTCTTGGAGGATTACTTCTATTTCTTAAGATATTATTCTGATAAAAAACACTAGCTATTAAATTACCTATTCCCCAAAAAATAATTATCATTAAGAGTACTTTTTTAAACCTTTTTGGAGAGGCTAAAAAGAAAATTAACAAAACTCCTATCCAAGCAAAAAAGGAATGAGCCAGATAGCGGTTAACTGATTCATAAGCAATTGTTGGGTTATAAGCTGCATATGCTGCAATGTTTAACATGGCCCACAAAAACATAAAAAGATAAACTTTTCTATACTTTTCTATGGCAATTAGTGATGCCAAAACTAATAAAAATATGCTTCCTCCAAGATATACAGAAAAAATTTGACTTAAAGAAAGATTAAAAACTTGAGTAGAAAATAAATCATTTACTACTAACTTCCATGTTAAAATCAGTAAATAAAATATAGGAAGAAGGATATTTTTGTATGAATGTTTCCATAATAAAAGAGTAACTAATCCTAGGTTTAATAGTACTCCAACCCAGGAAAGAGAGTTTAAATTTAAATTTAAACTCAAGATAAATCTTGTAACCCAATCAGGAATTACTACATTAAGAAAAGAAGCTATAAAACTATAAAGTTGGTAAAACTCTCCTCTGTATAGTGCTACAACTAAATTTTTTACTTGATTACTCCTTTGATCTGCACTTACAATAAAATACTGATAAAAAATAAATACAAAAGGTAGCAGTCTAATCAGTGAATAAACTATGCTCTTGATAGGTTTTTCAAAAGCTAAAAATAAAAGCTCAAAAGATATGACTACTGCAATCAAATAATGAGTTCTCCCTCTGGCAAACTCTATACTAAGGAAGAAAAAAAGGACTGATAATAAATACCAAATCCATTGTCTTTCTTTAAAAAATTTCCAGTAAGACAAAAACATTACACAGATAAAGCCTATACTTACACTTGTAATTACACTGTTAAATAAACGGATAAATCCATCTGATGCTATATAACCTGTAGCATATAAAAATCCTGCCAATTTGCCAGCACTACCTCCAAAAATACGGGAAAAGACTTTATAGACTACTATGGTAGTTAAAAAATAAATTATTAAAGTAAAAACAAAATAAGCTACTGTATTAAATCCAAAAAGATTATATATAGGTATGTATGGTGTATGAATATACTTATAAGCCCCATCACCAAAAGGACCTGGGCCTAAATATCCTGCCTTTTCATTTATATGAGCAAGCTTGAAAAAAAGTCCATTATCATCTTGCCAGACATACATCCCTAGTATCTGTCCATAGGAAATTAAAACTAGTAACAAAAGTAACAACCAGTAGTGTTTACTAAAAAAAGACTTTATTTTAGACATTTTTTCTTGCCACGAAGAACATATTAATATCAGAGTTCTTATCTAAGTATACAAATTTGCTGAAAAAAATGGGTAGGATAGTTGACCGTAACCCTACACTCATAATTAACCTTCTTCCAAAAAATAATTTCCAAAATTGAGAAGGAAATGCTGTGATTAAAAAAATCTCATGTAAATGCAAAAGTGTAGGTGATATTGTACCCTCAGCAGTTACTATTTCAAAACCAGCTTTTTCTAAATGGCTAATCCACCAAGAAGCAGGTCTTAAATTGACATGTTTGAATGCACGGCAATGTAGTTCAAAGTATTTATCTCCTAATTTTTTAAAACCTAAGAAATCACAGATTTTAGGAACTAGTAAGTTTTGCTGCAACTTTGTAGTTGGTACACTAAAAACAAAAAGTCCTCCTTTTTTTAAAACTCTATAAGCCTCCGGTATTACCTTTTCTCCCTGAGGAATATGTTCCATCACACTTACTGATATCACAGTTTGATAACTCCTGTTTCTAAAAGGTAACTTTCTAGCATCTGCCCACTCTACCTTTTTATATTTTTCACCCATCTGTGCTTGTTTTAATTCTTCATTATTAATATCTATTCCCATTTCTATATGGTCAAAAACTACCCCAGCAAATTCCCCCCATCCACAGCCTAAATCCAAAACTGGTTGTTTCAAGGCAACTTGATTAAAACTTAAAGCCTCAACTGATCTCCATAAAGCATGAGAAAGTGGAGAGATTTTTAAAAAATCTCTTAAATATTTTTTAGCATTTTTTTCACTATCCATAGGCATTTATATATCACAAATGATTACAAATTCCCATGGGAATTTGGATATACATAATTTAGATCCATTGGTTGTATATCATATGGGGGTTTAGAGGTAATATCTTCTACCTCTTTGTCTGATTCCTTTATAGTCAAATTATCTAACCAGATTTTTGTTTTAGTAGTAATATGGGCTTGAAAGCTAACAATTAAATATTTTGCTCCAGTTGGGGCTCTTTCTATAATCTCTTTTCTAACAGGGTCCTTGGAGCCATATACGCGGGATGATACAGCAGAAATTATTCCAACTTTCTCTTGATCAAAATTATCACCATAAAAATCAACTCTTAGAAAACCTTCTCTCTCACGGGGTTCTAGTATTTTTTCAGTTTGTAAAAATCCCTCTATCTGATAAAGATGTCCCTGCCTTATTTCAATAGGTTGCGATGCTACCCTTACAGTAGGGAATTTCGGACCTGACGGGACTAATACAAGTCTTCCATTATCATAGTAATTATCTGGTCCACGGGAGCCAAACTTTCCTAAAATTCTCCAGCCTTCTGTGTTCTTATCGAAGTTAAACTTTTTAATTTCTTGCCACTTAGCTTGGGGCCAAGTAGGGAATTTAATTGCCAATAAATGGGTATCAGGAGCCTGCCAGGGTTTGGTAACTGCATGTACTTGATAGCGGAAAAGTTCCTCAGTAGCAAGCCCATGATACATATTTCTCATAATATCCAGTGGTTTTTCCCAATAATATTTCAAATCCTCTAACCCATAAGACATCCAGAAATAAAATGAATAGCCTACCCAATTAAGGTCAAGCAACATATAGCTTGCTTCATTTTCAATATGTTCAGCTTTGGAAAATGCTCCTGCATTTTCAAATTCTGTTTTCTTATTTGTAATTTTTAGGTTTACTGCGTCAAATGGATGAGTTGCAACTATGATATCTTTTGGTAGATTTTCGGCAACCCAAGGCCTCATCAGGTCATAGCCCCAAGGTTGAGAATAATAATAAGAATTAATAATTGCGTTTTGTGCAGGTATAAACATCACAACAGGTAATAAAATTAATAAAGCAATTAACCCTATCTTATTATTAAAAAACTTACTTATTAATTTATACAGTTGCCACAAACAAAAGGCTGCGAATATCATAAAAAGTGGTGTAACAGTTATAAAATTTCTAACATAAAATCCGCCTCTTGTGTAATAAACCATCATAAACATAAATGGGACTATAAAAGACAAAAGTAGTAATGTTTCTTTTTTGAACTTATAGAAAGCTAAAAAGAGACCTATGAATATTGCAATAAACTCAAGTGGACCATAATCTATATGATAAAAATAGGAAAACGGATAAAGATTAAGCAAGTTGGTACCAACTCCATACTTTAAAGAAACATCCTTGATAGACGCTATAGCTTTATTAAAATGGATAAAAAAGTAAGGACTACTCAGAACAAAAACTACTGGAATAACTGCTAGACTAAGAAAAAAGGCTGGGTTAAAAAGTTTTCTAAAATTTATTCTAAATTTATTTATAGAAAGATAAAGGTGCGTTAGTAATAGAGGAAATACGGCAAATATCTGATACTTAACTGAAAAAGATAATCCCACTACTAAACCTGCTAATATATAATTTTTAGTTGATGGTTTTTTCCATAAATTAAAAACTAAAAAATAAGTAAGTAAAACAAAAAATGCATTATAAATATCAGGCAATCCTATATGGGAATTAATCACATGTTTATAATTAAAGGTTAAAAGCAAAGCTGCAATAAGAGCAATTGTTCTATTATTTAATAATTTTTTAGTCAAAAGATATAACAAAAATACATTTGCTAGACTGAAAAAGGCAGTAACATATCTTCCCCAGTGCAAAGCATTGATATTTCTTTCCCCCAACACATAAGTTTGGAAAAGTTTTTTCTCCTCCAGTGGGGCAATAGGTAAATGCACTATCCCATCAACAATATCTGGAATATGTGTTAGATAGTATTTTGCCCAGTTTAAGGGAATAAAAATCGTCTGGAAAAAAATATAGTTTATATCTGGCACCAGTGCAGGATAATCATATCTTAAAGGATCTAGGTTGCCATTTTTAATCATGGACACAGCTGCAGAATAAGAAATTCCTTCATCAGCATGGAATTGGTTATAACCAGGATTAGTACCAACAAACCTCAAAAGAGCTGCTAGTAATAATATGACAGTCAGAATTTTATTTTTATTAATTTGAAAAATTATTTTTCTCAAAAGAAATATAGGCCATTTCATCATGAATACTTGATTATCATATCATTTGGTCTTAGACTAGTCTAGATAAACTACTTCAAATGAAACTTTCTGTAATCAAGACCATTGCAGGTACAACTAAAGGAGATTTAATTTTCATAACCTTAATTATCCTGATTAGCTGGATCGTGTGGCATGGTGTTTTAAACCAGACCATTGCAGGAGAAGGTTTTTATTATTTCTCACCAACTAATTCGTTTATTACACCTTCGGGAATGACCAATATATTCAAAGACTTTGACAGTTTTCCCCGTTTTTTTACTTACCTTTTAGAAAATGTTTTTAAAGGTGACATGAAACCTTACATGACTGCTCAGTTTATTATTATAATTTTACTCAACGTGATGATTTATATCTCATTAAAAAAAATTACTGGAAAAAGTTGGTTAGCCTTTATAGCAGCCCTATATTTTGGTACAAACTACACAGCAAACTTTCAATTGTATGCCAGAGGACATTTCCAATGGTTTACTCAAAGGGTTCCAGAATTTTTCCCTATCCTAATCTCTATGATTTTCCTAAGTAAGTTCATTGATACAAAAAAAGTTACCTATTACTTTTTATCTCTTCCTTTTTTTACTTTAGCAATTTTAATGACTCACTACACTACCTTGTTCCTGCCATTTTTTGCAAGCTTTATATTAATAAGTAGCTTACTTAAAAAGGGTTCTGATTTTAAAAAGTCAATAATTTTATCTTTACCTTTTGTCATAATTAATTATTTAATCGTTAGTAACTCTACGCTTGGCCTTGATGTAATCCGGCCTAAACAAACTCTACTGGAGGCTTTATTGCAAAACAAGGATGTTCTGTCAAAAATCTCTTTTCAATTAGTTGTTGCTACAATTCCATTTAATCTTTTGCAGTTTATTCAAACCATTTCTAAAGTAAGTTATATTCAAATAATACCCACACTTTATTTACCAATTTATCTTTTTTATTTCAGCATTGGGTTTTTTCTATACAAAAAAAGGTTTTCTTACCTCAATCTAGTAGTTGCCGCTTTTTTAGGACTAATAGGAGCACTATTTTTAAATATTTTTTTGGGAAGAATCAATGTTTATAATGAGATTGAGCAAGGTAGATATTATTATATTCCTAAACTCTATTTAGCGATAATTATCTCTTCGTTTATTTATAGCTTACTTCTGAATATGAGTAAAAGACTACTACTTTTAAAGTATTGTTTTATTATCTTGTTAATATTTTTATATGTTACTGCAAATACTCAGTTTATCTGGACTAAAATGAAGGATAGTCAAAGATTTTACACTGGGGGAAATCTGATGTTAAATAAACTCTCTCAAGTCAAAGATACCTTGCCCGTTGATTCTATAATAATGCTGCCAAATCCTCTAATGCCTTTAGGAATTGATTTTTTGAAAAAATATTATAAAGGCCATGATATTCAATACTTATTTATAGATTCTAAATGGAAAACCAAAATACCTGAAGGCTTTGACTTAAACAAATTCTATGTTTTTGATTATAGTGAAGAGTTTAACAGAGGAGGAAATGCCAGATTAGAGTTTATATCTGTGGTAGATAAATCTTCAGAATACCGTAAGCTCTTCCTTGCGAAATGATTTATGATTTGGCATAATTCCCCTATGATTAAAAAAATATTAATCACTTTTTTACTGGTTACTATTTTTAGCCATTCTCTAACTCATGTTTTAGCTTATGAAAATCAAGAGTCTACTACAAGTAGCATACCTATCCAGTTGCCGTATGAAAAAATAAACCCTAAGGATGGTTTTAAATTTTCCTTTAAAAGACTACAAGAAAAGATTATCTTCGCATTTTTTACTTTTTCTGCCCAGTCAAAGTATATGTATCAAAGAGATTTACTGAGTAAAAGATTAGCAGAGTTAAAATATGTAGTAGATAATAAAGATATTTCCAATATCCAAACTACCAGCCAAAGATACTACACTACAGCAGGTGACCTGACGCAATTTACCATAAAAAATAACCAAGACAAGAATGCTTTCAAAGAGCAGCTTTCCTCTCATCTTTTAATATTAGAAAACTTAAAAAAAGAGTTTAACGACACTACAGCTGAGTGGAGATTTATAGAGCATGACATTGATTACATAAAAACTTATATTTCACAACTCAACTAACCTTACAAAATGTTCAATAATAAATTAGTTTCTGTTGTTTTTGCTACTTATAAAGAAAAGCATTCAGTTAGAAAAGTTATTGAGGATTTTTTTGCATCTGGATATGTCGATGAAATAGTGGTTGTTAATAATAATGCCGAGGAAGGAACAGATGAGGAAGTTAAAAAAACCAAAGCCCGGCTCATCTATGAACCAAGACAAGGATACGGCTACACTTATCAAACAGGCATTGCTTCAGCACGCGGGGATTATATCTTACTTTGTGAGCCTGATGGTACTTTTGTAGGTTCAGACATTGAAAGATTTCTAGTCTATGCTAAAACTGGATTTGATGTAGTTTTAGGATCAAGAACTGGACAAAATACTCCTCTTTCGGGTGCTGATATGGGGGTTTGGAGAAAATTTGCTAATGTATTTGAGGCAAAAACTATAGAGATTTTGTTTAACACAAACGCATTAACAGATGTAGGCTGTACCTACAAATTATTTACCAAAAAAGCTTTAAACAAATTAGCTCCTTTATGGAGAACTAGGAACTCACTTTTTGCTACAGAATTAGTACTTTTAACAGTCAGTCAAAATTTAAAATTTATAGAAATTCCAGTTACTTTTAAAAAAAGAGTGGGTACCTCCACCTTTACTGCTGCCTGGTACAAACTAGCTAAATGGGGAGTACATATTCAACTTTATATCCTTGGTTTTTGGTTAAGAAAAATCCTCTCATGACATGTCCTATTTGTAACAAGATTTCAAATCCCACAAGATCTTACTTGCCAAGATTTGTTTGTTGTAATATCTGTAAAGGACATTTCTTAAAAAGAAAAGTTAAGGCAAATTATCCCGAGGAATACTTTGACCAAAAAGGGGCATCCTCTATTTTATCTATGCTCTTCTCCCCTTTCCTAGAGTTTCTTTTATACCTTAAAGTCCAAAATATTATATCGCAAGTATGTGTCAGAAAACCTCAGATTTTAGATTATGGATGCGGGTCAGGGAAATTAATAGAAGCACTGCTAAAAAAGCAAATTACTGCTACAGGTTATGAACCCTCCTTAGGAGCCCTAAGCATAACAAAGCGGAAAAAATTACCAGTTTTCAACCAACTAAAAAAGGCTAAAGGAGGCTATGATCTAGTAATGTTTTGGCACAGTCTAGAACATGTCTCCAGTCCTTATCAGGTTATGACAGTCATAAAGAAATTGCTTTCAAAGCAGGGCAAAGTTTTAGTAGCAATTCCTAATGGAGACAGCTGGGAAGCGGAGATAGCCCGTGAGAAATGGTTTCACTATAGCTACCCTTTACATGTCATTCACTTTACGCCAAAATCAGTTAAAATGATGTTGGAAAATGCTGGTTTCAAAAACATTAAAATTGATTTTTTCAATCCCGAGTATACAATTTCTGGACTTTTACAAACATTTTTAAATCTTTTCTTTCCTAACGATGTTCTGTACTCGGTAGTTACTCATAGAAGATTATCCATGCCTTTATTTAGTGCTTTAATCTATTCCTTTCTCTCAGTTATCCTTGCAGTTTTCTTTTCTCCATTTTTAATATTAATTTTTGCTCTTCAATTGATTTTCAGAAAAAGTGGTGCTATGGTAATTATTGCAAAATCATGATCTGGAAAGTTAGAAAGTTAACAAATTGCAGAATGTGTCAGGGCAAGAATCTAAAAGTTTTTTTAGATTTAGGAAATACGGCCTTGGCAAACTCTTTTCTAAAAAAAGGGGATTTGAAAAAACAGGAAGATAAATTTCCTTTAATAGTCTGTTTTTGTCAGAATTGCGGGCTTTCCCAACTAACTCATGTGGTAAATCCTGAAATTTTATTTAGAGATTACGTATATTTTTCTTCCGGCATGCCAGTACTCCCACAACATTTTAAAGATTATGCTGATGAGGTAGTCAAAAGGTTTGTTACAACTAACAAAGATTTAGTAGTAGAACTTGGTAGTAATGACGGAATTTTACTAAAAGCTATAAAGGAGCAAGGTGCACGAATCCTAGGAGTTGACCCGGCAGTAAATATTGCCAAGGTAGCAAATGCGCGGGGCATTGAGACTATCCCAGAATTTTTTAGTTTAGAAGTTGCCAAAAAAATCAAAAAAAAATACGGCAACACCAAAGTAATTATTGGTAATAACGTTGTAGCACATATTGACAATCACCTAGACCTAGTTAGAGCTGTTAAATATTTGTTATCAGATGATGGTGTTTTTATATTTGAAGCCCCATACCTAGTTGATATGTTTGAAAATTTAACTTTTGATACCATTTATCATGAACATTTATCATATCTATCACTAAAACCCTTGTCTAAAATGTTTGAAAAATTTGGAATGGAAATTTTTGATGCAAAAATTTTTCCAGTCCAGGGTAATTCTCTTAGAACCTATGTCGGTAAGAAAGGAATGTATAAAATATCACCCAATGTGAGGAGATTAATTCAAAAAGAACAAAAAATGAAATTAAATCAATTTTCTACATATTTAAAACTAGCAAGTGAGGTGAATCAAACAAAAACTAAAGTTATGCAGATTTTAGAAAACCTTAAGAAAAAAGGTAAAACTATTGCTGGTTACGGCGCGCCTGCTAAAGGCAATACACTACTTCATTTTTATGGTATTGGTCCTGATATATTGGATTATGCAACTGAAGGGTTACCTTCAAAAATAGGTCTTTATACTCCAGGCACTCATATTCCAGTAATAGATATTGTGACATCAAGGAAAAATCCTCCTGATTATTATCTAATGTTAGCTTGGAATTATAAAAATGCCATTTTAGAAAAAGAAAAAGACTATATAAAAAAGGGGGGTAAATTTATTGTTCCTGTGGGAAGGAAAGTTGAAATCATTTAAATGGATAATAAAAAAGTACGAAAGGTTTTAGTAACTGGGGGTGCCGGCTACATTGGTAACATAGTAGTTAGGCGGTTATTGGCAAAAGGCTATAAAGTCAGAGTTATTGACTATCTTGTATTTGGCGAGGCTCCTATTGCCGATATTAAAGGGAAGATAGATTTTATTAAAGGTGATATCAGAAAAATGAAATCTAGTATGCTGGATGACATTGACGCTGTTATCCATTTAGCTGGTTTTTCTACTGAACCAACTTCCCAGTATGATCCTAGGCTAACAGATTTAATCAATCATATAGCTACTGAAACTTTAGCTAAAATGGCCAGGGCCAAAGGAATTAAACGTTTTATCTATGCCTCCTCCTGTTCAGTCTACTTTTCCTTAAATACCCCACTTGTCCCTCCTCTCTATAGTGAAGAGGACACAATCAACCCAATTTCTTGTTACTCATTAACAAAAAGGTGCGCAGAACAAGTCCTGTGGGGTATGACCAATGAAGATTTCCAGCCAACCATCTTTAGAAAAGGTACACTATATGGGTTCTCCCCAAGAATGAGATATGACTTAGTTTTTAACTCTTTTGCAAAAGATGCATTTTTAAAAAAAGTTTTAACAGTAGATGCAGCCGGTGAGATCTGGAGGCCAATGATAGATATAGTAGATGCTGCTGATGCTTACATCAAATGCTTAGAATTACCTCTTGAAAGTGTTGGCGGAAAAATATTTAACGTCACATCCCAAAACTGGAGGATTGGTGATCTGGCAGAAGAAATAGCCAAAGTTTTAAAAAAGAAAAAAGGCATCAATCTTGAGCTGGATATAAAACCATATGGCTTAACAAGAAATTATAAGGCAGATAACAAAAGCTTTAAAAAAGTATTCAATTACAAACCCACAAGGTCTTTCGAGCAAGTTTTAATGGAGATCTGGGAAAATTTGGAAAATAATAAACAGCATGATCCGACTAACCCAATCCATTATGGTGATCTCTGGTACAAAACCTTTTTCGAAACAAAAGAAGGTAAGAAATTTAAAAAACATATTTAGGAAAACTTTATGAAAAAAATTCTGCTGATTGGAGCAAATGGACAACTAGCACATGATTTAATAAATGTTCTCAACAAAAGTAGTGAGGTGACCAAAGCTACCAGAGATGATTTTGATGTAACGAACTATTCAGCTTGTTTAAACTTTTTTACAAGAGTTCAGCCAGATGTAGTGATAAACACCGCTGCTTACCACAAAACAGAGGATTGTGAAAAAAATCCTGATATTAGTTTTCAAGTTAATGCTATAGGTGCTTATAACGTATCTCATGCTGCAGCAGAAGTAAATGCAAAAATAATCTTTCTTAGCACTGATTATATATTTGATGGTAAAAAGAAAAAATATTATGAAGATGATAAAACCAATCCTTTAAATGTTTATGGTGCATCAAAATTAGCTGGCGAAATATTGACCAAAATAGCGAATAATAACTATTACATAGTTCGTACAACTGGTCTTTTTGGTGAAAAAATCAGTGGTAAGGGACATAATTTTGTCCAGCTAATGTTAGACAAAGCTAAAACGGAGAAGATTATTAAAGTTGTTAATGATCAGTACTGCTCCCCTACCTATTCTTTTGACCTGGCAGGTAAAATTACAGAACTGATCGATAAAGATGTTCCTTCAGAAACATACCATATTGTGAACTCCGGATCCTGTTCCTGGTACTATTTTGCAAAAAAAATATTTGCTCTTGCAGGAATTAAAGTTAAACTTATTCCAGTATCGTCAAATAGTTTCACATCCATAGTTAAACGTCCACAATATTCAGTTCTGGCAAGTAAAAACCTCAATAAGGTAGGTATCTCTCCCCTGCGAAAATGGGAAGAAGCCGTTTTAGAGTATATACAAAGTCTTAACTTTTAATTTAATATCTTTCCCTTCATATAATCTTTAAATACAGTTATAAAAATTAATAAATAGAGTAAAGAGAAAAGGACAGTTAAATCAAAACCAAAAAATAAAGGATTAATTTCTCTGGCTCCTACAAAACCATAAAAGAAAGCTAGATTCATTACTGTCATAATATCAAAGATAATTAAAAGCTTTCTATTTTCTGATTTAGGTCTTAGTAAATAATAAACTAACATAAATAAAACCACATAGAATATATGTTTTTCATAGGCAGATTTATTAAGTTGATGGTGGGCAAAAAATATCATAGTAGAGGCCGCTATAAAATTAGGAAGGTTTTTCTTTTTAAAAAACCAATAAGATATTACAATTGCTGCCCAACAAATCATGAATAAATACCCTTGCAAAAACCAAGGAGCATTATCCGTTGGAATTTGGCGGTTAAGCCAATCTAAATCCTGCAGTGATATATGAGTAACTGGGTCAACAATATGTAATATATATGTAGCTACCCAGTTCATATTTAGTGCCTGGCCAGAGAGCATAGCAGCACCATGCAGTAAATAATCAGTTGAGCGGTTAAAGGCCTCCCAACCACCAGGATTAATAACTACCAAAAACCAGGCAACTGCTGGTATTGGGAAAAGACCTATTCCAAAAATTAGACATCTTCTTAATGAGACCCAAAAACCCTCTTTTAAATTAAAAAGGGTTGCCCCAAATAAAGGCAAAAGAATAATTGGTTGCCATTTTATTGAGAGAGTTATTCCCATTAGTATTCCACTTAATAAATATTTACGTTTAAAAAGTAAGTAAATAGAGCCAAGCAGTGTTGGTATCACCTGAATATTAACATCTGCCAATCCTTGGGTTTGCACCACTAAAGCAAAAGTGGTCAGAATTATAATTAACTTATCTAGTGGTAACATAGTCTCTTTTTTAGATACACTACGAATAAATTTAAACAGAAATATCACAGTTAAAACATAAAAAGTTAATATGCTTAATTTAATTGCAATTGTGTAATCTGGACTGGATCCAATTAATATTTTCCATAAATTAGCATACAAACTAATTATCCCTGTAGCCAGAGGCGGGTATCTTTGATCCACCATAGTTTGTGCTATAAAGGGATTGGGTTGCTCAATAGATGCTAGAGCATATTGGGTCCAGGAAACATGATCACTACTCCCATCAGAGACAATTAATGACAGATTTACTAAAACCATTGCTATAACAATCCCCCATTTGCAAATTAGGCTGTATCGATTAATTAAAGAATTGGATAAAGCAGATAAATTACAGGTTCTTAAAAAACTTAATATATACCAGAGTGCATATACAATAAAAAAACTAACAAAAACATATTGGAAAAATACAAAGTATTCTCCTCTGACATGAGTGGATCCAGCTAACCCATATCGGGTAAACAAAATCATAAAGGATACAATATTAACCAAAATCAAATTTATCCTATTAAAAGAGTTATCTTTCAAAAGAAAAGTAATTACTGATAATAAAATTATCCACAAAATATTTCCGCTAGAACCTAAAGGGGAAAAAAGTAAATATAAAAGATATACACTAATCAGAGATCTCAAGAACCGCTCCTTATTAAGAGGGGTAGTCAGACTTCTTAGAGTTAAAATATACAAAACAATAAAAATTAATAAAAATGGCGGGTATATCGAGTTAAGAGAGAAAATACTTGTTCCTACTAATCCCACTGTAGATACAACGATAATTAAGTAATTAATATTCCTCAAAAAAATATTACTGATTTTTTTAAAAAAATATATCAGACTTACAGAAAAGAATAAAAGGATAAATATTGAAGTTGCTATAATCCAGCTCTCGCTTGATCTATCTTTTAGAAAATAGATTAAGGGTTGATTTATTAACCATTGATACCCAATACCATCTACCTGGAAGTTACCTTCCATAACTGTTTTGAAAAAGATAATCGAAAACGTTGGCAATAAAAACATTACCAATTTATATAAATTCTTAATTCTGATACCCCTTAAAGGTGCAAATTTTAAGAAAACTGGTGCAAAAAAACATAGTGACCAATTAAATGAAACCGCAATTAAAAATAGGATAAAAGATAAAAATAATTTAGATCTGAACAAAAAAGTAAGTGATAATATAAAAAAAGGTGCTGCATATATTTCATTCTGAGAAAGTCCTAAAGTAGCCAGCATGATGGGAATGCTGCCAAAATATGCGAGTGTCGGATTGAAAAAAGTTTGACTTTTAAATAAATATAATAAAGATAACCAAGTTAAAATGTAAAAAATATATAAAGTAGTTTTATAGATTCTCCAGCTAGGTTGATTATTAAATGGTTTAATTTCATTATTGACAGGGGAGGCCTTTAGTATCAAATCCTGTACTAAATTTGTACTTAAAAAAAACTGTGGATTTAATAAGTTATTACTTCCCGAATTTGCCTGCCGGTAATTATAAAATTTTTCTAATACTCCTAGCCCTGGTTTATTAAAAATTAAACTGATACTTATGAAAATCAGTAACAAAAAAATTATTAGGTTCCACTTCTGCATACTTTCTGAATCGTACCTAAGTTTTACCGATTCCGCAACATCTTCAAAAAAAATTATGACTATGATATAGTTTACGAACAATGAAAAAGGCATTAATCACTGGAGTCACAGGTCAAGATGGATCCTATTTAGCGGAACTCCTTTTGGAAAAAGGATACCAAGTTTATGGAATTCAAAGAAGATCTAGTATGCCTAATACCTACCGCATAGATCATATTTATGATAATCCTGATTTCCCTAACTTTTCCACAATCTACGGTGATTTGTCAGATGCTTCTAATCTAAGCAGAATCATTGCCAAAATAGAGCCAGATGAAATATACAATTTAGGAGCTCAATCCCATGTTAAAGTTTCTTTTGATGTTCCGGAGTATACAGCGAACGTTACTGGGTTGGGGGCTCTTCGGATTTTAGAGGCTTTAAGGGACCTAAACATCCCCACCAAATTTTATCAAGCTTCATCTTCTGAAATGTTTGGTAAAGTCTTAGAGACACCTCAAAAGGAAACTACTCCTTTTAATCCACAATCTCCTTATGGATTATCAAAAGTCTTTGCTTTTTACATCACTAAAATCTACCGTGAGGGTTATAATATTTTTGCCTCCAATGGAATTTTATTTAATCATGAAAGCCCCAGACGTGGAATTACTTTTGTGACTAGAAAAATAACTTTAGGTCTAGCTCGTGTTAAATTGGGTTTACAGGAAAGTTTAAAATTAGGTAATTTAGAAGCTAAAAGAGATTGGGGTTATGCCAAGGATTATGTGGAAGGTATTTGGATGATTTTACAACAACCCTCACCTGATGATTTTGTCTTGGCAACAGGAGAAACTCACACTGTTAGAGAGTTTGTAGAAGAAATATCTAAACACCTAGGGTTTAATCTTCAGTGGCAAGGGGAAGGGCTTAACGAGAAAGGAATTGATAAAAAAACCGGTAAGGTTATTGTGGAAGTTGATCCAATCTATTTTAGGCCTACTGAAGTTGATTTACTCTTAGGAGATAGCTTGAAAGCTAAAAAAGTTTTGGGATGGAAACCTAAGACAAACTTTAAACAGTTAGCTAAAATCATGGCAGAAGCAGACTATGATTTTGTTAAAAAAACAGCTAAGAGTGGCCATAAAGTTGAAGTACACTGGGGATGAATCAATATTTTTTCAAAAATATCTTAATGGCTATAAAGATAGATGCATTTAACAAAGGCGTGACTCCTATTACCTCAGATAAAGAGCCTCTTCAGCTTTTAACTATTAATAAACAAAAGGGAGATGTTGTCAAACAGCACACTCATCCTAAAAAGAAAAGACAAACAGACTCTTTGCAAGAATGCCTAGTAGTTATTAAAGGCAGACTTAAAATCCAGTTATATAATCTAGAGGGTCAACTCTTTGAAACTGTAGAAGTTAGAGAGGGTGAGGCTTTTATTACCCTAAATGGTGGACATGAAATTGAGTTTTTAGAGGACTCACAAGTTTTTGAAATAAAAAATGGTCCTCACTAATTTTTCTTAGCAACAAACATTATTTTCCAATCCTTGTCTGTGGCTTGCTTGTCTGGCTCCAGTAGCGGTGAAGACAACACAATTTCTAAGCTAGCCTTCTTAGCAGCCTCCAAAACTTGCAATGGTGTCCACAGAGTCTGATCAAGAAGGTAAGTTTCATCAGCGATTTGATAACTCAATTTAGTTTTCTGTTCAAAAAAATTAGTTGCAGGAGTTATTGTAACTTTTATCTTTTCTCCATTAACCGTTATTTCCGACTCTTTAGTTTTTGGGGGATCCTTAATAGCTGCTATTCCGTTCCAACAATCAAAAATAAATACCCCCCCACTTTTTAACCTATCTGATACTCCTTTCATAAAACTCTCCAGCTCATTGGTTGTAGGAATGTACGTAATTACATTGAACATTGCCAACACTAGATCAAAATCCTTTTCAGCTAAGTCTTCTACCTTAATATTTTGAAGATTTAATCTCAGATGATTTTTTAATTTCTCTCGGGCCAAATCTACCATTATCGGATCAGTATCTATTGCCACCAAATCAACATTTTTCTCTAACAAGTATTTAGTATGATTACCTGTTCCACAACCAATCTCTAAAATTTTTTGAGGAGATTTAATTCCATATTTTTCAGAAAGTTCAAATATCAACTCTGTTTCTCTGGAGTAATCCTTTTTTTCAAAGAGGAGATCATAATATGTATGAAAAAAGTTATTTGCCATTAGTAAAATGTTTGATAGTGTTACAGATATATTTTATCTGAGCATCGGTTAAGGTTGGGAAAACTGGCAAACAAATTCCATGTTCATAACCATAAATAGCATTTTGAAACTCTTCATCCTTATATTTAGGATCTATAAAGTAAGGTTGTTTATGTAAGGGATAGAAAAATGTTCGTGGTTCAATTTCCCTTTCTTTCATATAATCCATGAGTTCTGTAGCTTTTGGATGTAGTATACAGACTCTAAACGGGATGAAGTTAGCATCTTTTTCTTCTTCAAAAAAAGTCACATCTTTTACTCCTTTTAACAATTTTCTATATGTTTCTAAAATATGATGTTTTCTTTTTATGATTTCTGGAAGTTTTTTAAGTTGTACTAGACCAATAGCATTTTGGATATCTGTCATCCTAAAATTATAGCCAATTGTCGGGTGGATAAATGATCCCCTGTTTACCCTCCCCTGGTTTCTTAGATATAAAAGCTTCTCATAAATACTTTCATCATTTGTTACCACAAATCCTCCCTCACCAGTAGTTAAAGTTTTATCGGCAAAAAAGGAAAAACACCCAACTTCCCCAAAAGTACCAGTATGTTTTCCTTTATAAAAAACAGCCAAGGCCTCAGCTGCATCTTCTATTATTTTTAAATTATGTTTTTTGGCAAATTCAACAACTGGATCCATATCACAAGACGTTCCATAAATATGAACTGGCATGATAGCTTTTGTTTTTTTAGTAAGCCATTTTTGTGCTTGGGACATATCAATTTGGAAATTTCTTTTGTTAACCTCTACAAAAACAGGCTTTGCACCTGTCATTTCGATGGATGTGGCAGAGGCATAAAAAGTAAAATCTGGTACCAAGACCTCATCTCCAGGACCTATATCAATTGCCCTTAAACCTAAATATAAAGCTAAAGTACCATTTGGAGCAAAAACTCCATATTTAACTTTCATTAAATCAATTAATTTTTCAGAAAATTCTTTAGATTTGGGACCTTCTGTAATCCAATTATTATCAAAGCAGTCTTTGATCGCCCTGTATTCTTCATCTCCTACCCATGGAGCAAGTTGGGGTACTTTCATAAGTTTGATAATACTTTAATTATTTCTGAAAATCCAGTAGCCCTTGGCTGCCATTGACATAAGATATGGCCCATTGATATAAACATTACTTTTAGAAGTTCCATAAGTTCTGGGATAATATCTCATTGGTATCTCTCCAATTTTTAGACCCATCCTGGCAGCTCCATACAAAAGTTCAAAATCACCAAAGGGATCTTGCAGACCTAAAAATCCCCAACGCTCATATACTAGATCATAATCCCTTTTTAATATTGCTTTAATACCAGATAACACATCAGTTGTTCTTTGGCCTAAGAAAAATGAGAACCATTTTGCAAAAAAGATATTGCCTAATTTATTCGGTAGAGGCATAGCCTCAGATGTTAGGGGATAAACAAACCTACTTCCTTCAATAAATTCAAATCTACCCATCCTCATTGCTTCATAAAAATATTTCAAATCTTTTGGATCAGAGGTACCATCACCTTCATACAAAATAACTATATCCCCCTTAGCATCTTTAAAACCAACCCTAATAGCATCTCCTTGCCCTTTACCTGGTTGCCCAATTACCCGTACATTTTTTTGCGGATATTTTTTTGCTACCTTTTCAATTTCTTCCCTAGTGCCATCAGTAGAATGTCCCTCAACAAATAAAATTTCCTGAGTTTTACAAACTAGGGGTAGCTTTTTAACTATACCTTCAATATTATCTTTCTCATTTCTAACTGTTATACAAACTGTCAAACTTTCAGGAAGGCTACTACGGTCAAAAAGTTCAGGTTTGGGTCTGGCTATTAAATACTGATCTAATTTGAAAAAATCAAAAAAAGGAAAAATAGCAGTTAATAAATTCAACAAAACTCCTAACCCAAACAGGAACGTAGGAGAAATTGTCCTTTTAAAAACTCTTGTTACTTCAAAACCACATCCTTGCAGGTAAACTGAACTGTCATCTACAGACAGCCAATTCTGTGTTCCCTCTTTACGTTTAAGATCCAAATTTTCTGCAATAGAAATAATCCATTGCCATAAATAGTTATGTTGATAAATTACAAGCCTAGTCCCTGGATGACACGCTCCTTGGATATTTGATAATAATCCTGCTAAATCCTTACTTTGTCCTAAAGACCCATTTAAAACAATGAAGTCAAATTTCTCTTTTGGTTTATACAAATCATATGAGGCATTTACAAAAGTTAAATTTTGATATTTTTCCTTAGCTTGATGGAATTTTTTTTTATCTTCCTCTACTCCTACTCCGGAACTTGGATCTAAACTTGCCAGAGCTTCACCTTCTAAACAACCTAAGAAAAGAACTTTTTTCTGAGAGGGAATAATAAAGTTAAGAGTTTTGGTAACACGGCTTCTGTAGTATTTATAGTCAATCATAAAACATAAGTAAGATTAGCATTTTAGAGGCTTAGTAAGCAAGTAGTTATCTAACAGAATGCAAAACGAAATTTAAAAACTCTTTGGTATTAGGAGCCTCTATCATTTTACCGTCTGGTTCATTAAGCTCTAATACAAAATGGACTGGCTTTTGTAAGCTTCCTCTAATAAGTTTCCTTAACTGCCTTCTTGGGATATCACCTCTGGAAAAAGGCGCACTGTCTTTATATGGTAGTTCTTTTCTTGTCCCATGAAATTTAGGAAATCGATAAATTCCTCTCGCATTATTAGCTTGAACCATATCCCCACCTTCTATACCCGAGAGTATTATCTCATCAAAATGATCTACATCATCTGCATGAGCTAAATCTCCCTCATAAATCTTATAAGCATCCATTGCATCAATCATTCCTAAAGTCACTAGCCGTCTAACTTCCTGAACAGCTTTCATACCTATAAAAGTATGGCTAAAATCATGTGTAATACTTGCACCTACCTGGCGGATTAATGCTCTTTCCTTGTGATGGGGTAAAAGAGGATAGACTTCAACTAAATCAGCAAAATAATAAGGACTTTCTGGAATACGTGACTTTTCATTTTTTTCCCAATCCCCAAAAGCTGGAATTGGTATAGTTTCTACTCCAATGCTCACTGACTTTCTCTTGCCATAAAAACTTAACTTTCCAATCATTCTCTGAACATCCTCAAAAGCTTCAAGAAAATAGTCAGGCTCTTTGACCCACGCATCCCATACATCTGGAGTTATCATGGTATTGGTATGGAAAGATAGATACCTGCCATACACAGGTGTTAATTCATCAGGAATCTGGGCTGCAAAATCTATAGCATCAGCAACATAATCTTCTGACCAAGCTGGATTTGTTAAGAAATTAAGTCTTTTCTCTCCTAAAAGTGGTCTCCATGGATGCATTACTGTAATCCCTGGTCTTTCATCAGCGGATAAATTAACAAAAACATCTAAGTTATCAAGCTGGCTTTGTCTTCTATCTCTCAAGCTCTGACTATCCAAACCCAACTCATCATCTATACCTAAATCCTCTGGTCTAAGCAATACTACCATCAGCCCTGTTTTAAACCCCTGCTCTCTGGCAGGCTGTAAAAGCTCATGACGAGTTCTAAGATCATCCGGGAATCTTGCCACACTTGGAACAAAAATTTGTGCTTTATATTCTGTATTTTCAGCCATAATTGTAGTAATTATACCAAAAAACTATGAGATATTCAACTTCCTGAGGCTCCTATGTTATACTTAATTTGTGAAATTATCTTCATTAAAAAGCTTACCAGAAGAGCCAAATGTCCACAATCCAAAAATTACTAAACAAGTTTTAATCCGAAATGGGGAAGTACCCTGTCTCACTAATTTAACTAGAGCTAAATTTCCAGCAGGAGAAATTGCTAATGCCCACACTCACCAGGACATGTATGAAATATTTTTGATTGAAGAAGGTGATGCTACTGTAAAAATTAATGGTAAGAGTATTAAATTAGGTCCAGGTGATTGTATTACAGTAGAGCCTGGCGAAGAACATGAAGTTAGTAATTTGAGTGATAATGATGTAATTATGACCTATTTAGGTATCCAAGTCCCTCATCAGTAGAGATGTATGAGCAAATATCTCCCTTATGTGATAATTACTTTGTTAACACTCCTAACTTGGTATAAACTTCTTTGGCAAGTGCCGCTTGGAGAAGGATATTACTATTTTGACATTCAACAAAATTTTTCTTTGAAAGATGTTGGTCAAACTGACAATTTTGCCAAAATTGCCTTTGATATTTTACCATTCGTTTTCAGGGACAACCTTGTCCTTTATATGGCATTTCAACTTATCTTCATGGTTCTCTTAAATCTAGTCTTTTACTACTTTGTAAAAGTACTTACAAAAAATCCTTTTGTTAGTTTGACTGCTACTATTTTATTTGCTGTTAGTTATATTGCCTCATTTGAGATGCTAGGAACTGGTAATTATCAGCGATTTCTTCAAAGGATACCTTGTCTAATACCTACTCTTTTATCATTTATATTTTTAGAAAAATACTTACAAACCCAGAAAATTAAGAATTTTATCATATCAATTTTTTTGTTTGCTTTAGGTTTATTTTTAGGTCATTTTTCTACTTTTCTAACCTTTTTGTTTGTGATTTATCCATTTTTTAGATTATCAGTTTTTAAAAAAATAAAAAGTTTTTTCTCCTCAACATTCATATCAACTGCCTACTTACTAACTAATTATTTTATGATTTCTGCTGACCATCTAAAACCAGAAAAAGGAATTTTAGATTTTATAAATCAGATAGGTATCAATGTAATTTTTGAAAAAATTATTTTACAAATTACAAATATGCTTGTCCCAACTTTTGTAATTGAAAAAATAGCAGCTATCTCAAATCCTTATACTTCTACATTAATTGCTCTTACCTTACCTTTAATTGCTCTTATTATCCTGGGAGTATTCTTAGTTAAAAAGAGAGCTTATCCTTTGACTAAAATATATCTTTTAAGTATTACCATCATCCCTATTCTGCTTTTTTTAAATCTCTACTTGGGAAAGGTTGATCCAGGCTTTAATATGCAAGGTTATAAATATTATTTTTTGCCCCAGTTTTTTATAAATATGGAAGATCCTTTAACTGTTAAAGGTGATAGATATTATATGGTACCCTACTTTTTTATAAGTATTATCGTATCAATTCTTTTATGGAGCTTGGTAAATAAAAAGAGTGCTAAATATGTTGCAATAGTTTTCTTAAGTCTTTACTCATTTTATAATATCAATAACATCTGGAAAAGTTTTGATTATCTGCAACCTGTATCTAGTATCACCAGAAATTATATAAACTATACAAAATTCATATCATATAAATTTAATAAGGATACATATATCGTTACAAATAGACCTCTACTGTGGCCGAGTTCTTTTATCAGGTTATTTTATGGAGATCCAAATATGCAATTTATTCTACTGGAAAAAGATCTAGAGTATGCAAAAGATAAACATATAGCAAGAGAGAATTTATTCTTATTTGATTATGATTACAAAAATAACAAAGTTTTAGACCTAACAGCTCAATATAGAAATCAGGGGAAAATTTAAATATGAATCAAGATACTAAGCAAGCACTACTAGAACATAGAAAAAAAATTAGGCAGAAAAAATTTCTTTATAAAATATATGTCGATTTTTACCGCAGCTTTCAGCAAGCACATATCCCTAAAGGTCCCATTGTAGAAATTGGCTCAGGAGCAGGATTTATCAAAGACATTATGCCAAATGTAATTACCTCTGATGTAATCAAAGGACCAGATATTGATAAAGTTTTTTATGCCAGCAAAATGCCTTTTAAAGATAACTCTATCTCCGCATTTGTAATGATTGATGTATTACATCATATAAAGGATAGTGAAAAAGCTCTGCAGGAGATGTTTAGATGTTTAAAACCAGGCGGGAAAATAATTATGATTGAGCCCTACAATTCTTTATGGGGAAGATTTATATATACACATTTTCATCCTGAAAGAAAAAATTTTGATGTTAAAGCTGGCTGGAAAATTGGAGGAGATAGAAGAATGTCTGATTCAAATCCTGCGCTACCTTGGATTATTTTTGAAAGGGATAGAAATATTTTTGAGAAAAAATTTCCCAAATTAAAAATCCTCAAAGTAGATCCCCACACTCCCTTTAAATACCTAATCTCTGGTGGATTGACTAAATTACAATTCCTACCTACTTCTCTGTACCCACTGATTAATCATCTGGAAAAAAAGCTCTCCCCTTTTAATAAATTACTTGGAATGTTCGTTACTATTGAACTTGAAAAAAGTTAACTCTCAGGATCCTTGTCGGTTTTGAACTGATCAACTTGTGACCATAATTCATCTGGAATATTTACTTTAGCAAAACTCAGAAGTTGATCTACCTCTTGCGGACTTGCTACACCAGCTACAGTAGAATGTATTTTCGGATTTCTTAATGAAAACTGCAATGCTACAGCACCCATAGGCACACTATATTCCTGACACAGCTTTTCTATCCCTTTAACTTTTTCAGCTAAATCAGGTGGTATCACTCTATAAGCATATTTTGGATAACTACTTCCCTTAACTAAAACCCCACTTCCAAATACAGCCGCATTAACAACTCCCAACCCTTTTTCTGATGCTATATTAATCAGCTCTTGCGCATTTCTATTTAAAATAGTATAGCGGTTATGAGTTATGACTGCTGTAAAGGCTCCAGTGTTTACATATCTTATCAACATTTCTGCAGGTCCACCAGAAATACCTATATTACCTATTATTCCCTGATCCTTTAGTTTATGGAGTCTAGCTACTGCCCCGTTACTTCCCATTACTTCATCAAAGTTTTGAGTATAGAATTCAGGGTCGTGTAAATAAACAAGCGGCAGATAATCTAGCCCTAAAAGTTTAAGGCTATTTTCAACTGAAGACTCAATTTGATCTGCGCTAGCATCGTTGGTTGAAGGGTCTCTATCTGCCTTTGTGGCAATAATCATATCCTTTGGCAATCCACCCAGTTCTCTGATTGCCTTGCCTATTCTCTCCTCACTCCTACCATATAAATTAGCGGTATCTAAAAAATTAATACCACTTTCAAAAACTCTTTTAACAGTAGCTATCGCTTGTTCCTCAGATACCTCATAACCAAACTCTTTTGGTAAATTACCAAAAGGGGCGCCTCCCACACAGATAGGAGTAACCATTAAATTGGTAGTTCCTAATTTATTTTTTTCTAATATTTCAGGCATATACTATATAATTGTATCACCCTATTATAGGACAATCAAACTATTGAGTTACTTCAAAAACAACGTGAGTAAATGGTTTTCCTTTTTCTAAGTTAGTCGTTCTATATTTTAGGTTTAACTCGTTAAATAATTTTTGCCAATTATTTTTAGATCTATAGAAAACAGGGGTATAGAATCTTTTTTCAAAAATCCAAGGGACCAGAAAACAATCTACAAACAAACTAATTAAATATTTAAAACTAAACTTAATATCAACTTCAACTATAATTAGTTTTCCGTTTTCATTTAATGAACTTATACAATTTTTGATAACTTTTTCCTGATCTTTATAAGAGGGCAAGTGGTGCAAAAGATGGAAAAGGATGATATCGTCACTTTTGGGAATATCTATTGTAGTCACGTCACCTCTTTTAAATGAAACATTTTTTAAACCCCTATCTGCTTTTTTAAATCTTTCTTGATCAATTTCTATGCCAGTAATTTTTCTCTGTGGAGATGACATAGCTAAAAAGTTTGTAAATATTCCTTCACCACAACCTAAATCTGTAATAATCCCAGATTTAATTATCATCTTCTCCACCTCTATATAAGGAGCATCCCAAAATCTTATTTTAGTAAAATTGTCCTCTGGGTAAAGGCTTACAACCTCCTTTACATCTTTGTTCCCACTAATTTTTTTAAAAAAATCTCCAGTAAATGGTAGGAGAAGTAAATTTATTAAATTTAAGATCCAAGATGACAACATATCAAAATTTAATCATATTATGTACAATATTGCTATGGCTAAACAGAATTTATCTATTACAATTGCAATTCCTTCATACAATGAACAGGAAAATATTGAATGGGTGGTCAAAGACTGCCTAAAATCTTTACCTAAATATTTTACAGAGTATGAAGTGTTAGTTATTGATGATGGGTCAAAAGACAAAACTGGAGAAATTGCAGACAAATTATCAAAGGAAAATAAAAATGTGAGAGTAGTCCATCAACCAAATGGTGGTTATTCAAAAGCCATGCTAACCGGAATTAGGAATGCCAAAAAAGATTTCGTGGCATATTTGCCAGCTGACGGCCAATATACTGTTGAGGATATGAAAAAAATGTATCCTTTGATGGAATCCTCAGATGTAGTTTTGGGCTATAGAGGAATTAGAAAGGATTACAATGTTTATAGAAAAATTTTATCCTATGGATATTTGATAATGTTGTGGTTAATGTTTGGGATAGATGTTAAAGATTTAAATGGTCCTAACATTTGGAGAACCAGTGAGGTTAATAAACTAAAAGAAATTTACTCAGTTAATTCTAAAGGAGTATTTATCTTGGCAGAAATTGTAGCCCGATTTAAAAAAGCAGGGTTAAGAATTAGTGAGGCTCCCTCAGTTTATAGATCTAGAAGAGCTGGAGCTGTAAAAAACACTAAGTTTAAAGTAGTCAAAGATACTTATATCGATGCTATTAAAGTCTGGTGGAAAATGCTAACAGGAAAAAATTATTAATGATAAATGAAGGTACAGAATAATAAACTATATAAAATTTGGAGCCAAGTTCCAGTTACATACTACCAAAGCGGAGTAAAGCGAAATATTCTGCAATGGCTTTGGCATACTCATAAAATTAATCTTGCTAAAAAGTTATTAACTCAAATAAATTTTAAAAATTGTCTTGACGTTGGGTGCGCTAGTGGTTATATGGTTTCTGAAATAGCTAAGTCATATCCAGAAGCCGAATATTTTGCTATTGACGTATACGATAAAGCTATAGACCATGCAAAAAGGAAATATTCTAATATTAAATTTCAAGAAGCCTCAGCTGATAAGTTACCTTTTAAGGATAGTGCCTTTGACCTTGTCCTATGTTATGAGACTATTGAGCATGTGGAAAATCCTAAAGAATGCTTACGAGAAATGAAAAGGGTTTTAAAAAAAGATGGAACTCTAATACTTTGTATGGATTCTGGAAGTTTTTTATTCAGAATAGTCTGGTATCTTTGGGAAAATACTAAAGGCCGAGTTTGGAAAAATGCTCATATAAGTCCTTTTCATCATGAAGATTTGAATGAACTTATCAAAAGTACTAATTTTAGAATTAGAAAGCAAGTATTTTCCTTTTTAGGAATGGAGGTTACTTTTATATTGGGTAAAGATTAACAATGGCTATTACTAAATATTTCATCACAGGTTTGCTATTCCTCATTAGCACCACCCAACTATTTACTCAGCCCCATCTAACGAATTTTGACCTAATGGGCAATACTATACAAGGTGAGGTTTTTAGGTTTATACTTTTTATATTTTACATTGTTACCTGGCTAACTTTTATTTATTTAAATAGATCTCTTAAGAGTAAAAATATTTCGAATATTGATGCAAGTATTGCATATTTTGCTAGTGTACCCTTACTTTTTTCTTCTGTTACTTTAGGCTTTACTAGTATTTTAGCTGCACCATTTTTTATACTTTCATTAGCTTTCCTATTTAAAGGACGCTTTAAAACTACAGCGCTGTTTTACCTTCTATCATTAATTTTTAATCCCATTCTTCTAATATTTTTACCTCTTTTATATCTTTTCCCAAATAGATCAGGCAACTTTATCAAAAATACACAACTATCAAAAACTTTGTTATTTATGTTTAGCTTTATATCTTTAATCCTGCTATTTTTCCGAAATACAATATCTTTGTTCCCTTCTAATATAACCTCAAATGTTCTTAATATTCCCTGGTTCTTTGATAATTTATTTAACCTTCATTCACTAAATTTTTTATTTTTTTCTTTATTCGCGGTATTTTTTTTTATATCGATACACCGTATAGAAAAAATAAAAGATGTCTCTTGTAATATTTTAGTATATTTCGCTATTGGTTTTTACCTAACTGCTATCTTATTTTTACCTGCAATCTTAGATAGAGATTTAACATGGATAGTGCTACTGAGTTTAGTATATTATATCGTCAATGCTTCTTATTCTTCCAAATTATTCCTAATAATTACTAACTTATTGGTATTCGTCAATCTTTTCGTAACTTACGGATTCTCAGGAGAACCTCCCATACCGAGCCCCTACCTTGCTCTTGTATTAATTTTACTAGCATTCTTAAACTGTACATTTTATATAAAGTATTTAATGAATCTTTATAAATTTAATTACCATACCTCTAAAGAATTTTTTTCAATCAATTTAAAAAAATTCTTGATTGTTTACCTATTTGCACTAAACTTCAGTCTTATTCCAGCTATTGGGACTGGAGATAGAGTTTCTTACAACGATACCGCAGTAATAAGCATAAAATACCTAAACCCATTCGAAGCTTACACAATCGATCAAGAGATGTATCCTCCTTTATCAACAGTAATTATTAGTTTTTTTGCTAATATTTGGAAAATTATTTCAAATGAAACTGGGGATTTTCTGATACCCAACAAACTCAGTGTTTTGGTTTTTTATATTTTGACTATAGCTTGTGCAATAAAATTTGCTAACAAAGTGAACAAACAATCTGTAATAAGTAATTCAGAAAAACTTTTAATTATACTAACAACTTTTTCTTTACTGATCCAAACTCAAGGCTTTGGTGATGTTAATATCTATCTTATCCCTACCTTTATAATTACTATTTACCTTTTCTTTAAACAACATTTTTTCTTAAGTGGTATCTTACTTGGTATAACAGCCTCTATAAAGTGGCAACCAATATTAATAATTCCCCTATTCATGATATCTATTATAAGTTTCAAAAATATATCCTTTAATAACTTTAAAAAGATTGGTTTATTTCTAATAGGGTTCTTTTTAGTATTACTAATCGTATGGTCTTTAGTACTCATCTATCCTAAAGGAGGCTTCGCCTTCTATAGGTCAATGGACTACCTATTCAATCTTACTGGTTTTCACCTGCTTTCTGGACAAGCACTAAACTTAAATTGGATTGTAACGTATTTAATGCATATATTTCAGCCTGAATCATTTACTTCCCTCCAGCAGTTAGATTGGTTAAATAAGCCAGTACCAAGTGATTATGGACCTAAAATTTTTCAAGGGTACTTATTCTTTGTTGCTGTTATTACAATATTAATTCGTTTCTACTTAGATAAAAAAAATGTCTTAAACTTTATAAGTGCATCAACAATGATATTTTTCTCCCATTTTATACTAAATAGCTCTGCGCACGAAAAGCACCTATTTTATACTGTTATTTTTATGATGATCCTTTTCTTATTAAGACCAACCAGTACAAACAGAAAGTTATTATTTCTCTTTGACACAATGGCAATTATTAACCTTGCTTTTTTCTATGGTTTTACAGGTATAGGATCTATTAACAGGCTATTTTTCAATTTTGATCTTACAATTATATTTTCTGCCTATTATGTAATCATATACCTATGGGTAATGTGGAACTATTTAAAGCGGAAGGTCCTGAATTTTAATGACAATGAGTCTACATATGAAATATCTCAACGATAAGTCACCCTCCTTCAAAACCAGCCTGGAGGTTTAAAATCTAAAGTGTTAAAATTTAAGGTAGTCAAAGATACTTATATCGATGCTGTTAAAGTCTGGTGGAAAATGATTACTGGGCAAGTTTAAAAGTTTCTATAACTCCATTAACAGTTCCGTTTGGACCAAGATAACCCAAAATTATTTCATTTACATCTAAAGTTGCTCTTCTATATAAACCTAGAGATTTAACTGCATTATCTGCCTCTTTTGGACTTGATAATCTAGTGATCGTAATATGCGGACTAAATCTCGGTCCTATTTTTAAAGCACCGAACTGCTCCATATCCTCTTTATCTTCTTCGGTCATACCAGTAACTGTGGCTAAATGAGGTAAAACTAAATCTTCCCTTAAGGGGTTAGTTTCTTTAACTATCTTATTATGGAATTCTTTTAACTTTCCGTTCCCTGAACAGTTCCACCACAGAAAAGTGTCAAGGCTAATAGTCAGATCTCCTAAAATCATTTTAAAAGGATTGGTTTTGTCAGTTAGACTTCTTAAAGCACTTTTTATTAGGTCCATATTTTTTACAGGAAAGTGTGCCTGGTAAACTGTAACATGAGGCATAAATTTTTCCCTGTCAAGCACAAATTCTACAGGAAATTTCCCTGCTACTTGCTGACTCATTTGAATGGCCTGATCAGCCACTTCTCCGGATGCTAATATCGCAATATTTAATGATGTTGCTTCTGTTAAATTAATTTCTTGGTCCATAGTTATTGAGCAGCTGAGACCTCTTTAATTTTACTTCTTGGATCACCCTTTAAATAAGATAGGAAGTGAATTGCTTCTAAACGGTATGCTGCACCATCACGTATCCTTCTCTCTTGAAAATCTGCTATTTTTTCTTCTGACATCTCATTATCTCTTTGAGCTTTTGGATAGACAAAAGGTACCTCTACACTTTGCACTCGTAATCCTTTAAACAAAGCTTCAATAATTGGAAAGTAATGATCACCAGAATTCATTTCTGGATTTGGTTTAGCTCCAATCCGGCTTTTTATTTGATCAATTAGTTCATACTTTTTTAAAAATAAAGAGACAATTCCGGGATCATTTTTAAATACAACAGGTCCAAAAAACCAATCCAAACTCTGATCTGTGCTCATAAGACCTGCTCTTTGCATCAACCCATCATATGTTTTATTAACACGAATTTCTGATTCTCTCATATAAAGAGGGTAAGACTCCTCAAAAAGTTCCGGGTTTCTTTTTGGTACAACAATATCTGCTTGACCTTTTAAAATTGGTTCTGAAATCTCAACTAGAGATCTCATTAAAGAAACCTTTTCTGGTTGGGTATAAATTATTACCTTCCCATCTGCAAGTGCAGTAGCTGTTTCAAAAGCTTTTCTTCTTTGAGGAGCTCTACCTGCAACAGTAGAGGTTACCAGTGTTAATCCGTTGTCTTTAAACTTTTCAAGGGCAGAAAGAAACTCAACAGAACTCCCCCCATCAGCAGCAACAACACGTACTCCCAGTTTTAGAGCCTCACTTAAACATTCAATAGCTAAATCTCCTCTAATCCCATCAGTATCTCCATCTTTTCTTTGCTCACCTTCTGTTATAGCTTTATAATCCCTGTAAAGGAAATTTGTAGCCACCACAAGTTGCCTGCCTATAGCTAGCTTTTCCTTATCTGAAGAGGCGTCACCTGGTTTTGATAGTTTTACTTCTGCACTATCTTCCATATTTCTAATTATATCTTGTTCCATAAGTTTTATTTAAAAGGAAAAATTATATACTATTAAAGTTAACTAACAATCTATCCGGCAGTAGATCTAGTAAAGATTGAGGTATTTCTCCTAAATGGCCTAATCTTAATAATCCACGTTCTCTTAACTTTAAGTATCCAAACAGCTCAGGAAAAGAAGCTAAATCACCTTTTTCCTGATAAAGCCGTATCCTCATCAGTTCATCAGGTATATGCGCTTTTCTTTGTTTTACTTCCAGACCTTGACTTCCACTAACATCTTCTTCCCAAGGGGTATCAGTTGGAGTAGCTGTGTAAATCTCCATCCCATACTTTTGCTGCTCCAATGATCTAATTGTTCCTAAAGTAGCTCTAAGAAGCTGATGGGGTTGAGTTAAAGTAACCCCACTAGTCCAATCTTTTTGGGCACAAAGTCGTACAAAGTCATTACTTTCCAATTTTGTGTAGTATCCCCCACCAGGAGTATCTAAAATCATTTCATCATCAATTCCATGGTTTAGTAGTTGCTGTCTACACCATGTTTTTCCAGGATTTGATTCATAGGGAACAGTGCTCCCTACTCTTTCTCCTTCATTTCCAAATAGTAAAATTCTTCTAACTAATCTAGCTTCTACTAACTCTTTTGTGAGCTCAAAAAGGCCTGTGTAGTCTCCAAAGCTTCTTCCATGAAAAAATAAGGCATCAACTGGTTCTGTTGGACGGCCAGATAGAAGCATGGTATTTGCTTGATAAACATCTAGTGGATTCAGACCTTCAAATTCATTAGGCATAAGATAATATTATACCACTATAGGCTCATATAGTCAAGTTTAAGAGGCAAAAAACAGGAGATATTCACCCTCTTCTCTCGGATTTTTTATTTGTCTTAATAACTCCAGATGCCCAACTTCAGGTCCATGATCTAAATAAATTGTAAGTAAATCAGGATCTTTTTCTTTATCTGGGTAAGATACTGCCCACTCCTTATCAAGAATTCTTTCTGGAGTAGTAGTTAAAACCATTTTTCCTCTTCTTTCATCTAGAAATACAAACCCCAATCTCTGTAATAACTCTTCTACGTTTATTCCCACACTATTTTCTGTAGCCACCATCATTTGATTTGGCTTTTGCTCAAGCTCTACTAAAACTTTACCTCCCATAGGATGTGGAACATATTCCTGCCAACTTTCAGTCATACTCAGATTATAAATTAATTAAGGATAAACTTAAAGTCAAATAGCTTGACAGCAACTAGAATCCACTATACACTAATCAAAGCTTTATGCCTATCCAAGTTACCCACACTAAGCCTGAATTTGAAGATGAGCGGGGATATATCACCCGATTAGTTAATGATGATTCAATGCTCTTTAGGGCAGTTTTATATATAACGAGCAAAAAAGGCACAGAACGGGGTAATCATTATCATAAAACAGATTTTCACTATGTATATTGTCTAAGCGGAAAATTTAGATATTCAGAAAAGGATATGAGTAAGCCTGATGGAGAGCTAGAATCAGTTATCTTAGAACCTGGAGATCTAGTTTTATCTAGACCTATGACGGCCCATTCCATGGAGTTTTTAGAAGATACAGTGTTTTTAGCTATCACCACTGAGCATAGAGAGCAGGAAAAATATGAAAATGATACAGTCAGGATTAAGATCACAGATGAGAAACACTAGGTTGGTATTTAAATTAACTACCTGCCGGATGTGTAAGGGTAAGAATTTAAAAAAAGTTATTTCTTTAAAACCTACTCCTCCAGCAAATGCCTTTTTAACCAAAGCTTCTCTTAACAAAAAAGAGCACTTTTTCCCATTGGAAGTAAATTTTTGCTCAGATTGTGGCCAGTTGCAACTCACTCATGTTGTTTCACCTGAAGTTTTATTTAGAGATTATGTTTATGTTTCATCTACATCTCCTGTATTTGTGGCTCATTTTCAAGAATATGCGCAAGATTTAACTACAAGATTCAAATTAAACAAAAATTCACTAGTTTTGGACATTGGTAGTAATGATGGGATACTTTTGCGCCCTTTAAAGCAAAAAGGGATTAAAGTTTTGGGGGTTGATCCAGCTATAGAAATTGCCAAAAAAGCAACCAAAGAGGGCTTGACTACCTTACCTTTTTTTCTAGATACCAAATTAGCTAAACAAATAGTTAAAAGATATGGATTTGCAGATGTAGTAACTGCTAACAATGCTTTTGCCCATATTAATGATTTAGATGAAATTGTTCAGTCTTTCAAGATTTTAACTGATCAAAATGGAGTATTTGTAATAGAGTTTCCCTATCTTATTGATTTTATTGAAAAAAATTATTTTGACTTAATTTATCATGAACACTTGTCTTATCTTTCTATAAGATCTCTGCATGCTTTATTTAAAAGATTTGATATGGAGATTTTTGATGCTAAAAAAGTTTTCTCACATGGAGGATCTCTTAGAGTCTACGTTCATAAAAAGGGTGGCAACCACAAAATTTCACCTGAAGTTAATAATTTATTAAGAGAAGAAACTAGATCAGGTTTAGATAAAGTTGAAACTTACAAGGAATTTGCTAAGAAAATTGAAACAAATAAAAATGCCCTTTCTAAAATTTTAAAGAAACTAAAAAAAGAAAAGAAAACTATTATTGGATATGGAGCTCCTGCAAAAGGAAATACTTTACTGATCCATTTTGGGATTGGGAAAAATATCCTGGATTATATTGTGGATGATAGTCCTTTAAAACAGGGACTTTTCACTCCTGGAACTCATATTCCAGTTTTTCCTTCAAGTAAAATCCTAGAAACAAAACCAGATTACATCTTAATTTTAGCCTGGAATTTTGCTGATTCTATTATCAAAAAGTTATCAGACTACCAAAATAGAGGTGGATCTTTTATAATTCCTGTACCAAAACCTAATATCACATGAGAAAACAAGTTTTAAATGATTTAGACGCTGTCTTAGCACAAATCAAAGATGAAGCACACGCTTTGGAAGGTAAAACGATTTTAATTTCCGGTGGCTCAGGATTTATCGGAAGCTACTTTAACGCTGTCTTGTACCTTTTAAATAAAAAGGTTCTAAAGGAAAAGTGCAAAGTGATCTCTTTGGATAACTATATTACTGGTTCGAGAAAAAACTTTTTATTTGATATTAAAGATAAAAATTTCCAATTTATGGATGGAGATGTCCGCTTACCTATAATTACTAATCAAAAAATTGACTATATAATTCATGCAGCAGGTTTAGCTTCACCGTTCTATTACAAAAAATATCCTCTAGAAACTATTGAGAGTGCAATTTTAGGATCAAAAAATCTTCTGGAGTTGGCACGCATCAGTAAACCTGAGGGTTTTTTGTTTTTCTCCTCAAGTGAAATTTACGGAGATCCAGATGCAGAAGCTGTTCCCACCCCCGAAACATATGCCGGACATGTCTCCTCTGTTGGTCCTAGGGCTTGTTATGATGAATCAAAGAGGCTGTCAGAAACACTGTGTACGGTTTATCACCAAATCTACCATATCCCTGTAAAGATCATCAGACCCTTTAATATTTATGGTCCAGGAATGAAACATACAGATTATAGAGTGGTTCCTACTTTTGTCTATAACGGATTAAAGGGCAAGAATTTGCCAGTTCATGACAAGGGTATCCAAACACGGACTTTTTGTTATATCACTGATGCGTTGAGCGCCATCTTCAAAGTATTAATCAATGGGAAACCAGGAGAAGTTTATAATATCGGAAACGACAAACCTGAAATTAGTATGTTTGAACTAGCACAAATTGTAGCCAATTTACTTGGTAATGGGATCAAACCCCAACGAAAACATTATCCGGAAAATTACCCAGCAGGTGAACCACAAAGAAGGTGTCCAGATCTTTCTAAAATCAAATCCCAGCTCAATTTTGAGCCTCAAGTAGACTTAGAAACTGGACTTAAAAAAACAATAGACTGGTTCAAATATACCTATAATCTATAAATGATCAATCTTGCTCTAATTGGAGTTGGAAAATGGGGCAAAAACTACCTTTCAACTGTTGAGAATATTCCAGATTGCCAGATCAAATATACCAGAACCAGGGATTATCAAGATTTGTTATATAAAGATGATATAGATGGGGTAATTATAGCTACTCCTGGTTCTACTCACTTTGCAATTGCATCAGAGTTTTTAAAAAAAGGTTTTAATTTACTGATTGAAAAACCCTTAACAACAAATTTTGAAGAAGCAGAAAAATTACTTGATCTTTGGACAGATAAAAAACCAAAAGTTTTAGTTGGTATTACCTATCTTTACCACCCTTTATATCAGGAACTAAAAAACAAAATATCAGAGATTGGCGAGATTAAATCTTTGAGTTTTGAAGGACTTAGCTCCCCTATCAGGGATGACATCTCAATTTTATGGGACTGGGGTCCACATGCAGTTTCCCTATTTTTAGATTTAGTTAAATCACCAGTCAGTAAGGCTTCTGGCGAGGGGCAAAGAGATAAGGCAAGTTTAAGTATAGAGTTTGAAAATGGGGTAAAAGCTGTTGTCCAAATGAAATGGATCCATCCAGAAAAAGTCAGGAAGTTAATAGTGGCCGGTGATAAGAAAACTATTGAGGTAGACTTTTCTCAACCGGCCCTAGTACCCCCTTTAACTGTAGAAGTCAAAGAATTTATTAGTGCCATTAAAAATAATACTCCAATCACCTCAGATTTAGAGTTTGGAGTAAAGGTAACTAAAATTTTATTTTCTATTGACTCCAAGATTTCCTACTAAATTGCTCTACTTTAAATAAAGATCTAATATACTCATAAACGTAAACTACCAGGGTAATCCAGCAAGCAAATGGGTGAAAAACCCAAACCCAATCTTTTTTTCTGCTTAAACCCATTAAAGCCTGAATAATTAATGGAAAAAAAAGTAAACAAAAAATAATAAATTTTAAAAGTCCTAAGGTGAGTCTTAGACTTGTGGCTTGTTCCACTCTATCACCCATGCTTTTGTGATACATGTAATCTCTAATTCTTCTTCTTTGTTTCCTGATAAAAGTGTTTAAATCTCCTGTGAATAAATGGACTATACCTATTTTTACCTTAGCCACTTTTATAGATTTGTCTATAGCTAAATGCTTTAGGATATCTATATCAAAAAGGTAGTCCTTAATGGGATTTTTTGTTAGCTCATCTTTTCTGACAAAAAAACCATTGGCTCCGATAGTGGGAAATTCATTTTTAAGATCTAAGACTAAATAGTTATTCTTATCAACAAAATTTATATCAAGATCTGTCCATTTATCTGAAACAAAACTATATCTATCATAATTACCAATAAATAAATTTAAAGGATCTCCCATTCCAAGAAGTGCAAAATACCTTGTTAACCAATGATCTTTTTCTCTATAAGCAAAATATAACGGCTCGCTAGCAATAATTTCATTATTTTCCTTAAAAGGCTGAACCATTCTTTCAAGCCAGTTATCACTTGGCAAAATATTATCAGAATCAACAAAGGCTAAAATTTCACCGCTAGCATTTTTTGCTCCAACTGCTTTCCCTGCTTCAGCAGTTTTTAGTTTGTTATGGATAATTTTTGCGCCATTTTTTTTTGCTTGGGTAAGAGTAATATCGGTACTACCGCCATCTGCAATTATTAGCTCTACCTCCCCATCATATTTTTGGTTTTTAATAGACTCCAAATACTCATTAATAGTTCGTCCAGAATTTAGAGTAGGAGTAATAATTGAAACCTTAGGATTTTTCATCTTGCTTTTGCTACTAAGAAGATAGTCCCAATCTTACCCTCCCTATATCCTTTTTCTTCTAAACTTTCAAAAAAATTACTTTGTGGTTGTGTGTTTCCAAATAAAAATTTAGTGACATAAAACCAAATTGCATAAATAGAGCTCAAAATATTTCCTTTTAAAGTTAGACTACTTAATTCAAATCCACTTTCCTTAATAAGCTTTTTAACTTCCGTCACTGAATAATGACGGTGGCCAAAATACCAAGCAGGATCTAAAGTTTTAATAAAAAGGTTATTATGTGGTGTTGAAAGTAACAATATACCCTCTTCTTTCAATACTCTTTTAATTTCCTTCAATGCCAAAGCTTCAGTTCCTTTTGGAACATGTTCTAAAACATCAAATAAAAAAACAAAATCAGCATAATTATCTTTTAAAGGAATATGCAATGCATCACCTAAAATAAATCTAGGTCCTTTAATATGTTTTTTTGCAAATTCTAAAACTTGCTCGTTTGGTTCAATACCAACGATTTCTTTTATACCAGAGTTCATTAAAGCCCTTTCAACCCATCCAACAGAAGAACCTACATCCACTACTACCTTACCTTTAAGGTTGAATGATTTAATCAATTCAAGACATGCCTTAACTCTACCTTTTATGGGTACATTTAAACTAAGTTCCATCTAAAAATTAGCCTCCACTTTCTTAAAATGAGAAAACATATCCGTTAATTTAACATCTTCCAGTATATAGGGAAAGATGTCATTATCTGAAACTTTCCTTAAACTTTGAACTTTAATTCTTTTATCAATTGAACTAAAAATATTGATAACATTCCATAATATACTAGAAAAAATCATCCATGATTTTCTAAACTCTAGTTTTATTAAATAATAAAACCCTAATCCTGCAACTATTAAAAGATGTGGAAATAATATAGTTATTAAATGCAGTCCATTTAAATTTTTCAGTAATGATAAAATTCTATTTTTAAAGGAATTGTAATTAACAAAATATTGGTTCATTTTCTTACTGGTTGCTCCTAGTTTATGAAAAATGTGTGCTTTAGGATAATAAAGAACAGTCAAACCTGCAAGCCATACTCTAAAGCAAAAATCACTTTCCTCAAAATAAGAACAAAAATCATTATCAAAAAGACCAATTTTATCAACTAAAGATTTTCTAGTTAAAAGACATGCTCCTTTAGCGGAAAAAATAAATTTTTCTTTATCAAACTCTGCTCCATCTTTTTTCTTAAAACCCCAATGTTGCAAAAAACCACTTGGGGTAAGGAACGCTCCTGCATTATCTAGATATCCTGGTAAGTCTGAAAGATAAATTTTGGGTTGCATTGCTCCAATACTTTCATCCTGCTCCATTTTCTCAACCATAATGGATAAAAAATCTGGTGTGATTTTGGTGTCATTATTTAATAAAAGAATATACTCTCCGGTTGATTTTTCTATAGCCTGATTATTTGCAGGAGCAAAACCTATATTTTTAGAGTTTTCTATTAAAATATATTCTTTAAATCCCAAATTATAGTTTGATACTAAACCCTTACTACCATCTAAAGATCCATTATCAACAACTATTAACTCCCAGTTTGGATAAATTAATTTCTCTAAGGATTTTAGGCAATCTGCGAATACTTCTTTACCATTCCAGTTAACAATAATTATAGTAACTTTGGGCGCCATATGAATCGATTTCTAGCTTCTTGTATGATATGATATTGAGGACTTAATAATCAACCCAAATGAGCGCTCTTTCTTTTGTGATTCCTGCTAAAAATGAACAGGAATCCGTACCAATTCTCTATGATGAACTCATTGAAGTAGTTGAAAATATTACTAAAGATATAGAGGTAATTTTTATAGATGATGGTTCTACTGATAATACTTTTGAAAACCTTAAAAAGATACACAATAAAGATCCAAGAGTTAAAATTATCCGGTTAAGAGGAAATTTTGGTAAATCTACTGCTTTGCAAGCAGGATTTAACATTGCTAAATCAGATATCATTTTTACGCTTGATGCTGACCTTCAAGATAATCCCAAAGAGATTCCTGCTTTTTTAGAAAAATTAAATCAAGGATATGACTTGGTATCAGGATGGAAAAAGAAAAGACACGACCCTATAACTAAAGTATTACCTTCCAGGATAATCAACAGTGCCGCCAGATTTATTACCGGGGTTAAAATACATGATATCAATTGTGGATTTAAAGTATACCGAAAAGAGGTAGTTGAATCTTTAAATCTCTATGGAGAATTATATAGGTTTATTCCCATTTTTGCAGCTAAAGAAAATTTTCAAGTTGGCGAAATAGTTGTAGAACACCGGGCAAGACGGTTTGGTAAGACTAAATTTGGCTGGGGAAGGGGAGTAAAAGGTATTTTAGATCTACTCACCGTAGTTTTTTTAACAGGTTATTTAAGAAGACCTGGTCATTTTTTTGGTTCTCTTGGATTACTCTCTTTCTTTATTGGTTTTACAATTGGTTTGTATATTACTTATTTAAGAGTCACCACCGGAACAATTCAGTTTAGACAACCTCTACTTTTTTTAGGAATGTTGTTAATGATCATTGGTATCCAACTAATATCCACGGGACTTTTAGCAGAGATGATAACCTTTTCCAAACAAAGAAGAGACTTAACTCCTAATATTAAAGAAATCATAAAATAGTCTAATCAAAAACGTAAATCTTAAAACTTTTAGTGTGCGTTAAACAGGTGTCTGGGGGTGTAAGTATCAAATCTATAAATTGAGCATTTTGGCCAACAAAAGGCTCAATAAAACTTCCCTGAAAAGGCTGGGGTCCTGAAATTGACACTTTCCAGTAATTAGGTAGTATTCCTACTAGAGTATCCCAATCCTTACCACTGGTTGAAATCCTAACATATCCTGATGACAACTCCTGACAATTTCCTTGATCATATTGCACTTCTAGTCTTGCCAAGCTCTTAACCACTCCTAGATCAAATCTTATCCCCTGCTGTGTTTTAACTACTTTGGCCCCATTGAAAATATTTTCTTTTAAGTTAAGCTTAAGATGTTGATCATCATTTTTCCATATTTTTAAAATTGCAGTGTCATCTACTTTTACTTCATAAACAGGCTGGATAAATTTTTCTAGATACTCATCATAGTAAGACCTAATACCAACTCCCTGATAAACTAAAGTCATGGCATATTCACCTTGTCTTAAGTATCCACTTCTGCTTCTGTTTTGATAATTAATATCTTTTCTAAAAAATATTGCTGGGATATTAGGTAATAACTCATTTACCAAAACTACATTAGCTCCTACTTCTGCATTTTTATTTATCCAAGATACTCCTTGCCTATATGCTGCTCCAAAAGTATTCCCCCATGAAGGAATATCTTGTTGTCTTGCTCCTTTTAAACCTCCTACTAAAAAATTAAAATAAACATTCTCATTCGGATGAATAGATACCAATCTAAAAATATGAGGAATAAATATTAAAACAATGATTAGTGCTACTGCTGATTTATTAAATTTTTTTGATAATAAATTAAGTAGAGTTATACCACCTAATCCAGATAGCAAAGCTAAAGCAGGGATATATTCCATGATCTGTCTTACCCCTCCATAAATAGTAGCACCTGGCATACTCACTCTTATAATTGGAACAAGCAACCACAAAAGGATTAGTAAAGAGACCATGTTCTCTTCCTTTCTAATCCTAAATAATACTGATATTAAACCTACTAAGGAAAGGACTAATATTACTGGGGGAGTAGTAAAAATTATCCATTTAATAGGATAGGTATTAACATGAAAAGGTCCTACAAAATTCGTGTCAATATTTTCCGTTAAACCAATGGTTTTATAAAAACCCAAAAAGTTCTCTATCCCCCTGATTGGGTCCTGCCAAAGATAGGGCCAACTTATCATAAAAATTGCCAGTACTACTAATGGACAGACTGTTAAGACTAAAATCATTTTTGAATTTTTTAAAATAGTTCCTTTATTTGAAATTAGATAAAAAGCTAACCATGGTATTAGAACAAGTAAAGAGAAAATAATATTAAGTTTTGTTCCCAGTGCTAGACCAAAAAATATACTGCTAAGAAAAATCTCTTTCACTTTTTTTTGCACTATACCTTTCCAAAAAAAGAAAATCATAAAAGACCAGAAAACAGTTTCAGGGATATCTTTTTCAATATTAAAATGCGCTTCTGACCAAAATAATGGGTAAAGAGACAAAGATATAGCAGCTATTATTCCTGCAAATTTTCCATAAACTTTTGTTCCCCACCAACATACTAATCCTACTAAAGATGCAGCCAGTAAAATTCCATATACTCTATAAGAATCTATGTCATTAATAAGTCCCAATTGATTAAACAAAATTAAGTTAAAACTTGACGCCAGGATATCAGATAAAGGAGGATGTCCCCTACCATCATGTTCTAAAAAAAAGTTTAAAGGAGTTCCATCAAATTGATAAAGACTTCTTTTAGGAACCTGGTCAGAGGAACCTGTATCAATACCTAAACTGTCAGGATTTTGCCAGTAATATTTAAAAGGAGCAAGTTTAGAATAATCTCTTTCTCCAGTTAAAAAATAGTGCAGATATGTCTGTCCCCTAGGCAAATGGTTAATAGTATCCCAATTAATACCATAGTGGGGCAAGGTCACAAGACCTATTACAAAAAATGAGGCAGCTAACAAACATGCTATTTTAATATTGGATAATCTAATCACTTTTTTTTACTTTCTCAAAAAAATAACTATACCTTTTGCCAATTTGAGTAGTACTTAGCTTATCTTCTGCTAACTTTCTATTTTCCTTACCCATTTTAGTTCTCAAGTCCTTAGATTCAATTATCTTGAGTAAGGCTCTGGTGAGCGCTGGTGAGTCTTTCTGAGGCACCAATAAAGCATTAACCTCATCCTTTAGCGCATCAGATATTCCTGGTAAGTTGGTCACTATCTGAGGCTTCCCACAAGCCATTGATTCTAGGATCACCAAAGGCCTACCATCTATATTTCCTCCCTCATCTACTATAGAAGGAGTTACTACTACATCTGCTAGATTATAATAATAAACTATTTCATCTCTTTTTAAATTACCTGGAAAAAAGATCTGTTCCTCTACACCCATCTTTTTTGCTAAATCTACTAAATCAGAATATAAATCTCCATCTCCACCAATAATTACTTTTAAATTAGGATAATTTTTAATAACTTCTGGCAGTGCTTTAATTAAATATTCAAAACCTTTTTTATAAACTAATCTACCCACTGCCAACACTACAAAGTTTTTTTCACTCAAATTATATTTTTCTCTTAGAGCACCTAAACCACTTTTTAAAGGAACAAATTTTTTAATATCCACTGGATAAGTAATCACTTCAGAAACTGCTATTTTCACTCCCAAATTAAGAATTTTATCTAAATGCCACCTGGAGTTGGAAAATAGGGCAGATGATTGTTGAGCCACTAATTTGGAAAGTAGCCCAAATATTTTATTTTTGGAAGCTAAATATGCATCAGTCCCTGGAAGAGTAATAGTATAAGGAACATGAGTTAAATAGGATACAATCAAAGCAATTATTCCATTAGGTAGTATCCAGTGAACAGAGATTAAATCAATCTTTTCTTTTTTTACTACTTTTAGTAATGCAAATATTCCAAAAAATATCATGAAAGGAGCAAGCAGATAATTATATGGTTTAAGGTTAATATCAGCCTCCATAGACCTGGAGTAGCCCAAAAGATGAAAACTCTCTGGCCAAATATATTTATAAGTAACTACCTTAAAATTATCACCAGTCCTATTAAAGATGGGATCGTATGGAGTTACTACTACTACTTGATTGCCATTTTCTACTAACCCATCACAAAACTCCTTCATAAAAGCAGCTGCAACATCTTGGTCATTTCTAGGAAACGTATGTGTCAAGACACAAATCCTCACAAATAGCCTCTTTCTCTATACCAATCATAAGTTCTTCTGATTCCCTCCTCAAGATTACAACTTGGCTTATAACCTAATACTTTTTTAGCCTTTTGAATAGAATACTTTCTGTTTTCTGTGATAAAAGTAACTCTTTGACTTGTCAAAGGAACCTTTGGAAGCTTAGCTAGGAAAAAAGCAAACCAGCGGGGCAGATAAAAAGGGTTAAGAGAAACACCTTCACACTTTGCTATAGTTTTAGCTAACTCCTTCATAGTAGGACAGATTTCATCCCCTATAATAAAATCCTCACCTATTGCTTCCTTTTTAGTAGCGGCTAAAACTAGAGCATCTATTAAATTCTCTACATAAATAGTATGAAAAAAATTATCTCCCTTACCTACTAAGAAGAAGAGTCTTTTTTTAATAAATTTGAATAAATCTAAAAAACCAGGCCTTGTATCATATGGACCATATCCTATGGTTGGTCTAATAATTACAAACTTAAGACCAGTTTTTTTAGCAAAATCTCTTATGTATTGTTCCCCTTTATACTTAGTTTCTGTATAAATATCTGTTGCATTTATTTTACTTTGTTCATCAATAACTCCGGTGAAACTTGACCCATATATTCCTACTGTCGAAACATGGACTAGTCTATTTATTTTGGCTTTGTCTGAGGATTTTAAGAGGTTTTCTACGCCAGTAACATTAGCCTGGATATATTTTTCTTGAGGTAACTGATGATAAGGTAATCCTGCTGCTAAATTGAAAACTACATCAACCCCAACACTTCCTTTATCTAAACTCTCCTGATCAGTCAAACTCCCCTTTATTAATTTAAGATTTTTATGCTCAGGCAAACGCAATTTTTTTTCATCCCTAATTAGTACTTTCACTTGCCAGTTATCTTTAAGTAGCCTTTCGGTAAGGTTAGTTCCTATAAAACCAGTTGCTCCTGTAACAAATGCTTTCACTTTAGAAATTATATCTTATTTGAAAAAAAGAATTCTATCTTATTTGAAAAAAATTTTTAGGTTATAATCATGCTATGAAGACATATCAACCAAACTATGCAGCTGGGAGATCTCAAATGTATGATGAGCATTCAAGAGTAGAAAAAGCTCAAAGAATGGTTAAAACCCTAGAGGATTACTTAGGAGGAGATAATCTTTCTAAACTAACTTTACTGGATATTGGTTCTTCTACTGGAATAATAGCTCACACTCTAGCTCCAAACTTTAGAAAAGTGGTGGGTATAGATATAGATGAGGAGGCTGTTAAATATGCAAAAAGGACTTTTCAACAAGACAATTTAACTTTTGAGCAAGGAGATTCAATGAAATTGAACTTTTCCGATAATACCTTCGATGTAGTTATTTGTGCTCAAATTTATGAACATGTACCAGATCCCCAAAAACTTTTTCAGGAAATTTATAGAGTACTAAAACCTAAAGGTGTTTGTTATTTGGCCGCTGCTAATAAACTTTGGCCAATTGAACCTCATTACAATTTACCTTTTTTATCTTTTTTACCAAAGTTTTTGGCAAATTATTATGTTAAATTAACAAGCAAAGCTGAAAGCTACTATGAAACTTTACTTTCTTACTGGCAGCTTAAAGAATTAACTAAAAATTTTATCTGCATAGAATATACACAAGAAATCTTGAAAAACCCCAAAAAGTTTGGATATAACATACCAACAATGGGAGCATTTACTTACCTAGGAAAGTTTTTTGCTCCTACTCTATTTTGGGTTTTAGTCAAACCAGTAAAAAAATGAGGTTATTTAACCTTAGCTAATAAATCCTGAACTTGAGTAAGTACTGCTTGTAATTTATCTTTGTTACTTTCTTGTTTAGTCATTAAATAAGTAAGATATTTTTCTAAATTTTGTAATCTTGTATAGATCACCCCTCCGCTTTCTTTTAAAGGCTCTTTTTTATTCTTAGCTATTTCTAGATTCTTCTTTGCCATTTCAAATTGAGCTTGAGCTAAATCTAGAGTTTGATTTGCTAAATCATTTTTACCTCTCTCAATTAACTTCTCTGCTTCTAGGACTCTTTTTGTAGCCAGTAAAACTGCATACTCAGCTTTCTGTGGTGTGCCAAAGATCAAAGCCCCCCTTATTTTTTCTTTAAGATCTTTCAAAAAGTACATTGATTCATCAAGAGTTTTACCTGGACTAATTGGCCAAAAAAGCTCAAAAGCACTCAAGGAAGCAGAAGAGGTAGCATAACTTCCCTGATCTATAGTTTTGGCCAAAACAGGAGATACCCAAACTAAAAAGACAACTAAGACTGCCAGAACAAGGTGAAGTATCTTTTTAATCATCTAATTTAATTATATAACTACCATATTATTTATCAAGCACTAGACTTATTGGAATTTTTGTTCAGCTGAGCTATTACTAAAATAGTTAGGCCTTCGGATATTAAAAGTACAAGACGAAAAGCTATTGCTACTATACCAGCAACTGGAAAAGGCATATAAAAAGAAAGTAGTGTAGCCATCGAGACCTCCTGAACTCCTAAACCTGCTGGAGTAAAAAAACTGATGTAACCAAATAACCAAGATAGCGCAAAGATACTTATAAATACTGGGTATAAATTATAGGATAAATCCACTGCTGCCTGGGATAGATAAAATAATACTGACCCATCTACTATAAATTGTAGTAGATAAGATAAAAATAAAACTGGAATCCATTTGAGTGACAGAGACACCTTAGTTATTTTAGTTATGATTAAAATAAGAATAAATAAAATAGGAATTAGTAACAAAAGCATCCTTAAATCAAAACTTAACTTTAGATTCCAAAAAAATGCTCCAGCAAAAATACAAATTATTCCAATAGATGAAATAAAGCTAAGCTCTATAAGTAAAGCACTGCTGATAACTTTTTTATTAACTCCCTCACTTGACGCAAGAACTATCCTGCTGCCATATTGCCAAATAGTTCCCGGAATAAGTCTGGCTGTATTAGAAAAAAGCCAGATCCTTAAATTTTTTAAATAGCTTAAATTCACTCCTATGGCCTTCATTAAAAAGTGCCAAGAAGTAGCATTAACCAAATAAACTATAGATAAAAATCCAAAAAGTAATATTACATTGCTGCTTTTTAGATTCCAGGAATGAGCAGTAACTATATGCCAGTTTTGATAGATATTAAAGACAAGGAAACCAAAAGCAAAAAAGATAATTAACAGGGATAGTATTTTTTTAAAGTTCATTTCAAGCTTTTTAAAAGATCCAGGCTTTTTTTCTTAGATTTATCCCAACTAAAATTTTTACTCCACTGGATTGAGGTTTTCCGGAGTTTATTGTATCTAGGAATATCATTTAGTAAATCATCAACCTGCTTTGCCATTCCTTTTGGAGTATTTTCCTGACAAAGTATTCCGCTATAACCATCCTTGACAGAATCAACAAGTCCTGCCGATCTATATGCTACCACAGGAGTTCCCACACTATTTGCCTCAATATTAACCAAACCCCAGCCTTCCCTGATAGAAGGATTTATTAGAAGATGAGCTTTTGCCAGAAGCTCAAATTTTTTGGACTGATCAACAAATCCAAAAAATTTCACCCTCTTCTCCAACTTCAATTTCCTAACGAGAAGATTTAGTTTAATCATATTTTCTTTACTCCCTACACCTACTGCCCATAGCACTCCTTTTTTAATTAAAGAAAGAGTATACATTGCATCCTCAATCCCTTTATCTTTTGTCAAAGCTCCTAAATAAATAATCGTTGTAACTTCCTCTTTTACTGGTAAAATTTTAGGTAAAGATAATAATACTCCATGAGGAATAACATTAATATTTTTTTCCGGTATGCCAAACTCCATTAAATCTTTTTTTGCTGAATCTGAACCAGTCATAAAAGGAACATTTTGATAAAACAAAAAAATAAATGGTTCTAAAATATAACCTATGCCACCAATAATTAAGTTAAGAGGCTTTGGTAAACCATTTCTCAGCCAGACTTCTTTTGCCACCTCTTGAATCACTGCTAATTTTTTCACTCTAACATATAGAGGTGTAAAAAAAGGTATTCCATGAAATTGATCTACTACTAAATCAAATTTTGGATGAGGACTAAATAAATACCACAGACACCCTAGTATATGCACTCCCAACAACTGTATTCCTTGCCTTTTAATGTAGATTTCATCTAAACTCTCTACCCTCGCCGCTCCTTTAAAATAAGAGGTGAACAGGCTTACTCTGTGTCCTTTCTCTACCCATCCTTTCATATGCTCATGCATGACTTGCTCTGCTCCTCCAGCTAAAGGATGTTTTGGATCACGCCATGAAAAAACTAAAATATTCATAATTTTACTTAACTAGCAATAAAACTCCTGTAAGCATTATACTTGATCCAATTATTCTATCTTTAATATTTTTCTCTTTAAAAAATACCCATCCTAAAATTACAGTAAAAATCATGCTTAATTTAAACACAGCAGTAGCATAACCTAAATTTGTTAAGCTAAAAGTAGTGAAAGCGCTAATATTACCTATTACACCCAATACTCCGACAATAAATAATAGAATAAAATTTTTCTTTAAGGTAGAGCCTATATCTTTAAAGTATCTAGCAGCAAAAAAAGTAAGCACTGTAACCATACCAAGTAATCCTGAAAAACCTACAAAGGCTGGAACTTGAGGTGTGGTATGTAAAATAGCAGCTTTCTGTAAAATTGGTGTAATACTCCAGATAAAATAAGCAAGAAGTGAAAATTGAATTGCCCTATTTTTCATAAAACCTCTGACTGGATCTAACCAATCATTTCTAAGTTTAGAAATCTGCAACACATATGCTCCTAAACAAATAAGTAATATACCTATTCCACCATGAAATGTTATCTTTTCGCTTAAAAATATAAACGATATCAACGCTGTAAAAACTGGATTAAAAGCTGACATAGGAGCAACCAAAGAAACTTCTGCAGATTTTATAGCCTTATAAGCCAGTACTGCAGCCACTACATCTAACGCTACACTTATTGAGACAAACCGCAAAAATATTTCATCAAATTTTGGAATTTGATAGAAAGAAACAATTGTCAGAAAAAAAATAGGTAATACAAAAATCCCGGATAACCAAAGATATAAATATTCATTTGTTTCCCTAAGTATCTTTTTAGAAATAATAACCCCTAAAGACGAGGTGATAGCAAAAGTTAAGGCGTAGAAAAACCACATATAATAATATTAAGCTTTCTGAAACTGGAGTTCTGGATCAATATGCCATCTTTTTTGATTAGCATCATCATAGTAATGAAGTATTTTTAATCTATAGAAAACTGCCATTGTATCCCAAGCCATTTTAAAAACTGTAGTCCAAGCAATCCGGCTAGTGTCTCTATCAAAAGTTACCTCAATAGGTGCCTCATAAATCCGGTCAAATCCTAAATACTTGGCAACTGCCAACATTTCTATGTCCATCGCATAGCGTTTAACTAACAATCTAGGAAGTACCTTTTCTAAAACTTCTCTTTTAAAAATTTTAATTCCACTTTGGGTATCTGTTAATGACAGACCAAAAAGTAACTTTACTACCAAATGATATCCAATGCTTAAAATATGACGGAAGAATGGATAATTTACTCTTGATGCTGGATGCCTTTTTGAACCAACAATTACATCAGCACTATACCAGTTCATATGAGCCATTAGCATCATAATTCCTTTAGGGGATATATCCATCCCGGCATCCAAAAAAGAAATCAGTTCCCCTTTGCACTTTACCATTCCAAAACGTACAGCATAACCCTTGCCTCTATTTTTCTCATAACCTACTACTATAAGTTTGCTGGATCTAACTTTTTTCGCATTTTCCAATGTATCATCTAATATCCCATCTACTACACAGATAATTTCATAATCTAAATCAGCCAAACCCATCTTTAAAACCTTATCTATACTTTCAAGATCTTTTTGAATAGTTTTCCCTTGCTTGAAGGCAGGAACTATAACTGAGAGAAGTTTAGGATTGTTCATTTTAAGAAATTTTTTGCCTGTTCATAGTTAAAACCAAGTATATAAAAAGGGAAATCACAAGTAAAGCAGTAGAGATCAAAGATAATTGAATAACAGTTAAGACATTTGGGTGGATAAACCAGATCAGTAGAGTTTGTAAGGCAGCAGCTACTACAAATAGATATATAACACTTGTCTTTCCTATTGAGAGTTGGAATTGGGTCAAGAGCATTGCTACACTGAGTAAGCCCATGAATAGTCCAAACCACCACAGTAGCCCCGCTCCCTCTAAATACTCTTTACCATACAGTAGGGTAATTGGTAAGGCAGGGAAAAAATAATAAAAAGTTATTAAAATAGCTGATATGAAAATTACTAAGATTAAACTTAAAAATAGAATGCTCAGATATTTTTGATTATTAAGATGTCTTTTTGCAACAATGGGAAACATGACACTAGATATGGGAGTAGTTCCAAAAAAAACTATTCTTCCCAAAATAGATAATGATGCATAAGTACCTGCAATCTCAGCACTAAAAAAATGTTTAACTAATAATAGATCCATTGTATACATAGCAGTTAGGGATAAACCTTGGACAAGAGTTGCTAGTGAATATTTAAAAAATTTATCCAAATCTGGAACTAACTGTGAATGAGACTGTAAATACTTTGATAAAAACCGTCTGGTGACTAAAGTTGCAATCAGTACTCCTGCCAAATAGGCTGTTAGTGCCCCAAAAATACTAAAACCTAAAAAAAGTAAAACAGTGGTAACAACTATTTTTCCAGAAGCTTCTACTAAAATACTATAAACATATTTTTTAAAATCTAAAAGTCCTTGTAAAACTGACCTTTCAGTAGAAACAACTAAAAATAAACCAACTATTGGTCCTAGAAAAAATGCTGCCTTTGGTTCTACTAAATTTAAAAAAGTACTTAAAAAAGGGGAGATCAGAAAGGTCATTAAAAAAATAACAATACCTACAAAAATTGCAGTTCTGTCCAACCATTTAACAAAACCAGCGACTTTATTATTATCTTTCTCGGATGCAACTAGTTTAACAATAGTTAAACCAACTGCAACTTGTACTATTGTTATTATTCCAACCAATGAGATTATAGAAGCCAAATCTCCATATAAGGCTTTGTTACCCAGAAATCTTCCTGTTAAAAAATGAAAAATTAACTGACTAAAATTATAGGCATTAGTACCTATAACCATTATCAAACTTGCTGAAAGAAGTTGATGTTTAATAACTTTAAAAAATAAGGATTTCAAAACTTCCATTTAAGACACCCAATATCCTCTCAAAAAAAGTATACTTTCTATTACTAACCCTAAAATAGATAGTAAAATAATAGTCCCTTTAATCAGTTTACTCTTACTATCTAACCAAATAGCCAATGCTAAAAAGCTTGGAAAAAACACTATTACATAACGGGGCACAGAAGAAAAGCTTCCTTGAATGGTAGGTGCTAAAAAGCCAGTTAGAGCAAAAAAAATATAAGACCATCTCATTTTTTGAAAATATCCATAAATTGGTAAAGCAAAAAATAAAACACCTACAAAAAACTCAAGAGCTATTGTCTGAAAAATAGGATTTCCTGGATCAACACTTAAAAGCATTTTAGTATACCGGAAATAAACTTGTGGTAGGGTAGTCACCCCAGATTGATGCTGTTCGCCTACTATTTTTTGTAAGTGGTAAAAGGCAAACGGATCTCCTACGCTTATCCATTGATAATACATATAAGATAACAGCCCTAACGGGATAAGCATTATCCAAAACCAATTTCTTAAAGGAGCTTTCTGTTGTATGGCCTCCAATATAAATGCTGGCAGAAGTAGGATTCCAAAAATTCTAGTAGCAGATGCTAAAGCTCCCAACAACGATGCTATTAACCAATGCCCTTTACGGGCACTATAAAAAGAAGCAACACTTATAAGCAAAAAAATTGATTCACTATATACTGCTCCCAGAAAAAAGGAGGTAGGAAATACTAGTATTAGTACTAAAGTTAAAAAAGAAATTCTTTTTGAATAATCTATCCTAAGAAGATCAAACAAAATAACTAATGCTAATAATAAACTTAAGTTCGAGATTAAAATACCAATTAGCGTTGAATATAGAAGAGCAGAATAAAAATCATAGAAGAAAGGGTGTGCTAAAAATGCTACCAAGAGGGGATAGACTGGAAAAAAAGCTTGCTCTAAACCCTTATAGCCAATTATCGCTATAGAAAGGTAATGTTCACCATCAAAGTTTGCCCAAGAATAAACATTTGGTGCAACTGTATAATTACTTAGTCCCCCTCCCAAATATCTATCTTTATAACCCAAAGGCATAAGGTTTATAGCTATAGCAAGTGACACAATTAGTAATAACTTCCATGCCAAGAAAAGACCAATAATTTTAATTACTTCTTTTCTCATTTTTGGTTTAAAACAGATTTGTACACATTAGTTGTATTCTGAGCACATTTTTCCCAAGAAAATTTTGCAACATTTTTTAAGCCTCGCTCTATCAGATCTACTCTTTTTTGTTCATCATTTAAAACTTCTTTTATTGCACCTTCTATTTGAGTAACATCACCCGGATCTACCAAGATTGCCCCCTCCCCTGCAACCTCTGGCATAGAGGAAATATTAGAAGTAATAACTGGAACTTTGCAGGCTTGCGCTTCTAAAATTGGCAAACCAAATCCTTCATAATATGAGGGTAGCGCAAGAGCACTTGCCAAATTTATAACTTTTGGCAAATCCTCAGGCTCTACAAACCCGGTTATTTTTATTAGGGGATTATTCCCGTATTTTTTTAAAAAATTGCTAAACGATTGCAGTTCCGGATGTTTTAAATTTTCTCTTGTATTAAAACCAGAACCAACTAACACCAAATTAACTCCAAAGTTGTCGCATGCATTTGCTAAATTTGATAAATTTTTATTCCAATTAACATTTCCTACAAAAAGAACAAACTTTTCTGGCAAATGATATTTTTGGGCAACTTGTTTCAAAAACCTTGGATCTTTAATAATCTTAAACTCATCACTTACCCCTAAATATACCGTAAATATCTTATCATTATCCACTTTTAAATATTTGTTAATATCTACTTTAGAACAGTATGAGTCTGTAATGACTGCACTTGCCTTTTGTAATGCTCTTTTTTGCAAGAGTAAATTTATTGAGCCCTTAAAACCCATTGGGTAATACTGAGAGAACTTAAGCGGTATAGCATCATGTATCGTTACTACCATTGGAATATTTTTTTGATTTGGTAGTGTTCTCTTAAATAAATCAAAGAAGGGATAATGAACTAAATCTACATTTCCTACATTATCTATATCTTCAAACTCTACTACCTCTATATCCTTTCTTTTTCTTAGTTGTTCCAGTAAATTTTGAGTATAGGAACCTATTCCCCTTAACTTGTGTCCTGTTTTTAATGGTTTAATATTAAAACCTATTCTCATACTAATTTTGATTTAATAAATACATTATGTAAGCTCTGGGAAAACGTAGTGCTGAAAAGAAAGAAAAAACTATTCCAGGAAATCCATCTAAAATCCCTTTATGTCTTATTAATGTAATTAAAAACCACCATAAAGGCTTAACTACGCAATAGTTAATAAACTGAATCGGATCTTTTGATACATGATCCCTTTGCAGTTCCCTTACTATTAATTTAATATATCTTAAATTCCTTTCCAAATACCTTTTAAAGTTTGGTGAATCAATATGGTACATCGGATTTTGTAACCATCCTACTCTACCATCAACTACCATTTGTTCATGCACACTTTTACATGGGAAATATGCTTTATTTTTTTTAACTAATCTGATAGCCCCATCTGGATAAACTCCTCCGTATTTTAAGTATGTTCCTAAAAAGTAATTTAACCTGGGAACAAAAAAAGCTGCATAATTAACCTCAGAGGTACCAATATGGCCATCTCTTTTTTCCAATAGTTTTTGGTGTCTTAAAAAAAGATTTTTACTGGGTAAATTATTTTGATATTTTTCCAACTCTTCTTGATTCATCTCAACAACCTTTTCTATTTCTTTTCTTAATAGATCACTTAGTCTTTCATCAGCATCAAGCTGTAGTACCCAATCACCCTCAGCTGCATCCATAGCTTTTTGTTTATTAATATGAAAAATAGGTGGATTAGAAGTTTCTATAATTTTAGCATTAAACTGCTTGGCAATTTCCAATGTCTTATCAGTTGAGCCTCCATCTACAATCACTATCTCTTGGGCTAAATCATCTAAAGAA
>Ga0080064_1000327_pt1 | contig 136175 bp, 151 predicted proteins | sample Subgrocontami54m_FD_69260 | JGI IMG/M metagenome (GOLD analysis project Ga0080064, IMG submission 69260) | Subsurface groundwater microbial communities from S. Glens Falls, New York, USA - GMW46 contaminated, 5.4 m (SPADES assembly) (version 2) ...
ATTCGCCCCCCGCTGTGAACAGACAACTTCCGCGCTCCCTCCATTGCGAAGACATCCGCAACCATTTCCGTCAACGGTACACCCATTCGCATCGATAGCACATCCAGCTCCTCCCGCACAGCTATAACTGAAAAAATCTGCTTCCACACCCATCGGTCCAAGAAAAGTAGAAGCCACTAAAATCGCCAGTATAGAGCCGGAGAGTATACGTCGTGTCATATGTTTATTCATGGCGCGATGCGCAGCATCCAGAGCGATTGGTCGCTGCCGTTGATGAAAGCGATGTAGTTGCCTGTCGGGTCGATCTGCGGGTCCTGCACATCGAGCGCGCGCGACATGGTGTAGAACACCTGGGCGGTTCCCGCAGAGGTATCTATTTGCCACCCCGTATCTGCCGTATGGACGGCGCCTTGGAACCAGTCGCTGAGGAAGTGCGCGCTCGCCACATTCCCGGGCACGGCGCAGTAGACCATGAGGGATTTGCCGGGTGCCCAAACGCATTTTTCAGCGATCGTTTTTATCGGCAGCAGTGCAGGCGCTTTTTTTCCCACCTGCGCGTAGAGCGACAGCGTGCCGAGCGAAGAGGCGCTGTACAGAAAGGCGTCCCCCTGCGGGTTCGGCAAGATCTCAAGACCCGGCACAGGACCGAACAGTAGCGAAAGCGCGCCGCCGCTCTTGAGTGCGTAGGCGTATCCTGGAAGGTCATCCGCCGGGCTTTCGATGAGCGCGATCTGCGTGCCCACGTACTGCGGCTGCCAATTCGCCAGCGTCGAAGAAAACACTTGCTTGGACTTTGTTCCGTTCCACGACACGCTCGTGCCCGTCACGCCGTAGGCTGCCGCAGTGGGCGTGAGGTAGAAGAGAGCGCCGCTTTTTGGATCGACGATGATATGGCTGATGTTCGTCGGAAGATATCGACCGGAAAGCGCCAGTGGTGCCGACGAGGTTGCCACTGTCGTCGAGGCAAAGCTGCCGGCGAACGTGGTGATAGCGCCGTTCGTGTCGAGGGAACGCAAAATGACGCCTTTTTGCGCGGGCGCGAACAGCGCCTCATATATTTTCGGCATAAGTGTATTCGTCAGGCGCATGGTCTTTTGCGTCTGCGCGTTGCCTACAAATACGTAGCCATTGGCCCGCTCGACGAAGTACAGATCCGTCGAGCTCGCGGTCGGTTTTGCGGGCAGATCAAAAGCCATCCCGGCGACGGGCCCGTGGTCGACCTGCCAGAGGCGCTGTATCGGCGTATTGGGCTGGGTAATGCCCCCGGTGGGCACGCCAGCGTCGCTCGTATTTGCCGCCGTCGAGCCGAGGTTGCCCGAAAATGTCGGCGGCGGCGCGTAGAGACCGCGCGCGATGTCGACCGCTTGTGTGGAGGATGTCTTGGAGTGCAGGTAGAGATACCAGCCCGTGAGGCCGCCCATCAGCAACACCAGCGTGGCGATCAGGATGTACAGTAATATGCTCTTGGCGACGCGCATACCCGTCACACGAAGCGACCTAACCAAAGGTCGCTCCCGTTATCATCTATTAAACATCGGTGCATATTCAGAGGTCGCTTCGTGTGTACTGGCATAATGATCACCGTATCGGTATCCGCGTACGCGAGAACAGAAAGTTCCACGCACTCTGCGCTTCGAGCAGCGCATTGACGGGAGACGTGATCAGCAGCGAGATGGCTGCGAGCCCGTTCGAATTATCGGCGTTTACCGTGATCTCGTTGGCATTCGTGGACGTTGCCGCGACCGACACGCCATTGACGCTCCAGGCAAAGTGGAGCTGCGGGTCGTCGGAGCTGCGTGCTGCCACAAAATACGGCACAGCAGCGAAGGTCATTTCAAGGTCAGGTATTGACGTCTGACTGCCCAGCGCGCTGTAGTATTCGATGCCATGGAGCGGATGGTCTTGGTAGAGCGTGACGCCCGGATCGACAGAGGAAATGGTCAGCGATGCGGACCCGTAGATCGCGCCATCTTCGGCACCGGCATCGACAGAGATCGTATCGGTGCCGAACAGCGTCGGCGAAGGCAGCGCGAGAGAAGATTTACCGACTCCCGAAAGAGAACCTTCGACTTGTCCGTTGCGGCGCCAGGTGTAGGTGATGCTGCTTTCAGGGATCGCTGCTCCTCTACTGTCGACGAAATGCGCGTAAGCCCAAAAATGCACCCTGCTTCCAGGCGACGGTAACGGCGCCCCGCGATAGAAAGGGGGAATGTATGAATCGCTCCCGAAGAGCAGATCGACCGGGGCAGAAACTCCCGCCTGTGCCTGTGTTCCGACTGCGCCGCTGAAATAGCTTCCCAGGTCGAGCACCGTCTGCGCTCGCGCTACCGAGACACTCCACATCAGCGCAAGCGCCAAGAGAGTTACACTGCGCCTCATAGGCGTATATCGAGCGGACGCTGCACGTTGTTTTGCGGCGGTGCGGCCGGGCCTTGTGCTGGAGCAGCAGCCCCTGGCAGCGTGGCCAATCTCTCGGCGGGCGGAGCGACCACCGGTGCGACGGACACCTCAGTGGCAGGAGCTTCGGGTGCAGCAGGAGCGCTGAGGGCCTGAAGTTCAGGGTTCGCCGCATCGGCGAGCTGCTCTTTTGCCTTGCGCGCCGCCAATATCTGCGACGGATCCGACGTGATGATCTGATCTTCGGTGTACGAAGCGATGACCTTGATGGCGACGTGCTTCAAGCCGGCGAAGAAAATGCCCTCCCCCACATCGCTCTCGAGCAAGAGATACTTCTCCTCATCGGAGAGCTTGAAGGTCTGCTGCACGAGATCGACCGACGTCGGCGATTGTCGCAGGAGCATCTGGATGGATGAGTTCGTGATCATCGGCACGCCGTAGGGAGAATTGAGGAAGTCAGACACGTCCTGCGTGATCGTGGAGATGCCGAGGTAATACTTGCGGCCACGCTTGGCGATGCCAAAGAGGAACGATGCCGTGTCTTCCGAGCGCATCATCCACCATGCCTCGTCGATGACGAGCAGCCGCTTCCGAAGCTCTTTGCGCACCGCATTCCAGATGTGGTGTGTGATGATGTACATGGCGACCGGCTTTAGGTCGTCTTCCATGTCGCGCACCGAAAAGACGACGAGTTTTTTGTTCATATCCACGTTGGTCGGCCGATTGATGAAGCCCGACCACGTGCCCTTGGTGTATTTGCTGAGGCGTTGCACGAGCGATTCCGAGCCCTCCATGCCGGAGAGCACGAGCTCGAAGTCGGACAGCAGCGGCGGCTCGACTGCAGCGAAGTTCGCGTCCGCAGAGATGTCTTTGAGCGCGTATGTCTCGGTGATGGCCTTATCGATGATCGCATCCTCTTCCGGCGTGAGGCCCTGGAGCATGATGCGGAAGAGTCCGACGAGCGTGATGATGTTGTTGCGCAAGACGTCAGCGGGATTTTCATCTTCCCGCGGTATCGGCAGGTCAAAAGGGTTGATGTGGTGCTCGGAGGAAAGCGATATATTGAAATAGCGCCCGCCCACCGTTTCGGCGAGGTATTCGTATTCGCGCTCAGGGTCGATGACGATGACCTCGACGTCGAACATGAGCGAGCGCAGTATCTCAAGCTTGGTCGTGTAGGATTTGCCGGACCCTGATTTTGCGAAGGTCACGGAGTTGTAGTTCTCAAGCGAGAACCTATCGAAGAGGATGAGCGACGAATTGTGGCGGTTGATGCCGTAGAGAATGCCGCGGTCGCTTGTGAGGTCGAAGGAGATAAAGGGAAAGATCGATGAGAGCGGTGCGGAGTTGAGCTTGGTGTGCACGGCGAGCTCGTCGGTCCCCAGCGGCAGCGTTGAGCGGAAGCCCTGCTCCTGCTGGAAGAGCGCGGGGCGGATGTACACGAGGCGGCTTTCGAGGATTGAGCGCACTTCGCTCTCGATCTTGTCCAGTTCCTCGCGCGTGCCGCCGTAGATGGTGAGGTAGAGCCCGACGTCGAAGATGCGCTCTTGCGCCTGTTGCAGTGAGTCGCGCAAGTGTTCGAGGTCGGAATAGGCGGTATCCAGCAGCGGATCGCGCACCATCCCCTTCTCTTCTCGTGTCGATATCTGCGATTGCACTTCCGCGACTTTTTTCTGGAACTTGCGCAGCATTTCATTGGTATCCAACGGATGTATGAAGATGGAAATGTCGAGCACTTTATCCATGTTGATAATAGGAGCGAACCATCCCGTGGTGAGGAAGCGCGGGTATGAAATCACGAAGAACGTGCGCGATATTTTCTCACCTAGATCGAGTTCCTTCGAATTGATCTTGAGAGCGTGAGGCGCAATGACATCCTGCAAGTCCAAGACGCCGGCGCGATAGATTTCTTCGGGCAGCACCGGCAAGACGTCGGGAGCATCTGTTTTCTTTTTGCCGAATGGAAGTAGATCGAGCAGAGCCATACAAATAGTTTACAGCTTTCAGCTTTCAGCTTTCAGCAAAATGCGTTCACGCATGGGATAAGTATATCCTGAAAGCTGACACCTGAAACCTGAAAGCTACGATTGCAACGGCATCGGCTTGCCCTCCTCGCCGGGGTTGAACATCTTGTACAGCAGTTCGATCGCCTCTTCGGTGCCGAGCTGGACCGTGCGCACGCCGGTACGGATCAATCCCTGCTGCACGATGCCGATGCGCTGTTCCAACTGCGAGACAGCCTCTTCGAACGACGTATCTACCTGCGCCTGGTCAGGTTTCTTGCCTAGCGAAAGGAACGACAGCGGACCTTTCTTCCCGATCGAGAGATTCGTCTGCGAGTACGGTACGACGACGAAGAAATTTTTCGTCATGATGCTCGCCGCTTCGGTGAAGCTCTTGACGAATTCGATATACTCGCGGATCTGTACGCGCATGAGGTCGTCGAGCTGCGTTTTGTAGGATGCCTCAAGGGTCGCGACGTAGGGGCGGATATCGAGCATGCGCGATTGCACGAGGATCTGCACGGTGAAATCGAGCGAGTTGAGGAAATTTTGGAATTGAATGATGAATGCCGTCTGCTCGTCGTCTGATTTGAGCGCGAAGTTGATCGACGAGGCGAGCAAAATGGCGCGCAAGCCGCCATCTTTCAAGACTACAATGCCGTCGCGCACCTCGCTGATCGGTACGAAGTCTTGCGTTGAGTTTGCTGTTTTTTTTGCGAGAGGCATAGGAATAGCGCACAGCTCTCAGCTCTCAGCTTTCAGAAAAACCAGTGCGCGCATGTCGTAAGTATATCCTGAAAGCTGACACCTGAAACCTGAAAGCTATCTGACGAGAGCATCACGTGCGGTCATGATCGGCGAGATGACACCGCCGGATGAGCGTGCGTCGTCCTCATCCCCAATGCCCGCGGCGATGCGCTCTTTGATATCGAGTGACCAGGAGAGCTCATGCAGCTTGCTATCGGAGAGTTTTGGCACATATATTTCGGCCTTGCCGAGCGTGCTTTCGGCTTTCGTCGCCCGTGCGCTCGTGCGCTTGCGTTCGTTGTTCCAAAGATAGAGTTTTGGATGTAAGAGGAAGAGAAAGCCGTGTTCAAGAGCCAAGATGAAGGGTCGGCCATTGTATTTGAAGAACGCGAGCGCCGCCGCGAGCCCTCCCACTGCCCCGATTATCGGTGCGGCGATAAAAAGAGGCAGCACGCGCCAGAGCATGTATGCGCCGCCTGCTCCGCCGGCGATATAGACGAACTGGCGGAACGTGAGCGGTCCGAAGATCTTATCCTCCACTTCGATGAATTGCGGGATCTGAAACTGCATTGAATAGCTTTCAGCTTTCAGCTTTCAGCTTTCAGAAAGTGCTAGTCGTTCGCTAAGAGCCAGCTTCGAGCTTTTGAATCATACCATGCAACATCCTGCATACTTCTGACAGCAATGCATTCGCTCGCTCTTTGTCTGAGGCGTCGATGTACTCAAGATTTTCAGAAATGATCAGTTGCGTCTCAAGCTCTGTTGCCGAACCGAGGGCCATATGAAGAAAATGTACGAAGTCTTTTGCCGTACTTCGACTGCGGCCTTCCGCGATATTCGATGGGATAGACACCGCTGCACGCTGCATCTGAGAGGCGAGTGCGTACACTTCCTTGCTGGGGAATTTCCGCGTGAGCTTATAGATTTCCGTAACAAGCAAGATTGCTTTCTGCCACACGATCAGATCTCGGTACGATTTCGTTGGTGTGTGCATGACTGAAAGCTGAAACCTGACAGCTGAAAGCTACCGAGAACAGCTCATATGAGCTGTTCTCGGTACGGATCTCCTTCGACTATCTTGCGCTCGTGGCTGGGTTGTCGTGCGGCATATGAAGCCGAGATCGGCGCGCGCACTGCTTTTTCCGTCGGTGGCGGCGCGGGCGGTGTCGCCGGTATGACCACATTTGAGGCCACCGGCTGCTCTGCCATCACATGCTCGCGCATCGTCTCGTCGATCCCGCCGATCACTTCCGCTTGCGTCGCCGGGTCCTCCAATCCCTTCTCCAATTCTGCGCGGATCGGCTCGAACACGATATGAGAAACGTTCTCGGCGAGTGCTGCGGCAAGCTCATCGTCGATTTCCAGATCTTCTTTGAGATTCGCAGCCAGGTCTTGGGGTTCTTGAAAGCCGAGCAACGTCAACGTGACATCGTTCTCGAGCAATTCCCACTGGTCCAGGTGCAATTTATTGGTATCGGCAAGTTCCCGCAGATGCTTTTCCACATCGGCCGAGGTGATTGCGTCTTGCAAAACTTTCGGTAGCTCTTTCAAGCGTGTTGCTATCAGTTGCTGCAATTCTTGTTGTGTCATTTCACGGTCCATATCATGAAGTCGTTGGTGGCGGTGTTTCCGATTCTGGAGCCCCCGTCGGCGAGACTTCGGGCTCTCCATCTGCCGCCACGTTTCTCGCGAGCCGGTTGATGCGCTGCCGCCTGTCGCGGCCATGCTTTTGGTTGAAAGATTTTCTCACTGCTTCGCCAATCACCCTGTTGTCGCCGGTTACCGAACCGAAGGCCCGCTTCCAGATAGATTCGCGTTGTCTTCCCACTTGCTCTGCTGCCGCGACCGCGCCTCCGAGCATATTAGTCACAACTTGCTCGCCCGCCTCTCTCGCTCTGCGCTCTATATTCTGGGGCGCCAATGCTGCAGATTCATCGCGCAATCTCTCGTATGCAAGTCTCGGTGCACTTGCGGCGACAAGCGCATTTTGCGCCGCCGTATAGTCAGACCCAGTCTTATCAACTTTATCGTCACGCAAGCCCTTTTGAGTGATGGCCTCTCTCGCTGTCTGTATCTTCTCTTCCTCATGGCGCATTTGGCTTTCACGCGCCTGCTGTGATTGTGCCAACTGCTGCTCCACGGTCCTTCGCTGTGCAGGATCGCTTACGTTCTGAGCAATTTCTTTGCGGATATTCTCAAGTTCTGAAGCCGAGTCGACGGCACCGATCTTCTCTCTAAGACCGTTCTTCACTTCTTCACTCACCGATTCCAAATGTCTCTCAATTGCTGCGTTCAAACCTTCCTTCAATTCATTACCGATTACGTCGCGCCGTGGTTCAGATTCAGTCATTACCTTGGCAAGCAACGCGTGTTCCTTTTCGTAGTCGGTGTTGCCCTTTGTCATTTCAACCAATTTTTCATCGCGAACTTTTCTCGCGTCATCCTCACCTTGTTTTGCCGAATCGGCAACTATGCGTGCAGCCTTCATTTGCGCATCAATCAACTCTTTTCTTCCCCTCAATTCTCTTGTGACGCTATCTTGCTTATCGTAGCGCGCTTGATTGAGCTCAGCAGGGGTGTAGGCGATGCGCTCGGCGACTTTTGCTTGCGCTTCGGCTTCTTCCTTGATCTTGCCAGCGTGGCTCTTGGTGGACTTGGGCGTCTGCACGAGTTTGGCGCTGACTCCGGTCGCTTGAACGATTGCCGTAGGTATGGGACGATCCATCACATTGAAGCGACTATCTGCGCGTCGAGCCGAGGTGGCCGCGCGCCGGGCGAATCGGCTCGTTTGTGCGGCGCTTTTCTGGAACTCACGCATCTTCATCCGTTCGTCCTCGGTGCGCTCCGATGCTTTTTTCTTTTCTATTTCGGCAATACCAAGATCGCCATACAGCTTATCTGATGTTGCGCGCGCCGCTTTCATTGTTGTGGTGCGACCCTCTTCCTGGCGGGCAAAGAAACGTCCCGCCGTCTGTCGCAGCGCCGGGGCCACGGCGAACCGCGAAGCAATGCCAACAGCACCAGTCGAGATCATGGCCGGGAAGTTGAAGCCAGCGATCGTGCTTGAGAGACTGTTGGCAATCTTGAATGAGGCGAACAGTAATCCGAGAATGATGAGGTAGTTGAAAAGGGCACTCACGCTCACCACAGAAGGAGTTGCCGATGCTACGGCCGCGAGCGTTCCACCACTTTTTTTTAAAGCGTCCGCAATTATGGTCGTGACGAGTAAGAGCAACATCAGAAGTGGAGCGAGCACGGCGATTTTGATGAGCGAGCTCCACCAGAGTGTCCAGCCCTTATCCACAAACCCTTTGTACGGAATGATGTAGCTTGCGAACGCGAGCGATGCAGTAAGTAAGAGGAAAATAATAAGTATTGCCCGCACTAAGAGAATGTACGATCCGTATAAGAGGACGAGGGCGGCGACCAAAAACAGCGTGGCTGCGAATAGCCCATGGACAAGCGCCAGCCACGCGCTGTTATTGGTCCGCGCAATGTCGCTAAGAGCATTATATGAATTCGTTATGCCACTTACTCCTGTAAGGGCGATGAAATGCCCACCAATTCCCGTTGTTGTGTAGCCATTGAGCGGGTTTACGCCATCGGTAGCCCCCGCGGAACCGATCTTTAATCCATTGGTGCTATCCACATTAGGGAAACCCGCGGCACTATACAGTTGCGTGGCGGTGAAATTCGAAAAATCAATGATCATTTCGGTGAAAAGAAAACTAAAATTTATCAATACGGCAACGACCAAAATTCGGGCCACGTATTTTTTCTGACCGTATTCTTTGAGCCCGAGAATGATAGATATCGCGACGAAGACGAATATACCGATGATGAAAATGTTGGCAACATCACGGAACACGGACCATCCAAGGATGACACCTTCGCTCACGCTGTTATATATTGACGTTTTAAATGTCACGATTGTATGCCCGACGAGCCAATCGAACAGCAAACCGACCACGCCCAGCAGCCACGCGGTGACCGACATAAGCACTGAACCGAGCCCTGCCACAAACGTACGAAAAAGGCAGCTGCTTAAATTCCCAATGTAATTTGACGTGCCGGAACAGGAGGGTCCAGACGCTTCGCTTTTCAATACAGTTGCCTTTCCGTCACCGGATATGGTCTGGGTGACCCCATCTTTTGTGATTATCCCTCCTACTCCATCTGACGGGCGGGGTATAAACTGCCCCCGATCATTGAGAAAAAGACTACCTTCGACGCCAGCCCCACTGAAAGAACAGGTAAAGCTTCCGTCGCCAGTGGGAGTCACGTTCGTCGAGATAACCTCGGTGCTTAAGTTGACGCCTAATTTCTGTAGAACATAACTGACAGGCGAAAAAAAGAAACCTGTAGTGATACCTTTAGCCACGAGATAGGATAACGGACCGTTCCAGAATGTTTGGGAAGCTAAGCTATTGCAGCTGCTATTGATTGCGGCCATGTCAGGTGCCGCAGAAACTGGACTGACAAATAGTGGAGCGCAAACCAATATGATCTGTAGGACAATTCCGAAGAGGATTTTTTTGACGAGGTTTGAAAAAAACATATGTTATTGCCACGCCTTTTGCCACAGCGCGATCGTCGCCGGGCCGCCAGTTGTCGTGGGCGATGCATTGCACCAGCCCGTCGGACCGGAGCCGCTCCAGGCAATAACGCCATTGACGGTTTGACCGTACGTAGGGCTGCTCGGATTAGTATCCACGGCGTCGCCCGCCCATTGCTGGAATGTTTGCGCCAAAAGGCCCACGGGCTGCTGACCCGGCTGGTTGAAGAGCTGGGCGTGCAGGTCGCTCGCGCTTTGTGATGCTTGCGAGGGATCGTCGGGCTGGAAGGTCTGCAAGAAAGTGGTAGCGCCCTGTTGGGCGGTCTGCACGGTTGCTGGGTCTGAGCTTTGCAAGCCGGCGATGAATCCGCTGATCGTGGCGATCGTTTGCGTCACCGCGGCGGCCTTTTGCGCCACTTGTGCGCCGAGTATCCCGAGCGTTGTTGATGGGCCGACGACCTGCTGCGCAAAATCCGTCGACCCGGGTGTCGAGGTAGCGATATGCAGCGTCGCGCCGTTGGTGCCCTGGCAGGTTGCGGCGCCACTGGCGCTGTAGGTGATGGCAGAAGCGCAGGTGCTCGATGCGACGAGGGCCCAGCAGGTATTCTCGGCCCCACGAATGTTGGTAATAGCTTGGGTCAAATCGCTCGCCATACCATTGGGCCCGCTGAGGTATTGATTGTACTGCGTTTCGGTATTGAGGGCAGATATCAGATTGCTGAGCAGGGTCGCGGAGACGCTCTGCGAAAGTCCGTTGGAGGTTTGCGTGACCACCTGGCTCAAAAATGAAGGACTGTTGCCTTGGGGTACGTTGATGCCCGCGAGACCCCCACTCACGAGTCCCGTCGTGGGACTCACATTAGAGAGGATTTGTTGGCCCACAGCCGAGAGGAGCGGCTGCACCATCTGCCCGATGTCGTTGGCGCTCTCGAGCTGTCTGTATCCAGAAGTAAGTGCCTGCGTGGCGACGGCTCCCACCATGATGCCGGGGGTGATCACAAGGCCGGTCTGCGGATCGATGACTGGGTAGATGCCCTGACCCCAATTGAGCTGGGTACGCCACGAGTCTTGCGCCGCCGCCACATTTGCGTTGAGTTGGTCCTGCGCCATGTAGTAGGCATAGACCGGATCGCAAGCGGGATTTGCCGCGGTAAAGAGTGCGGTGTAGGGCGAATCGTTCTTTAGGTTGTTCAAATTGCCTTGGTAGGGGCACGCAAGCTCATTTTGAGGTGCCTTTGTCGTCAGCGCGTAATTGCGCGCGAGGGCTGTTTGCACCGGACCTTGAAACGCGCTATTGAGCTGACCAACGATAGTAGGAAATACGGCGTTCGCAGCTTTATCACCCGCCTGGAATTGTTCATAGTTGAAGTTTTGCGGGAACTGCGGATTTCCATTGCGGCTCGTATTGAACGTTCCAAGCGTCGTCTGGATGTATCTGCTGGTCGCCGCTTGGCGGAAACTGTCCACGAGCGGTCGCAAGACGCACGCATCATAGACGAGGTAGCCGGTATTGAGCGTGACGGCGCTGTCGAATACCGGCACGAAGGTGCCGCCAAGCGATTTCATCGTGCCGACACTCATCGCATACGCGCTCGTTTCATTGCATCCGTAGATGCCCTGATTGAGCTGCGCTCCCGCGAGCACCGGCAAGAGGACGGCAAGTACCGCGGCGAAGGATACGGTCATGTATGCCCGCGCGGTCATGACTTTGAATGCTGAGAGAAATAATCACCGAGCGTATTGAATGAGTTCATCATGTCCTTCTGGACGTCGGTCATGGTGTTCAGGAGCGCGAGCTCGGTGATAGGGTCTGCGGTGTTGTCGGCGAGCCCCTTCAAAACGGCAGAAAATTCTCCCATCGCGTTCAATATGCCGACGTGATAGACCGCCGCATCGCTCGGTACCTTGAGTTTCGATGCGTTCTGCGCCGCTTGCGCGTATTCCTGCGCAGTTGATCTCAGCTGCGTGAGATATTTCGGGTCACTCGTCTGTACGTAGAGGGCGAGCACCTTGATCTCTGGCTGGAGGTTATTTTTGAGGGGCGACATCGAATCCTGGAGGGCCTTCTGGTACGCCTGCATGCCTTGGTAGGAGGTGTCGTTGGTCGTCGAAATGTCGGCGATGGAAAAGACCTTATACGAAAGCGGCGCTTTTATTGCCGGCGCGAGCTGAGTGGCGAGCGCCGCCGCAGCTTGGGGCGTGTAGGCACCGCGCCGCTGGAGGTCGCTGTATTCTGCGGCGAGTATGCCCACGACCTGTGGCCCAAAGCTTGAGATATCTGAGGACCTTGTCGCATTCTGCGCGGTGGCAAGTGAGGCGACCGCTGCGTTGTCTTGCGGGGTTGTATCGACCTGTGCAGCAGGAGCGGTGCTCGAAGCGACGTTCATTTGCCGTGTCGCGCCCCAGAGAATGGCCGCGAGGAGCAAACAGACGGACAGTGCGGCGGTGAGCAGGATAGGTGACAGCGCTCTCAACCCCGCGCGATGCTCCACGCCAAAAAAGCCGCCACCGAGTGAGCGTTCGTCTTCCACGGATACATTCTAACAGCTTTCAGCTATCAGGTTTCAGCTTTCAGTAAAGAAATGGGAACAAGTATGTCCTGAAAGCTGACAGCTGAAACCTGAAAGCTATTGCGGCATACTGAACGCACTCCCCGCGTCGGTGGTCCCAAAACTCACGCCATAGATCGAAAAGATGTTTGCAAGGGCGATGTAGTTGCCGGTAAAGGAATCAGCGGCCGCGTTGTAGGTTTTCATCGCGTCGGCGAGCGCGGTGTCGTCCTCGCCCCCGGCAGCAACGACCGCCCGCAGCTTCGTGCCCGCATCCTCGAAGCTTTTTGCGAGCGCGGTATTCGCCGAAAGAGCTGCGGGGGGAACCTGCGGCAGCGACTCGAGCGATCTCCCCGCTTGCGTGAGGTCATCGGCGATCGCGTTGGCGCGCGCGATCTTCGCCGCATCGCCGCGAGCAGAGAACCAATCGGTGAGCACTTGCGCCGCGTCGATTTGTGCATCTTCGAAGGCAAGCACGACGGCCCCTGCCGCGTTGCCGTATGCATAGAGTGCCTGCTGGTCAGGCGTGCGCGCCTTGGGAACGGTGGGCATCGCCGGACCCAAGGATAGTGAGAAGAGCGAGTACATTTCATTCAGCAATTGATCGCTCCCTGCAGTTGCCGTATCGGTCGAAAGACCTGCTCCCTCTGGCGGAGGACTCTCTGTTGCCGCGCCCGTCGCCGACCCTTGCCTCTGGGGCGTCGTAGGATGCGAAGCTTGCACCGGTACGGTGTAGGAGGGCGCACTGTCGGGCGAAAGCGACGATTCCGGCAATGAAGTCGTGTTTTGTATCGGCGCGCTCGCGCCCGACATTCTCGGATCGATCAGCGCATTGCCGCCGCTCACATACGCCTGAGGCCCTCCCACTGCCGCAGGTGCCGACTGATTTTGTGCAGTCGCGATGATGGCGAGCAAAATGATCCCGGCCCCCGCGAACAAAAAAGAGTACGGATGTTTTCCGAGTATTGTCATACGATAGCGATGCTACAATTATCGCATGAGTCCCGTTAGAAATCGCGCCCGCGCTTGCGCGCCCGAAGGGCCTTTGGGGCGGGCTATTTCCAACGGGATGATATCAACCCGTCGTTCTGTAGCGATTGCACTCCTGTTCGTCGCGCTCTCGCTACCGCTTTCTGCCGACGCGGCTAATGTGTTCGGAGGAAAAGTAGGCGCGTACTTTCCGTGCTTCAACGCGGCGTCGTGGAATACGGTGGGAGCTCCGCGCGGCGGCATCTACATTTGGACGGCTGCCACCAAGACGTACCCCAAGGGTCCGCCTGGTCCCGGCCGCTGGACGATCGGCCTCTACGGCATCCCCTACTTCTGTCTCGTGCGGGTTGCGCCCCTGTTCGTGTTGCCCGGCATGACCATGACAATGGAAGCCTCATCCTGAAAGCTCCCTCGCAAGGAGCTTCCACTGCGCGAGCGCAACATCCTCCGCCCGAGCCTTTGCAGGTATGCCATACGCCGCCAATGCTGCGAGCGTTTTTTCTTTCCCGAACACGGCGAGATTGTTGATGAGCATCTTTCGCTTGCTAGAAAAACCGGCATGCACAAGCGCAAAGAACTGCTCTTCCGACATGTCATCAAAGAATCGTTTCGAAACGTTCTCAATGACGAGAATGGCGGAATCCACCGATGGCGCAGGAGAGAAATGTTTTCTGCTCACCCTAGCTGCGATACGCGGCTCGCCGTAGGCTTTGACCGAAAGCGACAAAATGCTCTCCTTTTCGGAAACGATACGCTGCGCGACTTCTTTTTGCACGAGGAGTGCCATCGTGCGCGGAGGATGTAGCGCTGTCAAAAACCTCCGGATGATCTCTCCGGTGATGTAATACGGAATGTTGGCTGCTACGGCGTACTCCCGCTCTTGGGGCACAAAATCTCGAATATCTCCCCTGATAATCTCGAGCTTGCCCGTTTTGATCGCGCCGCTAAATTTCTCGTGCAACAGATCTACTAATTTCTCATCTTTCTCGATCGCGATCACCCGCGCGCCCTGATCGAGCAATGCTTTGGTGAGCACGCCCTTGCCTGGCCCGATCTCGACGACGAGACTCCCGGCTTTTACAGATGCCGCATGCGCGAGCTTCGCGGCGTACGCGAAATTCTTCAGAAAATGCTGCCCCAATCTGGCTCCACTGTGTCGATGAAAATTATGATATATCATAATTTTTGTACATCAGGTTATCCTGTTGGTTTCTAATGAAACTCATGGCATTTCAATAACATCCTCTTCTTCCTCGAGTGCTTCTGGTGCCGTGACGAGGCGTGCATCGATGTCGCCGATAAATTCGCTGCGCAAGGTAAACTCGCGATTTCCCCAGCGCATTCGCTCTCGCGCATGCGATAGGAAGAGCCGCTTTCGCGCGCGCGTGAGCGCCACATAGAAGAGCCGGCGCTCCTCTTCGGGGTCACGGGTCGTATCGCCTTCGCGCGTGGAGGGGAAGAGCCCTTGTTCGAGTCCGGTGATGAACACCGCGTCGAACTCCAACCCTTTCGAGGCGTGCACGGTCATGAGGGAGATGGCATTCTCCCGCTCCTCCAAGCTATCTTGCTCGCTCTGCAGCGCCGCTTCTTCGATGAGCCGCTCCACACCCTCAGGCGGCTGGTGATCGTCGAAACGCGCGGCGAAATTCACGAGCTCACGGACGTTGCCGAGACGCTCCTTCCCCTCGTCCCCACCATCCTTGAGCATTTTTTCCATGCTACTGGTCTCGATCGCGTACCGCACAGCTTCCGACGTGGGCAACATCTCGATGCCTTTTCGTATGGCCTCAAGCGTGGTCCGAAATGCTGCGACTTTTCCCCTGCCGGCGGGTGGCAACTGCGCGTCTAGTCCCGCGATCATTTTCTCAAGCGTCACCTTGCCAATCCCGCGCGCAGGTACGCCAACGATACGCATCAGATCCACCCGACTTTTCGGATTGAGCGCTGCACGCAGGTATGAAATGACGTCCTTCACTTCTTTGCGCTCAAAGAAACGCGTGCCCAGCACGCGATACGGAATTCCGGAGGCGAGCATCGCCTCTTCGAGTACGCGCGATTGGAAATTTTCTCGGTAGAGCACGGCGATGTTGCCAGGGCGCGTGCCATGTGCAATGAGCCGCGACGACATCTCTGCCACGAACCACGCCTCATCGATTTCGTTGCGCGAGGGGTAGAGCACAATGGGTGCGCCCGTATCATTTTCAGTGAAAAGATTTTTCGGTGTGCGTCGGAAATTCTTCTCAATGATACCGTTGGCCGCGGCAAGTATGGTGCGCGTGGAGCGATAATTTTGTTCGAGTGTTACGACCTTGGCGCCGGGGAAGGCTTGCTCGAATTGCAGGAGGTGCTCAAGATCAGCACCCCGCCAGCTGTAGATGTTCTGGTCGATGTCTCCAACGACACAGATATTTTTTTGGTCACCCGCAAGCAGCCGCGCGATCTCGTATTGCACGCCATTGGTATCTTGGTACTCATCGATGGTGATGTAGCGCCAGCGATTGCGCAAAAGCGAGAGCACCTCAGGGGCATCGCGCAGGAGTGCGAGCGTGCGCAGCAGAAGGTCGTCGAAATCGAGCGCTGCTTCTTCAGCGAGTGCTTTTTCGTATGCTCCCCAGATCCGCGCGAGGGAGCGTTCGCGGAAATCCTTTGCACTATCGGTGAATTCTCGTGCTGACACACCTTTGCCCTTCTCGCGTGAGATGCGCGAGAGCACCGCACGCGGCGGCGCTGATTCGTCGAGGGCTTCGAGGATCTTTTTGAGCGCGCGCTGGCTGTCGTCGCGGTCCCAAATGACGAACGAACGCGAGATGCCCGCGTACGCGGCAAATTCGCGGAGCAACCGGACGCCGAGCGAATGGAATGTCACGACCATCGGTTTACCCTGAGCCTGTCGCCCTTCAAATTCTTCAGGGCGACCGTGAGTTCCATCGAACGGTCGAAGGGCACCCGACAGCAGATTGTGTACGCGCTCACGCATTTCTCCTGCCGCCTTATTGGTAAACGTGACTGCGAGTATCTGGTGTCCCGCAATGCCCTCCTCCACCAAGTGGGCGATGCGATGGGTGATGGTCTTCGTTTTCCCCGCTCCCGCTCCGGCGATGATGAGCAGCGGCCCGTCTCGGTGCAGAGCAGCCTCGCGCTGTCGCTCGTTCAATTCTTCGAGATAATTCATCCGGCACTTTCTATAGTGATAATGCCTTGTTTGGATCGGTTTGTTATAGAAAGCGCCGGGTTCACCGGCGCACTGTAGCACGCTCGCCCACCGGAGTTGACAAAAACTTTATCCACCGTCGGAGCAAAAAATCTATTGCCCCACACCGAGGATGAGGGTACAGTGAATCCGGCGATGGCATACCGTTCATTCCCGGCTCATGTTCATAAAATACAGATTTTGAGCCACCATTCAGACATTACAGCCAGACCATCGCTAAAAAACGGCTTTAGACCAAGACGCAGAAGCGGGAGGCACATTTTAGACGTGTTTTTCGTGCGAACCTTGGAAAAAGGCCGTAAAAACGGCATATTTCAAGCACAGAAAAGCAGTCCGGGGGCAAAAGGCCCACTACTAGGACGACATATCGCAGGCGAGCTTACCGCGCTCAAGCGGTGACCTTTATATCGCTCCTGTTGCTCCTGGCGGCGCTCCTGCCGGCCAAGACGCACGCCAGTATTTTTACCGACATGATCAGCATGTTCTCGGGTACTGCGGGCGCACAAACTACGCCTGCCGTGTCGCCGACCGCCAGCTTGCAGACGATGACGCTGCCGCAGCCGGCGATGAACATTGATCCCACCCCTGCGCGCGGCGGTGGCACCGTCACGATCGTCGACGACTCGGCAGTCGTATCTCAAGACGGTCCATCGGGCACTATCGCCGACATCGAGAAACCGGAAAACCCGACCATTAGTACCTACATCGTGCAGCCGGGCGACACAGTGTCCGACATCGCTGCCCTGTTCAACGTCTCGCAGGGCACTATCCTCGCAAGCAACAACCTCAAGAAAGGTTCACCGCTCAAGGTGGGCCAGAAACTCGTCATTTTGCCGGTGACCGGCATTCCACATACGGTGAAAAAGGGCGATACGCTCGCGTCGATCGCCAAACGCTATGGAGGGAGCCCGACCGAGATCGCCAATTACAACGGGGTTGACGACGCCACGCTCGCCGTGGGCGATGAGATCATCGTGCCCAATGGCGAAGTGCCGGCCACGGCGACCGTGAAATCGAGCACCGCGACCGGCAAATCCACGACCAGAAAGTCGCCCTCCGGCGTATTTGCCAACAACCCTAAAGAGCCTGCGCATAACGTCGGCGCGCGAGGCACGTCGTCGGAAGTTTCTTATTACGTCTCACCGTTGGCGCCGGGGACATATGAGCGGAGCCAAAAGATTCACGGGTACAACGCCGTGGACCTCGCGCCGTACTACAAATACAAGAATGAGGCTATCGTGGCAGCCGCCGACGGCGATGTCGTGGTGGCGCGCGCGGGCGGATGGAACGGCGGCTACGGCAGCTATGTGGTCATCTCTCACAGCAATGGTTCGCAAACGCTCTACGCGCACATGTCCAAGGTTGCTGCCTACGACGGACAGCACGTCGTGCAAGGACAGGCCATCGGCTATGTGGGGCAGACGGGCGAAGCAACCGGGCCTCACGTCCACTTTGAGATACGTACCGGTATCCGAAACCCCTTCTAGGGTTTGATGAGGCGAACCGGAATGCTCTCCGAAGAACATCGCCCTCTGTGCGAGGGCATTACCTCGGAGTCGGCCGGGCAGCGCGCGAGCCAATTTTGTGGTGACAGTTCTTCGAGAACATTCCGGTTCGCCTACCCGACCTTTTGTGCTATCATGCGGCAGCCATGTTGCGTGCGGATATCGTCGTTGATCTCCAATATGGGGATTGCGGAAAGGGCAAAGTAACCCACTTCCTTGCGCACACCAAGAAATATACACACGTATTGCGCTACAACGGCGGCTGCAACGCTGGCCACACCATCTTCCACAAGGGCAAGAAATTCGTCACGCACCAGATCCCCGCTGGTGTTTTTTTCGGCATTCGCTCCATCATCGGCTCTGGCTGCGTCGTGTCGGTTGAGCAATTTTTCAAAGAGATAGCGATGCTCGAGAAAGGTGGCGTGCGCACAAAGGGAAACATATTCATTGCCACCAACGCACACATCATCACTGAGGCAAACAAGGCGGAAGATGAAAAAGGCGGCGGCAAGATCGGCACCACTGGCAGCGGCAACGGCCCGGCCTACCGCGACAAGTACGGTCGCACCGGCGTCCGCGCCGAATCGGTGAAGCGATTGAAGCCGTATCTCATTGATATGTACCAAGAGTGGTACGGGAAATCCGCCCAAGGCGGATCGGCCTCGGGCCGAAATGTAAACATCCTCGCCGAGGGCGCGCAGGGTTTCGGCCTCGACATCGACTGGGGCGATTACCCCTTCGTCACCTCCTCTCACTGCACGACCGCCGGCGCTCTGCTGAATGGATTGCCGCCAACGAGCGTGCGCGACGTGTGGGGCGTCGCGAAAATTTATGAGACGTACGTGGGCAGTAAGAAATTCCAACCTAAGGGGAAAGTGTTTGACCAGATCGCCGACTCTGGCGAAGAGTACGGCGCGACCACGGGCCGCCGCCGCCAGGTCAATTGGATGAACATGCAGACCCTCGAAAGAGCCATCCGCCTCAACGGCGTCACCCACGTGGTGTTCAACAAAGTAGACGTGCTAAGGCAGGTAGGAGAGTGGGCAGTCATAGATTGCGACAACGTCCGAAAGTTCGCAAGCGAAAAAAGTATGCAAGATTTCATCCTGAAACGTCTCAGCGGCCTAGGCATCAAAAAAAACCACGTCTTCTTCTCCGAAAGCAAAGAACGGATTTAAAAATATATCCTAACCAATCAAGCGCTTGATTTTATTGATGTTCGGAACATATATGAATTTCTTACCGCGACGCATTTCGGTTAGCAGTCCTGCGCTCACTAGTGCATGCAGGTCATTATAGGCAGTGGGCCGCGAAACTCCGTTTTTATTTTGATGTGTCACAACGTCGACGGTTTCTTTTTCATGATTGCGGAAATAACTTAATAGTGAGAGTTGCCGCGCGTTGTAATGCGATGTCTTGGAAACACGATCCTTCAAAAGCTGTGCCTCCCTTTGTTTCTCTTTGAAATATGCGAGGAATTGTTCGACAGCTTGTTCGAATACCCGCGTGATATACAGGAGAAAGTAGGTCAAATCGTTATCATCCAATTCACTCTGCAGGAATGAATCGTCATATGCTTTACGGGAGAGTTTGATTGCTCGTGACACTGCGGTGTATTGTACGAGCCAGTATTCGCGCTTCAGTAAATACCAATAAAACAGCGCACGAGCAGAACGGCCGTTGCCATCGACGAATGGGTGCAGATACGAAAGCCAGAAATGAAGAATTGCGGCTTTGATTACGGGATGAGTAAATTCTCCGTCCTCATCTTCAGAGTTCGCGTACGCGAGAAGACGCCCTACCTCGGTCCGCATTTCCTCGGCAGGTGGTGGGCGGTGAACGATTTCGCCACTCAATGGATCATGGATGACGATATCATCATCATCGCGCCTGAAACGACCTCGGCCATCCTCTTCGGACAAAACGTTTTCGGTTAGAGTGCTCTGCATTTCGATGAGGATACTTTCTGTCAGTTCAAGTCCTTTCCAACTCTCTACGCGTTGCATCATCCGGTAGTTATTAAGGATCATCTGCTCGTCTCTATTCCTCGGGGCACGTGCTGTCAGGAGCATTTCTTTCGCCACTTTCCTTGTAGTGTTTGCGCCCTCTATTTGACTCGAAGCGATTGCCTCTTCCGTAAGACTACTCATAATGAATCGAGATGCTTGCATGTCGTGCAGACCTTGGTTAAGTGATTTAACCCCCGCTGCGTGCATGTCTATAAAATTCAGGCGCTGGTGAATGGTTTTCGTAAGACTATATACAAAACTCTCGCCTTTCAAGGAAAGAATTGGAGTTTGTTCGGTGACGGGACGGCGTAGTTTTATATAGGCCCAAGCCTCTTCGGCCTTAACGTCATGGGGGAATTTCAGGTGCCTGAATTTATCCCAATAATAGTAATTTTTTTCGACGCGGCGCAAAAGATCGCTCATCTCTGGGGAGTTGAGCATTTTGCCGAGTACATCGGAAGTGAGGTGTTTTCTCCAGTCAGGCGGGTGTCTCATAGGGTACTGTTAACATTCTGTTAACATTTGGAAGATTAACAGAAAGTAAAAATAACGCAAGTTGAGGGTCCTATACCCCGAACGAGAGGCCGGAAGGACTTCAACTTCTGGACCCCCACCCCGTAGCAGGATTAAATGTCTGCAGGCACCTCGAAGCGTTTGTTTGTCTCGATCTTCACAAATCGCACGCCAAGATTCTTGGCAAACTCGCCATCTGTCGCGCGGTCGCCGAACATCAGTGAATTTTTCAGATCGATATCAGGATTTTCTTCTAAAAATTTCTTCACGCCGCCTGTTTTTGGTTTGCGACAGTCACAATTCTCATCGGGCCCATGCGGGCACACCATAGCAAAATCAAAATGGATTCCGTTTTGTCCTAGTTCGCCATACATTCTATCCATCACCTGATCGAATATCTCTTGAGGGTGCTTTGGTGTGCCGAGGAACGTTTGATTAGTGACGAGTACGAGTTTGTACCCTTTATCTTGCAATGATTTCAAGCCTTCAATCGCACCTTCCATAAAACTGACCTGATCAGCACTCGCAAGGGGAAATGTCTCTCGCGGATCAATTCCTTCCGGTCGTTCGGGTTCCCAAATGATCGTCCCATCTCGATCAACAAAAGCAACTTTTTGCATGCAGCAAGTGTATCAGATACTAATCACAAGGTATCTGCAGGGATTTTCACGATTATTGGCGGATAATCGTGAATTAATTAAAAAATTCGACACATTTCACGGTATTCTTGCTACATCTCCCTCACCCGGTACTGCAGGGCTTCCATCATGTGGGGCTCGGTGATGGTGTCGTCGCCGGCGAGGTCGGCGATGGTGCGAGCGAGTTTTATGGTCCGATGGTAGCCGCGGGGAGAGAGTTTCAGGGAGCGGGCCGCGCCCATGAGTGCCTTTTCACCTGCCGAACTCAACTGCGCAAGTTCTTCCAACTCCTTCGGCCCCATGTCAGCGTTGGTGGAGACAGAAGCGACATCTTTGAAACGCGCTCGCTGGCGTTCGCGTGCCGACGCGATACGCTCGCGCGCCGCATCCGTCTCGGTATCTTTCGCACGTTTGCGCATCGCCAATTCCTCCGGCGGCATCTCGCCTACTGAGACCCACATATCTATTCTGTCGGCGACAGGCCCGGAGATCTTACGACGGTAGCGTTCCACATTGAGGTGACTGCAACGGCAGTCGCGTGTGCCGTACTTGCCGCACGGGCAGGGATTCAAGGCCGCGATGAGCATGAAATTGGCCGGGAATGTGGCCGAGCCGCGCGCACGCGCAACGCTAACCTTCGCGTCTTCGAGTGGTTCGCGCAACGCGTTGACCACATCGCGGTGGAATTCCGCGAATTCATCAAGAAAAAGCACACCCAAATGCGCGAGCGTTACCTCGCCCGGACGCGGCACTGCTCCGCCGCCGATGAGAGAGGCGTAGCTCGATGTGTGGTGCGGTGAACGGAACGGCGGATCGTACATCGCGGTGCCATGCAAGGTACCTGCGAGCGAATGGATGGCGGTCACTTCGATCATTTCCTCCTCCGAGAGCGGCGGTAAAAGCGAGACGGCGACGCGCGCGAGCATCGTCTTGCCGGTACCCGGCGGCCCATGCAGCGCGATATTGTGGCGGCCCGCAGCTGCAATTTCCAAGCCCCTTTTTGCCGTTTCCTGACCACGCACATCCGAGAGCGAGATGCCGTCCATGCTATCGGCGCGTACGCCGTGCGTGCGTCTACCCGCGTGCGCCGGGATCATGGAGCCTTCTTTCTTATCGAGGTGTGCAAGCAAACCCTTCAGCGTGCGCAGCGGATAAATGGTGATGCCAGAAACGAGACCAGCTTCATCGGCGTTCTGTGCGGGCAGATACAATTCCTGAAATCCTTCATCGCGTGCCAGCAGTGCGATGCTCAGCGCCCCGCGTATAGGGCGGACCGATCCATCGAGCGCGAGCTCTCCGGCAAAGAGCCTTCCTTCCGGGTCGAACGATATCTCTTCTGCGGCAAGCAGGTATGCAAGCGCGACGGGCACATCGAATCCCGAACCCTCTTTCTTGAGTTCGGCCGGCGCGAGCGAGATGACGATCTTTTTGTTGGTACTTTTCGGCGACGTGAGTCCGCTATTTTTGATCGCGCTGGCGACGCGATCGCGCGCTTCCTCTACTGCCTTATCCGGCAGCCCGACAATCGAGAAAGCGTGCAATCCGCGTCCGACATCAGCCTCGACCGAGACGAGGTGAGCTCTTGGAAGCGCGGGCTGACCCCCGAACACACGCGCAAAATTCATCTCACCTATTGTAGCAGCCCGAATGCGCTAGTGGCGATCGATGATGGTGCGGGCCGCAGGATTCGCTTCGAGACGGTCATAAGGTATCTCCTCTCCTGTCTTTTCGCAGATACCGTAGGTGCCTCCGTCCATTTTCTCGAGCGCGTCCACCACATCTTTGTGCCGCGTTTCCAATTCATGCACCAAAGGAGCGTTAGTCACCATCTCCTCGATCTGGTCGGCTGCATCGCTTGGATCCGCCTCTTCTCCTTCCAACATGCTTGCGCCCTGCCAATCGCCCTGATCATCGATGATCCGCCCGTGCTCCGAGAGCTCTTCTTCGAGGGAATCTTTCTCTGCTTCCAGAGCGCCGCGCAATTCTTCGAGCTCGGCTTCGGTCAGGTGTTTCACCCCGTTAGAAGCCATACAAACTTGTAATATGCATAATAAGCTTGTTTCGGGAATTTTTTTTGGAGCCTCTAACGGGGTTCATGGACAAGATTGTATCAGAGCTTCCGCTCCGCCCGCAATCGGCTCAAGACCTCAGGGAAGGTGTAGGGGGATGCCGCGATGATAAGCAGATTCGGGGTCGGGAATGAGTAATAGAGGACGATCGCTCCCGAATCATCCGCAAGTCCGCGGACATCATAATTGCGCACGACAAGGTCCTTGAATTGCCTGGCCACGGGCAAGCCGCTCCCGTCGGCGACGACAGCCGGCACTTGCCGAAAGAGCGGCGCGAGGCTCGTGTCGATAGAAAGTTCCCAGGCGAGCATCGCGGCGAAGGCGCGATCATATGAAACGACCGGGATGATAAAGACCGGTGAGGGCACGTCGGCCATATGGATCCCGAGAAAAAACTGGTCCGAAAGGGAGCGCATGAGATCCGGTGGGGCGTTCACGCCTAGTGCGGTAAAAAATTCCTGCAGCGTAGCTGGCCGCACCGCCTGGGTATCGGTGGCGGCAAGCGTCGGGATCACGCGCGTGATGGAGCCGACCGAGCCCTGCTGCGTCAGGATGCCAGCGAGCGTTTGCTTGAGAGTGCTTGGCGACTGACCGTCGAGCGGAAGTGTGGTCTGATTTTCCGCGAACAGTATCGACGGCGCGATCGGTTGAGCTGAGGATCCTGCGATGGTGAGAGTGTACGTCGCGTAGATCGCCGCACCGCCGAGCGCGATGAGGAGCACTGCCGCAGTGAGCAAGAGTGCGATCTTACGACCGTTCCCGCTACTGCGTTCCTGAACGACAGGGACCCTCTGGTGCACCCGGCGATCCTGCTCCATCGAAGCGGCACGTACGAGCGACATTTTCCTGCTGCGCACCACATCCTGCAGGTCGGTTTTCATCGTATGCAACGATGTGATCTGCGGATCTCCACTTGTCTGCGCACCGTCCGCAGGTTGTTCAGATGCGGCCGAAGGCACTGACACTGCGCTCGGTACAAGGGTGCGCGGTGTCTCTGGGACCCCAGGTGGAGCACTCCGAGGTGGCACGACCATACCAGGTATCTTTTTTTCCTCGGGCGCAGGAGTGCTCGCGTGCTGCATCGTGGGTAAGACGCCCAGCGCGGGAGCCTGTCCTGGTGGAGGTGGCGGCGTTGGGGGAGCGTGACGCTCAGGCAGCTTTATCTCCTGCAGGATTTTCGCAATGTCAGCGTCGATGTGCTTCTCTGCGGTCTGCGGAGCGGGCGAAGGCTGTGCAGCTCGTGGAGCATCGTGCGGCGCAGCTGTTCGCAGACCCACTTCCTCGCGAAGTGTTTCCGCCGTAGGCGGCGTCGCGCTTGGCGCCGTCGTTTCCGATTTAGATACGGCGCGGGGGTCGGCCTCCGTGGCGCGGGCCGTGATCTTCTCGCTGATGATGCGGGGGTCGTCTGCCATGGTCATCTCCAGCAGGTCCCGGTATCAGCCCCTTACGTGCGGCGAATTCCGGATCGGCCTGCTTGATGGAGAGATTATAACGTCCTTTCTCGTCAATTTCTTTGATTACGACCGGCACAATGTCGCCGATCGAGAGTGCATCGGATATTTTTTCTATACGGAAGGGCGCGATCTCGGAGACGTGGACGAGTCCGTCCACATTGGGGCCGATCTTCACGAACGCGCCAAAATCAAGCATGCGTACCACGGGACCCTCGAACCGCTCGCCTACTTCATAGTCGCGCGTGAGATCAATGATCTCCTTGAGCGCTGCTTCTGCTGCACCACCCTTGCCGGTGATGAATACTGACCCGTCGTCTTCGATGGTAATGTCGTCGACGCCGGTGCGGTCCTTGATCCCATTGATCATCTTGCCGCCAGGGCCGATGACGAGACCGATCTGGTCGACCTTCACTTTTGTGGAAAGAATTTTCGGCGCGCGCGGACTGATGTCGGCCCGCGGCGAGGCGATGGCAGATGTGATCACGTCGAGGATCTGCAGACGTGCCTTCTTTGCTTGTGCGAATGCTTCAGAAAGCACGGCGAGCGGGACGCCCTCTACTTTCACGTCCATTTGTACGCCCGTCACACCTTCGGAGGTGCCCGCTACCTTGAAGTCCATGTCGCCATGATGATCTTCGGGCCCCTGGATATCGGTCAAGATGCAATAAACGTTGCCTTCGTGCTCAATGATCTTGTCAGATCCGCCCGAGGCGGATCGGCCTTGGGCCGACATCATGCCCATGGCGATCCCTGCGACGGGGCGCTTGATCGGCACGCCGGCGTCCATCAGCGCGAGCGTCGATGCGCACACCGTGGCCATCGATGTCGAGCCATTGGATGCGAGACATTCAGACACGATGCGAATGGTGTAGGGAAAATCTTCTTTGGTCGGCAATACGACACGCACCGATTTTTCCGCGAGCGCACCGTGCCCGATCATGCGGCGGTTCATACCGCCCACGCGCCCTGTCTCCCCCACGGAAAACGGCGGGAAGTTGTAGTGCAGCATGAATGTTTTCTTCACATCTTGGGACTCGATGGTGTCGAGCAATTGCGCGTCTCCCGGTCCGCCGAGCGTGAGCGCAGCCAAGACGTGCGTCTCGCCGCGATAGAACAGACCCGAGCCGTGGATGACCGGCGAGAGGCCGCCCGCCTGTGCCTTGAGCATGCGGATCTCGTCGAAGGCTCGACCATCGACACGCTTACCTTCTTTTATGGCAAGGTCGTGCACGTGCGCGTCCATCTTTTCTTCGTAAAATGCGTCGATCGCGCCCTGTTTCGTCTCTGGGAGTTTTTCGATTACCACTTTCGTCCATTCACTTTTCAGCATGCCAAGATCTTTCTTGTCCAGTACCCCTTTCTGCGCAGCAAGTTTGGAGACCATCGTTTCGCTCCATACACTTTCCAGCATTTCACCGCTTTCTGCGGCAGGGAACGTTTTCTTCTCAACACCACGCTCAGCAACGATCATTTTTTGCCATGTTTGAAGTTTTTCGATCTCTTCGCTCGCTTTTTTCAAGCCCACTTCAAGTACTGCTTCGGGCACTTCATGGGCGCCGACTTCGATCATATTGATGAGCCCGTCTTTACCGCAGGCCAAAAGATCGACGCGCGCTTTGGGCGTACCGTTCTCGTCGCGCTCTTTGTAATTGGGATTCACGATGAATCCCAACCCGACCGCAGCGTCGGGGTCGTCGCCCTCAAGCAGCCCGACGCGCACCGCAGAAACAGGTCCATTCCACGGGATGTTGGAGGTCGCGAGTGCGAGACTCGCTGCATTGACCGCGAGCACGTCAGGATCGTAATCTTCGAGTGAGAGCACGCTGATGATGACCTGCACGTCGCGCTTCAATCCCTTGGGGAAGAGCGGGCGGATGGTGCGGTCGACGATCCGGCCAGAGAGCACCGCCTCATCGCTCGGGCGTCCTTCGCGGCGCATGAATCGGGAGCCGAGGATTGCGCCCGCGGCATAGAATTTCTCTTCGTATTCGACGGAGAGCGGGAAATAATCAAGGTTCGATTCGCGCGAGCCCATCACGACCGTCGCCAGTACGGTGCTGTTGCCATAACGCAACAATACCGAACCATTGGCCTGATCCGCCCAGTCGTTGAACTCGGCGGTCATCGTCTTTCCGCCGATCTCGACGGAATATTCTTTTTTATCCATGTATAAAGGCTTGATTAGGCCTTCAGATTTTAGGTCTCCTGTCTATCGAGAGGAGAACTACCTATCCAAAGGCCGCTTCTAATGAGCACACTGTAGCAAACAATTGCCCCGCAGTACAACCGCGGGGCACTGTTGGGCGCGCTGTTTATTCCACTCCGGTGATACGGCCGATCTCGGCAGGGTCTGAAGGGGCACCCATTTGTTCATCTGGGGCGCCTGCCTGCGCAGGCAGGCGGCGCGTGTTGCGACGCATTGTAGGGCCGCGGAAATTGATGAGGTAGCGCTTCGGGTCCATATCGAGGTCGAGGAAGTCATCGCAAGCCTCTTTGAGCTTGAGTGATGTGGAGCGGCCGAAGGAGACCACTTCCACTTGGCAGCCACCGTGATTTTGCAGGTAGCGTACGAGGGGCACGAAATCACCGTCTCCGGTGAAGAGGATGACGGTGTCGAGTTTGGGTGACGCGGTGATGGCGTCTACCGCGAGCCCCACGTCCCAATCGGCCTTTTTAGCGCCACCGGCGAATACTTGCAGGTCTTTGAGCCGCATTTCGATGCCGATCTTGGCAAGCGCCTCGAAAAATGCCGTTTCTTCGCCGGATTCTGTGGTGACTGCGTAGGCACGGGCACGCACGAGGCGGCGGCCCGCGACGGAATCTTTGAGCATGTTGCCGAAATTGGCACGCGCGTGATAGATATTCTTCGCGCTGTGATAAATGTTCTGCGTGTCGATAAAAACGCCGACACGCTGTTCGGGGTGTTTGATGATAGACATAAAAGATGGCTGTCAGCTGTCAGGTTCCAGCTTTCAGGCAATACAATAAAAAAGGTTATTAAAAATCACTTACGAAAGTATATCCCGGCTGCGCGCTTTCCTGAAAGCTGACAGCTGAAACCTAGAAGCTATTTCTTGAGCCCGAGTTTCTTGACCAGCGCACTGTAGCCGCGCTTGTTGGTAGTCTCAAGGTACTTCAAATGCTTGCGACGATCGGCAACGAGCCCGAGGAGTCCGCGACGCGAGTGCAGATCCTTACGATTTTTGTCCAAATGAGCCGAAAGTTCCTCGATCCGGCGCGTCAGGACAGCCACCTGCACTTCCGGAGAGCCCGTATCGGCATCGTGGCGCTGCGCCTTGCCTATTTCATTAGCCTTTTTGCGCTTCGTAAGCATCGCGGGAATGATATCACATTCCCTTCATGTTCGCAAGCCCGGCAGTGAAGAATGGCATCGCGCATACACTGCCGTAGGTACCGCTAAAGCGCTGTGGTTAAGGGATAAAATCGGGACCGAAGCCAAGCCACGAAAACCAGCGCAGTGTCATGCCATTCTCTACTGACCGGGCAAGGTCAGCGCTCTGGGCGATTACTGGGTCGGAGCGGTCGCGGGAGTGGTGGTTCCGGGCTTCACGTCGACCACTTTGACGTCGAAAATAAGGGTCGAATTGGGAGGAATGATCACCGGACTTGAGGGGTTGTTGGGGTCCTGGTGCACAGCGGTCGCGCCATAGCCCAGCTCCGGCGGAATAGCGATCATACGCTCACCACCAACCTTCATACCGTTGACGCCGATCTGGAAGCCAGGGATCAAACCCTGCTCGCCGAGGGTAAATGGCAGCGGCTTGTTGCCGTGTGCCGCCGAAGAATCAAATATAGTGCTCGTAGAGACTGTCCCTACATAACCCACGTAGAGCACCGATACCACAGAGCCAGGGGTAGCAACTGCGCCCGTGCCGACGGTGATGTCCTGGCCTTGGACCTGGGGCGTCGTCGAGGCCGCAGAGCCCGTAGCGCCGGGCTGGGCTGGAGCTCCCGCTGTGCCTTTCATAATAAAGAAGAGTCCGCCGATGACCACGAGGGCGACGATCACACCGATGACAATTTTTGTATTCATATAGGGCAAGCCTACTCTGACCCCCCAGCTTTGCAAGTCCTTTGGGGTGTGGAAAAGCTGTGGAAGTGTACCGGACCATGTCTTGGCAGCGGCGCGCAAGGCCCTGAGTGCGTTGAAACTAGGCAGGCGTATACTGGCTTTCATGGAGCCTCTAGCATCGAAAATACGGCCTCAAACCCTCGCCGCATTCGTCGGGCAACACCATTTGACAGGTCCTGGTAAGCCCCTGCGCGTTGCCATCGAGAAGCAAGAACTCTTTTCCTTCATATTATGGGGTCCGCCGGGCTGCGGTAAGACCACTCTGGCTCGCATCTATGCGAATGCCCTGCATGCGGACTTTTTCGAGCTTTCCGCGGTCGATTCTGGCAAAGACGATATCAAGAAGGTCATCGCCAAGGGTCAGCTCAAGCTCGACGTCAAGCCGCGTGTCTTGTTCATCGATGAGATCCATCGCTTCAACAAGGCGCAGCAGGATTTCCTACTCCCCTTCGTCGAGCGCGGTGACATCACACTCATTGGCGCGACGACCGAAAATCCGTCGTTCGAAGTGATCTCGCCGCTCCTATCCCGAACGCGGGTCTTTGTGTTGAATGAGCTATCAGAAAAAGATATGGAAACAATTCTTTTGCACGCAGCGAAAGGACTGAAGACGAAATTACCCAAAGCGGCCCGCGATTGGCTTATCCAGATGGCAGGCGGCGACGCGCGACAGGCAATCGGCGCGCTCGAAACGGCGCACAAGTTGTATGGAGAAATTTCGATCGACACGTTGAAAGAAGCGATTCAGTCCAAGCATCTTCGGTACGATAAAAAAGGCGAGGAGCACTACAACACCATCTCCGCGTTCATCAAAAGCATGCGTGCGTCGCAGCCAGATGCCGCGCTCTACTACCTCGCGCGCATGGTGGATGCCGGCGAAGATCCACTTTTCATCGCGCGGCGCATGGTCATCTTTGCGAGCGAAGACATTGGGCTCGCGGTCCCCACCGCGCTCGTCGTGGCCAACGCGGTCTTTCGCGCTTGCGAGACGATCGGCTATCCAGAAGCGCAGATCAATCTCGCGCACGGCGCCGCGTACCTCGCCACCTGCAAAAAAAGTCGCGCATCATACGACGCCTATTTCGAAGCGCTCGCCGATGCGAAAGAATTCGGCAACCTGCCGATCCCCATGAACATCCGCAACGCGCCGACGAAACTGATGAAGGAACTCGGCTACCACAAAGGCTACAAGCTCTATGACAAAGAGAGTTTATTGCCGGAGAAATTGAAGAAGAAAAAGTATTTAAAGTAGTCGCCGCCGGAGGATCACTGGCCCTCCGGCGGTTTTTTACGAACGATGTGCTGACGGTCGCCCTCGCCGCTCATATACGTCCCGATCAAAATCATCAGTCGACCGTCGCGAGTCGTCGTCCGGTGAAACGAATCGGGCGGGATGATGATGCGATCGCCGGGATAGATCTCGGCGAATTCATCTTCTTCTTCCAACCAACCATGACCCGACATGACGGTAAGATCGGTCAAGCCCGCATGATCGTGTAGCACCTCGGTCGAACCTTTAGGCGTAACTTTTACGGCGATCGTCTCTAATCGACCATAGCGTCGCGTAAGCGCGCCGATAATCTCAGTCGTATTATACGCCGGCGAGTGTCCAGAAATGCCACGCGGCGAATTAACCCCACGCCATTTCCACTCACTGGCACGCATAACGATGCAACGCATCGTCTCCTCCCGCGATGACCACCAGCGCCCACAATGGCGCAGGTGCGCGCGTACGTCAATATCCTAATGTTTTATCCACTTCGTTCGGCAATTTTTCGCCCGCTTTGAGCGCGTCGATCAAATCAGATTCTTTGATAATCCCGCCGCGGCCGATGTTGATGACATATGCGGCCGATTTTTTTCCGCCCGAGGCGGATCGGTCTTGGGCCGACATCAGTGCGAATTTCTTTTCGTCGAACAGATGGTGGGTCTCTTTCGTGTGCGGCAATGTGATGACGACGAAATCGGCATCGGGCAGCATGTCGCCGAGTGTTTCGCTCCGCTCGAGGCGTTCGATGAACGCCGGTCTGTCCTTGGGCGAACGTGAAACCGCCGACACCCGCGCGCCGAGCGCGTGCAGTATCCGTGCAGTCTCGGTCCCGACCTCACCGAGGCCCACGATAAGAATATTTTTTCCGCGCACTTCATCGAGCCCTTGATATTTTTCCCACACATGCTCGCTTTGATTGCGTATCGAAATATGAAACCCGCGTGTGAACATCAAAATGAAGCCGACGATGTGTTCGGCGATAGGCGTGGCATGAATGCCCGAAGAATTGCTGACCATGATGTCCGAGGCCGCGACCGTGGGGCGTAAGGACCTCGTCGACCCCCGCTGAAAATGAATGGAGCCACTTCGCATTCGGTATTCGCGACAGATCCGGCATTCGCGCGGGGAACGCAGCTATGATCTCCGTATCTACATGGTGGGCAACCGCCTCTTCGGGCGTTGCGACGATCACCTCAAGCGCACCGCCTGTCGCTGCACGTATCTCCTCTTCATGCTTGGTATGAAACGTATGCGGTCCACGTTTCCCACCCTTACTCGCCATATCATTCGAGATCACGAGCATTTTCTTCATGTATGGAATATAGCCCACCCCCCCGAATGCAAAGTGATAAGATTGCCAAGCATGGAAAGAAGCATAGAAGCGGTGATCTTCGATGCCGACGGGACCGTTCTGGATACGCGCGAGATGATCTATCAGGCGTACAATCAGGTATTCGGCGAACACGGGTATGAAATGCCGAGCGCCGCTGCACTCATCAGATTCGGTGGCAGTCGGGCCGAAGATACCTACCGACATTTCGCGCGCGACCACGATCCCGCGTTCCTGTATTCGAAGCATCGCGCGTTCCAGGAAAGCAATTTGGATCTCTTCACAGCGTACGAAGGGTTCGATGCGCTGATGGCAGTATTAAAAAAAGAGGGATTGAAGATCGGCATCTGCACCAATCGCGCAAGCAATGTCGTGACGTTGCTTGAACATCTCGATATCAAACATCATTTCGACGAGATCATGCATGCGGATCTCGTCGAGCGCTTCAAACCGGATCCTGAGGGGCTCTTAAAAATTTGCGGGCAACTGGGGGTCGCTCCTAGTGCTGCAGTGATGGTCGGCGACACCGATGCAGATATCGGCGCAGGCAAGGCCGCAGGTGTGGCGTTCACGATCGGCGTGACGCACGGCGCGGGCAGTCGCGACATGCTTGTGGAAGCGGGCGCCGACCACATCGTCGATCATTTGAACGACATCACTCCCCTGCTCGTGCCAGCAATATGAGCGCCGACCTCAAAACCCTCAAGACAGAATTCCTCGAGCACCTTGAGATCGAAAAAGGTCGGAGCGTGAAGACGGTCGAAAATTACGATCGCTACCTCTCGCGTTTTTTATCGCAGACCTCGGCCCAAGGCCGATCCGCCTCGGGCGGAAAAATTTTGAAACCGTCGGACATCACGGAGCAACGGGTAAGAGAATTTCGCATCTGGCTCAATCGCCAGAAAGGAACCGCGGGCGATATGAAAAAGAAAACACAGAATTATTACATGATCGCATTGCGCGCATTTCTCAAGTATTTGCGCAAACGCGGCATCGACTCACTCAATCCTGAGCGTATCGAACTTGCCAAGGTGGGTCAGCGCGATCTCGACCTCATCACATCCGACGAGCTGGCGCGTCTCATGAAAGCGCCGAGTCCGTCGGAGCTCACGGGCTTGCGCGACCGCGCGATCATGGAGCTTTTATTTTCGACCGGCCTGCGCGTCTCCGAGCTGTGCTCGCTCGACCGGGACCTTGATCTTTCTCGCGATGAATTCTCGGTACGTGGCAAAGGAGAAAAAATCCGCGTCGTGTTCCTCTCCGCTGATGCAAAAAGATCCATACGTGAATACCTGGTGGCTCGCAAAGATCTGCACGAGGCGCTATTCGTCGATGGCAGAGAAAAAAAGATGCACCGCATTACTCCCCGCGACGTGCAGCGGCACATTAAAGCGTATGCGATCAAGGCCGGCATTACACGCAAGGTCACCCCGCACGTCATTCGTCACTCGTTCGCAACCGACCTGCTCGAAAATGGCGCCGACCTGCGTTCTGTGCAGGCGCTGCTGGGCCACGCCAACATCGCTACCACGCAGGTCTACACACACGTCACCGACAAACATCTCCGGGAGGTTCACCAAAAATTCCACGGGAAAAGAAGGAGATGAGTGTCAGGAGCTCCCGGCCAATTTAAGGGGTACTCGTCGTGACCGGCACCACCTGCGTAGTAGTGGTCGTCTGAGCGTTCGCTATACCGGCCGCGATGGACCCAAAGATAAGGACTGCCGCAACGATCGATGCCGAAATGGTGAGTAAAGGCGGACGAGAAAGTAAAGATGGTTTCATATGCTGAGTGGAGACGATAAGAAGTCCCGCTTATTTACAGGGCTGTTAACGATTAAGATTAATGCGCGCCGCGGAGAGTTGTGGGACGAGGATACGGCGCGATAATGCGCAAGATGTTGCTTCGGCCGCGGCTTATGAGGGGCTTCCGGGGCGTAGCCACTCGATAAGCGCCGAGTCGATCCTCCCGCACCGCGGAGAAAGCACTCCACTCGCGATGCCCTTTCTCACGAGGCGCCCGGAAGAGCGGCAACGTGTTGTATTCGATTGTTTTCATAAGTATTCGCGACGTTGGTCGCATTGATGACGACGTTCCGCGGCGCCATCGATTACATCCTAGTCTCTCGATATGACATTGGCATGAAGTGCAGACACGGGTCGGGTATGGGGGGAGATATCTCTTGATATGATGCTTGGATGCGCATCGTTTCTTGGAACGTCAATGGGATACGATCGGTGCATAAGAAAGGATTGCTGGTGCCGCTCATCGAAAAAGTGAAGCCTGATGTGCTGTGCTTGCAGGAGACGAAGGCGCATCAGCACCAATCTGAGGTGGATCTACCCGATTACGAAGAATATTGGAATTCGGCCGAGAAAAAAGGCTACAGTGGGACGGCCATTTTCACCACGGTACAGCCAAAAAAGGTGCTTTTAGGGCTCCCAGAGCATTTGGTGAAGACATACCATCTCGCGGGTGACGGATACGGTAATCCCAACACTGAAGGACGCGTCATCGCGGCCGATTTCGGCGATTTGTACGTTGTCACGGTCTATACGCCCAACGCGAAAGACGACTTAAGCCGTCTGACGCTCCGCCATAGGCACTGGGACCCTGCATTTCTGACCTACTGCAAGGAATTGGAGAAAGAAAAGCCCGTCATTTTCTGCGGCGATCTCAATGTGGCGCATACTCCAGACGATCTTGCCAACCCAAAACCAAATGAAGGCAAGAAGGGTTTTACGAAAGAGGAGCGCGAAGGCATCGACCACATAATAGCGGCTGGATTTGTGGATACGTTCCGGCTGTTCACAAAAGGCAACGGACACTACACGTGGTGGAGCCACTTTGCGGCCTCTCGAGAACGAAACGTTGGGTGGCGTATAGATTACTTCTTCGCGAGCAAACGCCTTGTGCCCAAGATCATGAAGGCTAGCATACTTCCCCAGTATATGGGCTCTGATCATTGCCCTGTCCTATTGGAGCTTGATTTATAGGCGTTTTATAAAGGACATGCGCAGTATCGGGGTTATCCCCAGCATGTCCTTTACACTGTCCGTTATGTCCCTTACTATTGCAAACGGACGCTCTTTGGCATAGACGAGATGTTTTAACGAAACAAACCACGTACCATGTACGCGCCTCACATATTTGTACCTGCCTCTGCAGGATTGGCTTCCACCGTACAAGCGTCGAAGAATTGTTATCCAAGAAACATTTATCGTATATGCATTTCAAAAGCCGCTTCACGGCGGCGACCTTAAAATAGAAACGGGTCGCCTGGTGAGGCGGCTTTTTCTTTTTTCCGCAATGCGGAAAAAGTCCTGCGAAGCCTTGGCGAAGCAGGATTAGCTCACGTGGTGCTTCGCCCGGATCTGCTTCACCGCCTCTTCCTCCTCCCCCGCCTTCCGTTCCTTCCCCTCCTCACCGATCTTTTTCAAATCCTCGTCGTTCATCTTTGAGAATTCTTTTGCGCATTCTTCCAGACGCTCCTCGTTATTTTTTATCGGTTCATCCAGCACCTCTTCAAGGAGTGCGTGCAGGATCCACCCCACGCGTGGCCCTGGCCTCTCCCCTATTTCGAGGATTTTTGCGCCATTGATCTTGAGCATGGCGACCGATATGGGGTCGCGCAGCGCCTCATCCACCATCGACATATATTTACGCAAGCGGAACGGTTGTTCTTTGGGCCTGCCAGTGCCTATCCTGTCGCACATACGCAACTGCAAGAGTTCCTTAATGTGCTCCTGCCCTACGCGTTGGATCGTGCGTCGCACTGCAGCAAGCGTGACGGTATCGGGATCGGAGAAGAACATGTGCCAGCGCACGAGGTTTGAAACCGTGTCGATCGTTTCACGTGAAAAGTGCAGATCGTGCAAGGTCTTCCGCGTTATCTTCGCGCCTGCCATGTCGTGGCCATGGAATGTCCAATCTTTTTTCTCATCTGACCACAATCGTACTGCTGGCTTACCGACGTCGTGGAACAAAGCAGCGAGCCGCACCTTGAGCGACCAATCATTGTCGGCGGCATGTTGGAGTGAGCGCAAGTTGTGTTCGAACACGTCGTACGAGTGCGCCTGATTTTGGTCACATCCGATACCGTCTTCGAGCGCAGACGCAATAAACCGTAAAATATCCAGCTTTTGAGCCATAAAAAGCGCTTGCATCGGCCGGGCGCTCTGTACGATCCGCGTAAACTCATCGCGAATGCGTTCTTGCGAAATTTTCTCAAGTTGCGTGGCGTTCGCAGCGATCCCGGCCATCGTCCCCGCCTCTATCATGAAATCGAGCTCTGCGGATATGCGGATTGCACGTAACATACGCAGTGCATCCTCTTTGAATCGCTCACTTGGCTCCCCCACGGCCGTGATCACGCAACGCTCCAGATCTTCCTTGCCGCCGTGCTCGTCGATCAGGTCGCCAGTCGCTGGGTCATACGCGATCGCGTTGACGGTGAAATCGCGGCGCTTGAGGTCATCGGAAAGGTTGGTACTAAATTCCACGGAGTCGGGATGTCTCGCATTGGAGTACTCCGATTCTATCCGATATGGCGTGATCTCTACGACCTTGAGACGCGGGTTCTCGCTTTCTGTCACGACTCCCACGGTACCATACGTGTTCTCATAAAATGTTTCGGAAAATAGGGTCTGGATCTGCTCGGGACGAGCGTTGGTCGTGATGTCCCAATCCTTAGGTTCTCTGCCGAGCAAGAGATCGCGTACGCATCCCCCGACTAAATAGGCCTCAAAGCCAGCTTTTTGCAGAACCTCGCAGAGGTCAGTCACCACCTGCGGGACCGGGAGATCCTTGTGCGCCATCGACACATTGTAGTGTATATGACCTGTTGGAGCGAATGAGAATACGGGGTATTCTGATTTCCTGCTCCGGACGGCAGAAGCCCGGATGCCGATCGGAAACGCTCTCGTGGTGAAACGGATATCACAGCAGTCTTCGGAACTGTTATTCCAGGTTCGAATCCTGGCGAGAGCAGTAGTAAATTTTGTGCGGGTACCGGGAATCGAACCCGGATTTTCTCATTGGCAACGAGGCGTTTTACCACTAAACTATACCCGCATTCGTAGGCGCAATAATCGCATAATATTCCCTATTCATCAACTCTTTTGGCAAAAGTTTCAACCACTCGTTCATTTTGGCTTTGAAGTACGTGCTTGAGACGAGTATTTGTCCCATACCATACGAAAGTCGTTTCGTTTTGTGTCTCCCCTGAATAACGACGCATTTGTTGAAGTTTCCAGCAGGTAAACCCGATCGATTGGACCAGTATTCTCGACAAGTCGTTGCCTCTAGGTCCGGATAAATGATCGCGCAACCTCTGATTTTCTCGACGGGTATTTGACATATATTTCTTAGGAAAAGTACGAACAAATTGATCATATCAGCATCGGTATTGATTATTCGCGTCTGTGAAGCGGTCAGCTTGTCGCCTTCGCCCCAATAAAGCATCAATCCAGCGATAAAGAGCGGGTGATATTTGAGTCTCCGGAACTCATCCGCGGCTTCCTTCCGTGCTTCTGCATATGCCCTGCTCAAATGTATCCCGCGCACCTTGTTCAAGTCTCTAAAACGCGCGGTGCTTTTTTCGATCAGCGAGGCGTTAAGTTTATTTTTGATCTCCCTCGACCAATCGGCGTGGGAAAACCAATCGGACAAAGTCGACTTAGGGACTCTCAGCTTCGTCAGAATTTCGTTATAACTTTTGCCCGATTTTCGCATTTCCATAGCAAGATGCTTATCTTTACGCATATATGGATTAGTATATTACGAGAGTTCGATTACATAAGTTTACCTACGCTGAACTGGGGATAAGTAGGTGGATATGTGGATAAAGGACATGTCTTTTAGGGTAGGTTATAGCTGCTAGGCGGAAGGTTCTAGGGAGTTACACAGAATGAAATGTTTCTAAGTAACATATAGCGTACGTTTCGCGTGAAAGGTCCTCACCGGGGATGCTATTATGACTTGGTGACGGAAGACAAGAGAACAACCAAGCAGAAAACAGGTGCTCTTGGCGAGTCCATCGCTGAGACATTTCTCAAACGGAAAGGCTACAAGATTATACAAAAAAACTATCGGAAACCGTGGGGAGAGATCGACATCATTGCAGAAAAAGCTAACTCGGTCCGATTCGTAGAGGTAAAGACCGTTTCACGTGAAAGCCTACCGGACATTTCACGTGAAATGTCCGACTATAGGCCTGAAGAACAGGTACATCCCGTTAAGCTGAAAAAAATCGCCCGCACGGCAGAACTCTACATGAACGAGAGGGGAGACGAGCGGGATTATCAGATAGATGTTGTGGCTGTCTTCTTGGATCAAAAGCAGCGAAGAGCGCGATGCAGACTCTACGAACAGGTACTGTAGTGTATAAAGGACATATAAAAGACAAAATAGCCGCTATCTGATGTCCTTTAGAATTAGACTGATTTCCAAAGGAATGTGTGCATGTTCTTGAAGAGGTCAGCGATGTCTTTGTTCTCGATAACGATCGCCGACAGGTCCCGAAGGCTGATAAGGGCGACTTTATCGGCGTAAATCAGCACATCGACGTTGGAACTGAACCAAGGGGGGAGTTTCTTGTCCATCTTGTTCTCCGAGCCGTTCTTATCCCGTATTTCCTTGATTTTCTTGTAGTGTTTGTCGGCAATGAAGAGGTCTCGACTTTTGAGCGTATAACTCGTTATTTCTTTATCCCAATCATCGTAATCTTCCACGGTGAAATTTTCAAAAAAAGTGGCAGGAGGGAATATGGAATATACATCGGCTACCGTTTTAAAAATGTCCGCGTAAATGTTCTTAAGCTCGCGCTTTCCTTCGTAAAACACGATACGCGGTTTGTGGACAGCTGCGTCGTGAAAGACACTCATTTCGTTGATCCTTTGTTCTAAATGATGCGTTTTCTTTTTGAAATCATTCAGAATCTTTTTTGGCTCTAGTGCAGCATAAAACATGCGTTTTCCAACGGGTATTCGTGAAATGAAGTCCTTATTCAACAATAAATCCAAGTATTCATAGCAAGTGGCTCGTTTGATCCTGGAATCTCGAGCTATTTCGGAGATCGTCATCTTTTGTTTGCCTAATAAGGCTATATAAATTTGCGCTGCCTTCTCGGGAAGTCCCATTTCCTCGAGGGCCCTCAACATGCTTGATTGATCCATACCGTCATTCTCGCGCATTCTGCCAATATGTCAAGAGTTTCGACATATATCTGTTGATAAGCGCTAGAAAAGCCTTATTTTCCAGCAAGAAAAGCACTTAAACGTCACTTAAATCAGCATATCACTCGAATTCGGACTATTATGCCGTCATGTCGAAAGCAGATATTGTTTCAATGGAAATGCCCACTCGCACAGGGACGTTCCGCCTGTTTGTCTGGGAAGGGGAGCGTGGCCGCGAGTCTGTTGCCTTGGCCACCCCCAATCTCGATCCTTGTCGCGAGGTAATGGTGCGGGTGCACTCAGAATGTCTCACTGGTGATGTATTCCACTCACTTACCTGTGATTGCGGTCCGCAGAAAGAACTTTCTCTACAGAAAATTCAAGAGCATGGCAATGGTATTTGCATTTATCACCGCCAGGAAGGACGAAACATGGGTTTGTTCAAAAAGGTCCAGTCCTACAACTTGATGCAGAAGGGGATGGATACACATGAGGCTGTGCTGTCGCTCGCAGGACACCCGGATCCGCGAGAATATTCGGAAGTACTCATGGTACTAGACGTGCTTTTAGCTGGCCAGAAAAGCAAAATTAGACTTCTTACGAACAATCCGTACAAGACGCTATTTTTGCAGCGCCACGGATACGACGTCATCGTCGAACCGTTGCGCGCAGGCGCTTCTATACATAACGCCTCATACACGCAAGCAAAAACGGAAAAGTTTCTTCACAACACGGTTGGATATGTGCCGTACACGTCTATTACACTTGCCCGTGAGGATATCGTGGATCATTCTGAAGAATTCACGCGTATACTAACATTGGTACATCCCTTTCCGAGCGGTCGAAAGTTGTTTATCGGTGTCTCGCTCTATCCCGATGCAGAAGACTTGAAGAGCAAGAAGCTTTCTGACCAGTTGATTAATCTGTATCAATCAATAGTTCATCTGGAAAATGTGTATATTGTGCTCCACCTCTACTATCCGCTTACGAGGCAAATGCAACGAGATCTAAAACGCTTTCTTGAAAAACTCCCATTTACCTATTCACTGCAATTTCGCTTGCCGGATGGTGCGCGAAGCGGGTCTAGGGTGGACGTAGACCTTATCGATTCGCTGCACGCGCAACATGTGATTTTTCAACTTAAAACCGAGCTTTTTTATCTGCTTGAACAGAGAAGTTTTGCCGACTACTTTTCTTCACCCAACAAATTTATCCTGTTAGATGAGAGCTTTGGGCACGGGATAAAGACAAGTCAAGGTACGACCCGGGAGCATATATTGAAACTCGTTTCTCGCGGGCTAAGCAGGATCGGCGTGGCGGGGGGATACGGCGGTGAAAATGTGTCGGAAATTCATGAGATCGAGGATTACTTCAAAATCCCGATTTCAGTAGATGCCGAGTCAAAGCTACGTACTCGCGGACGATTTGATCCCACGAAGGTAAAACACTATTTGGAATTCTTCTTCCCATCTCGCTAAAGTATGATGACAAGAAAAAAAGAACAAGCGCACGCGTTGACGATTTTTGAAAAGATGAATCACCACAAACAGCCGTATACGATTGTCATATTGGAAAAATGTATTCCGGTTTTGCCCGACGTTTTTTCTCCAAAATATGTCAGCGACGTTAAATGGTTTGCGCGAGAAGTGCCAAAAATTGTAGGCACGCGTTCTTTCTTAGAAATTGGTACGGGTACAGGAGTCATTGCGTTATTCGTGGCGTTGCATGGCGCGAAAAACATCGTCGCGACTGATATCAATCCTATTGCCGTGAAAAATGCACGACAGACTTTTCGTCTGCATGGTTTTCAAATTCCAGTATGCGGCGGAAACGTATTCGCTCCCATTCGCCACGGCGAAAAGTTCGACGTTATATTTTGGAACCACCCGTTCCATTTTTCGGAAGAAAAACCCATGACGATGCTTGATTGTGGGGGATATGATTATCAATACAAAAGTCTGAAGGCTTTCTTTGCCGGCGCTAAACAGCATTTAAATGCCGGCGGGGAGGTATTACTGGGGACGAGCAAGAATGCACGGCTTGATCTCATAAAGGCATTCGGTCGCGAATATGGCTACGTGTGCAAATTAGTGAAGCAAGAGACGATTCCATCTGAGCACAGAAGCGGTATCAAAATCGATGTTCGCATCTACTCATTCCGCACCCAAAAGTCATAAATGTCGATAGTTTCGACGCATTTGCTACCTGATAGCATAAATTATGGCTTAAAATATGGCTGTATCCGTTTGAGATGTCGATTATTAGAGCACAATATTGCACCCTGGTCTATAATGCTCATAGGTAACAACCGAGGAGAGTCTCGTGAGGAAGATCGTAGAAGTGCTGACCGCAGTGGTCGCCTTCGCGGTCACTGTTGCCTTTGGTCTCACCCAGGTGTCTTGCGGAATTCTAGCAACGTGGGTGATGTGGACACTTCTGGATGGAGTCATCTTCATCGGAATGGTCCGGGCGGGGAATAAAGACGCGTTTCTCATCGCAGGGTACGCCCTCGGTGCCGCCATCGTCTCAATAACGCTCTTATCAAAAGGAGTCTGGCATTGGGGCACCACGGAAGCTATTTGTGCGGCGAGTTGCGGATTTGCGATCGTAGCGTACTGGCGCAGCGGGCCAAAAGAAGCTGTGATGTTTGCGGTCGCAGGCATGCTTTTTGCCGGCTGGCCGACGCTTTTCGACGCATGGCTCACCCCACCGATCGCCTCATGGTGGTACTGGACAACCGTGACGATTTGCAGCGCGGTTACAATCGCAACTGCAAAGTCGTGGGCAATCGAGAACCGCCTGTTTCCGCTCGCCAGCACCATCTTCAATGGACTTATCGCTGGCCGGGTGCTCTCGGCGATGATGTAGGCCGACAGGTGATTCTGTCGGCCTTCTTTTTTGGAGATGGTGTCTTGGACAGCATAAATGTCAACGAAAGCGACACATTTGAATCTTATACAACTTAAATATGACTTGAAATATAGAGCATTAGCTTGCAAGTGGGATAAATTACAGCACCAATCTATACATAGTACAGAATGCACCCAGGCCGGAAATGGGTCTGATAGAGAAATGGAGAGCGAAATGTCCCGGAGCGTTACACTCGCCGTTGCTTTATGCGCGGCTTTGGGATTTGCAGTGCCTGCTTTTGCGCAGATCCCGATTTGCAATGTTGCGGTCGAAGAAAAGCAGGCCAATGTTCAAACGAACGAGCACGTGATTCCGAGAATATCGCGGCAAGACGCCGTCGTGGTGGACTTGGTCTTCGACCTGCAGCTCGGGCATGCGATCCTTCAAACGGAGGTCGGGAGCGAATATTGGGACCAAAACATGAGATACGGCGCGATGAAAGATGTCGTCGAATTCCTGACGCGCCCTTCTCGCCAGGGAATAATAGCCTTCCCATTCTTCGGTGAGACGAAATTTCTCTTTCATTTCAGAGGAGGATATCCTACCTGGACGCCGTACCGAATCGGTGACAAGTATCGCTTACGATTCGCAGAAGACGCTCGCTGGGATCAACATCTCTTATTTAGCGCCGTTGGCAGCGATGAGAAAACGCCCTGCTGGCCGTACGGCAACTATTACAAGAGGGAACCCTAATCATTTGGAAAGGGGTCGTTCCGTGAGAATGACCCCGGCCTCTTATAAGTACGGGAAAAGTGTCGACGATTTCGACACATTTTTCCCAATGGGCGTTAAAATATGGCTTATCCATTCAATATTGTAAATTTTTTGTTCCTAAATTACATCACGAATAAAAAATTTAGTCCATAATTGTCGCGGGGTACTTATCCCCTCATTGCAAGTATCCTATGAGTAGGGGTATACTGGGGCGATGGACGAAGTGCCGGGGTTTGAGACGTTTGAGAGCCGCTTTATGGGAATAATAGGCGGTATTAAAAAGGCGGCAGGGCAAGGCAAAAAGAAGATGCTCGCTTTCTATATTGTTTGTATCGTAATCGGCTTACTTGTAGCCTTTTGCATTACATTTTCTTCGGTTATCACAAGCTTTATGTCATTCGGTATTCTAAAAGACAATATCTTCGCCCCTAAAAAGGAACTGACTTACGAGCAAAAAGGCGATTCAACAAAGGATGGTGAAAATTATATTACTATTTTCACGTTGAAATTTTCTACTCCGCCAAACCATCTCGGAGAAAGGATGCTTTTTAATTATCCAAAAGGATGTGATGCCGAGAATCTTATCCCGACCCAAATGAGAGGAACTAATTTTAAGAATGGAACGACGTATGCAGAGGCCGAATATGATATTAAGTGCATTACGCCTAAACCGATTACTGATACGGTTGCAAAAACGCTCTTTACCTTACGTTAGAAATGATAGAATACGTTCATGACCGAGCGCGATAACTTTCTCAAACTGCTCGGCAAAGCTATCTCTACACCCGCGCGACCATCGTTTGGAAGCACGAAACCGAAGAAAGCCGCTGGTTATAGCGGAAAGCGAACTCGTCAACGTAAGCCTGTAGGTGCTTCGCGGAAACGAAGTGGTAAGTCCCGCGTATAGAACGCTTCAACTGCCCCCAGAAGCCCTCTATCGTGTTCGTGTGGACGTTCCCACGCACATACTCCTTGATACCATGACGAACCTTCCAGTGGTCATAGCCCATTTTGGGGAGTTTGGCGTACACGCGGAACTCGTCGGTAACGATGTTCGCATCAGTGCCGATGTTGGCCTTGATACTTCCCAAAAGGATATGCGTCTGTCGATCTGAAATGGTGTGAGCGCGGACGCGCCCTTTGCGTTCGACCATTCCCATGAGCGCCGTTTTGTTCTTGAACTTGGTCTGATTGGTTCCTTTCTTGCCGAAGTACGTTTCGTCTACTTCGACGATGCCCGTGAGGAATGAGCCGTCTTGCTCCATGAGTTTGCGTATCTCATGCCCCATGCGCCATGCCGTCTTATAGGTAACGCCGAAATGCCGCTGTAGCTCTTTAGCTGACATGCCATTCTTGGCGATTGAGAACAGGAAAATAGCTTCGAGCCATACAGTGAGAGGGGTGCTGGACTTGGCAAAGATAGTGCCAGCGAGAGGGTGTATCTGGTGTCCGGCGGGGTTGGCGTAGCACTTGCGTCCCTTGACGCGGTAGTACTGCTTTACGTCGGGGAACTTGGCCTTGAAGATGTAGTCGAGACATACATCCTCATTCCCGAACTCCGCCCGAAACTCCTTAATGGTATATTTCATACGATTGGTAATTACCCTCTAATAGCCCAATTTTAGCAAAGGCTATTTACTTGTCAAGAGGGGATAAGTACCTGTCGCGGCTTAATTGAACCGCCCATTTTGACCAACGGTTGGTTCATTGAGGAAACTCAACGTTCTTCGACAGGAGGAAACGGTGGTTATTGAGGCGACTACTATGCTTCGAACTAAGTTCGGAGTATTTAAAGTCAGTCACCATGTAATCAAGGATGAGGAGTTTATCTCATTGAGCGCAGGTGATCTGACAAACGGTGTTCCGATGGTGCGCTTGCAATCGGCCTGCTTGTTCTCGGAAGCATTCGATTCTCAAGAATGTAACTGTAAGCAACAGCTCGCCGATGCTCTGTGTACCATAATCATCTGCGGCCGGGGGGTGCTTGTCTATTCCCAAACTCAAGAAGGTCGCGGAGCAGGCCTCCGGAATAAGATTTTGGGAATGGAAGTGGAACGCACGAGCGGATGTGATTCCTTCGAAGCTTACAGGAGAATCGGCCTTGATCGCGTGGACTATAGAGATTACACACAAATGGTCCGCGTGCTCCATGAGCTCAATTGTTCCAACCGTATCCTCTTTGCGGGCAATGTCGAGAAACGGGAAGCGCTGAAAAGGGACGGATTTGTCATCGTGGGACAAAAAATAGGAGATGAACACGCTCAATAAGTTGTTTGGCGAATATCCCGAAAATGTTCTGGCAATATTGAAACACTGACCGCAATGCGAGAGCATCGCGGTCGATTCTTTTATTTGTTAGCATACGACTGAATACGGGGCGTAGTATACCGGTAGTACGCCTGCTTTGGGAGCAGGTAGACCGAGTTCGATTCTCGGCGCCCCGACAAGATGTACAAGGATCCTCGACCTTATTGCGCTGGTTTTATCTGTTTTGCGAATTGAGCGAAAAGATCTGGGAATACATGCGCATTAAAGTCGGACAGTTTTGCCTGGAGATCTCCAGCTAGCATTGTGGACAGATCGGAGCCGCTTTGCGTCTTGATATCACCATTGATATAGCTGAGCGTGAGGGCATGGAGGTCGCGCTCGACAGTGGTAGCGCCTTCGGACGTAGTCGTGATCAGGCCAATGAGGCGCCCCCACGGGTTGACGACAGCGCCGCCTGAGGAGCCGCTCTGCGCTTCGATGACACCACCGAGCGAAAAGACGTCGACGGAGCCTTGCGAAAAGGTGAGCAGCTGTCCTATCGTGATGACCGAAGAAACGGCGTAGAGTCCATTCAGGGCTTGGATGCCACCCAAAAATTCCGCCGGGTAGCTTGCGACGAGGACCTGTTCGCCCGCAAATCCGGTCGCGTTGCGCGTGTCATAGGGGACTGATGGGAACCCGCCAGCTGGCGGACCGGGGAGCGGTGCAGCATCCGCGGAACCGGTGATCAAGAGCAGGGCATAGTCGTGCTCTCCGGTGCCGGTGGGATCGGGGGTGTTGAGCTCAGATGCATGCGCGGCAACCCACACCGGCGGCATGTAGAGTACTTGAGCCGTCCACGACGGGTGCGCGGGCGACCCAGTGCGGACCTCGCACGACAGACTGACACCCTGATCTTCCGAAAGTAGTATGTATTGTGCTACGTGAGCATTGGTCAAAATGACGCCGCGAGGATCGATGACCACGCCGCTGGCGGAAATGGGATGGATCGAACCGCGTGACGTACAGAGTATATTGACGAGCGCTGCGCGCGCAGCGGAGTTGACGGCGTCGGAAGATTCCGGCTCGAAGGGATAGGGATTTTGTATGCGCGCGGCCTGACTACCGCCCTGGCCAGTCGACGTTGTCGCCGAACTTGGTGCTGCGGCCCCTGCGACCTGCTGAGTAGCTGATTTTTTAGTGACCTTTGCTACTGGCGTAGTCGCTATCTTTGTCTTTGGGTTCGAACTTGGTGCTGAAAGTGTCGTGGAAGCTGCTGTAACGGGACTCGCCGCGCTAATTTCTTCCAGGCTTGTCGTGGCGACAAGTCCCACTGGAGCAACGAACGTGTTTGCAGGGGCCGCGATCTCAAGGAGAGCGGTGATTCCTAAGCCAAGAATGACCAATGCAAGGATGTTCAGTAAGAGTTTGGATCGGAGCGTCATGTAGCTTTGAATATACGGGCAATCGAGCGTATGAACAAGTTTTCCTTAAATCTCATTATTAGAAACGAACTGTTGATATATATTTGCACTTATATATAATGTAAGAATGTCTAGGATGGCGGATAAATTGAGAGCAGTTGAACTTAGAAGAAAAGGCTATTCATACAACTACATTTCTGACACTGTAAAAGTTTCTAAAAGTACTCTCTCTGATTGGTTGGCCGACATTCCATATACTCCCAATGAGGAGACCATTCTAAGAATCGGTAAAGCTCGAGCCGCTTCGGGGCAGGCAAAAAGCAGGTTAAAACAAGAGTCTATTATTCTTGCGAGGCATGAAGCAGGTCGTGAGTTAGGCAAGGTCTCAAAGAGAGATTTGTTCATGTTGGGTCTCGGCTTATATATTGGTGAAGGATCAAAGACTGCAGGAATAACGAGGTTTGCCAACTCAGATCCCGCAGTAGTTAATCTGATGATTCGGTGGTTCACGGAAGCACTTGGATTATCCAAGCGCCATTTAAGGATCCGCTTGCATCTGTACCCGGATTGCAACGAGAAGCAAAGTTTGCAGTACTGGTCTAAAATTACTACTATTCCTCTAAGCCAGTTTCATAAGACTTCTTTTGATAGGCGTACCGACAAGAAGGTAGCAAAATCAGGGAAATTACTGCATGGGACGGCTCATCTGAGCCTAAACAGTTTGGGAGAAAAAAGACTTGGAGTCTTTCTCTTCCGAAAGATATCTGCTTGGTCGGATACAGTGCTGAACGCAAATTACGCGGGACTAGTTTAATGGTAGAACAACAGGTTTCCAACCTGTTGGTGGGGGTTCGATTCCCCCGTCCCGCACTACTTCGCTCTCTAACGAGAGCTACGAAGTGCGAGCACCAACGAAAAAACCGCCTATTATGGCGGTTTTTCCATACAAAGGCGCGAGATTTTACTTCACCGCATCCTTGAGCGTCTTCGATGCGCGGAATTTCGGCACCCGCATCGATTTGATCTGGATCGAGGCACCGGTGCGCGGGTTGCGCCCCATGCGGCCAGCGCGCATCTTGGCTTCGAAAATGCCAAGACCTGCGATAGAAACCTCGCCGCCCGACTTCAGTGTATGGGTGATCATGTCGATCATCGCCTCTACCGCACGCTCAGCGTCCGCTTTCGTGCAGCTGATCGTCTGAGCGACCTTCTCTACAATGTCCATTTTGTTTGCCATAGTATGTATTTTGAGGTTTATAAATAATGCACACTCGACCCTTGATTTGGCGACGCCTGCCTGCCGAGCGGCAGGGCGTGGCGCACGCGCGCCGCGTATAGCCTCACCTATGACCATTTTGAGCCCTATTTAGGGGCTGTCAACGCCCCAAATAACCACCCCACGAAAGCTGGGGATAACAAAATCCTAGCGCTTATCGCGCGTATTCGATGACTCTGGTCTCGCGAATGACACTAACCTTGATCTCTCCAGGATACTGGAGCTCTTTTTCGATGCGGTCGGCTATATCGCGGGCCATTTTGCGGGCGTCGAGGTCGGTGATGGCCTCCGGCTTCACGATGACGCGGATCTCGCGGCCTGCCGCTATCGCGTAGCTCTTCTCCACGCCTGGCTGCTGATTGGCGATGGCTTCAAGCTCAGTGAGGCGCTTGATGTAGTTTTCTACTGAATCGCGGCGGGCGCCGGGGCGAGAGGCCGAGAGGGAATCAGCGACCTGCACAATCATGCTCTCTGGCGTCTCGTACGGGTATTCCTCGTGGTGCGCCTGCATTGCCTTGATGATGCGCTCATCCACGTTGAATTTCTGGAGGATCCTGCGGCCGATCTCCACGTGGGTGCCGGGCACTTCATGGTCGACGGCCTTGCCGATGTCGTGGAAAAGTCCGCCTGCGCGAGCAACAGCGGGGTCGGCACCGAGCTCTTCCGCGAGCATGCCGGCAATGTGTGCGACCTCTAATGAGTGATCAAGCACATTTTGGCCATAGCTCGTGCGGAAATAGAGGCGGCCCAAGATCATGAGCAATTTCGGATCAAGGTCGGAGAGGCGCGCTTCGTAGGCGGCTTCAGAACCCTTTTTCTTGATGATGGTGTTGATCTCAGCTTCGGCTTTTTGCACGCTTTCTTCGATGCGCGCGGGCTGGATACGGCCATCGATGATGAGGTTCTCCAGTGCGATGCGGGCGATCTGGCGACGAATGGGGTCAAACGAGGAAAGCGTGATAGTGCCGGGCGTGTCGTCGATGATGACGTCGACGCCGGTCGCGCGCTCGAAGGTGCGGATGTTGCGGCCCTCCTTGCCGATTATTTTCCCCTTGATCTCGTCATTGGGCAGCGTGACTGTAGTGGCTAGCACGTCGGCAACAACGGAATTGCCGAGGCGGTGCACGGCCGTCGTGAGTATTTCTTGCGCTTTATGCTCGAGCTTTTCGTTGCTCGCAATCTCGAGCTTGCGCATACGACCTTCCATGTCTTGTTCGTACTGCTTCTCCACCGATTGGATGAGCTGTTTGCGCGCTTCATCTGCCGAAAGGTCGGCGATGCGCTCGAGCTCAGATTGTCGTGTGTGCAATATCTGCTCTACTTTCTCTTTAGCGCCCTGGAGCTCTTCGTTTTTGCGGCCGAGCGTCTCTTGCTCAGTATCGAGATTCCCCTGGCGCTTGTCCAAGAGCTCTTCGCGGCGCACGAGGCGTTCTTCGGTTTGTTTCAATTCACGTTCGCGTTCCTTGAGCTCGCCCGAGATCTCACGCTCGCGTGATTGAGAGCGTTGCTCGGCCTCCTCGGTGATCTTTTTCGCCCGCTCCTCCGCGTCGAGCATCATCTTGCGGATCTGCAGCTCCATCGATCCGCGTTTGCCGAGCAAAATGAGCATGCGAAGGAAATATCCGATCGCAATGCCCGCGGCGCTCGCGCCAGCGAGCAGAAGAAGTACTATTTTTAATGACATACGCGTGTGGGTATTCCACCGCGCACATTATGGCTAAACGCTTGGGTTTTTTGTTCTCGACATGCCACTATCTGCGTTAGGCTTCAATGCGCACAGGGAATGATTAGACATCAATAATATTAATTTCATGCAAGATGAATATACCATAAGTCGCCGCCCAGCGACAGGTTCGAGACGGATACGGGTTAGGTGTTGGCGTGAAAGCCTACCCTAGTACTTTGTCGATAATGCCGTAGGTCTTGGCCTCCTCGGAATTCATAAAGAAATCCCTGTCGACATCCTCCTCGATCTTTTTTAGTGTCTGACCCGTGTTTTTGGCAAGGATCTTGTTGAGCCGCTCGCGGATCTTGAGGATCTGCTTGGCAGTGATCTCGATATCAGCCGCCATACCTTCGGCGCCGCCAGATGGCTGGTGGATCATGATCTCGGCGTTTGGCAGGGCAAAGCGCTTGCCTTTTTCACCGGCAGACAAGAGGACTGCGCCCATGGAGGCTGCCATACCGACACAGACGGTCGAGACCGCAGGCTGGATGTGGTTCATCGTATCGAGAACGGCGAGGCCGGCCGATACGTGCCCGCCCGGAGAATTGATGTAGAAAGAAATGTCTTTCTTAGGGTCTTCGGAGGCCAGAAAGAGAAGTTGTGCTACTACGAGATTGGCCACATCACCGTCGATGGGGCCGCCGAGGAAAATGATGCGTTCCTTGAGAAGGCGTGAATAAATGTCGTACGCACGCTCGCCCATGGAGGTCTTCTCAATCACCATCGGTACGAGCATCTGCGCCCGAGCGTCGAGCGAGGAAGTGCTGAGGCCAGCAGGCCGAATGTGAGATCTGGTCTGTTGCATGCACTGAGTCTATCAGAAAAATTACTCAGGGTGCAAATCGCCGCATGTTCTACGACTGCTTTTCAAGAAGTTCCATCACTTTTTCGTTGCGCAGGGCGTGTGCGATACCAGCGCGCAGGTTTGCTTCGTCGGTCGCGGGATACAGCTTCTTTACCTGTTCCAATTCGTGCTTGAGCTTCGATTCTTCGGGATCGACGCGTTCTTGCCGCGCGATCTCGGTAAGAATGAGGCGTATTTTTGCGCGCTTGTCGGCGGGCTCCTCCCACTCTTTGCGCAATTGCTCGCGCGTTTTCTTCACTTCAGCCATGTAATTATCAAAAGAGGAACCCATGCGCGCAAGATCTTCGCTGATACGGCCCTCCATATCTTCCAATTCATACTGGCGGAGCATGGCAGGGTAGCGAATAGTCGACTCCTGTAAGATGTCGTCCAGTATCGCAGTGCGTTTTGCCTCGCGCGCCCGCGCCTCTTTTTCCGATTGCATGTTGGCTCGTACGGCCGACGTGAATTTTTCCGCTGATTCATAACCGATCGACTGCGCAAACGCGTCGTCAAGTGGCGGCAGTTCCCCCTCGGCGATCGCGCGGGCAGCTTCGGCTGCAGCACGCGCCTCAACACCCTCCTGTAATTTTTCTATCCGCGCGCGCTCGCGCTTGAGGTGAGTGAGCGCTTGCGCATGCTCTTCGTCGGTGATCGTGATCTCCCCCCTTTTCTCGTTGTGTTTCTTTGCGAGCACTTTCCAATCGGGCAATTGTATTTCGGGGGCAAGGCCGGCGCATGCGGTGAAGGAAAGTGGCTTGCCTTCCGCCAGCTGGCGGACCGGGTCATCGCTCTGTACGCGCGGCGTCTCGACGATGAGCACTTTTTCTGCGGCAAGGATCTCTGGCAGTTCATGTTGAATGGCTCGTTCGGCAGTCAGGCGCGCGATCGCAGGCTCGCCATAGGTCTGCACGATGCGCTCGAGAGGTGCTTTCCCGGGTCGGAATCCGTCGAGCTTCGCACTTTTCTGGAGCTCTTTGAGCTCCTCCTCGCGGTATCGTGCGAGCGCATCAGCAGGGATCTGTGCTTTCACCTCAACTTCCCAGCGCGCATCGTCGCGCGAAACTTTTATTTCGGTTGCAGCATGTGACATCGCGCGAGTGTACCGGCTGAGCGGATAGTCGTCCAGGCTACTGCGGGATTTGAACGGTCGTCGTCTCTGCAGGTATGTACGGGACCTGGTTGCGGGCCGAACGCTCACGCAGGCGCGCATGCCAGAAATAGAGCGCGCCCGCTATTAAAAGGATGACGATGATGATGGTACCGATCATGGGTCCCGACTTGTCCTGGTGGGGCGGCAACCCTCCTTCGTCCGTCAGCTGGCGGACTTCGGTGTCGATGGGAGGCTCAGGAGTGGGGGGCATAGACGGATTATATTCCTCGTTGGCGAGGACGGTGCGACGAGAAAGGGGACAACTCAGGCCTCACTTCCCGAACTTTTCTTTGTACAACTCCACCGAACGCTTCACGGCCGCGAGCGCTTCCGCACGACCTTCGAAACCGTGCACGGTAATTTCAACCGGCTTTTTCTTGAGCTTCTTATTGTTCTCTGCAAAATGTACGAACTCCTTGAGCATGTGTTTATTGAGATCTGCCAGGTCCTTGACATCGTCCCAACGGATGTCGTCGACCGGTACACCGATCACTTTGTCATCCGACTCGCCGCCGTCGGTCATTTTCATGAGTGCAACCGGACGCACCGAGACCAGTATGCCTGGAAGCACCGGATAGGTGGAGAGCAAAATCACATCGAGAGCGTCGCCATCATCCCAGAGTGTCTGTGGAGCGAATCCATAATCGTACGGATATGAAGCTGCCGAATAATTCGCGCGGTCGAGTTTTATAAGACCGGTATCTTTGTCGATCTCGTACTTATTATTGGATCCTTTTGAGATCTCGATGATGGTGTTGAATGCTTCAGGCGCATTTTCGCCGAGCGGTACGCCGTGCCAGAGGTTCATGGGTGTGGATTGTACCAAATTGACAGTAGGAGCGAAAGGGTGATATGCCTTATCCAAGGCACCTATAGAATCGACATACTCATGAAACAAGAACTATGGCAAAGGTAATCGTGATCGGTGCGGGCATTATCGGCACAGAGTTGTGCAAGCAGCTTACAGCGCGGGGCCATACCGTCGTTGCTCAGGGGACGCGGAGCTGGATCGACATAGCTGGCGAGCGGATAGCCATCAAACGTGCCGGCAACATACAAGAGATCGGCCAAGCCTTGACTCCCGCGATCGCACAGGCAGATGCGGCCACGATCGCCATCCCCAATGGCAATGAAGGCTTGGACGAATTGGCCTATATGCAACTCTTCCACCGGCACAAGCTGCCCATCGTGACCTGTGCGAAGGCGGCGCATGCGTACCAATATCCGAAGATCCTCGAACTCAACGCTCGTATCGGTAATTCGGCAGCTGTCGGCGGGGGGACGGATATGCTCAACACGCTCCGGCGTAGGCAATTGCAGCATGAGGACCTGATCGTGTACGCTGTCATTAACGGCACCGCGAACTACGTATGGCACACGATGCAAGGAGGAGGTTCTTTCGGCGGTGCTATCAAAATCGCCCAGATCATGGGGTATGCGGAACCCGGGAATGAGGACTACATTGCCGCCATCAACGAAGAATTGCGGGACATGTGCATGAAGGCGACGATCGTCACCAACGTCGCCTTGTCTGATGGCACCTCGTTCGTTTCGCCGTATGACTTCGAGGTGGTTGAGCTCACAACGCGCGACGTGCTGCGGCTGTCTTCACCCAATGCCCGGTATCGCTTCATCATGACCTTCGCATCCGTAGAGCATGACGACGAGATCCCGAAGTCGACGCCGGGTTCTATACGCGGACGCTGCGGGCGCTGGAGCATCAATGGCGGTTTCCATAATGTCGGCGCCGAAACTCTCTGGTACGACTGGCTCCGCGAGATCGGAGGCATCAACAACGGTTTTCGGATCCACGATCCGCTGAGCGAAGACACCGGCTATGCGTTGGTGGGACCTGGCGCCGGGCCCGGAACGACCGCAAAAGCAATGATCCGCGACCTCAATCGATTGCTCGCGGCGTAGCTCTCTTGAGCTGAAGATTTTTCAGCGCCTTATGTCTACTCAGCGTCCACCTCTTTTTCCACCGGCTCGCCCTGCTCCTCCTCTACTTTTTCCGAGGTAATGTCGCGGTCTTGGGCTACGGGGTTGATATTTTTCTCTCCCGTGTCCTTGGCCTCGTCGTCGTCGCCAGCGATCTCAGCTTTAGTTTCTTCAAAGGCGCTCTTCGGTTCCTCGGCAACTTCTTGTTCTCCTCCGAGCGAACGAATGTCGATCTTCCATCCCGTGAGGCGCGCTGCGAGCCGCACATTCTGCCCGCCGCGGCCAATCGCGAGCGATTGCTGGTCTTCGGCCACCGTCACTTCTGCGCGATTCTCGCTCTCGTTCAATTCGATGCTCAGTATCTGCGCAGGCTTGAGGGCTTCTTTGACGAAATCTCCCGCATTCTCGGACCATTCCACCACGTCGATCTTCTCGCCGCCCAATTCGGAGGTGACCACTGCGACGCGCACGCCACGCTGGCCGACGAGTGCGCCCACCGGGTCTACATGGTCGTCGATGGAATGCACTGCGATCTTGGCGCGGCTGCCGGGCTCGCGCACGATACCTTTCACTTCAACGACGCCGCTGGCCATTTCGGGCACCTCTGTTTCGAATAGTTTCGTAAGGAAGCGAGGATGCGAACGCGAGAGGCGGATGAAGGTGCCACGTACACCTTCGTCGACACGCAAGAGGAGCGCACGCACGCGCTCACCTTGGCGATAGCGTTCGCCAGGGATCTGCTCGTCGTAGGGGAGGATAGCGGTAGCGCGACCGAGATCCACATAAAGATTGCCGCGCTCAAAGCGTTGCACATGGCCGGTGACGATCTGGCCTTCGCGCTCGCCGTATTCCTCAATGATCGAAGCACGCTCGGCCTCACGGACTTTCTGCATGATGACCTGCTTGGCGGCCTGCGCTGCAATGCGGCCGAAATCCTCCTGCGTCTCAAGCGGGAAAGAAATTTCATCATCCAATTGCGCGTCGCGCTTCATGCGCTGGGCATCTTGGATCATGATGTGCTGCTCCGGATTGAAGCGCGAGCGGTGATCTTCGGGGCCAGTCGACTCCTCATCTTCTTTGCGCACGAGCGTGTCGTCCACCACGATCTTGGCCTGGCGGAATTCCATATCGCCAGTCTCCGGATTAAACGTAGCTCGGATGATCTGCCCGCGCTTGCCGTATTCACGGCGATAGGCAGCTGCCAGAGCGGTCGCAAGTGCATCAATAACCGACTCGCGAGAAATCCCCCGCTCAGTCTGCAATTCTTCGAGCGCCGAATTCAGTGTTTTGAGGTCAAAAAGTGCCATATTGTTGTCTTGTCTAGCTATTCTAATGAAAATTCCGGCGCATGCCGGAACTGATACGGGGAGTATACCGGCAGCCGTCTAAAAGTCAAATACTCGCCCAATAGTAATTTTTGAGCCTGTATGTGTACGCTTCGGCCATCATTTCAGAAGTAATGATTGACCTATCACGGTACCGTTCGATCGGCAAAGTCGTATCATTTGGTAATAAAGCCTCAGTACAACATCCTACCATGCGAGCCAGTTCGAGTACGACATCTGGATCTCGACCATCGTTTAAATCTAAATCTTCGGTCCACGACAATATATCGAGAAACCTCGGCGAGAACTGAATGATTTTTCCTGTTTTCGCCAGCCAGAAGTAGCGCATGTTCGCCGCAGTAGCATGTGCGACGCATGCCGGAATACTTCTTTGATTATAGGGGGGCAATCGAGGCCTATTTAAGCTTTTTGGCAATTCCATATGAATATCCTGCAACTATGACTGGAACAAAACTTCCCCTCCATAGTTTCGCCATAGTACACCTGTAAAAGTTGATTTCCACTTCATTACAATCATTTGCCCCGCTTGCAGCTGCAAGCGGGGCGGCCATTCCAATTTTCTTAGCGGCGATAGTACGCGAACGACGCGGTGATGATGCTGCTCACCCAGAGGTGGGCCCCAATGGTAAAGAGCAGTGGTTTGAAAGGTTCGCCCTGCCACCCACCGCACTTCAGGTAGAGAAGTGAGAGGATGAATCCGCCGATAATCACCGCCACACGCGTTCGGAGCGGCAGCACATTGTGCGGCGGCAACAATCCAAACGGCACAGATATTGCCACAGCAGCCGCCAGGACCGCCCAACTGCTGTCTGGGAACAGATAGACGGCACCGCCTACTCCGAAATAGCGATAGAGGGTTTCTTCGCCCACCACGAAGATAACAAGTTTCGACACCGCGCCGATCTTCCCGTGCTCGACAAGGGTACGCGTCCGGTCGTACATGAGACCGCCAGCGCGCCTGCCGAGTTGCAGAAATCCGATGGCGGCGAAGACCACGCCGAAGAAAAAAATCAGTACGAAAAGATCAATGTAATCTCGCAGATGGACCGGCTCTTGCTTGAACCAGTCAATTGCCAGCTCAATCATTGCCCGTCTCCTGCGTTAATGAACTTCTCTTCTAGTACATCTTCATCCGTAGCTGGTTCTTCTCCACCTGCTCGGATTCCCCCGCATCGATGTGGTTGGAAATACAAGACTCCCGATTCGCGTCGGAACCTTTTTGATTTGACACTATTTTCAAAGTGGCTATAATAGCTATTATGGCTACTAAAACAAAAACAGCATTTATTAAAAAAGCGCCGTCCCAACGCGCAACGTTCGTGGCCGCCAAAGAGGCGAAGAATCGTTTCGGCGAATTATTGGAGGCAGTGCAGCGACACCCCATAATCATCACCAAGAACGACCGTCCGGTTGCTCGTATCGTACGCTACTCCGAGAAGACGGCTTTTGAAGAGACGGAAGACAAGATCTGGGGTGAGCGCGCGATCGCCGCGGAGAAAGAAGGGACCATTGGTGTCGAGGCAACTCGAAAATTAATGGAAAAATGGCGCCATGTGGCAGCTCGACCTCGGTAAACCGGCTAAGCGTTTTCTTTCTAAACTGCCGCATAAACAACAGGGGCAGGTTTGGCGCAAACTTTTCGAACTTCAAGAAAAACCATTTCCCAACGATTTTAAAAAACTGCACGGCTTACCGTACGTACGTGTCGACGTTGGTGAATACCGCATCGTCTATCACGTGAGCAGCAATCTGATCGTTGTACGCATCATCGGCAAGCGCAACGACGACGAGGTGTACAAAAAATTGAAGCGGATGGGCTGAATTTCAATTCAGACCTTACTTCGTACTATTTTTCTTAAGCCACGCGACAATCTCTTCCAGGGGCGTTTTTTCAACAACAATACGCACCATCATTTCTTCAACGTCACGATTGTCAAAATGCGTTAGGTATCCATTACGCTCGATAACACGCACGGCCGAAATAAAGGCGGTGCGTTTGTTTCCGTCAATAAACGGATGGTTTCGTGCAATTGATTCCAGCACCGCAGCTGCTTTGGAGAACACATCGGGATATGTCTCTTTTCCACCAAAAGATTGAAACGGTTTCGTCACACACATGGCGAGAGCCCCAGCATCGCGCAGTCCGATAGAACCACCGGTCGCATGAACAATACCGGCATTGATGGCGATGACCTCCTCTATAGTCAGCGGTTTCATTTGTCGGCCAATGCTTCGAGAGCAGGGCGATAACGCTCGATAGCATCTTCTATCCAGTCGACGAGTTCACGATCGACCAAGGCCTTCCTCTTCTGCGCCGACGGTACTACAGAGAGCGAACCCTCTCCCTCATTGACCTTGACCTCGACAGCGTCTCCCACGTGAATTTTCATCGCTTCGGCCATATCTTTCGGGATCGTCACACCGATGGAAGAACCGATTTGGATTACCTTTTGAGCCATAAAATGATAATTTCTTATATTATAATTGAATTATAATTCGTTATATATAAAGAGCAAGGCCAGCTCCGCGCTTGATCGGCACGCACTTCGTGTTTAGACTCCACCTTGGAGCATACAAACCGCTCCGTAGGAGGTGACATGCAGAACGATGTGGGTATAGGATGCCTCTCATCGATCAACACTTCGTTGCAGCGGAGTGGATTTCCCGCAATCGACCCTGGGGAATTGTCGACGCCGCAGGGCGAAAGCTTTTATCTGGTCTCGATCTGCTTCGCCCAAGAGGGCGCATGCGGTGCGCGGATGCTCGTCGTGGAGATCCGTCTCAATAGCGATCGGGCTGCCGGCCCCGGATACGCCGTCTTTCTCCAAGAGGGAAGCGCCTGGCGTTTGCGCGACGCGTCGTTCAACGGAAACCCTGAGTTTCCAATCGTCAACGTCGGGCCGGGCGAAGTCCGCCTCGCGCGTTGAGCAGTCTGCGCGCGCACGCAAAAATAGACAGCCCGCGGGCGGACTGTCTATTTTTCTTTGATACAATTATAGAGATGTACATCAGCGACACTCACCTGAAATCATTTCTCGCCGACGCGGGATTGGTGTCGGGGAAAGATTTTGATGCCGCGGAGAAAGAGGCGAAAGAAAGCGGCAAGCCGGTGGGGGATATTCTGACGGGGAAAAGTGCAATCGGCGAGGACGAGTTACGCCGCACGTACGCGTACATCCTCGGCATTCCGTTCGTCTCGCTCATCGGCACGAACATCAAATTCGACACGCTGCAACTCATCCCCGAGCCGGTCGCGCGCCGCAACAACATCATCGCCTTTTCGCAGAAGGGGAGCGACCTTGAGGTGGCGATGCTCGATACCGATGATCTGGCCGCGATCGATTTCATCAAGAAGAAAACACACCTGAAAATTCTGCCGCGGCTCACCGACGCAGCTTCGATCAAATCAGCGCTCAAACAGTACCAGCAGGAATTGAAAGACAATTTGGGAGACGTCATCAAACGCGAGACGGAAGCACTTGCAGGCAAGGTGGCGACAGACGAGGACTTGAAGCAGGTCGCCGAAGGCGTGCCTGCGGTGCGCATCGTCGATACGCTCTTGCGTCACGCCAATGCGCAGGGCGCCTCCGACATCCACATCGAACCGCTCGAAGATTCACTGCTCATCCGCTACCGCATCGACGGCATCCTCCACGACGCGATGCAGCTGCCCAAGCACGCGGCTGCCGCGATCACTGCGCGCATCAAGGTGCTGGCCAACATGCGGCTCGACGAGCATCGCCTACCGCAAGACGGCCGCTTTGGCGCAGAAGCCAGCGGTGAGCGCATCTCCTTCCGCGTCTCGGTGTTGCCCACCTATTTCGGAGAGAAGATCGTGATGCGATTGCTCCGCGATTCGATATCCGGCTTCACGCTCGAATCGATCGGCTTCCACGGCACGGGATTAGAGCGCATGCACGAAGCGATGCGCAAGACGACTGGCATGATCCTCACGACCGGTCCCACGGGCGCGGGCAAATCCACTACGCTCTACACTCTGCTGGATATCGTGAATACGCCTGACGTGAACATTTCGACCATCGAAGACCCGATCGAGTATCAGATGGCGCGGGTCAACCAGACGCAAGTGCGACCGGAGATCGGCTTTACCTTCGTCAACGGACTGCGCTCACTGGTGCGCCAAGACCCCGACATCATCATGGTAGGCGAGATCCGCGACAAAGAGACTGCGTCGCTCGCGATCAATGCGGCGCTCACGGGCCACCTCGTGCTCTCGACCTTACACACCAATTCCGCTGCATCGGCGCCCGCGCGCTTACTTGATATGGGCATCGAGCCGTTCCTCTTGGTCTCCACCTTGCGCGTGGTCATAGGTCAGCGCCTCGTGCGCAGATTGGCTCCCGAAAAAGAACCGCATGAACTTTCTCGCGACGAGCAGGAGCACTTAGAGAAAGCCGTCGACGCCGGCGCCGTCCTGCGCGCTCTGAAAGAAGAAAAAGTAGTAGGGAAAGACGCCACGTGGAAGAATATTCCGTTCTCACTGCCTAAAGAAAGCGAAGCAGCCCCATCGGGCTACGCTGGCCGCACGGGGATCTACGAAGTGTTGCCGGTCACATCCAGTATCAAAGAGCTCATGATGGGAAATGCGACGGCAGATGCGATAGAAACGCAGGCGCGCAAGGAAGGCATGCTCACGATGAGCGAAGATGGGATATTCAAAGCGGCGCAGGGACTGACGAGCATCGAAGAGGTGCTCCGCGTCATCACGGAGTAATGCGTTCGCGATGTTCCGTGGAAAAATAACAACGTTCACGAATACCGCGCTATACTTTTGTGAATGGCGAAGTTCGAATACAGTGCGCAGAAAAGCGATGGTGAAGAATATAAAGGTATCGCGGAAGCGACAGATCGTTTCGCGCTCTATGAGATCGTACGACGCGAGGGAGGTCACATTACCTCGCTGAAGGAAGCGGGCACCGGCGAGAGATGGAACGTCGATTACTGGTTCTCAAAATTTTTCGGCCGGGTCAAGGAGTACGATAAGATCCTTTTCTCACGCAATCTCGGCGCAATGCTATCGGCGGGCCTCTCGCTCGCGCGAGCGCTCGCCGTCATGGAGCGGCAGACCAAAAACAGAAAGCTCGTCGCAGTGATCCAGGGGCTCTCGAGCGAAGTGCGCCGCGGTAATAGCTTGCACGAGGGGCTCGCGCAGTACAGCCACGTGTTCCCGAATTTGCTCATTGCCATGGTGAAGGCGGGAGAGGAAGGAGGCGACTTAGCGGGAGCCCTCGCGTCGATCGCCGATGGCATGGAGCGCATGTACACAATAAAGAAGAAGGTCCGCGGAGCGCTTATTTACCCCTGCATCATCCTCGTAGCGATCGTCGGCATCGGATTTTTGATGATGACGAAGGTCGTGCCGACGCTCGCGCAAACCTTCGCCCAAATGCACGCGCAGTTGCCCATGTCGACTCAGGTCGTGATCGGGATAAGCAACTTTCTCGTTGCCAACACGCTCTTGGCACTCATCTTGGTGCTCGCGGTGTGTACGGCCTTCTACCTGGCAATGAAGACCAAGCCCGTGCGCCGCGTATTTGATCTTCTGATCATCAAGACGCCGGTCATCGGTGGCATCGTGTGCGAGGTCAATGCAGCACGCACGTCGCGGACGCTCTCCGCGCTTCTGTCTTCGGGCGTCGATGTCTTGACCGCGCTTTCGATCACCGGGGAGGTCGTACAGAATTCCTATTTCCGCGCGGTCTTGAAAGAAGCAAGCGCCGGTATCTCTTCCGGCAAGCCACTCTCAACCTCGTTCGCGAGCCACGAAGAGCTCTACCCCGCGTTCGTCGGTGAAATGATGGCAGTCGGAGAAGAGACCGGGGAAACCAACGAGATGTTGAAGCGCCTGGCCGCCTTTTATGAGGACGAGGTGGACCGCAAGACGAAAGATATGTCGACGATCATCGAACCGTTCCTCATGATCATCATCGGCGGCGCTGTGGGATTTTTTGCCGTCTCTATGATCTCACCGATCTATTCCTTGTCCCAGAATATTTGAGTGCTATGGCTCGTGAGGACGATCCAGCGGCATTCCTTTTCGCAGCGGCAAAGAGCAGTTGTTTTTGGGAAGCACGTTGCGATAGGTCATGGCGATTACATCGACAGAAAAGGGGATTCTCACTGATCTCGACCCTCATTGGCGTCGGTATCTTTATGATGATCGCCGTTGTGGCCTATGGTGTCGTTATCTCGCTCATCAGTGCGACGCACGATTATCGCGAAAAGACCGTCATTGCATCGCTCGCGGACCAATATTCTGAGATCGCACGGAATCTGCCATACGCGCGGATCGGGACGATCAGCGGCAATCCGCCTGGCCTGTTGCCGGATTATCCCAATGCGATCAGCGTGACCGTCAACGGCGACCCATACAAGATCTACTATGTCGTCAACTATGTGGATGATTCGGCCGATGGCACCATCGGATCGAGCACCGCTCCTGATCTTGCACCGAATGACTACAAACAGGTAAAACTCTACGTCAAAAATGTGGAGACGGGCGCTGTCACTCCCTTCGTGACCAATATCGTCTCGAAGGGTCTTGAGAATCTTGCAAATGGCGGCGCCCTCTCGATACAGGTCTTTAATGCGGTCGGCCAGCCGGTGCCTGGCGCTTCGATACACATTACGAACAATGCGCTTTCGCCGCACATGAATCTCACACGCACGACGGATGGGAACGGTAATTGGATCGAGGTCGGCTTGCCGGACAGCGTGTCGAGTTACCACGTCGTCGCGAGTAAGAGCGGGTATTCTACTGATCAAACATATCCATCATCGGGGCAAAATCCGAATCCCGTGAAGCCCGATGCAACGATCTCGAACGGACAGGTGACGCAGGTGAGCTTCTCTATCGACCACATGAGCTCGCTCGTATACAACCTCGTGGATCAAAGCTGCGGACCGATCTCAGGAGTCGGGCTCGAGATGCGTGGGTCAAAGATCATCGGTACGCCGAATATTTTGAAATTCGACACCTCGTACTCATCCGATGGCAATGGCCAGATCTCAATACCCATCCTCGAATGGGACAATTACGTCCCGGCGATCACGACCGCTTCCTATACGATCTACGGCTCTTCGCCGATACAGCAGATCAGCATTTTGCCGGGCACGAATCAGCAATCCACGCTGATCCTCGGAGCGACAACCGCACATAGCGCTCTCGTTATCGTAAAAGACGCCTCGACCGGCAACCCCATCAAAGGCGCAACGGTCACGATGCATAGTGATACTCCCTCCTTTGACTCGACCAAATTGACCGAAGGAAGCATATGGACCCAGCAAGATTGGTCCGGGGGAGGCGGGCAAACGGCCTTCACGACACCGACGATGTATTATGCGGATGATGGCAACGTCGACGTGGATACGCTTCCGATCGGGTTGCGCCTCAAGAAAGTCGCGGGAGACTATGTCGCTGCGGGATCTCTGGAATCTTCAACCTTCGATACCGGCACTGCTGGCTCTTCGTACACGACATTGAACTGGCAGCCAACATCGCAGGGCGCCTCTACGACGCTTCAATTTCAGATCGCTACGAATAACGACAATGCGACCTGGAATTACCTTGGTCCCGATGGAACACCCGCGACTTACTACACGGTGCCCGGCACGAGCATCAATGCGACGACCACCAATACGCGCTACGTACGATATAAAGCGTACCTTTCCTCCACGTCGACCACGACGACGCCGGTGTTGAGCAACGTCAATCTCAACTACGTCTCAGGGTGTGCGGCACCCGGGCAGGCGATGTTTCCCGGATTACAGCAAGGTCAGAGTTATCAATTGACGGTGAGCGATACGGGATACACCACGCAAGTGATCAACAACATTACTATTGGCGGATATAATGTGTTCCAAGTGTCGCTCTAGCTTGTGGCGCTCTCATCCGTGCACTATGTCACGACACACCAGTACGCGAGGCTTCACCATGATAGAAACGATGGTCACCATCTTCGTCTACGGGCTTGTGATGATAGCTGCAGCGCAGCTGCTGCTCATGACGATCGGACAGCCTGGTCAACGCTTCGCCTCGCTCGGTTCGATCGATCAGGTGCGCAAATTGGGTGCCATGTTCAACAATGAGATACGCAACGCTCAGTCGGGTCAGGACGGTTCGTATGCGATCAGCCAAGCGAGCAGCACGCAGATCGTGCTGTTCACTTCGTACGACAGTGGGACGTCGACCGTCGTCGACCGCGTCCGCTACTATCTTTCAGGAGGCACCTTGTATAAGGGAGTCGTGGTGCCGAGCGGAAACCCGCCGGCGTATAATCTCGCTAGTGAAATTGTCGTGCCCGTGGTAACGAAGATCGTCAGCAGCGCGGTACCCGTCTTTGCATACTACGATGGGACGTACGCGGGCACCTCGTCCCCGCTCGCACAGCCGGTCAATGTGACGCAAGTCGAGTTCGCCCAGGTCAATCTCACTGTGTATCAGCAGGACGCGCGCGGTGCGACGACCACGTACACTTTCGCGACCGGCGCCGCGGTGCGCAGCCTTAAAACTAATCTAGGCAATTGATGAGCACACGATCACATAGTCATTCGCGAGGAGACGTCATCATCTTGGTGATGCTTATCACGGCGCTCATCGTGCTCGTCGAGCTCCCGCTCACAAGCCTTTTCCTTCAGGAGGCCAAAGTCATTCGTACCAAGATCGATAGTGAGGAAGCGCTCCAGATCGCCGAGGCAGGCATCAATTATTACCAGTGGCACCTTGCCCATTTTCCTGCTGATTATCAGGACGGTACGGGGCGAGCCGGGCCGTACATCCACAATTATGTCGATCTCGATACGCAAACGACCATCGGACAATACAGCCTTACGATCACACCGCCACCTGTAGGCTCCACCGTCGTCACTATCAGGTCCACCGGATCGACGTCTAACAACCCTTCTGTGAAGCGCACGATCACCGCCAGATACGGTATCCCATCGCTCGCAGTCGATTCGTTCCTCTCGAACGATATTATTTGGATCGGTTCCGGTGAAACGGTCGGAGGTCAGATGCAATCGAACAACGGCATTCGTTTCGACGGCGTGGGAAACGCGCCGATACTCTCCGCAAAGGCAACGTACACATGCCCCGCGACGCAGGGGAGCCCGTGTCCGGCGACAAAAAATGGCGTATGGGGGAGCGCATCCGCTGCCGTACAGAATTTTTGGAAGTTTCCCGTACCGGCGATCGATTTTTCTGCGCTCACATCAAATCTGGCAACGATGAAAGCGAGCGCGCAATCAGGTGGGATCTATCTGCCACCGTCCAGCGCACAAGGATACTCGCTCGTATTCAACGCTGCGGGAACGGTAACGGTCTACAAAGTCACGAGCCTTACGAACAATCCAAAGGGCTGGGATGTCTACAACAATGTGCACAATGAGAACACCGATTACAACAACCGCACGCTCCAATTCACGCAAGCAATTCCTGCCAATGGCATTATTTATGTGGAAGATAAGGTGTGGGTCGAGGGCACGGTGAAGGGGCGCGTCATGGTGGCCGCTTCACAATTGCCCTACAATCCTGCCACCGCACCCACGATCTACATACCCAACAACATTGTGTACGCGGCAAAAGACGGCAGTTCAGTCCTGGGATTGCTTGCTCAAAATAATGTCGTCGTCACGTACCATGCGCCGCTCACGCTGGAGATCGATGCGGCGCTCATCGCCCAAAATGGAAGCGTACAATTTTTCTACTATCCGGGGAATATAAAAACGCGCATTACGGTGTTCGGTTCTATAATGACGTTCGGCATGTGGACATGGACATGGGTCGATGGCTCCAACAACGTGACCTCCGGCTACGCGACGACGAATGACACCTACGACAGTAATCTCTTGTACGGTCCGCCGCCGAGCTTCCCGGTCTCTGCTTCTGGATATCAACAATTAACGTGGACCAGTAATTAGATCGTATGCATAAGCGCCTCATGATGGTAACGGTATGTTCGCTGCTCACCCTCGTGCTTCCCGGGGGGCTTTGCGCGCTCGCTCGAGCTCCTTTCCCCGACAGCACAAAGGCACAGCCGATACCCGCCTACGTCCACCCCAATATTTCCGGGAACGTCAATACAACACACACTTCACAGGGCACCGTCTCGCCGGAGGTGCAGCAGATCCAGGATGAAAGTAATGTGCCCACCGCAGTCCCTTCTGATGAGCCGGGACCAAGCGGTCAGTCGAATGTGCTCGTCATGGGTGTCGCCGTTGTGCTCTGTCTGATCATCGTTGGTCTGTTCGTGAGAAGCGCCTTCAAAAAGGACGGCCGAGAGTAAGAGAGCTCGCGCCAGTACTCCATGGCGACGTGATATAGTTTTGCCATGAAAATAATGATCGTGGCGAATTGGAAGATGAATCCGCCGAGCTTTAAAGAGGCGCGAGCGCTTTTCGATGCCACGAAGAAAGCGGCAGACACTGCGCGTTCCGTTTCGGTCGTGGTCGCCCCACCTTCTATATATGTGCGAGAACTCGCGGCACGCTACAAGGGACGCCGGCTTTCCTTCGGCATTCAGGACGCCTCTGCGGACAAGGGCGGTCCCCACACGGGCGATATTTCTCTGCAGCAAGCAAAGGATGGGAAGGTCACCTACGTGCTCGTCGGCCATGCCGAGCGCCGAGCTTTGGGTGAGACCAATGAAGCTACACGAATGAAAGTTGCGGCAGCTCTCGCTCAAAAGATGACACCGGTCTTGTGCGTCGGTGAGCGTGAGCGCGGAGGGAACGGCGAGCATTTTGCGTTCGTGAAAGATCAATTACACGCAGGGTTCGCTGACGTAGCTGCTTCCGCACTTGGGCGGGTCATCGTCGCATACGAACCGATATGGGCGATAGGAGCCGTGAGCGCGATGGAGCCGCGCCAGATGCATGAGATGGTCATCTTCATCCGGAAATCTATCGTGGACGCGTACGGTGAGCGTGGCCACGCCGTAAAGATCCTCTACGGAGGAGCAGTGGGTCCGGAGAATGCGCCGGCGATGCTCACCGAAGGTGAGGTGGACGGCCTGCTCGTCGGCCGTGTCTCCACAGACGTGGCAGCGTTCAAAGCCCTCTTAGCAGCGATACAAAACATATGAAATGTATTGATGAGATCCCTGCGAACGAATTAAAAGGGAAGCGCGTCTTGGTGCGCAGCGATTTCAATGTGCCGCTTGATCCGCAGGGCGAAGTCGTCGGTGCGTTCCGCCTTGAGCGCGGGTGGCAGAGCATACGCTATCTTGCCGATCGTGGTGCCAAAGTCATCATTGTCTCGCACATGGGAAAGTCAGAGGACTCTCTTGAACCCGTGGCGCGGGCGCTCAAGAAATTCGGTGCGGTCGTTTTTATCCCCGACATCGTGGGTAGTGTCGCGCAACATGCGGTCGCTTCGATGAAAGATGGTGAGATAGCGTTACTCGAAAATCTGCGACGCGACGAGCGAGAGAAGGCCAACGAAGAGGCATTCGCGCGCGAGCTTGCTGCTCTTGCCGATATCTATGTCGATGATGCCTTCGCGGCCGTACACCGCGCGCACGCGTCGATCGTGGGAGTGCCGAAATTCCTCCCCCATTACGGGGGATTTTTACTCCGCGATGAGATAGCCCAGTTGGATTATGCACGGCATCCAGAAAGCCCATCGTTTGCCATTTTGGGTGGTGCGAAATTCGAGACCAAGGCACCACTCATCACATCACTCCTTGAACAGTACGGGCACCTTTTTATTACCGGGGCGCTCGCCAACGACGTGTTCAAAGCGAGAGGAATGGAGGTCGGCGTGTCGCTCATTTCAAAAGAGCTGCCAGGTGCCGACATTTTGAACAACGCAGGCTTTATTGCGCCTTCTGATGTCACCGTGGAGCGGTCCGATAAGCAGGCACGTGTGAAAAAGCCGGAGGAGGTGGCAAAGGATGAAAAAATAGTCGACATCGGACCCGAGTCTGTCGCGCACATCGCGCCGCTGATCGCGCAGGCAAAATTTATCCTCTGGAATGGGCCGACGGGGTTATACGAAGGCGGATATGTGTCATACACGCATGCGATCGCGGAGCTCGTATCGAAAGCAGTCGAGGGCGGTGCCAAAGCGGTCATTGGCGGTGGCGACACCATCGCTGCAATTCAAGAATCAGGGCTGCCAGAACACTCCCTCGGATTCCTCTCCACCGGCGGCGGCGCAATGCTTGAGTATCTACTAAAAGGAACACTGCCGGGGATCGAGGCGTTGGAGTAGGTGAGTGGCGCCATACGCAGAATTCCGCGCCTGCGGCACTCTCGCACAAAGTCCTCGTCGCGGAATTCTCCGTCTGGCGCTCAAGGGTGCGCTGTTATTTTAATGCGGCGCGGATCTTTTCGGCGTTCGTTTTAAAATCCATTTTGTCCCCGTGCGCTTTCTGCGGATTTGGGTAAATCCAAATGTGCGCGTGATGCACTTCATCGCCCATGATGCGCGAGTGCACTTCGTCGATGGGGCCGAAGGTATTCTGCATCGCGCGCGCGACCTTGCGCGCCACTTCGAAATACGCGCCCGCATTCGGCACGTCCCATACCCAGCGGTAGTGCTTCTTCGGAATCACCTGCGTGTGGCCGGGCGATTGTGGATGGATGTCGAGAAAGGCGAGGAAATCCTCATCCTCGTATACTTTATGCGATGGGATTTCGCCAGCGACGATCTTGCAAAAGACACAATCAGGCATGTACAGAGTATAGCGTACCGTGTATGGAGGGAAAATACTTCACACACCATGCTTTATACTCCATACGCTATACTTCTGCGCATGGAAGTTTCAGAACTCGTGCGGACGCTGCTGGCAAAACGGGGTATCGAATCGGACGATCACATTGCGGCGTTCCTTGCTCCTGATTATGACGCGCACCTACACGACCCGATGTTGCTTTCCGATATGGAGAAGGCCGTGGTGCGGCTTTTTGCAGCGTTTGAGCGGGGCGAGAGAATTGCGCTCTATACCGATTACGATTGCGACGGCATCGGTGGGGCTGTCGTACTGTCTGATTTTTTGAAAAAGATAGGATATGAGAATTTTGAAGTGTATATGCCGCACCGCGATGTGGAGGGATACGGATTCCACGCCAGTGTCGTGCAAGAATTCGCGACGCGCGGTGTGCGGCTAATCATCACAGCAGATGTGGGTATCAGCGGCGTTGAGGCGACGCGGGCCGCGCGCGAATGCGGCATCGACGTCATCATTACCGACCACCATGAGGCGATGGGGGAAGTGCCGGAGGCGACAGCAGTCGTCAATCCAAAACTAGGTACGTACCCGTTCAAAGATATATGTGGCGCGGCGGTCGCATTCAAATTCGTACAAGCCGCCTTGCAGGAGGGCAAGCGCCGCAGACTTGCTAATTTTCTTGCCGTTCCGGAGGGCTGGGAGAAGTGGCTGCTCGACATGGTCGCAATTGCAACGATCGCCGATATGGTACCCATGATCGGCGAAAATCGCGTGCTCGTGCATTGGGGTTTGCGGGTATTGCGCAAATCGCCTCGCCCAGGGATCGATGCGCTTTGTGCAAGCTCGCGGATCACGCAGCGTACCATCACCGAAGACGACATCGGTTTTAGTGTCGCGCCGCGGCTCAACGCCGCGTCGCGCATGGATCATCCCGACCTCGCGTTCCAACTGCTCACTACCAACAGTCTCGATGAGGCTCAGATGCTGGCGCAACAATTAGAGCAACTGAACGCTCAGCGCAAAGGCGTCGTCGCGAGCATCGTAAAGCAGGCAAAAAAGCGTGCACGCGAACGATTCGGCGATCCGCCAGCTGGCGGACCCGTCACGGTGCTCGGCGATACGGCGTGGAAGCCCTCCCTCCTTGGGCTGGCGGCAAATTCGGTGATGGGGGAGCGCGGAGGCGTTGTGTGCCTATGGGGCCGCGACGCCACAGGTGCGCTCAAAGGCTCGTGCCGCTCCGACGCTTCGATCTCTCTGGTGGATCTTTTTGCGAACGCTCCGGATGTGTTCGAGCAATTCGGCGGCCACGCGCATGCCGGTGGATTCACCGTGTCCAGCGAGCGGGTGCATACGCTGCAGGAAGATCTGCTGCGTGCGGCCGAGTTGAGCGAGGCCGCCCCGAGCAAGGTCGAGGGGCTGCAGCATGATGCCTCGCTCGCACTCGCCACGATCACACACGCGCTTCTCGCCGACATTTCAAAACTTTCACCGTTTGGTATCGGCAACCCAAAACCGATCTTTCTCGTATCGACGGTGAACATCGCGCAGGTAAAGCGATTCGGCAAGGAGAAAAGTCACGTCGAAGTCATGCTCGAATGTCCGCACAGCGGTCGCACCCTGCGAGCATTTGAATTTTTCAAAGGTCCCGAACATTTCACGCACGTACCCACACAGGGTACCTCGGCGAATGTATTAGCCACGCTTGAACGGGACACTTATAAGGGGCCGCAGGCACTTGCGCTGCGCATTGTCGACATTTTACCTGCCCCGTTAGAGAACACAGCCTGATTTCGATGTTCTCACCGGGGTATTTCTCTAACGGGGCCGGCGTGCTAGCATTTCCCGCATGAATGAATTCTCTGCGGGGTCGTGCATTAGCTTTGGATGGGAGACATTCAAAAAACGCCCGTGGTTTTTTGTGTTCGTCTATTTGTTGACAGGATTGGTAAGTTTTAACTACAGTTATCGAACGAGCTCGTCGGATTTCCACTTCACGCCAACCATCATCGCTGCTTTTGTAGTACTGGGAATTATTGCTTTTTTCATTCAAAACCTTGTCCGCATGGGCAAGACGCAATTAACGCTCAAGGCGCACAGCAATGCTCAAGACCTATCATGGTGGGATCTATGGAGACCACATCCGTTTTGGCGTTTCTTCGGGGGGACATTTCTTGTGGGTATCATTACGTTCGGCGGTTTTATATTACTTGTAGTTCCGGGGATTGTATGGGCGATCACGTACATGTTCGTCCCCTATTTGATAATTGACCATGACCTCAAACCTTTCGAAGCCTTGAAGGAGAGTAGACGTATTACAGTCGGTAATCGTTGGAATCTATTCGTCTTCTGTCTCGCTCTCATCGGCATTAATATCCTTGGATTCCTCTGCCTCATCGTAGGTTTGCTCGTATCGGTGCCAGTATCTGCGATCGCGACGGTGCATGCATATCGCGTTTTACAGAAAAAGGTCGATGGACCGCCCGTCCCGGTCCCAGCTGCTGTCGCGTAGCCTGTGTCCAAAGTAATTATTTATACCGACGGCGGCGCGCGCGGCAATCCGGGGCCAGCCGGCGCCGGCGCAGTCATTTATGATGGCGACCCTTCGACAGGCTCAGGGCAAGCAAAGAAAGTTGCAGAAGTATCGAAGTACTTGGGAGAGCGCACCAATAATTGGGCTGAATACGAGGCGCTCATCGAGGCGCTCATGGCCGCAAAGAAGCGCGGACTTACCAAGCGTTCTGTCGAAATAAGGATGGATTCCGAGCTCATCGTCAGGCAGATGACCAACGTGTATCAGGTCAAAGAGGAGACGCTCTGGCCACAGTATATGAAAGCGCACAATCTGCTCGTGGCGCATTTTCCTGACACCCTCTTCACGCACGTGCCGAGGGAAAAAAATAAAGAAGCGGATGCGCTGGTGAACAAAGCAATTGACAGCGGAGTATAATAGCCCTATGGCCGACATTCAGATGGAGCCGCAAGCGCAGTCTACCGAAGCGCCTCAGCCGACGATATTCGCAGTGCCGCAAAACGCCTTTGATGGATTTCTCGATTTTCTCCGCGAACGTGGAGTCGCCGGCTTTGCCGTAGGATTTATTTTCGGGGGTGCATCGCAGACGTTGGTCAAAGCGCTCATGGACGACATCATCAATCCTCTCGTAGGCTTGTTCCTCGGACCGGTCGGCAACCTCTCCGCGTATGCCCTCGGCGGCTTCAAGATCGGTGATTTCATTTCCGCGCTCATCAACTTTCTTATTCTCTGCCTCGTTATGTATTTGATATTCCGCGTTCTGCATCTGGAAAAATTAGATAAACCTAAGGAATAAGCATCATGGTCGGCCGCTTTTTTTGGGCCGCCGTATCGGGATTCCTCCTCGGCATCGCCGCGCGGTCGTTCTTGCCGCTTGGCCACTCGTCCGTCGCGTTCTTTTTGTTGCTCGGATGTGCGATAGGCGCGCTCGCATACGTTGATCCACCAAAAAGACGACAAGGAATACTGGTATCGTGCTTTCTCTTTGCGTTCGCGCTTGGCATCGTGCGTATGGACGTGGCGACGCTCTCCGGTGATCCAATGCTCACCGCGCACATCGGCACACAGGTGACGATCGAAGGTGTCGTTTCCGCCGAGCCCGACGTGCGCGACAATTCGGTGCGCGTGGCGATTGCGACGAGCAAAATAATCTCCCCGGTGCGCCTGTCCACTCACGCTGGCGTGCTTGCCGTACTTCCCGCGCATGCCGATGTGTATTACGGCGAGCCGGTGCATGCCTGGGGGATACTGCAAGCTCCACAAGCATTCGACACGGGAAGTGGTCGGCAGTTCGCATATCCGCAGTACCTGGCGGCGCAGGGAATTAACTATGAATTATCGCTCGCGCAGGCAGAAGGTGTGCAAGGTGCGCCGTGGGCGGGCAATCCACTGCAGGCCGCTGCTATTGGTATCAAAGAGACATTTCTGAAAGGCGTCGCAGCAGCTTTGCCCGAGCCAGAAGCAGGTCTTGCTGGCGGCATCACGGTGGGCGACAAGCGCTCGATCGGTGCTGATCTCACAACGCAGTTCCAAAATGTGGGTCTCGTGCATGTCGTTGTGCTCTCCGGCTACAACATAACGGTCGTGCTCAGCTCTGCCGCGTGGGTGCTCGTGCATCTGGGTGCGCCGCGCATAGTTCAATTCGGTGCGAGCGGTTTCCTTGTATGTTTCTTCATCCTGATGTCGGGAGGCGCGGGCTCTGCCACACGAGCGGGATTGATGGCGCTCGTCGCCGTACTCGCGCGTGCGACCGGGCGCACCTTCCTCGCCTCCCGTGCACTCGCGCTCGCGGCGTTGCTCATAGTGTTGTGGGACCCTTTCGAGCTCGCATTCGATCCGAGTTTTCAACTCTCGGCACTCGCCACGCTCGGCCTCATCCTTTTTAGCCCAATCTTTGCCGGGTATTTGCACTGGATACCGGAAAAATTCGCTTTGCGCGAGATCGCATCGTCGACGCTCGGCACGCAGCTTGCCGTGCTCCCGATCCTTCTGTATCAAAATGGCAATCTCGCCATCTATTCGCTTCCCGCAAACCTCCTCGCGCTCGTCGCAGTCCCCGCTGCAATGCTTTTTTCTCTGATCGCTGGAGTATCCGGCATCATACTCGGGCATTTTGCTGTGCCGCTCGCGTTTCCCGCGTACATGCTGCTCGCCTATATCATCGGCGTCGCACAATTCTTCGCCGCATTTCCATTTGCTGCCATTTCAATCGGCGCGTTCAGCGCAGCTTGGATGTCCGTCGCATATGCAATTTTATTTGCGGGCGCGTGGTTCATGCATATAAAAAAAATCGGCCGGGCGCAGTAATGCCCGGCCGAAGGCCCCGCGCGAGCCGCAAATGGTGGTCCCACTTTTAAAGGTCCAGATCGTCAATGTCGCCCAGAGATGCTCCACGTCGATTCTCGTCGTCGGACGACGGATTCGGTTTGCGCGCCAGATATTGGTCGCGAGCGCCACGGGTCGATGGGTCTTCTTCACCTCCGGCGTGAATTATCGTCTGGCGAACGATATCCCACAGCTCCTCATCCGGAGTTAGGCTGAGGTTCAGACGGGCGATCGTAAGAGCGTCCACTATGCCGGGCCCGCTCTCATCGGGTACCGGCTTTGACGCCAGCTCGGTGCAATATTCGCCAAGCTCTTTCCGGTTATCGCAGCTGAATAGCTCTGCCGCGATTTCTGTCAACCGGACATCATCGTGCGGTTCAGTCATTGCCGCTCTCCCAGCGATGAACCCATGCACAACGCAAAGGGCCCGACATGTGTCGGGCCCTATTGTACTTCAAGAGTTTCGGTTCGAAAACTAGATCATCGGACGCGGCATTGCGGGCGATGCAGCAGGGGCGCTCATGCGCCTCTGCATGAACCAGCCGATCAAGACTGCCGGGATGATCCACAGGCAGAGCAAGATGAGCGTCGTCTTGTTCATGATGTAGGGACCGAAATTCGGCAAGACGGCCGCGACTTGTGCGAGCGAGCCGGTCTGCAAGATGACACCTGCGATACCCGTCACGAAGGCGGTCGCGATAGCGACGACGAACCCGACTACGCCGAAGATGAGGCCCTGCATCAGGGCGCCCGCGCGGGACATGCGCATGAGATACCACCAGGCCACTGCTCCCAAGAGGAGCGCGGCGAGGACCATAAAGGTGATGTATTGCGGCGTCAGGATGCTCGTGGAGCCCTGCGTGGCGGGTACCAAGGAGGCAAGAGCGGCGACAACGTTATTGACCAGATAGTTGCCAAAAAATGCTATTAATATCATTCGTTCAACTTTCATAGGTTGAAAATTAAGGCTAACGCCATAGGGCTAATCCCTCTAGCGTATCACACCTGAGCGGCTGTAAAGCGGTTTTCCACCACTTTCCAATTGAGGTTCTTATAGGCGCGCTCCCACATATCCACGGTGAGGATGATCTTCACATCGGCGAGCATCCCCAGCTCGTGATCGGCCGTCCACCGTACATGGGGCGTTTTGCCCTTGGCATCCCACGCGAGCGTGGACCATCCCGACCCGCGCGACATGCCTACCTTTTTGAAACGCGCGATTAAGCTGTCCCAGGAGCCGTATTTTTCCGAGACCGCCTTGTCGAGCTCAGAGCCGCGCGGTGCGGGCGAGGCAGCGAAAATTTCATTGGTTCGTACTTGTGCATATGAAAAGATGAGCGGGTGCTACTAATAGAAAAAGTATAGCACCCGCCGAAGTGAAGGTTCTGTGAGAGGAGAGGGTCGGCGCGCGCTTCACTCAGCTGGTCAGTATGCCCAGCTTCATGCGTTCTCGTTCGGCCGCGCGATTGAACGGTTGTTGGATCGTGCAGCGCGGGTTGCGGAAATAGATCCTCACCGGTTTGCACCACGGAGCGAGCAGACGCCAGAGGCATCCCCAAAAGGAGAACGGCTCAGTAGCCCACGGTGCGTCGATGTACCCAGTGAGAACTCGGCGCTTTCTCGTTTTTTGTGCAACCTTGGCGGCAGACGAGCTTATACTGCTTCGTATACGCCGCACCTGCCCCTTGTGGTAGAACACCTGGATGTCTCCCTTTGTTGAGGGAGTACGACCATTCTCGGGGTGATTGATCTCCGAAAAGTTTCGATCCAGCTTCGCAGCCGCTGCTTCGAGCGCGTCGTTGTTCCGTTGGTATAAACTACGACCCGCGATTCTTCGGTCGACCGTCACGCACCGGAGCGTTTTGAAGATCGCGATCGCAAGCCACGGCCATTTTATGTGTAAGAACCTCTCCATATAGTTCTCGTCCGGCATGCTCCAAATAAAGAAGCGCGAGGCTACGAAATAGAATGGCCAGAGCAACATCGCGATAATGAAGCTGTCCAGTAAGGTCGGGTGATTCGTCACAATAAGGGTACCGCCCCGTCCCACGGAATACACTAAGTTCCAGTAGCCGTAAATGCGCACCCTGCCTAATAGCAAGAGCAGCACAAACAACGGGCCGAGAAACACGAGTCCGAACGTCCACGCAACCGCGAGACCGCCCAGGACTACACCGATTTTCCACGCAACTATGCGCAGGCTGTCCATGGGCTTTTCCTCCTCCCTATGGTCTCGCGGAATGCTAGCAGTGCATTTACCGACGCACAACACGCTATACTTTTTGAATGCGCACCAGCTCCAAGATCACCGGCGTCACGATTTTGGTCTTGCTTGTGGTCACTGGTTTGATCTGGGCTGCGGCTCTCCGCGCCGATCGCCAAGGCCTGCTCACCGTTTCATTCTTGAGCGCGGGGAAGGGAGGTGCGGTGCTCATTGAGGCGCCATCGGGCAGGGAAGTAATCATCGACGGCGGCTCGGATGCTTCGATACTGCGCTCGCTCGGCACTCGTCTGCCTTGGTACCAGCGCTCGCTCGACATCGTGATCGCCGCGCATCCCGACGCAGCACACGCGACGGGGCTCATCGATGTGTTGCAGCGCTACAGTGTCGACTACATTTTTCAGTCCAGCGCGCAGGGGAGCGGCCCCGTGTGGGCGACGTTTGAGAAAACGGTCGCGGATGTAAGGGCGAAGGGAACGAAGGTGATGACGCTGCAACGCGGGCGGGTAATAGATCTTGGTTCGACAGGCTCACCACAAGCGGCGCATGCTTACATTGAAATTCTTTTCCCCGACCGCGATCTTTCTGCGGCATCCGCGAGCGCTGGGTGTATCGAAATGCAACTCGTCTACGGAGCGACATCTTTTATGCTCTCATGCGGCAACACAGCAGTTGAGAATTATTTGGTGCGGTTGGATGGCATAGGGTTGCGTTCAGACGTCCTCAGCATTGATGATGGAGCGGGCGCAACGAGTTCCGCGCTGTTCACCGGGTTTGTCGGCGCACAAAGTGTCGCGCAACGTGGAATGACATTCGTTTCGGATGGGCAAACGGTACGCCCGGGACATTAAACGAGCCCCGCTTTCTTCAGTGTGAGAAATGCTCCACGTTTTTTCATCGTCTTGAGGCCTTTCGCCGAGACGTTGATCGTGATCTTTTTGCCGAGTTCGGGGATAAAAAGCGTCTTCTTTTGCATGTTGACCTGACGGCGGCGTGAGCCTGTGGGGTTGAATTTGGTCGCACGCGTACGGTTGGAGTACCCGCCGCCGACCTGTGATTTCTTGCCTGTTATGTCGCATGTTCGAGCCATATCGCGGCGCATGCTACCATTCGCTCTACTGATATGCAAATCACGGACACCGTTTTCATCCTCATAATCATCGTCTTCTCGGCCATCATCCATGAGGTCATGCATGGCTATGTGGCTGATCGCTTGGGCGATCAGACCGCGCGCTATGCTGGTCGATTGACCCTCAACCCCATTCCGCACATCGATTTTTTCGGCAGCATTATACTGCCGCTCGTGCTGGCGCTCGGCGGCTCACCGATCTTCTTCGGCTACGCAAAGCCCGTGCCCTACAATCCATACAATCTGCGGCCAGGCAGATTTTCCGAAAGCTTCGTAGCCGCCGCGGGCCCTCTGTCCAACCTCGCACTCGCGCTGCTCGCCGGCGCAGTCATACGCCTTGGCATTATTGCTTCAGCAGACCAGATTATTTTCTGGGTCCTCCAGGTCAACATCATGCTTTTCCTTTTCAACCTCATACCCATCCCGCCACTTGATGGCTCGAAGGTGCTGGAGGCACTTTTACCCCGAGCTTTGTCGAGGGGCTATGCCAACTGGCTTCACCGCATGAACGCAAATCCGCTCGTCGGCATGGCCCTCGTCCTGCTCATCATCATTTTCCTTGGCGGTTCCTGGAGCAACCTCCTCCTCTCTATTGCGCAGAGAATTGCGGGGATGTAAACTGCAAATGTTTGCGGGGGTGCGGGTGTGCTAGCATGTACCCATTATCCAAGCGCAATAGAACTATGCTTAAAAAACTTGTCCTCATAGTTGCGGGTCTCTTTCTCCTCGCCACTCCTGTGTTCGTCTCGGCACAATCGTCCGACATCCAATCACAGATTGCCGCGCTTCAAACGCAGATTAAAGCACTCCTCGCACAAATCGCGCAGCTGCAAGGACAATCGAATACCGGCGAATGCGTAACAATCGGACGCACCCTCACGCTCGGCTCCAGCGGCATCGAGGTTACAAATCTGCAAAACTACCTCATTGGCAAGGGATACTTATCTGCAGGAAACAACACCGGCTACTACGGATTTCTTACCGCGTCCGCCGTCGGTCAGCTGCAAGTTTCCTTAGGAATCGTCTCGTCGCAAAGCGATCCCGCCTACGGCTACATGGGGCCGCGAACACGGGCCGCGATTCGCTGTGGAGGTGTTATACCGCCTCAGGGGGGAGCGCATCTTTCGGCGTTCCCCACGTCAGGTGTCGCACCGCTCTCCGTGTCATTCACCGGCACCGGCCTCAGCGGCAACACACAGTACATCATGGATTTTGGCGATGGGAGCAACAGCGGATCTATCACCTCTGCGCCGTGCGGCGGCGGCCCAGGCTGCAGCAGTGTAAGCGCAACTCACACCTACCAGACAAACGGCGTATTTACGGCGACACTGCAAACATACAATACGTGCTCTACGAGCAATCCGCCCTGCATGATGCCGGTACAAACTCTGGGCACCGCAACCATCACCGTCGGAGGCACCACCAACACGGCATCGCTCTCAGCCAGCCCGACCTCGGGAAATGCACCGCTCAAGGTAACGTTTTCCAACATGGTCACCGGCGGTATTTTCCCGGCAGGAGGGTTTCCCTACATCAATTATGGTGATGGATCGCCGACAGAAAGTGCGGGCAAATGCACTGACCCCACCGATTATTGCACTTCACCGGGAATCAACACGCACACGTATACTGCACCTGGTACTTATGTAGCAGCCATTTACCGCGATACTGCCGGACCGACGCAAATCTTAGGAAGCACGAGAGTCACAGTCTCGAGTGACGATATGACGAGTCCGGGGCTAAAGGCGAACCCCACCTCAGGTAAAGCGCCGCTCACGGTGACTTTCACTGTGACAGGCAATCAGCTTCAAACGTATCACCTTAACTTCGGAGATGGCGACTCCACGGATGTTTCGTTACCTGAAGTGCTCTGCCAGACAGACGCTGGTGTCGGTCCATGCCAGACGTTAGCTACAAAAACCGTCACGCATACTTATAAAACAGCAGGTGTATTTAGCGCGATACTGGAGATTCCTTGTAATGCACCACCCGGAGCTGCGTGCGCACAAGGACCTGAGATATCAGTAACCATTACGGTCACCGACCAGTCGGGAGCGCTGCCACCAACAGGTTTTGTTGCCTCATGTACTGATTCCGCAGGAAAACTCGGATGGTCGACTCCTTCCAATGCGAAATCCTCGACTACGTATGATGCTGTCCTGTATGTCCCTCTAAATGACAGCTGTCCCTCAGGATGGGCGCATGAGGAAACCAACCTTTCAAATAAGAGGTGTTCAAAGAAAGTGTCTGGAGGCACGTCAATAACCGTGCCACTCGTGCTCAATCATAGCTATACTGCGTATGTAATAACGCAAGAGAATGGCGTGAACACTGCGGCGCAAGCAGGACCTCAGGAATTCACATGCAGACCGCCTCAGGCCTCCCCGAGCTTTACTGCTTCGTGCCCCGACGGTACCGCAACGCTCTCGTGGGTTACGCCCGTAGGCGCTCCCCCTTCGACGACTTATGAACCCATGGTATATGTGCCGATCGGGGAGAATTGCCCAGCAGGATGGGCTGACGGTGGAACAAGCTCGGCAAATCAGAATCGACAATGCTTTATCAGCGGATTTTGGGGCGGCACACAGGTGTCAGTACCGCTCCTCGGAGGTGCCGGGTATGTCGCATACCTCTTGACGCAAGACAATGGTGTCAATACTGGCGCACAAGCTGGCCCGGTGAGTTTCAGCTGCCCCGTTAACTGATAACCTCCACTGTCGCACGCACGAACCGCCGCTCGTTGCAGCGGTGGTTGCGTTATGAGGCTATCTATAGTAGATTTTCCCTGCGCGCGGAAGCGCGTTTTCAATTCATGGCAACAATCAATCAATTGATACGAAGGGCCCGAACAAAGCCGGTGCGCAAGACGAAGACCGTCGCGCTTTCGCGGGGTTTTAATGCGCTCAAGAATCGCCCGACCTTCTACCCCGCGCCATTCAAGCGCGGTGTGTGCACGCGTGTCACGACCAAGACGCCCCGCAAGCCCAACTCCGCTATCCGCAAGATCGCTCGTGTACGCCTCACCAACGGCATGGAGGTCACCGCCTACATCCCCGGTGAAGGGCACAATCTGCAAGAGCACTCAGTGGTGCTGCTTCGCGGCGGTCGCGTCAAAGACATCGGTATCCGCTACACCATTGTGCGCGGCAAGCTCGACGCGACTGGAGTCGACAAGCGCCGCCGCGGCCGCTCACGCTACGGCGCGAAGCGCCCCAAGGCTGCGAAGTAGTATTTACTAACCCCTGACACCGAGAACCTGAAACCTAATTCAATATGCGACGTCCCATAAAAAGAAAACATCTGCCGGGACCCGACGACGTGTACGGGTCAGTCAAAGTTTCCAAGCTCATCAATTATGTAATGGAACGCGGCAAGAAGGACACTGCGCGCAAGATCGTCTACAAAGTGATGGAGGAATTAAAAAAAGATGGCGACCCCGTCGCTATTCTCGAAGAAGCGCTCGAAAAAGCGTCGCCCACGGTAGAGGTCCGCTCGCGTCGCGTCGGTGGTGCCAACTACCAGGTGCCGCGCGAGGTGAATCCCAATCGCCGCCTGAGCTTAGGCCTGCGCTGGATCGTCACTGCCGCCGAAGCCACCAAGGGCAAGCCGATGGCAGAATCACTCCTCAATGAAATAAAAGCAGCGCAGAAAGGTGAGGGTGCCGCCGTCACCAAGCGCGAAACGACGCACCGCATGGCCGAGGCCAACAAAGCGTTCGCCCACTTCGCCTGGTAGGTGTTTGAAAAGTAGAAAACCGCCGCGGCCCACTGGGCCGCGGCGGTTTTCGTTCGTTACGTTCAAACGTTAACTCATCAGTGCTTTTTTGCGCTCCTCGTACTCCGCCTTGTCTATCTCGCCTTTGGCGAAGCGCTCGTTGAGCGTTTCGAGCGCTGAGTGCGAACCGCGCATCTGCATGTGCCGGTGCATTCGGCTGCCTCCAGAGAACATTCGCACGATCCACGCGATGAGCCAGATGATCGCGATGACAAGGAGTACATGCCACAGCAAGCTAAAGAAACTGAATCCGCCCGCATATCCATAATAATGCATATTTTAGATCATTAGCCCCTAATTAAGCCCTAATACAGTCATAGCGGTATATTTATTTCATACGCTCCTCATGGCCTCTACGTATAGTGGAATGCATGTCGCTAGATGCAATCGGTGTGTTCGTGGGCGTCGTGACGGTCTTGTTGCTGCCGTTGCTTATCGTGATGATCCTGCGCGAAAAATTCTTCATTGGCAACTAAGTTGCAAAGGCCTAGCTACCGGCCCTTCATTTGCCGTTCACCGACTCGGGCGCTCTCATGTACGCATGAGAAAGAAATACTCCATAAAAACGAAGCATGGAATTTTCGAAGTCGCGATCTGGTACGACAAGCGAGACAGAGCATATCTCGTCGAGACTGTGGGTTTTGACAAAACACAAAACAATGACGTTCGGACGCTCGCTTGCCGAAGCGAAGCGGATGGCAAAAGACCTTCTCGAACTTTTGGTGGAATGTGAACTCAATGCAGGGCGTGCGATCGTCGCTACGATGATGCACATCACGGGGAGGAGCGTCAAAACGCCCCTCTGATGTAGGGGCGCTTTGTTGTGCCTGATGTCGGGAGAGCAGAGCTCTCCCGATGTGGGGCCGAAGCCCACAGGCACCGGGGCACTGTATCAGGCGCGCCTGAAAATAGTATGAAGGCGTGGTAGTCTGCGTGCGTGATCACGCGCGAGCAAGCAAATGCGGTCGCAAGAACACTGAAACAAACGAGCCCACATATTCACGGGATCGATCTGTTCGGGAGTGTCGTGTACAGGGGAAGGGGACGCGACGCAGACCTTGCGGTTCTCGTCGACAAGAGCATTGCCGCACGCTGGTGGAGAAACGAAAGAGAAAGCATTCGCGTACGGTGGCCGGATGCGTTCTATTCATTACGCTGGCTGATCAAAGCCTTCGCACCGTTTCTCTACGAGGCGACGATACGCGAGCGCAAACACGCGCGGCTCACCGTAGCGGCACGCATACTTGAGATCAATATCGATTCTCTCATGGATGCGGGCGGGCATTTCGATGTCGAATTGTTTCTCATGCCGATCGATTGGCGAATTGAAAAGACGCTAAACACCAGTGCAATTGAGGAGATAACAGATCTCCTGAACGATGCCAACACGCGCGGATTTTTACATCGTATCGCCAACGACGCACTCCGCATCGCGTAAAGAGTGGCCGCACCTTGCGCGCTGAATAGACGTGTTGTGATATACTGCCGACATGTCGACCGCAACCGAGAAAAAGACCGACAAACTGCTCAATCAAGTACTTCGCGAGGTGCGTGAAGTGCGCGCGCTTGTGGAGCCGCTCGCGCGCGTGGTCGCATTACCAAAAAAGAATGCAAAAAAGCTTCCGAAGTGGCTGCAGGCGAGCCTGAAAGATGTTGAGGAAGGCCGTGTTTCTGGTCCCTTCGACACCGTTGAAGATCTGATGGCAGACCTCAACGGTCCCGGTAAATGAGATACATTCGGACGTTTCATTACAATTGACGAATGAAAAAAGTTTTGCCGACCATCGGCGTTTGTCTTGTGTTGCTGGTTGGCACTGGGGGCTTATACGTATGGGCCTTAACATCTTGCGCCTTTACATCTGGTGGACCGGAGGTAGATCGCACAATCAAACAAATGCTCGTCAGAAAACACCCCGTGCTTTGTAGCTGGATGTATAGAAATTGACCTCAACTTCTTGCATTTCCGCTATTTTCCGCTACATTAGTCGGACGCCCGAGGGCGATTTTATTTTATGACACCCTGGTTAGATAGCTTCGCATCTAACGAGGCAGGCGAGATTACCCAAGAAAACAATCATGGCTAGAGATTATCCACTTGAGAAGGTAAGGAATTTCGGCATTGTCGCGCACGTCGATGCGGGCAAGACGACCACGTCGGAGCGCATTTTGTATTACACGGGAATGAGCCACAGGATCGGTGAGGTGCATGAGGGCGACACCGTGACCGACTGGATGGAACAGGAGCGCGAACGCGGCATCACCATCACCGCCGCCGCGATCACGTGCTTTTGGAATCCCACCTACATGGGTACCGACCTTTCGCAAAAGGTGCGCTTCAACATCATTGACACGCCCGGACACATCGACTTCACCTCTGAGGTGAAGCGCTCCATGCGCGTCCTCGATGGTGCTGTGGTCGTGTTTGACGGCGTGGCAGGAGTGGAGCCGCAGAGCGAGACCAACTGGCGCTATGCAGAAGAAGCCGAGGTGCCACGCATTTGCTACATCAACAAGCTCGACCGCACGGGCGCTTCGTTCGAAAAATCGTACGCCTCCATCCTCGACCGTCTTTCTACGAAAGCGGTGCGCTTGCAGCTCCCGATAGGCTCGGAAGGAGATTTCGATGGCGTTATCGACCTGCTTGCCATGAAAGCCTACAAATTCGAAGGCGAGATGGGTAAAGACGTCATTCCCTACGACATCCCAGAGAATATGAAGGCCGAGGCGGAAAAATACCGCCACGAGCTCGTCGAGCGCATCGTCGAAAATGACGATGCGATGATGAGCGAGTACTTGGAAGGCAAAGCGATCTCGCTCGAGCAGCTCAAGGAAACGCTGCGCACCGCAGTCATCAAGAATCAGATCTTCCCCGTCTTGACCGGCTCGTCGCTCAAGAACAAGGGCGTACAGCTCGTCTTGGACGCAGTCGTCGACTACTTGCCGTCTCCCCTCGACATGCCACCGGCCAAAGGCATCAACACGGATACCGATGCAGAAGAGACGCGCCCCGCATCTGATGAGGCGCCATTTGCCGCGCTCATTTTCAAGCTCCAGGTGGACCCGTTCGTCGGCCAGCTCTCGTTCTTCCGCGTCTATTCGGGCTCCATCAATGCGGGCGACACGGTGTACAACTCTGCCAACAACAAGAAAGAGCGCCTCGGCCGTATCGTGCGATTGCAGGCCGACAAGCGCGAAGACGTGAAGACGGTCTACGCCGGCGAGATTGCGGCAGCTGTTGGATTGAAAGAAACGAAGATCGGCAACACGCTCTGCGATCCGAGCGCTCCCATCGCGCTCGAAAGCATCGTCTTCCCGGAGCCTGTCGTTTCAATGCGCATCGAGCCCAACACCAAGCAAGATCAAGAAAAGATGGGCATCGCACTCTCGCGCCTCTCTGATGAGGACCCCACGTTCCGCATCAAATCAGATCCGGAAACCCTAGAGACCATCATTTCCGGCATGGGAGAATTGCACCTTGAGATCATCGTCGATCGTATGAAGCGCGAATTCGGCGTGCAGGCCTCGACCGGTAAGCCACAAGTGGCCTACCGCGAGACGGTGCAGGGGACCGCGGACGTCGAATACAAGCACATCAAGCAAACCGGCGGTCGCGGCCAGTACGGCCATGTCAAGATCCGGATGCGCAAGATGGAGCCGATCATCGAGGGTGAGAAGGTCAAGAATAACGTCGATCGTGAGGACCACTTCGAATTCATCAACAGCATCAAGGGCGGCGTCGTGCCGCAGGAATACATCCAGCCGGTCAAAAAGGGCCTCAAAGAGGCGATGGAGCGCGGCGTCCTTGCCGGCTTCCCGATCGTGGACGTCTCTGTAGAGCTCTACGACGGCTCGTACCACGAAGTAGACTCGTCGGAAATTGCTTTCAAACTGGCCGCCATCAACGCATTCCAGGATGCATTCAAGCAGGCCAAGCCAGTCATCCTCGAGCCCATCATGAAATTGGAGGTCGTGACGCCTGAGAAATTCATGGGCGACGTCACGGGCTCGATCAATTCCAAGCGCGGCACCATCGAAGCGATGGGCGATCGCGGGCAAGCGAAGGTCATCACCGCTAAAGTCCCGCTTTCGGAGCTCTTCGGCTACACCACTCAGCTCCGCTCGCTCACCGAAGGTCGCGCTGTTCCCAACCTTGAGTTCAGCCACTATGCTGTGGTGCCGCGGAATGTGCAGGAGGAGATCATCGCTTCAAGGAAATAAGATCTCGTTTTCCGAAGCGCAATCCACAGGACCAGCCGAGGCGGCAGCACCCTGATTCGTCGGCGTGTATACTGTGATCATGCAAAAACTAATCGCATTTTTTGCGAGCGCCTGTTTCCTGCTATCGGCCGTGTTAGTAAGTCCAACACCCGCGTCGGCCATCTGCGCATCCCAGTATCCGCTCATCGGCACCGTGGGCTCGATCACGCCGCAAGATGGTGGATACTCTAACATAGTGATCAATAACCCCGAGGCTTACAATGCCTCGACATTCCCCACGGATCACACGAATATCGATTCCTACAACGAGCTGGCTCAATCATATGCTGAGAACAGTTTTCACGTTCCTGCAAATATGCAGTACCCATTTTCGGGCAGTGTGCCGTCTGGATACCAAAACTGGGCTGATTATATTGGCCACAACTACAATAGTATCTCGGTGCTTACATCGGGGCTTGCCGCAGCCTCCTATCACCTAGGCGACATCGTGATCCAAGGGCCGCCAGGCGGGGGGGCATGCTTGCAGGACGGTTTTGTCGGCTTTTTCGGACACAGTGGGACCGTTGAATCTGCCATTGCCTATGATGGTGCGTTCGGCAGCTATACCTACGCATCGAGCACGCTCAGCCTCACTCCGGGGCCAGGATACAACTGCAGCAATTCGTCGACCGAGACCACGTGTACCATGCCTGTTACATATACATTGGACGGCGTGTCCTACGTCTTGAATCCTGGTCAATCCCATGCATTCGCATCAAGTACGATCTCAAACGTGTCGCTGATACAGGCTGCTAGTTCGACACCTCTGAACGGTATGTGGATCGAAGATTTTTATCCGATCTCTCTTTTGCATGTGATCACATTCGCCTCCGCTTCGAGCGTGCCGCCTCCGATGAGTTGCCCCACAATCACGATGACCCTCTCGCTCGGCATGACCGATGCACAAACCGGCGGGCAGGTCACGCAGCTCCAACAATTTCTCACCACCTATTTCAATCTCGACGGCACGCTGGTCGTCGGCACCTTCGGCCCCCGGACCCAGCACTATGTACGGCTTTTCCAGACGCAAAACGGCATTGCGCCGGTAGGATTCGTCGGTCCGCTCACGCGTGCGGCGATCACGGCAGTGTGCCAAAACACTGGTCAAACTCCGCCGCTGTTCGTCGCTGCGCCCACTTCGGGCGTGGCACCGCGCGAAGTGCACTTCAACGCGAGCAATCTCCCCAACACCAACCCGCAGAATTACTTCATTGATTTTGGCGATGGCAAGACCGGTCCGCTTCAGACACCCGCGATCTCATGTACGGGTAACTGTCTAGCAGGGACCGCAACGCACATCTACGGGATCCCAGGTACGTACACGGCAAAACTTCTACAGACAATCTGCACCAACTCGACGCAGACAAATGGATCACCATGTCCCCCTCCTGCGATACTTGGAAGCGTGACGATAACGCTCTCAATGGGTGGGATCGGATCGGGAGCATGCGTCGTCCTCACCCACAACCTCTTCCTCGGCTCGACCGATGCCATGACCGGCGGCGATGTAACGGCTCTCCAAAATTTCCTGATCCAAGAAGGCGACATGCAGGGTCCGGCGACCGGCTACTTCGGCCCTGTGACGATGCGGGCAGTGCAGGTGTGGCAAGCAGCCAATGGTGTCGTCTCATCGGGCACGCCCGACACCAACGGCTTTGGCTATGTGGGACCCAAGACGCGATATGCCATGGCGGCACATTGCGCATCCTCCTCTTCTGGGCAGTTTTCAGCATCGCCCACCTCGGGCGTATTGCCGCTCGCTGTCACCTTCAACCTTTCGCACTACGATCACGGCTTAAAACTCTTGTACGGCGACGGCGCATCGACGACGATAGGGGTGGCAGTGTGCGCAAATTCGTGCACGCTTGTACATCCATACAACACGCCCGGCACCTTCGTCGCGCAACTCATTGACGGTACCTTGAATTGTCCCATCGCATACGATCCCAACGACCCTCTCTCCTTCCTTAATTCTCAGACGAGCTGCCCAGGCGCCGTCTTGGGCACAGCGACGATAACTGTTCAAGGAGGCACGGCAGGAAGTATTACCCTGACTGCAGATGCGACCAACTTGGCGCCGGGCGGCAGCACCGTTGTCTATTGGAACGCGCCCAATACGACCTCATGCACCAATTACACCAACGGATACCCCCAGCAGACGGTCACCTCCGTGCAACAATCCGCGTATTCTATCGGGCCCCTGCAGCAAACAACACTTGTTCAAATGAAATGTATGGGTACCGATGGACAAGAACACACCGCTTCTCTATCCATCGTGGTGGGACAGTAGCAACACTCGGGTCATCCCGTGCTGAGCAGCTATCAGCGGAAGGGCTTCTCATTGATGCGTTGTTCCTCTGCATTTGACACTGCGGCCCCTTTCGACTACATTGTGAAGACCCGCTGCGGCGGGTTTTCAATTGTCATGGCACGATCGCTCAAAAAGGGTCCGTATGTGGACGAGAAACTGATGAAAAAAGTGGGTAGCCGCAAGAGCGGCGCCGGCTCCATCAAAACGTGGGCCCGCACATCTTCCATTGCACCCGAATTCGTCGGTTATACCTTTGCCGTACACAATGGCAAGAGCTTCGAGGAGGTATTCGTGACCGAGGACATGGTCGGGCACCGACTCGGAGAATTCTCCCCCACGACCAAATTCATTCGTCACGGCGGTAAAATGCAGAAGGAGATCGAGCAGCAGAAAAAAGAGGCTGAGATCGCTGCTGCACAGGCCGCCAAAGCAACGGGCGACGCAAAAAAATAATTCGAGCGCTCCTCACACATGATCCATGAAAGCCTTTCTCAAAAATTATCACCAATCGCCGCGTAAAGTGCGGCTTGTCGCAAACGCGATCCGAGGAAAGTCGGTCGTGCAGGCGCAGCGCAGCCTTATGTTTATGAACAAATACGCAGCACCAGCGATCGGCAAGTTGCTCGATTCCGCTATCGCCAACGCTCGATCGAGCGGCGCTACTGCCGAAGAACTTTTCATCAAAACGATCGCGGTCAACAAGGGTGTGGTAGGAAAGCGGGGTCGGCCTTTTGCACGCGGTCGCTCAGGCGTCATCCGCAAGACGATGTCGCACGTCTCTCTTGAGCTTGGCCGCAGCGCGCCGGCCGCGAAGAAGTCCCCGCGAGCAAAAAAGGCCTCGGCCAAGAAAGTCGCCGCAAAAAAATAAACCATACTTTTCTATGACACACACCGTACATCCTTACGCGCATCGTCTCGGTATCATCCGCGACTGGAATTCGCGCTGGTTCGCCAAGACCCCCGCTGAATATCGCATCAACGTGATGATCGATGCCAGCATCCGCCGCTTTCTCAAGAAGCGATTGCGAGGCATGTACGTCACTTCGGTCGGGATAGAGCGCGCGCAAAACGCAATCCGCGTCATCATCAAGACATCCCGGCCGGGTCTCGTCATCGGGCGTGGTGGAGAAGGTTCGCAGAAGATCGTACAAGAGATCGAGCAAGTCCTGAGGAAGATCAAAATACCCAGCACCAAAGGCCTGGGCGCCGCTTCCCCGGGCAAGCTCGTCGTCAAGCTCGATATCGAAGAGGTGCGCTCACCGGAGAGCCATGCTGCGGTCGTCGGGTGGATGGTTGCCGAGGGGCTGGAAAAACGTCAGACCTTCCGGCGCGTCTTGAAACAGACCGTGGAGAAGGTCATGGCGAACCGCGACGTACTCGGCGTGCGCATCGGGGTGTCGGGCCGCTTGGGGGGCGCTGAAATGAGCCGACAAGAAGAGATCAAGCGCGGCAGAGTACCTCTGCAGACGCTGCGCGCCGACGTCGATTTCGCGCGCGAAACGGCATACTTGCCGTACGGCGTCATCGGGGTCAAGGTGTGGATCTACCGCGGCGATATTTTCTCTGAGAAGTCCAAGACGAAATAGTTCGATAATACTCACTACAAGTAATCTGTATGCTCGCACCCAAAAAAACAAAGTATCGCAAATGGCAGACCGGTCGCAAGAATCCGGCCCGTCTTTTGAAGCCCGAAACCCGCGGCATCACGGTTGCGTTTGGGTCCTATGGATTGAAGACCACGACGCCCGCTCGTGTCACGTCCAATCAGATCGAGGCCGCTCGCCGAGCGCTCACGCGCGCAGCGGGCAAGGGCGCCAAGGTCTGGGTGCGCATTTTTCCGGACCGCCCCATTACACAGAAAGCGGCTGAGGTGGGCATGGGAAGCGGAAAAGGCGACGTCGCTGGCTATGTGGCCGAAGTGCGTCCGGGCCGGGTGCTTTTCGAGGTAGACGGTGTATCCGAAGCGCTCTCGCGCGAAGCATTACGCAAAGCGGGGACGAAATTGCCACTCAAGGTCAAGATCGTTACGCGCGCATAACATTCTATGGCCGACTTCAAAAAAGAAACACCCGAAAGTTTGAAAAAATCGCTCTCTGATATGCGCGAACAGCTGCGCATCTTTCGTTTTGAAGGCGCGGGCTCACGCCGTCGGAATGTCCGCGAAGGCCGCGCGCTGCGCCGCGATATCGCCCGCGCACTGACCGAGCTGCGAGCCCGCGAGATTGTTAAAGGAAAATAGCGAGCGTAGCGAACATATTTTCCTAATCCCGTACCACTTTTGCTTTTTCTCAAAAAACGAATATTATGACCTCCGCTCCGACATTCTCTAACGAAGGACAAAGGGCAAAAGTGGTACGGGGCATAAGAGCTTTGAGGCTCGCTCCGCTCGCTAAGAATCTCTAAACATATGGCAGAAGAAACAAACAAGGGGAAAGTATTGGAAGGCGTCGTCGTCAAATCGGCGATGAAAGACACCGTGACGGTGGCAGTGTCGCGCTATGTTAAACACCCGAAATACAAAAAGTACCAACGCAGCACCAAGAAGTATCTCGTGCACAATCCGGGCAACTCGGTCGCGGTGGGCGATCAGGTGAGGATCCGCGAGACGCGCCCCATTTCAAAACGTAAGAATTTCGTGATTGCTGAGCGCATTACGCAAACCGAGGCAAGCGAATAATATATGATCCAACCTCGTTCCATCGTAAAAATTGCCGACAATTCGGGCGGTCAGATCGGCCGCGTTTTCAAGGTACTCGGCGGTTCCAAGCGTCGCTATGCTGAGCTCGGTGATGAGGTCGTGATCTCTATCCAGACGGCCCAGCCTCGCAAGGCCGTCAAGAAAAAAGAGATTCACCGTGCAGTGGTCGTGCGTCAGAAAAAGGCCTTTCGTCGTAAAGACGGTTCTTACATCCGCTTCGACGAGAACGCGGTCGTGCTCGTGGAGAAGGAAAAGAAAGAGCCCAAAGCCAACCGCGTGTTCGGCCCCATTCCGCGCGAAGTGGTGGAGCGCGGCTATCAGAAGATCGGCACCCTGGCACCGGAGGTCCTCTAAGATCGATATGAAACTCAAAAAGGGAGATAAGGTCATGGTCATCGCAGGTAAGAGCCGCGGGCAAAGCGGCACCATCGTGCGCGTCCTGCGAGATGCCGATAGAGTCGTGCTCGACGGCATCAATCTGGTGAAGCGCCACCGCCGCGCGACGCGCCAGGGCGGCAAGGGTCAGATCGTCGACATGGCGATGCCGATGCACGCATCGAACGTCATGATCGTGGACCCAGAGACAGGCAAACCCTCACGCATCAAGATCACGCGCGGCAAAGACGGCGCACGCCAGCGTGTGGCCGTGAAAAGCGGACAAGAAATAAAATAGCAGGTATGAATGCAACAACCACGGTACATAACAAAACATTTGACGCGCTCAAGAGCGATCATGGCTACACCAACGTGATGCAGGCACCGAAGGTCACGAAGGTCGTCGTCTCGACCGGTGTCGGCGCTATCAAAGATAAAAAGCGCTTGGATATGATCGTCGATCGCCTCCGCAAGATAACTGGCCAGCAGCCCGCTCTACGTGGCGCCAAGAAATCCATCGCCACCTTTAAGATCCGCACGGGCGACCCGGCCGGCTACCAAATCACGTTGCGCGGCGCGCGGATGCAATCATTCCTCAGCAAATTCATCAACATCGTTCTGCCCCGCGTGAAGGACTTCCGCGGCATCAAGCAGAGCGCGATCGACGAGATGGGCAACATCACTATCGGTTTGCGTGAGCACACCGTCTTCCCCGAAACCTCCGATGAGGAATCCAAAGATATCTTCGGCCTCGCCGTCACTATCACCACAAGCGCAAAAAATCGCAAGGAAGCCGAAAGCTTCCTGCGCCACCTCGGATTGCCCCTGCAGCAATAAAAAACCGGGCCGCGCCCTTGGGGCGGCCCGGTCGCATTGCGCGGCGCGGCCTTGTTCATTGCCGCTGCAGGTCTGCGGCGATCCTGCCGACCTCGGTCAACAATCGCTCGTTGTTGCCGATTTGTACGTAACGCCCACGCTCTTGTTGAACGCGGCGGCCGATGTTTGGCGAGTTCGCCATAACGATGACAACAACCTCATCGTCAGCCAATCGAGCGCGCACATCGAGCCCGCTTATCACAGTGCCCCCCAAGTCGTACTCGACTATGATGACATCAAAGCGTGCCCTCCGGTGCGCTTCCAGCAGAGCGCGGCCCGTTTGGTACGTCGAGACCGCATGTCCGGCTCTTGTCAGATCCGTGACGGCAGCCGCGCTTTCCCGCGACTTGAATGCAAAACCGATTTGCATCGGTCCCTCCTCAGGTGAGATCCATGGGCAGACAGTGCCGACTGCATATAACCACGTCTCGCGTTGTAACTCAACTGGATGCTTGCATTTCGATGGTATAGTACCGCTCATGAAGACATGGGGAACATACCTGGTCTTACTGGCCGCAATGCTCTGGGCGACTGATGCGCCGTTTCGCCTACACCTCACGCAAGGACTGTCGAGCAATTTCATCGTGCTTGGCGAGCATTTTGTCGATGTGCTGATCGTCCTCCCGATACTGTTCCTCGGCTGGAGGCAGTTGAAAGGTCTTTCGTGGAAGCAGTGGGTCGCGGTCGGCGTTATCGCGATAGGGGGAAGTGCTTTGGCATCGGTCGCCTTTACGCAAGCATTTCACTACGTGAATCCATCTGTCGCCATTCTCCTGCAGAAGCTGCAGCCGCTGATCGCAATCGCACTTGCCGCCCTCATCCTCAAAGAGCCGCTCAAGCCAAAGTATTGGCTCTGGGCAGCGCTCGCGGTCGCAGGTGCCTACGTCATTTCGTTCCCGAATTTTGTGCCGCAGCTCTATCCAGGTGAGGCATTCAATCCCAACGTGATGGGCGTCTTGCTTGCACTCGTGGCCGCATTTTTCTGGGGTGCGTCGACTGTGCTGGGCAAATTTGTCTTGCGAACGATTGATTTCAAAATGATGACCGCGCTTCGATTCGTGGGCGCGTTCGCTTTTTTGCTCATACTGAATGCCCAGCAACACTCCTTCCCGACGGCAGGGGAGTTCACATGGACGGACGGTCTTTTCATCCTCATTATCGCGATAGTGAGCGGCGTTGTCTCCCTCTTTATCTACTACAAAGGTCTCGAAACCACCAATGCCTCCGTGGCCACCCTCGCGGAGCTCGGATTCCCGATGGCTGCGATCTTCGTCAACTGGCTCTTCATTCCCAACAGCGCGCTCGTCCCACTGCAGTTCGTAGGCGTAGCCATCCTCCTCTTCGCCATCTGGGGCTTGTCGAATTACAACAAAGAAGCAGCCGCAAACTCAAATGATGAATTGCCAGGGCAAATACCGAGGGCTCAATCTGGAAGTTCGAAGATGAACGTCACAGTTCATACACACGTTAGCATCGACGTTTGACTTAGCCCACTCCTTCGCGTATATTTCTGGGGCCTCGCAGGGGGCCTTGTTTTTTAGGCACAGGTTGCTGGAAGAATGAGGTCACGCGCGGAAGTTCCCTAATCCTCATGCGCAAGCGGGGATGCAAGTACTTCCAAGTCTCCAGCGCGGCTTTCTACATGGCCCGGTAGTAAAATGTGCCTTAGGCGAAAACAAACTATGAAAAACTTTCAAACAAACAGTCAAAGTGCTCTGGTCGGAGCATTATCCACCACGCCGCGGCAGCACGCCTGCGGCTGCCGCCAAGGCACATTTAACTAACCGGGCATGGCTAAAACCTCAATGATCGTGAAGGCCCAGCGCCCGCCGAAGTTCAAATCGCGGGTCGTGCGACGCTGTTTCAAATGCGGCCGCCCGCGCGGCTTCATGCGCGATTTCAATCTCTGCCGCATCTGTTTCCGCGAGGAAGCGCTTGAGGGAAATATTCCGGGAATAAAGAAAAGCTCATGGTAACCGATCCTGTCGCCGACCTCATAACGCGCCTCAAAAATGCCGGGGCTATCAAAAAGCAGTCGGTCTCGCTGCCGTTCTCTATATTCAAAATGGCGATCGCCGAAAAATTGAAGACTGCGGGCTACGTGCAGGCTGTCGACAAGAAGGGCAAAAAAGTGCGCAAGACGCTCGACGTGGTCTTGAAATACGACGAAGCAGGCAAGCATGTGATCGCGGGCGTGAAGCGTGTCTCCAAGCCGGGTCGCCGGATATACCGGAGCGTGCACGAGATAATGCCGGTGAAGTATGGACACGGTGCGCTCATCCTCTCGACCCCCAAGGGCATCATGACGGATAAAGAGGCTCGCAAACAAAAGGTCGGCGGCGAAGCGCTATTTGAAATTTGGTAGTTCGACTTCGCTCACTATAAATACTGTATGTCACGATTAGGAAAAAAAGCGATCACTATTCCCGCAGGCACCGAGGTATCGGTCGGCAGTGCTGAATTTTCGGTTAAGGGCAAGGGCGGCACGCTCAAGCGCGCGCTGCACCCTGCGATCGAACTGAAAGTGGAGAGCGGAGCGGTGTCTGTCGCGCCGCGCGGCAAGACGCGGCTCGCGCGAGCGCTCTGGGGCACGTACGCAGCGCACGTGAAGAACATGATAAAAGGCGTCAACGACCCGTTCGTCAAGAAATTGCAGGTCGAGGGCATCGGCTATAAGGCCGAGCTCGCCGGTAAAAACCTCAAATTCGCGCTCGGATTTTCCCATCCGGTGCTTATGGCGGTTCCCGAAGGCCTCAGCGTCGCCGTCGAGAAAAATGTCATCTCCGTTTCAGGTGCCGACAAGGAGCAGGTCGGACAATTCGCGGCCGAGGTGCGCGGTCTCAAGAAGCCAGAACCGTACAAGGGCAAGGGCATCCGCTACGACGATGAGGTGATACGCCGCAAGCAGGGCAAGAAGGCCGGTGCTACTGCGTAATATTTGTATGACACTCGCGATCAAACAACAGCAGCGGCAGCGTCGGCACAGTCGCGTACGCGGAAAAGTATCAGGCACTGCAGCGTGCCCGCGCCTTTCGCTCTATCGATCGAACACGCGCGTCACGGCGCAATTGATCGATGACGAAGCAGGGAAGACCATCGCTGCAGTATCATCGGCGATGGAGACAGCGAAGACGCCGCGCGCGCGAGCTGAATCGGCTGCGACGACATTAGCAAAGAAAGCCGGCGAGATCGGTATCAAAGCCGTCGTCTTCGATCGCGGTGGGTTCCGCTACGCAGGGACGATAAAAGCGTTTGCCGAGGCCGCGCGCGCAGGCGGACTCCAATTTTAATTTTGTATGACTGACGAAACCACGGGGACATCGGTAGAAGAGGTCGTTGTGCCAACGACTGAGGTCGTGCCGGGCGAGGTCGCTGCTGCGCCTCAAGCATCGGAGCGTCGACCATTGCCGGCACGCGGACAGCGTGATCGTCGCCCCGGTGGCCGATCGGGTGGTGGCGAGCGCCGTGGCGGCAGACCGCGCGGAGGCGACGAGCGCCGCAGCGAGTTCGCACAAAAACTGATCGGCATTCGTCGTGTAGCGCGTGTGATGGCAGGCGGTCGTCGGTTCAACTTTTCCGTCGGGATCGTTTTGGGCGACAAGCAGGGTCGCGTTGGAGTGGGTCTTGGCAAAGCGGCCGACACGCAGCTGGCGATCGACAAGGCGACGCGCGCGGCCAAGCGTGCCATGCTCACCGTCCCGCTTACCAAGAGCCGCTCGCTCCCGCATAATGTGCACGCGAAGTACTGTGCATCTGTCGTCGAGATCCGGCCCTCTCCAGGCCGCGGCTTGGTCGCCGGCTCCTCGGTGCGTACGGTCTTGGAATTGGCGGGCGTTTCCGACGTGACCGCGAAACTACTCTCCCGTAGCAAGAATCCTCTCAACAACGCCCGCGCTGCGATGGATGCGCTTCGCAGCATTGCAAAAAAGTAGTATGGCAGCACTGCACGAATTGAAACGAACAGCCGAGCGCGCATATCGCCGTGTCGGCCGAGGGCAAGGCTCTCGCCGCGGTAAAACTTCTGGGCGCGGCGGCAAGGGGCAGACGGCGCGTTCTGGGCACAAGATCCGCCCGGCACTCCGTGACATTATCAAGAAGCTTCCCAAACGACGCGGCTATGGCAAGAACCGCGCGCGTACCGTGAACGCCGCTCGCGCCCGCGCCACGACCGTGTCGCTCGCGCGTCTCGATCAATTGTTCGAGACAGGGACCGAGATCACCAAGACGTTGCTCCAAGAGAAGGGCGTTGTGGGCAGGAAAGACACGTCGGTGAAGATCGTGGGCTCAGAAGCCACGAAGAAATTTTCGATAAAAGGTTTTGCCGTCTCAGCCGTGGCCCGCTCCGCAATAGAGAAGGCAGGAGGTACTGTCGCATAAAAGTATGTGGGACGCATTCGTTCGCAAGGTGAAGGTCGTCCTCGAGGATGAACAATTGCGCTCACGCATTCTTTTCGTTCTCGGAGCGCTCGTCGTGTTCCGTTTTCTTGCGGCCATCCCCATTCCCGGCATCAACGCGACCGAATTGCAGTCGTTCCTCAATAACAACCAATTCTTCGGCCTCCTCAACGTCTTCTCCGGTGGCGGATTCTCCACGCTCAGTATCGTCATGCTCGGAGTGGGTCCGTACATCACGGGCTCCATCGTCATGCAGTTGATGACGATACTCATCCCGAAACTCAAGGAGATGTACCAGGAAGAGGGTGATGCAGGCCGTCAACGCTTCTCGCAGTATTCGCGGTACCTCTCTGTGCCGCTCGCGTTCATCCAAGCGTTCGGTTTCCTCTTGCTCTTGCAGCAGAACGGCATCGTGCCGAACCTCACCCTTCTGCAGCTCATCACCAACGTGTGCGTCATTGCCGCGGGGTCGATACTCCTCATGTGGATCGGCGAGCTCATTTCAGAATTCGGCGTGGGCAACGGCGTCTCGCTCATTATCTTCGCGGGTATTGTCGCGCGTATCCCGAGTGATATTTCGCAGGTCGTCTTCGCGTTCGACATCACGCAGTTGCCCGCATACTTTGGATTTGCCGCCGCCGCCCTGCTTATCATGGCAGGGGTCGTCTTCATCACCGAAGCGGAGCGGCCGATACCCGTGACGTACGCGCGCAGGGTCCGGGGTATGAAGGTCATGGGCGGTGTCTCCACCTACCTGCCGCTGCGTGTCAATCAAGCTGGCGTTATTCCGATCGTTTTTGCCCTTTCCATTTTGCTTTTCCCGCAGATGATCGCGACGTTCCTCTCTCACAGCGCTATCTCGGCTGTCGCGTCGGCCGCGGCGCTCGTGGTATCGGCGCTCGCCAATCAATGGGTTTACGGAGCCTTGTATTTCTTGCTGGTCGTTATTTTCACGTATTTCTACACGGCTATCACCTTCGAGCCGCACCAAGTCGCGAAGAATCTGCAGAAAAATGGTGCTTTTATACCCGGCGTGCGCCCTGGCGCGACCACCGCAGAATATCTTGGCAATATCATTACGCGCATCACACTGGTAGGAGCTCTTTTCCTCGGCGCGTTGGCTGTCTTGCCGCTCATATTGAAAGGTATTACCGGCATCACTGCGATAACGATCGGTGGCACTGCGCTGCTCATCGTCGTGTCGGTAGTCCTCGATGTGGTTAAAAAGATCGACGCGCAGACTTCGATTCGCGAATACTAAATTGTTCGGTAGAATACGGCATGGCAGACCAAAAAAAGGTTGTCGTCATTGCCGGACCTTCAGGAAGCGGCAAGAACGCGATCATTGCGGAAATTCTAAAACGGTACCCGCACTGCGTTCGTGCAGTGACGGCCACCACGCGTGCTCCGCGACCAGGTGAGCGTGATCGGGTCGACTACTACTTTCTGACACGTGAGCAATTTGAGGCGGGCATGGCCGCAGGCACGATCCCCGAGCACCGCTTCGTACCGAGCCTCGGCACCTACTACGGTTTCTATCTCCCGGACCTGGAAGAAAAACTAAAAACGCACCCGACAGTCTTTGCGCAGGTGGATGTACAAGCGCTGCCCTTGGTCAAAGAGCGCTACCGAGCGACTACTATTTTCATTATGCCGGAGTCGGTCGTACAATTCCGCGAACGTCTGCGCGCTCGAAATCCGGAATGGAGCGACCAGGAATTCGCGGTGCGGATGGAAATAACTGAACGTGAATTGCGTGTCGACGCGCCACAATTCGATTATCGTGTCGTGAACGCGGATGGAGCGCTGCAGCAGACCGTCGATGAGATAGTGGGCATTTTAGAAAAAGAGGGCTATACTCTTGGCTAATTATGGATCCGATCACAGTACTCTTTTTCGGCTCGCAGGGCGCGGGCAAAGGCACACAGGTGAAGATGCTCATCGACTTTTTGAAGACGAAGTCCGATAGGGGGATCATTCATATCGACATGGGTCAGGAGCTGCGCAATCTGCGCGACAGCGGTACGTACGCCGGTAAGCTCACGGGGGAAACAATTGACGCGGGCATCCTCATGCCGGATTTCATGCCGATCTACCTGCAAACAAAGAAGGTCATGGACAACCTCACCGGCCAGGAACACATCGTTGCCGACGGTCTTGCGCGCCGAGAACACCAGACCCTCGCCTTCGACGACATGATGAATTATTTCAAACGCGCCAAGCTCGAGATCATCAACCTCGTCATCACCGACGACACGGCAGTGAAGCGCCTCATATCGCGCGGTCGCAACGACGATACGGAAGAAGCGATACGACGCCGCCTCGCGTGGACCAAGACCGACGTCTTGCCACAACTAGAGCTATTGAAAAGCCGCGGTCGCACGATCCATGAGATTGATGGTGAGCCCGACGTGCAGACGATCCACAAGCATATTCTTGCCGCTCTGAAACTCGCATGATCCCGTTAGAGGTCGCGGAAGTTTCGAGCGTGCACGGACGTCGTTTCTGGTGTTAAATACTGCTATGTTACAAACGCTAATCTTCGGTTGGGAAGCAGAAGCTTCCTACCTCTAACGGGATGATCGCCAGAAAAAAAGAAGATATCGAGGCTCTGCGCGAAGGATGTCGTCGGACGGCCCGGCATATGCGCATCCTCTGCGATATGGTCGTGCCCGGGGCCACTTCGCAGCAGCTCGAAATGAAGGCGCGGGAAATGGTCGAAAAAGACGGCGACACCCTCGCTTTTTATGGATACTCTGAGCCGCCGTTCAAGTCGGGTCTGTGCTGCAGCGTCAACGACGTGATCGTGCATTCGCCGGCAGGGCAGAACAACTCACGCTTCGAAGACGGTGATGTCGTCTCGCTCGATTTTGGCATCGTCCACAAAGGTTTCTACAGCGATATGGCGCGCACCGTCATCGCGGGCACGAAACGCGACCCGGGAGACGAACGGCTCGTTAAGGGCACGTATGAAGCGGCGGAAGCGGGCATTGCGGCAGCACGGGTGGGTAACACCATTGGCGACATCGGCTGGGCGGTCGAGCAGGTCGCCGACAAATACCATTTCGGTTATCCCAAGAATCTCTGTGGTCATGGCATCGGCCGCGCGCTCCACGAAGACCCTCGTATCCCCAATTACGGCGAGCCCGGGACAGGACAAAAGATTAAAGAGGGCTTGGTGATCTCGATCGAGCCGATGATGACGCTCGGCTCGGGCGAACTCTACGTGGATAAGGACAAACATTCCTACCGCACAAAAGACGGGTCGCGCAGCGCACATGTGGAAAATACGCTCATCGTGACCAAGAACGGGCCGGAGGTTCTGACGAAAGAGTAATCATGAACATTTTGATCTTTTGCTCGGCCCAAGATGTTCCAGAAGCCTATATGAATGCTGGCGCGAAGCTCGCAACCCTCATCGCAAGGGGCGGTCATACACTCGTCTGGGGTGGAACAAATCACGGCACCATGAAAGTAATCGCTGATGCTGCGCAGAACGCGGGCGGAAAGATCATTGGCATTTCAATGAAATCCGGCGCACACAAAGCGCGAGAGAACGCAGATGAGATGATATTCGCCAAAGATCTCAGTGAAAGAAAACGGATTATGCTCGAACGTTCCGACGCAATCGTCGTCCTTGCGGGTGGACTCGGTACGCTCGATGAGGCGACTGAAATGCTCGCACTCAGGCGTCGCAATGATCACAACAAGCCAATCGTTTTTTTGACTACCAATGATTTTTATCGCGGCTTACAGATGCAGCTTGAGAAAATGGAAGCAGAAGGATTTCTCGATGATGGCCACGGCGATATGGTGGAGGGACAGATTGCGAATTTCGCCAACACACCCGAAGAAGCGATGCAGTATATTGAAAAGCATGGCAACTGATGTACTCATCATCGGCGGGGGATCGCGGGAGCATGCGCTTGCTTGGAAATTAAAGCAATCGCCGCGGGTGGGGCAGATCTATATCGCGCCGGGGAACGGGGGCACATCAAACGTGGCAGAAAATGTAGCGATCGAGGTGATGGATTTTGAGCATCTCGCAATGTTCGTGGAGCAGAAGCAGATCGGGCTCACGATTGCGGGACCGGATGATCCGATCGGCAGGGGAGTCGGCGATTTTTTTCGGAATCGCGGGCTGAAAATTTTCAGCCCGAGCAAAGCTGCAGCGCAGATCGAATCGTCCAAAGCCTTCGCCAAGCAGCTCATGCGTGATGCGGGTATACCCACGGCGGAATTTAGTGTTTTTAAGGAATACGATCTCGCACTCTCACACGTGCGGGCGCGCGGTGCGCCTATCGTCGTCAAAGCGAGCGGATTGGCGCTCGGAAAAGGTGTGTATGTGTGTCAAACGCTTGCGGAAGCGGAACAAAGCCTCAAAGAGATCATGCTCGACAAGCAATTTGGCGATTCGGGAAGCGAAGTGGTCATCGAAGAATTTCTTGGGGGGCAAGAAATTTCTATCCACGCCCTTTGCGACGGGAAGAATTTCGTCCTCTTCCCGCCATCGCAAGACCACAAACAAGTGGAGGAGGGCGACACCGGTCCCAACACCGGTGGCATGGGCGTCATCGCGCCAGTGCCGTGGGTCACGCAGGAAATGATGCAAGAAATTGGAGAAACAATCGTGCGCCCAACCCTCGATGTACTCGCGAAGAAAGGGGCTCCATTCGTCGGTATGTTGTATCCGGGCTTGAAAATGACCCCACAAGGGCCGAAAGTATTGGAATTCAACGCCCGCTTCGGCCAGCCGGAGTGCGAGGCCTACATGCGGCTCTTGAAGACGGACTTACTCGATCTCTGCGAAGCCGCAATCGACGGAAAAATTATGATATATCATAATTCTCCGATCGAGTGGAATCCTGGCTTTGCTGCCAACATCATCCTCGCCTCCGGCGGCTATCCCGGCGCATACAAAAAGGGGCTCCCGATCACCGGCATCGAAGAAGCCGAAAAAGTCCCGGGTGTCATCGTCTTCCACACGGGTACTGCTGTTCAAGGACCGTCCTTGAACACGGCCGGGGGGCGGGTGCTGGGGGTTACCGCGGTGGGCGAGATCCTGAAGGAAGCGCTCGACCGCGCCTACGCCGCTGCGGACAAGATCCAATTCGAAGGCAAGTACCTCCGCCACGATATTGGGGCGAAGGCGTTGCAATAAAAGGACATACGCGCTAGGCTCGGGCAAGCAAGGGGGTGGTGCATCATGCCCGATGATTTAACGTCTGCGCGCTACAACAAGGAATTGTGTCATGTTCGGCAGAGAATTCTTGAGGCCTCGTATCGCGGTTCTGGAGCGATACCAATCGAAGCGCTCTCCGGCGACAGAAAAATACAAAATGCCGTCGTACAGGAAATAAGTAGTCATACTCTTGTGCGTGACATACATGCCTGTCGTGTACTCACTGCCAGTGGTGAATGGATTGATGGATACTACGTTTACATGGTCGCGGCCGCCGGCTAACCCGGCGGCTCTTCTTTTTTGTGCGATATACTTATTAAATGCCTCCTGCAAAAATGGCGGAACGTCCTCGAGTTGCTGCTCCGGAAAAATTTAAATCAGCTCACGAAGAGCTTGCGTACCTGCGTGAGCGCGTTGCCGAGAAAGAGCGCGAGCTCGATCTACCCAAAGAACAGTTCGAGCGCGACCGTGTCGCAAGGCGTGAAGTGGAAGAATACAGCAATATTCCCGCCGCGACTGTACTGCATGAGACAGTGGTGATGCCCGAGCACGATATCATTCATCACGTATTAAAGCTGCAGCCGGAGACCCACGATGCGCAGGTGGACGGCATTTTACGCATTGTGGAGACGCGTGGCATAAGGAACGCACTCTCGGTCGCCACGCGGCTCAAAAACCCGCACTTGGAAGACGACGTGCACCGCGCCTTGGTGCGGTATGTGGCCGAAGGTCTACCGGATCATGGCGTCGAGCCGTCGAAAACGGTGCAGCGAGCGCTCAATACCGTCCTTTTCGAGATACAGCCCCAGGCGCACGGAGAAGGTGATAAAGAACAGCAATCGCAACACAAACTCGAGCAGCTGCTCTCCTCATCAGAGCAGCTCTACGCGGGACTTATCGGTCTCATCGATTACCCAGAAGCTTTTTCGCTCGAGATCGCCGTGCCCGAAGGCAGTGAATCAGCATTCCTCTATCTCGCTGTTCCGCATGCCAAAAAATCGCTCGCGGAACGCCTCATCTCGTCTGTCTTTCCCAACGCGCGCATTTCCGAGAGCCGTGGCGACTACAATATCTTCAACGTTGACGGCGCGCACGCAGCCGCCTATGCCACGCAGGCATCATCCCCGGTCTTGCCGCTCAAGACCCCCGACATGTTCGAACATGATCCGATGAACGTGTTACTTTCGGCTTTTGCCAAGATCGCCAAACACGGTGAGGGCGCGGCGATGCAGATCACCGTCTCGACGGAAGGCGACCGCTACAATCAGCACTACAAGAAGGTCGTTCGAGAACTCGAACGCGGTAAGCGGCTCGAACAGGCAATCAGTGTGCCTGAGACCGTTTTCGGTGAGGCGCTGAAGGAAGCGGCAAAAAATATCTTCATGGCGGAAACGGTCAAGGAAGAAAAAGAACGCGAATTCCGCAAGGGAGCAGATCAGGTAGCGACCGAGGAGATCGGCCGGAAGATCAAGACGCGTATCGCGCCCGCTTCGATCCGTCTCGTCACATCGGCCGCGACCCAAGCGCGCGCGGATGAATTGCTCGAGAACCTCGAGTCGCCCTTCGCTCAGTATGACAATTCCAAAGGTAATCACCTGATCTTCAAGCAGGTCGGCAGCTGGGGGCTCCAGGCATTCCTGCGGGAGTTCACGTTCCGCGAATTCAATGCAGCGATCGCCATGCCGCTTTCCCTCGGTGAGATCACGTCGCTCTATCACTTCACCGCCGAGCGGGTCACCACCTCGCGCGAGCTCAAGCGCAGCTTCGCCAAGCAGGCGCCCGCGCCGGTCGAAATCGCGGGCGAGGGGATCACGCTTGGCATCAATCGCTACGGCGCCGACGAAACGCCTGTGCATTTCGGCGCACCCGATCGACTGCGCCACTGCTACGTGATCGGACAGACGGGGACCGGAAAGACAGGGCTTATCAAGAATATGATCATTCAGGATATTAAAAATGGCGAGGGAGTGGCATTCATCGACCCGCACGGCAACGATATCGAAGATGTGCTCGCGGCGGTGCCGCCGGAGCGCGCGGGCGACGTTATCTACTTTGATCCGGCATACACGGCCCGTCCGATGGGGCTCAATATGCTCGAATACGATCGCAGCAAGCCCGAGATGAAGACATTCGTGGTGGATGAGGTGTATGGCATTTTTCGCAAACTCTACGCCGACGTGCCGGAGGCGTTCGGGCCGATGTTTGAGCAATACTATCGCAATGCCGTACAGCTCGTGGTGGAAGATCCCGACAGCGGTAGCACATTTGTCGAGATCCCGCGCGTCTTTGCCGATCCGCAATTCCGCAACCTCAAGCTCTCCAAGTGCAACAATCCCATCATCGTACAATTCTGGCGCAAGATCGCCGAGCAGGCACAGGGCGATCCGTCGCTCGAGAATGTCGCACCGTACATCACGAGCAAATTCGATGTCTTTCTCACCAACGACATCATGCGCCCGATCATCGCGCAGGAAAAATCCGCGTTCGATTTCCGCCAGATCATGGACGGCAAGAAAATTTTCCTCGCCAATCTCTCCAAGGGTCGCTTGGGCGATCGCAATACCTCCCTCTTGGGCCTCATACTTGTCTCCAAATTCCTGCAAGCTGCATTTTCGCGTGTGGACACCCGCGGCGACCTGCCGGTCTTCTATCTCTACATCGATGAGTTCCAAAATTTTGCAACGCCCTCGATTGCCACGATCCTTTCCGAAGCCCGCAAATACAAGCTCTCGCTCACCATCGCGCACCAATTCATCGCGCAGCTGGAAGAAGACATCCGCGACGCCGTCATCGGCAACGTCGGCACCAAGGCGAGCTTCCGCATCGGTACGTCCGACGCAGAATTCCTCGAAAAACAGTTCGCGCCCACCTTCACGCAGCAGGATCTCGAGAATCTGCCCAACAGGAGCGCGGTCTTGGCGATGCTCGTGGGCGGCACGCCCGCGCGCCCATTCACCATCGAGACGCAAGATCTCCCTGCCTTCGATTACTCGCGCGTCGACCCCATGAAGCAGCTCTCCTACGCGACTTTCGGCAAGCCGCGCGAGGAGGTCGAGGCGGAGATCCGGCGCAAATTCGATGCTGCCTACGGCACCCGGCCTGCACCCCTCCCCGACATCCCAGCGCCGACGTATCAATAGCGCCTATGGCGAGCCCGACAGATAACATGCTTTCCCTTATACGGGAGGAAGATGTTGTCGATCTCGCCAAGAAACTCATCGCGATTCCGAGCCCGACCGAATCAGAGAAACAAGTCACGTTTCTTATCGCGGAACGCCTTCGCGCCGAAGGTTTTGAGATAGAAATACAGGAAGTCTCCCCAGGAAGACCGCAGGTCGTTGCCCGATTGCGCGGCGAGGGAGGCGGCCGATCCTTTATGCTCAATGGCCATATGGACAACGATTCTCTAACGGCTGATTGGAAACAAGATCCATACCAGCCGACCGTGGAAGGTAATCGCTTGTGGGGAGCAGGGGCGCACAATATGAAAGGCGGTCTTGCCTCCATGCTTTCGGCCGCCATCGCGGTCAAGCGGTCGGGGGTCGCACTGCGGGGAGATTTAGTCGTTGCATGCGTTGTCGGAGAATTGCAAGGTGGTAAAGGCACGCTGCATTTGCTGCGATCGGGGATAAAGACGGATCTTGCAGTGATTCCGGAGCCGTATTCGACTGATGTGATCATTACAAAATGTGTTGGGGTCCATAAATGCGCTATTACTGTGTACGGACGATCGATCCATACAGGCCGGAGCGAATCGGGGGTAGACGCCATTCAAAAAATGCTGAAAGCGATTGATGCCCTGAAAGACCTCGATCTTCCAGTGCATGAACCGGACATTCCGAATCTTCCAAAACTATTGGTCGCTTCCATCATCGGAGGTCGGGGCGAAGCGTATGATCTTGCCGGGCCCTCGAACCTCGCGGACAAATGCACCGTCATTATTGATTTGAGATATGCGGGCGATTGGACCCCTCGGCAAATCGATGAACGTTTCGTCGCGCTTCTCGAAAAGATCAAATCAGAAGACGCAGATTTTCGTTATGAGTATCATCACCCTCCTCCGCCGATGTTTCGCGTCGGCGGTATCGATATGCCACCGATGAACGGCACGCTCTCTCAAGAAGTCGCGATTATCGTCCAGGATGCGCATGCGCGAATCACGGGCACGCGAATCACTCGGGTCGGCGCGGTGTTGCCGTATTCGTATGCCGGCAACGATACGGCACATCTCGAACGTGCCGGCATCCCGTGCTGCTTATACGGGCCGCGGGGTTATGCGGACGACGTGGAAAAACACGTCAGAATCGACGAAATGATGACCTGCGCAAGAGTTCTCGCGCTTGTGGCGTTGGGGGTGTGTCGTTGAGATTATTATGGTACGCTAGTGCGCATGAATCATCCCAAAGAAGAACGCACGCTCGTCATCATCAAGCCCGATGGTATCCAACGATCGCTCATCGGCGAGATCATGAATCGCTATGAGCGGCTCGGATTGAAGTTGGTCGGCCTCAAGATGGTCGTGCCGACAGAGGGGCAGATCGAAGGGCACTACACGCTCGATCCGAATTGGCGCCGGGTGACAGGTGAGAAGACGATAAAATCGTACAAAGACCGCGGCCTCACCCCGCCTTCGGAAGATCCGCTTGAGATCACCGCAAAGATCCTCAAGAATTTGAAGAAATATATGACAGCCGGTCCCGTCATTGCGATGGTGTGGGAAGGCGCGCATGCAGTCGAGCTCGTACGCAAGGTCACCGGCGGTACCGAGCCGCGCGGAGCGCAGGTAGGCACCATCCGGGGCGATTTCGTCGTCGATTCCTACACCATGTCTGATGCCGATGACCGCGCCGTACGCAATCTCATTCACGGCTCGGGTTCTGTTGAGGAAGCCAACATGGAGATCCCGCATTGGTTCGAGACAGGTGAGCTTATCGACTACAAAGTTTCGCGCGAGGACGTGCTATACGCGAAAGAATTGGAGGGGATATTGGCATAGTTTGGGGTGCCCGCCGGGAACGATTTTCCGCCTGCGGCGCTCGCGGCTTCGAACAAAGTCCTCGTCCGAAAATCGTTCCCGGCGTGCTACCTTCTGAGCATTTGGTATAATCTCGCCAGCGGCTGGTACGATTACCTCTGGTTTGCTACAGGGATTCTCACATCGCTTCATGCCATTGGTATGACTGCTGCGGAAACCCACCTGGAAATCTCCAGGTCGACCGTACTCGCCGCACCAAAAAACCGCTGAGAGGGCGGTTTTTTGGTGCGGCGTGATACAATTTCTCGCAATGGCAGCGAAAGTTCTTCCTCCCAATCACACCGCAGTGCCGCAAAATTTCTGCAGACTGCCGAGCGGCTATGGTGTCGTCAAGATCGGCGTCTCCGGTGCGGCAGAAACGGGCTACTGCGGGCTCGACGCGTTTGAAAAGGCCAAGGAACTCGGGCGTGAGATCGCGCGCAAGGGTGCCATTATCACGACCGGCGCCACTACCGGCTTCCCCATGTATGCGGCGATGGGCGCCAAGGACGAATGCGGCTTCTCGATAGGATTTTCACCCGCTTCGACCGAGCGCGAGCACGTGGAGGTCTACAAATTACCCCTCGAATACATGGATGTGGTCGTGTACACCGGCTTTGGCTACTCGGGGCGCGACCTGCTCTTCGTCCGCTCGTCGGATGCGATGGTCATCGGCTGCGGCAGGATCGGTACTCTGAACGAATTTTCGGTCGCGTTTGAAGATCGGCGCCCGCTGGGCATTCTGGAAGGTACGTGGAAGACCGATGAACTCCTGCGCCAAATAGTAGACGCCGCGCACCGCCCCAATCCGCGCCTCGTTTTCGATTCCGACCCTAAGGCTATGGTGGAGCGGCTCGTCGAGATGGTCCTCAAGGAACGCGAAGAGACACTGCTCGTCTACAAGCGACCCAACACATGGGAGCCGACCGGCAAAGGTGCGGAAGTCATACTCTAGAAGTCGTACACATAAAGCATGTGCTGATTATGTGAACCCGGCTGTTCTGAAAGTCGGAGAGTTTCTGCAGGATCTTTCTTGCTGAATTTAAACGCGCGCGAAGCGATGCGCGCATGAGAGAGTTCGCGCTCGAATTTCGGCAGGAGCGCGTCCATGATCGGATCCAAGAGATACGCATATATTTTGGTCGCACCTGAGAGATCGATGTCGAAGAAACTCGCACGGAGAAAGGTGAGATTAGATGGGTTACCCGCCAGATGTTTCCGAAAGAGCGAATATGTATAGAGAAGTGGATTGCGCTCGATACCGATGAACCGTGCGCGCGGCTCTCTGAGCGCGCAAGCAAGGAGGAAGCGACCATCGCCGCTGCCGAGTTCATACACAACATCTCCCGACCCCAGGCGAAGCACCTGCTTGATCTTAGGAAATGCATCGCTGGGCGTCGGGACGAATGGCACGTCCATATAAAATGAGACCACCCACGTGATCATCAAGAGACACAGCAGCAGCACGACGGAGAGAAGGAAGATGTCGATGACGATGACAGCCAGCGGGAGTATGAGCGGCACGTAGCCACTGTATCACGCACGCTCCATGCGAGCGTCTAGCCTGTGATCTTCTGCACCATGCGCGCGAACGCTTCCGGGTGATCCTTGGCGAGCGCAGAGAGCGATTTGCGATCGAGGATAGAACCTGCCTTTTTGAGCGCGCCGACGAGCTTCGAATATGAAAATCCGTTCTCGCGTGCGGCGGCGTTGATACGCAGTGACCACACGTTGCGAGCCAGACGCTTTTTGTTTTTGCGATCGCGGAAGGCCGATGTGCCCGCGTGGAAGATGGCATCTTTTGCCATGCGGGTCTTGGTGGAGCGGCCGAAGCGGTAGCCCTTCGTCTGCGCCAAAATGTTCTTGCGGCGCTTCAGCGATGTCGTACCTCGTTTTACGCGTGCCATATATTAGCTGGAGCGGGGGAAGAAGCGGCTTTTGTCGCTTGCAGTGAGGGTAGCGTGGAAGCTGCTGGCGCGCTTGTGGCGCATGCGGGCGGCACCGCCTTCTTTGGCATTGAAATGGTTCTGGCCCGAGGCGCGCGCGACGATCTTGCCGTGCTTGGTGACCCGTAGACGTTTGCTGTAAGATTTATTTCCCTTCATAATTTATATTTTGGTGTTTGATTCGCCTGCCCCGTAGCCAATGCGAAGCATTGTGGTACTGGGGGTTTCCTTTCATATCGTTTCTGTTGAGGGTGTTGCGGGGGACAGGTCCTTTTTTGGCTTTGAAGAGCCTTTCTTGGAACCCCCGACGGCCTCGATGACGACCGAGAGGCCTTTGGGGCTCTTCTTGATCTCGTCGGCGATTTTATACGATTCCGTGATTATTGCAAGAAAACGCTCAAGCCGGTCCTTGAGGAACTCGAATTCCATGTATTTGTAACGGCCCCAGAGAAAGAGGTCGATCTTGACCCGATGACCCTCCTTCAGCCACTCGGCGATCTTGCCCGCCTTGATGCGCATGTCGTTCTCTGATGTGCCGATCTTTACTTGGGCCTCTTTTGTCTCCGTCACCTTGGCGGCGCGCGATTTCACCTCCTTCTCTTTCTTGCTTTGCTCGTATTTGAATTTGCCGTAGTCAGTGATGCGGCATACCGGCGGATTAGCCTGTGCGGAGACTTCGATGAGATCGAGCCCTGCAGCCCGCGCCCTTTCAAGCGCTTCTGCGATCGGTATCACGCCGATGTTCTCGCCTTCGGGGCCGATGACCCGCACCTCGCGCACGCGGATGCCTTCGTTCATCCGGACGTGCTCTTTTTCAGCCTGTGTTGTGTACTTGGTAAATCCCATCCCGTTAGAGGTAGGAAGCTTCGGCTTCCGACGCGAATATGCACACTGATAAGGATTTTGTTGGCTTCATGTATATTTTAATGAGTCAGTTAGTGCGAAACTTCCGCGACCTCTAACGGGACCCGTTCGAGGCAAAACTATAGCACGGCGAAGCTCTGGCAGCTACCCCCCGATCGGTGCTCCGCCGAACATGCGCCAGAAGAAATTCCTCAGCGCGAGCATCCTCAGGTAGAAGCCATCAATGGCTCCCTGTCCTACGACGAATATGATCGAAGGTGGAGCGCTGACCGTCACCGTGCTCGTGCCGCTGCCCGATCCGCCCACCGATGGCCCCGGGGGTGTGATCGTCATATCGCTCGAGGTGGACGTGTTGGTAGGTGGTGTCGTTGTAGCTTGTACCTGACCCGTGCCATTGGATGTGCCAGTACTTACCGGCGAGGTGCCATTCATGTTCGTCGAAGTTCCGTTGGTCTTGTTCTGGTTCTGATTATTGAGCGCCGCGATAAGCGCGTCGATAGTGGACTGGCCGCCGGATGTGCCGCCCGTCAACGGCGTGTTGTTTATTGGGATCGGTGGCAGCGGCGTCGGTGCCGAGGCGACTGCGCCGGAAGTCGGCTGTGAGGAGGGTTGACTATTGGATCCCGTGAGGCCGCCGAGCGATTTCATCATATTTTGCATCATCGTCATTTGCATCATTTGGTTCATCATGTCGTTGCTGCCTCCGCTCGTACCGTTATTAAGAGTGCAGGAGGGTTTTGACGAGCTGAGGCTAAAGAGGCTTCCGAAGCTCCCGAACGGGCTCGGCGTCGGGCTGCAGCTTACTGCAGAGGCGCAACTCTGGCCTACAGGAACGACCATAAGCGGGGCGGTACTGCAGATGGTATAAGTTTGACCGTTGATATTGGTTGTTCCGTTGCCCGCGTTACTGCCCGTCCCCGTTCCTCCACCGGTCCCACTACCTGACCCCGCGGGGAATGGGCTTCCACCCTTTAATGGACTCGCGGAAGATAGGCTGGTGACAGGCTTTAAGCCTCCCGCGCCGGTAATATCCCTCACGTGATCGCATTCCCCTGGATATGTGCTCGGAGGCTTATTAAAGACTTGCATGAGCGTGGCGAGGCCGTTTTTCGAGCTGCTCATGTAGCCATAAATCCAAAGATACGCTCTCGAGATCTTCGAGGTGTCCGCTTGTTCACAGGTATGGAAACTGCCCCTCGGGTCAGACTTGATGCACGGAGCATCAGGAAAACAAAGATCTGCGGCAAGTCCCTTGTGGTGCAGAGAGCCCGCACCAGCGCCGCCCGGAGGATTGTTCTTGGGATTTCGGTAACCGGAGATCACCGTTATGTGAAAATGCGCGGCATCGGCAGCCTTGAGCATTTTATCAAGATTCAACGCAAACACCGGATCAAGCAAGATGATCCCACGGTTGTTCGGTTCTGTGGCTTGATTTGTTTGGTTGTAGCTCCTAAGTAGATCATTGAACGCAGCGCACTGTTCTTTTGAAAGCACTCTGTTGTTACTTGCCGTCTTCTGAAATTCGGGATTATTAACGATCGCGCTACAGTCCGGATTATTCAAGACGTTCGGAGGTGCAGCCGGAGCAGTTCCCTCCGAGTCGGCAGCTTCGCTCGGGTCGACATCATCTACGCCGGCGGATGGTGCGAGGGCATCGGGTGACGGAGCGACGGGTAGTGCTGACGCGTGTCCGGACGAGACTAAAAAGACAGCGATCACCGCGAGCAATACCAAGACTGACCAGCGGGCTATTGCCCCTTGCATCATGCGGCAAGTATACCCCGCATTTCAGTGCGCAAGGGTTGTTGTCCCCGAATTGATGCCAGTGTCCCCGTTGCATGTTGCGGGCGACCAGAAGCCCCGTCCGGCGGTTCTCGCCCCCGCTTGCGCCGTTTTGAATTCCTTCTGGAATTCGTAGGCTTTTTTGTAGGTATATTCGTGCGCGAACCCTTGGGCGATCATGAATTCGTTGTAGAAGAGGCCATTTGGTAAATAGACGTAGGCGAGCAGGCGGCCGTATTTATCGTATTCGTCCTGCGACGGGTCAGGTACGAGGCGCACATCTTGGTGTGTCATGAGTTTTTTGCCTTCCGCACTTGCCTCGGGGCCCCAGCATTCGACTGGCTTTCTGGGGTCGACGACTTCGGGTGTGTCCATGCCAATGAGGCGTACGGTGATGTCTTCGCCATCCTTCCATACAATGATCGTGTCGCCATCCACCACGCGCACAACCGAGAAGTAGCCGGGCGTGGTCGTGGCGTTCGTCGGATCGAAAGCCGCCTCTGCGGCAGCGGGTTGCGCAGCCCTAGGTAGGGAAGAGGTCCTCGTCGCGCCGATCGTTGCGAGGGCTATTGCAAAGACGAAACACGCGTACGCAAAACGGCGCATGGTCATGAGCGTATTGTACCGCGCGAGTTTGTGTGCGCGGGGTGATACACTGGAGCGCATATGACCGACGACCCTCAAGCAAAGCGTGCCGAAGCGCTCGCATTCCTCAAAGCGCACAAGGCCGGGGTGCTTGCCAGTGTTTCGCCCGAAGGCAAGCCGCACGCGAGCGCCATCTACTATGTCGCCGATGATGACTTCAATATTTATTTTCTGACGCTCTTTGGCAGTCGGAAATTCGCGGCGATGCAGGCCAACCCGAGCGTCGCGTTCGTCGTCGGCACACTCGACGTGCCGCAGACGCTGCAGCTTGAAGGTGTCGTCGTGGAAATGCGCAACAGCCAGGATTGGTCGGCACACGTGGCAGATCTGGTGAAAGTGCTCACTTCCAATAGCGTCTATTACGCGCCCATCACCAAGCTCGATCCTTCCGAGGTTGTCCTCATGTGGATACAGCCCAAGTGGCTCCGCTGGGCCGATTACGCATCGCCCGAAAGCGGCTCAAAGAATGTCCTGACCGAAATTCCTCTCGCACAATAGATCTCTAGCCAAAGAGAGGAGCAAGCGCCGTGCTGCGCGCTTTAAAATTGCGCATGCAGTCGATCGACGGCTCCGCCAAGGGCCAGAGAGCCGATTCACCGTTCCTTCATCTTCGCACAGATAGAATCAACAGCTGAGGTTTTAGGAACTAATTAACTTATGTCTCTCTATGGCCGATACTATTATTGAGCGTACTACTACGGATACGGGCGATCGCTCGGCCGGTTGGGCGATCGCAGTCATTGTGCTCATCGCCGTTATCATCATCGGAGGCTTCTTCCTGATGCGACGAGGGGCTGCTGCTCCGGCGAGTAATCCTGCCACCAACGTACAGGTGACGATCCCGAATCCGACAAGCGGCGGTAATACAAATACCACTCCAAGCGGTGGCGGCGCGCCCAGCTACTAAAACAAACACTCCCCACAGGGGAGTGTTTGTTGACGGGGCACCGCACCTACTGCTCTCAGGATCGTCTCTCGTCGAACGCGCTTATTGCACGACAGAACGAGCAGTTTTCCGCTCATCTTCGTCATGCTTCCGTTTCTGTGACTGTGCCAGCTTTTCCCTCCGCGCGTCCTCTTCATCAGCCGCTGTTTTTTTGGCGGCCTGTGCCGCTTGAGTCCGTTTTGTCGCGCGTTGACGGTGTTGCGCCGCCTGAGCTTTGCGGTCCTTCAGCCACTCTGCGTGTTCTTTGTCTTGCATATATGCTCGTATCGTACTGCTGAATGTGGAAAAACAAAAATGCCGCACCGGTCATTATTGAAAGAAACCGGTCAGGAATAATTCTTCGGCAGTCGGTTAGACAAGGTGTTTTCGCGCGAATGCGTGGCCGGAACCCTGTTTGAGATATTTCTCAAACGTTAGTGCTTGCGATTTGGTGGCGAAGGCACAAAACCATTTCAGGGTATACGGGCGTTTTGAATTGGAATATTTAGATTTGCCGTCATTGTGTTCAGCGAAGCGCTTTTTAACATTTTCGGTAGAGCCAACATACAAGCTCAAATCTTTTTTGCTTTGCAGGATATACACGAAATACATCAAGAGAATTATAGCTCTGTCCTACTTCGCTCCTAACGGAGCTACGAAGGACACTGCTTCGCCGGACACGACAAAACCGCTCGAAGTGAGCGGCTGTATCGTGTTGCAGTTGCTGTGCTTGCACTACGTCGCTGAAGCTATGAAGTGCAAGCACTGCGAAGCCTTGGCGAAGCAGTGGAGGTGTCGGGAATCGAACCCGAGTCCAAAGAAAAGTGTGTGAGTGTGTCTACATTGCTTAGAGCATCTTGAGGATTTGAGCGATGCATCTTGAAGATGCACGAAATAATGCATTGCCGAGCTCGTTGTCTTACACCTGCGCCGAGCAGTGCAGATGAGTGCTTGAAATTTTTACGCCCATTCGATCTTGATCAAGCTTCGGATCGAAGGACGGCGCTTAGGCTACGAGAGCGTAAGCGGGCTGCAAATCTGCCATCTGAATAGGTGACAAAAATGCCCGTGCTACTTTGTTCGCACTTGAAGTGTTTGAACAGTTTGAGAGAGTTGTCCACTCTCGCAACGCGCAAACACACACCGGTTTCTCTGTCGAAGCCAGTCACCCCCTAAGAAAGCACTTCATTCTTTCTTAGCGAACGGCTCGCTACACAGCTATTTCTTTTTCAAGGTTCTCTGCATCGAGCGCTTCTCTTCTCGCGCTCGTATACTCTGACGCTTGTCCTGCTTTTTCTTACCGCGCACGATAGCCAGGCCAAGCTTCAGAACTCTGCCGCGATTATACACCGAAAGGGGGATGATTGTCAAACCCTGTTGGCCTTCGGCGCTTGAAATATGGGCAATTTCCTTCTGCGAGAGGAGCAATCGCCGCGTCCGCTCGGGGTCGTAGCTCTTCGGCGCATTGGCCACCTGCCAAGCGGGAATGGTCGCACCCACCAGGTACGCCTCGCCGCCGCGCGCGACCACGCGCGCACCCTTGAGCGAGCCATGCTTGGCCCGCAAAGATTTCACCTCAAACCCGAGCAATTCCAGACCCGCCTCAAGCGTCTCAAGGATCTCATAGTCAAATCCGGCGCGGGTGTTCTCTATCAAAGCCATGCCGATACTATAGCGCACAGGGGACACGGTTGCGCAGAATCGATTTTTGCCCTTTTATATCAAATAGTCTGTTCTGGAGGACGTTGAGATGACCGACGAAGCAACCGTTGTTGCTGTGTACCGTGATAAAGCGCAACTTTGCGTCGGCGAAGATCCGAGTGCTGACATCATCATCCTCAACAAATCGGCATACCGAGCTCTTTTGGGGGGTGAGCGCGCCATCGGCGAAGCCTACCAACGCCGCTATTGGGTCGAGTCATCGAATCTCGGCCTGTGGGAGATACACCTCAAACGGATGAAAGGCGGCCTCGGCGGACGACCGAAAATTCTCGGGCCAGATGCGCAATCGATCGAACGTGCGGCCGGCAACATTGCGGTGCCGTACAACATCGGCGAGGAGGGGTATCGGGCAAAGTTCGACGGCGATCCGTACCTGCAATACTCATGCGGATACTACGCCTGGGGCGCAACCGACGATCCGACGGCGCAATGTCACAAATTGCAGCTGACCGGCGATCGGCTCGATTTGCGAGTCGGCATGCACGTGCTGGACATCGGCGGCGGAAATGGCGGCCTCGCGATCTTTTTGGCGGAAACATATGGCGTATATGTTGACATGCTTACGCTTTCGCCAGACCAGGCGGCTATCGCACGCGAGATGATTCGCGAACGCGGTCTCGAACGTCTGGTCCGCGTATTCGTGCGTCACTACTTACGGCATTGCGGAACGTACGACCGGATCGTTTCGGTAGGAGCGTTGGAACATTTCGGACGTTCCCACTACCGCGCATTTTTCGAGAAATGCAACGAAATGCTCGCGCCAGGTGGTAGCATGGTCATTCATTTCATTTGGGGGCGCGTACCGCTGGATCGGCATGCGGGCGCCACCAGTGCCACACACGAATGGATCGATGTGTACTTTTTCCCCGGCGGAGATATCGCCACGAGGTCGCTCGTTGCGGATGCCGCGGAAGGTCTCTTCATAGTTCTTGATGTCCATGACTTCGGGCTGCCACGAGCTGCGATGCACCCCTATGCGCGCACTAATCTCGCGTGGGATACAAACAACCAGCGCAATCGGCAGAAGATCGAGGGACTGTCGATGCCGGATGGGCGCATATACGACGAGGGGTACTTCCTCATCGATCACTACGCCTCGTATCTTTTCGCGGCGCAGTTCCAAAGCCGGGGAATCACGGTAGGTCAGCTGCACTTTGCGCGGGAGATGCCTGCGAATTATCAACCAGTTCGGTAAAGCGCCGCTGGCTCTGCACATTCGCTGCTGTCCCGTTGGCACACTTGGGACCTCGGTCAGCCGGGGTCTCACTTTTTCAAATAAACGCGAAAGTTCGTTGCCCGCAGCTCTCTAAAGATTTATCGTATCGAGGTATATCCGCCGACGACACCACGTTTTGAATATACGATTTGCCATACGTGGATGTTCCTCGCTCTGAACGAACCCGATGATGAGAGGAGATAGTATTTCCACATTCGATAAAAGCGCTCACCGTATTTTTCTTTGAGCTCGGGCCATGCAGTCTGAAAATTGTTGAACCACGCAGTGAGCGTCTTGTCGTAATCCGGTCCGAAATTGTGCCAATCTTCCATCACGAGCATCGGCTCACCGAACCAACGCCTATCTGCTGCGCTCGCGATCTGTGTCATTGAGGGTAGATGACCATTGGGGAAAATATATTTGTTCACCCACGGCTCGAGATTCCGGGTCGTCTTGCTGTTGCCGATCGTGTGGAGCAAGAAAAGACCATCATCGGAAAGCAATTCCCGTACTTTTTCCATGAATGCCCGATAATTTTTCTGACCGACATGCTCGAACATGCCGACTGAAACGATATGTTTGAATGATCCATCCTGAATTTCGCGCCAATCTTGCAAACGGATCTCGATGTCCGATCCCTGTGAGTGCTCGCGTGCCCACGCTGCCTGCTCTTTCGAGATCGTGACGCCGACGACCTTTGCGCCATAGCGCTCTGCCGCAAATTTTGCGAATCCACCCCAGCCACATCCAATATCGAGTACTTTGTCACCTTTCTTGAGACTAATCTTCCGGCAGATCAGATCGAGTTTCGCTTCTTGCGCCTCATCGAGTCCGCCGGCTGGCGGATTGCCGCTCCAATACCCGCATGAATAGATCATCCGCTTATCGAGCATCTGTTCATATAGATCATTCCCGATATCGTAATGTTTTTCTCCGACCGCGAATGCGCGCCGCGGACTTTGGAGGTTGAGCAATTTCGATTTCAGTATTTGAGGCGCTATGCTAATGCCCATCAGCTTCATCGCCACTCCTCCCCGAAATAGCCTGAAAAAGAACTCCGAGAGATCATCCACCTCCCACCAACCATCCACATAGCTCTCGCCAGCCGCGAGTGTGCCGCCTGAAAAGACACGGTCGTACAATTTTTCGTTGTGTACTTGGATATCCCACGGCCGAGCGCCGTTGATACTAATCCCTGCTGCGGCCAGTAAGCTTTCAGCGCGTTGTTTACTTTTGGGCATAGTGCATTACCAATATGCGATACCGAGTACGATCGGTAAGATAAGTACTCCGACAGGAAACCACGTAGTAAAATGTTTTGGCAAGTGGATGCCGAACCATTTTCGAGCGTAGCGATCGATGCAGGCACCTCTGTACGGTTTCTTCCCCTCGCGCTTGCGCGCGTTGTTTTCCCATACGGTAAAAGGGCAGGCGCCGGGGAAGTCGCCCCTGTACAGCGGCCACGAGCCGATCGTGAGAAGTGCGAGCAGGCCAAAGGCAAACACGAAAACCTTGCCGCTGAATACATCGGGGTGGTAGGCCATCAAAAAGGGCGAGGCGAGCGAGAGGGTGGTGAACGAGAAAAAGAAGATGGTGTGGATCAGCAAGATCGTTCGTGCTTTCATACTATTCAGACAACATACGCAGATGATCCTTAAGTGCACGGGCGTCCTGTACGCCGCGGTCGAAGGTCGCCTTGATGCAGGATTGCTCGATGGTGGCCGTGCCGCATGCGAGATTGGTCGGCGACAGAAGAATGACGCGGGCATTTGTCGCGTGCCAGGCCGTAACATCGTTGGCGATATCGCGGAGTATCGCGTCATGCATGCCGTGCGCAATGAGACGGCCGTATATGCGTGCGGGGATCGAATTCAAACTCGTCCAATTGGAAGTGTGGTTGAGGATCACAATGTTGCGCGCACCAAGTGAAAGTGCATGAGAGAGATGATCTTGTAGGATAGCCCCGGCTTCGCCGTCGATATAACGATGATGGGCGAGAGGAATCCGCTTGCCGAAGAGAAAGGGTATTGCTTTTGCGGCACGGAGGATCTCAAAAGGATCGAGGTTGTCCCGCACAGAAGCGTAGAACGTTTTCCCTCTGTCGTAATCGGCGAGCGGAATGTGCCATTGTATCGAAGACGTTTTTACTTTTTGTATATCGAGCGGCTCTTGTTTTTTGAACACCTCGTCAACGAGGTAATCGACGTCCATTACCCGCCAGAATCGCCAGAGCGAAATGAACTTCCGCGTCGATAGTCGCTCGAGCCACACGCGCTTCATTGGTTCATACTGCTCGGCGCAATAATAAAACGCATTGCCAGCGTTGCCCGAAGAAGCGATCATGATGTCGGGCTTGGTGATTCCCAGTTCCGTCGCGAGGGCATAGAGGAAACCGCCGCCGTGCGCGCTTTTCATCGCGCCGCCCACCATGATGATCGCCGTTTTGCCGGGTTCATTCATACTTTTTTATTCTGCAAGTATACCGTTTCTTTTTTTGCGCCGACGCGATTTCCACTGTATAGTTCGCGGACAATGGCCACCCCTAATCAGACGAACCAGAAGAAACCACGGGGCGCGGGCGCTCCGCCGGGCAGACCCAACATCTGGGTGCAGATGGCGATCGCACTCTTTATTTTCCTGCTCCTTTCGGCCGGCTACTCGCTCGTGCGGCAATACGTCGTGCAGACGCAGGAGCTCGTGCCACTCTCGCAGATCGCCGATGACATCAATGCAGGCAAAATTGCCTCGATCACGGTGGAGGGTGACGCGGTCAATGCGACCTACACCGATCAGACAGTGAAAACCTCTCGCAAAGAGACAGAGACCTCGCTTACGCAAACCTTCTCGAATTACGGCATCGCGCCCGACAAGATGGCAGCGGTGAAAGTGACCATCCAGGATGAGAGCGGCCTACGCTTTTGGGCGCTTACGCTTTTGCCCATCATCGTACCGGCGCTGCTTCTCTTTGGCGTCATCTGGTACCTCTCGCGCCAGCTGCGCGCGGGCGGGATGCAAGCTTTTACCTTCGGCCGCTCGATGGCGCGGCTCGTGAGCCCGGAAGACAAGAATCAAAAGGTCACCTTTGCCGATGTGGCCGGAGCCGCAGAGGCCAAGCAAGAACTCTTGGAGATCGTCGATTTCCTCAAAAATCCAAAGAAATTCATCCAGATCGGTGCGCGCATTCCCAAGGGCGTACTTCTCATGGGTGCGCCAGGGACAGGCAAGACGCTGCTTGCGCGCGCGGTGGCGGGAGAGGCGGGCGTACCCTTTTTCTCGATATCCGGTTCTGAATTCGTCGAGATGTTCGTCGGCGTCGGCGCGTCACGCGTCCGCGACCTTTTTCTCACTGCCAAGAAAGCCGCCCCCGCGATCATCTTCGTGGATGAGATCGACGCGGTGGGGCGCGTGCGCGGCACGGGCGTGGGAGGCGGCAACGACGAGCGGGAGCAGACGCTCAATCAGATTCTCGTGGAGATGGACGGCTTCGAACCCAACGAGAAAGTCATCGTGATGGCAGCTACCAACCGCCCCGATGTGCTCGACCCGGCGCTCCTGCGCCCCGGCCGATTCGACCGGCGCGTCACGATAGACCTGCCGGATCGGAAAGATCGCGAAGATATTTTGAAAGTACACGCGCGGAAAAAGCCGATGGGGCCCGATGTCGCCATTACCGTCATCGCGGAGCGCACGCCTGGATTTTCTGGCGCCGATCTGGGCAATTTGATGAACGAAGGCGCGATCCTCGCCGCGCGCGAAGACCGCAAGGAGATCACCCAGTACGACCTCATTCGCTCGATCGAGAAGGTAATGCTCGGGCCCGAACGCAAATCGCACGTGCTCAATAAAAAGGAGAAGGAAATCACTGCCTACCACGAAGCCGGACATGCGCTCGTCGCATCGGTCTTGCCCTATGCCGACCCTGTGCATAAAATTTCCATCATCTCGCGCGGCCGCGCGGCGGGCTACACGCTCAAGCTCCCACTCGACGAGCACCGTATGCAATCGCGGAGGGAATTCCTCGACGATATCGCGGTGTCGCTCGGCGGGTATGTCGCGGAGAAAATGGTATTCGGCGATCTCACCACGGGCGCTTCCAACGACTTGCAGGTCTCATCGGCGCTGGCGCGCGATATGGTCACTCGCTACGGCATGAGCGAAAAATTCGGACCGATCGTATTTGAGGGCATGCCAGGTCGCGCGATGTTTGGTGGCAATGTGGAAGGCGAACAATCGCAGGAAGTAGCTGCGCAGATCGATGCTGAGGTAAAGAAGATCATCACGGATGCACACAAAAAAGCCGAAGACATCATCAAAAAGCATCGCCCCGTCCTAAACGCGATCGCGGCGCACTTGGTGGAAATAGAAACGATCGAACGCGACGACTTTGAAAAGATCCTCATCGCGCACGGCATCGTGCCCAAGCAAAAGGAGGTGATCGAGCCCCAGCCCCAGATCGTTGCCGGTTGATCGACCTCACGCACTGACTTGCCAATGGAACGTCTCGTTGCCGAGGCCATGCTTCACGTGACCTACTGGCCACACCTTTGTCCCATCTTCGCAAACGACTGGCTCAGTGAGTTGCCAATCTTTTTTCACGAGCGTGATTTGTTCGTTGCACGGCTCGGTACCGAAAAACTTCGGGCCATTGAGGGACAGGAATCCCTCGAGCTTATCGAGCGCGCTCATTTCGTCGAATATTTGTGCGTACATTTCCACCGCGACGGGGGAATTGAAAACGCCAAATGCGACGCATGATGAAAACTTCTTGTTCTCCGGATGCGGCGCGGTGTCGGTGCCTGCCGAAATGAACGGCAGCCCTTTCACAGCCAAGGCGCGGAGCGCCTCGCGATCTTTCCCGCGCATAATGAGCGGCTTGCAGTGGAGGATCGGATGATACCCGCCCGAAAATACTTGCCGACGGTCGTACATCAAATGATGCGGCGTGAGAGTGGCGACAAGCTTACCCTCCTTTCCATTTTTTTCCATGAACTCCGCGCCTTCTTTCGTCGAGATATGTTCCAGCGAAACTTTGAGATCCGGAAACTGTTCAAGGAGCCGCGGCAGCACATCGGATAGGAAAGTGTCTTCGCCGTAGTACGGATCTACCTCCTCACCGTGCTCATCAAGATGCACTTCGCCGTGCAAAAGAAGCGGCATGCCAACGCGCTCCATCGCGCGCAACTGCTCTTCGGCCTCAAGAATATTGCGAAAACCCCACTGGCTGTTGGTCGTTGCGCCCCACGGGTACGATTTCACCGCGTATATTTTTGTACCCCCTTCGCCAGCCGCACCTTTTTCTATCTCCTCCGGCTTGAGCGTGCGCGTGAGATAAAAACTCATCAGCGGCTCGAACTTATTTGTCAAGGCGTCGCCTTGACATGCGGAGATGATTTCCTGTCGATACGCCTCGGCGACTGCGACCGTCTCGATCGGCGGCTCGGTGTTGGGCATGATGAGACCCGAGGCGAATTTTGCCGCCGTGATAGGAGCAACGGCCCTCAGCATCGCACCTTGGCGCAGATGCACGTGGGAATCGAACGGTTTTTTGATAGTGATTTGGTCGGACATGGTTTTTAGCATACCATTCTTTACAGAGGCAAATGCGGAGGGTCATGCAGTGTTCGAGGCAGCGCTCGTCTTGAGATCCTGGAAGTTCTGGGAACAAGTGCTGCGCTATGCGGCGACCTTTGTTCTCTTCTCAGCATCGACGTGGGTGATATCGCAGCCGATGAAAGCTCTCGGCTGTGAGGGGTGGATAATCCTCCTGACAGCGAGCATTGTTAATTGGGCGCCGAAGTTCTTGTTGCACCGAAATGTCGTTTTCAAACCCACACGGCGCACCTATAAACACCAGGTATTCCACTTTCTCGTCGACTTTTCGGGTCTAGCGCTCTTTAATGCGGCGCAATATATTCTTCAATCGCAATTCGCCGTATCCATGTGGTGGGCGTATTTCCTCGCCAGTGCGATCGGCATTGCTCGATTCCTCTTGATCCGCTGCGTTTTCAAGATCTGACCTCCGGTGATGCCCTTTATTGAAGGGATAGCCGGAGGCGAACTATTTGTTATAGTGCCGCTATGGCAGAAAACGATACAGCAAAGAAGGCATTAGCGCTCCACAAAAAGCTTGGGGGGAAGATACGGATCGTCCCGGCCGCGCCAGTGCGCAACCGCGCGGAGCTCTCGCTCGTCTATACGCCCGGGGTTGCTGCGGTCTCGATGCATGTGGCCAAGCATCCCAAAGATGCGCGCATCTATACGGGCAAAGGCCGCATGGTTGCGGTCATTTCCGATGGTTCAGCGGTACTGGGACTGGGAAATATCGGCGCGCTCGGCGCATTGCCGGTCATGGAAGGGAAGTGCGCGCTTTTTAAGACATTTGCGGATGTGGATGCCATACCGCTCGTGCTTGATACGCAAGATACCGAAGAAATTATCAAGACGGCTCTGGCGGTCGCCCCGGCTTTTGGTGGCATCAATCTGGAAGACATCGCAGCGCCGAAATGTTTCGAGATAGAAAAAAGGATCGTTGAAGCACTCGATATTCCCGTGATGCACGACGATCAGCACGGCACTGCGATCGTCGTCATGGCTGGGCTCATCAATGCGTTCAAAGTGGTCGGCAAAAAGATGACTGACGCGCGCATTGTGATCCTCGGCGCGGGAGCGGCGGGGACCGCGACTGCCAAGCTTTTGCACTTTGCGGGAGTCAAAGACATCGTTGTGCTGGACAGTAAAGGCATCGTCACGAGCGCACGCGCTGAGCCGCACAAGCGCGAGCTCGCAAAGTTCAACACCAAGGGTGTGAAGGGCGGTTTGCGCGAAGCACTTACGGGAGCGGATGCACTGCTCGGCGTCTCCGGCCCCAACACTGTCACGGCCGACGATGTGCGGCTGATGGCCCCGAAAGCAATTGTCTTCGCGATGGCGAATCCGACGCCCGAAATAATGCCGGATGAGGCGAAGAAAGGGGGAGCGCTCGTCATCGGCACCGGCCGCTCAGATTTTCCGAATCAGATAAATAATTCGCTCGCATTCCCGGGCGTGTTCCGCGGCGCGCTTGATCACAAAGTGAGCAAGATCACTGAGCAGATGAAGCTCAACGCTGCAAAAGCCATCGCGGCGCTCGTGCCCAAGCCGACGCCAAATAAGGTCATCCCCGACATGTTCGACAAACGCGCTCCAAAAGCAGTCGCCAAAGTGATTCGTTAGTCCTATAATCGGACAAATCCTGCTTTGCTAAAGCTACGCAGGACAAGTCGCCCGTAAGCAAAGCTTTCGGACGATGCGTTCGGAAAAAATGAGAATATGCGATATTCTCACTTTGTTCCTCACTACCGCCCGTAGCTCAATGGTTAGAGCACAGAGCTTATACCTCTGGGGTTCTTGGTTCGAGTCCAAGCGGGCGGATAAGAGCGATGTCGTGCGAGTACGCACGACCGCGAGCCGGGGTCGCGGAATTTTGCGAACGGCGGTGAGCAAAATATCTGTGACGACAGGTATTTGATATAGTGGTGCATATGACCACACAAGAATCAGTGAATCGCGGCTTTAATCTATTGGCAACGTCGATCGTTGGGCTGACGGGCTTCGCCTTCCTTCCCGAAGTGTTTGTGGAGAAAGACATGCCGGACAAGATCGATGACGCGCTGCTCTTCATCTTGGGCATTGCAGCCATGTTCTGGTATTCGCGCAGCAACAACCGCATTGCGCGATCTGTAATCCCTGTCGTATTCGTTGTGCTCGCGCTTGTGGTAAAGATCGGCGGTCTCATGATAGAGCTCGACGACCCAGAAGCTTTCGGCGACGACATCGGAGGCCTCATTCTGCTCGTGCTTTCGGTCATCCTCATCGTCTACCAGTACGTCAAGGTTCCGAAGTTGCTGAATGCTCAGCAATAGGCGCACGCTGCTTGCGCTGCCTCCGAGGCGTGCGAAAATAGCTCCATGAGAACGCTATCGGCATTGATCTTCGCGACGATGGTTTCACTACTTGCTCCGACTTTTGTCCTCGCAGCGCAATTGAATGTTTCGATGGCCGATGATCTATTCTCGCCGAAGACCCTGAGTGTGAACGTCGGAGATACCGTCGTGTGGACCAATTCGGGCGCCATGGCGCACACCGTCACTGCCGACAATGCTTCGTTCGTGAGCACGACGCTTCAGCCGGGCCAGACCTATTCACACACATTCACCTCGGCTGGTAGTTTCGCTTACCACTGCCAATTCCACGGCGCGTCCGGTGGTGTGGGCATGTCGGGCACGATCGTTGTGTCTGCGCCAAGCGCAACGCCGGCATCTGGTGCCTCATCGGGTAGCACGACCAGCGGCGGATCCCAGAGTACCGGCACGTCAGGCACGAGCCAGACCGTCGCTGAGCTGCAGGCCCAGGTGCAGGCGCTCAGCAAATCCGTCGCACTGCTCCAGCAGCAGAAACCGACATCGACCAGTGCACCAGCATCGTGTTCAGCGATAGCGCCGACACTGAAGCAAGGATCTTCTGGCGCGGCAGTAACGCAACTACAACAATTTCTCGCGCGAGACCCATCTGTGTATCCCGAAGGACTCGTGACGGGCTACTTTGGCTCCCTCACGCAGGCTGCAGTGCAGCGCTTCCAGGCAAAGAACGGTATCGTTTCTTCCGGCTCACCCTCGACCACCGGTTACGGACAGGTCGGTCCCAAGACCGCTGCGGTGATCCTCGCACAGTGTGGTGGTGGGAGCGCCGCGAGCGCAGCCCCCGTGGGAGGATTCATCCAGGTATCGCCAGATTCCGGTAAAGCGCCCCTGCAGATCAATGTGCTTGCGACGGTCAATACGACCAATGCTTGCGGGACGGCGCTCTATACGCTCGATTTCGGTGACGGGACGCAGCAGCAACAGATGAACGTGCCAGCTGGTACCTGCCAGAGTCTGCAACAGACTTACACGCACACCTATTCGACCGTCGGCTCATATCAGGTGACCCTTGCGGCGGGCGATCACTCAAGCAGCGCGGTCGTAGTAGTGCAGTAAGATAAGTGGTGCGAGTGCGTCTAAGTTCATGAGACATTAACGATCCTAATAATTTTTGGCTTATATGTTGAAGAAAATCGGTTTTGCGGTCGTTGGTCTATCACTTCTCGCTGCGCCGCTCTTCGCTTCTGCGGATGTGCTGAGCGATCTTCAGTCCCAGGTCCAAGTGCTCCTTGCGCAGATCTCGGCACTCCAACAGCAGAGCGGTATTAGCGTCTCGACTCCCGCAGCGCCTTCCTTCATGTGTCCGCAGATCTTCCGCTCTCTTTCGCAGGGAATGAGTGGCAGCGATGTGATGAGCTTGCAGAGCTACCTCGGTGTCTCGCCTACGGGATATTTCGGTCCGCTGACCGCAAACGCGGTGGCGCAATTCCAATCGAGCGAAGGGATCTCACCGGTGGGCATCGTCGGGCCCCTCACCCGCGCTGCGCTTGCGCGCCGCTGTGGCCAGATCCAAAATGGCAGTTTTTCGGCGACACCGATGTCGGGAGCGGCGCCGCTCGCCGTGAATTTCACCTACGCACCGGAAACGGATGATTCGGCCCAATATTACATTGCGTTCGGTGATGGCCAGGGACAGGTGATGAATACGCAGCAGATCTACTGCATCAAAGCGCCGTGCATCTCGCCTTCGGTTGCTTCACACACGTACACGTCGAGTGGTACCTTCACCGCAACAGTCTCGCCCTACATTGCATGCCTCTACTCCAACCCCCGCTGCATGATCGCGCAGCCCGCGCCGCTCGGTACCGTAACGATCACCGTCACCAACGGATCGACGAGCGGCGCACCATCGATCTCCGGCGTTGACGGACCCACAACGCTTCAAGTAAATCAGCAGGGGACATGGAGCGTGCACGTGAACGATTCTTCCGGCTACCTCTCGTATTCGGTGCATTGGGGTGATGAAGTTCCGCCGCCGATGTACTACCTGTCAATGGCCCCTGCTGCGCAAAGCACCGGCACCTTCAGCCACACCTACGCAACAGCGGGGACATATGCACCGACGTTCACTGTGACGAACGGTAATGGGCAGAGCGCATCGGCAAGCGCGACGGTCGTCATCGGCTCAACGAATGCGGGCACATTGTCAGCTTCGCCGACCTCGGGCACTGCGCCGCTCGGAGTACATTTTGCCACGACGAACATGACTCAGAGCCCGAGTACCATTCATGACTGGTACACGGTGGATTTTGGCGACGGTACAAGCGGAGACTTAGCTCTTCCTAGCTTCACTTCTACCACTTGCATCGGATCGATCGGCTGTGTCGATCATACCTACGCACAAAGCGGCACGTACACAGCACATATCGTGCATCACCCCGACCCTGCAGCCTATTGCCCAACGACCAACGGCACCTATTGCGGCAGCACGCTCACGTTCAACACGGTGACGATTACCGTGACGGCTGGTCAGACGAGCGGCACATTCTCCGCTTCGCCAACATCAGGCTTCGCGCCGCTCACCGTGGCATTCTCCGTGGGCTTGATATCATTCACCGGTATAGACTTTGGAGATGGACAAAACATACAAGCGCCGCTGTTTGGAATGTGTTCATCTGCGCCGTGCTGGACAACGAATCATACGTACGCATTTTCCGGTGCGTACACAGCGAAGTTGATCAACGGCTACAGCAATGGTCAACCTCAAATTGTCGGTACCGCGGCGATCAACGTTCGGTAGTTTATTCCCCGTGCAATTCTTTGCCGGCGTTTGCGACCCTTTGCGCGAGCGCGGGGTGGTTTGAGAGGGCTGGGTCTTTTTGCACCAGCGCGAATGCTTCTTCGCGCGCTGCGGCGATGAGGCGGGGATTTTTGAGGGCTTCCATGCCGAGATCTGAGACGCCCCATTGCTGGCGGCCGTACAAGTCGCCCGCGCCGCGGGTTTCGAGATCGGCCTCGGCGAGCGCGAATCCATCGGCCGATTTTTCGAGCGCGCGCAATCGTTTCATCGGCACTGCAGAAGAGCTCTCTGAGAGTAGGAAGCAGATCGGCGGATGCGATGAGCGCTGGACTCTGCCGCGCAATTGGTGCAATTGCGCGAGGCCGAAGCGCTCTGCGCCTTCGATCAATATCGCGGTCGCGTTTGGTACATTGATGCCGACTTCCACGACCGATGTGGCCACGAGTACTCGAATTTGTCCCTCTGTAAATTGTTCCATCACTTTATCTTTTTCTTTTGGCTTCATTGCTCCATGCAAAAGACCGACCACATATTCTGGAAAGATATCTTTCTGCAGTCGCTTCGCCTCGGCCTTCGCCGATGTGGCCTGCAGCGCGCCGATCTTTGCCGGATCGGGCTCCTCAATACGTGGACAGATCACGTAGGCCTGCCGACCCTTCTTCAATTCCTCCCGAATTTTGACGTACGCCTCATCTCTTTTATCAGGCGCCACGATCTTCGTGGTGATCAATGCGCGGCCTGCGGGCAATTCGTCCAAGACGGAAATGTCGAGGTCGCCATACATCGTCAGCGCAAGCGTTCTGGGGATAGGAGTGGCGGTCATACTGAGGAAGTGGGGGACAGCGTCACCCCCGCCCGAACGACCGGAGTCGTCCGGTCGGGCGGGTTTATGCGCCAGTGCGCGCCGCTGTCGCGTGCCAAAGCGGTGCTGTTCATCGACTATTGCGTAGGCGAGGTGTTGGAAGGTGACGGACTTTTGGATGAGTGCATGCGTGCCCACGAGCATGGCGATCTCACCGCTCGCCACCCATTTCAAAAGCTGTGCGCGTGAAATGTCGGTCGCGTCGTCGGGAGAAAGTTTCGACGGGAATTTCTTGCAGACGCTCCCCGTTAAGAGTCCTATATTGATGGGCAGATGACGGAAGTACCTAATGAACGACTCGAAATGCTGCTGCGCGAGGATCTCCGTCGGTGCCATGTAGGCGACTTGCAGCGTTCCACTTGCGCGGCCGGGCGGTCGACTGTTCACGACCGCATACGCGGTCGCGGCAGCGACCAGTGTCTTACCGCTCCCCACGTCGCCCTCGAGTAAACGCGCCATTGGATGGTTGTTGGCGAAATCGCCTACGACATCTGAGATCGCTCGCCGCTGTGCGTTCGTCGGCGCAAAGGGAGATGCGCGCAAAAATATCTCCACGAGTTTTTCCCCGTCCGTCACCGCGAAACTGGGCACGGTATCATTTTGCGCGCGTTCGATCGCACGCGCAGTCTGTATCGCGAACATTTCCTCAAATGAGAACCGTTTGCGAGCAGCTTCAGCATGCGATTTTTTTTCAGGTGCGTGTATCCACACGAGCGCGTCGGCAAGTTCTGGCAAATTGAGCCGCGTACGCGTACGTTCAGGTATAGGATCGGTGATTTTTTTGTGCACACTCTCGGCGAATATTTTTTTCAACGCATGATAGAACCAGCGTGAAGTCACACCGCGAGATTCTGGATAGACGGGAAACAGCGAGGCTGCGGGGCGAGGGGAGTCCTCGCCAGACGGCGAGGACTCCCCTCGCCCCGCGCTGTCCTTAAACAGTCCTTCGGGAATTTCCGACAGCGATGATCGATCCACCTCTGGATTTGCGATGTACGGTTTTTCCGCGCTCCCGCCCACCGTGCCCGACACGCGCACCACCTCGCCCTCTTTCACATACGAAGCCATGTATGGCTGGTTGAACCACATGACTTTCACGCGACCGCTCCCATCCTCAAACCACCCCTCGGTGATATTGCGCTTACTCTTCCATAATTTTTTCGCTTTCAGACCGGACAGTGTCCCAAACAGTACAACCTTGGCACCAGGTACCAGCGCGCGCGTGTGCGTCTCACTGCCTGTCGCCTCGTAGCGCGTGGGGAAGTGGTACAGAAGATCGCGCAGAGTCGTCACTCCAAGCCGCCTCAGCGCGGACTTTTGAGCGGGGATGAGGCGGAAGTGTTTTTCTATCAGGTCATCGGGCGACATGAGAGCAGTATAGCGCTAGCAGAAATGCAATGAGAAAGAGGTGAGATATACACAGCCGCACGAATTTGGTATTGCAACTGCCGTCCCCTTCGGTACGATGTCGGTGTTTAGAAATAGTTAAGTTCATTCATATGGCACGTGATGAAGGAACATTGCATGAGGGTGAAGAAAGTGAAGATCTGCTGGCTGACCCAATTGAGACGAGCTTGGCAGATGATGAGGACGACGAAGCAGACCCGCTGATCGCAGGGGATGAAGAGATCGAGGACAAAGATTGGATGTAAACACCGTTGTGTACCTCGTGCGAGGCTACCTGGTGTTCGTGCCTTGCGTATTCCCGGTGCGAGGGTAGGATTATTGGATGCGTTTTCTTTTTCGTTACCTTGGCACTGTCGCGGCGGTCGTGTTGACCATTCACCTCGTGCCCGGCGTGCACGTCTCAGGCGGTTTACTCACCATTTTTCTTGTCGCGCTGGTATGGTCGGTCATCACAATGGTCATTAAGCCCGTCCTCGCCATCCTCACGCTCCCCATTACGATCATCACGTTCGGCCTCTTCGCGCTCGTCTTGAATGCGCTCCTCTTTTGGGCGATGGCGGCAGTTGTCCCCGGATTCATCGTCAGTGGATTCGTGCCCGCACTCATCGGCGCGCTCGTGCTCTCGATACTGAATTGGATTATCCACCTCGTTATTCCTGAGTAGTCAGTTAGCGTACGTGATAGGCTCGAAAGATATGGAGCCTGTCTGCTACTTCAACGGCGCGATCGTGCCACTGTCTGCGGCTCGGGTGAGCGTGTGCGATATCGGTCTATTGCGCGGTTTTGGCATCTATCAAGCAGTAAGGTCCTATGGGCCCCGGCCCTTCATGCTCGCCGAGCACCTGGGGAGCTTGCGCCGCTCGGCGAAAGCAATGAACCTGACTGTTCCGGCAAGCGATGCACAGATCGATCGAGCGATAGGTGCGTTGATAGAGAAGAACATTGCAGCGGGGAAAGATGCGGTCATTCGCATCATTCTCACCGGCGGAGAGGCGACCGACGCGCTCGAGTACGATCTCTCACGTCCGACGTTCTACATATTGTGCGATGTCCTGCAGCCGTTGTCGGCGACGCTGTTGCTGCAGGGAGCTCGATTGATCGCTCATGAGTACCTGCGTCCGTTCCCAGAGAGCAAAACGACCAACTACGTTGAAGCGGTCCTCTTGCAACCGGAAAGGATACATGCCGGCGCATTAGACATACTCTATACCTGGCAGGGCAATGCACTTGAATGTGCGACCTCGAATTTTTTTATCGTGAAAGATGGCAGCATCATGACACCGAGGAACAACGTACTCCTCGGTGTCACGCGCTCTGTCGTGATCGATCTTGCCCGCGAAGAATTCCCGCTGGAGGAGCGTGATGTGTCGGTAGAAGAGATGCACGCAGCAGACGAAGCTTTCCTCACGGCAAGTTTCAAGGAAGTCGTTCCGATCGTTGAGGTAGGAGGAAAACCGATCGGGAACGGTACACCTGGACTGGTAACCAAGCGGATCATGGCATTATTCTCCGATCTCACGCGTCCGCACGAAGCGCGCGGCTCCTAGCGCAGGGATGGGATGGGCACTGAAACGGGAAGTGGCGCGAGGGACTTCTCATCCTGATGTTCGTTTTGATCGCTGCTGTCACGCGTTGCATTCTCGGAAGTGTCCGTCTCCGAGTTTTCTGTGTATGCAGCGCCGCTACCGCTCGCAGGAGACAGCTCTGGCGTGTGACCCGTCGAGGGTGTCGGCGTCTCGTGTATCTCCCCTGAAGCGCTAGAACTCGCCGCCGCGGTCGCGCTGGCCCCAGTGCTCTGGTTCGCCGCTTTTTTGGTATGGCCTTGGTTCAGGTCCTCAGTACGTAGCGCGGCAGTCGTTTGCGCAGGTGTGCGCGGCTCGCCGATCACCAGGCCGGTGCGCGCGTGGATCGCCGCACTGGTGCGCAAGAAGACACCGAGTTTTTCGGTCGCACTCAAAACATTTTGCAACCGTCCGAGATCCTCATCAGAGCCCTGTGGCCCAGCTGAAGCATCGGTACTTGCGATCGCATCGTTGGCGCTCTGAAGCTGCACGGCCACCAGCGCCGCTGACGATGTAGAAATGCTTCCTGATGCTGCCTCGGCAAGCGTGATCGAGGCTTGCAACTGTCCACGAGCAGCAGCACGCATCTGTGCGATCGCGGTACCTGTGGCTGTGATAGTGTCGCTCGATTCTGGCGAGTGTGCCGCCTTGCTCAGCGTCGCGATCCGGCTCCGCTGTGCGCTGATCGATGCAGCGAGTGGGCGCACGTCGGTATTTTTCGCGATCGCGATCTGCGCGAGCACGTTCTCGTATTCAGAAAGCTGTGCATCGAAACGGATAGCCGCTTCGGTGCTCGTATCCGGGCTCGAGGTCGCTTGCTCGGCGATCGCCTGAACGGCCGCTTGGGCGTGTTGGTCAAAATTACTCTGAAGGTCATTTTGCGCACTTGCACTCAAGCGTCCTTCGGCTGCCAGGGTCGCAGCCTCCTCGACGCGCTTGCCTGCCACGCTCATCGCCCACGCGGCTTTTGCGGAGGCAGACACCGAAAGCGCGCCCGAAAGCGGTTCGTTCACGCGGGTTTTTATAGGATAGAGCAGATCTCCCGGGAGGGTATTTTGTGCCGCGTACGAGACGCCAGCCGAGGAAGCAAAGAGTGCGAGGACCAGGAAAGCGGCCACCGGGCGGGCTGAAAGGAACCAGGCAAGATCCCACGTCGTGCTCGCCACGACCTGCGGGGTGCGCACTGGCTTCATCTCCATACACGCATGCAAGGTCTGGCGCATGCGCTGCCGCTCCTCATGCGTCAAAGATATGCCGTCACCGGCCTTTTTTAGATATGTGTGAAATTCGTCATTCATATTTTGCAAATAGTACGGAGTTTGGCGAGCCCGCGGTGTATACGCACGGAGACCACATTCTCGGATACGTCGAGCGTTTCTGCGATCTCACGCGTCGAGAGATCCTCGATGAACCGCAGCGTAAGGGCGACTTTGTAGTGTTCGGGCAGCTCGGGAATGCGGGACCGGATAGTTTCGACGAGCGTGCGCTCATCGAACAGCTCTTCGGTTTCCTGCAAGCTGCCTTCTGCCAGTCGCGCCTCCACCGCAGGGGCGATCGTCTCGTTCTCGAGCAGTTCATCGAGCGAGGAAGAATGTTTCTTCCGGTACTCATCAATGATGAGATTATGCAGGATCTTGTAGAGGAAACTCTTGTACTGCCGGACAGTGCCACCGCCCGTCACGTAGTCCCACGCCTTCAAGTACGTGTCTTGGACGAGGTCGAATGCGTGTTCCCGATCACTGATGCGAAAGAACGCATGGCGAAAAAGCGCGTCGCTGTGAGCTTCGAATGCCTCCAGGAATGCTTGTTCTTCGGGGGATCCCATTATGCTGTCCTGCCTGTAGGGACGAACACGCACAGTTTCTCTTACACGAGCGCCCACGGCAGGATGTGCGTATAGTATCGCTGTTCAGAGGTGCCGCAAAGGATGCCGTGCTTCAAGCTCCTCCGCGATGAGCGCTGTGTGAGAAATCAACGGCGACCTCGCTTGCGTCGTCGCGTTCGTGATCGGTAGGCGTCTCAGCCTGCAAGCCGATCCTTCCTGCTGGCAAGAGGATGGTCACGCTCGTGCCGCGTCCCTCGGCGCTTCTGACGGTGATCTTGCCGTTGTGGAGCCGCACGAGCTCTGAAACGATGGTAAGCCCCAAGCCGCTGCCACTCTCCTGGCGCTTGCGCGATGGATCGGCTCGATAGTACGGTTCGAAGATGCGGAACAGGTCCCTCCGCGCGATGCCGGAACCCGAATCACGCACCCGCAGTTCCATAAAATCCGGATATACCGGCTCGACGACCACCCGCACCCGGCCGCTGCGGGGCGTGTACGCGAGCGCGTTCTTGATAATGTTCATCACGATCTGTTCAAGAGCGGTCTGGTTGCCCCACACGGTCGTGCGCTCGGAGAGGCGCACCTCCATTTCGATGCGTTTGGATTCGGTAAGCTCGCGAAGCTTGCGCACGACGCTGTGTACGACGTTGCCAAGGTCGACATCAACGAATTCCACCTGTTCGCGTCGGGTGAAAGCGGAGAGGGAGAGCAGGTTGTTGATGATCTCTGATATACGATCGAGCTCTTCCACCGTACTCAAGAGCGATTGTCGCAGGTCCGCGCTGACCGCAGGGTCCATGAGGGCGACCTCGATGTTGGTTTTTCCGACCGCGAGCGGCGTGCGCAGCTCGTGGGCGACGTTGCCGATGAACTGTTTTTGCGATTGGAGGGCGTTCCGGGTAGGAGAAAGCGCGACACGCGCGATGATATAGGTGAAAATGGCAGTGATAACGAGGACCGCCCCTGTCGCCACAAGCACCGTGCGCAGGCGCAACGAACTCAGTTGCGCGATCACGATATCACCGGCAGAGGCAGGGGTTGAGTGTGTAGAAAGCGTGTCCGCGATACCCTTCAAGACCGCAGCGGACGCATCGAAGTAGAGCTGAGAGGCGATGACCGCGACGACGGCGAGCAGGAACACTGCAAGCCCCATCTGCAGCGCGACGATGTTCACCTCGGTGCGCAGGAAGGGATCGAAGCGGTACCTACGTGCGAAGCCGATAACCAATGCCGCGGACCGTTTCCAATAGTTGGTCACCATCTGTGCCACCGAGCTTTTGGCGGAGGTTCTTAACATGGACGTCCACCACGTTGCTAAATCCGACATAATTGAAATCCCATAAGTGGGTAAGCAGATCTTCCCGATTCACGACCTGATTCGGGTGGCGCAGAAAATATTCTAGCAGACCGAATTCTTTGAGGGTCAGCGTCAGCTCGCGCCCCGCGCGCCGTACGGCGCGCGTCGCGACATCAAGCTCGACATCAGCTGCCCGCAGTACTTCGGGCAATGCGTCGGAGGGACGCCGCAAGAGCGCGTGTATGCGCGCCGTCAGCTCTGCAAAGGAGAAGGGTTTGACGAGATAATCATCAGCACCAGAGAGGAGCAGATTTACTTTGGTGTCGGTCTCAGCCCGTGCCGTGAGGATGAGGATCGGGAGCGTAATATCGTTCGCGCGCATTTGTTTGCATATTTCTTGGCCGTCCATCGAAGGGAGCATGAGGTCGAGGACCACAAGATCGTAATCTTTCCGGTGAAGCGATATGCGGGTGAGGGCTTTTTTGCCGTCTGCGATCGTATCGACCGTGTAACCGCTCTTCTCAAGACCCTGCTTGAGGGCGTCTGCCAGCTTCTGCTCATCTTCTACGATAAGTATTTTCATAATTTGAATATATCGATTAGTGCTGCAAGGTCCCGTTGTTCAGGACCACTGTATACACGATACGCCTGTGCGTATGAAGGCTTCATGAGGCTCCGACCCTTTCGACGGGCGGACGGACTTGTTATTACAGCTCATGAACGCCGCTGGGCCCCCTGGGGGTGGCGCCGTAAGGTTATTTCTTGTCGTGCGTCGTAGATATGTGCGGGGCCAGATCGCTCCCGCATTATTAAGCATCAACAACAATAGAATATGAATCGTACACAAAAGATCATCGGCTCTGCTACGCTCATGGCGCTCCTTACGACCGCACCACTTTTCGCCTCGGCGGACAGCGTGCAGGCAACCAGCTCAACGGGAGTGTTTATTAATCCGAGCGGTATTGTGCGCGTCATTGGCGCGGATGTGACCGCGATAGGCAACGGCTTCGTAGATGCCGCTACCACCTTCGGCAACACGGTCGTGAATTGGGTCGTGAACATCTCGGCCGCGACCAAGATAGGGGCCAATGGGTCCTCATCTGCCTCGACGACCGACATCAAGGTCGGCGACAAGATCAGCTTCACCGGAGCGCTCTCGAGCGCTGGGTCGGTGATGACGGTTGCAGCCTCTAAGATCCGCGACATCACGACGTTCCCGCGTCCTCATTTGGGCGTCGGCACTGTGGTCAGCGTAAACGCTGCAGCAGGTTCGTTCGTCGTCTCGAAGGGTGATCACACGGTCACCGTACAGACCACTGCCTCGACTACAGTCTCAGTGAACGGTAGCGCCTCCTCGCTCAGCTCGCTTCAGGCGGGTGATAAGGTCGGCGTTGTCGGCTCTACGAGCACCGACGGCTCAGTCGTGACCGCCACCAAGATCGTTGCCAATGTGCCGGGCGCTCATAAGAGCGACACGGACAACGACAACGAACGGGGTGAAGGTGCCAGCGTGCATGGAGGGGCGGGCCTCCGCCTCTTCGGAGGACTCCACCTCGGTGAAGACAAGTAACATCCTCGCATCCTAGACCAACGCCGCCCCAGAGGCGGCGTTGTGCGTACGAGCCTGTGCTGGCTACTCCCGACAAGCCGCGATACAATCGATCGATGGCGACTCTCATCCTCGTCCGGCACGCAAAATCTGAGTGGAACGATCTCGGCAAATGGACCGGCTGGCAAGATGTATCGCTCGCTGAAGAGGGTTTGCAGCAGGCCGCGGATACCGCCGAGCAATTGCGCACGATCACGATCGACAAAGCATACGTATCGGATCTTAAGCGGTGCACACAAACACTCAGTATCATCCTCGAGCGTCTCGGGCTCGCTCATATCCCCGTCGTCGTGGACCCGGCCATCAAGGAGCGCGATTATGGCGTCTTTACGGGCAAGAATAAGTGGGAGATCAAAGAACAGATCGGCGAAGCGGCATTCCAGAAGTTGCGCAGGGGATGGAATACGTCGATCGAGAAAGGGGAGACGCTTCAAGATGTCTACAATCGGGCCGTACCGTATTTTACGCAAACGATCCTTCCCGACGTGATGGGAGGAAAAAACGTGCTCGTCGTGAGCAGCGGCAATTCGCTGCGCGCGATCGTCAAATACTTGGAACACATTTCAGACGAAGCGATCGCCGATGTGGAGATCGGAGTGGGCGAAGCGTACCTCTACACGATGAATAAAAAAGGCGAGGTGACGTCGAAAGAAATACGCGCCGAGAACGCGCAAAAGGGAAAGATCTGACCGTTTTTGACCTATCCCCTCACAACATATTTTGGGGTCGGGAATTTTCTGCTGAAAATTCCCTCGGTTTCGCGCCGCCGCGCTGCAAAGACCCCAAAATACGTTGTGAGGGGATATACATCGACCACTTTCCACAGCAGGGAGTTGAGCACGGTCTGGATATGCGCGACAATGCCTGAGTTGGGGTTTATTCGTTTAGTGTTAATTGATCGTATGAATATAAGGAGAATTATTGCAGGGGTGACTGTGGCAGTGGTGGTTATGCCCGCGTTCGCAGTCGCGCAAAGCACCGACACGCAGGCGCAGATCCAGTCGCTCATGTCGCAAATACAGACTCTCCAAAAGCAGCTCATGGCCCTTATTGGATCATCGGGCTCATTCAAGCCGATGGGTGATACAGGAAGTATGAATGGCATCGTCAGCGGCACCATTTCAGCCGTCGGCGCCAGTTCCATTACCGTTCAAAACAAAGATGGCAGCAAGTCAGTCGTGGTCAATTTCACGGCTTCGACTACCATCTCCGTCTTGAATGCGAGTTCGTCGCAGTGGGCAGCAGGTACAACAGCTGACCTCGTCGTTGGGAAGGGAGTTGCCGTGCAGGGCACACAGAACTCGGACGGTAGCGTGAACGCTACCGCGATCAAGGTAGGCGTCGTCGCGGCCATCGTAGGGGAGGTGAAGAACCACGTTCCTCCGGGGCAGGTCGGCAAAGCCATGTGTATCGCGCTCAACAGAGACCTGCACGCGGGCTCTTCAGGGGAAGACGTCAAACAGTTCCAGCAGATGCTTGCACAAGATCCAAGTAGCGGCTTCACGGGGGAGCCGACGGGCTTTTTCGGCCCGATGACAGCAAAATCCGCGAAGCACTGGCAACAAAACATGGGCATTACGCCCGCCAGTAGCGGAGCAGTGGGTCCCCAGACGCGCGCGCTCATGGCGCGCCGCTGCGGCGTCGGTCTTGGTAACGGCTCCATGCCGGGCGTGTTGCGATCGGGCACGGTCGTGGGCACGATCACGGCCAACAATGGCTCAAGCATTACCCTCGCCAACAAAGAGGGGAGCAAGAATGCGACCGTCAACATCACGACTTCGACAACCATCGACGTAGTCAGCACCAGCTCGCCGGCGACGACGGGTTCTGCAAGTGACCTCGTGGTCGGCAAGATGGCGATGGTGCAGGGTACCTCCAACGGAGATGGCACGTACACAGCCATCCACATTCGCGTCGGTATGATTGTGCCGCCACCTCCTCCACCGGGAGGGAACGGCAGTGCAAGTGATGGTGATCAAGGAGGCGATGATGGGGGGCACAGCGGCAGTAACTGATCATGGTCGGCAGTGACCACAAAAAGCCCCGGCATCGCCGGGGCTTTTTGTCACTCAGGAAACCTTATCCCGTGCGTGAAAAAAGCGAAGAAAATTTCAATTTTGCGAAGGCGAAAAGGTAGATGATCTCAAGGGCGCCAGCGGTATTGACGACGAGCATGATGACGAACCACCACGGCTCCTTGCGCTGCGCCGCGTGCCAGAGCGCAAGACCTTTCCAGAAGACGCTCCAAAGTACCAAGACCAAGAGCGCGAACCCAACGGCCGGTATCCATGCGGGCGCGCCCAGTCCGATCCCGTATTGAAATCCATGATACCCCATACCGGAAGTGTAACATGCGGCTCGCATCACTCACGTTGTTCACCAAACCTTAATCACGCTACCGATACAATCCATCGCGTGGTCGAATTATTGGCCAAGAGAGCAAACTCATTATGAAAACAGCTACGTGCGAATGCAGTCATCAGGAAACCGGATCGACCGACAAGGACGTCATGAACAAAATGCAGAGCCATATGCACAACGATCACGCGGACCGTTCTGCGGACATGAAAAAAATGATGAAAGACGCCGAGAAGACCATTGAAGAGAGCGAACACGAAGAGATCGAAGTGACAGCTTAGTTTGAAGGGCCCACCTACCTATGGCCGGCCATCCCTGCAGGGGTGGCCGGCATCGTCTTTAATTTCACAATGTTTAAAACGATAAATACATATTGACAAACGATAAACTTTAAATTAAGGTGGAGGTATAAGAATGTATAAGCATCATCTATGAGAAAAAGCTCAACAGTATTTCTTCAGGTAGTCATTGTGCTCATCGGTATCGTAGCGCTGGCCATCATGATCCGGTTTCCCTTGACCGAGGGGAGAGCCGCAAACTTAGACCTATTCAGTATTTACGCTGATCCGTTCCTGGTGTATGGGTACCTAGCGTCTATCTCATTTTTTATTGCGCTGTATCAGGCGTTCAGATTACTCGGATACATCGGGCAAAATAAAGTATTCTCGCTAAGCTCTGTAAAAGCCTTAAGGACTATAAAATACTGCGCAATCGCGCTAGGCATCCTAATTGTAATGGCGGCAATATACATAAGGCTATCATTTTCAGTTAAATCAGTTACAGATGACGATCCGGCCGGCTTTATTGCCGTGGCTATTGTAACTACTTTTATTTCTATTGTTGTCGCCACTGCGGCGGCCGTGTTTGAAAAAACTTTACAAAGTGCCGTCGATATAAAATCTGAGAACGACTTAACAGTATAACCAAACCAACATGGCAATTATCATCAACATCGACGTTATGTTGGCAAAACGCAAAATGAGCGTCACCGAACTCGCCGAGAAAGTCGGTATCACAATGGCCAATATTTCCGTATTGAAAAACGGCAAAGCGAAAGCAATCCGGCTATCCACTCTGGAAGCGATCTGTAGGGCTCTAGAGTGTCAGCCCGGAGATATTTTGGAATACAAAAAATGAGCAAAAGGTACCTGATACGGAGCCATTCTACTCTGCAGATTACCAAGCACAATAGTACTCACAAGTAATCGAAAATAAACACTATTCGTCACTTTAACGGCAACCCGATGGCAACGGGACTTACCAACAAAGAGTAGTACAAGCAAAAGTGACGGAGATGTGCAGCAAAATGCCGCCAAACGGCGGCTTTTGCATTGCTATGGGGAGTGTCGCCCACCGCACGTCGTATCCCACTAACTAGTCACTAGAAAATTTTTCATACTTTCGTCAAAAGATGCGTATTACAACTATTATTATTTGCAAGTACACTTTGTCTCAGCTTCTCCGCATCCTGCACACTTCGCTACACAATGACTGCCTCCGCAGCGGTGTGTCTCAACGTGAACTGAAGACTCCTCTCCGCAAACGTCACATTTGAAACCTTCACTTGCTCCCCCACATTTTTTGCAAGACA